>Ga0209958_1000031_pt1 | contig 585364 bp, 461 predicted proteins | sample ThiBio_inoc_plan_FD_183942 | JGI IMG/M metagenome (GOLD analysis project Ga0209958, IMG submission 183942) | Wastewater bioreactor microbial communities from Cape Town, South Africa - Thiocy_inoc_plan (SPAdes) | ecosystem: Engineered > Bioremediation > Thiocyanate > Unclassified | place: South...
TGACCGGCTACGCGGTGATCGTGAACACGAGCTTCAACGTGCGCGGGGAACCGATCGTGAACACGCCCAACGACGCCTACCGCTGCTTCATGCGCACCGAGATGGATTACCTGGTCGTAGGCAACTACATTTTCGACAAAAAGCAGCAGCCCGAATGGCTGGAAAAAGATAACTGGAAGGAAGAATTCGTTCTTGACTAATCCTCTAATCACCGAGCACCCAAAGTAATGGCATCTAAAATTGTTACCAGCATTATCCGCATTCTCTTCCTGGGAATGCTGTTCGTGTTCCTGTTTTATCCGGATAAGTTTCACATTAAATTCGACTACCCAGGGTATCCGCAAAGCGATAGCTGGCATGTTCGGCTTGCCAAATTTGCATTCTGGTTTCTGTTGATCATCGAGATCCTCCGGATTTTCTATTATGGAGTAGTTAAAAGTAAAGCCAAGGGGATCGTGGCAAACATCGTGACGATCGTTACCCCACTGATCGTTGTTTTGATCTTCCTTGAAATCGTGTTCATGTACGTGCCGCAAAGCCATGAAGGCGTGCTTTCCAAAGCATCGCAGATCTGGTGGGAAAAGTACTGGCACCCGGTGAATGCGCTCGGTTACCATGATAAAGAGGTTCAAAATGAGCCGGCTAAAAAGAAAGTTCTAGTGATCGGGGATTCATTTGCGGCAGGCCATGGTCTCAAAGATGTCAATGAGCGCTTTTCCAACATGCTCGAAGCCAAGCTCGGGCCTGATAAGTACACCATTTACAACCTTGGGATGTCGGGTGCCGACACGCGCGACGAGGTAAAGCGCTTGCGGGACTTCCCCGTGAAGCCCGACATTATCATTCTCGAATACTTCCCCAACGATATTGAAAAAGTGGGTCGTGAGAAAGGCCTTACCCTGACAGGCGCCGAGCCGTATGCCGATTTGAAAGGACCGATGGCCACCGTCGTGAAGCGCTTTTATCTGCCCAATTTCATTTACTGGCAGCTGCCTCACACCGGTTTCAGTACTTTTGAGAAGTTCGTACAGACTGCCTACACCGATACCACCGTTCTTAATGCACATTTGAGAGATCTTTCCGGAATGCTGGCCTATCGCGACAGTACCCAGGCGCAGATGTACGCGGTTTTCATCCCGTTCCTGTTCCAGGTTGACAAAAGCGCAGGTTACACCAAACCGGTGGAAGACTACCTGAAATCAAACAATGTGACCGTAGTGGGTATCAACGATGGCGTGGTTAGAATTCCTGAAAAAGAGCGTGTTGTGGGTAAAAATGACGGCCACGGCAGTGCTGCCCTCAACCAGCTGATCGCCGACCGGCTTTATGAGGCAATGAGCAAACGGTAACTCGGATAGCGGGTCAGAAGTGGGTAAAGAAATAATTAAGTTCTAAATTTGAATTTTTAAACACTATATAAGATGGATTTCTTAACAGATTTATTTGCATTTATGAAGGAGCGCAAAAAGTGGTGGCTTGCTCCTGTGATTATCGTCCTGCTTCTGATTGGCGTGCTTATCGTGATTGGTGGCGGTTCGGCTGTTGCGCCTTTCATCTACACTTTGTTCTGATCTTTTCCAGTTCAACGCAGATCCATCGGTTCCTATCTGAAACTTCGCCCGGTGCCAATGCAATGCGCATAGCTGCCGGCTATTATACCATATTATCTACATGAGTGAATCAGAAAAAGTCAAAGCGCAGCTGGTGATCGTCACCGGGCTTGTAGTGATGTATTTTATTTTCAAATCCCAATACCCCTATTTCCTCATTGCAGCGGCGGTGATCGGTGTAGGCAGTCTGGCGATCCCGGTCTTTGGAGACCTGATTGTGAAAGGATGGTACAAAATCGCGGAAGTACTTGGGGCGATCAACGGGAAAATCCTTTTGTCGCTTGTTTTCTTCGTGGTACTGTTTCCGGTAGCGGTGATTGCCAAACTGACCAAGAAAAACCCGCTGAATTTGAAGAAGGAGGATACGGATAGCGTGTTTACCGAAAGAAACCACAAGTATTCGGCGAAAGACCTGGAACAGGTCTGGTAGGCAGGAATGAAATGTATAATGCAAAAAGGCCTGGTTTCAGGCCTTTTTTTTGCGGCATGCACGTTCGTAGAGCAGCTGCAGCATACCGTCTTTCAAGCCCACATCGGGCACGTGAATGACGTTCGCGCCTGCCCAGCGCATGGCGGATGTATATATGTCCCCCGCGGGCACGATCACGTCCGCGCGGTCGGGATTGAGTTGCAGCTTGTTAATGCGGTCGGCCAGTGAAAATTGGTCGATGTAGTCGCGCATTCGCTGGATTTCTTCCAGGCTGGTCGAGCTTTCGGTCAGTTTGGAAGACAAATCGAAAAGCTTGTTGATATTACCACCCGTACCAACTGCCTGGATCGGACGGCTGTAATCTACATTCTGGTTGATCCACTCTTTGATCTTCAACCAGGCGTTTTTAGATTCCTTTCCCTCCAAAAGGCGCACGGATCCCAGTTTAAATGACTTGGCGACAATCTTCCGCCTGTCCTGATACAAGTTCAGCTCGGTGCTGCCGCCGCCCACATCGATGTGGATATATTGGCCGTCGCTCAGGGATTGCACTACAACATTATTCACCAGTTCGGCCTCTTTCTGGCCGTCGATGATCTGGATATGAATGCCGGTACGTTGTTCGATATGGTCGCGCACTTCCTGGCCATTGGCCGCCTCGCGCATAGCTGAGGTCGAGCAGGCCATAAAGTCATCGACCTCATGAAGTTCCATCAGCAGCTGGTAAGCGAGCATGAGCTTCATCATGCGGTCCTCGCTTTGCGGGGTAATGCGTCCCTGGGTAAAAACGTCATGTCCGAGACGGAGCGGAAACCGGACGTATTCGACCTTCTTGAAACGTGAAATGCCTTCGTCATGCAAAACGGATGAGATCTGCATGCGGGCACCATTGGAACCGATATCTATGGCTGCGAATTTCAAAAGCTAGTCAAAAAGGGAAGTTAATAAAGGCCAAAAATAGAATTTCGCGGACAAGTTTCAATATCCTGCCCGCGAAACTTCATCGGTAAAAGCTACATTTGACGGCCTATCTGGTACAATAGCTTCACTTTCACGCCCGGCCCGGCATTATTACTGAGTGGCGAAAGCGGTTTGAAATAATTAACCCAATAACCTTCGGCCTGCACTACGATCGGGTGCCAGGATTTTTCGATCCCGATCCCGAAGTTCACCGACGTGATCGGGGAAACATCTCCTTTTTTAGTGAAGCTCTGGCTGAAAAACTCATTCTTAGGCCCGCGGCAATCATATGAAATGGTCTCTTTGGACGATACCCTGAAGTTGGTACCCAAGCTCGCATAGTAAGCCCAGTCGTCTTTCACGGTATTGCGGAATGCCAATGTGAGCGGTATTTGAACCAGGTTCTGATCGATTTTGATATTATACAATTGGAAAATCAGCGGCACTTGTCCCGGGTGCGTTTCCTTGAAATCTACACGGGCTTTGGTCCTGAAAACAGTTTCCGTAAAGAATTCAGCCGGTTTTACTTTCAGCCACGTAATGCCTGCCGCGATCGAGAATTTTTTCTTGATAATGACTTCCCCCAGCACTGTTTTTCCCTGTCCATTGCCTTCAACCTGGTAACCTGCACCGAATCGGTAAGGTGTTTTCAAGGGCAATCTCGGGATTACCGTTTCCGCCTGAGTAACCTGCTCCGCCTTTTTGGTACCCACCGGCGCCTTAGCTATCTGGATGTTATTGATAACCAAAGCTTTTTGCACCTGCCGTGCAGAAAGTTTGCTGGCCAGTTCATAATGCATTTTTCGCTTCCGGGAAATGTCTTTCTGCATTTCCACCGGGGCATTGATTGGGACAATGCTGAAATCGCTGCCGAAAGTCCTGCCGACGGCTCCGTTCTGTGGTGCGTTGGGCATTTGACTGTTCGCCGCATCAACCGCATTTACATTGTCCGCAGCACCCGATTCGGCCGCAAGTGATTTATGGCCAGGCTGAGCTACTGCCAGCGCCTCGCCCGATTTTTCAAAAACAGGCGTTGTTTTATTTGCATTAGCCCGGTTTGAAGGTTCGGCGATGGTACCAACTGCTTCCCGCTCCTCTGCGGTGGCTTCGCGGGCAGGTCCTGCATTTGCAAGTTCTTCCCGCCCGAAATCCTGATTCAGGCCGGTTTGGGATGGGAATTTCTGATAGTCCCTTGGTTGGAGGCTCGCCCGAAGGCTCTGGCCGTCCGGCGCAGTTTGCAGGACGTAAACGGTGTCGGCTTTGGCAACCTGGGGCGGCTGGTTACGGATCAGCTCGATCTGGCTCTGGAGGTTTTTGACATCCTGTACCAGATGGTCGTTTTGGGCACGCTGGTTCACATACATATATGCCATCACCGAAGTCACCGAGGCGGCGGCGGCGTACCCGATCCAGGAACCGTATTGTTGAAGGAAGGACGGCGGGGTGTGCGTTTGCATATAAATTTGCATACGGGCCCAGTCCTGCTCTTGAAAGTCCGGTTCAATACTCTCTAGTTTTCGGCGTATAGTATTTTCAAATCTATTAGTTTTCATTGCCTCTGAATGACTTAACAGCCCAATCACTTGGGAAGAGATGTGGGTAATATTGTTTGATCAAATGCTGCAAGCGAGCCCGGGCACGCACATAATGCGATCTTACCGTTGCCTCGTTGATTTGCAGCAGGTCTGCTATCTCACGATGATTGTAGCCATCCACCACGTATAACAAAAATACATTCTTATAAACCGGTTTGATCTGTTGGATCAGTTCTAGTATTTCATCAGCAGTGATCTGGCTTATTACATCTTCATCGAATTTGGGATAAGGGGCATCTTCCAGGGCGATCACATCTTCCGTGTGCTTCTTATGCTTACGGTAGTAGCTGATCGCCGTGTTCACCATGATCGTCCGAAGCCAGGCCTTGAAAGGGTGGTTGGCATCGTACTTTCCCAGATTGTTAAACACTTTTAAAAAACCTTCATTCAGGACCTCTTCCGCTTCTTCCGTCGACGCTGTGTACCGGAGACAAATGCTTTTTGAATAGCCAAAGAACTGTTTGTATAAATGCCTCTGTGCCTGGTTATCCCCGGCAATGCATGCCGATACCACCGACTCAAAGTCGTTTTCGTTAAAAGATATTTTTCTTTTAAAAAGCAAAGTCAGGGTATCAAGTTGTCAGGGATAGAATTACTCAAGTTCGAATACGTCCCCGGCCCGCGTTCTGTTGCAAAAAAATACGAAAAGTTTTCATGCTTCGGAAATGCGCCGGTCTTGAAAAAAATCGCAAAAAAATGCGTCAGGCATGCAACACGGGCATTACAGGGGGCGTAAAGGCAGAAAACAGTTTGATACTTTCACAAAAACCCGTGGGTATATCATGAAAAAAGTTTCGCTTGTACTGGTAGTGTTGGCAGGCATCTGGTTCACAGCTTGTCAGAAGAATAGCGAGTCGTTGAGCCCTCAGACTGAGGCGAGTGATTTCGAGAGTGTGGTTGAATCGGCCGCAAGGCTTGCCGTGGTATCGGATTCGGTGACGTTGGGCCGATGTAAAGGAAAACTAACTGAAGTGGCGACGGCAGATCTGCCCGCGGCAGTAACCGCGTATATCGACAGCGCTTATGCAGGCTCAGAAGTCAAATATGCTGCCAACGATCAATCCGGAAAAATCGTGGTAGCGATCACGCTCGCCGACGGCTCGGTAAAAGGCCTCCTGTTCGATGCGGACGGAACGTTTAAAGCGGAGCTGAAACAGCATGTGAAGAAAGCGAAGCTGACCAAAATCGAAGTGAGCGCATTGCCGGCGAATGTGAGTACCTATATTACTTCCAATTACGCAGGAGCGGAGATCAAGCTGGCCGCCACCAATGATGCCGGCGAATACTATGTGGGTATCCTGGTGGATAGTAAAGTTAAAATCCTGCTATTCAATGCCGACGGGTCTTTCAATAAAGAACTGGAAAAGCCTGCTTTCGGCCGCGGTCACAAGAGACATTAACCGATCCTACCGATCGTATAGATATTTTGTTAGGGGTGAGTTGGAATACGGTGCTGGATTTTCCGGTGCCGTATTTATTTTTTGGATGGCAGCATTTCCAGCGCCGAAGAATTTTTAATCTCCCCCATCACAAACAGGCTGTGCGTGCTGCCGATGTTTTCCAGCGAACCCAGCTTTTGCATTAAAAACTGCTGGTACTGCGACATATCGTCGACTACCACTTTCAGCAGAAAATCGTAGTCGCCGGAAATGTTGAAGCATTCCATGACCTCCGGCATGGCCGAAACCGCTTTCACGAATTTTTCGCCCATTACTTTCGAATGCTCTTTCAAAGCAATGTTGCAGAAGGCCATTAGCTTCTTTCCCACCTTCTCGCGATCGACCAGGGCGACGTATTTTTTAATAATCCCTTCCTTTTCCAGCCTTCGTACCCGCTCATATACCGGCGTATAGGAGAGGTTCAACTTTTCCGATAGCTCACGTGTTTTCAAGGTGGCGTCCTGTTGCAGCAAATGCAGGATTTTGGCGTCAATATCGTCCAGATTATGCATAGATAGAATATCTTTATTCACTCCGAGATGGCTCCGAATATAGATAAATAATTTAGGTTGAATAAAACTTCCAGACTTTTAGTCTGAATTTTTTGATTTTATTGAACAAAACATCTATTGGCTTAAATTTGTCGGTTCAGAAGCTATAAGCTTTTCCGGCGAAATGAAAATCATACATTTAAAACACTTATGGTAGCAACTCAAAAAGGAGATATCCGCGAAATTCTTAAAAGCCGTATTCTGGTACTGGATGGCGCTATGGGTACGATGATCCAGCGGTATAAATTGCAGGATCACGACTACCGGGGAGAACGGTTCGCGGACTGGCCTCAAGACGTGAAAGGCAACAACGACTTGCTTTCGCTCACACGTCCGGACATTATCAAAGAAATTCACGCTGCGTATTTTGCAGCAGGGGCAGACATTGCCGAAACCAATACATTTTCAGGCACGACCATCGCCATGGCCGATTACGGCATGGAGGAAATTGTGTACGAGCTCAATTACGAATCGGCGCGGCTGGCGCGCGAAGTGGCGGACGATTTTACCGCCCGCGAGCCCCATAAGCCGCGTTTTGTGGCCGGTTCCATCGGACCAACCAACCGTACAGCATCGCTTTCTCCGGACGTGAATAACCCGGGCTTTCGTGCGATCAGCTTCGATCAACTCGTAGAAGCTTATTACGAGCAGGTAAAAGGCCTTACCGACGGAGGCTGCGACCTGCTGCTGGTAGAAACGATTTTTGATACACTCAATGCGAAGGCCGCGCTTTTCGCGATCGACCAGTTCTTTGTGGATGCGAAGGCCGGTAAAGTGCCGCATTTGGAATCGTGGAGAATCGAGCCGGGCCAGGCATTGCCGGTCATGATTTCCGGAACGATCACCGACGCTTCGGGACGTACCCTTTCGGGCCAGACGACGGAAGCATTCCTGACTTCCGTATCGCATTTGCCATTATTATCAGTGGGTTTGAACTGTGCATTGGGAGCGGATTTGATGCGTCCTTACGTGCAGATCATGGCCAAAGAATCGCCTTTTTATACCTCGGCACACCCTAACGCGGGCCTGCCGAACGAAATGGGCGAGTACGACCAGACGCCGGAGCAAATGGGCGAGATCATTGACGGGTTTTTGAGGGATAACCTGGTCAATATTATCGGCGGTTGCTGCGGTACTACGCCCGATCACATCCGTGTGATCGCGGATATTGCCGGAAAACACAGTCCGCGCCCGTTACCGGCTTCGGAAACGGTGATGAAGCTCTCCGGATTGGAACCAGTGAAGATCAACGCATTGACCAATTTCGTAAACATCGGCGAGCGCTGTAACGTGACGGGGTCGAAGAAATTTGCCCGACTGATCCGCGAAAGCAAATATGACGAAGCCCTGAGCATTGCAAGAGAGCAAGTGGAAAGCGGCGCCCAGGTGATCGATGTCAACCTCGACGAAGGTATGATCGATGGCGTGGAAGCGATGAAGACATTTGTCAACCTGATCGCTTCGGAGCCGGATATTTCAAAGGTGCCTTTGATGATCGACTCATCCAAATGGGAAGTGATTGAATCGGGTTTGAAATGTGTGCAGGGAAAATCGATCGTGAACTCGATCTCGCTCAAAGAGGGGGAAGAGAAGTTTAAGGAATCGGCAAGGACGGTATTGCGCTACGGCGCTGCTACGGTGGTGATGGCCTTTGATGAGAAAGGTCAGGCCGACAACTATGAGCGCCGTATTGAAATCTGCGAGCGCGCTTACCGCATTCTCGTGGATGAAGTAGGTTTCCCGGCCGAAGATATCATTTTTGACCCCAACATCCTGACCGTCGCGACGGGTATGGAAGAGCATAATAACTACGCTGTGGATTTCATTAATAGCGTGAGATGGATCAAAGAAAATCTCCCGCATGCGAAAGTTTCGGGTGGCGTTTCCAACGTTTCGTTCAGTTTCCGGGGTAATGAGCCGGTGCGCGAGGCGATCCACACCGCATTCCTTTACCATGCGATCAAGGCGGGAATGGATATGGGTATCGTGAATGCCGGCCAGATCGGTATTTATGATGAAATTCCGAAAGATGTTCTGGAACTGGTGGAAGACGTGCTGCTGAACCGCCGTCCGGATGCGACTGAGCGTATGGTAAGCTATGCGGAGACAGTCAAAGACAAAGGCAAAACGCAAACCGGCCCTGACCTGTCGTGGAGGCAGCTTCCCGTGAAGGAACGTATGGCGCATGCATTGGTGAAAGGTATTGCCGATTACGTCGATGAAGATACCGAAGAATGCCGCCTGCTGTTCGACCGTCCGCTGGAAGTGATCGAAGGGCCTTTGATGGACGGGATGAGCATCGTCGGCGACTTGTTTGGTGAGGGAAAAATGTTCCTCCCGCAAGTGGTGAAATCGGCGCGCGTAATGAAGAAGGCTGTGGCCTATTTGCAGCCATTTATAGAAGCGGAGAAACAGGAAGGCAGCTCATCGGCTGGGAAGATATTGCTCGCTACTGTAAAGGGTGATGTGCACGATATTGGTAAAAACATTGTGGGTGTGGTGCTCGGTTGCAACAACTACGAGATCATCGATCTTGGCGTAATGGTGCCGACGGACAAGATCCTCGCTGCCGCGCAGGAGCATAATGTGGACATTATCGGTCTTTCGGGCCTGATCACACCTTCGCTGGACGAAATGGTGGGTGTGGCCAAAGAAATGGAGCGCCGCAGCATGAAAATGCCGCTGCTGATCGGCGGGGCAACAACCTCCCGCATTCACACAGCGGTAAAGATCGATCCGAACTATTCGGGCCCGGTTATTCACGTGCTCGACGCGTCGCGTTCGGTACCTGTTGCCGGAAAACTGATCCAGAGCGAGCAGAGCCAGGCCGAGGTTTTGGCAGATATTAAAGCGGAGTATGCGAAGCTGCGCGACGACCACGCCAAACGTGGTGGCGAAAAGGCGCATGTGGCGATTGGAAAAGCAAGGGATAACAAAGCTAAAATTGATTGGGCCAACTTCCAGGCCGTGAAACCGCAGTTCCTGGGTACACGCGTGTACGACGACTACGATCTGGCCGACATTTCCAAGTACATCGACTGGACGCCTTTCTTCCAAACCTGGCAGTTGCACGGGAAATATCCCAAAATCTTCGATGATGCCGTGGTCGGCAAAGAAGCGATGAAGCTATACGAGGACGCTGCGGTGCTGTTAGGCGAAATCATTCGTGATAAAACGTTGAAAGCACGGGCCGTGGTAGGTTTTTGGCCCGCGAACGCCATCGGTGACGATATCGTGCTGCACCATTTCGACGAGGAAACAAAAGAAGTGCCATGTGAACGCCACGGATCGCACCAGCATATTGAATATAAAATCAGCCAGCAAGGCGTGGAAAATCTGAATGCGGGAGAGCTGGTGGCGGATACGGCTGCTGTGTTGCACCATTTGCGTCAGCAAAGCCAGAAAGCGGCTAATTTGCCTAATTACTGCTTGTCGGATTTCGTAGCTCCGCTGGAATCCGGCCATACCGACTATATCGGGGGATTCGCGGTTACAGCGGGTGTGGGCATTGAAGCACTGCTGGAAAAGTATGAAAAAGACCACGATGATTACAACAGCATTATGATTAAGGCGCTGGCCGACCGTTTGGTGGAGGCGCTGGCTGAACTGATGCACGAAAAAGTGCGGAAGGAACTGTGGGGTTATGCCAAAGCGGAGAGCTTTACGAATGAAGAGCTGATTAAAGAAGATTACATGGGCATTCGCCCGGCACCGGGTTACCCGGCCTGCCCGGATCATACTGAAAAACGCCATCTATTTGATTTGCTGGGCGCTGAAGAGCTTGGAATCACCCTGACAGAAAGCTTTGCGATGTACCCTGCGAGCAGTGTCAGCGGTTGGTATTTCTCGCATCCGGACAGTCGTTATTTCCCGGTAGGGAAGATATACAAAGACCAGGTCGAAGATTACGCGCGGCGTAAAAATATGCCTTTGGAAGAAATCGAGAAATGGCTTTCGCCGGTGCTCGGTTATTAGTATCAGTTTATTGGAAAAGTGCAAAAGGGGAATAGTTCACTACTATTCTCCTTTTTTTGTGTCCAAAACATACTATTTTTTACAAAAGGGCGTAATTAGGTGGTATGCCGTGTCGTAATCAGGTATTTATACGCTATTATTTTGTAGTTAAGCGCCGGATATTTGCAACACTTAAGTGAGAACTTAATAGTTTATTAGCCATGAAAAGAAATATCTCAGTTTTTATCCTCCTGATCCTGCTCGCGTCGTCCTTTAAGTACAGGAGTATGACCAGGCAAAATGCGCAGCCGGTCATCACCGCCGGCTACGACAGCAAAAGCACGCAAGCACCAAAAGGCCTGGCGGTGTCCTCTCTGGACGCTGCTGTGGCCGATTTGCAAAAGGCCAATCTTGAAATGGCAAAAGGCAACCCGGCACTTTTTAAATCGCTATGGTCGCGTCAGGATGATGTTACAATTTTTGACGGTGCTGAAAATATGGATTCCCAGGGCTGGAAGGCGGTGGAAGCCAGCTTGAACCACGCGGTGAGTGCTCCTTCGAAAGGTGTAACGTATACCTATGAAAAGGTAGCAAGCCAGGAAGGCGCTGCACAAGGCTACCTGATCCAGAAAGAACACTACCGCTTCGCGGACGGCCGCGTGGCCGACCTGCATGTGACCCTGCTGTTCCGGAAAGAAAATAATGTCTGGAAAATCGCCCACCGTCACGCCGATCCTATTGCTGCCGATGCAAAATCAGACAAAACTTCTAAATAATTGCCTCTCTTCCTGATATTTTGAGTTAGTTGCCACCATGCGACTAATTTGTTGTTATTTTGCACCTTTGGTTAAAAAGTGACAACAAACTACGCATGGAGAGATTTACAGGATTGCTGGGTATCGTATTGATCCTGGGCATTGCATTCGCGATGTCGAACAATAGAAAGGCCATTAAATACCGAACCGTTGCAGTTGGCCTGGGCCTGCAATTCGGCCTTGCAGTCTTTATCCTCCGAACCGACGTCGGCCAGCGAATCTTTCAATGGCTCGGAGAAAAGGTTCAGAAACTACTTTCTTTCTCCGATAAAGGTGCCGATTTTGTTTTCGGCACACTGGTTCGCCCCGAACTGATGCAGCGGGCGTTCGGGCCGGGCAACGACTTTGTTTTCTTTTTCAAAGTTATTCCAACGATCATTTTTGTCGCCGTACTGGTGAACATGCTCTACCACCTGGGCATTATGCAGCGCGTGGTGTCGGTGATAGCGCGGGCTGTCTATTGGCTCATGGGCGTAAGCGGCGCCGAGGCGCTTTCCAATGTAGCCAGTACTTTCGTAGGACAGGTAGAGGCGCAGATCATGATCAAGCCCTATCTGAAAAACATGACCAACTCCGAGCTCATGGCTTCTATGACCGGTAGTTTTGCCTGTATTGCCGGAGGCGTAATGGCAGTGTACATTTCATTGGGCGTACCGGCTCCCTACCTGATCGCCGCGAGCCTCATGGCTGCGCCGGGCGCACTGGTTATTTCCAAAATCGTTTTCCCGGAAACTGATAAGTCGGATACGAAAGGAATGGTGAAGCTGGAGGTCCAGAAAACGCACGCAAACTTGCTGGATGCAATTGCCGCAGGAGCGGGCGAAGGTCTCAAAGTAGGTTTCAATGTGATCGCGATGCTTATCGGCTTTATTGCCCTCGTGGCATTACTCGATTATCTCCTGGGTTATATCGGAGGCATTTTCTCGTTTCCGCAGCTAAGCTTCAACTTTATTCTTGGCAAGATATTCTCCATATTCGCCTGGGCCATGGGCGTTCCGGGCAAGGACATCGAGGCGGCGGGGTCATTGATGGGTACTAAAATGGTAATCAACGAGTTCGTGGCTTATCTCGACATGGTAAAAATGAAGGATACGCTCGATCACAAAACCATTGTCATTACCAGCTTCGCATTGTGCGGTTTTGCCAATTTCAGTTCTATTGCGATTCAGGTAGGCGGTATCGGAGAATTGGCCCCTTCCCGCCGTGCCGATTTGGCCCGACTAGGGTTTAAAGCATTGATTTGCGGTACATTGGCTTCCTATATGTCAGCTACGCTAGCCGGGTTGCTCTTGTAGAAAACAGGACTACATAACATTTTAGAGTAAAGACAAAAAGAGCACATCGGCTGCTCTTTTTGTCTTTAAGGGATTTCATTTGCCGGTAATTCGCCCGATTGGCATAAATGTTTTTACGGACACAGCTGTCAACAATCGAAAAACCGTATCAACATATTATACTATGAAACGTCTCAAACTCCTCTGGTCTTTACTGAAAGACAGTTTCAATGAGTTTATCAACGATAATGGCATGAAACTGGCTGCGGCTTTGTCGTACTACACGATATTTTCACTGGCGCCGATGCTGCTAGTCATTATATCGATTTTCAGCATATTTTTCGGCCGTGATGCCATTCAGGGAGAGCTGTTTGGTCAGATCAGCGGGCTGGTAGGGGCGTCTGCGGCATCTCAGTTGCAGGAAATTCTTAAAAACGCCGAGCTGTCCAATAAATCGGGAATGGCTGCGGCGATCGGAATAGGTACATTGCTGATCGGTGCAACCGGGGTGTTTGCCGAAATGCAGGATTCGATCAATTTTATATGGGCTATTAAATCGAAACCCAAAAAAGGCTGGCTGCAATACCTGAGAAACAGGCTCGTATCTTTTTCCCTGATTCTCACGCTCGGATTCCTCCTGGTCGTTTCGCTGGGTGCGAGTGCCTTGGTAGATCTGCTGAGCAGTCGCCTGGAATCGCTGTTTTCCGAAGCTTCGGTGGTGGTATTCTACATCGTCAATCTGGCATTGGTGCTATCGATCATTACCGCATTGTTTACGGTGATATTCAAAGTGCTGCCCGATGGCGAGCTGCGGTGGAAAGAATGTCTCGTAGGCGCCGCATTCACGGCTGTTTTGTTCCTGATCGGGAAATTTGTCATCAGTTTTTACCTCGGGCAGTCTGATCTCGGTGCGGCATACGGTACCTCCGCCTCGATTGTAATCCTGCTTACCTGGATCTACTATTCGTCGATCATCCTTTACTTCGGAGCTGAGTTCACCAAAGTCTACGCACGACTAGATGGTGTGGCCATTGCACCTAATAAACACGCCGTGCTCATCGTGCGGCAGGAGCTCGACAAAAAGACGGGAGTGGAAATAACAGACTAAAAAAAGCCCGCGGTGATCACGGGCCTCTTAATATCCAGGTAGGGAAATACTAGCGAATGACCAGCTCGAATGGCATGCGCGTTTGCATTCCGCCCATATTCATCAATTTCTTGTACATTTTGGCATAAGGGGCCAGGTCACCGAGCGCTTTATTGGTAGCTTTTTCCTCATTGTCGCCGAGTAATTTGTCGACCATTTCGTCCAATGGTCGCTTCTTTTCGGGATAATAACGCACACGGTAATCGCCTTCGCCCAGTTTGGCAGCTTTTGCGGCAATTTTAATGGCGTCGTCTACACCGCCCAGTACGTCCACAAGGCCGTTTGCTTTCGCTTCCACACCCGACCATACACGTCCCTGCGCAAGGCTTTTTAGTTTTTCGACGGACATTTTGCGGCCTTCGGCAGCTTTCCGGGTGAATGTTTCATAACCTTCGTTTACACTTTTCTGGATCATAGCCTTCTCGAACTCCGTCATTTCCCGGGTTGCTGTCGGCCAATCGGCGTGGGGACTGGTTCCTACACCGTCGAAGGTGATGCCCAGCTTGTTGTTCATGAAATCGGTCACATTGAAAATCAGGCCGAAAATACCAATGGAACCGGTGATAGTATTCGGCTGTGCGACAATGGTATCGCAACCCATGGCCATGTAGTAGCCGCCAGAGGCCGCTACGTCTGACATGGAAGCAATCACAGGTTTCTTTTTAGCCGTGATCTGGATCTCACGCCACATTACATCCGACGCCAGCGCGCTGCCGCCCGGTGAGTTAATGCGGATCACAACTGCCTTGATTTTGTCGTTTTCACGGATCTCTTTCAGTTCTTTTACAAATTTTTCGGAGCCGATATTGTCGTCGCCGCCGTCGCCGCCGGTAATTTCGCCTTCCGCCACGAGCACAGCCACTCTTTTGTTAAAATCACCCTTATCCACCGAGCTCGCGCCTTCCAGGTACCGTTTTACACCTACGAAGGAGATCGATTTATCCGTAGCTACTTTCAACTCTTTCTTTAAGGCCGTTTCCAGCTCGTCCTGGTAACCCAGATGGGTAATGAATTTGTATTTCAATGCAGATTTCGGGTTTTCAACTGCAAGTGAATCGGCGAGGTTTTTCAGCACGTCTGCCGGAATGCTGCGGGACGCCGAAATGTTTTTCAGGAAGTTGTCATTGATCGCGCTGATCAGTTCGATGGATTGCTTTTTGCTGGCCTCGCTCATGTCCTGGCGCGAGAACATTTCGATAGCACTTTTGAATTCGCCCACACGGAATACGAGCGGCTTGATTTCAAGTTTATCAAAAGTACCCTTGAAGAAGCTGTATTCGGCCGATAACCCGTTCCATTCGATGCCGCCAGCGGGGTTAAGGTAGATTTTGTCGGCCACTGACGCAATGTAGTAGCCTTTTTCAGAATAGCTTTCGCCGTAGGTTACTATAAACTTTTTTGATTTCTTAAATTCCAGCAGTTGGTGCCGGATCTCCTCCAAAGTAGCCCATCCTGCTTCCGGGCCTTCCGTTTTGAGGTAAATGCCTTTGATCTTATCGTCTTTTTGCGCGCTTTTTAATGCATCGAGAATGTCCTTCAAACCCACAACGGTTTCTTCCCCGGTAAATGGTAAGCCGAATTCTGAGAAGGGATTATCAACGCCTACTTCCCGGATAGGCTGATTCAAATCCAGTTTCAGCACCGATTTATCGTCGAGTACTACTTTTTCGTCTGAGGAGAAGAGTGAACCGATGCCTGCGAGGATGAAAAAGGAGAGGAACAGAAAGAGGATGATGCCTACGAACGTCGCGAGGACATATTTAAGGAACTGTAACATAATCTATTGCTAATGGATTTCTTCTCTATAAGTTGATCAAGGAACAAAATTACGTATTAATTGTGGCGCTTTGTGGACGAAATAATGTCAAAAGGTAGTTTATCGCCATTAAGTGGTTGAAAATAACCGTTCCAATTTTTCAACCGGAACCGTCGGTTTTAGAAAAGCAGATTATTTACTTTTGGAAAAAAATCAGCTCATGAAAAAGACCCTCATTCTAGTACGGCATGCCACCGCCGAAGACCAGAGTTTCAGAATCAAGGATTTCGACAGAAACCTGAATAGTAAGGGGCTGTCGGAGTCGCTGGCAATGGGAAAATGGCTGGTTCAGGAAGGGGTGAAGCCCGATGTGTTCGTGTCGAGCCCGGCTTCACGCGCTTTCAAGACCGCGGAAATTATCGCAGGACAATATAAACTGCCGGTCGACGCGATCCGAACGCAAGCAGGCATCTACGACGGTGGTCCGAGGGCGTATCTGCAAGCTGTGACAAGCATGCCGGAGCAATATTCAACGCTGATGCTGTTCGGCCACAACCCGGACATTACCTATTTTGCCGAATACCTATCGGGCGCCAGCATCGGGTCCATGAAGAAGGGGAGTGCGGCATTTATCGAATTTAAAGACCAGAAATGGGAGGAAATATCTGCAAAAACAGGCGACCTGTTACTTTACAAGACGCCCAAGCAGGTGAGAGAAGAGGAGGAGTAAAATGGAACAGCCAAATCGTAACAGGAAAATATTCATTTTCGTTTTTATCGCATTCGTAGCCTTGTTTGCCTACATTTCCTACGATATGTCGAGCCGTACCACCGCGCCGTGGAATAAGCCCAAGCAGCTGAAGAGAGCATTGCCGGGCGCTACGCCCGACGCGGATTCATTGAAACTGGATTCGCTGCTGAAAGAAATGGAAGAGTAGTAGTCAGCTCCGCGGGTGGAATTCGGTGATGATCTGGCGGAGGTAGTCCCGATCGAGGTGTGTGTAAATCTCCGTGGTAGTAATGGACTCGTGCCCCAGCATTTCCTGTACCGCACGCAGGCTTGCGCCGCCTTCAATGAGGTGGGTTGCAAATGAATGCCGGAACGTATGGGGGCTGACGTTTTTGTGGATACCCGCTTTTTCGGCCGTGTCCTTGATCATCAGGAAAATCATGACCCTCGATAGCTGGCCGCCGCGACGGGAGAGAAACACTATGTCTTCACTTCCTTTTTGTGGTGCAATGTCGCCGCGCACGTGGTCGAGGTAGATCTGCGTGTATTTGATGGCTTCTTTGCCGATCGGTACGAGCCGCATTTTATCGCCTTTCCCGATAATGCGCAGGAATCCGATATCGAAATGGCAATTGGTGAGCTGCAAGTCGGTCAGTTCCGAAACGCGCAACCCGGAGCTGTACAAAACTTCCATAATCGCGCGGTTTCGCGTGCCCTCGGGGGTGGAGTGGTCGATGGCGCTCAGCATGGTCTCGATCTCTTCGTAGGACAACACATCGGGCAGCTTACGGGGTAGGCGAGGGGATTCCAGTAGTTCCGTAGGATCTTCCGAGATTTCGTTTTCCAGCAATAAGTATTTAAAGAACGACTTGATACCCGAAAGCATCCGTGCCTGCGAGTGCGCAGCGAGGCCGAGTTCCGCCACGTATTTGAGGAATGCCGAGAGGTGCTCCTCCTGTACACGCGCCGGAGCAAGGTCTATTTTGCTCAGCTCCAAAAATTCTTCCAGTTTCTCCACATCCCGCACATACGCTTCCACCGAATTACCGGATAGTGAGCGTTCGAGGCGAAGGTAATTTTTGAAATGTTTGATGTAGCTTTGCCACATAGCGAAGGAAGAATTAATGAATGCTACAAAGCAAATGAAAAAGATATTGATCCTGAACGGCCCGAACCTGAATCTTTTGGGCAAAAGAGAACCCGGTGTGTACGGAAATCAATCTTTCGAAGATTATTTCGAAACACTGAAAGGGCTTTTCCCGGACGTGGAACTGCATTACTTCCAGTCAAACCATGAAGGGGCGCTGATCGACAAAATCCACGAAACGGGCTTTTCATTCGACGGTATCGTGATCAATGCGGGTGGTTATACCCATACTTCCGTGGCGCTGGCCGATGCATTATCGTCCGTCACGACACCGGCTGTGGAGGTTCATATCTCCAATATACATGCCCGGGAGTCATTCCGGCACCACAGCTATCTTACTTCGCGCTGCAAGGGCATTATTGCGGGATTGGGGCTGAGGGGATACGAGTTGGCGGTGCGGTACTTTCTTTAGTTTTGAATGACCGAATGATTGAATGACTGAATAAATAGTCAAGTATTGTCAGATGTGATCAGGTATTGTTTAGAATATTTAATCAAACAATTCCGGACTATTTCCATTCAATCATTCACATATTCAATCATTCACGCATTACCTAAACACCGCATTTCCAAACAGCACCTTGCCTTTTTCCAGCATCGCACGGAAAACCGGATCGTCCATGAGATAGATTACCTGCCCGCGGCCCATTTCCTGTGCGCCGATTAGCAGGGTGTTTTTCAATTTTCCCGCCATTTTGTTTCCCACAAATCCGGCCTTGTAATTATCTTCCTTCAAATAGCCCACATTCCAGCCGTCTTTGAGGTAATCCCGCTCGTAGGCGTCGCGCACGATGGTAAAATAGGCATCGCCGCAGCCGAATGCGAGCGGATGGGTGCGATCCATGGTGATCTGAAACATGCTGCCGGGGGAAGTGTCACTCGCATCCTCGCGCTGCTGCTCTCCGTACTTTTTGAAAGTGTCGTCGTCCCGTCTCTTCTCGGAGTATTTTTTAGTCAGTCCAAAACCCGGTTTATTGGTAAATGCATCGGTGGCGTGCTCCATGGCAATGAGCTTTCCGCCGTTTTTGATCCAGCTTTGCATTGCTTCCAGCTGTTTATCTGAAATCAAATCTCCGTATCGGCCATCGGGAAGGATCAAAACGTCAATTTCGTTCCAGGGAAGGGTAGCCAGTTTAGCTGCATTGACGATCGTCACAGGGTATTTGATCTGCTGTTCGAAATAATGCCATACGGCACCAAATGCGGTGGCTGAAATGCCTTCGCCCGCGAGTGCCACCACTTTGGGCGCTTTGATGGCGACTACATTATCATTTCCAAAATCAGGTCCTGTGCTTACGAAGCCGGTTTTGACGGGCGTCAGCTTCACCAGATGTTTGTTAGCCAGTGCAACGACCTGCTTATCGAACGAAATGCTTTCATTGCCTTTGCGGGTAATAATCAGCGTTCCTGCCGGGTAACTCGTTTTATCCATTTCAAATGGCGTGTTGGAAGTTTTTACCAGCACACCGTTTTTCAAAAGTCCGGCCAGGAAAGCGGCATCCCCGGCATTGGACCAGGTTGCGAGGTAAGCATAGGGAGGTGTCGCAGCAACGGTATTTTCAACGGCGGATGCCCGGCTGGCGACGGGTGTCAGTTTTTCTTTCAGGCCATAAGCCTTCAAGCCAAAAATATAAGCCAGGCCCCAACTCGTCACGTCATAAGTGACCGAATCTTCCAGTACCGGTTTTGGATCAAACAGAATGCGCAGCAAGTTGGATTTGGGCTGATAGGCGCTGATCAGCAGATCGTCGTGGTCGATTTTAAAGGATTGCTCCGCAGAAGTTGTAAGCTCGGTACCCTTGGTCGAGAGCGATTTTCCTGCCGGGCCGTAGCTGAAACCCTGCCTGTCGAGCCAATTGGTGAACGAGCGCACATTTTCGCTGCCGCCTGCTTTGATCACATAGGTTTTAAAGTTTCCTGCCGGGGCATTGGCCGCATCCTGATGGAACCTGATGAACTCCGTGACCACCTTTTCTTTTTGCGACATCACAGCCTCCAACGTAGCCAGGCTGGTGGCGTAGTGGTGGGCAATGCGGTTGTCGAGCGTAAGCGTGTCGTGCTCATTCGCGCGTTCCAGCGCGAGGCCGGCACGTCCGCCTCCCCCTTGCTCGTACGTAACGCCAATCGCGCCATTCGCCGTGGGCCAGGTGTCGCCGTAGCTGGGGTAAAACAGGTCGTAATCGTTCCGCGTGAAGTATGCCCAGTTGTTTTTATCAAAATATTTGCGGCAATACTCGCCAACCAACTCGTTGAACTGCCTTTGCCAGGCCGTTACGTCCTTGTTGTAAGGCTTTGCGGCCGGCGGGAAGTAGTAACTCCGCGAAGGGCCCATTTCGTGAAAATCGGCGTGAAAATGCGGCATCCATTGGTTGTATAATGCGATGCGCTCCTGCGTTTCTTTCTGGGTTTGCCAGGCCCAGTCACGGTTGAGGTCGAAAAGGTAGTGGTTGAAACGCCCGCCGGGCCATGGCTCTTCATGTTCCTGTGCAAATGGGGTCGCATCCGGCGTAGCGTTCTGGACGCGGTTATACCACTGCGTGTAACGTTCATAACCGTCCGGGTTAATGCATGGATCTACCAGGATCACCATGTTTTGGAGAAAATCCTGCGTAAGCGTATTATCCTTGTTGAGCAGCTCGTAAATCACCTTCATACTCGTGTTTGCCGACACCGCCTCGTTGCCATGCACATTGTAACTCAGCCACACGATCGGCGGCACGGCGGCATCTGCTTTTCCGGGCAGCAGGCCGATGCTTTTCAGGTGATTCGTCCGGATCGTTTCGAGTTTCGCGATATTCTCGGCCGATGAAACGAAAGCAAGCATCAGCGGACGCCCTTCGCTCGTAGTTCCATAGCGGAGCAGCTTCATCCGGTCGGTATTCTGCGACTGGATGGATTTGAAATAATCCAAAATGAGGTGGTGGTACGCAAACCGGGAGCCGAGTGGAAATCCGAGAAACTGATCCGGCGTCTGATTTTGCGCCAGGGCGGTCTGAAAGGAAAGCAGAAAGAAAAAAAAGCGGATCAGTCTGGTCATAGGAAGCGAACGGCGTAAGTAGCTAAACCCAAAGTTAGAAAGTTACCCGAATTACAGCGACGGCCGAAGTGATAAAAAAAGTTTGTGTTAAATGTTATTGAAAATGAGTTAACTAAAAATTAATTGATTTTTATTTTTGCCTGGGTGTTGCTTTTTAGAATTCAACCCTGCATCTTTGCACCACGTTTTCGGAACAGGGAAACGAAAAGTGAAAGAAAGTGTTGAAAAAACGCACGAAGTAGGAGACCAGTCGGCCCATTCGTCTAGCGGTTAGGACACGACCCTTTCACGGTTGAAACAGGGGTTCGATTCCCCTATGGGTCACAAAACCGTGCAAAGTAAGCACTTTCAATCATTGCAAAAACCGCTCAGATCCTGAGCGGTTTTTTTGTTTATTGCCCTTGGCGGATTCGATCCGCACTTGTACGGCCTGCCCATCAAAATAAAAGCGATTTGCTCGGTAGTATTTTATAACTAGTTGATTTACTATTAGAGCTAGTTCGTTCTTAGTATCAGTCACTTGCAGATCTTGTGCATGGTGAAATGCATTTTTTCTCATTATTTTTTCGATGCACTTGTCACAAAAATTGTGTCTGGAATTGCGACAACGCTATTTTTGTCAATATCCTTGCATTTTAGCGAGGCATATAAACGATTTTGTAAGCAATATTATTCTACAAGTATAAAATCTTTTCTAGGTCTTTGTAGTATATTTGGAACGAACAAACGTGTCGATTCTAAATTGTGTTACAATCGATTAGTTGCATTTGCCCACTAATTTTTTACGCTCTATGAAATTTTTACTGAAACTTGTTTTTGCGGGAGGAGTGATAAGCTCGGTGGCAGCAGCTCCTAACAACGACGCTGAGGGCCTGGCCATGCCAGCTGACAGCGTAAACTTAGAAAGCAGTATTGCGAGTGATCTGAACGGCTCTTACGAAATCAGAAATCCCTACGCTGAGTCTGCGGACGAATCTTTCACAATAGCAGCTAAAATGGCTGCGCCGCTCGCTACCCGGGTTACTTGTGGTGGCCGTATCTGGACACACGGTGAATACCTCGGAAGGACCGGTGACGACCAGCCTGTGTACACACGTATCACCGACAACCGGGTTTACCTCAACTGGAACGGCCGGGTTGCAGACAACGTCTTTATTCTTTACCACCTGAAAGAAGGTACTTTCCCCATTAATTCCAGCAACGACGCGTTGATCAACGGATGTGTGAACCCGGTGGATCCGAGCACAGCCCCCGTTAATCTTCTGGGTACGAACGGCAGCCAGATTACGTGTAAAGGTGTGACCATGCCGGATGGTAACAGGCTTGGTGTTTTTGTGGGTGGTTCGGGAAATACCTACCAATACATCAAGTATGTGAACGGACGGTTGCGCGTCATGATCAAGCAGGGAGAGAACGATACCCGAAATGACTTTTACTACATGGGCTTGCTCGTGGAAACGATTCAGGGCAAGGATGGCAGCTACCTTGATCCGCAATGGAGAGGGGTGTTGACCACTGAAATGGCGAATGGCTGTTTCTGGCCTGCTGAACCAAAACCTGCAACGCCGCTACCTGACAACAACTGTACTTCCGGGCCTACTGCCAGCAATATCACCAACATCAGCCAGACTGCCCTTACAGTTAGTTTCTCCGGTTCGGGAGTAACGAGCCTGAAATGGCGTATCAAGTCTGGCGCAACAGAAGTGAGGTCGGGCACTACAAATGATCTCGGCGGCGCTACTTCTGCGAATTTGTCATTCACTTCACTGGCCCCGGGCAACTACACTCTGGAGATTGAAGGAAACAATTGTACTTCCTCTGTGAGCAGCCGTGCATTCACGATCAACGAACCTGTGGTAGTTACTCCTGACTGCTTGAATGGCCCGTCCGTGACGAGCATCGGTTCCGTTACGCCCAGCAGCGCAACAATCAACTTTGGCGGTACTAACCTGCATGTATTCTCGTGGAGAATTCTTGATGGAAGCAGCTTTGCAGTGGCAAGCGGTAAAACCGGCACACTTACTTCCAATACTACTAACCTGACATTCAACTATCTGCAGAATGGTACGTATACTTTCGAGTTGAAGGCAGAGGATTGCAAGGCAGCGTCGGTGGCTACGCGGAGTTTCAGCGTATCGTCAGCCGATACGCGCACAGCTTGTACGCGCGGCCCCAATTTGCAGTCGATCGTAACTTCCGGCGAAACAAGCCTGAGATTCCTTTTCGATGGAGATAATGTATTTGCCATCGACTGGAAAGTGAAAAAGGATGGTGTTGTGATCCGTCAGAACCGCGTTGCGCCAACGAGCAACACGCCTACGATCAACTACAACACATTGGCTACCGGTGCGTATACCCTCGAAATCCAGGGCGGTAACTGTAAGTCGGCACCTTCTACTACCGCATTCGGGGTGAATGTTCCGCTTCCTATTTACATTTCAAATTTCGAAGGAAAAGCTGTTGAGAAAGGCGTGGAGCTAAGCTGGAACGTGGTTGCAGAAGAAGATGGAAAGGAATTCGAAGTGCTGCGTTTCGACGATCGCATGGCGAATGAGGAAGTTCTGGGTAAAGTATCCCTGACGGACCAGCGCATTGGCAAATACACTTTCCTGGATCAAAATCCGCTGCTGGGTACAAACTATTACCAATTGAAGCAGATCGATATCGACGGTAGCTATACAAAAAGCAAGATCATTGCGGTTAACCCGGGCATTATTTCAGGCACCGTTATCGCGCCGAACCCTGCCCAGGAATTCGTGAACGTTCAGTTCTCTTCGCGTACTGCCGGAACTTCGGACGTAACGATCTACAACATCGCCGGCCAACCGGTAAGCAGCGCGTCGATCCGTATTCTGGAGGGTAAAAATACCCACCGTATCAACGTGAAAAAGCTCGGCGGCGGACACTACTTCATGAAAATCAACCACGGCGGCGAAGCGACGAAACTGCGGTTTATTAAGGCGGAGTAACGTTAAGATCCAAGGTCTAAACATGCAAACAGCCGGGCTTTCGTCCGGCTGTTTGATTTTAGTCTTATTGGTAACGTCACACGTGGGGCGGTGCTACCCCTCCGGCTGCAACCGTGCGTCTTTCCACCATTGCGTAAATACCTGGTCCCCTTTTAATTCCACCTTCTGGCCGATGAGCGGTGTTATGAGCGGCATACCTTGCTTTTCAGCTTCGGCGCTGGCACGGAGAATGGGTTCGTTCCAGTCATGAATGGAAAGGGCGAATTTGGCCCAATGGACGGGCATGAGTTTCCTGGCACCGAGCTCGCGGGCGGCTGTTACGGTTTCTTCGGGCATCATATGAATATACTTCCAGGCCTCGTTATACTGGCCGCATTCCAATAGCGCCAAGTCGAACGGCCCGAATTGCGCCCCGATTTTTTTGAAATGCTTGTCATAGCCCGAGTCTCCGCCGATGAAGATCTTCATGGTGGGTGTTTGTAGCACAAACGAGACCCACAATGCGCGGTTACGGTGGAAATCGCGGCCCGAAAAATGCCTGCCGGGGGTTAAATCTACCCGGAAACCTTCGCCCAGATCGGCGCCTTCGTTCCAGTCTTTTTCGATAATGTTGGCCACATCGTAGCCCCAGTATTCGAAATGCTCCCCCGTACCGAGGCCGGTAATGACCTTTCCCACCTTTGGTTTGAGTTTCAGAATGGTCTCGTAATCGAGGTGGTCCCAATGGTCGTGGGAGAGAAAGAGGTAGTCGATAGCGGGCAGGTCGTCGACGCCGTAAACATCGCTGCCTTTAAAGCTCGGGGTCGTGAATTTGATCGGTGAAGCACTGCCGCTGAAAACCGGGTCGACGAGAATCGTTTTGCCGTCGATCTGCATGAAGTACGACGAATGCCCGAACCACACCAGCACGTTTTCTTCCGGCTTTAAATGCAGCAGATCCGTTTTTTGAGAAGGGATCAATGCGCCGGGGACGTTGTATTTGCTCTTACCGAAAAAAAACTTGGTGAAAACCTTTAGGTAGCTATTACCTTCGGCGAGGTCCGGGGTAAAGCTTTCGTTTTGGAACTGCCCGTCGCGGTAATGCGGCGATTTTTTGATCCTTTCGAGCCTTGCGCCGGAGGGGTGTCTTCCGAACAACGGCTGCTGCATGAACACATACCCGCCAAGGACGATCAATGCCAGAAAAATGAAAAATATCATGAAAGAATATTTAATGATCCGTTTACGCATAGTGAGTGGAGGGGTGGTGAAAGTTTAAACTGGACGAATGTACGGTTTCTTACGTATTTTTGAATTTAGTAATCCAAACAAAACCAACCAGTCATGAAAAGAATTGTATTGCTCTGTTTGTTATGCTTTTCAACGTGGGCGGCTGCCGCCCAGAATCCCGCTCCGGACACGAGCTGGGTCAAGGCCAACTACACCAAAACAGAGCATTACATCCCCATGCGCGACGGCGTGAAACTTTTCACGGCCATCTACACACCCAAAGACAATTCGCAGACTTACCCGATCATTATGCAGCGCACGCCCTATTCGGTGCGGCCTTATGGGGAGCATAATTACCGCCGCTCGCTGGGACCCAATGCGTACCTTATGCGGGAGAAATACATTTTTGTGTATCAGGATGCTCGTGGCCGCTATAAAAGCGAAGGTACATTCCGCGAAATGACGCCTGCGATCGAAAACAAGAAGAGCAATAAAGATGTAGACGAGTCGAGCGATACCTACGACACGGTTGAATGGCTTTTGAAAAACACCAAAAGCAATGGAAAAGTGGGGCAGTGGGGCATTTCGTTTCCCGGCTACTATTCGTCGGCCGGCCTGCCGGATGCACACCCGGCCATGGCTGCGGTTTCACCCCAGGCACCCATGTCGGACGAATTTATCGGGGACGATTGCTACCATAATGGTGCATTCTTCCTGATGGATAATTTTGGTTTTTACAGCGGTTTCGACGGCCCGAAAACAAAAGACGGCACGGGTTATCAAAGCCATTTTAATGCGGAATACAGCGACGCTTATAAGTATTTCCTTGACCTGGGCCCATTAAAGAAAACCAATGCGGCCCCATACTTCGCCGATCCGAACAGTATCTGGCGACAGACAACGGCGCACCCCGTTTATGACGAGTTCTGGCAATCGCGGAACATCAAAAGGCATTTAAAAAATATCAAACCTGCGGTACTGGTGGTAGGAGGCTGGTTTGATGCCGAAGATCTGTATGGCGCATTGAAGACATATGCGGCGATAGAAAAGCAAAGCCCGGGCAACAACAGCCGGCTGGTAATGGGGCCGTGGACACATGGCGGATGGGCTGCGCCGGCATGGAAGCGTTTTGCCCAATATCAGTTTGGGGCCGATTTGAATAAGTATTACCAGGAAGAGATCGAAACGAAATTTTTCAACCATCACCTCAAAGGAAAAGGAACGTTCGATCAGCCCGAGGTGACTGTTTTTGAAACGGGCTCGAACCAATGGCGGTACTACGACGTGTGGCCGCCCAAGAATAGTGAGCCTACCACGTTCTATTTGGGTGAGAAAGGCACTTTGTCGCTGAAAAAGCCCGCTAGTGCAGGCGGAGGAACAAGCTACGAAAGCGATCCCGCCAAGCCGGTTCCGTATACGCATGTGATCAGCGGGCACCGCAATAATGAGTATATGGCCGAAGACCAGCGCTTCGCATCGCGCCGTCCGGACGTGGTAAGTTTTCAAACCGATTCACTGGCGGAAGATCTGACATTGACCGGGGAAATAGTGGCAGACCTGATGGTTTCCATGACCGGCTCCGATGCCGATTTCATCGTGAAAGTGATCGACGTATGGCCCGCCGGATCGAAAGTACCCGCTGCGCAGGAGAATGGTAAACCGATGGCAATGGACGGCTATCAGCAAATGGTGCGGGCGGAGGTGCTGCGGGGCAAGTTCAGGAACAGCTTTTCAAAGCCGGAGCCATTCACCAAAGATAAAATCGAGAAAGTGACCGTGAAACTGAATGAGGTGGCGCATACATTTCAAAAAGGGCACCGCCTGATGGTGCAGGTGCAAAGCAGCTGGTTTCCGCTGGTGGACCGTAACCCGCAGAAATTCATCAATATTTTTGAAGCGACCGAGTCAGATTTCCAGAAATCCCGGATCACGATCCACCATGATTCCAGGAATGCAAGCAGCATTACCTTACCGGTAATGCATTGATAACAACAGAATACCCTTTTAATCCTAAATCCCTTAATCCCAAATCCAATGAAAAATGTAATCCGGAAAATTCCGGTTTTTGGCGTTGCGCTATGGCTTGCCGCCAGCACAGCCGGTGCCTGGGCGCAGGTGAAGCCGAAGTTTCGTGTTCTGGCCATGGCCGAGCCCGGCGGCCATCACATTGCTTATTCCAGGGCCGCCCGCCCATGGCTGGATTCGCTCGCTGCCCGGGAGCATTTCAGTATTGATTATATCGATAAAACAGATCCGGTTAACGAAGATTTTCTTTCGAAGTACCAGCTGATCATCCAGCTTGACTATGTGCCCTATGCTTGGAAGCCGGAGGCTGCGGCGGCTTTCGAGCGTTACATTGATCAGGGAAAAGGTGGCTGGATCGGGTTTCACCATGCTACTTTGCTGGGAGAATTCGACGGCTATAAAATCTGGCCCTGGTTTCAGGATTTTATGGGCGGTATTCGCTACAGAAATTATATCGCTGATTTTGCAGCAGCCACTGTGAAGGTCGAAAACAGCAAGCATCCGGTGATGAAAGGCGTTCCAGCCTCATTTCGCGTACAAAAGGAGGAATGGTATGTCTACGATAAAAGTCCGCGACCCAACGTGGATGTGATCGCGAGCGTAGATGAAGCGACCTACCAGCCGGATTCGAAGATCAAAATGGGCGATCACCCGGTCGTCTGGTCGAACCCCAGAAAGAAGGCCAGGAATGTGTACATTTTTATGGGCCATTCTCCGGTGCTATTCGAAAGCACTGCTTACAAAACTATTTTCAAGAACGCCATTCTCTGGGCCGCCCAAAAATAACCGGATATGCTGAGAACATTTTTGATGCTTGCACTGATGATTTCGGTGCAGCATGCGAGCTTTGCACAACAGAAAAAGGTTGCCCGCCTCCCTGAGAGCAAGTCGTTTTATGAGGGGCGGCTGAGCGATGAGGACGCCGTTTATTTTACCCCTGAAAATTTCAAGATTACCAATGACTGCAAAACGGACGTTTCCGACGAGTTGCAAAGGGCTATTTATGAGGTGAAGACCAATTTTAATTTTGGTATCGTGTTCATTCCGGAGGGAACCTACCGCATTAGCAAGACGATCTACATTCCTACGGCCATCCGGGTGATCGGTTATGGTAAAAAGCGGCCCGAGATTGTTCTGGCCGATCATTCGCCCGGCTTTCAGGATGAGTATCCGCAGGACAAGGGCAATGCCAAGTACATGTTCTGGTTTACGTCGTCTATTCCCAAAGAAGGTCAGCCCGTTCCCGATGCTGGTGCGAGTACGTTTTACAGCGCTATGTCCAATGTAAACTTACGCATAGGCGCGGGTAACCCTTCGGCGGTGGCGCTGCGCACGCACTTTGCGCAGCACAGCTTCATTTCGCACGTAGATGTTCATGCGGGTAGCGGTAAAGCCGGGATGTTGGATGTGGGGAATGAGATGGAGGATGTGCGCTTCTTTGGCGGCGAGTACGGCATTTACACCTTCAAGCCATCGCCCGGATGGCAGTTTATGATGGTAGATACTTATTTTGAAGGGCAGCGAAAGGCAGCGATCCGCTCACAGGAAGCGGGGCTGACGATCGTGCGGATGACCGTGAAGAATGCTCCGACGGTTGTAGAAATCAACCCGAATTTTTACGAAAAGCTGTTAATGGAGGATTGCCATTTTGAAAACATAAGTGGTAATGCATTGGTGATCAGTAATGAAAATAATGCGTATACCCAGATCAGTTTGCGGAATGTTTATTGCCGGAATGTGCCGGTACTGGCTCATTTTCGTATCAGCGGAAGGCAAATTCCAGCAGCAGGCGAAATGTACAGGGTGAAAAGTTTGAACCATGGTCTGCAAATGACTTCCATCGATGCCAAACCGATTCATACTACTACCCACGACATTGAAACGCTGAAAACAGTGCCGGCACCGGGCCGGACAGACATTCCCGCTTTCCCTGAAATCGGGCTCTGGAAAAACCTTAAAACACTGGGCGCGAAAGGCGACGGCATCACCGACGATACGAAGGCTATTCAGGCAGCCATCGACGAGCACAATGTGATCTACGTCCCGCAAGGCTGGTACCGCATTACCCAAACGCTGAAATTGAAAGAAAAGACCGTGTTAATCGGCCTTAATCCGGTTTCTACCCAGTTTATATTAAATGATAATACCGAAGCATTCGGCCGTTTCGGGCCTCCGGTCGCGATGGTGGAATCGTCGGCGGGAGGAAGTAATATCCTCACCGGCATCGGTATCTCCACTGCGGCAAGTAATCCGCGGGCGGTTGGATTGAAATGGATGGCGGGAGCGGACTCTTATGTGAACGACGTGAAGTTTCTGGGTGGCCACGGCAATATCCCGCGTAAAAGACCGGGGCAGGAAGCTTTGGGCAATTCGTCGCATATGGGCAACGAGCAGCATTGGGATACGCAGTATTGGAGCCTTTGGGTAACTGATAATGGCGGTGGCACATTTAAGAATATCTGGACTGCAAATACATTCGCTTCCGCCGGCGCCTACGTGTCGAACACATCCACGCCCGGTCGCGTATATGCAATGTCGGTCGAGCACCATGTGAGAAATGAGGTGCGTTTTAAAAATGTTTCCAACTGGAAGGTTTACGCATTGCAGCTCGAAGAGGAGAGTAAAGAAAGTTCGGGTTGCCAGCCGCTGGAAATCGAATCGTGCGAGCATATGCTTTTTGCGAACTTGTATATGTTTCGGGTGATCCGGGTCAGCACGCCATACCCGCATTCAATTCGTTCGTGGAACAACCGGAGCCTGGAATTTCTGAATGTGCATAATTACAGCCAGACGAAATACCCGTCGACTGTACCACTGTACGATGTCAATTCCGGGTTGGAAGTGCGGCCATGGGAGTTTAACAAGCTGGTCATCGACTATCCGAAACCACGTAAGATTGATTTGCAGCTTGGAAAAGCTGTGCAACTGGCCACAGGCTTTGAATTTGCGGATGGTATTTGTCACGACAGTAAAGGTAACGTCTATTTCAGTGAGTCACGCGCGCGGCGGATTTATAAATGGTCGGCAGCAGCAGGTACATTGAGTCTCGTGGCCGACTTCCCCTGGGAGCCGCTTTCATTGGGTGTAGATACGAGGGATAACCTGATCGTCGTATTCAAATACGTCCCCAAACCGGGCTACCTGGTGAATGGCAAGGCCGAAACGTTTCCGAATCCGCCGGACGCTGCCGGTACGTCGTTCAGTGGCTGGGGTAATAGCGGCTTCGGGACATTGGTGTATGCAATGGACCCCGACCAGCCCGAAGAGACCTTGCATTTGCTCCCCAAAGTGCCGCTGGAAAAGGTTACCCGCATTGCGAAGACACTGAATCCGTCCAACCGCCGCCGCGATTCGGGCGATTTCCTGAAAGTGAGCACCAATCAGTTCAGCGAATGCTGGCTTGCACCCGACGGCGAAACGATCGTGCCGGTAGTTTACGACCTGGCGCGTTCGAATGCATTGGTGGAAGGTGTTCCGGGGAAAGTATTGTATGGTACCGACGAATATTTAAAGCGGACGATGAAGTTCGATGTCGGGCCGCGGGGGCATTTGTCGGACCCGCAACTATTCGCTGAAAAAGGGGAGTTTAGTACGGCAGTCGATGAGCAAGGCAAAGTTTATATTGCCGATGGGCAGGTGTATGTATTCGATGCTTCCGGAAAGGAGTTGGATATGATCGAAACGCCGGAGCGGCCATCGACTGTCACAGTATCGGGTGGTACGCTTTTCATTACCAGCCGAAATGGCTTGTATGCGGTTAAACTGTAGTGAAAAACGGCAGGCATTTGTCGGGTGCCGGCCGTTTCTTCACTTTACTTAATGCCTTTGCGTTTTTTATATTCCTGATAACGCTGATTATATTCTTTCAGCTCCTCTTCCTTGAACGACTTTAAATAGCTGGCCGGCAAATCGAGCCGCTCTTGCATTTTTAAAGTGTTCGAAAGCTCTAACAATGTATTCACGCCATTCTTATCCTTATTTAAATCGAATGCGTCGTACAGATCGCCGTTAACCGTAAATGCTTTGAACGAAAGCTTGTTCTGATCGATGGTAATGGCCTGGTATAGTTGCGTATTGGAAGCCGCGCGGTCCATCCAGTTTTGAAGGCCGATGTCATACATTTTCGGGCCGGACACCGATACCACGTAGACAGGGCCGTCGGGCTTTTTGCGGCTTTGGCCTACCGGGATGTTCAATCCGCGCCCATAGGTGTGGTCGTGGCCTTGCAGTACGATATCGACTTTGTGTTTTTTATACAAAGGCTCCATTGCATCCCGCCATTCATCATTATCGCGGCCGTTTTTAGTGGAGTAAATAGGATGGTGATGCACGACGACCGTCCAGCGATTGGGGTTGGCGGTGGTAATTTGTTCGAACCACGCGGCTTGCTTTTTCAATGTCGTCGAGTCGAGTATGGCAGCTTGTGAGTCAAGTGAAATGAAGCGGACGCCCTGGTAGTCGACATAATAGGCCGTTTCTGAAAGGCCTTCCGGGCCGTTTTCGGGCAAGGCAAATTGCGGCTTCCAGTGTTTTGACACAAAGAGGTTACGTTTCTCGTCGCGGTAATATTCATGGTTGCCCGGCGTCGCCAGGTTAGGAACCATGCCATTGATCCAGCCGCCTGCTTCGAACCATTCGCCCCATTGGTAATCTACGTTGGAGTTATTGATCAGATCACCGGCATGTATCATCAGGTTTGCTTTGGGCATGTTTGCAAATGCACCGCGCACCGCCCGTGACCACAGCGACCTGATATCGTTTTGCGCATCCCCGAAATAGAGGAATGAAACCGGTGCCGGTTTGTCAGAAGCCGTTTTGAAATGGAACCACTCACTCCACGATTTCCCGTCGCCCACGCGGTAGACGTATTGCGTAGAGGGTTTGAGGTTACCAAAATTGATCTCGTGGTAATGTATCGTCTTACCATCGATCACCACCGGATGCGTAGCGGCCTGTACGATAAGTGCTTTGGAAAGGAAGTCAGGCGAAGGGTCCGCTTCGTGAATGGCGGCGACGGCGGTTGTCACGGTCGAGTCGGTACGCCAGTTCACAGCTTGCGAGGTGGCAGGGTCGCCCTTGTAGCCCAATATCACCCTGTCCGGGAAAGCCGACGGCGGGTAGGATTTGTTCTGCTGCGCCTGCGCGGGTGCGAGGCCGGCGCCTAGTAGAATTCCCGCAAAAATGAATTTGTAATATAAATGGCTGAGAGACTGCATGAGAGTTGTGGCAAATGTGGTCGCAATAATACCCTTTTGGAAAGCAATCGGACTAGTTGCTATCTTCATTTTACATTTTGATAACATTACATGCCATGAAAACCCACTTACGATTGATTTTCACCCTTTGCCTCTTCCTGGCGGCTGTTTTCGCCTGCAAAAAAGACAAGGATCCCGCTCCGGAAACGGAAGAAGACCCTGTGAAGAAGTTTGTTACCATCCTTGACGATTCGCTGAAAGGGCGGGGCTTCGGGTATAGTTTCGCGGTTTACCGGAAAGACAGGTTGGTCGGGACCGGCGCCGACGGCTTCTACGCCCGAAAAACGGAAATCCAGGAAGATAAACCTGTGACCGCCGACACCAGGATGCAGATTGCGAGCATGACCAAAACCATTACTGCCGCGGCATTTCTCAAACTGGGCAAAGAGAAGGGGATCAAAACCTCGGATAAAATCATCGGCTACCTGCCTAAGACCTGGGTAAAGGGCCCCAATATAGAGCTCATAACGTTCAAGGACCTGCTTACGCATACGAGCGGGATCGTGGGAATGAATGAGAGTTGCCGGAACGGCGCATTTACCGAAAATGTGTGGTATGGATTGAAGTTGCTGATAGAAAACGGCATCAAAAAAGAAAATCATGGATCGAGCTGTTACCAGAATGCCAACTTCGGGTTATTCAGGGTGATGATCCCTGTCATTAATGGCTTGAATTTTACCGGAGATGACGCCAATGATGCATTACTTGCGGCGAACGGCTATGAGGAGTATGTTCAGAAGCAGGTTTTTGAAAAAGCCGGTGTAGTGACCAGCGATTTTCTTTCCAATGGCTCGCCTGTGCCCACTTTCGGCTATGATTTTCCGTATTCCGGTGAGTATGGGTTCGACCCGGGCGATTTCAGCTCGACTACGGGAGGCTACGGCATTTATCTGACGGCCAATCAGGGCGTAAAACTCTATGCGGCGCTATTTTCTCCGGACAACAATGCGGTCATCACACAGGATCTGCGCGATGACATCGTGAATAATGGTTTGGGCAGTTACAGTGCCGTCATGCCGGAGGGAAAATTCAGCTACCACGACGGCTGGTGGTATTCGGGCATCGGGATTGCCAACCCGAAGGGTTTCAGAAGTGTGTGGATGCATTGTCCGGACGACATTACCGTGGTACTTTTTACCAATGCATTGCGCAATGGCGACGGCCTGTTCCCGCTCCGTTCCGATTTCTATCAGGACATTACTTCCTACGTGCTCTGGGCTTTCTCAAAATACAAGGATCCAGGCCGGGGCAAGCGTATGCGGCATGTTAACTTCCATGCCTATCTGGAACATCCGGAGCCGCATTGATTTAATGGGCACCTGTTTTCGGGCAGGTTTTATGCCTCCGGTCGAAGCCTGTTGTTCTCCAGATAATTTTGCAATTGCTCCAAATTCATATCCTTGATCTCATGAGAAATCTTGGTTTTGATTTTACGGAAAGTCTTCACTGCATCGAATTTTTTGGCTTTTTGGTCTTTCGTTTTCATAAGTTCATAACCTCTTTTGGTGACCGTATTTCGATGGATTTATACGCTAATTGCAAATTTACCGAATTGTAACCTGGGATTCGGATCGGGTTCACGATATGCTTGAAATTCCAACTTACTAACATATCCACTTCGTAAAAGGTGGCAAGGGCAATATGGATGCAATCGTCCAGGCTTGTTGGACCGACTACATTTTCTTCGATGTACTTCCGTGCCAACGTAAAAATAGCCTGGTTAACTTCGATTTTTTCCAGATTATTTCCATTTAAGTTCTGAAAAAATCTTCTAACTCGTTCAGGGGACCTTTTCAATTCGGCCTCTACAAGCCCGGAATAAACACATTTTATTTCCCCTGCCTCAATCCTGTCGAAAAGAATGCGAGTTTCATAACCAAATTCACGATCAAAAATTCCGCCAAATACGGACGTATCTAGATAGTAGCGAGGGGGCATAAAGTGCGTGGTAGGTTTCAATGTTAAAAATCACATTGAAACTAAACAAGCCGTACTGATCCGTCAGGGCAAAGTTCTCCAACGACACTTCTTAACTATCCAACGCTTTTTGCAGCATGCTCAGGAATGGCTCGGCCTTCGTAAAATCGAGTTGATCATAAAACATGCCCAGTCTGTTCAAATTCAGATAATAGCTATCCACATGCCGGTAGTAATATTGTTCGGATTGAATGTACCACGCAACCGGCCCCAGTTTATCGGAAAGGAACCATTTTTCGAGTAACCGACCCGCTCTGCCGTTACCGTCGTTAAATGGGTGAATGCAGACGAATAGCAAATGGATGAACGACGCGTAGTAGAAGGTTTCTTCCAATGAGAGTTCAGTCCGAAGGAGCTCCTCAATATCATCCCATAATTTGTCCATTTCACTTTGCACCGCATCGGCCGGTGCCGCCTCAAATTGAATGCGGCCCGTTTTGTGCTCCATGACTACCATGGCATTTTGCCGGTAAACACCGCGCCAATGTTCCGGCAAAAGATGCTCGGTCAGTATCCGGTGCGCTTGCAGGAAATTATGCTTGTTCAACCGGTTTTCCTTTGCGTAAATGTAAGCGCGGAAAAGGTCGTTGGGCTTCTGGGTCAGCTCGGGTAGGTATTCTATTTGCTGGATTTTGTGTTTGATATAGCTATCCACTTCCATCGGCTCACCCTCGATCCTGGATGAAGTAATGACTGCAACCGATGTGTAAAAATTGAAAGAATCGGATCGCAAGAATGTTTCGCCGAGCTGTTGCAACGCCGCCTTGATATCGATTCCCCGGTGATTACGGAAACTTTCCAGCAGGATTTCAGGTAGGATCTTCATGGTCAAAACAGCGCTTGTCCGGCAGCCGGGCAAGTTACCAGTATTCTTTCAATTCCAAAACCCCTACCTTTGCATCGTAGAAAACGTGCATCCGTGAAAAAGAAGACACTTCTGGTTACCCCGCCATTTACCCAGCTCAATACGCCCTATCCCGCTACCGCATACCTCAAAGGATTCCTGAATACTTTGGGGAGAGAGTCGTATCAGGCCGACCTGGGAATCGACGTGATCCTGGAACTGTTTTCGTCCAAAGGGCTGAAAAAGTTATTCGCGATGCTCGAAGCGTCGGATATTGCGCTGACGGACAATAGTTTCCGGATCTATGCGCTGCGCGAGGAGTACATTGCGACGATCGATCCGGTGATCCGTTTTCTCAAAAACCATAACCCCACGCTGGCCCACAGCATTTGCGACCGCACCTATCTGCCGGAAGCAAGCCGTTTCCAGCAGCTCGAAGACCTCGACTGGGCATTTGGCACGATGGGCATTCACGACAAAGCGCGCCATTTGTCCACATTATATCTCGAAGACCTCGGTGATCTGATCCAGGAAGCGGTAGACCCGCATTTCGGTTTCAGCAGGTATGCAGAGCGCCTGGGGCGTTCGGCGACGAGTTTCGATGAAATGGAGGCTGCGCTCGAAGCACCCGATACGCTGCTTTCACAGACTTTGAAGGATGTGCTGGAACAGAACATAAAGCTTTCACAACCCGATATTGTGTGCATTTCGGTGCCTTTTCCGGGCAATTTGTATGGCGGGTTCAAATGCGGGCAGTATTTGAAAGCGCATTATCCGCATATCAAAATCGTTATGGGCGGCGGCTTTGCCAATACCGAATTGCGTTCGCTGGAAGAGCCGAGGGTTTTTAATTACATTGATTTTGTATGTCTCGACGACGGTGAAGCGCCCCTACAATCGCTTCTGGAATATCTGGATGGTGAGCGTCAGCTTGCAAGCCTGAAACGGGTGTATTCGCGGGTGGATGGGAAAGTTGTATACCACAACGGTGCGAAAGAAAAAGATGTTCCGCAGCGCGAAACGGGCACACCGGATTATAGCGACCTGCATTTGCACGACTATTTGTCGGTCATAGAGATAGTAAACCCGATGCATCGCCTGTGGAGCGATGGACGCTGGAATAAACTGACCCTCGCACATGGCTGCTACTGGGGCAAATGCTCGTTTTGCGACATCTCGCTGGATTATATCCGGCGCTATGAGCCAATGACCGCTTCGCTGCTTTGCGACCGTATCGAAGAAATTATCGCCCAGACGCAGCAAAATGGTTTCCATTTTGTGGACGAGGCTGCGCCGCCGGCGTTGCTGCGGGATCTGGCACTGGAAATTGTCCGCCGGAAATTGACGGTTACCTGGTGGACGAATATACGTTTCGAAAAAAACTTTACACACGACCTCTGCTTGCTCCTGAAAGCTTCGGGCTGTATTGCTATATCCGGCGGGTTGGAAGTGGCATCCGATCGCCTGCTCGATCGCATGAAAAAAGGAGTGACGGTTGCGCAGGTAGCGCGGGTGGCGGATGCGTTCACGCAGGCGGGTATCATGGTGCATGCCTACCTGATGTACGGCTTTCCGACGCAGACGGCCCAGGAAACGATCGATTCGCTGGAAATGGTGAGGCAAATGTTCCAGTTGGGCATTGTACAGTCGGGTTTCTGGCACCGGTTTGCGATGACCGCCCACAGCCCGGTCGGCCTGCATCCCGAAGAGTTCGACGTAATGCGGCTCGGACCCGATGCAGGCAAATTTGCGAACAATGACCTCGAACACAACGACCCGCTGGGTGCCGATCATGACCGGTTTGCGGAGGGGCTGCGCAAGTCGCTATTCAACTATATGCACGGTGTGTGTCTGGATTTTCCATTGTCCCGTTGGTTCGATTTCAAAACGCCGCCGACTTCTATTCCCCCTAACTACCTCGAAAGAAGTATTCACGAGCCGGCGGAACTCGTGGCACGCCCGAATGCGGTGATCGTATGGACCGGTAGTCTGCCCGAAATGGCCGTTTTTGAAGAGAGGCGAGGTAAGAAGGTGCGGGAAATAGCCGAGCTCGTTTTTTATAACAAGAAAAAGGAATGGGCCGTGGAAGCGGAAGTGGCAGTAGGAGAGTGGCTTACCGAAACCTTGCCGAAGCTGTTGATCGCCAACCCCGAGCCTTATGCATTTGAGCAGTTTAAAAGTGATTTTGAAGCAGGAGGGTTAGGCCCTTTTGACTCATTTCTCAACTCCCGCACATGGCAGGAGCTGAAAAATGGTGGTATGCTGGTACTGTAATGCCTAGTACCGGAGTACCTCGAAGGTTTGAAGGTTGTCGTCAAAGGTGGTGAAAACAGCCGGGTAACCAGGCGCAATGCTGCCGATTTTATCCTCGATCCCCAATGCGGTTGCCGGACGTATCGTCGCCATTTCAATGGCTTCCTGCACGGAAATTCCTATTATTTCCACCGCATTCCGCACTGCATCACCAAGCGAAATAGTGGCACCTGCCAGGTTGCCGTCCGAATTGATGTATTTTCCATCCTTCAAATACGCGTCGAATTCTCCCCATTTGAACTGGGTCACTTTTTGTCCCAAAAACAATGCATCCGAAATCAGGAACAGCTTTTCTCGCTTGATTTTGTAAGCCACGCTGGCCGCGCCGAAATCGCAATGCACGCCATCGATAATGATCGGCGCGTAAACGGATTCGGTATCGAAAGTAGCGCCCACCAGCCCAGGCGCCCGGTGGCCGAATGCCGACATAGCATTATACAAATGCGTTACCAGTTGAATCCCCTGATCGAATGCCGTCATGGCTTCGGCATAAGTAGCGTTGGAATGCCCGGCAGAGACGGTAATGCCCGATCCGAGCAGCATTTGCAGCTGGTCTTCGGTGAACATTTCCGGTGCGATGGTGATCAGGCGGATGACATCTTTGCCGTATCGGATAATTTCTTCAAGTTCTGCATCTGCCGGTTTGCGGACAAATGCCGTCAAATGGGCCCCGCGCTTGATCGGATTCAGGAAAGGGCCTTCCAAATGCATACCCAGCACACCCGAATCCGGGTTTTTGGACATGTAGTTGCGGGTAGCCTCGATACCTTTCAGGATGTTGTCGTGCGGGGATGTAATGAGGGTGGGCAGCACATACGCGGTACCGGTCCGTAAGCTGGCCAGGTAAATGTCGTCGATCGTTTCCTCGTCGGCGCGCTCGGTGAAGTAAAACTGTTCACCGCCATTGATGTGGCTGTCAAAAAGCCCGGGGGCAAGGTTGGTTACCTGCGGCATGCCGGTCTTGGGTGTGCCGCTCTCTATGCCGCTGATGCGGCCGTTTTCAACGACAATAATCTGGTTAAAGAGGACCTCTTTCCCTGTAAAAACTTTCTCTGCGAAAAACTGCGTGGACATATTCAAAGGCTTGGTTTAGAAGCGCCCAAGAAACGAAAAACGCAGAGCCGTTCAAAGGACTATCTGATAATTATGTCAAATTTGGTGAGCAGGCCGGCCAGATCAGAGGAGAGGAATTTTGCTTTGCGTACATTGTTCGCCGTCGGGTCGATGGTGAAGTTCTTGCTGGTCGAAAAATCGACGCCAGCGAGATTGGTACCGTCGAAAACCGCGTCCCAGAAGTCGCAGTTATGCACCTTGCATTTGGAAAGGTCCGTTTGCGTAAAGTCCGCATTGTGGACCTTGCAGTTGCTGAAAACGGTCTTGTTCAGCTTCTTCCGCTCGAAGATCGTGTAGTCGAGAATACAGTTTTCGAAAACGGCAGCAAAGGCAAAGTCTTTACTTTCCGAAAAGTTGACGCCGGTGAGTTTACAATGGATGAATTCTATATCGGAAATTTTACAATTTTTCACCGATGCGTTGCTCAGGTTGCATTCCTCGAACACGCAGTCGATGAAATCGATACCGGCAAGGTCGGGCATGTTGCATTGTACAAACCGGACCTGCTCGTAGCTGCTTTCCAGCAGTGGCTCAATGCTAAAATCTTTATTTTCTATTATTTCAAAACTGCGGGTATTACGCATTGAGCCAAAGGGATATTAAATGTATTGCTGGATAACGGATTTGAGCTGGTCAGCCTGTACTACGCCGGACTGTCGCCAGAGCGGCTTGCCGTTTTTGAAAACGATGAGCGTAGGAACGCCCTGAATGCGGTATGCCTGCGCTGCTGCCTGGTTTTTATCCACGTCTACTTTGATGATCGTCGCGGAATCGCCCAAATCGGCCTTTACTTTTTCAAGGATCGGTTTCATCATTTTACAAGGGCCGCACCATTCGGCCGAAAAATCTACCAAAACCGGTTTATCGCTGTTAATCAATTCTGAAAATGTTGCCATGACTGCGTTGTTTTATCTGAAATGATAACCCATCCGGGACACGAAAGGTTTAATCGGGCCCGGCAGAAATCCCGGGTAAAGATCATGCCACTACTTCCAGCGGTCCCTGAGAAATTTACCCACACCTTTTTCCACAAATTCATAGGTGAAATGCGAATACAGGATCGTAAGCGCGATAGCGCTGAGCAGTGAAATCGCAAACATCACTTCATTTTGCGGCGACTTCAAGAACCGGAACAAAACGATGTTGACGAAGATCAGCACGATCGCGTGGTTCAGATAAATGGAGTAGGAGATTTTGCCCAGATATTGAAATGGCCTGCTGTTCAGCATTTGCGTCACTACGCCGGTTGAGCTGGCGAAAATGACAATGCCGATCGAGAAAATGAAAGGGAAAACAAGTTTCCAGAGGTTAAGCTCCCAATGATGCACGAAATACATAGCCGCAATCATGAAGAGCAGGAATGGGATTTCAAATGCGGAAAGCTGAAACGTTTTTTGCCGTAGCAGCCGGTGAGTGAATATGCCCAGCGAGAAACACAAAAGCCCGCGCACATACCCATAGTCGTAGGCGAGCAGGTATTCGCCCCGGGAATAAATGAAAAGAGCGGATAGCAAGCCGATGACCGCAAATGCAGCGTATTTAACCCGGGGCAACATCAAAACCACCAGTCCGAATACGACGTAGGAAATCATTTCTGCCGAAATGGACCAGGATGGATAGTTATTGCTGATCCACCCACCGAATACGGTGCTGGAACCCATGAATGTGAGGGCATCGAGCGATGTGTACAGATAATATCCCAAGCCCATCCCGCCTACATTCTTGAATGCGCTGTGTTCACCCAGGAGGTTCGCCGCCACAAAAACGACTTCGGTGTAGAACAGCAGCGGATAGAGCCTTATGAACCGCTTTTTGAGGAATGTCAGGAAATCACCGGTTGTGTGAATGCGGTCGACATAATTCAAAGCAATTACGAAGCCGCTCAGCACGAAGAAGAAATCGACAAAAAGGCTCGCATTGATGACGAAAAAGTTATTGTAAAGAATAGAATCTTTGAATGCATTATGATGGTGCGCGATGACCAGGACGGCAAATATGCCCCTTAACCCATCCAGTTGTTCAACTCTGTTCTTCATGCGTGCAATGCTGGAAACCTTGCCGGAAGGTTCCGCGGCTCAGGTGAGCGTGTCAGGTGGTTACGGTACTAATCGGTTGTGGTGCTGGCCGGGACACCTTTTTGAAACGGGGGATCGCATCGAGGTATTTGATGCCCAGGAAGCGGATCATCACCGAATACGGGAACCAGAATGCGATATCGTAGGGCCGGCCACCGGTGAAGAGCAGTACCATCATCGACAGGAAGAAATACGCCAGGAACGTCGTCAAAGGATTGGTATGGCGGCGAACTTCGCGTATCACGAACACAAACAGGAAGAAGTTAAAGCTCGTAAAGAACAAGAAACCGAAAACTCCGTGGTTAACCCACGATTCCAGTAGCGGAACGTCGAGATAGTCATTCTTGTAACCCCTGCCGAGGAAAACGTCCCACGAATACAGCGTTTCCATAAATTCCCCGAAACCACTTACCCGGCCCATCGCCGAGTAATCGACATCCGCTTCTTCGGAAAGCCTTACGCCCGTGGAGGTAAAGATAACGTTCATGATCCGGTCCTCGAAAATATCCCAATAACCTAAAAGCAGGTTGAGGATATCGCCATAGCGCGCCAGGAAGTAGTAAACCACCATTAATATCAATATGATAAATACCATATTCCTGAACTTGAACGCATTGCCGACAACCGAAGAAATGTCCGAAAACTTGAAATGGAAAAGAAAATATGCACCGCAAACGACGCCCAGTCCCAGGTAGCTCGATTTTGCGAGTGATAATATCACCACACCCAACCCGAAAAGCACCGAAAAAAACAGGAAAAGCCGCGAGAGCAAGTGCTTGGTATTACCCAATAACACCATGGCGGAAAGCAGGGTAATGACCCCATTCCTCGCCGTAATGTGCGGGTTACCGCCCGGTTGGGCACCTTCATTGGCAAAGTTGACCGCTGCCCGCATTCCCGGCGTCCAGTTGGGGTCGGTAATGAGCGAGTACACCAGGGTAATGTTGGTGAAAAATGAGAACAGGAAAAGTACCTGTATCAGGGTGTCTTTCACGTCGTTAGGGACGTGCATGAGCAGTGCCAGGAATCCGAAAGTGAATACGAAGTTACCTATGTCGGCTACCGATTTCCCCTGATGATTCAAAAACATGAAGTAAAAGAGGGTCAGCAGCAGGAACAAGGCCGCGAGGTTGATCAGGATGACATTCGGCTTGTAAAGTCGTTTGAACAGCGTCGGCGGGACCATCAGCAAGAGCGCAAACGAAAAGAAAATAGCGGTAAAAACGCTGCTGGCCGGACCTACGTGGAGTGTATCGCGAATAAAAAATATCAGCGGAAAGCCGTTGAACATCATGGCGATGCCCACCGAATACCGGAGATAGTTAAAATTATTGGTTACATTGAATAAACTCCAATTCATCTGGAAAGCCTGAATCTGATGTACTGAATATCGAGCCGCAGAATGAAATAGCCGATTTTACGGACACGGCACCAAAGATACTTCATTTTGTTGACTACGGGAGACGTGTTCGTTGAAATGTACAATTTTTGTACCCTTGCATGTTCCTCCCGGCCGATGGTCGAGGCGATGGTCGAAGACTTCGCGTCGGCGTGCACACGTAATGCGCCTCCTAGGCCATCGATCTTTTTGGTGGTCGTCGTTGGGTGCGAAGTGTACCGTGTAATGAAGTCGTAATCGAATGCAAAACGGAACGACTCGTCGAACATACCGTACTTTTCCACCAGCGAACGCTTGAAAAACAGCGACTGGTTATGGATCTGCATCCCTTCCAAAATCTGGCAATCGAAGTCGTAGGAAGTCGTTTTGAGTATTTCGGTCACTTCGTCGTCGGTGGTGATCATGTAGAGGTCGCCATACAGGATATCGACCGGATATTTCAATGCTGCTTCTCCAAAACGAGTGAAAGTGCCGGGGAAATATACATCGTCCGAATTTTGGAAGCTGATGTAGTCGCCCGTGGCCCGTTCCAGGGCCTTGTTGATGGCATGCACCTGCCCGCGGTCCTTCTCAGAAACCCACCAGGAAAGGTACTGTTCATATTTTTGTATAATCTCCACACTGCCGTCGTTCGAGCCGCCGTCAACGATCATGTATTCGAGGTTCGGGTAGCCCTGGTTAAGCACGCTCAGGATCGTCCGTTCCAGGAACGCGGCCTGGTTGTAGGACGGAGTAATGATCGTCAGTTTAGGATACCGTTGGGTATTGCCCGCAGGTGCTGCCGGTTTTAATGCCGATACGAAGCTTCGCAGGTCCTGTGTGGTTTGTTCTAAAAAATGCATGGAATCCTGTTTCGCTGGTTAAAACTGATCGATATAGGTGGTCAACTCTTTCAACCTGGCGGCGATACCTTTTCGCATAAGCCGGTTAGGAAGAATGTTGGCATATTTGCCAAATGCCGGCTCGCCGCCGGTTTCCAGTGCCTGTTTCTTTCTGATCACAATGCGCTGGTACTCCATGAACAGATCTTGAAATGCCTTATTCGTGGTAACCAACGCTGCATGGTCAGACCAGATCGGATCGAAATGCCCCAGCCCGGCGAATTCAAGCGAAATCAGCGGCTGGCCATCGATTTCAGGGCTATCGTTTTTAATAACAAGGTTTTTATTCAAAACTGCATTTAAGCCGTAATGCCAGCCGGGATGATGCAATGTCTGCGTTGCAGGAACCCAAACCGGCACATAATTGAGCCAGAGCTGATCGGTATTCATGCCATTGCAAAGGTCGAAGCTCGCCCGGTCGATCGTGCGGTGTGCCCACCATTCCAGCATGGCAACCGTTTTTTCCGATCGCCGCAGCGACCAGCTTCCGGAATGATACATCCCGGCATTCAGGATGCGCTTATCGTCCAAAATCGGAGATTTTTTTAAGGGAGCTGAAATATTCGGGGTCAGGAACATTTCCGCATCCGCATTCAGCAGGCTATCGAACGACCTTTTAAGCACTACTGTCGGGCTTAGAAAGGTCAATCGTTCACATTCGGGATGCTTTTTCAACAACTCCAATGCAAACCAGGGACGCGTCGCAGGCAGCAGCTCAAAATCATAGTACCCGGCAGCCATCCGATCGAAATCCGGGATAGCCAGTTCCGAAACCGATAACAGTTTCACATGCCCGGGGAGCTTGTCAATGCTGAGCGAATCGACCAGGGCAATGTAAAAAACGTCATCCGGCTGGTGTTGTAACACAGAATCGGCCAGAGCCAGTGCGTGCGCCAGGTTGGTTCGGTTACAAACTGTGTATATAATGTTCATGAACGACTATTCCGTTTCAGGCAAATTTTTAAAGTAAGGTATCTCGTGGATATTATCCCGCGAAATGCCTGTAAAAGCAAAAGGTAACGATGTGCCATTTTGATATCGGACACCAAATTGGGCAAAATGGCTGCGTACAATGTCGGTGGGTTTTCTCAAATGCGGCAGGAAGCGGTTCGCTTCGAGCTCCCAGAACACCGAGTCGGAGTAGGGTAGGCCTGCATTGTGGCGATATTGATGGGCAACGCTTCGCTTACTTTTTAAAGTGGACGTCATCCGCTCTATCCGGCAAAGGTAAAGCCCGTTGTCGGCATAACCCGCCCCGAATAATCGTTTTTCCTGCTCCGAAAGCCCCGAAATACGTTTCAAAAAACCAGGTGCTTTATCAGTACCAGTCAATACCGGCCCGGCCTTGATGTAATCGTAACCCTGCTTACACCAGTAATGCAGCTCGTCTTTGACCACCCAGCTATTTAACTCATGAATTAACAAAAAGTCACACCAGTTGAAACGATCATAAAAATCGGACATCAGGAGCAGTTGCGCCAGATGCTGCCTCGATTCAAAATAGCGCCTGGGAAAATGCACGACGTCGAAGTTTTCCGCGTGTTCGCGCACCACTGAAAGATCTGCCCCTTCGCCCGCGACAAAAATGATCGGGTAATCCGAAAGGACTTGCAGCGCGTGATGCAGCAGTTTTTCCTCCGTTGGATCGATCTGAGGTTCGAGAATCGGAATAATGACGGTAACCAGCTCTTTCATCAGATCGTTTGCAGCTTGCCGATCAGATAGTTGAAAGGCATTTTCAAATATTTCCGGATACGCAGGTAGCGGCGCACAGGTGCCGGCTTGATGTACGCGCAGGGGAACTTGCGGTAATAGGCGTTCCCGTTGCTGATCAGGCAGTTTTTATATAAAGCAAAAAGCTCCGTAAGATCCGTGCGGGCATTCAGCTCGAAACGATCCTGGTATTTCGACAAAATATCCGGTTTCGCAGGGTCATAGCCGCTGTAATGGAAGAATATCAAAGGATTGTGCCCATTGACATACCATTGGCCGTCGCGCTGCGCAAAAGTACGCTCGTGCAAATTCCAATAGGCTGCATTGTAGCCGGGATTTCGCTCGATATGCGTGTTTGGAACAAAAACTGGCAGGAAATTCATCCAGTTCTGGTCCACAAAAAGGCCATTGCAAAGGTCGATCAGGCATTCGTAGCGCAGCTTTTCCTCCCACCACGCGATGAACCTGTCGTTTTCTTCCGAGCGGCTGAAGGCCACAAACCCCAGGTTATAAACGCCGGTGTTGAGGTGGTGCAACTCGTTGGGCGTCAGCCGGTCATTGATCGGCGTGTTGATATGCGGCGTAAGTACTGCATTGTGCTTTGCCAGAGCGTTGGTAAGTTCTGTTAATGGCTGAAAAACAATGATATCCGGGTCGAAATAGATGACGTTTTTAGCTTCCGGATAATGCTTGAAAAAGTAGGTAAAATAGAAAGGTTTTACCGCGGTGTTCAGCTCAGTGATATTATACCGTGCGCACATTTCCTGAAAATCGCGGATTTCGATCTTGTCGATCTCGATCATCGGGTAGTCGGGTGCGTAGGAATCCTCAAATGCAACGCCCTGAAGTGTGTCTACCAGGCCGATGAAGAAGCGGACGTCCGGGTTGGTCGCTTTGAGCGAGTCTCCTAATGTCCTGGCTTGTGCGAGGTAATTGATGGAGCAAATGGTAAAGGCAATGGTCATTGATTGTGCTGTTCCGAAACCTGCAAAGGTAAATACTTCTGAATAATGGCTTCGACGCTCGCGATGCTTTTGTCTGTGTTGTGCCTTTCCAATACTTTTTTACGGGCATTCTGCCCCAATGTGTTTCGCAGCGATGGATCGAGGATGAGCTGGATGATCGCATCCGAAGCCGCCGAGATATCCATATACGGGACTACAAACCCGGCATCGCCTTCGATGAGTTCCGGCGCGCCGCCTGCACCTTCGAAGCATACCACCGGGATTTCCTGCAATGCAGCCTCCATCACCACAAGCGGGTAGGGGTCCTCGCGGGAGCTCAGGAGCAATACGTCGTAACGGTTGATATAGTCGAGCGCGCGCGGAGTCGGCGGGATGAGGATGATCTTGTCGCTCAGTCCCATCAGCCGGATGTCGCTTTCGATCAGTTCGTAGATCTCATGCTGCTGGCCTGCGCCCACCCACACGAAGTAGACGGGCAGCGGCTGCGTTTTACGGATGACCCTGCTCGCAATCCAGTTGAAAAGGTCATTTCCTTTTCGCCATTCGGCATTCCCGCAACCGCCGATCACAATGGCGTCGTCAGGAATTTTATAGGTCTTTTCGAGAATATCGTGCTGTACGTCGGCCAGGCGCTGGTCAATGTGTTCGTGGTCGATCAGCGTAAAGGTGCTCACGTGTGCCGCAGGAAAGTCGTATTTGCGGATGTAATGATCCGCTACTGCATTCGATACGGCGATCAGGTGATCCGTCCTTTTGAGCAGGAAGGCAAGCTGAGTTTCCTGTGTATAAATCTTGACAGACATCGCCAGCTCGTGTACAAAAAGTACGAGCGGCAAGTCATGAAACGATTTCAGAAAATCGTAGTAGACTTCCGCGTTCGCAATGGAATTGATGAAGACCAGTCCGATATTCTGCTGTTCAAGCTCCGCCAGGACCCTTTCATTTCCTTTGTGCAGCGAATGTTCTTCGTAAAATTTCAGGAGATTGGTTTTGCGGAGCAGCTTGCCCGTAAATGGGGGAGTAGTGATCTTTTTGTTTTGATAAAGGCGCGTAACACCAACCACCTTTTCAAATTCCGCTTCCAGTTCACCTCCGTTACAGAGCAGCAGATGCATGGGAACACCCCGTTCTTTCAATAGCCGTAACAACTGCAGCAGCAGCAACTGACTTCCTGCCCTGTTAGCATCATGACTTACAAAAAGTATTTTCTTCTGCTCCATTACCGATATTAGCTAGCTCAAACTTTCGTCCCCGGACCGACTCAATAAGCTTCGTAGCTCATCTTTCCGGGCACCTTTTTCGCGGGGTTGCCTACGTAGACGCCCCACTCCTCCGTCTCTTTCATAATCGCAGAAGCCATTCCCACAAGCGTGCCTTGCGCAATCGTCGTGTAATCGCGGATGGTGGCATTTACTCCAAAGAAAGAGTACGATTCTACCACACAATGCCCCGAAAGCACCACATGGGAAGTAAAGAAGACGTGGTCTTTGATCTGGCCATGGTGGCCGATATGGTTACCGCTCCACAGTACCACATTGTTGCCAATGGTCGTGAAGGGCTGGATCGTATTATCTTCAAGGATAAAGCAGTTCTCGCCTATTTCGTTGCCGAAAAGCGTCGCACGGGAACTGATATAGGAAATGAACTGGTAGCCTTTCGCTTTCGCGTGGTTGTAGATCGCCTCGCGGTTCCGGTTCATATTGCGACCGGTCATAGGAGCAAAGAACTTGTATTCCGACGGCGGGAATAGGGTTTCCACATCCTCAAATGCCACCACAGGCAGGCCGTGGAAATTGTCTTTGTCGATGTATTGGCGATTGACGGTGAATGCAACAACCTCATGATCAGAGTCATGGGTTAAATAATAGTGCGCTAGTTCTGCTGTGTCGAGTACTCCAAAAACGATAATTTTCGCCATTACTAAATCAGTTCGTATGCCTCTAATTGTTTCCTGATATCGTCGGGATCGTTAAACATCAGAACATCTATAACAGATAACCAAGGTACGAAAGCATTTTTAAATTGGGGGTACGGGCTAGATATACTTTTTATGAAGTCCAGTCTTATTCCCTCCTTTTCAAATTTGTCTTTGTCGTACAATTCCACCCCGCCAATCGGATTGATGTAATGGTTTGCTTGTTCCTGTTTACAGATATCCAGAATCCGGTCCTGTCCTTTCAGGTGTTTGTTATTGTATATCGTTGAAGAGGGAACAATCTCCGTGCCTATGCCCATGTACGCGCAAGTTTTTTTCAATGCGTATATACATAGCTCGTTGATTGAATCAACTTCTAAATTTACGATTTCTTCTAAGAGTTCAAAAACCTTTTGATAACCGGGAGCTTTCTGATACGATTGCTGGATGGTCTTCAATAACTTTTTCTGCCATTGCTCATGACGGGCAAGCGGCACTTCATAGATCAGTTTGTTCTGGCTTGCGTCTTTCAGCGGGATGGTGAAAAGGTGCGCCTTTCCACCTACAAGCAGGTTGTTCCGGTTGATCCAGCCCTTGTTGATGAAGTTCACATCGTCGTAAATAATGAACTTGTCCACGGCATTGATCAACTGGAAATAGCCGATATATGGAAAAATATACGGCTGCATGATAGCAATAGTCATGGCTTGGGCTATTTGAGTTTTCTCAGATAATAATCTTCGCCCTTTTCGATCAGTCCGGTCATGGTGGTGTCGGAGCCGAGCCGGATGTCGGTAGGCAATGCACGGATCTTGCTCGTGTCGTTCACGACTTTGCGGGCGTAGAAAAGGTAGTCTGCATCTTTGGGGATCGGCCGCAGGCCTTCCTCGAACGGGTTAATGGAGATCAGCTTCCGGGTAAGATCTTTCCCGTAAAGCGGATATTCAAAATCACTGTTTACGGTAGCAAGCGCCACAGTAGCATCCTCGGGCACGATGGAATCAAAACGCACATAGGCTTTGGTGATATCCGGCCTTGCAAACGTCTGGTAGGGAATGCGGTCCATCGTCAGCGCCGACTCCATTCCGAACGACGGAAGCGGGAGGCATCGGATGTTGAGGTACACCGCCATAATGCCCGAAATACAGGCGAGCCCTACAACCAGCATAATATAGCCTTTCCAGACGTTTCTCCGTGGCTTGATGATCGACAAGCGGTGGTGGGAGAAAAGCAGCAGGAGGAAAAGTACCCCGAAAAGCCCCGCTTCCATGAAGTACCGTCCTTTGAATGGATCGTAAGCAGCCGAATAGGAGATGGTGGCCAGGTTGAGACAGAATGCGATTGCCAGAAAAAAGTGGACACGCGACCTGAAAACACGGATCAGCACCAGCAACATCAGCGGAAGGATCAAAGCGAAGCCGAATATGCCCCAGTAGGGGTTTGCATTATAATAATAGAAGCCGCGCTGGAAGGAGAATGGAACAATGGTGAAATCATGTTCTTCGTCGAGGCGCATGCGCAGCTTGTCTTCCAATATCACCAGCGGTTTCCGGATGGCAGTATTCAAATCATAGCCCCACTGTGCATTGCGGATGCCGTCGAGGTTGCAGAAATCGTAGGTATAGCGAATTACATTCCGGCTGCCCTGCTCGAAAAGATTGGCAGCGCCGCCCGCGCGCTCGTACGACTGATGGTAACGCGCCGTAGGAGGTCCGATTGGATGCCCGAAAACCTGGATATTGCGGATGTAGCCGGTAGGGATGGTGTATATCAGCGCAAAAAACGCGATGGCAAGGCCGAGCCTCAATGTCCTTTCAAAAAACACCTTGAAATCAGGCGCAAGGAACACCGTATAAATCATGACCACAAACACCGACGGCATGAGCAATGCAAACGTCGCTTTATGGCCGGTCACGATCGCAAAAGTGATCCCGGTGAGGTAGAGATAGCGGTTGTCGCGGTTGGTGTAATAGTTGAAAAGAAAATACAGCAGACAACTCAGGTACGCCGTCATGACGATGTCGGTTTCCGTCGTGACAGCCTGCATGAGGAAATCGAGGAACAGGCTGTATGCCAATGCACAGAAAAAGCTGGCCGAGAGGTTCCTGCCGATTCTTTGTGCAATCCCGAATACCGCGACCAGCGTTACATAGTACGACAGCTGATGAATGAGTTTAAACGCATTCTCTGTGTTCCCGGTAATGAGGTAGGAAAAAATGTGGATCGTAGTAAGGCTCTTCGGGTAGGTGTCCATGTTCCAGTTGGCGCCGCCGAAATGTTCCATGGTACCGCGCTGGATGTACCGGATAGCCCGGTTCAAATGCCCGGTCATGCTGTCCCATTCATTGGGCGGCGTGAAGAGCACCAGTATCAGGTTCGTGATTCCGATTACCGCGAGTGTCAGGAACATCGCTCCGAAAATGACTTTCAGGTAGAGGGATAACTCCCGGTTCCAAAGCCGGAAGGTGCTCAGCCGGTTCGCAATGAGCCCGCGAATGGAATAATGCGCCTGTTGCGGCACGAGCTTTGTCCAGAGCAGGTATTGCAATGCGAGAACGGTGAATGTGCCGCCGATCCACGCAAAGACATTGGCCGTGAGGTCCAGTGCCGACAAAATAAAGCCGGTGGGAATAATGCTACCGACGAAAAGAATGAAGAAGGTAATGATCAGCTCCGTCAGGGAAGGTTGAGCAATCTTTTTTGCAACAAAGCTGATACTGTATAAAAACAGGAAAAAAATTAGCCAATAAAAAATGACCATGCGATTATGGTGATAAATGACCGTTGATAATGCGGGAAATCCTTTCGATATCTTCGTAAGGTAGCCCCACATATAATGGCAAACTTAACACTCTTGCCGCGATATCCTCAGAAACAGGACACGCAATTTGCCTTGGCATAAAGGAAAGTGTATTCAGCGACGGGTAGAAATATCTTCTCGGAATGATTTCTTCAACCTTTAAAGCGTCCATTACTTTAAACATAACTGCCTCGGACGGAAACACTACCGGGTAATAAGCGTAGTTATATTCAATGTCGGCACTCAGTGTCGGTTTAAACAAAATATCCCAGTTGAGCAGTCTGTCGTAAGCGGCAAATACTTCTTTACGCGCCTGGATGATCGCCGGTACCTGGGGGAGATTAACCAGGCCCATTGCGGCATGGAATTCGGAGTTTTTCCCATTGATCCCCGCGAATTCATAATGCTCGTCGCCCTGGTGACCGAATGCGCGCAGCAAATGCAGTTTGCGGTCCAGTTCGGGGTGGTTGGATATCAATGCACCGCCTTCGATGGTATGGAAAACTTTCGTAGCATGGAAGCTGCAAGTGCTCAGATCGCCATACGAAAGCAGGGATTTACCCTTATAAGTGACGCCGAATGCATGTGCGGCGTCGTAAATGACTTTCAGGTTATGTTTTTGCGCAATGGCCCCGATCGCTTCTATGTCGCATGGGTTACCATACACGTGCGTTGCGAGGATCGCCGATGTTTCAGGTGTAATGGCGGCCTCAATCAATTCAGGATTGATATTGAATGTAGCGGCATCGATATCGACAAAAACGGGTGTACAGTTTTCCCACAAAATCGCATTGGACGTAGCCACGTAGGAGAAAGGCGTCGTGATAATTTCACCTTTCAGGTCCAGCGCCTTAATCGCTATTTGCAGAACGATCGTTCCATTACCGCAGAAGTAAAGGTGATCGACATTGAGATATTCTTTAAGTTGTCCTTCGAGTTGTTGTAAAAGCGGGCCGTTGTTGGTCAGATAACCACGTTCCCAGATTCCACGGACATATTGCAGATATTCTTCCTGGTCAGGTAGAAAGGTTTTAGTGACGTTAATCATTCACTACGTGTTCAGTTTGGCGAATGGAAAAATTGAGTTGAGGGCGAATATATCCCGGCCATTTGCCATACCAGGTCACATTTTCACGGTAATCCTCGATATCAAAGACAAGGGCTTCCTCCATATTGTAGAGCACGGTGCTCGTGTCTTTCACGATCATCATCGACACTACATAAGAGCCGTCATTCAGGAAATTACCGGGGATCTCACAAGTCCCGCTTACAAGGCCCTTGGAGAAGTTCTCCGCCTGGGTACCCACATTGAAAATACATTCGCCTGTGAATGTATACAGGTGCATGCTCAGGTTCAGCGATGCCCCTTCCACCATGTTCCAGAACTCGAACTGGAAGTTGATCGGCGTACGGACATCGATATGGGTGAGGTCGTCCTGGTATTCCGGGAACAGTTTGAAACTCTTCACGCGCACCTGGTCATTTCCCGGTGCCGATTCGATGTTATCCCAATGCTTTTCCAGCGATTTGTGGGAAACTTTGCTGAGATAATTGGTAACAATGTGCGTGGTATCGCCCTGGTCTATCAACCGGCCTTTTTCAAAATAAAAAGACTTGTTACAAAGTGCCTGAATGGCCGTAAGGTTGTGGCTTACAAAAAGCAGCGTGCGGCCGCTTTCCGAAACATCCCGCATTTTACCGAGACATTTTTTCTGAAACTCGGTATCACCCACTGCGAGAACCTCGTCCACAATCAAAATTTCCGGGTTAAGGTGTGCCGCGATCGCGAAACCGAGGCGTACGTACATACCCGACGAATATCTTTTAACAGGTGTATCCAGGAATTTTTCAACCCCCGCAAAATCTACAATTGCATCAAACGATTCCCGGATTTCTCCTTTCGACATGCCGAGAATAGCGCCATTGAGGAAGATATTCTCGCGTCCGGTCAGTTCCGGGTGAAACCCCGTACCTACTTCCAGCAAGCTGGCAATGCGGCCGTCTATCTTAATCTGACCTGTGGTAGGCTCGGTAATGCGGCTGAGAATTTTCAGCAATGTGGATTTACCGGCTCCGTTATGGCCAACGATACCAATGCGGTCGCCCTTGTCGATGGAGAAATTGACGTCCTGCAATGCCCAGAACTCCTCTTTCTCCGTGAACCCGTTTTTCTCCTGTTTGCGGAACAATTTGTTAACCGTCTCGGAAACAATGTCGCGCAAACCGGACGAGCCGTTTTTGCGTTGGTGGTCGATGATATATTTTTTGCTGATATTTTCAGCTACAATTACAGACATGCCCAAGTGTGGTTGTTTCAAATATGGTCAACGAAAGTTTTCTCCTTTTTGCGGAAATAGATCAGCGAAATAACCAGAATGATCGATGATGTAATAACCGTTGAGTACAAACTCTGCGGATTGAAATAGGACTTGCTTCCCAGGAGGCACCAGCGAAAACCATCTATAATCCCAACCAGCGGGTTTAGATTATAGTATTTCTCATACCAGGTGCCCTTCACGAGACTGCTTGGATAAGCCACCGGGCAAACATACATGCCTACCTGAACCATAAAGGGAATCAGCTGGCCAATGTCCCGGAAGCGTACGTTCAGCGCTGCAAAAAACAGACCGAACCCCATCGATGTAATAAATGTAAGCAAAATGAAGCAAGGAAGAAATACGATCTGCCAGCTGATGGGAGTTTGAAAGAATATCGTGACCACGATATAAATACCGAAAGTGATCAGAAAATCCACAAAACCGACAGCGACGGAGCTCAATGGCATGAGCAGGCGCGGGAAATATACCTTCGAAACGAGATTGTGGTTGATCAGGATACTGTTGCTGATCTGCGTAAATGTATTGGCGAAAAATGTCCAGATGGTAAGTCCGCCAAGAACCATCAATGGGTACGGAATGCCTGGGTCGGCTTTTAATTTGGCCACATAGCTGTAAACAAATACCATCACGGTCATGGTCATGACCGGGCGCAGTACGCTCCACGCAACGCCCAGGAGCGTTTGCTTATACCTTACGGAAAGGTCTCTTTTCGAGAGAATCCAAAGCAATTGCTTGTGAAGCCAGAGGTCCTTCCAATAGTCTTTCTCAGACCCACCGGCCTTGATTGTAATAGAGTGTTGATTTGCCATGGTTACGCCGTTACTACTTCCTTACGCACGGTAGTGGTGGTGGGTGAAGCAAACACTGTTCTGAAATAAACAAAGATCAGTGCGATCATCAAACCGATCAATGCCCCGATTTTGGCATTGCGCTTGTCTTCATATTTCACGTCCAGCGGTACTTTGATACCTTCGATCTCGGTGAACAATGGCGCTTCCTTTACGAGGGAAATACGCATTTTTTCGGCATTGGCCATTGCTTCGTAATACAGCTGTTGCAGGAAGGAAGATTTTCTTTCCATGCTGTTGGCCGATACTTTGGCTTCCGGCATCAGGATCTGCGCGCTGTAATCGAGCTGTTTCGCCAGTTTATGTTCCGCAATCCCCAATACCGCGGCGAGTGAATCGGCGCGGTGGTTGAGCAGGCGAAGTGTCTTACGCGTTTTTTGCGTCTGGTTCTCGGTGTACATCTCTTCCACTGTTTCCAGCAGCGTGGTTACCCACAAGCCCGCGAGGTGCTCGTTCTCCATTTTAGTGGAAATCGACGTGAACGACGACTTGCGGTCGAGTGCAGCGATCTCCGTCGCCTCGGCCGCTCGCTTCACGATCGAGTTGAGGTTGATCCGCGAGTTCATATCCATTTTCTTGATATCGTTCGTCGTGAAATGGAATTTCTGAAGTTCGGGGAAGTCCTTCCAATCGGAGGTTTTGATACCGCTCGAATCAATGTAGAAGTTTGCCATGATCTGCTTTTTCCCATTGATTTCGATCTCCTTCATCAGGTTCCGCTCCAACACCGGGCGGGACTTTACGAAGTAGAAAAAGTTCTCTCCGGTGAAAATATTGGCATCCGGCTGTGCACCCAAGCCCAAAAGGCCGGCTACATCGCCGAGACCGGAGCTGGCACCCGCCGCACCGAGGTTGAATACCACATTGGCCTCGTAAATCGGGGGCTTGTTCTCGTAAGTATCCATCGCATACCCGATACCGAAACCGGCCACCGGCAGGAGCAACATCATTTTCCAGTTACGGATCAATGCATTTTTAACTACCAGTATTTTCTCGACGACTTCCTTGGGAGATAGCTCGTCTTCCGGGATTTGTTGTGTGGTCGCTGTCGCCATAGTTAGTTGAGTGAACGGAATGCTAGTACTGTTACGATGAGTCCCATGATCGAGCTCAACAGGGTTGTGGCTGTCGAGATGGTTTGCTGCGTGTTAAGTGCCGGGGCAGTCCTGGTAGGAACGAAGATCTCCGATCCCGGCTGTACTTTCGGGTACACGTTGAAGAAAAGGAATCTTCTTGTGCGGTCGATATTGCCGTTGGGATATTTAACGTAAGAGCTTTTTCTGAGGGATTGTACTGTAAATCCTCCCGACTGTGAAATGTAATCCGAGAAGTTCATTCCCTTGCCATATTTCACGGTAGTAGGGTAAAGTACCGATCCGGTTACCTGTACAGTTTCCAGACGTTTCGGAATGCGGATAATGTCACCTTCCTGCACCACCAGGTCTTCAAATGACCCCGGGTTTTTCAGGATGTTTTTCAGCACGATACCGATTTTTTCTTCTTTTACATTCGGCAGGTCGCCCGTAAGCGTACCCTGTTTGATGCTCTTCTCGGTTTGCTGAACCTGCTCGTAGTTTACGGCTTCATCGAGGTTTTTCACAACCGTGCGGCGCAGAAGCGTTGCTCCTTCCGGATAAGCCAGTTCGGTAAGTCCGCCGGCTCGTTTGATAATATCGCTGATCTTGTCGTTTTTATTAACGATGGTGTAAGGACCAGTTACCAATACTTCACCTTCCACAAAAACAGTCTGCTGCTCGACATAGTTAGGCGATTTGCGTACAATCACCTGGTCGAATGGAAACAGTACGAAGTTGCTTGCTTTGGAATTAAGTGAAAGGTCACGGTTAACATTAAACTTATATACTTCGGAAATCTGCGCATTCGCCGCGCCAGCTACCGAGTTTCTTTTTCTTCTAACCACCTCGATTTCGGACGTATAAGCCGATTCTTTCAAACCGCCTGCCTGCACCAGCACGTCTTCCAGTGTCATATCGGTCGTGTAAGGGAATTTACCCTCGTTTTCTCCGATTTTGGTGTTATTTACTTCCCCTTCAACGCTCACGAATGCAGTTTCAGCCATTTCAAATCTGGATGGCACAATGATCTGGTCCAGGCGCGTCAGTACAAGGTCGGGCGTTACACCGTTCAATACGTCGGTGTAGTTAATAGGAATAGTCTGGATGGTGAGGTCTTCGCGGGTCCGCAGCACATTTAAACGGCCTACAAATGCATCTTCACGCATTCCCTGAGCATTTTCGATGAGCTTTTTCAGCGTCGGGCTGTTATCGAGCGAGTACTCGCCGGGACGCATTACGGCGCCTTCAACAGTCACGATATTCTCGAAGCGGTCAAGTACAGTTTCAACATTGATCGAATCGCCGGTAGCCATTTCGAAGGTATTATACTGGTCTTCGGGTACGTCCAGGATCTTGCGTTCCTTGGAAGTGATGCGTTGTATTTTCAATCTGGCGCGGTAGGCTTTGTCGCTGAAACCACCGGCATAACGGAGCACATCGCCCAGCTTTTCTTCCGGTGTCAGCTCGTAAATGCCCGGACGTTTCACCATGCCGGCGATTTCCGCGCGTTTGAGATAATAGCCAACCACCACATTGTCGTTCTCCTGGACACGGATATCGCCATCGATCTTACCATTTACGAGATAGTCGTAAATGTCAAGTTTCGACACCACTTTGCCCTGGCGGACAACGCGCACTTCCCGGAAAGATCCAATTTCATTAGGGCCGCCCGCCTGATAGAGAGCATTAAACGCAGACGACAACGATGATACCGTATAGGTACCCGGATTGATCACTTCGCCCGTTACAAAAACTTTCACTGAACGAACTTCCCCCAGCGTAACCATCAGTTTGGTACGGGCTCCTTCGCCCCCGGTACCGATCATTCCCGGCACGAACTTGGCAAATTTGTCAATCAGGATTTTCTTGATCTCTTCAATGGTACGACCAGCCACCATGACGTTTCCGACGCGGGGAATGCTGATGAAGCCGTCCTTGTTAACTACCGTTTCGTAGGTACTTTCTGCGTAGTTGTAGAGGTAAATCTTTAACTCGTCACCTGGTCCCACGACGTAAGTGGTAGGTGTAACGATCTGTAAATCAGGGATAAGTCCGAGCTTTTTGTCTGCAAAGATCGAATAGCCGTAAATTTTCTGACGAAGCGCTTCTTTTGCTTGCTCCTCCGGAGTGAGTGTCGAACTGGTGCTTGTGTTCACCTTGCTCTGATCGCCGCCTTCGGTATTCTGGCCGTTCTGGTTGGCGCTATTCTTGCCTTTATCACCACCCTGGCCTTCACTTCCCTGCTGCGGGTTACCATTTTGCTGGTTGCCTCCCTGCTGGCTTCCGCTCTGCTGACCTGCTCCTTGCTGGCCGCCAGGTCCCGACTGCGAATTTCCTGAACCCGTATTGCCCGCGCTGTTCCCTCTCGGGCCCTGTTGCGTGGTGCCCTGGCCGCCGGTAGACGTCGGGGCAGTTCCGGAAGCTGCTGTTGGGGCTGTAACCTGTGAAAAAGCGGGTAGCGAAATGATGAAACTCAGGAAATAGGGAAGTATAGATTTATAACTTTTAGCCAACCTGGATCTGTTCATAAGAAGAATTATTGTACTATTGAAAGTCTGAAAATTCATTAAAACTACGTATAAGACTAGTATTTTTGAATTTGGGATTCGAGTACACGCAATAATGAGGTAGTGTATATCATGGCAAAGTAAATTAGATTTTTCCTATTTTTAAAGAATTTCTATTAATCGGGGTTCCTGGCTGGGGGACCCCCGCAAAGTTATAACAGGGTAACGACAAAAGATTCAAATTATTAAAATACCGGTTCCAAAAGCGATAATACTCCTAAAAGAATAGTTATAAATATGGAAAGTACAAATGTTCAATACGACGAGAGCAGTATCCGGTCGCTTGACTGGAAAGAACATATTCGCCTGAGGCCCGGGATGTACATCGGAAAGCTCGGCGACGGCTCGTCGGTGGACGATGGAATCTACGTGCTCGTGAAGGAAGTGGTTGATAATTCGATCGATGAGCACATGATGGGCAATGGCAAAACGATAGAAATCAAAATATCCGAGCACCGTGTGGAAGTGCGCGATTATGGCCGCGGCATTCCGTTGGGCAAGGTGGTGGATTGCGTTTCCAAAATCAACACCGGCGGTAAGTACGATTCGGGCGCGTTCCAGAAGTCGGTGGGGTTGAATGGTGTAGGTACCAAGGCGGTGAATGCGCTTTCCAGCCATTTCAAGGTGCAATCGTTCCGCGACGGCAAGACTAAAAGCGCAGAGTTTAATCAGGGCGCACTTTTGAATGAATCTCCGGAAGGAACTACCAGTCAGCGAAACGGTACGCATGTCGCGTTTGAGCCCGACGGTACTATTTTCAAAAACTTCCGCTACATCCCGCAGTACCTGGATAATATGATCTGGAACTACTGCTATCTGAATGCCGGGTTGACGATCAACTTCAACGGACAGAAATACTTCTCCCAGAATGGCCTGCTCGACCTTCTGAAAAGCAAATCCGATCCTGAATCGCTGCGTTATCCGATCATTCATTTGAAGGGCGACGACATTGAATTGGCGATGACTCATGGTAACCAGTATGGTGAAGAATACTACTCTTTTGTGAATGGTCAGTATACGACACAAGGAGGTACCCATCTCGCTGCATTCAGGGAAGCGGTTGTTAGAGCTGTACGCGAACATTTCGGAAAAGATTACGCTCCGGAAGACATTCGTTCCTCCATTATCGGGGCCATCGCGATCCGCGTCCAGGAGCCTGTATTTGAATCGCAGACCAAAACCAAACTCGGCTCCAACACCATCACGCCGGATCCGAACAGCACGACAGTAAGGACATTCGTAAATGATTTCGTCAAAGAAAGGCTCGATAATTTCCTGCACATGAACCCCGAATCGCGGGACGCATTGAAAAAGCGGATCGAGCAGTCGGAGCGGGAACGGAAGGAACTGGCAGGTATCAAGAAACTCGCCAACGACCGTGCCAAAAAAGCTAATTTGCATAACAAAAAACTCCGCGATTGCCGTCTGCACCTCACCGACGTGAAAAACGACCATCGTTACGAGACCACCCTTTTCATCACGGAAGGGGATTCCGCCAGCGGGTCTATTACGAAATCGCGGGATATTCAGACCCAGGCAGTATTCAGTTTGCGCGGCAAGCCATTGAATTCTTTCGGGCTTACCAAGAAGATCGTCTACGAAAACGAGGAGTTCAACCTGCTTCAACACGCATTGGATGTGGAAAACGGTGTGGAGAACCTGCGTTTCAACCGCATTATCATCGCTACCGATGCCGATGTGGACGGTATGCACATCCGGCTGCTGCTGATGACCTTCTTTCTGCAATTCTTCCCGGACCTGGTACGGAACGGGCATTTGTTTGTACTTGAAACGCCGTTGTTCCGTGTCCGCAACAAGAAAGAAACCATTTACTGTTACAGCGAGGAAGAAAAGCAGGCCGCGATCGACAAGCTGGGTAATAAGCCTGAAATCACCCGCTTCAAAGGATTGGGAGAAATCTCACCCGAGGAATTCGGGAAGTTTATCGGCGAGGATATGCGCGTGGAGCCGGTGATCCTTCAAAAGGACACTTCTATCCAGAAACTGCTAAGCTATTTTATGGGTAAGAACACGCCTGAAAGACAGCGTTTTATTATCGATAATCTCAAAGTAGAGAAGAATGTGGAAGAGCTGGCGCTCGCGGGCTAGGCCGCAACGTATTATCTTTAACGTGGTCAAGTAATATCAGCCCGGGCAGGTCTTTAATTTAAAGTGTAAACGCACCTCCCGGTTTGATCAACCCTATTAAAATGTCTTTGTGGAATTACAGGATTTAAGAAACAGGATCGATGGGCTCGACGACCAGTTGCTGAGCATTTTGAACGAGCGTATGGAGCTTGTTAAAAAGGTAGGCGAGCTGAAACGGTCATCCCAGTCGATCATTTACCGCCCCGAAAGAGAAAAACAAATCCTCGACCGGCTGGCCAGACACAATACCGGGTTACTCACCCGCCAGGCGATCGATGCCATTTTCTTCGAAATTTTTGCCGTTTCCCGCAATCTGGAATTGCCGGAGAGGGTGTCCTACCTTGGGCCGGAAGGAAGTTTCACACACCAGGCCGCGGAAGGCCGTTTTGGGGCAATGAGCGAATACCTGGTGCTGCCGACGATCCATTCGGTATTTGAAAGCGTGGAAACGGGCCGTGCCAAGTTCGGTGTGGTGCCTATTGAAAACAATCAAGAAGGCATTGTCGTAGAAACAGTGGATTTTCTTCGGGAGAAAAACCTTTCGATCGTCGCGGAAGTGCTGCTGAAAGTGCATTTTACTTTCGCGTCGCAATCGGATAGCCTCAAATCCATCAAAAGGATTTATTCCAAAGACATTGCATTCCGGCAATGCGGCAAGTTTATCAGCGAATACCTGGAAGGTATGGGAATCGAGCTCATTGCGGTGGATTCTACTTCCAAAGCAGCGAAACTTGCTTCGGAAGAACCGGAGGCGGCTGCCATTTGCTCCTCGATTTCGGCGAGACTTTTCGGTGTACCCATTCTTTTCGACAATATCGAAGACAGCGATCAGAACCAGACGCGTTTTCTGATCCTGGCCAAAGATTTCACCAATATGAAGAGCGCCGACGACAAGACGACCATCATCGCCAACCTGCCCAATACCAATCGGCCCGGTGTGTTGTATGAATTTTTGAAAGATTTCAACGATCGCGGCATTAACCTTACCAAGATCGAAAGCCGGCCATTGCGCGGCGAAGCTTCTTTCCGGGCGTGGTTTCTCGTGGAGTTCCTCGGGCACATGGACGACCCGCAGGTGCAGGAGATCATGCACAAGTACGGAACGCACCTGAAATGGCTCGGAAGCTACGTAAGAGTCGCCTGATATGGAGTATTTAAAAGCAGAAAGCTCGCTTAATCGGCGAGCTTTCTGCTTTTAAATGCATTCGAAAAACTACTTCTTCAAAGTCCCGCGGTAGAGCGAAGGCCAGTTGCCGTAGAGCTCAACTTCCGCCTCCACGCCATCAGGGAGCCGTACCTTCATTTTTCGCTGGGCCGATGGCTGCTGGAACGAATCGACCGCCAGCACCACAATCTGATTGCCTTTTACGATCGCAGTCACGAACGGTTGCTTGCCGTCGATAGCCAGTAGTGCCTGCTCTTTTTTAGGTTGCACCCATTGCCCGTTCAGCTGGAATGCCAGGTCCTGGTTCTGACCACCCGTAATTACGTCCTCCACCTGCTTGGCCATCCAGTTACCCAGCGCGTAATATTCGGTCGGGAAATCCCAGTATGGTGCCGCCGTTCCACCCGTGGTGTTGCGGCCCACTTCGCTTTCCGGCGTTTTGCCGTCGGCCGGGTACCATTCATAGCCCCAGCCCCACATATCTTTCGATAGTTTGTAGGCATTCGGGTTTTTCGCGCTTGGGGCGCCGTCGTGCCAGAGGTAATAGCCATCGAAAAGGATGAGCGAGAACAGCGAAAAGCTCAGCGCCTGGCTGGCAGGCATCATTTCGAGCTGGTTCATGATCAGTTCGCCTTTCGGATCGGTGAGCTGGTAGTTCCACGGCACGATCGGGTCTTTGTACAAAGGCATGTAGCGATTCCAGCCGTAGAAGATGAACTTGTTATTTTTCTGGTAGGGCAGGAGCTTGTTAATGCGAAGCGAGTGAATGGCTGATAGCAGCACGAAGTTATTGGGCGAGTTGCCCGCATTATCAATTGCAAACATCGGCTTGGGATACACATCAATCGGCACAGTATTGAATATGTCCCGGAAGCTATCGCCGTTCGGCAGCGGATCGAAATTCGGGTTGTTGGCTTTCGGCTCGCTGTATTCTTTGATGAAATCCTTCAGGTTTTTTCCGCCGACGGTATTGATATGCGGATTGGTGTAAGCGCCGCCGCCCCAATAATCCATTAAGTGCATATTCGGATGGTTCTTTCTTACCACCCTCGAAAACCAGATCAGCCGTTGAAGCACTTCTTTGGAATAATGCTGACTCCAGAACTCAAAGTCATAGGCATACACCCCGAACCCCGGAACGCCTGCCAGTGCCTCAACCTGCTCTTTGGAAAGACTTGCAAACCATTTTTCGTCTTTATCTCCGAAGTAATTGGGCGTTGCCGTGTAATGCAGTTTTTCAGCAGGATATTCTTTTTCGGTGTTGGACAGATACCCGATCCCCCGTTTGTAATAATTATCGGACGGCACGTAGTTGTTCAGCCGGTATTGCATCACCAGCTTGCCCTTAATCGGTTCAAATTCGGGGAATTTGGTATCAAAATCGACATTGATGGTGCGTGAAGGCGAAAACCACTCGGGAATGCCGATGCGGGTAAGTGCATTGGCCGAAGCTTGTTCCGGTTTGCCGGCAATGTAAACATTCTGCTGGCGCACAGTGCGGTTTTTGCCGGCATTCCACCAGTCGTTGTATGGAGCGTCGATCCAGCGGGCTGTAACGGAGTACAAATAGCCTGGTTTCACCTCGATCCCATTTTCCAGTCCCTGCACCACAATGCCGTCGATCATGACCACTTTCGTGCGGCTGTCATGATAGTTGGCAAAGTCGCGGAGGAAAAGCTTGCCGTCTTTGCGAATGGGCCGCACATCGAGCCAGTTGTCCTTACTTCCCTGCCGTATCCATTCCTTGGAATTTACGACCTCGCTGGCCATAGCCGACTCGAAATTGAATGCAGCGGTTGTCTGGCAGCCTTGCTGGCCAAGGCTGGAAACCTGGATTTGCGCTTCGCCCCCGTTGAGTTGAACATCGGAAAGCGTAAGCCACGTACCGTAGCGGTGCGCTACGGACTGGAAGGTTTGCGTTTTACCGTTCTGGGTGATTTTTACGTCATAGGGTGAAAGTCCGCCCGCATTGGCTGCCAGCTCGAACTGCATTTCGCGGCCGATCTGGCGGTACCGCCGGATCGTTAGGTCACAGGCGTGGGAAGCGGAGTCCAGCGTGCGCGCCAGGGGAAAGTTGTCATTTACCTGGTCGTAAGATTTGTGGCTGCTGGGACCAAAACGGTTCCAGGCCCAAAGCCCGGAACCGATCAGGAATGCAAGAATACCACTAACCCAGAGAAGCGATGTTTTGGTCAAAACCTTCTTTTTTTGTGTCACGATGCGTTGTTTACCACCAACGATAGAATAGGCCTATCGAACCGTTCACGGATGATATGCCCTTGTCGATGTAGTCATATTTGTAAGCCGTGCCATCATATTTGACACGCACATCGAGGCCGAACGTCCCGTCCTTTTTGAACAAAAATTTGGAACCGGCGCCGATGCCGTATTTGAAGCGGATCTTTTGATCCTGGGTCGACAGCGTTCCATAGTAGACCGTATAATCCAGAATGCTCGCACCGGCGCTGATCTGCACGTAAGGCTGCACCTGCGAATTACGGGGCAGGAAATGGTAGTTTGCGAACAGCTCGACAGGGTATTGCGATACGGTGCGTGTCTGCACGGCAGAAATAGTGCCCTCCTGGCCTTCGTACAATGCCCGCGGTACGCGTTTCTCGAAATACGTCGAGCCGATTTCACCGCCAATCGAAACCGGGGAGTTTCTCAGTACCCATTCGATGGAAATGGAGGCATTCTGGAAAGAGGTCTTATCGATGTAATTGTCCTTGAAAGAGCCCATCGGCACGCCTACCGTATAACGTGCGGTGGCGAGGAAATAAGTGTACCGTTCAAACGGGGAGGCGATGGTATATAATTTTGGTTTTTCCTGCGCCAATGCGGGCAGAACACTTCCAAAGAAAAGGGCAATGAGGATGATGCGTTTCATTTTTTACTTGATTTTGAGATAACCGGATTGGCCGAAAATGGAATCCGCCATTTTGTCTACGAGTTTCTGGTCGCCGATGGCCGCACCGCGGATTTGCGCATCCCAGATCACATTGAAAGTTTTGCCCGACGCCGTGGTCTTTGGATTTTTGAAGTCGAGCATCGAAATCAGCCAGGAGCTTTCGCTGGTTTCGTAGTAACTGTAATAGCTCGGGTAACCGTAGCCATAACCGCCCCAATACCCGCCGTAATAGGAAGAAAGCGGTTGCGAAACCACGTTGAGATAAGTATTGGTGATCCACGATACGTTGATGCCGACGTCGGGATTTTCCTTGCGGCCTACGTATTTGTATCCCATTGCTTCCATATTTTTGATAAGGCCCTGGAGCATGGCGCGGTCGATATCGTCCAGTGAAGCGCCGGCGCGGTTATTTTCGACGATCAGCACCGAATCTACAATGCTGAATGTCTTGTACTGGGCGAAGTTGGCCGATTGGTCGTGATTTGTAATGTATACCAACGACTCCTCATTGGACAGGTCGCTGATCGGGTCTTTCGAACACGACATCAACCCGAAGCCGATGATCAGTAAGAGGAAAGAGGCTTTCTTGAACATTTGAGTTGTATTTTAAAATTTGTTAAATAAACGAAAATTGAATTTGAAGATTTTATCTTCCTGTGTCGGCAGCGCCATTTTTTCAAATGTCGTGCCGGTAAAACGGAGACTGCTCCGGCTATCGATTGGTTGCAATGCGTGGTTCCGCAGGCAGCGATGCACCGCTCCGGAAGAAACGATAATTTCAACTCTTTCCCCAGTGTTTCAGGAGAGTATGGAACCCGGTAAAATGTCTCTTTAATATTGAAAACACATTTGGATAATCTTCGTCCGAATCCCCGTAAATTTGCAGCTGTTTAATCTAATCATATGGAAGCAAAAGAAGAGATTTTAAGAATTATAGATGTACTCAACGACACCTATGAAAGCGAAGAGGCATGGTATGGACCGTCAGTCGTGGAGGCATTGCGCGACGTAACGCCGAAAATCGCGGAAACGCGCCTGAGCAGCAATACCCACTCCATCGCAGAAATCGTATACCACATGACCACCTGGCGTATTTTCGCAGTGCGCAAGTTACAGGGCGATGCCGAGTTTGATATCAAGACGCAGGATAAGGACTGGAAGAAATTTCCGGTAGTGGATGAATTCGAATGGGAGGCGATCCAGATGGAGCTCAGCCTTTCGCAGGAAGAGTTGATTTCGGAACTGGAAAAGATCGAGGACGACAGCTTCCTGGAAGAATTCGTGCCGGGCCGTGACTACTCCTACTATACATTGATACACGGGGTGATCCAGCACGACGTGTACCACGCCGGTCAGATCGGACTCATTAAAAAAGCAGCAAAGGCCATGCGCACGGAAGAGGATGATGACTACGGTGCCTTTGGCGACCGTTCTGACTATGATAATTCCGCAGATTATTACTGATACTTACATGAAATTTTGTAAAAATAGGCTACTACCTATTGTTTATAATTTAAATTTTATATTTTGCATTATAATGGAGCGTCGGATGTTGAAAAATGCCAACGTTCCAATGGTGTGGATATAGACGAAAAGGCTGTCCGATATTTCGGGCAGCCTTTTTTTAAGCAAAAATCTGTGCAACATTTGGCACTTTAAACCGCTTGCTCATCCTATGAAAATACTAATCGTAGAAGACGAACCGAAACTGGCGGGCTTCCTGAAAAGAGGCCTCGAAGAACAATCGTGGGAAGTAGAACTGGCTTACGACGGACAAGTCGGTAAGAAAATGGCTTCCAACTACCGGTTCGACGTGATCATTCTGGATGTAAACCTGCCGCTGCTCAATGGCTACGACCTTGCCAAGCAGCTCCGCGCCGACGGTCTTACGACCCCAATTCTTTTTCTGACCGCGTTGGGAACGATCGACGATAAGCTCGACGGTTTTGAAGCCGGAGGAGACGATTACCTGGTCAAGCCATTCGAATTCCGTGAACTCATCGCGCGTATCAAAGTGCTCTCCCAGCGCAACAGCGCCCGCGAGCAGTCCAGCCAGGTGCTCACGCTCGCCGACCTCGAATTGAACCTCGACGAAAAAGTGGCCAGGCGGGGCGGTAACCGCATCGATCTCACCGCCAAAGAATTTGCATTGCTGGAATACCTCATGCGCAATCGGGGACGTGTAGTGTCCCGCGTGGACATTGCCGAGCAGGTGTGGGACATTCGTTTCGATACCGGTACCAATGTGATTGACGTGTATATCAATTTCCTTCGTAAAAAAGTGGACAAGGACTATCCTACCAAGCTGATCCACACGGTGGTAGGGATGGGCTACATTTTCAAGGAAGAATGAATATCAAAACGCGCCTGACGTTGCTCTTTACCATGCTGGTAGGCTCCATCATGGCGCTGTTTTGCGTTGCCATTTACTTTTTCTACGACCAGTACCGCGAACGGCAGTTCTATTCTTTCCTCAACGAGCGGGGCCAGACCATCGCGCAGCTCGTGGAAGCGAGCCAAGGCATCAGTAAGGCCGACATTGAAAAGATCGAAAAGGAGAATAAAACCATCCTGCTCGACGAGGAGATCACCATTTACGACGGTTCGGACTCGGTCATATTCGTGAGCGGGAAAGAGCATTTCAGGCTTTCCAAACCGATGCTCACCGAAGCGCGGGCCGGAAAGGAAATCCATACCAAACATCAGAAAAAAGAGGTGATCATCATCCGGCATATCTTGCAGGATCACCGCAAGCCGTGGGTCGTGGCCGTGATCGCGAACGACTACCTGGGCATGAACCAGCTGAACCGACTGCGCGAAATCCTGCTGATCGGCTGGCTGCTGTCGATGATATTGGTAGGAGTTGCAGGCTGGCAGTTTTCAAACGACGCTATTAAGCCCGTGGCAGACATTATCGACCAGGTCAACAACATTTCGGCGGGTAACCTGCATGAAAAAGTGCGGGTGGGCCGTGAAAAGGACGAGCTTGCCCTGCTGGCCGAGACGTTCAACCAAATGCTCACCCGGCTTGAAATCGCATTTGTGGCGCAGAAAAATTTCGTCTCGCACGCGTCGCACGAGCTGCGTACGCCGTTGGCGCTCATCATGAGCGAGGCGGAGCTGAGCCTGATGAAGGAACGTTCGCCGGCCGATTACCAGGATGCATTGAAAGGCATCTGGTCGGAAGCCAAGGAAATGAACGAGCTTGTCAACCGACTGCTCGAACTCGCGCGTACGGAGGAGAATGCATTCCGGGTGACGTTTTCGAAGATCCGCATCGACGAGGTGTTGTGGCAGGCGAAGGGGTCGGTACAGCAGAAAAACCCGGGTTACCAGGTACACATCCATTACGACAAAATCCCCGAGGATGAGGAACAGCTGAAACGCTTCGGTGACGAAAGCCTGCTCAGAACGGCTTTCCTGAACCTGATGGACAATGCCTGCAAGTATTCGCCCGATAAGACGTGCAACGTCTTTCTCGAAATCAAGAACAGGCTGATCATAATTTACTTCCGCGACATGGGCATCGGCATTGCGCAGGAAGAGCTGCCCTACATTTTCGACACCTTCTACCGCAGCCAGTCGACCATCAGCAAGGCCGGCTACGGCATTGGCCTTGCGCTCACCAAACGCATCATCAACATGCAGGGCGCGACCATCGAAGTGGAGTCTGCACTGGGTAGTGGCACGACCTTCATTTTGAAGTTCCCACCTTTTTAATTCCTTTTTAATTCAGCGTTAATGCCTCTTTAACAACGGAAAAGCTCCTTTGTAGTGTAAATCGTACGTTCTGATTTACCCAGGCCGTCAGGCATTTTCAGTAGCTTTCACCCGTTGGTTTTCCACCGTTTTTGCAGGCCGTTTTTCATCTTTTTTACAACAAAACGGCGCCTGTGAAGATGCTGGAACGAGCGGTTCAAAATATCAAAGAAAAACTGTATTGAGTTAAATTGAGTTAGGTGAGTAGTAAGAAAAGACTGGCCTTCGGATCTTCCGGAGGCCAATTTTTTTATATACCTGTTTCGGATATTTTGAACCGGGTCTGATTCGGCTCCTCCACGCGGGTGGCAGGAAGCGCCTCGGGGTGCTCGGTTGCGATGAATTCGATCAGTTTTTCACGCACCAGGCATCGCAGGTCGAAGGTTTCACTGGAATTCCGCGCCGACATCAATGCACGGACTACCATCAGCTGCCCTTGCGTATCGGTTACCTGCAATGCCCACGCGCGACCGTCCCAAAGTGGGGTGCTGTCCAGAATTTCCTTCAATTTCGCACGAAGCTTATCCACGGGAGTGTGGTAGTTGAGGTAAAAGAAGGCGGCGCCGGTTAATGCGCTTTCGTTACGTGTCCAGTTCTGGAAGGGCGTCTCTATGAAATAAGTAATGGGAAGTACAATGCGCCTCAGGTCCCAGATATTGACCACCACGTAAGTCAGGTTAATCTCTTCGATACGGCCCCATTCGCCTTCCACAATCACCACGTCGTCTATCTTGATGGGTTGGGTAAATGCGATCTGAATGCCGGCCATCAGGTTCGCGAGCGACTTTTGTGCAGCAAAACCGATGATTACCGAGGCGATCCCGGCCGAAGTAAGGATTCCCACACCATATTGGCGCACGCTGTCGAAGCTCAGCAGCAAGATTGACACACCGATCGTCACGACCATGATCACTACAATGCGCTTCACAAACTTGATTTTCGTGAAAAGCCGTCTCGCCTGGTTATTATCGGGCGAATTGAAATCGAGCTTATCGATCAGGATCTTTTCCACGATGATCACGATCCGGGCCATGAGCCAGGTCGTAATGCCTATGAGCGCCGTTTTGCTCAATCCGAATACCCAGTCATATTGCGGGTTGGAGTAGGAGTAGGTTTTGGCGGCCGCGGTAATGAGTACCACCGGCACGAAGAAATGCAGTACGCTGGTTAGGTTTTCGCGGATCGCCCGCACGGCGCTCCATTCTTTCCTGGAAGCCGTAATCTTGATCAGGCTGATGATGATAATGCTGATGATCAGTCCGATGGTGCCGGCCAGCAACAGCAACAGCCACGGAGAATTCCGGAAGTTAATCAGGTCGGTTATATCCATTCACTGGTCAGATATCGTTGAGTCGAGCCACGATCATGCCCGTGTGTTTCGGCACGGAAGCCACATATTCGGCCAGGGGGACGCTGGTCATGATCACTTTCTTGCCTGTCAGCGAGGCGTGGATCAGATAGGCGCGGCTTCCCACCTTCGAAATAATGCCCATATGGTTTACATCCAGCCCTTCCACCGACGAGGTAAATGCGACAATATCGCCGTCATGCAGCATCGGTTCGGCCTTCTGAATGCTGTTTTTGGGAATGTAACTATGCTCGCGCGAGTTAATCACCGCCTCCTGCTCCTTCACTTTTTCGTACACGTCACTGGCCGCCAGGGAAGGGTAGAGATTGGCATGCGTGGTCATAAAATTGATTTCCTTATTGAAAGGCACGCCGCCTACTTTCGAGGTAATGTCTTCCAGGCGGCCGCGTTTCTGATTTTCGTACATCCAGTCGAGGATATAGTGCAGCCGTGAAGGATAGCCGTCGATCAGGCCGTCGCGGTAGCGTAGCCGGGTCAGTTCGTTTTTATATTCTTCAAAAGTCGAATTTTCAGCTTTGGCAACAGCCAATGCTATGACGCTTTCCACCAGTGTAGTACAATCCAGGCCATCGAACTTGCAAACCAGTCGTTCGGTAGGGTTTCCTTCCAGCGTACCCGCTACATAGGGCGTACCCAGGAACGACTCGCTGATCCGCAGGACTTGGGTGCCGATATCCGGACTGGCGGGCAGTTCCATTTTCTGCGAAAAAGTCTTTTGCAGGTTGGCTTGCCCGAAACAGGCAACAGAAGCAAGCGACAAAATGGAAAGCACTACAAATCTGATCATACTTGAATTCTTTAAAACCAGGGTACGCAAACGTCAAAAAAACTTGCCGGGGCAGACCGCGCGGATTTGCAAGCTATATAAAATTAATGATCAAAAGCCCCTTTTGCAACGCAAACAGGCTGGTTAGCACGCTACTTCGGAACGATCTCGAATGCAAATGCCGAAATCGGGGGAAGCTCAATATGTACCCCGGTGGAAGTAATATCGGCCGCGGGTAACTGTATCTGAGGCACTTCGAGCGGAAAAACCGGTTTCAGTTTATAGGAACCGGTATTGCCGAGTTTCAGTACGTTGGTCCATGCGTCTTGCGGTACTTTGACCAGCGTTTCTACGGTGCGGGACGTGTGAAAATTGTACACAAACAGCAATTTTTGATTTTCGCTGTGTCGCAAATAGCTGTAAATGATGGTTTTGTCGTAATTGAAAGACTGGCCATCGATATTCACATATTGCAAATCGTAAAACCCGCCGGCGTACACCGCTTCATTTTTCAGCACGAACGCATTCAGGTTGGCATAAAAAGTACGCAAGGTCTTTTGCTCGGTGGTAAGCAGATCTTCATTGAATTGGCCGCCATTTACCCATTGCTGAAATTCGGGTACGCCCCAATAGTCAAAGATAGTCGTGCGGCCGTCTTCACCCTGAAAACCTTCCTGCTGGGTAGGGTCTACGCCGAGTTCCTGCCCGAAATAGAGCATCAGCGGGCCTGTATGCAACGTGGCGCTCAGCACCATTGCGGGCAGGGCCGTCCACGGGTTTCCCGCAAAGTAGCGCGAAGCAATGCGTTGCTCATCATGGTTTTCGAGGAAACGGAGCATGTGTTCGCTGAAATCCCCCGACTCGTGCTGCCAGATACGCGTAATGTCCTCGGCTGAACCGTGTCCCTCAATGGTCCGCCGCAGGGAGTTGTAGAGGCCCACTTTATCGTACAGGTAGTCGAACTTGCCGATATTAATGTAGTTGCGGTATTCGAACGGGTTGTAGATCTCGGCGATAAAAATAACCCCGGGGTTTTCCCGCTTCACTTCCGGGATCACCCAGCCCCAGAACTCCACCGGTACCATCTCGGCCATGTCGCATCGGAAACCGTCCACGCCCTTGCGTGTCCAGTAGATCAGGATGTCGCGCATTTTAAGCCAGGTAGAGGGGGTCGGGTCAAAATGCCGGGAACGGCCGTCGAGATAGTCGATGCCGTAGTTGAGTTTCACGGTTTCATACCAGTCGAACTGGCTGGGCTGGGCCTGGAAAACGTCGTTTCCGGTTGCCTTGGCCGGCCGCTCGTGGTAGGGCGTCACCACCGGTATCGGCGGCGTATGTCCTTCCGGTACGATGAAATCATGATTGGGAATGTAGTAAAAGTTGTTCGAAGGGCTGAAAGTGACCGTATTGTCGTCGTCCTCGCCAAAATCTTTAACGCCCTCTGGCCGGATATCGGAACAGTATTGCCGCGCGACGTGGTTCGGGATAAAGTCGATGATCGCTTTCAGGCCATGTGCGTGCGTGCGGGTGACGAGGCTTTCAAATTCCTGGATCCGGTTCGGTACATCCACGGCCAGGTCGGGGTCCACGTCGTAATAATCCTTCACCGCATAGGGTGAGCCGGCAATGCCTTTTACGATAAGCGGATGGTCGGCTTTAATGCCGAATTGCGAGTAATCGGTGAGCGTGGCATGTTCGAGCACGCCGGTATACCAGAGGTGCGTCGCGCCGAAATCCTTCAACGCCGCCAGGGCGGTATCATCGATGTCGTTGAATTTCCCGCACCCGTTTTCCTCGATCGTGCCATACACCTTGTTAGTTGTGGTCTGGTTGCCGAAGAGCCGTGTAAATATCTGGTATATAATGAATTTATCCTTGTTGACGACGGACATCTCTTTCTGTTTTATGAATGTAATAGGAAAGCGGTTGCTGCATGTGGAGCGAATGGAAAAGTCTGTATTTCAGCCCTGGCGCAGCAAATTGCTATTTTTTACTATTTTGCAAGATATTAAATTTGAAATTATGCCCTCAATACAAGCCTGCCTTTTTGATCTCGACGGCGTAATCGTCGACACCGCCCAGTTTCACTACATTGCCTGGCGTGAAATGGCGCAGGACCTCGGTTTCGACCTTACGCGTGAAGAAAATGAGCGCCTCAAAGGCATCAGCCGTATGGAATCGCTCGAAATCGTGCTTTCGATCGGAGGCGTTCAACTGTCCGAAGACGAAAAGCTCCGCAGGGCAGCCGCCAAAAATGCACGTTACCTCGAACTTTGCATGCAAATGACGCCCGAAGATGCATTGCCCGGTGTGCGCCATTTTCTCGACGAACTGAAACAAAACGGCATCCGGAGCGGGCTCGGCTCGGCGAGCAAGAATGCCAGGGTGATCCTCGAAAGGATCGATATGCTGCATTACTTCGATACGATCGTGGATGGAAACCGCATCACCAAAGGCAAGCCCGATCCGCAGGTGTTCCTGATGGGCGCCGCCGATTTAAATGCGGATCCGGCACATTGTGTGGTATTTGAGGATGCCTTGGCAGGTATTCAGTCGGCGAAGGCGGCCGGTATGCTGGCCGTCGGGATAGGCGAAGCGTCGGTGCTCACGGAGGCCGACATCGTAGTCCCCGGCTTTCAAAATTTTGGTTTGCTCCAATTGGAAAATATATGAAGAATTACATCACGCACGACGAATGGTGCATTGTAGAAGAAGGTTTTCACCCCGAACACAACGAAATCACGGAGAGCCTCATGAGCCTCGGAAATGGCCGGATGGGCCAGCGGGGTAACCTGGAAGAAGGATATTCAGGTAAAACATTGCTTGGTAACTATGTGGCAGGGGTTTATTTTCCTGACAAAACCAGGGTAGGATGGTGGAAAAACGGGTATCCCAACTATTTCGCCAAAGTACTCAATGCGTGCAACTGGACCGGTATTGAAATCCGCATCGGTGCCGAGCTGCTCGATCTGAATACCTGTAAGATCGACGAATTCCGGCGCGTACTGAATATGAAAGAGGGTGTCCTCGAGCGCACGGCTACAGTGACGCTTACCGGCGGCCGGAAACTGCGCATTCATTCCAGGCGCTTTTGCAGCATGGCCGACGACGAAGCGGGAGCCATCAGTTACAGCATGCTGCCCCTTAATTTTACCGACCATTTCACTATTACCCCATACCTGGACGGGAATATCCGCAACCGGGATTCCAATTACGACGAATCGTTCTGGAATGGCATCGCGCATGAGGCGCAGGGGCAGGAAGGTTACCTGGTGCTCGAAACGAAAAGTAACCCGTATCAGGTAGAGCAGTTTCGCGTAGCAACCGGGATGAAGTTCGATATCAGGCTGGATGGTGCCCCGCTGGCAACTACCGTCAACATTGCTTCGAGAGACAAGTATGTGGCTGGCACGGTGAAGGCCGAAGTGCGCGAGGGGCAGCAGATCACCGTGTACAAATATGCCGTCAATCTTTCGTCGGCCAACTACGCGCACGACGAGCTCGTTCCCAAAGCAAAGGCCTACATTGCCCGCATTACCGCCAAGGGTTTCGATCGTATGTATACGGAGCAGGTGCAGGCGTGGGCGGGCAAGTGGGAGAAAAACGATATCACCATTGCCGGCGACGTAGCTGCTCAGCAGGGCATCCGGTTCAATATCTTTCATTTGGGACAAACCTATACTGGGGAGGACGAGCGCCTGAATATCGGTCCCAAAGGCTTTACCGGTGAGAAATACGGCGGCAGCACCTACTGGGACACCGAGGCCTACTGCATTCCGTTCTACCTTTCCACGGCCGATGAGAAGGTGGCGCGCAACCTGCTGGTTTACCGCTATAAACATCTGCAAAAAGCCATTGAAAATGCCGGCAAACTAGGCTTCAAGGATGGCGCAGCCCTCTACCCGATGGTAACTATGAACGGGGAGGAATGCCATAATGAATGGGAGATTACTTTCGAGGAAATTCACCGGAATGGGGCCATTGCCTATGCCATTTACGATTACACGCGCTATACCGGCGACGAAAGCTACGTCAACGGTGAAGGCCTGGAAGTGCTCATCGGTATTTCGAGGTTCTGGAAACAGCGCGTCAACTGGTCAGAAGAAAAGGGACAGTATGTGATGCTGGGCGTAACCGGGCCGAACGAATATGAAAACAATGTAAACAACAACTGGTATACCAACTACATCGCCTGCTGGACGCTCCGGTACACGCTGGAAGTGATCGACAAGCTTTGGAAAGAAGATTCCCGCAAACTGAACGGAATCATTTTCAAAACCAACCTTCAACTGAATGCCGAATTGCCCGAATGGAAACGCATTGTGGAGCATATGCATTACCCCTTGGATGAGGGCAGGCAGGTGTATTTGCAGCAGCAGGGTTTCCTGGACAAGGAGCTTTTGACCGTTGCCGACATTGCCGGTCAGCGCCCGATCAACCAGCGGTGGTCCTGGGACCGGATCCTGCGGTCGTGTTTTATCAAACAGGCGGATGTGTTGCAGGGCCTCTACTTCTTCGAGCATGAATTCGATGCGGCCACTATCCGGCGGAACTTCGACTTCTATGAGCCAATGACCGTCCACGAATCGTCGCTGTCGCCCTGTGTGCATTCTATCCTGGCCGCGGGGCTTGGCATGCGTGAAAAGGCTTATGAAATGTACCTGCGGACTGCGCGCCTGGATTTGGACGATTACAACAACGACACCGAAGACGGCTTGCATATTACTTCGATGGCCGGTACCTGGATGAGCGTTGTAAAAGGCTTTGCCGGACAGCGCGTGGTGGGCGACCAGTTATCGTTCAAACCCTACATTCCTGAACAATGGGAGGGATATTCGTTCCGGATCGGGTTCCGGGGGGCATTGCTGAAAGTGACGGTGTCGAAGCAGTCGATTTCCATTGATAACGTCTCGGAAAATGCACTGAATGTGTTGGTTAATGGTCAGAAAGTGTTCATCGGTGCACTGGCTTCCCTACAACTTTAATCGGCGGCAGGTTACTTAAAATGATGTTATTTATTTAAAATATTATATTATATCCGAAAATTATCAAACGGTCTTAGCAATAATTGTAATTTTCCTGGATTACTTGTAGGTTAGTGGCTTTTGAGCCATTAAGCACCCCTATGGTACAGAAAATCTACTTACTTGTGATGACAGGTATGTTGCTGATGTTGACGGTGTTAGCACCGCGACAGGTTGCAGCGCAGGATTTTAGTGAGTGCCAGCGAATTGTAAAAGAACTTCTACCTGTTTTTAACAAGTCATTTGAGGAAAATAATCCTGCGTTATTGCGGACCGAAGAATACCAGCGTGGCGTCCGCAGTTTGCAGTCGGCTTATGCCGCCTACCACAAGCATGCTTTTCAACCTTCCGATTCCGTACGGCGGATGAACAACGAGGCCGTGATCCTCGCGCTTTCCGGCAATTATCAAAAGGCATTGCACATCATGGAGACGCTGAACCTCGGCGAGCTCTACCCGTACCTGCATTATAATCGAGGCCTTTTTGCATTGCTTTCGGGCAGGTTTGATGCGGCGCGCAGCGACTTCGCCGATTCTCCCGGCGGATCGGAAGCGACGCTGAATACACTGGTGGCGATGGGCAAGCAGAAGAAATATGGGGAGGCAACCCGTTTTGCCGCCGACAATTCGGCAAAAAACACGGGCGGGAAATGGAATTTTAACGTCGGAATGGTGCACAAGTACGGCGGCCGGATGGAGGAGGCTGTCGATGAGCTGACGTCGGCGATCCGGCAGAAGGATGAAATGGCCTACCGTCTCCAGCGCGGCGACATTCTGATGCGCACGGGTAATGAGAAACGGGCGGTGAAGGATTTTGAAAAAGTGGCGCGTACGCATCCCAAGGCCCAGATACGCTATGCCAATGCGCTGCTATCGCTCAACCAATTCGGAATGGCGAAAGCCGTTTTTGAAAAATACCTCGAAACCGACGACCGGACATTCCGCGGGGACGCCTATCTGGGAATGGCGCACTCGTGCTACGGCCTCCATCAGACGAGCGAAGCACAACGCTACTACAAACTGGCATCGACGTTGAAACGCGAGACTCCCGCGCTCCAATCCGGTATTGCCAATACCCACCTCAGCAAGCACGAGTACCAGACCGCATTCACACTTTTCGACAGGGTGATCAAAAAGGACTCAACGTATCTGCCCGCCTACCTTGGCCGCGCCGTCGCGAATTATGGTCAAAAGAAGTATGACCTCGCCCTCAAAGATTTCAAAAAGGGCGAAAAGGCATTGAATGAGGACAACAAGTTCTTCGCCGACCTTTTTGTTACCAAAGCATTTTCGGAATACTACCTCAAAAAGACGACCCAGGCACAGGAGGATTTTCAGAAGGCGATCAGGCTCGATCCCGTACGCTATGAAGCACTTGCAGGAATGAGCGGCATTATGATCGACCAGAAAAGGTACTCGGAGGCGGGGCAGTACCTGGCGAAAGCGTTGCAACATGAGCAGGGCTACGACCTTATGTGGAGCAATTACGGCAACCTGCTGCTGCATTTTGACATGTACAAAAAGGGTTACCAGGTTTTCAAAAAGGCCATTTCCCTGAACCGGGCGAATGTCAATGCACAAAATGGGTGGGGGATAGTCCTGCTGGAAAACGATCAGCTCGACAAGTCGATGGCGATTTTCGACAGCCTGGTGCGGGAGAAGCCGGAGTTGCCGTTCTTGCATAATAACCATGGGATCGTGCAGGCGTACATCGGTAACCGGCACGACCAGAAGCATCAGGTAAACGAGGCGAACGCCCGGTATGACGGCGCATTCGAGGATTTCAAACTGGCGATGGCGGCAGCACCCGGCCGGAAGTTCTATAATGTGAACCAGGGAAATGTGTACCGGTATATGGAGCGCTACGACGATGCGAAGCTGAGCTACCAGACCTACCAGGACAAGAGCGCATTGAACAATACCGCGGTCATGTATGCAGGCCAGGAGCGGCTCAAAGATGCGAAGTACTACCTGGGCATTGCGATCCAGATCGACTCCCTGCACCGCGTTTTCCAATACAACATGTCGGTACTTGTGAAGGGTAAGCAAAAGGAAATGATGCGGCTTGTAGCGTCATCGGACGAAAACAGTCCTTTTTCCGATATTGGTATCAAGTATAGCCGCGATGGTTTCGTGACCATTTATCTCTACGATTACGAGTACGATGTCCTCACTTTTCCGGGCCGTCACTACATGCCGTTGCCGGTTGCCGAGTACCGGGAAGACTATTTTATTCCTGAGTATGATTTCAAGCTGGTGGCGTACGAGAAAAAGAAGATCGACACTGTCAAAAAGAAACACACGCGCTACCGCAGCCAGAAAGTAAAAATGCCGGGGAGCAGGGCGAGATCCGGTACGAAGTGTCCGGTGTTGTTCTAAAAGTTAACAGGGGTTAAACGATCGGCTATCGCGCTTTGAGCAATAATGTCCACGAAGAACTGGCCCTAATCCCCAACTGAGGCAACTATTTCCACGATTTGAAGTTGTGCCAATGATCGTCGCACTCAGATGTCGTTCGCAGGTTTTGTGAAGATATTCTTGACTTCTACAAAGCTGATGGGTTTATCGAGGAAGAAGTCGGCGCCGTTTCTGAAAGCCTCATCTCTTAGATTCGTCATGGCGCTCATCATCACCACTTTTGCATTTTTACCCGGGTGTACTTCCCGTATTTGCCGTATGGCCTCAACGCCTTTGCCGTCGGGTAAGTTGTTGTCTATGAATATCCAATCGGGACTCATTTCCCGGACGCATTCCAGGCCTTCCGTCAATGAACCTACCACCCGCACGTTGCCTTCGGGTGTTTTAATATTCAGTTGCCTTACTAGAAAATTGCGCATCAACACTCCCAAATCCCTTTCATCTTCAATAATAACAATCTTCATAGCGCCGTGTGAGAAGTAATAATTTCAGTCATCGGTAGTGGAGGTATTTTCCTGAGCCGCATGATCGGCATTTGGATTATGAGCTAACCTTTGAGGTGCTAGTGGCAATAACCCTGCCATTTGAGGCGATTGGGCCACGTTTCCGGTTGGTACAGGATTTGCGGCGTTTTTAAGTGAAACAAAATGATCCACATTAAAACAAGTGTGTTATGTCAACGAACAAAATCATTTTAGGGATAGTGACTGCGGCGGTTGCCGGTGCAGTGATCGGCATGCTGCTGGCGCCGGAGGATAGCAAGAAAACTATCAAAAAACTGAAAAAGAAAACCAACGATCTCGCTGGGGACCTGATAGCCGCACTGGAAAAAAGCAAGGCCAAGGCGGCGGACGCTGCCGGTCAGCTTAAAAAGGAAGGGGAAGCTTACGCCGACCAGGCAGCCGGCAAGGCTGAGGAGTACATCGACTCCGCCCGGGAGCGTGTAGGAAACATTTAACCGGTAGCGTTATGGAACCAACAGGTGATCCTTCGAAGTCACGAAAGGTGAAGGAAACGGTTTCCGAAACTGTCGACTATTTCAAAGAGCTCATGGCGGCCGGGCCCGAAGGGGTTGCGGGCAGGGGCATGGAGATCGGGCTGGGCGCTTTGCTTGGGAGAACGGCATTGAGGCGGCTTCCTGCTCCGCTGAATTTCATCGCCCCGCTACTGATTGAAAAAGTGATTATGAAGCATGGCGTGGAAGAAGGCCGGGAGTTACTGCTGAAAGGGCTCTACTGGGTCAAACGTGCAACCGACGAGAAGCCGATGCAGCCAGCCTGACTTTAGTGTATACGAATGACAGAGCCCTCCCTCGCCGGAGGGTTTTGTCGTTTAAGGGTAGGCAAGAATTTTGCATTTCGTATAGTGTTGTTTTTCGGGGATGAATCCCCGCCCGGGAAGGACCGGATCTCTGGAAAAGGGTGCAAGCAATCCAGTTGGAAATACGATATCTTTTGATTATCAGTTAGATGAGATCACCGGCGGACGTAAACTGCCGGAGGGAACCTTCGGTGTCCGACGGTATATTAAGACACGAATCGACGTCGCAAAAGCTGATCAGGGCGGCCAGGGAGGCGTTTTTGAATGGGGATTCGCTCTACATTCTGAAATATAGTACTCAGTATGTGGAAATAACTACGCAATCTTCGGTAACGTACCTCTCCGTTGAGCCAAGATTAGATAAAGAGTCGTAAATTTAAAGCACCAAGAGAATGTAAATTTTACCCTTAATTGCTATATGCAAAGACAGACGCAGACGCAGAGACAGACTTTAAAATACTCTCCCTTGCAAATTCAGATGCTGAATTTACTGCACCTGACTACAATGGAGCTTGAACAGAGAATTAAGGAAGAACTGGAAGAAAATCCCATACTGGAAGAAGGGAAGGAGGAAAGTGCGTCGGAAGAAACTCCGGAAGAGTTTGATGATCCGGACCTTTCGCCCGGTGGTGACGATAACAGCGTTCAGGACTATTACGACTGGGACGAGTTCCGGGACGACGATATTCCGGACTATAAGACTTATGCGAATAACCAGTCGGCAGACAACGAACTGTACACACGGCCGATGGTGGAGGCGATCTCTTTCAGGGATGACCTCAAACAGCAGGTACACTTTCTGCAACTGGATGAGCGTCAGCAACTGATCGCCGACTTCATCCTGGATTCGCTGGATGAGGACGGGTTTCTCAGAAGGGAAAGCGATGTGATTGCGGACGATATTTCATTTGCGAACAGCATGTTTATCGACACCGACGAAGTGAACACAATGCTGAAAATCATCCAACAGCTCGATCCGCCCGGTATTGCAGCAAGCGATTTGCGGGAATGTCTGCTCATTCAGCTCAGCCGCATTGAAAATCAGAATGATACCTGGAAGTGGTCTTACAAGATCGTTTCCGATGCATTCGATGAGCTGGGGTCCCGCAACTATGACAAGATCATGCGGATCACAGGACTGGATGAGGAGTCGCTTAAGAAGGCCATTCAGCTGATCACGACGCTGAACCCGAAACCGGCCTCGGGCCTCCGTAACGACTCGATCGTGAACGAGAGCATCAAGCCGGATTTTATGCTCTGGTACACCGAAGATGGCGAGATCGAAGTGCAGCTTACCTGGGGAAACAGCCCTGCATTGAAGCTTAACAAGGTTTTTACCCAAATGGCGGAAGAAAAGCGGGATAAGGCCACCAACCAGTTCCTCAAAAACAAGATGAACTCGGCGAAGTGGTTCATCGACGCCATCAAGCAGCGGGAGAACACGATGCTGAATACATTGAAGGCGATCGTGAAGCTGCAATATGATTACTTTCAGACCGGCGATATCAAGAAACTGCGCCCGATGATCCTGAAAGACGTAGCGGAAATCATCGATATGGATATTTCTACCGTATCCAGGGTTACCACCAACAAGTATGTGCAGACACCGTTCGGGATTGTGTTGCTCAAAGACCTTTTCACCGAGGGCGTCACCAACGAAGATGGTACCGAGGTTTCCAACAGAGAGATCCAGGAGGCGATCCGGGAGATTGTGGGAGAGGAGGATAAACGCCACCCGTATAACGACCAACAAATTACAGATATGCTCGCTGAAAAAGGCTATTCCGTTGCCAGACGGACCGTGGCCAAGTACCGCGAGCAGTTGAATATACCTACCGCGAGGTTGAGAGTTACTATTTAAAAAACCAAGTTAAGCCCTTACACCCGGCATGAAAAAAATAGTTGTTGTTGATGATGAAGCGGATATTTGCTTCCTGTTGAAGCGTTTTTTGTCAAAAAATGATTTTATAGTAGAAACAGCCCAGAATGGTAAGGACGGGCTCGCGTTGATAGAGTCCATTTCTCCTGACCTGGTGATGACCGATTTCAGGTTGGGCGACATTACGGGAACCGAACTGCTGACTACCATTAAATCCAAAAGACCCAATGTTCCTGTTTTGATCATTACAGGGTATTCGGATATTAAAGTGGCAGTGAACGTGATGAAGCTGGGCGCTTACGACTACATTACCAAGCCGCTGTTCCCGGACGAAATTCTCGTTACCGTGAAAAAAGCCATTGCCGACGCCGAGGCTTCCGAAAACGAGCAGCAGCAGTACGTGGCCCCGTCGTCTTCCGACGGACAGTCGGAACCCGCCAAGCCTGCGCGCAAAAACCAGTCGCGGACCAAGGCGGGCTACATCATGGGTAACAGCGATGTGTCGGATAACCTTTTCCGCCAGGTCGACCTTGTGGCTCCGACCAATTTCAGCGTGATCATTTACGGCGAAAGCGGCTCTGGGAAGGAGGCGATCGCACAGGAGATCCATAACCGGTCGAGGCGCAAGGATATGCCTTTTGTGGCGATGGACTGCGGCGCTATCTCCAAGGAATTGGCGGGCAGTGAGCTGTTCGGGCACGAAAAGGGCTCGTTTACAGGTGCATTGCAAACCAAAATAGGCCATTTCGAGCTGGCAAACGGCGGTACGCTGTTCCTGGACGAAGTTTCCAACCTTTCCTATGAGATCCAGGTGGCATTGCTGCGCGTGGTGCAGGAGCGGAAAATGCGCCGCATCGGCGGGTCGAAGGAGATCGATCTCGATGTCCGGATTATTGTAGCGAGTAATGAGCGCTTGTTGGATTCGGCCCGTAACGGCAAATTCCGTGAGGACCTTTATTACCGCTTTAACGAGTTTACGATCGAAGTACCTGCATTGCGTAACCGGAAAGACGATATGATGCTTTTTGCAGGAGCATTCCTGGAAACGACGAATGCGGAACTGGGCAAGAACGTCAGAGGATTCTCCGAAGAAGTTAAAAACGATTTCCTTAACTATTCATGGCCGGGTAACCTTCGCGAGCTCAAAAACGTGATCAAGCGGGCGACCCTGCTTTCGGATGGCGAGCTGATCGAAGAAAAGGCATTGCCGTTTGAAATCGTGAACTACAAGCGCCTGAAAGACCTCGACGACGAGCCTTCGCCGTCTGTAAGCCAGGCGGCATCGCTGCTGTCGGATAATGCGGATGGCGAGGAAACGAAACCGAGCCTGAAAACCGTGGCCAACGAAGCGGAATACGACATGATTATGCAGGTATTGCGGGACGTTAATTTCAACAAGAGCAAGGCGGCACGTTTACTGAACATCGATCGCAAGACGCTTTATAACAAAATGAAACAATTTGACATCTGACAGGGGAACAGGAACGCCGAATGAATAGCAAACTGATCAGGGTATTGTTGGTGGACGACGATGAGGATGACTACTTCCTTACCCGCGAATATTTTCAGGATCTGGTCAACTGGAAGTTTGATATCACCTGGTGTGCCACTTTTAAGGAAGCGGAGTTGCAGATCAGGAACAACAAATTTGACCTGTACCTGTTCGACTACCTCCTGGGAGAGAGTACCGGTATCGACCTCATCGAGCTGGCGTGCAGTTTCGAATGCGAAGAGCCGATCATCCTGCTGACAGGCAAGGGTGATACCAAGATCGCCGTAGAAGCATTGCGCCTCGGAGCTGCGGATTACCTTATCAAAAGTGAGCTGGATGCCGAAAAGCTGGAAAGAAGTATCCGGTATGCATTGGAGCGGACCTCGGTATTGAAAGCGTTGCGCCACAGCGAGCGCCGCTACCGCCGCGTGTTTGAAGAATCGAACGACTTCCTGTTTATCTGCGATCTCGAAGGCAATATCATCGATTTCAACGAAGCTGCCAGCATTTTAACAGGCTACTCGGGTGAACAGTTGAAGGAAAGGAAAATCACCGAACTGGTGGAAGATCCTTTGTTCGCGACACGATGGAACGACATCGCCGACCAGCCAATTCACGATCATGAAGTGCGCCTGCTTACCAAGGATGCTGATAAAAAGTACTGTATCTTCTCCGCTTCGGTAGAGGTGGACGACGACCATCCGTACATTCAGGGACGGTTGCACGATATGACGGCGCGCAAGCAGTCGGAAAAAGAAAGGCTGTTTTCTGAGAAAATGGCAGTGACCGGCCGGCTCGTACGCATGCTTGCACATGAGGTGCGTAACCCGCTCACGAATGTGAACCTTTCGGCCGAGCAGCTGGAAATGGAGCTTGCCGACGAAGACCAGAAGTTTTACACACAGATCATCAAGCGCAACTGTACACGCATTAACGACCTCATCACGCAGCTGCTGCAACCTTCGACCTCCGAGGATATCGAACTTGTGGAAAGCTCGGTACATTCCGTACTGAGCCAGGCGATCAGTACCGCGCTGGACAGGGTACAGCTGAAAAGGATCCAGATCGTGAACGAGTTTGCCGATGAAGAGCTCGCATTGCCGCTGGACCGTGTGTCGCTGCAAATGGCTTTTCTCAACCTCATTACCAATGCCATCGAAGCAATGGAAGAAGACCGCGGCGTGCTGCGGATTTCAACGAGGAACCATGGCGACCACATTCAGGTGATGTTCACCGATAATGGTTCGGGGATCAGCGAGGAGCACATGGACAAGATATTCGAGCCCTATTTCACGGGAAAAAACAATGGAATGGGAATAGGCCTGTCCACGACCATGAGCATTATCCACGCCCATCACGGGCGCATTGAAGTGCAGTCGGAGCTGGGTGTGGGTACCACATTTACCATCAGTTTCCAGACGGCCAAATAATTGCCGGCAACTGCATCAGCCGGCTTTTTTCATGCAACGATCGGGTATAGAAGTGCGTAAGGAAAGAAAAAACGGCGCACTTCTATGAAACCCATTTTTACAATCCTCTTGCTCATCACATGTATGCACGTCCGTGCGCAGGACGCGGACTACTACCACAAAATCTACACCAAGCCTATTGGCGCGAAGCCATACAGTACCGAATCACTGCTTAAAAAATTCGGGGATGTGAAAGTCCACGACCGATGGTACGTGGGCATAAGCGGTTTCGTGCGGAACGACAGGAATACAATTAACAACGATTTTGACGAATTGATCGGTACCGAGTCGCCCACAGTCTCGGCCTGGGGTGCCAACGCGGGATGGGTTTTCAGGGAGCAGTGGAATGTGGAGGTAGAATATAACCGTTCGGCCATTCATAATGTGCTGATGATTTATGGTGATAATCCATTGAAATACCAGATGGAAAACGACAAGAACAGCCTCATCCTGCGAGGGAAAATGCGGCTGCTTTGGGGAAAGCCTTCTGTCCGCAAGTCGGCATTCTGGATCAGCGCGGGTGCCGGGCTGGTGCCTAATTCGGGCCGGTCAAAAGACTATATGGAATTCTCCGGCTACCGGAACAGGGGACCCCGCCAGGGTGTCGATACTTTGTTTATGTCGAGCGATACGCGCATTGCCAAATCCATGACCGGGCTTGTGGAAGCATCAGCCGAATATGTGATCAAGGTTGCGAAATCGATTGATATGGCCCTTTTTGCCCGGAAGCAATGGGGGATGGGTAACTCACTCACGACTGATCTGGTGTATAAGGTGAATGGTGTAGCGACTGAACACGCGCGCATTGAGGGCGATGGCTCCGGCTGGAATTTCGGTGTTTCGCTGCGGTATGTGTTTCATATCGGGTACGACTTTTCTTCTTTGAACCACGGCAAAATATAGAACATTGATCGAATAACTAGCTAGTCTGCTCGCGTTTTGTCACGCTGAGCGGAGTCGAAGCGCAGTGCAGTACAGCGACGGCCTTCGACTCCGCTCAGGCTGACATTCTTCGACTCCGCTCAGGCTGACATTCTTCGACTCCGCTCAGGCTGACATTCTTCGACTCCGCTCAGGCTGACGTTCTTCGACTCCGCTCAGGCTGACATTCTTCGACTCCGCTCAGGCTGACATTTAAGCATACTTAGAAACCTTGTTCTTCCGGTTGAAGAACCCGTAAATGATCGGGAATACCAGCAATGTGAGCACGGTAGCCGTGATCAACCCTCCGATCACCACAATTGCCAGGGGCTTCTGGGTTTCAGATCCGATACCGGTGGAAATTGCCGCCGGCAGCAAGCCGATCGCTGCCATGAGCGCCGTCATGATCACCGGCCGGATGCGTGATTTTACGCCTTCCCTGATCGCCTCGTCCAGGGTCATTCCCCCAGCCAGGTTTTTGTTAAATACTGAAATCAATATCACGCCATTCTGCACGCAGAGGCCGAACAGGGCTATAAAACCTACACCGGCAGAGATACCGAAGTTCATGTGCGTAACGTGCAGCGCAAGGATACCTCCGATCAATGCAAACGGTACGTTGATCAGCACCAGCCCTGCATCTTTGGCATTGCTGAACATGATGAAAAGCAAAATGAATATCCCGACCAGACTGATGGGTACCACCTGCCCGAGCCGCGCCGTGGCCCGCACCTGGTTTTCGAATTCGCCCGACCAATTCACCGAATAGCCTTTGGGCAGCGAGGAAAGCAAAGGTTTCACTTTTGACTGCGCTTCGGCAATGGTGCTGCCGAGGTCGCGCTCGCGGACAGAGAATTTTACACCGATAAAGCGCTTGTTGTTATCGCGGTACACGAATGCCGGCCCGGTAACGGTGCGAATTGTGGAGATTTCCTTCAAGGGAATCTTGCCTCCGGTGAGAGTAGGCACCATCAATTGCTGGATATCGTCCACCGTGCGGCGATATTGCTGCTCGTACCGCAATCGGATATCGAATTTCCGTTCGCCCTCGTACAAAATGGAAGCGGTTTTACCGCCGATCGCCATTTCGATCACCGCTTGCGCATCGGCGATGCTGACGCCGTATTGGGCCATTTTATGGTCGTGCAGGATTACGCTGACTTCCGGTTGCCCGATATTGCGCAGGATACCCACGTCCTTGATGCCCGGCACATCCTTGATCGCTTCCAGCACCTGATTAGCTTTGCTATTCAGCGTTTCGAGGTCGTCTCCGTAGATTTTCACCGCATTACTCGCATTCATACCGGCTACCGCTTCGGCCACGTTGTCGATGATCGGCTGCGAGTAGTTGTAGTTGATGCCCTGGAATTGTTTCAGCTTGGTGTCCATTTCTTCGATCAGGTCGTCCTGGCTGATCTTGCGTTTCCATTCCTCTTTCGGTTTCAGGTTTACCTGCATTTGCACATAATAGAAGCCCGACGGGTCGGTACCGTCGTTGGAACGGCCTGTTTGGGACAATACCCCATTTACTTCCGGAAATTCATTCAGTTTGGCGCGCAGCGTGGTCACCATTTTGGTGGTTTCGGCCAGCGAGCTGCTCATCGGCATTTTTGCCTCTACCCACAATGCGCCCTCGTTGAGCGTCGGCAGGAATTCGGTACCTAGGAATCTGGCCGAAAACAGCGTGACGCCCAGGAATGCAAACGCGAAGATGACGCTGAGTTTTTTGCGCGCATAGCACCATTCGAAGCCTTTGGTTACCGTATTGTCGAAGAAGCGGACAACCGGGTTACTCTTCTCACGAACGTTCTTTTTGAGCAGAATGGAACACAGTACCGGCACAAGCGTGAGGGTGTAGAGCAATGCACCCAGCAAGGCGAAACCAAGCGTGTAAGCCAGCGGGGTAAACATCTTACCCTCCACTTTCTGAAAGCTGAATATGGGGATCAATGCCGTGATAATGATGAGCTTGGAGAAGAAAATGGCTTTGCCCAGCTCGCCGCCGGTGCGTTTGATCAAGCCCATTTTGGATAGCTTGTTAAACCGGTCCATGCCGTTTTTGTGCGCCAGATGGTCGAGCGCTACAAATATCCCTTCCACCATGACCACGGCACCGTCTATGATGATCCCGAAGTCGATAGCGCCCATCGATAGCAGGTTGGCCGACATACCCTTCAATTTCAAACACATAAATGCGAAAAGCAGCGCCAGCGGGATGATAATGGACACGATAACGGTCGTCCGCCAGTCGGCCATGAACAGGAACACGATCACAGTCACCAGCACGATACCTTCCACGAGGTTGTGTTTCACGGTATGCGCACAGAAATCGATCAGGTTGTCGCGGTCGTAGAAGGTGACCATTTTGACATCCGGCGGAAGGATTTTCGTATTCAGCTCCTCGATCTTGTCTTTTACCCGTGCCAGCACTTCGCTAGGGTTTTCGCCTTTTCGCTGCACGACAATGCCTTCCACGACGTCGTCATTCCCGTCGAGCCCTACCTGGCCCACACGCGGCATATCCGATTCCTTCACGTCCGCCACGTCTTTCACCAGCACGGGATTATCTTTCACATATTCTACTATAATGTTCTGAATGTCGGGAATGGAGTTGAGCAACCCGATTCCGCGCACCACATAAGCCTGCCCGTTCTTCTCGATCACATCGCCGCCCACATTGATATTGCTTTTGGTGACGGCCTGGTACACTTCCAATGGCGTGATGTTGTATTTCACGAGCTTGGTAGGGTTCACCTGCACCTCGTAGATCTTGTCGCGGCCGCCGAACGCCACCACGTCGGCCACACCCGGCACGCTGCGGAGCTGGCGGTCGATCACCCATTTGTGGAGCGTCAGCAACTCGCGGCTGTCGCGGTCCTTGCTTTGCAATGTAAACCTGAAAATCTCGCCGGTAGGGCCGTAGGGCGGCTGTACGTCGGGCTCTACGCCGTCGGGCAGTGAAACGGTGCGCAACTGGTTATTCACCTGCTGCCGGGCAAAGAAGTCTTCGACATTGTCGTCGAAAATGATCTTGACAATGCTCAGACCGAACATGGTGGTGCTCCGTACGTTGGTTTTCTGCTGCACCGAGTTCATCGCGACTTCGATCGGTACTGTCACAAACCGCTCGATTTCTTCCGCACTGCGGCCGTTCCATTGCGTGACGATGATGATCTGCGTATTGGTCACGTCGGGAAACGCTTCCAGCGGCGTGTTTTGGTAGCTGACAATGCCCGAAATGATCAGCAGGCCTGTCATAAAGAATATGAAGAACCGGTTCTTGAGCGAAAAGCCCACGATGCCTCGGATGAATTTGTTCATGAGTCAATGATTGAATGACTGAATGATTGAATGATTGAATGAGTGAATGATTGAATGAGTGAATGAGTGAATGAGTGAATGGGATTTTGAAATATAGGGTCGAATGGTAATGACGGGTAACAGCCCTTTTATTCAATCATTCAATCATTCAATCATTCAAAATTGGCTCGATCATTCAATCATTCGACATTAATCATTCAACGCGTCGTAAACGAGGAGTTGGTTTTTGGAGATAATCGTCTCGCCGGGTTTGAGCCCTTCGCGTACGTACGTCGTATTCGCGAGGGAGCGGTATACTTCCACCGGCCGGGTTTCGATTTTAGTCCGGCTGTGGTACACCATCACCCAGTTCTTGCTCCGGTCGAAAATGACGGCTTGCGACGGGATAGCCTGCATTTTGTCGCCTTCCTCGAAGTTGAGGGTGACGGTTGCATGCATTTCAGGTTTGAGTTTGAAACCTACATTCTGCAACTGAATGCGGATCTTCATAGCCTTGGTTTCGGGATCGAGGACGTTGTATATTTTATCGACCTTGCCTTTGAAAACCTCATCCGAAAAGCTGATCGTGCGCACTTCCGCGGGCATTCCGAGTTTAATGCGCGGAATGTCGCTCTCATTCACATTTGCCATTACCCACACGTCGGCGATCTGCCCTACAGTGAAAAGGCTTTCGGAATTGTCCGAGCGCAGCTGCATACCGCGGTTCACATTTTTGTCGATAATAAAGCCATTGATCGGCGATTTTACGGTGTAGTTAGTGGATTTGCCCAAACCGTAAATGGAGAAGACCTCTTTCACGCGGTTCAGCTCGGCCTGTGCTTTGTCCACAATTTGCCGGGCAGAAATCACATCCCGCTCCGGTACCAGCTTGCTTTCGAACAAATCCTCGGTAGACGACAGGTTTTTCTGCGCGATCAGCAGATCGGACTGGGCCTGGATCATCTGGCGTTCGAAATCCGCCACTTCACCCGACCGGATCGTCGCGAGTTTCTGGCCTTTGCGTACATTGTCGCCCAGCTCCACATCCACTTCCTCTACATTACCACCCACCAGCGGGTACACTTTAATAACCTGATTTTCGTCGGGCACCACTTTGCCCACCAATGTGAGCTCATTCCGGACCGGCTCGGTGCGTACCGTATCGATTTTGATCCGGCTCATCATGGTGTCGGAAAGCATAAATGCCTTCGATTCGTCGTTTTCAACCTTCTTGCGCTCGCAGGAGGTGAGCCACACGCCCACAGCGGCCAGCACGACAACATACAGTGAATTTTTCATTGGTTAATGCTTTAATGATTAGTTAAACAGCTCTTCGCCGACGACGTAGTTGAGCTCCTCGTACACCTTAATGCGGTCGGCTTGGAGTCGGTTATATTCCTTGATACTCTCGTTGTAGGTTTCGATGAAGTCGATGAATTCCAGGAGGCTGATGTTCCGTTTCTGAAAATTGTCGTAAATGCCATTGCTAAGCAGCTGGAACTGGTCGGTAAACTGGCCTTCCACACTTTGAAATGCTTTATCGGCAATGCCTACCTTTTGCACGGCGGCGTCTACTTCATTGTTCACGGCATTTTGCTTGGCATTCTCAGCTGTCTTGTAATAGCTGATGCTGCTCTTCGCGGCCCGGATATTGCCCTGGTTACGGTTGAAAAATGGCAATGCGATCGATGCATTTAATCCAAAATAATTGTTCTGGTAGTTGCTCGCCTGGTCGTACACCGTGCCGATCTGAACGTCCGGCTTGGCCAATGCCTTTTGCAAGGTGTAATTGAGTTCGGCCTGCTTGGTTTCCGATTGCGCCACTTTCAGGTCGGCGCGGCTTTGCAGCGCTTTGTCTTTCAATGACGCAATGTTGTAGCGGTCGAGGTGATAGCGCTGGATTTCGGTGCTGTCGACGAGGGATTTGACCGGGCGGCCGGTGCTCAGCAGCGTACGCAGGTCGCGCTGGTTTTCCTGCAATTCAAACAGGATATTGGCCCGCTCGTTGGTCAGCTCGAAAAGCAGTGCTTTGAGGCGCACCACTTCTTTGAGGGAAATATTCTTGCGGTTGTACTCTTTGTCGAAAGCATTGACCGTCGTGGTGAGCGTCCCGATCTGGTTATCGTACAGTGCCACGGTCTGTTCGAGGTAGTATGACTCGAAAAAGATCTGGCGCAGCTCGAATTTCAGGGTACGGATCAGGTTATAGAACTGATATTCCGTTTTGCGCGTCGATTCCACATCCAGTGCCACCTGTTTGTTGCGTTTCCCGGCGCGGGTAATGAGCTGCTGGATAGTGAATGCCTTCTGACCGTTTTTGCCCACATCCAGCGCGCCGCGGGAGGGGTTATAGGCACTGATTTCAACCCCGAAAGTAGGATTGTTCCAAAGTTTGTCCTGGATCTCGATCGACTTCGCAATGTCGATCTGGTACTTTTCGGCCAGGATTTCGAGGTTGTTTTGTAAAAACAGGCTGTCGGCCTGCCGGATCGAGAGCCGCAGCGTGTCCTGTGCGTGCAAGGCGGTTGTTAGGAGTACTAAAAGCCCGGTGAGGTAAATTCGCATATTTTCCGTGTTAGAATGTGCGATATTCCGACACCGGTATTACACCAGACTTAAAATAACCTTAGAAAAAAATTAGAAAGGCGGGGACACCTGTTCCGCGGCCTCAAATGTGGTGCAGTTGCAGCTGAAACTCGCTTCCCTGGCCGACTTCACTCGTCACCGAGATCGTTCCATGGTGCAGCTCCACGATCCGCTGGCAGATGGAAAGCCCAATCCCGAACCCGGGAAGTTCAGCGGCGTTGGACGACCGGAAAAACGGGTTGAAAATATGCGGAAGATCTTCCGCGCTGATCCCGATCCCCCGGTCGCGCACTTTTACAATGCACGATTGTTCATTGGAAGATATCAGTATCTGCGCGGTATGGTCCGAGGAGTATTTGCATGCATTGTCCAGCAAATTGGTAAATACCCGCTTCAACAACTCCTCATTGCCCTCGATCACCGTCTCGTTTTCATTCTCCGGGATCGTTTCGTAATCGATCACCACATTGTAATCGGGGTGGGAGGAAAGCAACTCTTCCTTGGCAACAAAAGCAAGGTCCTCAATATGAATGTGGGAGGTTTTCATATTGCCCATATTCTCGTACGACCGTGCCAGGAAAAGGAGGTTGTTGGTAATGCTGATCAGCCGCTCGGTATCCGAGAACAGGTTAGCAAATACCTCTTCGATTTCGGGATTGTCCTTATTGAAGCGTTGTCCGAGCTGGATTTCGGATTTTAAGGCGGCCAGCGGCGTGCGGAGTTCGTGGGAGGCGTGCGAGACGAAGCTCTTCTGCTGTTCAAATGCTTTGTTTAATCGGTAAAGTACGGTGTTGAAGTTGATGGCCAGCTGGGCGATCTCATCCTTTCGGTTGCCTTCGTCGAGCTTTTGGGACAAATTCTGGGCGGTAATGAGCGATACCTGGGCATTGATGCGGCTGATGGGCCTTAATGCATTGCTCGCGAAATAAATGCCGAGCCCCACCGTGACTGCAATCCCCGCCAGCAGCCCCCAGCCCAGCGTGCTTTTCAAATTCTGCAACTTGCTGTGCCCAAATGTGTCATAGGCCGAAGCCAGTACCACCAGCGGATCGTCCCCCTCCTGGTAAAGCAGGCCTATGACTTCGTTTTCGCCCTGATGAAACTCCATATATTGCTTTTCACGCACGTCGTTGAGCAGCGAGGTGTGGTAAGTAAGCAGCTTGTCGTCGACGCTGGAATAAATGAGCTCGTTCCGTGCATCGAAAATCAGTACTTTTTCGTCCAGCATTTCCGAAAGCGTGTTCTGGTCGATCGCTTTGAGCAGGTCTTTGTCGATCCCTTTCACCTTTACCAGCAGCCGGCAGGTGGTACGCGCGCGGCTGCGCAGGCGGTCGTAAAATTCTTCCTGGCGGTAATGCTCGGACACGCTGTAAATGACAATGGAAAATAACAGCAGCACCCCCGCTACCAGGAGCGTGAATTGGAGGGCGATACGGTCTTTGATCTTCATGGGAGGCTATTCTTCTTTCATGATGTAACCCATGCCCGGCCGTGTGTGGATGAGCTTGGTAGGAAAGTCCTTGTCGACTTTTTTACGTAAATAATTGATATACACTTCCACCACATTGGTCCCCGGGTCAAAATTGAGGTGCCACACGTGCTCGGCCAAATCCATCTTGGAAACCACCCTTCCCCGGTGCAGCAGGAAGTATTCCAGCAATGCAAACTCCTTGGCCGTGAGGTCGATCATATTCCCGCCGCGTTTCACCTGCTTGGTGCCCAGGTTCATTTCGAGGTCGGCAATGCGCAGGATTTTATCGGAAGCTTCGGGATTGAGCAGGTCGGAAACGCGCAGCGCCGCATTGACGCGCGCAAGCAGTTCCCGGAAATCGAACGGTTTCACAATGTAGTCGTCGGCCCCGCTGTTCAGCCCTTCTACTTTATCCTCTATCTCGCCGAATGCGGTGAGCATGATAATCGGCAGCGACGGCTTGTAAATCCGGATCTGCTGGCAAACGTCATAGCCCTTCATGCCCGGCAGGTTCACATCGAGCAACACGAGGTCGAACTTCTTTTCAAGGGCCATTTGCTTGCCCGTAATGCCATCATAGGCGATCTCCGCTTCGAAATTTTCGGCGGCCAGCCCGCGGAAAATGTTCTGCGCGATCCTGCGGTCATCCTCAACGATCAGGATTTTTTTCATGGTTATTCCAAATAATGGGAGGGATCAAGTTACGAAAGTGCGGAAAATTGCCAAAATCACCGGCGGATAATCCGTTTCAGGCAAAATAAGTCAGGAAATCGCTTTGGACACAATTTCGCTGACTTCCGGCTCGGCGGGTGTCTGGAAAACCAGTCCGTGGTCGAGCGAATGGATAATCGCCTTGTTGCTATGTGCGAAGTAGCAAGTGTCTATTCCGAGGTCCTGGATTTTTTTCAGCATGATCGTGGTGTGAGGCTTGGTCCGCCGGCGCGTCTGGCGCATGTACACCGCACGGATGCTCTGCGGGAAAGTCCGGCAAATTTCCTCATAGATTTCCGGATCTTTCTGCGAATCGTCACCGAGCAATATAAACTGCAATTCGGGATAAAAATTGATGATGTTGTGGATTTTCCGCAACTTATGTTCGTGCGAACCGCCGCCGGTCATCACAAAATCGTCGAGGCCGGACTTGATTTTTTTCAGCTTCAGAACCGCCTTCGGCAGCCCGTTCAATTCCGCAAAGCAGACGATCATATCGTACAGATTCCACTCGCTGCTCGATACGTAGAAGAAGATATTGCTATCCTTGTGCGGGTGCGTGCGGTTCGCGTATGAAAGCAGCTGGTAATGCTTCACCACATCGTCGAAAGGCTTGCGCGCCTGGACGTTTTTGGAAAGTAAAACAAATAACTTCCTGAACGACCGGCGGCTATGCGAAATCAGGAAGGTATCGTCTATATCCGAAATGAGGCCATAGGAACTTTTATAAGGTACGAAAAACTCCTCCGAGCTCTCCGCGTGGTACTGTTTTCCGTTTACCTCGTCGTCTAATGTGACACGGTAGGTATGCCAGCCGCCGGGTATTTCGCCACCGAGCGGCACCTGGAAACGGAAATAGCCGTCGGCTTCGGCGGTCGTTTCGAACGTCTTGTCGCCTACATGCAGCGTCAGCGTCAGGAACGGAATTGTTTTAATGGAGAAAAGCTCGATGATCGTCTTTGCGTAGCGGAAACCCCGCCGTGTATATTTCCGGTCGCCGGAAGGGTATTTTTTCACCACATGGCCAAACACGACGAGCTCCTTTTTGTTGGCGTAGCCACGGTATAGTTTTAAGTCACAACGTTTCATAACTATCTTTATCCTCTACTACATCGGGTCCCTAATTTATCGAATATGTCTTCACAACCGAAAGTTTTGCTGGTAGTAAATCCCATTTCAGGGGATGTGAACAAGGATGTAATTTTTGAAAGGGTTATTGAAAAATCGGAAGCCGAGGGTTGCGACCTGCGCATTTACAATACCACCGGCGACGACGATCAGCAGACCATCAGGGAAATGGTTGAAAATATCAGGCCTGAGCGCGTGCTGGTGGCCGGTGGAGACGGCACCATATCGATGGTAGCACAGGCATTGCACGGCACCGACGCCATTCTGTGCATTATTCCGGCAGGCTCTGCCAACGGCCTTTCCGTCGATTTCGGCCTGTCCGGCTCCATTGACCAGGCTTTGGAGGTAGCTTTCGAAGGCGAAGTGTCGGCGATCGACGCGGTGTCCATTAACGGGGAAATCAGCCTGCATTTGGCGGACATAGGGTTGAATGCGCTGCTGGTGAAGAATTATGAAGACAGCGACACCCGCGGCAAGCTCGGATATGCCCGCGAAATGCTACGGACTTTGAGCGAACATGAAAACTTTGACGTGAAGATCACCACTGAAAATGAAATCCTCGAAACCGAAGCATTGATCGTGATCATCGCCAATGCCAAAAAATATGGGACCGGTGTGAGCATCAATCCGATCGGCGATATGTGCGACGGCTTCTTTGAGCTCGTTATCGCCAAAAAGCTCGACTTCATCGAAACCGCTAAAATCCTCGCCGGAAGTACCGATTTCAATCCCGAGATTATGCAAGTGATTTCTGTGGAAAAAGCCAGGATCGAATGTGTGCAGAAAGCGGCCCATTTCCAGATTGACGGCGAGTACAAGGGGCTGGTAGAAAAACTGGAAGCGGAGATATTAAAAGGGTATGTAAAAGTGGCCATTCCGGAAGGCTTGCGGGAGGCGAACGCTTAGGGGAATAGCCCTCCGGGCCAATTAGGGACGTATTGTAACAGTATGCACCTGGCTTCAAGTGCTTTTCTGACCAAACCGCGTTTCTATGAAAATCCGATATACCATCCTTTTGGGCCTTCTCGCCCTCGCTTCCACGTCTTTTGCCCAGCAGGCCGAACTGTGCCAGGGGGCCTATTTCACCGAAGAGCAAGGCAAAGAATTTCTCGAAAAACACGTCCCTGCTTCGAGAATGGAATGGGAAACCCGGGCCGCGCAAATCCGCCAGCAGATCCGTGACGGAATGGACTTGCAATCACTTCCCGAAAAGCCTGCTTCCAAACCCATTATTCATTCCAAAAAGGAAATGGATGGTTATACCATCGAAAATGTCGCATTCGAGAGCATGCCGGGCATTTATGTGACGGGCAATTTGTACAGGCCCTTGAAGCAACAGAAATCCTATGCCGCCATTCTCGCCCCCCACGGGCACGGCGAAAATCCCCACGGGCGCTTCCGCGAGCAGACGCAGAAGCGCTGCGCGACGCTCGCACGTATGGGCGCGATCGTGTTCGTGTGGGACATGGTAGGGCAGGGCGACGCCAGGCAATGCGAACACAAAATGGCGAAAGCATTGAAATTACAGACGATCAACAGCATTCGTTCGCTCGATTTCCTGCTATCCATTCCAGGCGTGGACCCGAACCGCGTGGCCTGCACCGGCGAATCGGGCGGCGGAACGCAGACTTTCCTGCTAGCCGCATTGGATAACCGTGTGAAGGTTTCGGTGCCGGTGGTGATGGTATCGGCCTATTTCTTTGGCGGATGCGTATGTGAGAGCGGCCTGCCGATCCACAGAAAAGGGGAGTACCAAACAAATAATGTGGAAATCGCCGCATTAACTGCTCCGCGCCCGATGATCATGATCTCCGACGGCGGCGACTGGACCAAAAATACGCCGAATGTCGAGTACCCGTTCATGCAGAAAATTTATTCGCTTTATAACAAAAAAGATAACCTCGAAACCATGCATTTGGCCGACGAAAAGCACGATTACGGGCCCTCGAAGCGGAAAGCCATGTACGCATTCATGGCCAAGCACCTGAAATTGGACCTGAAAGCGGTTACCAATAAAGATGGGCAAATCGATGAGGAGCCGGCCAAAGTGCTTGAACAAAAAGACCTGGCTGTTTTTGATGCTACCCATCCGCGCCCTGCCAATGCGGTAATGGGCGATGAGGCTGTGCTTAAACTTTTGTAATGCATGATCTTCCTTATCGTACTGGCCGCAATCGCGTTTATTGTCCTAAGTTCCACGGTCTTGAAAATGCACCCGCTCGTAGGGTTGCTGCTGGCTGCATTGGGTGTCGGCGTGTTTGCGGGATTGCCGATTGATAAGCTGGCGGAAACGATCGGGAAAGGTTTTGGGGAATTAATGTCCAAAATCGGGCTGATGGTGATCCTGGGCTGCGTGATCGGCGCCATTCTGGACAAGTCGGGAGCGGCTATCAAGGTGGCTGATGTGATTTTGAAGCTGTTCGGAGAGAAGCGGCCTGCATTTGCCATGTCTGTGATCGGAGGCATTGTAGGTATCCCCGTTTTTTGCGATTCGGGATTTATTATTTTGCATAAACTCAACCAGATTGTCGCCAAGCGGACTGGCAAGCCGTTGGCTACCATTGCTTTGTCACTGTCGGGCGGGCTTTTCGCTACCCATACGCTTGTCCCGCCCACGCCCGGCCCGTTATCCGCTGCCGGTAACCTCGGCATCCCCGACTCCATTGGCCTGGTCATCCTGATCGGGCTAGTCGTATCCATTCCCAGCCTTTTCCTGTCCACCTGGTTTGCGGGCAAATATGCCAAAGATGTAAAGCTGATCGACGATGCAGCGGTAGAAGACCCGCAAATGATCGAGGAGCGCCTGCTACCTCCGGCCTGGAAAGCATTCATGCCCATTGTACTGCCCATTCTGCTCATTACGTTGGCGTCGTCTGCCAAAATCCTGCATTTTCCGGAAGCGCTGACACGCTGGCTAAGCTTCCTCGGCAGTCCGCTCGTATCATTTCTATTAGCGATCTTTTTCAGCTATTCGCTTTTTCCTGAAAACGCCTCGCAGCGCATGATGGCCTGCTTCAAAAGCGGGATCGAGCATTGCGGTACCACGCTTGTGCTCGTTGGAGCGGGAGGTGCATTCGGGGCTATTTTGAAGGAAACCTCTTTGAAAGAAATGGTGAGCGAATGGCTGCTGCATAATGAAATGTCGGGAGGTTACCTGCTCGTGATCGCCTTTCTGATTGCATTTTTTTTTAAGACTGCCCAGGGTTCCACTACGTCGGCTATGGTGCTCACCACGAGCATTCTGGCGCCGTTACTGGCATCACTCGGTTTTGTAACGCCCGTTCAAATAACCATGGTGGTAATGGCTGTCGGCAGCGGCGCGATGATCGTCTCGCACACGAACGACGCCTGGTTCTGGGTTGTATCTCAATTCACCGGCATTTCCGCCAAAGACACCTACCGTACGCACACCATATTGACAGGCTTGCAAGGCGTGGCTAGTTTTGTTGCCACGATGGTTTTGTATTTTATTATTGGATAAAACGAATGTCAAGCGTTGTGAGCATTTGACGTACTGTTTATTCAGTAAAAACGAATGTCACGCTGAGCGTAGTCGAAGCGCGGTACCGTACCGCGCTTCAACTACGCTCAGCGTGACATAACTATGAAGCTTTGAGGCTTCTTATTTCTTAAACGCCCAGCTCAGCCAGTACCTCGGAAACTTTCGCAGCAGCTTCTTTGAACTCGATCGCTGAATACACTTTCAGACCGGATTCGTTGATAATGCGTGCACCTTCTTCCGCATTGGTTCCTTGCAGACGAACGATGATAGGCACCGGAATCTCGCCGATTGCTTTGTAAGCTTCCACTACACCGGCAGCAACACGGTCGCAACGAACGATACCACCGAAGATGTTGATCAGGATCGCTTTTACGTTCGGGTCTTTGAGGATGATACGGAAACCAGCTTCTACCGTACGTGCGTTTGCGCCACCTCCTACGTCGAGGAAGTTGGCAGGCTCACCGCCTGAAAGCTTGATCAAGTCCATGGTAGCCATCGCCAGACCGGCTCCGTTTACCATACAACCTACGTTTCCGTCCAGTTTTACGTAGTTCAGGTTGTTGGCACCCGCTTCTACTTCCAAAGGATCTTCTTCGTTGGTGTCGCGCATTTCCGCCAGTTCGGGGTGACGATACAATGCATTGTCGTCCAGATCCACCTTGGCGTCTACGGCGAGGATTTTGTTGTCGGATGTTTTCAAAACCGGGTTGATTTCGAACATCGACGAGTCGCTTTCCGCGTAAGCTCTGTATAGCGCAGAAATGAATTTCACCATTTCCTTGAACGCGTCACCTTCCAGACCGAGGGCGAATGCCACTTTGCGGGCCTGGAACGGCTGCAATCCAACCTTAGGATCGATCCATTCTTTGATGATTTTTTCGGGAGTATGTTCTGCCACTTCTTCGATGTCCATACCGCCTTCGGTGCTGGCCATGATTACATTGCAGTTTCTGCCGCGATCCAACAGGATCGACAGGTAATATTCTTTCGGCTCGCTTGGGCCTGGATAGTATACGTCTTCTGCGATCAGGACTTTGTTTACTCGTTTGCCTTCTGCACCGGTCTGGTGCGTTACCAATACTTTGCCCAGGATGTTGTTGGAGATGGTCCTGACATCTTCAACTGACTTAGCCAACGCCACACCGCGTTGTTCGCTGCCGACGATGCGGCCTTTACCGCGGCCACCTGCGTGGATCTGGGATTTTACAACATACCACTTGGTGCCTGTCTGCTGGCTGAGCTCACGTGCAACTTCTACCGCCTTATCCGGAGTGTCGGCTACGAGGCCTTCCTGAATACGCACACCGTATTTTTTAAGAACGCTTTTGCCTTGATATTCGTGAATATTCATGAGTATAAAAGTAAATTGGTATTTTCACGGCAAATTAAGCATTTAATCAAAACGGGCGAGTTTTCGGCGCAATTATCTTTTCAATATGGAGCTACTTCGGGCGAGCGGGATCAGGCGTACTTATGGGTCATTGCAGGTTTTAAAAGGCATTGATCTCGAAGTTAAAAAAGGGGAAGTAGTAGCCATCGTGGGCGCATCCGGGGCGGGTAAAAGTACCTTCCTGCACATCCTCGGAACGCTCGACCGGCCCGAGCAGGGAGAGGTCTTCATCGACGGAATTAATGTGTTTACGCAGAAGGATAAGGAGCTGGCCCGCTTCCGGAACGAGAAGATCGGGTTCATTTTCCAATTCCATAACCTGCTGGCCGAATTCACTGCATTGGAGAATGTGTGTATGCCGGGATATATCAATGGAAATGTAAACGAAAAAGATATCCTGGGGCGCGCAAAGGAGCTGCTGGACCTGCTGGGCCTGAGCGGCCGGATTGACCATTTGCCATCGCAGCTTTCGGGAGGCGAGCAGCAGCGTGTAGCAGTAGCCCGGGCGCTACTGAACCGGCCGGCCATTGTCCTCGCAGATGAGCCAAGCGGTAACCTGGATTCGCATAATGCATTGGATCTGCATCAATTGTTTTTCAAGCTGCGGCAAGAGACCGGACAGACATTCATCATCGTCACGCACAATGAGGAATTGGCCGAAATGGCGGATCGCCGCCTGGTCATGCAGGACGGGTTGATGGTCCAGCATTCTGTTTGAAAAACTATCAACACATAAAAAAAACGGCTGCCAGTTGCCTGACAGCCGTTTTTTTTATGTGTTCCGAAGAAACGGAGGCTGATTACATCATGCCGCCCATTCCGCCGCCGTGGCTGTGGCCACCGCCTGCAGGAGCTTCTTCCGGTTCGTCAGCGATCACGCATTCTGTTGTCAACAACAGACCAGCGATAGATGCCGCGTTTTCGAGTGCCAGACGAGATACTTTCTTAGGATCGATGATACCAGCTTCGAGAAGATCTCCGTAGGTATTTTCTTTCGCATTGTATCCGTAAGCGCCGGTTCCCTCTTTGACCTTCTGAACCACTACTGATGGCTCCTGGCCTGAGTTGGAAACAATGGTTCTCAAAGGAGCTTCCAAAGCAACCCGGATGATGTTGATACCGGTTTTTTCGTCTTCGTTTGAGCCTTCAAGACCTTCCAGAGCAGCAGTTGCGCGGATGAACGCTACACCACCACCTGCAACGATACCTTCTTCAACCGCAGCGCGGGTTGCGTGAAGTGCATCGTCAACGCGGTCTTTTTTCTCTTTCATTTCAACCTCAGTAGCAGCACCGATGTAAAGGATTGCTACACCGCCTGACAGCTTCGCCAGACGCTCCTGAAGTTTTTCGCGATCGTAGTCAGATGTAGTGTTTTCGATCTGCGCTTTGATTTGGTTAACACGTGCCTGAATGTCTTCAGACGCACCGCTTCCGTTAACCAAAGTTGTGTTGTCCTTGTCGATAATCGCTTTCTCGCAAGTACCGAGGTAGTCCAACGTAGCGTTTTCCAGTTTGAAACCACGCTCTTCGCTGATAACGGTACCGCCAGTGATGATTGCGATATCTTCCAGCATGGCTTTACGACGGTCACCGAAACCAGGAGCTTTAACAGCCGCTACTTTCAATGCACCGCGGATTTTGTTTACTACCAATGTAGCCAGTGCTTCTCCGTCAACGTCTTCTGCAAGGATCAGCAAAGGACGGCCGGTTTGTGCTACTGCTTCCAACACAGGAAGAAGCTCTTTCATAGAAGAAACTTTCTTCTCAGAGATCAGGATGAATGGACGCTCCAATTCAGCTTCCATTTTCTCAGTGTTGGTTACGAAGTATGGAGACAGGTAACCGCGGTCGAACTGCATACCTTCCACAGTTTTAACTTCTGTTTCAGTTCCGCGTGCTTCTTCTACGGTGATAACACCTTCTTTACCTACTTTTTCCATCGCTTCGGCGATCATGTTACCGATCTCCTCGTCATGGTTGGCAGAGATAGTTGCAACCTGAGCGATTTCTTTGGAAGTAGAGATATTTTTTTTCTGAGCTTCCAGATCTTTTGTGATCACTGAAACCGCTTTGTCGATACCGCGTTTCAGGTCCATTGGGTTGGCGCCGGCCGCTACGTTTTTCACACCGATCGAGTAGATCGCCTGTGCCAGAACGGTAGCAGTGGTAGTACCATCACCTGCAGAGTCAGCAGTTTTGGAAGCTACTTCTTTCACCAGCTGAGCTCCCATGTTTTCGATAGGATCTTTCAGGTCGATTTCTTTGGCAACAGTAACACCATCCTTTGTGATGCTTGGGGAACCGAATTTCTTGTCGATTACCACGTTACGGCCACGTGGGCCCAATGTAACCTTAACGGCGTCCGCCAGGGTGTCCACGCCTTTTTTGATCTTATCGCGTGCTTCTGTGTCAAAAAATATTTTCTTAGACATAACTGATTTGAATTTGAAAAACTTTAAGAGAAACTATTGAATTAGAGTGCTTTGAATTAACCTACGATAGCGTAGATATCCGACTCACGCATAATCAGGACGTCTTTTCCTTCATATGCCAATTCAGTGCCTGAGTACTTACCGTACAATACGGTATCTCCAACTTTTACTGTAAGCGGCTCGTCTTTTTTACCGGGGCCTACTGCCAGTACGGTACCACGCTGCGGCTTTTCTTTTGCAGTATCAGGGATAATGATACCAAATGCTGTTTTTTCTTCGGCTGGGGCAGGTTCGATCAGAACGCGGTCAGCTAGCGGTTGTACATTCACTTGTATTTCTGCTAAAGTTGACATAAATATTAAACGTTTATTTTAGTTGTCAGTAATGATTAGACTCCCATCCCGATAGCACAATCTGTGCCAGGCATTCCTGCTCTGACATTTTTTCCGGCGAGTGTGACAAATTTGTATTCCTGCATGGCGTTATGGTACTATAATGTCATTTGCGTGTCAGGAATGCGGAAATCTTGCTTTCAGCAATGGAATTCACTAAATTTTATCGGCACCAAATTGGAAACCCTATGTCAGAACTCCCTAAAAACTGGCTTACCGAAGGAATTTTTGATTTTGAATACAAAAAATATGTGCTGATGGCTTACTTCCAGCACGTTCGGGACCAGTTCACACACCACCGGTTGCACCCTTGCCTGCCCGAGTTGAAACTGCACCTCGACGCCTGTGTCGGCATCCAGAATAATAAAAGCCTGATCAGGACGAGTTTACCCAAAAATCTGACAGGTATTGACGTCAAAACCTGGCAGTTGCAGTTTGAAGAAACGCACCAGGACGACTCTTACATGTCTGATCTCAACTACATTCTCGACTTTGCGATCCCGCGCTTCTCGAAATCGATTGCCGAGGGGGCCGAAAGATTTTCAGAGGTCGAAGAGAATGTGAAGGTTTCGCCGGTGGGTATCGTCCCATTGCATTTGCAGGAAGGGTACCTGCTTTTTTTGCACACCTTTCAGCCATTGGTGAGTGTATTTCAATATCAGCTTGCGCTCTACAATGCATTGAAGGAGCGCTATCTCAAAACGATTTACGTCGATACCGTCCGCATTGGTGTCGGAAACACGATCTCGCAGCTGAAAGTAGATCTAACGAAGCGGAACCGCGCTATGCCGAATCCGGCCACTTATGTGGTCGAATCGAGGTACGATTATCCTTTGCACGAAACGCTGCTGCCTGTGGCCGGGCGGCTGATGCTCCGGGAAATCAATGTAGCCTGAAGCGTTTCATGTCGGGCATAAAAAAATCCTGCGATGATGATCGCAGGATTTTCTTTTGTGTGCTGATGCCTGATTACTTCTTGGCAGTGTCGGCAGGCGTAGCAGCCGGTGTGGTTGTTCCCGCAGGAGCAGCTGCGCCGGCAGGTGCCGCGCCTTCCTGTCCAGCAGGTGCCGGAGCGATTTTACCGCCTGGTACTACTGCATTCTGAGCTCTTTCTACGTTTACGCTATTGATGCCGGCGCCCGCATTGGAGCCGCCCACCATGATATAGGAAGCCAGCGAAATGATGATCACCGCGCTCGCCAGACCCCACGTGATTTGTTCGAGGAGGTCGGTCGTCTTTTTCACACCAAACATCTGGGTAGTTCCTGCGCCGCTAAACTCGCTTGAAAGCCCTCCACCTTTTGAATTTTGGACCAAAACGACCAAAATCAACAATACCGCAACAATGGCAACCAGAATAATTAAACCCAAATACATGCTTTAAACAATTTTGAATGACTGAATGATTGAATGAGTTAATGTGTGTCAGTTATTGGCGAGCGTACAGTTCGCTCAATTTTTTCGCAAAGTAATTCCTTTTTTCCGGTTTTTTCAAAATCAATTTTTGATAGACGTCGATTGCCTTTTCAATTTTGCCTTGCCGGATCAAGATATTGGCAAATGCTTCTGTTTCAATGCTGCCTTCGCCGCCACCTGCCAAGCGGCTGCTGAGATCGATACTGACAGGTTCAAGGTTGTTGTCCTGGCGTGCAATGCGCGGATTCTTTTTCATGAAACCCTGGATAATCTGCTGCTGCCGCCGCTGCTCTTCGGTGCGTTGCAGCTCGGCCGACGCTTGCTGCTCCACGGTGCTGATCAATATATCGTCACTGTTGAGCGGTTCGGGTGTTGACTGCGGTTCGAGAATGTCGTCCACGTCCACGGTGGCGTCATAGCGTTCATTATCGCTTTCCACGAGTTGCTGCAATGCTACGCGGCTGAGTGCGTAGGCCGCGGCCCGCGGCCGGTTTTCTTCCAGTTTTTCGGTACCAGCCAGGCTCGATGCCTTCGCCAGCATCGAATACGGAATCTGGCAATACGGAAATGCCTTGATCGTGGCTTCCAGCTGCGGAATCACATCTGCGGTAATCAGGCCTGGGTTTTTCACCAGCTGATCAAATGCTTCCTTATCGATGAGCGCCATATTCAGAGGTATATTGAGTAATTCGGGGTTGTTGAAATGAAAGTTCGGGCAGTGCTTTTCCTACCAGTCGGCGGCGGATTTATTAAAGATCTGCTGCACCAGGTTTTCGCGGATAGTCGGCAGCAGGCGTGCTTCGTTCTGGTTAAGCGTCTGGTCCTGAGGGAAGTCTGCGTAATAGGTAAACGACTGATCGAAGTTTTTGGTCTCATCCTTCGCATTGGTGTACCGGACTTGTACCGTCACGTTCAGCCGGTTCAAACCCGCCTGGTCGTTCGCGGTTGGCGCCGCAGGCGTTACGTCGTAGCCGGTAATGGACCCTTCCAGCACCAGGTCGCCGCCTCCCGGCTGGCTTACCAGGCTGGTATTTCTTTGAAAATATTCTTTCAGGTCTTCCGTAATGCGTTGCGGCAGGTCGGCCGGGCCGCCGGCTGTGCCCATAGTGAAGTTGAGCACGCTGAATGTCTTGATATCGGGTGAAAGGTTCGTACCGGTGAAAGAGTACACCCCGCAACCCGACATGAAAACCGGGCATTGCAGGATCAGCAAGGCCATTATCCACACTCTCCAATTCGCCCGCTTGCCGGGTTTCGCAAAACGCCGGGCATTCCTATTATTCTTCAATGTCGTATTGTTTAATCTTCCTGTATAACGTACGCTCGGAAATGCCCAATGCGTTGGCGGCATATTTTCGCTTGTTATTGTTTTTTCGAAGGGCTTTAATGATCATTTCCTTCTCCTTGTCTTCCAGTGAAAGCGACTCTTCCTCCGCCGTGACGTGCACCACATCTTCAATCTCGTCACGCTCGTCGGAATAGCGGTCGAGGTCCACAGTGCGCGATGGCGGCGGCGTGAGCAGGCGGGAGGGTTCGATGGTGGGCGTGGTGATGATAGGCTCCGAAGAATTCAACGAACTGAATAGCTCCTGATGGTCTTTCAAGATATCGCCGCCATACTTCTCATTTTCAAGCACATTCCTGACGAGCTTTTTCAGTTCGGTCATATCCCGCCGCATATCGAAAAGTACTTTATACAGAAGCTCCCTTTCCGAGAACGAGGTGCCGTTATCATCCCCCGAACGCAGCGGTACCAATGCCTTCCGACTGGACGGCTGCACAGGATTCAGGTAGTGGTTAAGCCTGTCGATGCTGATCGGCAGCTCTTTATCTGTTTCCAGAATGGTAATCTGCTCCGCGATATTTTTCAGCTGACGGATGTTGCCCGGAAAAGAATATTGAAGCAAAAGGTCGCGCGCCTCGCCGTCGAGCCTTACCGGTTTGGTACGGTACCGCTCCGAGAAATCATTGGTAAACTTCCTGAAAAGCAGCAGGATATCCTCGCCGCGATCGCGCAGCGGAGGCACGTAAATGGGTACGGTATTGAGGCGGTAATACAAATCCTCGCGGAACTTGCCGTTATTCACCGCGTCGAGCAAATTGACATTCGTGGCTGCTACCACGCGGACATTTGTCTTTAAAACTTTGGAAGAACCGACCCGAATATATTCTCCGTTTTCCAACACGCGGAGCAATCTTGCTTGTGTGCCAAGCGGCATTTCGCCCACTTCGTCAAGGAAAATTGTCCCGCTGTTGGTCGTTTCAAAATACCCTTTCCTTGCATCCAGGGCACCTGTAAATGCTCCCTTTTCATGCCCGAACAGTTCCGAATCGATGGTACCTTCCGGGATCGCGCCGCAGTTGATCGCAATGAACGGACCATGCTTGCGGGAGCTCAGGCTATGGATGATCTTCGAAAAGGATTCTTTACCACTACCACTTTCACCGGTGATCAGCACCGTCAGGTCCGTCGCAGCCACCTGTACCGCGACGTTGATCGCGTGGTTCAGGCCCGACGAGTTGCCGATGATTCCGAAGCGGTTCTTTATTGCTTGTATTTCCGATGAATCCATGAAATATCTGAGGGCTTCCGGCAGGCCGAAAGCCTTAGTTAATTGTCAAAACGGTTCTTTAAAGAATAAGCAGGGCCTTATCCTACTACCGGCTCAGGCTGTACTACGCGTCCCAGCAGGGTGGCGGCGTTGCATTCGGTGATCAGCACGTCGACATACTGGCCCTTTTCAAAGTTTTCACGGGGGAATACGACCATTTTGTTCTGGTCGTTCCGGCCGCAAAGGTCACTGTCCGATTTTTTGGAAGGTCCTTCGATCAATACTTTCTGAATGGTACCCAGCAATCGCTGATTACGCGTCAGCGACATCCCACGCTGCAATTCGATGATTTCAGCAAGCCTTCTCTTTTTAACCTCCTCCGGGATATCGTCCGTAAACTTCTTGGCAGCCAATGTTCCCGGGCGTTCCGAGTAGGCAAACATGTAACCGAAATCGAAATCGGAATAGGCCATCAATGACAGCGAATCCTGGTGCTCTTCTTCAGTTTCCGAGCAGAACCCGGCGATCATATCGTGTGAGATACCGCAATCTTCTCCCAGAATACGACGGATCGCATCAATGCGGCCCATATACCATTCGCGGGTGTAGGTCCGGTTCATCAGTTCCAGCACGCGGGTGTTACCGCTTTGTGCCGGCAGGTGAATATAGTTGCAGATGTTGTCATACTTTTTCATAGTGTACAACACCTCGTCGGTAATGTCTTTCGGGTGCGATGTGCTGAAACGAATGCGGAGTTCGGGATTTACTTTGGCCACCATTTCGAGGAGGTTGGCGAAATTCACCACCGTTTCGCCGGACGTTTCGGCATGGCCTTCCGACTTCCATTTATAGCTGTCGACATTCTGTCCCAACAATGTTACCTCGCGGTAGCCGTCGCGGAAAAGGTCTTCGGCTTCTTTGACAATGGAGTAGGGATCGCGGCTGCGCTCGCGGCCGCGTGTGAAAGGCACGACGCAGAAGCTGCACATATTGTCGCAACCGCGCATGATGGATATGAATGCGGTTACGCCGTTGGAATTCAGTCGGATAGGGGAAATGTCGGCGTACGTCTCTTCACGAGAAAGGAACACATTCACTCCCTTCTGACCGGTTTCGGCTTCTTCCACCAATCGCGGCAAATCACGGTATGCATCCGGGCCTGTCACGATATCCACCATTTTCTCTTCTTCGAGAAACTTGGTTTTCAGGCGTTCTGCCATACAGCCCAGCACGCCGATCAGCATTCCCGGCTTATTTTTTTTGATAAAATTGAGCTGCTTCAAACGGTTCCGCACCTTTTGCTCCGCATTGTCGCGGATAGCGCAGGTGTTGAGGAAAATCAGATCGGCATTGTTCACATCAGAAGTAGTGGCAAAGCCAGCATCGCGCATCACGGATGCCACGATTTCACTGTCCGAAAAGTTCATCTGACAGCCATAGCTTTCAATAAACAGTCTTTTTTTTCCTGAAACCGGTTCATTTTCCGAAACCCGCACTGTTTCACAGGCTTCCTTGTCCGCCTCTGTCAATATTTTTAATGAATCTGCAACTCTATGCTCCATGAGAAGGAATTCTTAAACGCTCGAAGCGCAAAGATAGGAAAATTTGGAAGAAAACTGACAAACTGTCATACATCACCATTGGCCGTGGGACGATCAGAACGGGTATCCTACGCCAAGGTTGATATTCAATGAATTGGCTTCCGTGCGCCGGAAAAGGTGTTTGAATTTCAACTCGTCGAGGACAAAACGTTCCAATGCAGGGTCGTACACCTTCACGCCGAAATCGAAACGGAGCACGAAAAAGGAGAGGTCGTACCTTATGCCAAATCCCGTGCCGACGGCAATTTCACGAAGGAGCTTGTCGGCTTTGAGCTTCTGGTCGTCGGACGTGGCATTGGAACCCAGCCGCCACACGTTTCCCGCATCGATAAACAATGCATAGTTGATATCCCCGAAGAATTTTGCGAGGTAACCGCGCCATTCCAGGTTTCCTTCCAGCAGGAACTCTCCCGGCGACTCGATGGAAAGGTTATTATAGGTAACCGGGGCGGCCGAGCCCGGACCGAGCCTTCGCGGAAGCCAGGCTCGCACGCTGTTGGACCCACCCGCGAAGAAATATTTCTCGTAGGGAGGTACCTTGTAGTCGCCATAGCTGTAAATGGCCCCTGTATTGACCCGGGCAACGAAAGCCGATTTTCTTCCGACCGGCCAGTAGCGCCGGTAGTCGGCGTTCCATCGGATGTATTTGTAAAATTGGAGGCTGTCGCCAAACACACCCTTGATCAATTCCTGCTGCCTGGGCAGAAAGTTCAGCGACGTACCGCCGGATTCCAGGGCGATCCGGAAGTAATGCGCTTTTTTCTGCGGTCCGATGAGCGAGTTGGTATTGTAAATGAAACTGGCGTTGATATCCGAAACGAAAGACGGTTTGAAGCTGTAAATCAGGTTGTTCCCCTGTGCGGCCAATTCGGTGAGAAGGGTGTCGAATTTGCCGCTCAGGTTCGTGGTATTCAAAATGTTAAGGTCAATCAGCGACACGTTGAAAAGTGTCGTCCGGGTAGGCTGCCACGAATAGTTCGTACTGATTTTTACATTGGTACGGGTGTACTCGGGCCGGTTTACATAGTTATAGCCGATGCTAAGCTGTGTGCGCGGGTTGCTGTTGGCCGTTTGTTTTTTGAACAGATTCTGGGGCGTAAGCAGGCGGGGGAATGTAAGGGAAGCGCTTACCCCGACCTCTTCACTCCTGTATACCTCCCGGTTCCCCACAAAATTGGGCACCAGCTCGATCCCGCCGCGGATGTTGGTCTCAAAGTTTTCCATTCCATTGAACACATTCCTGATCTTATACGACAGGTTGGCAAACGGTCCCGGCGTACCCTGCAACTGGATCACGTTAAGGCCCAGGTCGGTGGAAATCTGGTACTTGTCGAGCGGAATCGCTTTGAAATAGCTGTTAATGCCCCGGCCGGTAGAGTCTAGCGTGTAGTTGTAGTTGACAAAGCGGAACTGATCGGTGAGGGACAATTGCTGCTGGGTGTCGCGTTCTTTTTTCTGGCTGTACCAGGTTTGCGGCCGCACCTGCATTTTGGTATCGAGGACTTTCCGGGAGAATTTTTTGTCAGAGAACACGTATTTGATACCCGCGAATAGGCTGGTATCCTTACGGAAAATGGAATCCGGTACGCCGGTGGGAGGAAGCACTTCAAAATTGACCGAATTAACGGAATAGCGCCTGTCGGCCGGCGCGGGCATGTCCACCCGTACCCGGACATCCACCGACTTGAACAAGCTGTCGGTAGACTTGCTGGTGATCGTATCGTTCACAATGTAGCTCACATTCTGCCTCGAAAAGCCCATGAAGCCTTCATTGCGCAGCAACGTTTCGATGCGTATGCGTTCTTCCTCGAATGCGTCGCCGTCGTAGCGCTTCCGCTGTTGCAATGCAGCGTTTTTCGCGTCGGCTTTGATGAGGCTATCGGCCAGTACATTGCTCACCTGGTACTGAATGTTGCGGATCATCGTCGCCCGGTTCTCCGTGACGAGGTAGTTAACCCGGATCCTTTTGAAAATCGTGTCGGGGTCAAAAGTTACTTTTGCATCGAAAAAGCCATTGTTGTAAAGGTACTTCTGCATTTTCTCCGCATTCTGCGCAACTTCCGTCTTGTTGTAGTATACCGGGGCCTCTCCCAATACCCGCATCCAGAAATTGCCCTGCGTGGCGCGTACCTGCGCTTTTTCCAGTTTTTTGGCATACCTGGAATTGATTCTTTCAAGCTTTCGGGGATTATCTGCGTGTTCCTGGGATTCTTTCTGGTAATTTTGCGTAACCTCGATCACCTTGCGCTGCCTTTCCTCGCGGTTGTAAAACAGCTCACCGAAGCGGTAAAGGCCCACGTAAGGAAAGATGGGAAAGCCCAGCAGCCGCCGGTTCGGTCTCTGGGGAATTAATGCATCCAGTTCCGAATCGCTGATGACGCGATTGCCCTTGATAGAGGAATTGCCGAGTAAGTAACCTTTGGAAGTGGGCTTGGGTGCGCAGGAGAGCATTCCCGTCAGAATCAGGAAAATCAACCAGCCGTATATCGTCCTACAATTAATATTCAATGTTGTCAAAAAATCGCATTAAGTATATTAACTCGCTGAAAGTCAAAAAGTACCGGCAACTTCACGAGGCTTTCGTGGTGGAAGGTGCCAAGAGCGTACTGGAATTGCTGGATTCCGATTTTCAGATCGAGTTTGTACTGGTAACACAGGAATTTCAGCAAAAATACTCAAGTATTTTAACCCGGCATAACGTCGCCCTCGAAACGGTTACTACGGCGGACCTTGAAGGGCTGGGATCTTTTCAGACCAATGATTCGTGCCTGGCTGTGACTAAAACGAAGGAAAATGCATTCTTGTCTCCTTCAACCGGGGAATATATGCTCGTGCTGGACGACGTCCGCGACCCCGGTAACCTGGGCACCATTATCCGTGTGGCCGACTGGTACGGCATTAGCAAAATCGTTTGCTCACGCGACACGACCGATGTTTACAACCCGAAAGTGATCGCCGCCGCCAAAGGTTCATTTACCCGGGTGAGCCTGTACTATACCGACCTGACCCAATACTTTGACAAGATCAACGACGGGAAACGCCAGGTTATCGGGGCGTTTTTGGGGGGCGATTCCCTCTACCAATTTCAATATCCTGCAAACGGAGGGATTATCGTAATGGGCAACGAATCCAGTGGTATCAGCGGGCAGGTTGGCCAGTTTGTTACCGACAAAATTATGATACCGCGTTTCGGGGCAGCCGAATCACTTAATGTCGGCATTGCAACGGCCGTAATGCTGGATAATATGCGGAGACAGGTGCCGCTTTGAAACCTACCCGTGTGCGGCATGATGCGAAAGTTCTTCCGCATACTCCTTGCCGAGGTAATTATCGATAAAATAGTGGGCTACGTACAAAAGCGGCGTCAGCAGGATCGCTACCACGCCTTTGTAGAGGTAGTTGATGGTACCTACCGAAAATACCAGCTTCAAATCCCAGTTCCCAAAAACATAGAAAGCGATCCCGATCACGACAAAGCTGTCGATCAGCTGTGAAAACATGGTGGAACCGGTAGCACGGAGCCAGATGAAGCGGCTGCCCGTTTTTCTGCGAAGCCAGGAAAATACGAGAATGTCCAGGAGCTGGCCCAGCAAAAATGCCGTGATCGAACCGATCATAATGCCCAGTCCCTGGTTGAAAATTTTAGAAAAAGCGTCGTTGATGTTGAATGTGTTACCGTGGCTGTCAGTATTGTTGAGGTCGAGCCAGAACTGCGCGGGAGGCAGCTGGGTGGCCACGTAAATGATCACGAATGTGTAGACGATCAACGCCGACGTCACATAGGAGATTCGCTTGACGCCCTTGCGACCGAAATACTCGTTGATGATATCGGAAGTAATGAATACGATCGGCCAGCTGATCACGCCGGCCGTCATATTGAAATCCAGCTTCTGGCCTCCGATCGGCAACTGTGCCGGTGCGATCCCCAAAAGGGTCTCCACTGAAAATATTTTACCGCCTATGATTTCCGCGATCAGCGCGTTGGTCAGAAAGATACCGCATAGGAGGAGGAACAATCGTTGTCGCTTGGCCTCCTGAATGGTTCGGTCGGGTGGGGTCATCTGGCGGTAGGTACTTTCAGTGGAGGTTTAGTTTAAATTTCGTCAGGCAATCAAATCTTCCACCGTACGCGTCGACATGATACGGCGGTTGGTCAGGAAAAATTCCAGCTTATCCATCGCCTGGTTCAACTCGTCGATGGTAGGGAGGAACACAATGCGGAAGTGCGGTTCGAGATGGTAATTGAAACCCGTTCCGGCTACTACAAGCACTTTCTGGTCGGCGAGCAATTCATACACAAATTGCTCATCCGATTTGAAGCCGAATTTTTTCAGGTCGATTTTCGGGAAGACATACAATGAACCCTTCGGTTTCACGCAGGTAATGCCCGGAATGGAAGTGAGCCTGTCGTAGACCAGGTTCATTTGCTTGTACAACCTTCCCGAAGGTACCACGTGCTCCTTGATACTCTGATAACCGCCCAGTGCGGTCTGGATCGCGTATTGCGTAGGCACGTTTGCACACAAGCGCATGCTCGCGAGCAGGAGCAGGCCCTCTGCATAGGATTTTGCCTTTTGCTTCGCGCCGCTGAGGATCATCCACCCGCCGCGGAAACCAGCTGAGCGGTAGTTCTTCGACAACCCGCCGTAAGACACACAGAGCGTGTCGTTCACAAACGAGCCCATCGGATAATGTACCGCGCCATCATAAAGGATTTTGTCATAAATCTCATCCGAGAAAATAATCAGGCCATGTTCCTCGGCAATGCGGGCAATGCGGGCCAGTACTTCTTTGTCGTAAACCGCGCCTGTCGGGTTGTTGGGGTTGATGATCACAATACCCTTTGTGCGTGACGTGATTTTCTTTTCCAGGTCTTCCAGATCGGGGTTCCAATCGGATTCTTCATCACAGATATAATGCACCGGAGTGCCGCCGCTCAGTGAAATCGCCGCTGTCCAGAGCGGATAATCGGGGGAGGGGACCAGTACTTCGTCACCGGGGTTGAGCAATGCCTGCATCGAGAGCAGGATCAATTCACTTACGCCATTACCGATGAAAATGTCATTGATTTCAACATCTTGAATACCAATTGTCTGCGTGTAGTGCATGATCGCCTTGCGCGCCGCGAACAAACCACGAGAATCCGAGTAGCCTTGCGCATTACGGATGTTCATGATGATGTCGTGGACGATCTCGTCGGGCGAATCGAAACCGAACGGGGCGGGGTTGCCGATGTTCAGGTTATGGATTTTGTAGCCCTGACTTTCAAGCTCTAACGCTTTTTGGTAGGTAGCCCCGCGGATCTCGTATTTCAGATGATTCAGGCGGTCGCTTTTTAGAAATTCCATTTTTTCAAGAGTTGGATAACCCTCAAAGTTAAAGAAAATCAAAAGACAAAAAAGAAAGGCGAGCCGAAGCCCGCCTTTCTGCATGATTTTTAGCTGGATATCAGAATTTATCCCACCACAATTTAGTCGTAGCGAGGTCACCGCCGATCGCGCCTGCCGCAGCTTCGCGGTTAGCACCGTTCAGCGTTTGCTCGATGATCGGGTAGATCATCCGAACAGGGATCGCCAGACCAGCCGGTACGTTACCGCCTGATGGAGGTGAAAGTTTAGGGAAGTCAAGTCTTCTCCATTCAACCCATGATTCCCAGCCTCTGTTGTATAGGGCGATCCATTTCTGGAACCCGATTTTTTGTTTCCAGTTTCCTTCCGCAGTCGCGTAAGCCACTTTCGGCTGAGCCAGGTAGGCAGTTGCTTCTGCCGCTGTTCCGCCCCAGTAGATAATGGATGCGGTTACAGCCTTGTTGTAGTGGTCTGCTGCCGATCCGGTGATGAAACCTCTTTCCACAGCTTCCGCCAGCAGGAACTCTACTTCCGAATAATCAAGCAGCAAGCCTTCGAAAGCGGGATCGATGACCTTGTCGCTGATGTGCGAGAATGCCGAGTAGGTATTCAGGAAGCCGTACTGGCCGCCTACGTATTTGCCGCCGATGGTTGTGAAGAAGAAAGGTCTTCTCGGGTCGTTCAGCTCGTTCATCGGGTTAACGATCGTTGCTGACGGAATGAAATCCTGACGGCTGGTGTAAAGCGAGTTCAGGTTTTGTGCTACCGGGTTATAGTTCGGCGGTGTAGAAATATAAGGGAAAGCCGCTTTATCCGCATTGCTGGTGAACACTTTCGGAGCTGCTTCCGTTACCATTTTCTTCGCTTTTTCGGTATCGCTGTCAGCGATGATCATCGCCAGTTTCAGTTTGAGCGAGTTTCCGAATTTCACCCACTGGGCGATATTGCCCTTGTAAAGCAGGTCGCCGCCGGCGAATGGGGTTCCTTTCTCTTCGAGTTTAGGAAGCGCAGCGTCCAGACGGGTAAGGATTGCGTCATAAACCGTTTTGGCATCATCGTATTTAGGAAGCGGGTTTTCAGGGTTCATCGCTTCCGAGTAAGGGATATTACCGAAAGTATTTACCAATGCAGCCCAGGTCATCACTTCCACCACTTCGATTTGAGCAAGCTGTACGTCTTTGGTCGCCTGCGACAGCAATGCGTCCGCGTTGATCAATCTTCTCGATTCGTTCAAATCGGAGATTACGCCTTTGTACAATCCACGCCAGAACGATTCCGGAATGATACGGGCTGTAACATTGTAGCGCGGCTCATCCAGGTAAGTGGTGGTAGTCCACTGCTGGGTATACAAGCGGTAGTTGTTCACATTCACGTTAGGCGAGGTGAGCGTATCGGCCAGGCCTTTCAATGCATTGGAAAACAGGGTAACTGGTGGTACCGCCGACGGGCGTTTGGTATCCACATTATAATCGTCCAGGCTGTCGACGCAGGCCGTCAGCAACAGGAACGGGAGGAACAGAATGAGTAATTTTTTCATATTGCTTAGAAACGGAATTTAACATTGAAACCATAGTTTCTTACAGCCGGGTAAGCACCGCTTTGGTAACCACCAGCACCATTCAGCAGGCCTGAACCCAGACCTTCTTCCGGATCCTGGAATTCCATGTTTTTGTGAATGATCCAAAGGTTACGTCCGATCAATGAAATGTCGATTTCTTTGAAAGCACGGAGTTTGCTTACGATCGCCTGCGGAAGTGCGTAGGTAAGCGCAACTTCTCTCAGCTTGATGTAGCTCGCGTCGTAGATGTACATCGCTCTCGGCGGGTTGCCAGGGTAACCGTATGCGGTAGCACCGTTTCCGTCTACGTTCGCAGCGCGGACAGTGTTAGGTGTTCCGTCTGCCTGTACACCCGGGAACAACACACCACCACCTTGTGAAACAGGAGAGCGTTTCGGGTTGCCCAGTTCGTTCAGGCCCGCAGTGATCGGGTAAAGACCGGTTCCTTCGCCATACCACTGGTCAAGTGACCAGATATCGCCGCCGTGACGCATATCGAGCAGGAAGCTCAATGAAAGTGTTTTGTATTTCAATGTGTTGCTCAAACCTGCAATCCAGTCCGGGTTAGGGTTACCGATGATTTCAGCCGAGCTCGAAGTTGCTGCATACAAGCCGTTCGATCTAACCACTTTCTGGCCGGTTCCTTCATGATATACGAAGTTTGTACCGCGAATGACACCGAAAGGCTGGCCTTTTGCAGCGTTGATGGATACACCACCCTGCAAGGAAGCAATCGTGACGTTGGTAACCTCTTGGGCGCCTTCACCGTACAGGCTGATCACCTTGTTGCGGTTTCTTGAGAAGTTAACATTCAATGTCCAGGAGAAGTCCTGAACCCTCACCGGGGTCACGTAAGCGGAGATCTCGATACCCTTGTTTTGTACTTCACCCGAGTTGACATAACGGAATGCATAACCGGTTGCAGCCGTGATAGATACCGGCAGGATCTGGTCAAGTGTTTGCGAACGGTAGTAAGTGAAGTTGAAACCTACGCGGTCATTCAGGAATGCCGATTCAAGACCGAACTCGTAGTTTTTGGTTCTTTCCGGTTTCAGGTCCGGGTTGTTTTTGGTATTTCTCAGGGTGAAGTAAGGAATGCTTCCCAGGCCGGTTGGCTTGTCGTAAACATCCGCTGTGCTTCCCCATGGGGCATCGTTACCTACCTCTGCGTAGTTGGCGCTCAGTTTCGCCATGGTCAGCCAGCCCAGTCTTTTCAAGCCTTCCAGGTTTGAAATGTTGAAGTTGGCACCGATCGCAGGGTAGAAGTAAGTGTTGTTACCCTTGCTCAGCGTGGTAGACTTATCCTGTCTTCCGGTAAGGTCGAGGTTCACGAGGTCTTTGTAGCCAAATGAAGCCTGCGCATACAAACCATCCACACCGATTCTTCTGTAAGTTTCAGTAGGCGCTTCGATCGGGTTGGCCGAGTTCGAAAGCGAGTACAAGCCGGGAACGACCATACCGCCGTTAGTTTGTGCGCGGATCGCGTTTTCAGTCGAGCGACGCATGCTTCCACCTGCCAAACCGGAGAAGTTGATATTTTTGGTAATGGCTTTGCGGAAATTGAAGATCACGTCGAGGTTAGTCTCATTGAAACCTCTGTTGTAGCGTTTGTATTGCGCGGGATCCGAGCTGCCGAATGCAATGCGTTCTTCCTGCATATCCTGGGTGCCGTTGTAAGCAAAACGCGTGGTGAAATCGATCCACGGGGCGATTTTGTAAACTGCCGCTGCATAACCGAAGAAGTTGTCGCGCGAGTCGTTCGAGAAGTTCTCGTAACGCGAGAAGTATGGGTTTTCAGAGTAGATCGGGCCGTTGTCTTCGAATGGCGCGGTCGGATCTCCCCAGTTCCAGGTAACATCCTGCCTGTTTCTGAAATATGCCGCTTTTTGTTCCAGAAGGTCTACGTTGGTCTGGAACCATTGTCTGAACTGCTGGTTAGGGTTTTTACCATCGTAACCCGTTCCGTAGCGTCCCACGCCTTTTACCTGCGAGTAGTTCGCATTGGCAGAGATGGTCAGTTTTTTGGTCAGGTCAAATGAAGCAGAGAAGTTGAAAAGGTTCTTGCCGAGTTTACTGTTTGGAAGAACACCCTTTTCGTCGCTGCGGGTGTAGCCAACCTTGAATGTCGTGTTTTCACCGCCACCCAGGATGCTCACGCTCTGGTTTGAGGTTACCGCTGTTTCGAAGAATGCGTCCGGGCCGTTTTTAGCAGCAACCCAAGGGGTCATTTTGCCGAAAGTCGGGGAAGAAGGGTCGAGTGCATCCCATTGGTACACCATTCTGCTCGGATCAAATTTAGCACCGAAAGAGGCATCTGCATCGAATACGGCGATATCGCCTTCACCCGAGCCCAGGTTGCCGCGGTAGAACTGGTCTTTGGCACCATCGCCGCCGTAACCCGCGCCATATTCTTTCTGGTATTTTACGTAAGTGCTCTTGTCGATCTTACCCCAGGTAACACCGCTGTTCACTGTTACGTCGAAGCTGTTTTTACGGCCTTGCTTGGTGGTAACGAGGATTACACCATTGGATGCACGGGAGCCGTACAGTGCAGTCGCGGCAGCACCTTTCAGTACGTTGATGGACGCGATGTTGTCCGGGTTGATATCCGAAGCGGCATTACCGTAGTCGGTTCCGGCGCGGCCTGTCTGCTGGTCGGAAGAGTTGTTGTTAGCGTTGGTAACGGGTACACCGTCGATTACCCACAATGCCTGGTTATTGCCTGTAATGGATTTGTAGCCCCGGATGATCGCGCTGGTCGAACCACCCATGTTGTTGTTGGTTTTGATATCCAGACCGGCGATTTTACCAGCGAGCGCATTCATAACGTTCGGGTTACGCGCCTGTACGATCTGCTCATTGTTGATTTGCTGGGCGGCATAAACCAACTCATTTCTTTTGCGCTCTTGTCCGAGTGCGGTAACTACCACTTCCTGGAGCTGGCTGACATCACTTTTTAGCGTTACGTTGATGACGGACTGATTTCCAACGATCACCTCCTGTGTTTGAAAACCAATAAAACTGAAAACAAGCGTAGCCCCGGTGCTGGAAGTAATTGTGTACTGGCCCTGGGTGTCGGTGGTGGTACCGCGAGTAGTACCTTTCAAAGAAATGTTAACGCCCGGAAGTGTCGAGCCGTCGTCTGCGGTGACCTTGCCGGTCACGGCGAGATCCTGGGCATGCAGCTGCGTCAGAAATAGCAGCATACACCCCATTAAGGAGCATAAAATCTTCCTCATAAATTAAGTTTAAAGTTAGGTTTGTTATGTAAACATACTGTTGCAAAAATAACTATTAGTTTAACCAGTACAACCTTTTCATTGCGAAACTTCAAAATTTACTTTGGTTGGACTGCCACATTGGGCGAATTTTCTATGTAGAAGTGGTGATTTTTTGCAATTTTTTCAAATATGCGAATTTTTCGAAAATGCGGTTGATTTTAACTAATTGTTAACAACAGGTGCCTTTTTTTGAGGATTTTACATAGATCGGGCGAAAACACACCGGTGGTGAAAATAGGGGCTTCTGATTTACGGTACCCGTATACGCAGTATTACAAAAGAATGAATCTAAATAAAGAAGCAGTTGAAAAATGCAGTGGTTAAATACACCTGCCCAGCGATGAATTTTTGATAAATAGTTGCATTTTTTTAATATTGTTTGTAGATTAATATAAATTTTCAACCCCTCCGAAATGATCTTTTCAGGCCTTAAAATCACACCCCGCCCAATGGGTATGTTTTAGTAAATATTTGAATTGTTTGAAAATCCTCTAAGGAAAGGAAGTAGGCGTTGCAATTTTGATTGCTAATACGCAGAAAGCGTGAAGTTCTAACAAATACGTTTATTAACCCAATTTGACCGTTCGTACTAACAAACTGACAATGAAACCCGGAATATGCCAAATTATATTCTGGACATTGATTTGGAGGGCATTGTAATTGATTGAAACAACGATTAGTTTTGTAACCCTGACGCAATTAATATCCTATTTAAACAAACTTTAAATCCTTTGTATGAGAAAGACTCTACTGTTTCTATTCTTAGGGTGCTTATTGATTCCTGGCTGGCAGGCATTTGCCCAGGATAAACAAGTATCGGGAGTTGTTACCGCCGACGACGGCAGCGTACTACCCGGTGTGAACATCACCCTAAAAGGTACCACCAGAGGTATCACCACCGATATCGACGGTAAGTACACGATTTCTGCCCCCGACATCCGGAACGCTGGTATTCTCCTTTGTGGGTTACCTGAGCCAGAGCATCGTGGTGGGTTCGAAATCGACCATTAACGTAACGCTGGTACCCGACGCGCAGCAGCTCGGCGAGGTGGTCGTAACCGCACTGGGTATTTCCCGTGAGCGCAAATCGCTGGGTTATAGTACCGCTACCATTTCCAACACATCCATCACAGAAGCCCGCAACACCAGCCCGCTCGATGCACTCAACGCACGCGTGCCGGGTCTGTCCGTCAACACCGCATCAGGAGCACCGGGAGCGTCTACCGTCCTGAACATTCGCGGTTTCAACTCTGTGACCGGTAATAACCAGCCGCTGTTCGTGATCGACGGTGTGCCCATGAACAACCGCGGCAACACTTCATCAACCAATGCGCAAAACAGCAACGACGACTTCAACCGTTCGATGGACTTTGGTAACCAGATGAACGATATCAACCCGAACGAGATTGAAAGCATTACCGTACTGAAAGGTATTTCGGCATCCGCATTGTACGGTAGCCGCGCTGCCAACGGTGCGATCCTGATCACCACCAAAAGAGGAAAGTCAGGCAAGACTCAGGTGGACATTTCGTCGTCATTCGCAAGGTCACAGGTATTGCGCGTTCCGCACCTGCAAAACACCTACGGCCAGGGATGGAGCGGCTTGTTCGACCGCATCGAAAACGGTTCATGGGGGCCTAAGCTCGACGGCAAGACTCGCCTTTGGGGTAATGTTGTTGACAACTCACAAATGCTGAAACCTTTCTCGGCACAGGAGGACAATCTGAAAGACTTCTTCGATAAAGGTTACGAATGGAACAACAGCATCGCGGTGTCGGGCGGTACGGAAACCGCCAACTATCGCGTGGCCTATTCCAATGCCACCGCCGACGGGGTGGTACCCACCAACGCCGACTCTTACAAACGTAATACATTGAGCCTCAACGGCGGGTTGAAACTGGATAAGTTCTCTGTGAACTCCAACATCAACTACGTTCATAAAAACCAGAAAGCAGTTGCAACCGGCCAGGGCGACGATGCCGGCGGTGGTAAAGTGGTTTGGCAGGAGATCATCCAGATCCCGCGCGATCACTCGATCGTGGATTCGAAGGCATTGCTGGATCCTAACAGTCCCTATTACAAGTTCATGACGCTGGACAATTATTTTACGCCATACGCTCAGAACCCATACTGGACACTGTACAACCAGGGCAACAACTATGATGAAGACCGTATATTCGGTAACATCGAGTTCGGCTATCAGATCCTGAAAAACCTGGACATCAAATACCGCGTCGGCGGCGACTATTCGGATGCCTTCCAGAAAGACTGGGGTAATGTCGGAAAAATCACGGATGGTTCTCCAAACAGTACTGCTAATGACGTATTCGGGGGTGTTTCGCAGATGGCAAGACAAAACCGCCAGTTCAACAGCGACCTCCTCCTGAACTTCAAGCACAATTTCGGAACTCGCTTCGATGTACAGGCATTCCTGGGACATAACCTGAACGAGCGGACCGGACAAACCAACTTCGCGAAAGTTACCAACCTCGACCTTCCAGGGTTCTACAACCTTTCCAACAGCTCTGTGACGCCTACCACTTTCGCTACATCCACCAAGCGTCGCCTTGTGGGTGTCTACGGTCAGGCTACATTCGGCTTCGACAACTGGTTGTACCTCACAGTAGGTGCCCGTAACGACTGGACCAGTACATTGCCGAAGGGTAAGAATTCGTACTTCTACCCAAGCGCAAGCATCAGCGCCGTATTGTCCGACGTGTTCAAACTGCCGGCAGAAATTCCTTTCGTGAAAGTGCGTTTCGCGGCTGCATCAGCGGGTAACGATGCCGATCCATATCAGGTATATTCAGTATATGTACCGGGCTCTGTTCGCGCGGGTGGTTTTGGTAACATCAACTTCCCATTCGGCGGGTTGAATGCCTATGAGGTGTCCAACAACCTTGGTAACCAGAACCTGAAACCGGAGATTTCAACCGAGTATGAAGGAGGTCTTGAATTGGGCTTCTTCGGAAGACGCGTTGGTCTGGATTTGAGCTACTATAACAAGCTCACCAAAAACCAGATCATTAGCCTTGCACTGGAACCTGCAACAGGTGCCACAACGCAGACCGTCAACCTGGGTAGCGTGAGAAACAAAGGCGTTGAATTGGCATTGAACCTGATTCCTGTGCGCACGGAGAAATTCGAATGGGGTGTGACCGTGAACTACAACAAGATCTGGAACGAAGTGGAATCACTCGGTCTTGAAGGCGGATCAGGAAACATCCTGCTTAACAGCAGCTATAATGTAAAATTGCGTGCGGTGGTGGGCAAGCCTTTGGGTGCTATCTACTCGCCGGATGTACAGCGCGATCCGAACGGAAATACCATTGTAAACGAAACAACCGGTTTGCCATTGGTGAGCTCGGAAGAAACATACAGAGGTTCGATTAACCCGAACTATACATTGGGTGTATCGACTTACCTGGATTACAAAGGCTTCAAATTCAGTGCGAATGGCGATTATCGCAACGGAGGCGTGTTTTACTCCTACACCGCGCGTCTGAACTACTTCAACGGAAACGCCTACATGACGCAATACAATGACCGTGAGCCGTTTGTAGTACCTGGTTCCGTGATCAAAACAGGTGATAATACATACGCGCCGAACACCGTTCCGGTATCCCGCGCCGATGTGTTTACGTATTACGGCGGTGCTACATCAGCCAACGAATACAACCATGTGTTGCCGAAGACATTCTTCAAACTGAGAAACGTGTCGCTCACCTACTCGGTACCTAAGAAATCGTTGGAAAAACTGCCGGTAAGAGGTGCGTCTGTGGGTATTTTCGGTCGTAACCTCGTGTTGTGGACCCCTAAGGCCAACCACGTAGTAGACCCGGAAGCCAATACGTTTGGAACCAGCCTGAAAAACCTTTATGGTGAATTCGCTGCAGGTCCGTCTACCGCAACGTACGGTGTTCAGTTAAATCTATCATTCTAATTAGGATTCAAATGAAAGGTATCATAAAAAATAGTGTCCTGCTGCTTGCTGCGCTTTCACTAGGCTCCTGCAACGACTGGCTGGATGTAAACGAAGACCCCAACAACCCGACTAACGTAGCGCCCGAGTTCGTACTGCCCGCAGCGCAAGCGTCGGTGGCGGGGATTGTCGGTGGAGATTTTGCGATCATCGGTGGCCTGTGGTCGCAGCACTGGACGCAATCCAACTCTGCCAATCAATACCGCGGCATCGATTCTTACGACCTTCAACCTTCCGATTACAACATCGCCTGGACGGAATTGTATGCCGGCGGCCTGAACGACTTCGAAGATGTGAAGCGGAAAGCCACCGAAACTGGCAACAATAACATGGTACTGCAAGCAGTAGCGGTTCAATCCTACGGTTTCCAGATGCTGGCCGACTGGTTCGACAAGATTCCTTTGACCGAGGCATTGCAGGTTGAATCTATCAAAGCACCAAAATACGACGATGGGCCGGCTGTTTATGCAGAGTTGGTGAACAGACTCGATGCGGCACTGGCATTGGATTTCAACAATGGCAAGTCGACGGCAGTTGCTTCTGACCTCATTTTCGGAGGAACAAGCGCGGCCAATCAGATCGATCTGTGGAAACGTTTTGTGAATACGCTGAAACTGAAAATATATCTGCGTCAGACGGCGAGTGCCAACTCGGCCCAGGCTGTCGCGGCTATCAAAACCATGCTCGATGCCAATACGCCATTCCTGGAAGATCACGCGGCGATTACCAAGTTTGTGGACGAACCTAACCGCAGTAACCCGTTGTACGAGAACAACGTTCGCCAGTTGAACGTATCATCCAACCTCCGTTTGAGCCGTACGCTGCAAACCTACTTGCAGGCAAACGGTGACGATGCGCGCCTTGCGGCATACTTCACACCAGGCTCGGGAGGTCAGGCAGGACTGGAACAAGGCGACTTCCTCAGCGGGGTAGGCGTCAATGTTCCCAGCGTAGCCAGAATGACCGCTACCGATCCATTCTATTTCTTCAGCATCGACGAAGTTTATTTCATGCTGGCGGAAGCTTACCTGCGCATCGGTAACGATGCCAAGGCAAAAGAATTCTACGAAATGGCGGTGCCTGCTGCCTATGCGAAATTCAACATCGCATTCGATGCGAAGAAGATTGCAAAAGGTGGTGTTTACGAGTTTCCGTCAGCCGGCAGCATGGAAGCGAAGCTGAAAACCATCATTTATCAGAAATGGGTGGCCATGTTCCGTCAGGGGTACGAATCTTTCTGGGATCAGGCACGTACGGGCTATCCTGAAAAATCGTCCGTTCCAACTACCGACCAGAAATATGTTCCGGGCCAGTGGACCGTCGCGGCTAAATCCGTTCTGGAAAAAGGCGCACTGCCGAAACGTATTCCATACACTTCCGCTTCGCGGGATGGTAACGTGAATACACCTGCGCTGGTGCCGCTGACTTCCAAAGTTTGGTGGATGAAATAATCAAAGGTCATTGATAACTGATATTATGAAAAAAGGATTAAAACTAATAATGATAGCCTTGACCTTGTTTGCCGCGTTTTCTTGCGAGGATAAGGTGACGGAAGGCATTTCATCGATTACCTACTATCCCGTTATCACTTTGAAAGGTGACCAATGGAACCAGGTGAAGGTGGGAGGTACTTTTACAGATCCCGGCGCCACTGCAAAGGAGGGCGAGACGGATATCGAAGTGAAAGCGACCGGAACGGTTGATACGAAGACGCCAGGCGTGTATGTGATCGAATATACCGCTGTGAACAAAGATGGCTACTCATCTGTCGAATACCGCTATGTTGGGGTAATCTCGGCGACGGCGACGGCTGACATTTCAGGAAGCTACAAGAGAAATGCAGGTGCTTTTGGCGTGTCGAAGGTGACCAAGGTGAGCGGTAATCTGTACACCGCCGATAATGTCGGTGGCGTTGCCGTGCCCTCGCCCGGTGAAACAGTGTATTTCTACTATTTTGATAAAGGCAAAATCGGATGCCCTTACCAGCTGACTGCGGGAAATGCATTTGAATGTACCAATGCATCGATTAAGGAGGGAGTATCATACAGCTGGGTTGTATTGAACCCGGGCTTTGGTACAGCGCTTCGCGTATTTGAAAAACAATAATATTCGACACTTATGAAATATACAAAGTATGCTCTCATAGCCCTGGTTTTCGGACTGTTGTCCTGCGATCTTGGCAGCGAACCGACTATCGAAGGAACCAAACTGCAGGCGATGTGCGGTGAGTGGTGGGTACAGGTTTACTCGGGTGGTGAAGACCAAGATCTGGGCTATAACCTGATTACTACTGCTAATACTGCAGATAATAATGAGACAGATCTCATTTTGGACGACCATGGTCTGCTAACGCCTTACGAATACCCGTCCATGAAGATTGTTTCAAAAGTGAACCTTGGGGGGCTTACATTCAATGCGACACCTGATTTGCCTAACTTAAACACCGGACAAAGTGCAGTTTCAATTTTGGAGGGCAAAATAATAAAGAATGCCGCAACTACTCCTGGGGGGAATAAGGTGGATTCAATATATGTTAAATTTGAATTCAAAGCTATACCTGGTGAGCAGTATGAATATGCGGGCTACCGTCGTACCGGTTTCCTCGAAGACGAGCATTAATGCCTATTAACCGAATTGTTCTATTATAGAATAATCCCAGTTGTATTAGCAGCTGGGATTTTTTTTATTTCATAAAACCGAGTTTTTTTTTGTTTTGCTGTTAATATGGTCGAATGGAGGTTTTGGATTATTAGATTGTCGAATTAGGCCAACAACTGTTAATCAATTTTTATTGACAAGGAGCTTTTGGAAGCATTCGTTTTATGAAAAGCGTGCCGGCTATTGGCGATTCACCACAGTTGCAGTGAGTACATTGGCGGTCGTAAAATTTGTTTCCGATACAAGATTTATCATTGCCATATTTAACACACTTAAAGCTATTTGCCCCATTCTAAGCCGGCCAGTTATTTTGTATAGCTCTCGATATTGGGAAACTGACTTTGAACTCAAACAATGGACATTTCCGGACTATCAAACAATAGACTAATTTAATTGATCTATAACCCTTGGAATAAATTATTTTCACCGATTATTAATTTTAGGGTTTAGCTTAGTTGTAATGATTTAGTAAGACCGTATATTCAGTGCATCACTAACTCTAAATATTATGAAGAAGATTTTATTTTTATTGGGCTCGATAATTTTGTTTAATTCATGTAGCCGGGATAGCGATACCGTTAACCCAGTTGAGAAGAACTTGCCGAGTACTGTGGCAAATCCTAATTCGAATTTGCGAGAAATCGTAATAGGGAACGGGGAGCTGTTGTATTCCTTTGATAAATATGGTTATTACAATGCAACAACAGAGAATACACCTCTAACTCTAACCGTCACCAATTTTACGACCAGTTCAATGAGGGTGACGTTCGAAATAGCTAGCGGTTCCATAGCGCATGGGAACTGGGGAGTGCCGGGTGCAGTAAGAGCGACTTCAGTAATCGCAAATAACGGTTTAGGAGTTACATTCGACTCCGATTCCAAACTTCAATGGCGAACTGGATTCATTCCGCAAGGACAGTCTCGGCAGTTGACTCTTAACATGAAAATGAGCCCGCTATGGGGCGTTGAGGGAACCTTTGGGGCAATAATCGTAGATAGCTTTCCGACAGATGTCCAAACGTCACTAGATTTTACAGACGATCAATGCTATTTTATCCGAGGATTTAACTAGCAGTAAGCTACCGCCGCATTTCCTGGAAGACGAGCATTGATCGTAAACATTTGCACATTCAAGGCCTTATCCGTTACGGGTAAGGCCTTTTTTATTTTGGAAGCCTAACATTTCTTTACGATCTTGATAAGCCTGATCCTTTTAACCATCCAATATGACAACTCCTTTTACAAGCAAGATTGCAAACCGCTTGAGCCGCATGTCCGCCGCGTTGCTGGTCGCTGTTCTTGCCGGGCATTCTGCATGGGCCCAAAGCCCTTTGGCCAAGTCCATCGACCAAAAAGCTCCGGCGCTGGAAAAGAAACTGGTAGAATGGCGCCGCCATTTTCATGAAAACCCGGAATTGGGTAATCGGGAGTTTAAAACCGCCGAGAAGGTCGCCAGTCATTTGAAACAGCTGGGTATCGAAGTGACCACCGGCATTGCGCACACCGGCGTAGTGGGGATTCTCAAAGGCGGGAAGCCAGGCCCGGTAGTGGCCTTGCGGGCCGATATGGACGGGTTACCGGTTACCGAGCGGGTGGATGTGCCCTTTAAATCGAAAGTTACGACCGAGTACAAGGGACAAAACACGGGCGTCATGCACGCATGCGGGCACGATACGCACATCGCGATCCTCATGGGCGTGGCCGAAGTGCTTGCATCCATGAAGAATGAGCTTCCCGGAACGGTCAAATTCATATTTCAACCAGCCGAGGAAGGTGCGCCGGAAGGCGAGGAGGGAGGGGCAGAACTGATGGTGAAGGAAGGGGTGCTCGAAAATCCAAAGGTCGATGCCATTTTTGGATTGCATATCGATTCGCAGATCGAAGTCGGCAAGATTTCTTACCGCCCGGGCGCGACCATGGCTGCGGTGGATTTTTTCAGTATTGATGTAAAAGGAAAACAAACCCACGGTGCCTACCCGTGGTCCGGTGTGGACCCTATTGTGACTTCTTCACAGATCGTCACCGCATTGCAGACCATCGTGAGCCGCAATCTCGACCTCACACATGCGCCCGCGGTCGTGACGATCGGCGCGATACACGGCGGGGTGCGGCAGAATATTATTCCCGAATCGGTCAAGATGATCGGTACGATCCGCACTTTTGACGAGGCGATGCATTCCTATGTCCATAAACGCCTGAATGAGATCTCTTCCAACATCGCGGAAAGTGCCGGTGCTACGGCTAAGGTCGATATCGATGTCATGTACCCCGTCACTTTCAACGACGAGAAGCTGACGGCGAAAATGATCGGAACGCTTGAAAATGTGGCGGGAAAGGAGAATGTAAACGTCATTCCTGTTAAAACAGGGGCCGAAGATTTTGCGTTTTACCAGCAGAAAGTGCCCGGGTTCTTCTTCTTTTTGGGAGGTATGCCCAAAGGTAAAAGCGTTGCGGAAGCCGCTCCGCATCACACTCCTGATTTTTATGTGGATGAAGGCAGCCTTGTGCTGGGCGTGCGTTCCATCGCCCGCCTCGCCACCGACTACCTCGAAAAAGCGAAAGCCAAGTAGCTATCCGGCTATTCCTACTCCGGAATGTTCTTCCTGACCTGGTCAAACAGCAGGTTCGGGAAGAACCTTTTGAGATAAATGGCGGCTACCTCTTTAAATCCGCCGATGTAAATTTCCTTTTTATCCCTCCTGACGGCATCGAGTATTTTAACAGCGCACACATCGGCGGGAATGCCTTTGGCCTGATTACTGTCCATTTTGCCGAATTTGTCACCCGAAGCATTCAATGCATTCAGTGAAATGTTCGTGCGGATGTAGCCGGGACAAATAGTCGTGACTTTGATATTGTGCGGGTACCCTTCCGCGCGGAGCGAATCGTAAAAGCCTTGCAAAGCATGTTTCGCTGCATTGTAGCCCGAACGCATGATCGTACCTACTTTTCCGGCAACGCTACTCATAACAATGAAATGCCCCGACTGGCGGGCGATCATATGCGGTAATACCGCCTTTGTGAGTGCTACCGTGCTGAAAAAGTCTACGTTCATCAGGTTTTGGTAAACTTCCAGGTCGGTATCGTTGATATACGACCGCTGGCTCACACCCGCATTGTGGACCATGATATCGATATGGCCAAAATGCGCGATTACTCGCTCGGTCGCAGGTTTGGCCTGATCAAATTGCGTCACATCCAGCGGCAGGATCAATACATCCATGTCGGGTAGTGTCGTCTCGCGCTTTACCCTTTCCAGCTCCCCGCGCCGGCGGGCGGTTAGGACCAGTTTTGCACCTTCTTTGGCAAAAGCCATAGCCAGCGCCTCGCCTATACCCGACGATGCGCCCGTTATCCAAACCACTTTATCTTTGAAATTTGTCATATCTCTTCGCTTTTGGCATTGGAATTCGGTAAGAAGCGGAGCTGCACGGCATGCTCCGTCACGATCAGCTCGGCTTCCATGCCTATGCCCATGGCGCGGTTGTCGGACACATGTCCAACCGGAAATCCATAACATACCGGATAACCGAATTCTGTCACATGTTCGGCGATAATCTCGTACGAATCCTTGCCGAACGTAGGGCTGTTGTTGTCTTTCATGTCTGTAAACTGTCCTACAACCAACCCCGCCAGTTTGTCGAGCTTGCCCGACCGTTTGAGTTGGATCATCATGCGATCATGGTTGTACAGATACTCATTGATGTCCTCTATAAAAAGGATTTTTCCATCCGTTTCTGTCTCCGTCTCCGATCCGATCATGTGCGCCAGCAGGCAGAGGTTCCCGCCGACCACCTGTGCCGTCGCATGTCCCGAACGGTTCAATGGATGGGCAGGTACTTCATAGGCCGGCATTTCTCCGAAAAGCATTTGTCTGAGCGATTCTGCCGCTGTTTCAGCACCCACATTGGTAATGGTTTTAGCCATAGGCGCATGAATGCTGGCGTAACCGGTTTTGAAAGTTTTGGCAAGAAACGCAGTCAGGTCGCTGAAACCGACGATCCATTTAGGATATTGAAGGAACTTTTCAAAATTGAGGCGATCCACGATGCGGGAACAGCCGTAACCGCCGCGGGCAGCAATGATGGCTTTGATGGAAGGATCATCGAGCATTTGCTGCATATCCGCCAGCCGGTCGTCGTCTGTTGCTGAAAACTGGTTGAATGAAGTCTTCAAAGTTTCGCCCTCGATCACTTCTAGGCCCCATTGTTCGGTAAACAACCTGATACCCGGGACAACGTCTTCATACTTCACAATACTGGCCGGAGCCAAAACCCCGACACGGTCACCGGGTTTCAGAAATGCAGGAAATTGGATTGGATTCATTCAGATTTTTAAAGCAATACTTCCCGATTGGAGTTATTTGGGAAGTAAACATAGGAATTAGTAATGGCCATTTAGAGAAAGAATTGCGCCGCACTTCTTCTCAGTTTTAATCGTCAGCGTAATCATATCTTCCAAATGTTTGCCGGTGGAAGCTACAAATTTTTTCCTGCGGCAAGAAATCAGACAAAGATCACATCCTGCACCAGCGTGCTACCCATTTCCCGGTTGATCAGCTCGATGATCTTGCCTTTGGCGCGGAAAAGTTCGTTGCGGAGCGGTGCGGACTCGATTTGAAGGAACAGGATGTTGTCTTTAATGTAAACCTTCTTGGTACGGCTGGCGATCGCCGAACCCATGATCTTGTCCCAATGCGCGACTACGTAGGATTGGTCGAAACGGTTACGGAGCTTGTACCTATCGAGCATTTGATCGATAGCCTCTTTCAACGGCGTAACTCCTGGCCGTCGGGACGCTTTTTCCTTGTCAAACCGATAATACATTTTATAACCTTGTTCGTGAATGTGCAAAGGTAGCAAGTTCAGGGTTCTTGTGTTAAGCAGGGTTACTTTTTTAAAAGCTGCTCGTACACCACATCCATGATCGACGTACGGATATTCATGGTCGAGATCTTGTTATTGTCGCGCGTCGGGTAAACCCGGTTTGATAAGAAAACGTAGTTCAGGCCCCAGGCGGGATCGGCCCACGTCATAATGCCCGTGTAGCCGGTATGCCCGAAGCTCGAAGGGCTCGCATATCGCGGTGCATTGCCGGTATATTTAAATGTTGGCTTGTCAAACCCAATCCCTCGGCGGCTGCCTTCTTCCGGGTATTGGTATCGCGTAAACTCGATCAGGGCATCCGTGCTCAGCAACTGCTGTCCGCCATAATAGCCGTCCTGCAAATACATTTGCCACACTTTCATCACGTCGTTGGAAGTCCCGAAAAGCCCCGCATGGCCGCTCAGCCCACCCAGCATGGCAGCGGCTTCGTCGTGCACTTGTCCGTGCAGCTGGGTCATCCGGAAGAACGTGTCGCGTTCGGTAGGCACAATGTCTTCCAGCTTGTAGAAACGCTTCGGGTTAAAGGTCAGCGTGTTGGCGCCGAGTTTATGGTAATAGTGGTTTTTAAGATAATCTTCGAAATTCTCCCCGCTCAGCCGTTTCACAATCTGCGGGTAAAGTATAAATGAAAGGTCGCTGTATACATATCCTTCTTTTTCATTCAATGGAGAATCGCGGATCGACTTGAATATGGTTTTATCGTAATTTTTGTAAATAAACAGGCTGTCGCCCACTACCGAAGTGGGGTATCGCTTCGACTGTTTGGTGCTGAATGTCTTCTTTTTCCAGCTTCCGTCCGGTTTCTGGGCCTCTTTCCAAAGCACAATGAATGCTTTCAGGCGGGCGCTATGCGTAAGCACGCGGCGCCATTGCAGGTCGGCTTTGTTGGAACCTTCAAAATCTGGCAGGTAATCCTTCATAGTGGCATCCAGATCGAACTTTTTAGCGTCCCAGAGGCTCATTAAGGCAAGTGTCGAAGCGGTAATTTTGGTAACAGAGGCCAAATCGTACAAGTCCGTTACTTTCACCGGTTGATTGCCTTCGTAAGTATGTTTTCCGTAAGCTTTGCGGAAAAACACCTTCCCATCTTTGGCCAGCTGCACCACACATCCGGGTGTCGCTTTCTGCGTGACGGCCGCATTCGCAATGGAATCGATCTTAAATGTAATCACCTTCGAATCCAGCCCGAGTTCTTCCGGAATGGTGTATTTCAACCTCCCAAGTGCAGGTGTTTCGATGCCCGTGAGATAGGGATACTGTGCATTGACGGTCACCGGCAGTTTTCCCTGCGCAGGAATGGCACCGAAAATAAGCTGAGCCGATAGGTCCTGCGTATAAGGTGTCAGCTGGTAAGCCATAATCAGCGCCTTGGCATCGTCGGTTTTCGGCATCTTATTCAATGCATAAGGATTACCGAATACCGAAACCACGGCCTTTTTAGTAGCGATCAACTCCTGTAAAACCGCGCTCATCGGCTCGGTAAGGCCATAGTTTGTCCGCGGCGAAATGCTGCCCAAATGTACACCCACCAGTAACAGGTTGTAAGCCGCCAGCTTCGAACGCACCGCCTCGATCTGCTCAGTCGTAGCTTTGGCGGGGATCTGGAAATGGTCGACGGTAGTGTATAACCCTAATGTATTTTGAAAAGTCGTTATCGTATCGGCTCCCAAGGAAATAGACGCAATCCGGAGGGTATCGAGCTCGCGTAGCGGCAGAATGCTGTTGTCGTTCTTGAGTATCGTCAGCGCCTTTTCCGTGAGCAGTCGGTTTGTAAGCTCGGCAGCTTTGGGGTTCAGGTCTTCATAGAGGTTTTTGAGGTCAACCGGCTGGTAGCGGTTCAAGCCCGCCCAGGCCTTTGCTTCTAACACTTTACGGCAGCGAAGATCGATTTCTGCCTGCGTGATTTTGCCTTCCGCAATGCTTTTTTTGATCTCGGCAATCGATTTGTTCACGTCTTCGGTGAATTCCAGGAGGTCCATACCCGCTTCCAGCCCCATCGCGTCGGCCTTGCCATCGGGGAAATATTTGGTTACCCCCTTCATATTCATCGCATCGGAATAAATCAACCCCTCAAACCCCAGCTGGTCGCGCAGCAGGTTGCTCACAATCGGTTTCGATAGGGTAGAAGGCAGGTTTGGCGTTTTATCAAGGGCCGGAATGCTCAAATGTGCGATCATCATGCCGCTCAATCCATTGTCGATCAGCGCGCGGAACGGGTAAAGTTCGAGGGAATCGATGCGTTGTACCGAATGCGATATCAGCGGAAGGTCGTAGTGCGAATCGGTGCCGGTATCGCCGTGGCCCGGGAAGTGTTTCGCGCTGGTCAGCAAACCGTTATCCTGCATTCCCCGCATGTAGGCGACTGCTTTTTCAGCAACCTTATATTTGTTTTCTCCAAACGAGCGGAAACTGATTACAGGGTTGTTGGGATTGTTGTTCACATCCGCCACCGGTGCAAAGTTGATGTGCATTCCCAGGCGGCGGGCTTGTTTCGCCACCTGTGTGCCCATTTCATAAATCAGCTCATTATTGCCTTGAATCGCCCCTAAGGTCATTTGGTAAGGATACCGGACCGTGCTATCGATCCGCATTGCAAGCCCGAATTCCGCATCCATCGCCACCAGCAGCGGCACTTTGGAAATAGATTGGTAGTAGTTGGTCAGCTTTGCCTGGGGCATCGGTCCGCCCTGGAAAAACACAATCCCGCCCACTTTGTTTTCGCGGATCAGTTTCTCAACCGCGGCCGGGTTGCTTGTTTTTGGGTCGATCAGCGCCCGCTTCGTGTCGGATACCGCAGCGACCATAATCAGCTGCGCAATGCGTTCATCTGGCGACAGCGTCGCAAAGACGGAGTCGACCCACTGCCGGGATGCGTTGATCTTATTCTTGGTTAAAAACCCGGGCGAAGTAGCGATCTGGGCCTTTGTGGTAAATGTAGTCAGGAAAAGGAGTGTTACTAGGGTTAGGTGGTGTCTGGTCATTGGGGTTTGGAAATGCTTATGCTTCGTACTATTCATTTACTGATTTTAAAACTTTTTCAATAAGGCTTGGTTTGAGCCAAAACCCACACTCATTCACTAATATTTCAATCACCGGCTTGACGGCAGCAATGTAATTCTTGTTCCCGTTTGGGTATAATCACCCATTCATAAAGATTTTTGAGAACATATAAATGTCCCGATTGCAAGAGTCCGCTGATAACGGAGGTATCACTTATTACGATCAACCGATAGTTTTTTTAGTGTTTCCAGATCTGCCTCGAAGTCTTCAACGTCGTAGTGCCAAGGGATTTTTCGCATCCCGAGCTCCTTCTGGAAACGAATATTACCCAGCCCCGTCATCTCATCCCCTTGGCCGACAGTGATTTTTTTATCTTCATACAGACGTACAGCCAGTTCTATCCTTAACTCATGCTCGGAGAGTCCGGTACTTTTGATTACGTTATCATTGAGTTCCAAAAGCATATTTCTTCGCGTTAAGTTTTGCAATGAAGTCTAAGTAAATATACACAACCTTTCCTGTTCTCCCAGCGAAACGTGCTAGAACAGCAGCCCGAGCAGCAACCCGGCGAGGATGATCAGATAGGAAGGTACCTTGCCGAATGCGACTACCAAGAGCGTGGCAATTACAGTTGCCACAGGCTGAATGCTGGTCATCATGGGTTGAAAAAGCGAAATGGCGGCGGCGATCGTGAGGCCGCAGCTGGCGGCGTGAATGCCTTCAAGCGAGGCGCGTATACCCCGGTAGCGTTTCAGCTGGTCCCAGAAAGGGTAAGCGAAAAAGATGAAGAACGTGCCGGGCAGAAAGATCCCGGCCGTGGCCACGAAGCCACCGACAAGCTGACCGAACCAGCCGTTCGATTGAAGCGATACACTGCCGACAAATGTGGCGATCGAGAATACTGGCCCCGGTACTACCTGTGTGAGTGCCATGCCCGCCAGGAACTCCTGCTCTGTCAGGTAATGCTTGAATTCCACAAATTCGTTGTACAAAATAGGGATCAGCACCTGCCCCCCGCCGAAAACGAGGCTGCCGTTGCGGTAAAAGTTTTCAAAAAGCCTTACCGGGAGTGAATTGGTGATTTTACCAATGATCGCTGCCGTGATCAGTACAGAAATCCAGAAGATGATGGGCCTCCATTTGATGCGGATCTCGCCCTTTTCCATTTTTTCATGCTTCTTGAAATTGAGCGAAGATGCCACGCCGCCGCACACAATGAGCACGGGCGTCATGTAAGGGGAAGGGTACATGTACGCGAGGATCGTCGAAATGACGAGGAAGGTCCACCCCTGGGTATTATGGATCACCTTCCGGGCGATGGACGAAGCGCCATACATGAGAAATGCGACCGCCATCGGCCCTACAAACCGCGTGAAATCGAGCGAGATCGAATTTCGTTCCAGGTAGTGAATCCCGATGGCGGCGAGGGTCATCAGGATCATGGCGGGCAGCGACCACACCAGCAATGTCAGGTAGGCGAGAGGCTGCCCTCCGATTTTCAGCCCGATGGCCGTAACCGTCTGCGTTGAACTGGGGCCTGGTAAAATCGAGCAAAGTGCTTGTAATTCAAGTAATTCTTCCTCTGTTACATACCTGCGCTTGTGTACCAGCCGCTCGATCATCATCATCAGATGCACCTGCGGGCCTCCGAATGCCGTGAGCGACAGCAGGAGGATGTCCATCAGGTAAATGATGTAACGAAAGCGACGGATAGGTGGGTAGGACAAGCTGAGGGTGCTTTTATTTTTTCAAACCGAGTTCCCGCAAACGTTCATCGAGAAACTCTCCGGCTGTCATATTGGTGTACAGCTTCGGATGTTCGGCGGTAATGCAGCTTTCGAGGCTGGTCAGGTCCATGTCGGCGCGCGGATGCATGAAAAAAGGAATGGAATAGCGCGAAGTGCCCATTTTCTCGCGTGGCGGATTTACCACGCGGTGAATGGTCGATTTAAGCTTATGGTTGGTGAGCCTGTCGAGCATATCGCCTACATTCACGACGATCTGATCGGGCAATGCAGTGATAGCGATCCATTCTCCATCCCGCCGAAGCACTTCCAGTCCTTCGGCGCTGGCACCCATCAGGAGGGTAATGAGGTTGATATCCCCGTGGGCTGCTGCCCGTACGGCACCTTCCGGCACGAGTTCGGGGTTTGGTATAGGGAAGTAATGCAATGCGCGGAGCAGGCTGTCGCCGTTTTTAACCTTATCTTCAAAATAGTCCTCGGGAAGGTCGAGGTAAATGGCAATGGCGCGGAGCAGCGTTTTGCCGGTATTTTCAAAGGTTTGGTAAACCTCTAAGGTATGTTTTTTAAAATCCGGGAATTCTTCGGGAAAAACGTTGGATGGCATCTGGCCCACGGGTTCCGGCTGACCTACATGATAAAATTCCTTCAGATCGGCTACCTTAAAACCTTTTGCTGTTTCTTTGCCTTTGCCGATGTAACCGCGCTGACCGAACAGTTCAGGGAACTCGTACTTTTTCTTGACGTCGTCCGGCTGCGAAAAGAATTCTTTGACACTTTCGTAAAGGTCATTGCGCAGTGCATCGCTCAGCCCGTGATTTTTGATGGCTACAAAACCGATGTTGGTAAATGCCGCGCCGAGGTCTTTCACAAACTGCTCTTTGCGCCGGGCATCTCCCGATGTAAAATCGGCCAAATCGAGCGACGGGACTTCATTCAATAGTGCTGGTTCCATGTTGATTGCTTTTTTTGATGCAAAGTAAAAAGGATCTTCAGACTTGGCAAACATACCGGCCGCGTCAAATGTGCTGGTATAAAAATAGAGGGAAGAAACAGGAGATATTTGATAATTTTAATAGATACTCATTACTTTTAATGCCCGTTTTGAAAAAACGTTTTTGAGGAAATATGCATTGAACTTTGCCCTATGACACATTTCGACCCGGATCATGATACCTGGCTGCGCTTCATTTCCGGCGATTCCGATGCATTTAGCGACCTTTACGATCAGTACGCCGACGTGCTGTACGCGTTCGGTATGCGGTACAGTACCGACCGTGACCTTGTGAAGGATTGCATCCACGACCTGTTCATCGATCTGCACAGTTACCGCAAAAACCTCGCCCGGGACGCGAATGCCAAGTTCTACCTCCTCAAATCATTGCGCAGAAAACTCCACCTCGCGCACCGTAAATCCTCGATGCTGCGTTTCGACCGCTGGGATACCGAAGATTCGCTGGCGATCAATGCATTCACATTCAGCATTGAGCAGGAGCTGATCACCGACGAAAAGGAACGGGAAATCCTGCAACACCTTGCCGAGGCGATCAACCGCCTTCCCGACCGCCAGCGGGAGATCCTCTACCTGCGTTTTCACCAGGATCTCGATTACGACGAAATCGCCGCGATCATGCAGATTTCTGTTCCCACATGCCGGACATTTGTGTACCGGGCGCTGAAAGAGCTGCGCGGTAAGCTGGAATTTGGTGCTATCTTCCTGGTAATGTGCTGCTAATAAAATATTTTCTATTTTTTGTTAAAATAAATCCTTCCAGAAGTCTATATCTGTCACCGGCGGCGCTCTTGTAGTGTAAACAAGCGCTTCCATGAAAAGAAAAAGCAACAAACAGGAACCGATACCGGACCCGGAACATCTGACCGACGCGGAAAGAGTGGCTGGGGAACGGGCGAAGCTGCTGTTTAAAACCCTCCGTAACGAAACCTTTTCCCCGGATGAAAAGGATGCACTCTGGAACCAGGTTGGCGAAACCATTTCCCAGAAAAAACAAAGATCATTCTATCCGTTCTGGATCGCTGCGGCGGCTTCCGTGACGTTGCTGTTGCTGGCGGGCGTCGGTTACCTCGTCTTTTACGAGGACTCGGCGCGGGCAATGCAGGACGTGGCCGCCCGGTCGCAAATTTCCGCCGAAGAAACAAGGCTCATTCTCGCCGACGAGCGCGCGGTGAGTCTGAAAAAAGACCAGTCAAGCCTGGTGTATAAAGAAAACGGGGCGCTCATTCAGATTGACTCTTCATCGACAATAGGCCAGCAAGTGGCCGGGGATCAGCAATTTAATACATTAATCGTGCCCTACGGCAAGCGGTCGGTGCTGACGCTTTCCGACGGTACGCGTATTTGGCTGAACTCCGGCTCAAAGCTGGTTTACCCGTCGCATTTCGATAAAGGCCGGCGCGAGGTATACCTCGAAGGGCAGGCCTATTTCTCGGTCACGCATGCCGAGGACGCCCCTTTTCTTGTGCATACCAAGGATATGGAGGTGAAAGTGCTGGGCACTGAATTTGACGTGAGTGCTTATGACGACGATCCCTACACGGCCACCGTGCTCACGAAGGGCAGTGTAGAACTCTCCACGCAGCGACAAGCCTTGTTCGGATCGAAGAAAACTAAGATCACGCCGGGCACGCGGGCCGTTTTTGACCAGCAGCGGGCCACATTGCAGACGCAGCAGGTGGATGTGAAAGAATATGTTTCGTGGAAGGACGGCTCCCTGGTGCTTAACACTGCACCTCTGGCTGAAATTTTAAGGAAAGTATCAAGGTATTACCGGGTAGAGATTGAACTAAAACAACCGAAACTCGCGGGCGTCCGTTTCGACGGAGAACTCATTCTGCAGGATGACGTCCGCGATGTCTTGAAAGGGCTCGCATTGGCTACCGGGCTCAATTACAAACAACAACCTAACGAAAGGAGGTACGTATTGGAAGAAAGCACTATTAAACCATAAAAAACGGGAAACGCGGCAACGTTTCCCGATCCTTCACACTTGCCGGCAAGCAAGTGATCTTAAACCATTGTATTAACAAAAGTCAAATCAAATTTATGAAAAAATTTGACCAGAAAGGGTATTGCCCTTTGGGAAAATTGCACCCATCAAAACTGCTGAGAATCATGAAACTGACAGTCGTACTGTTATGGGTCGGGATGATGAGCGTGCATGCGACAGGGTATTCTCAGAAAAGCAGGATGGATGTCAAAATCCGGAACGGGAATCTGGGCACGCTGTTCAGGCAAATTCAGGAACAAACCAGTTACCGCATATTTTACAGGAATGACCTTTTTTCGGAAAGACAGGAAATCAGCATCAACCTGAACCTGAAAAACGAAACAGTGCCGGCAATCCTGGATGCCGCGCTGAAAGGAACAGACCTGACGTATAAGGTAATAGGTAAGCAAATCGCGATCTACAAAAAGGAAGAAAACAACGGGGCGGGCCCCGTTCCAACCATTAGCGTGCCGGCATTACCCGAGACGATTATCCGGGAGATAACCGGGACGATTGCCGATGCAAAGGGCAACCCGCTGCCGGGTGCGACGGTGATCGTGAAAGGTACCGACAAGGGAACTTCGGCCGATGCCACCGGTAAATTTACCGTGGAGGCCGAGGCGGGAGATGTGCTGGTGGTTTCTTTTATTGGTTATCTCAAAAAAGAACAGCCGGTGGGTGCTCAAACGACGCTCAACATTCAGCTGGAAGAGGATTTGAACGGGCTGGAAGAAATCGTGATCGTGGGTTACGGCTCGCAGCGCAAGGCGACCATTACCGGTTCGATCGCGACGATTACCACCGAGGATCTGAAGCAAAGCCCTACTGCCAGCATTACCAATGCACTGGCAGGAAGGTTGCCGGGTTTGTTTGCGAACCAGTTCAGCGGCGGCGAGCCTGGGGTGGACCGCAGCGATATTTTCATTCGCGGCACGGCTACCTATGGAAACAAGGCGCCCATTGTGATCATCGACGGCCTCGAAAGGAGCATGGACTACCTGGCACCTTCCGAGATTGAGACATTCACAATTCTGAAAGACGCATCGGCGACAGCGCCGTATGGGGTGCGCGGCGCGAACGGCGTAATCCTGATCACGACGCGGCGCGGAAAAGTACAGGATAAGGCAACGGTCAATTTCAAAGCTTCGGTGGGGGTGAACAATCCTGTGAAGTTTCCAACCTATCTCGGCTCGGCCGACTATGCGATGCTTTACAATGAAGCCAGAAGGAACGACAACCCCGACGCCGATCCGACGACTTTGAACCTTTTTTCGGAGCAGGCTATTGCCGATTTCCGACGTGCAAAAGGCGACAACTCCGACGGCCTGGGGTACAATTGGAATTATTTCGACTATGCGTTCAAGCCGGGCGTGCAGCACGATTACAGTTTATCTATTAGCGGTGGGTCGTTGAGGGCCAGGTATTTTGTCCTGGCCAACTACTTCCAGCAGGACGGCAATTACCGCCATACCGATATGACGGCGAACAATACCCAGGCGGTTTTCAAGCGCTACAACTTCCGCTCGAACATCGATATCGACATCACGGATAATTTTTACGCCAAACTCGACCTGGGGGCACGCATTACCGACCGCAATGCACCCGGTACCACGGCGGCGCGCATTGTGGAGCTGGCCAATACGCAACCTTCTTATCTGCCAATCATCGTAGAGCAAAACGACGACCCGGCAAACAAGGTTTTTCAGTCCAATAACCCGTTGGGAATGCTGTACGGCGATCAGATTTACCGTTTCAACATTCTGGGTGAGCTGAGCCGTACCGGTTTCCTGAATGAGAAGAACACTTATCTCAATGGTTCGTTCTCGCTGGGGCACAAGCTGAATTTCATCACCAAGGGCCTGGCTATTGAAGGAATGTTCTCCTATGACGCCAACGATGGCGGCTGGATCGACCGCAAGGTGGGCACCTATTCGGAAGGTTACCGGGAGTATCCGGGCTACGCCACATTCGTACCAACGGCCGGAAGCGACATTTACCGCACGCCCGGGCATTATACGGGTGCGTACAAGTCGGGGAACAAGTACAACATCGACCAGACGATCGGGAACGGCTATAACAATAACAACAATGAAAGCCGCGCCTATTTCCAGGCCAAGCTCGACTACATGCGCAATTTCGGGCTGCATGATGTGACCGGTATGGTGCTTTTCAACCGTTCCAAGAGGGTGATCAACAACCAGGTGCCGTTCAGCTACCAGGGGATCACCGCCCGGGCTACCTACGGATACGACGACCGCTATCTGCTGGAAGTGAATGCAGCTTACAATGGCTCGGAAAACTTTGCTAAGGGCAAGCGCTATGGCTTTTTTCCTTCGGTAGCGGCCGGTTGGGTGCTTACAAAAGAGCGTTTCATGACCAATACCCAGACCTGGCTTAATAACCTGAAAATCCGCGGTTCGTTTGGTCTGGTGGGAAGTGACAAGATCCCCGACGACAAGCGCTTCATTTACCTGCAGTATTTCGGAAGGCGCGATGGCGACTACAACTTCGGTACCGACAACTTTGGCTCCGGTGCGGGTGGTTTCTTGTCGGAGGGCGACCTGGCCAATCCGAACCTGACCTGGGAAAAAGCCAGAAAGGCCAACATCGGTATCGACGCCACATTCCTGAAACACCTCACATTGACCCTGGACCTGTTCCGCGAACACCGGTACGATATCATCACTAACATGGGCGGCGGCAACAAACTCGGTTTCCCGGATATCGTGGGTAAGGATGCGCCTTTCCTCAATTCAGGGATTGTGAACAACAAGGGTTTCGATTTCGAAGTCGGCTGGACCGGAAGCATTGGCAAGAACTTTACCTATTTCGTTCGCCCGAATATGACTTTTGCCCGCAACAAAATCATGTTCATGAACGAGATCCCTTATGCTTCACCGGGCAGGGCGAATACCGGCAAACGGATCGACGAACATTTCGACTACCTGTTCGACCGTTTCGTGGCAAACCAGGAAGAGGCCAATCAGCTGAATGCCATGAACAACGGCAGCGGTTTCCAATCGTTTGGTACGCTGCGGCCGGGAGATGTGGTTTACAAGGATTTGAATAATGACGGCAAGATCGACGACCTGGGCGACAGGACGGCGGTAGGTAACCCGCGTAACCCGGAGCTGATGTTTGGTTTACCAGTGGGCGGCCGCTTCAAAAACTTCGATTTCAGCGCATTGTTCCAGGGTGCTTCCAGGGCTTCCGTACAACTCTCGGGCGCCGCTGTGTACGACTTCCCGCTTTTCAGTCAGGATAAATATGGAAAGGTGAAACCCATGCACCTGAAACGCTGGACACCGGAAACCGCAGCCACCGCGACTTATCCCGCATTGCACTTCGGCGATCACAGTAACAACAAGAACAATAACAGCAGTTTGTTTCTGTATAATTCGAAATACGTGCGCCTGAAAACGGTTGAGGTAGGCTATAATCTCCCCAAAACGGCGATTAAAAAGATCGGTATCGACAACTTCCGCATTTACGTGCAGGGCATGAACCTGCTTACATGGGATGGGCTCAAAGACGTGGACATGGACCCTGAAACCCGCGAAGGATCGGGTGACTGGTACCCCATCCAGAAGGTGGTGAATTTTGGCGTCGACATTTCATTCTGATTTAACCTGACTTTTATGAATACCAAAAGCATATTTACGAGCATCGCATTCGGCCTTGCAGTGTTGTCGGGCTGCCAGCAGGATTTCCTGGACCGCAAACCCGACGATCAGGTGGACGCCGAGCAGGTTTTTACCCGATACAATAAAATGAACCAGTTGGTAACCGACCTGTACGACAATGCCAAAGGCTCCAACAGTCCGCTGGTTTTCTTCTCGCACTTTTCATCTGCCCCCGTGACCGACGAAGCCGAAGGGTCTACCGCCGAAGGCAGCCTTACCAACAAATTCAACACCGGCGACTGGAACCCCAATGCCATGCCGGACCGCAGCAGCCGGGGGCAGTATTGGTGGGACTTGTATGCCCGCATCCGCAAGGCGAATGTGATCCTGGAAGGTGTAAGAAAATACAACACGCCCGACAACCCGCTGCAAGCCGGTGACCTGGATAAACGCCTCGGCGAAACCTACTTCATGCGCGCCTACTTCCATTACCTGGCCGCGCGCATGTACGGGGAAGTGGTTTACGTTACCAACACCATACAGCCCGGCGGGCCGATGGATTTCAAGCAGGAGTCGTTCCATACGATTGCGGCCAAGATTAAGCAGGATTGTGATTCTGCATTTGCATTGGTACCCGGCAGCTGGGGCGGGGCCGATTTTGGTCGGGTGGATAAGGGCGCTTGCCTGGGTCTTAAAGCGATGATTTCCTGGATGGCGGCCACGCCCATGTGGAACGGCGGTACATTCCCGAACGACACGCGTCAGTTCGCTTCGGAATACACCTATAATGTGGACCGCTGGGTGAAGGCCAAGGAGGCGGCGAAGGCCGTTATCGATTTTAAAGTGGATGGCCGCCAGCGTTACAGCCTCTACCAGGGCCATGACGCCTCCGATTTCAGGGACGATGCCGGTGTGAATAACAACAATTCGAAAGTACCGGCCAGGCTGTGGGACCTGTACCACGACATGCAGTCGTTCCAGAACGAGGCCGTCTTCTTTGTAACCCGCGATAAGGACAACAACTGGCAGGGCGACATTTACCCGCCAAGCTGGGGCGGCAGCTCGCGGCAGATGCCGGTTCAGGAGCAGGTGGATGAATATGAATACATTGCACCGAATGGCTATGGTTACCCGGTTTATGGTACCCGTGCCAAAACCGATGGCTACGACGACGGCAATCCCTACGAAAGCGTCAAAAGAGACCCTCGTTTTTACCGCGACATTGTTTATCACGGCGCTACCTTTAAAGGAAAAGTGATCAACACGGCTACCGGTGCCGATAAAATTGGTGCCTCCAACTCTTCGACCACCGGCTATTTCCTGCGTAAAATCCTGCGTGAATCCTGGAACCGCGACAAGAGCTTTTCCATCAGCGGCCCGCCGGTATGGCGCCTGCCGGAGTTCATTTACATTTATGCCGAAGCGGTAAATGAGTCGTCCGGGCCTAACGCGGAGATTTATCAGATGCTGAATGATGTGAGAAAGCGTTCTTTCATGGCCCCCATTCCGCCCGAAGCGCAAAGCAGCAAGGCATTGATGGACGAGTATATCAAGCGCGAAAGACGGGTAGAACTCTTTTACGAAAATAACCGCATATGGTCGTCACGATTGTATCTGGAAGCCAGTTCGGCGAAGGAACTTGCCCGTGAGCAGGCCTGGCAGGGCGCCGGTGCAACGAACGAGCAGCGCTCGCAGTCCTACTGGCCTTACCCGAAAACACAGCGGATGATCAACGGCATGAAGCCGGTAGAAGATCCGAATGGAAAGATTGAAGTAGATGGTAAAAAATACCGGATGCAGCGCTATTTCGTAGAAAGCCGCGTATTCGTCGCGCCAAGGCATTACCTTTTCCCGATTATGCAGGACGAACTGCAGCGCACGCCGACATTGAAGCAGAATCCGGGGTGGTAATTTTTAGGGAGTAAAGGGAGGAATGGAGGAAGTTGAGGAAAGGAGGAAGGGGTGGAAAGGGAAAAAAGGGAGGAATGTCAGTCTGAGCGAAGTCGAAGACAGTCCGTACGGTGAAATTGTTACGTACTGCACGCGCTTCGACTGCGCTCAGCGTGACATCCTCCTCATTCTTTAATACTCTTAATATAAGCGATCGTCTGCGGGATCTGCTTTAAATACGAAGGACTTTCGTCTTCGATAAAATAATGTTTGATCCCTACTTTCTTCGCAGCTTTCAAAGTTGCCGGAATGTCGATCTGGCCGGTGCCCAATGCTACGTCGTTGGTAGTGGGTGTGCCGCCGGAGAGGTCACCCTTCACCCCTTTTTTCAGGTCTTTGAGGTGCATGAGTTTCCATCTCGTGGGATATTTCAAAAGCAGTTTCGCAGGGTCCTGACCCGGAAATGCGGTCCAGAGCACATCCATTTCGAAGTTGACGTATTCCGGATTGGTGTTTTTAACAATATAATCGAACAGCGTGCCGTCTTCGTAAGGTACGAATTCATAGCCGTGGTTATGGTAGGTCAATGCAATGCCTGCCGCTTTTAACTCTTTTCCTGCCTTATTGAAATCGGCGACGGCTTTCTTCGCAGTTTCCAGGTTGAAATTGCCTTTTTCGTGAGGTATCCAGGCCACCATCACATATTTAGCTCCAAGGATTTTCGCGTCCTTGATAGTTTGTGCAGTGCTTTCGCTCAGTTTCTTGTAGTCGGCCCCGATGGAACGCATGGCAATGCCGCGTTTATCGAGCTGCTTGCGGAGTTCTTCGGTGGTCATGCCGGCAATGGGGCCGCCCTCCATTTCGGTCACACCAAGCGATTTGATGGTATCGAGCGTGGCTTCGATGCCCTTACCCCAGCTACCTCGGAAAGTATATGCCTGTAAGCCGATCGGCGCGGTGTATACGGGCTTTCCCTGCGCAAAAACGTCGCTCGCGCCTGTCAGCATCGAAGCGGCCAGAAAGCCTACACCAATTAGTTTTTTCATTTTCATTTCGTTGATTGTTGTAGATAGGTATTAAAGCAACGCCTCTTATTGATATACTAAAACCCGTCCGCCTTGATCTGTTTTTCGCTGATCTCTCCGTACTTTTTAACCTGATCTTTGATATCCGAGGCTTTGCCCACGAGCACAAATTGCAGCTTGTCTTTCGGGAAATAGGTAGCGATGATGTTCTTCGCCTGCGCGACCGTCAGCCCATCCACTTTCGATTGGAAGGTATTGATAAAATTCTCATCGAAATTGTAAACGAACATATCCGTCAGCAGCCGCGCCAATGCTCCGGCTGATTCGTAATCCGGGGGGAATTCGCCTTTTACATATGCCTTCGCGGAGGCGAGGATTTCTTCGTTGATACCGTTTTTATGCAAGCTATCCAGCACATTCAGCGCCATGTCGATAGCCGGTATAGTGGTGGAGCTTTTGGTAAATGTATAAATGCCGAAGGTGCCCGCATATTTATACCGGGAAAAGCGGCTTACGGCACCGTAAGTCAGGCCCGAGTTAACCCGTAACGCGTCGTTCAGCCACGACGTGAACCGGCCGCCGAGGATCGTGTTCACGACGGTCACCGGAACGTAATCTGCCGAATTGTAGTCGATCCCCTTCCCGCCGATCATAAATGTGGTTTCACGGGCATCGTCCTTGTTGACGAGCAGCACGCGTGCTTTGTCGAAGTCCAGGTTCGGCGCAACGCGTTTCACCATTCGGGCCGGCGCTGTTTTCCATTCACCGAATAATGCCGTTATTTTTTTCTTCATATCCGCCGCTTTAAAGTCGCCCACAACGGAAATGGCGCCTTTTCCGGTGGTGTAGTTGCTTTGGTAAAATGCTTTCACCGCCGCTACATCGATCTTCTCGACGGTCGATTTGCTGCCCGCCGTGGGCGTTGCGTACGGGAAATTGCCGAACAGGAACGTGTTGTAATAATTGCCGATCACCGAGCGCGGACTTTCTTTCGCCTGGGCCAGTTCGAGCAAAGTGCGTTGTTTATGTTTCTCAAACTCGGTAGCGTCGAAAACCGGGTACATAAGCACCTGCTGGATCAGTTCGAACAGCTTATCCTGATCTTTCACGGCAAAAGATGCCGCCAGGCCCGCATTGTCTTTCGAAGCATAGGTAGAGAGACTGGCGCCGACGTAATCGGTCATCTCCTCGATCTGTGCCTTCGTGTATTTTTGCGTGCCGAAAAGCAATGCATCGGCCGTAAGGCTGGCGAGGCCGTAGCGTTCGCCGTCGTTGATCGAACCGGCATCGAATACCGCCGAAACGTTGACCAACGGCACCTCGTGCTGCTCCATTATGTAGACGGTCAGCCCGTTTTTGAGTTTGAAAGTCTCGTAGGGCGGTACTTTAAAATTGTTCTGTGCCTTCGCTGCGAATGCCCATACGGCCAGCACCAGCATAAGTATGTTTTTCATTCCAATGTGAATTTGAATGGCTGTTATTTCGATTTTTCAGGAAGCAGGTAGCCCACGGTGCGGTTGCGCTCGGTGAAATACTGGGCCGCAACACGTTTGATATCGTCTACTGTTACCTTTTTGTAATTGTCCGGCGCTTCGAACATTTTCTTATAATCCCCGAAAAACACGTCATACGTGCCGAGGCTATTTGCTTTACCATTGATGGTTTCGAGCGTGTGGTAGAACTCCATGAGCTTCTGGTTCTTCACTTTCTGCAATTCCGAGTCGGTTACGCCATTCTGGATGATCATGTCAATCTGTTTTTCAATGGCTTTTTCGAGGTCGGCGGCTGAGACATTATCGCCGGCTATTGCATAAATGTAGAACAGGTAAGGGTCAAATGAAGTGTCGAACCAGGAAGCGGTGCTGGATGCAATGGTGGTGTCCATCACGAGCGATTTGACGAGCCGCGACGAGTTCCCCGACGTCAGAATGCTGTTCAGCAGGTCGAGCGCGTAGTAGTCGGAATGGGCGGTTTCAGGGGTGTGGTAAGCCAGGATGAGGTTGGGAGTGGAAATATCCTTGTAAGTAGTAACGCGCTTTTCGCCATTCTGCGGCGGTTCCACCGTCCGGATTTTCGGGGGCAGGCCTCTCGCCGGCAGCGGTGCCATGTACTGGTCGGCCAGGCGCTTCACGTCCTCGAATTTAATGTCGCCTACCACCACCGCGGTCGTGTTATTGGGCGAATAATAGGTTTTGAAATAGTTTTCGAGATCGGATTGCGTCCAGCTTTTAATGTCGGATTCGAAACCGATCACGGGGAACATATAAGGATGCTCCTGGAATGCAACCGACTGCACAAGCTCGCCCAATAGCCTGGAATTGCTGTTTTCGAGCCCGGTACTACGCTCCGAAAGCACTACGCCGCGCTCACTTTCCACCATTTTCGGGTCGATGGTAAGGTGGCCGATGCGATCGGATTCCAGTTTGAAGATCGTTTCCAGGGCGTCTTTCTGGAACCAGTCGGTGTAAACCGTCACATTCTCCGTGGTATAGGCATTATTAGAGCCGCCGTTGGCTTCCATTACGCGGTCGAATTGTTTCGGGCCGTAGTTTTTAGAACCGTTGAACATCATGTGTTCGAAGAAGTGGGAGAGGCCGGTAATGCCGTGCACTTCGTTCCGGGAACCTACTTTCCAGAACAGGTACATATTGGCGGTTGGGATCGAGTGGTCTTCGAGGACGAGGAACTTCATGCCGTTGGCCAGCGTAAAGGTTTTCACATCCTCCGGCCGGGTTTGCGCATGCGCGGCGCCGAGGCCTGCGAGCGCGGCCGCGGCGAATAGAATTTTTCGGAGCTTCATGAAAGCAGGGATTGTTAATGAATGTGTAATGATAGCTATTTTTGAAGCATTATTAATCTAAATCATTCGTACCACCGATGAAGAAATTCCTTTTCCCTTTACTCGCTTTCCTGGCACTCAACGGAGTAGCCGGTACGTTGCCCGACCAGCCTGCAAAAAAGCAGCGTTTCAAAGTAATGACTTACAATATCCATCATTGCAACCCGCCGTCGGCCGGGGACAAAATCGATGTGGAGGCTATCGCGAAGGTGATCAATGCCGAAAAACCCGACTTTGTTGCATTGCAGGAAGTGGATGTGAACACGGAGCGCTCCGGCAAGGGCAAGAACCAGGCGCAGCAGCTGGCCGCATTGACGGGCATGAAGTTCTATTTTTCCAAAGCGATCGACCACCAGGGCGGCGATTATGGCGTGGCGGTACTGACCAGGTTCCCGATCGTGGACTCGGCAAAGTTCGCATTGCCGATCCGCCCGGAATTGAAGGAAGAAGACCGCACAATCGCCGCGGTAACCGTGAAATTGCCCAACAATCGAAAGCTGATTTTCGCCAGTACGCATTTAGGCCTCAAAGAACCCAACCGCATTCACCAGGCGGAGACTATTATGAAGCATTTTGGTGGTACTGAATTGCCGATGATCCTCGGCGGCGACTTCAATGCGACGCCCGACAGCCCGGTAATCGCCTATTTCGACAAATACTTCACACGGTCCTGCACCGATTGCAAGCCAACCATCCCTGTGGAAGTGCCTAAAAAGACCATTGATTTTATCATGCACAAGCAGGGTAGCAAACTCAAAAGCGGCAATACCAGGGTAATCGACGAGCAATATGCTTCGGACCACCTGCCGGTTACGGCCGAGTTTACATTAGACTGATATCCTCCCGGATCCAGTTCACCCGTACGATGCGGCTTTGCACGCCATGTTCCGCAAAGAAATGCTGCCAATGCAGCTGGCGTGAAGAAAGGTGGTCGGTAGGCGACTTGATTTCGATGAATGCGTAATCTTCGCCGTTCCACACGAGCAGGTCGGGAAAGCCGCGGGTGTTCTCGCGGAGGTTCAGGGCCATTTCGAGCATGATCTTGTGGATCTTTTCGGGGCTCAAAAGCGAGGTTAATGTAAGTACTTTATCCAATGCGCCGTCGTACCACGGCACCAGCACATTGGTAATGCCGTATTTGTCTGTAAATGTCTGGGTAACGAGCTCGTCGATGATTTCCCGCGAATGTGCGGCGGCGAGCCGTTCTTTCAATTGTGCCGAGCGTTTGAAATAGAAATCGGGCAGGAAGAAGTCCGACGGAATGCGCTGAAGCGGATTGTGGATCGTCTGCACATTGGTATCATAAATAATATCCCAGAACAGCAGTCCGAACAGGGCGCGCCACGGCTCATTCTCGCTGAAAAATGCATTGTAGCCTTGCTCCTGATAATAGGTAATAGCACCAAACTCCACACGGAAGCGAAAAGAAATCGGCACGGCTATCGCTTCGGCGGCTTTCAGGGCCTGGGTCGTCCGCTTGACGATCCGGGTCTTTTTGTTTTTGATTCTCTCATAAAAATCAAGGCTGAAAAAGCGCTCGTCAGCATTCTGCGGGTTTTCAGCGATCTCCTCGCATAATGCCAGTGCCTCGTCGATTTCGCCCAGGTTATAGAGCAATCGCACGCGCCGCTCGCGGGCGGGAGCGTCGTTCGTGAGCTGGTAGATGGTGAGCGCCTGCGAGAGCATTTTTTTGCGTTCCAGCCATGCGCTTACCTTCAATATGAATGCGTTGAAGGACGGGGCCGCCTTGTGGCTGAGCCCGGTTCCGCTGGATGTGTGCCAGTTCATAAACCAGTCGTAAATCTCCTCCGGCGGCAAATCTTGTTTGATCACATCGAAAGTTTCTTTCATCAGGGATACCATTAATGTATCGTCCGCATCCTTTCGCGTATCGAACTGGATGGAGAGGAATTGTTCGTCGAATGACTGGAACCGAACATGCCCCAGGTCGCGTACGACAAACTCGGTCATATCGGCATACCGGTTGCCGAAGAAGAGGAATTTCATCAGCATTACCTCTGCCTCGAACGATACTTTTACCACCGGTTCCATAGCGCTGAGTACTTCACAAAGCACGGCGAAATCATATTCATACAGCAGCCAGCGCACCAGATCGGGCTTTTTGATGCTCTTGGACGGCATGATTTCCGGTTGGAGCAGCCTGGTGACTTCCAGCAATTCGGGCTTCGTAAACAGCTCGATCACCTCGGGAAAACGGTTTTCGTGGGCGTCGCACAGCGTTTCGATAAAGTCCCGTTCGAGCAGTTCGGTAAGCACGGCGGCCATGTCGCCGATTTCGGCGTAGGCAAGGCTATTGGTGCGGAAAAACGATTTGCTGCGGTTGCTGAAACGGATAAAAAGGCATTGCGCATCCTCGGAAAGCGACTCGTAATTGTCCAGAAATTCCAGCTCCCGCTCGTGCAGGATGTGCGCATAGCGCTTGCGTACGAACGCGAGCACGTAGTTGAAATATTCGAGGTAATACTTGGGGGGCAGATCCGTGGGGAACGCTTGTTCTTGGACAAACGGATCGTTCAACTCGGCGGACAAAATGGTTACTTTTTTAGTTGATGAAGAAATAAAGTTACCGAAATTAAAAGAAATGAGTGAATGATTGAATGACTGAATGACTGAATATCCAATTTTGAATGAGTGAATGAGTGAATGACTGAATATCCAATTTTGAATGAGTGAATGGAGGTTTCGACTGGTGAAAAGAGCGATGCCGGCGGATGCGGGATGGTTTATATTAAAATTTGGTTAAATGCTCGTTTTATAGAAAAATGAAAGGTAAAAATAGGATTATAGCTATTATGCGCGCCGCCTTTTCTCAAAAGCATAGTATATAATTAAGAAATTGATTTACATTTGTTCTCTATGGAAAACAATTTTACCTGCCCATGACAACATTAGATTCTTATGATTTTTCAGGGAAAAAAGCCCTGGTTCGCGTGGATTTCAATGTCCCGCTTAATGAAAAATTTGAGATCACGGACGATACACGTATCCGTGCGACCATTCCTACAATCAGCAAGATTCTTAATGACGGCGGTTCCGTCATTTTAATGTCACACCTGGGTCGTCCCAAAGACGGTCCCACCGAAAAATACTCCCTGAAACACCTGGTAAACCCGCTTTCGCTCATCCTGGGCAAAACCGTGAAGTTTGCCGACGACTGCATTGGCGAAAGTGCGAAAGAGCTTGCTGCCGGATTGCAGCCAGGAGAAGTTCTGTTGCTCGAAAACCTGCGTTTTTATAAAGAAGAAGAAAAAGGTAACGAGGAGTTCGCTGAGAAACTCTCGAAACTGGGTGATGTGTGGGTAATGGATGCATTCGGTACCGCACACCGCGCGCATGCTTCCACAGCCGTAATCGGCAAATTCTTTACCGACAAAGTTTGCGGTTATGTAATGCAAGCCGAGCTGGACAATGCAGAGCGCTTGCTCGAACATTCAGAAAGACCTTTCACGGCTATCATGGGCGGTGCGAAAATCTCCGACAAGATCCTGATCATCGAACGCCTGCTCGACAAGGTGGATAACCTCATCATCGGCGGCGGTATGTCATATACATTCTCCAAAGCACAAGGCGGAAGCATCGGAAAGTCGTTGCTGGAAGCCGACAAGCAGGACCTTACACTTGAATTGGTGGAAAAGGCGAAAGCCAAAGGCATCAATCTGGTATTGCCTGTGGATACGGTGATCGCAGATAAATTCTCCAACGACGCAGAACGCAAGGTGGTAGATGCGGGTAGCATCCCTGACGACTGGGAAGGCCTCGACATCGGTCCGAAAACGGCCGAGATTTTCTCCGACATTATCAGAAAATCCAAAACAGTACTTTGGAACGGCCCGATGGGTGTATTTGAGTTCCCTAACTTCGCACAAGGAACCAATGCGATCGCAGAGGCAGTAGTAGCGGTTACCGAAGAAAACGACGCATTCTCGCTGATCGGCGGCGGCGACTCCGCTTCGGCCATCAACAATGCCGGCTATGGCGACCGTGTGAGCTATGTTTCCACCGGTGGTGGTGCATTGCTTGAATACATGGAAGGCAAAGTGCTTCCAGGTGTAGCTGCATTGCAGGCGTAAGCATTTCAAGCATTAGGTTTATACCAAAAAAGAAATCCATCCCACACATCGCGGGATGGATTTTCTGCATAACAAACCTAACTAATTTATGAACACTGGCCTCGTTCGGCCGGGATTCCACTTTTAATTGCCACCTGCGCGCTTCTGCAAATCATCCGACCCGGTGTTGCGCTGGCGGGCTCCCTTCACATTCTGGTTACCGAAGTTGTAGGTGAAGGTCAGTCTGAACTGGCGGCTAGGCCATTCGGAGCGTACTTTGAAATTAATATCCTTATACACTGCGGTACCGTTGAAGCGGTTGGTCCAGAAAATGTCGTTCACATTCAAACGGATCGTTCCTTTTTTATTCAGGATATTCTTTTGCAAACCCGCATTGATCATCCCCATCGGGCGGGCTGCGTACAATCCGTAGAACTGTCTGCTATTATACCATCCGGAGAGCTCTGCGGACCATCCCTTGCCGATAGTAAATTGATTGCTGGCGTACATATTCCACGATGTTTGCTTGATTTCCAGCTGCTGTTCCAGGTAATACGATTTGTAATGGTTGTACACACCTGTGAAATTTGCCTGCACCTGCCACCATCTGGTAACCGGTATCGGGAATGAAACTGTAAGGCTTACATTGTCCTGATTGTCGAGGTTATCCGAGGTAACGAATGTCTTGTTTTCAGATGCGATCTGCTGGGGCAGCTCATCGGCGATCATATCCTTAATGCGGCTGTAAGCCAGCGTGGTATTTAAAGCGTTCTTGTAAACGTGCACCAACTGGAACGAATGCGTATACTGAGGTCTCAGGTTCGGGTTACCGCGCTGGAATGTGTACGGATCGAGGTAAAACTCGAACGGGTTCAGCGACTGATAGTTGGGGCGGTCGATCCGGCGGCTGTACGACAGGTTGAGCACATTATTGGTATCCAACTGGTTGGACAGGAAAACGCTCGGGAAAAAGTTGAGGTAATTTCTGTCGCGTTTCTGGTTCAGTGTGATCGAGTTACCGATTGAATGCGTATGCTCCGCACGGACACCCAGCTGGTACTTGATCTTTTTCGTAATCGCGCCGGCATAGTTTGCATAAGCCGCATTCACATTTTCGGTGTATTTGAAGCGGTTCGAACGTTTCGGGTCGAATTGCCAGCTATCGATGAATGTTTCAAACACCATATCATTATCCGAAGTCACGTAGCTCGATTTCAAGCCGGTTTCAAACTTGCCTTTGCCGATTGTCTGGGTGAAATCCAGTTTCGCCATTGCAATGTTGATATCCGACGGCATGTCGTTGCGTACCATTTCCGTGGCTGCCTCATCCGGCGAACCGTCTGCTTTGAAATAGCGGGTATCCAGGTCGCTTTTCTTTTTGCCTCCGTAATGCACATAGTCCAGGTCGAAGGTCAGTTCTTTTCCTTTGTCGTTGAACTGGTGTTTCAGGTTCAGGTTCGAACTGATGTTATTCATTTTACCACCATTGAAAACGTCCGTCCGGAAGGTCCGTTGAAGGGTCTGGTCCTCGTTCAGTATCCGGGTGTTGGTTTGCCCGAAAGGATTGCTCCAATCGTTATAGAAACCGGAAACCAATACGCCTACCGTTGTTTTGTCTGTTGCAAAGTAATCCAGTCCGGCACGTACATTGTAGTACTCCGATCGGTTGATACGTTCGGTATGCTGATCGAAAATCGTGATTTTACCGTCGTAGGGAATAGTACGATAAATGTCGTTGTTGTTAAATCCTTTATTATAAAAAGCGCCGCCGCTAATGAACGTGCTGATTTTTCCGGCCCGGTGGTTGAGCGTCGCAGTCGCATTGGCGCGGCCGTATTTGGCCCAGGCACCGCCCAGGTTGACGTTCCCGTTGGTACCGTAGTTTTTGTTGCGCTTCATTTTGATATTGATGATCCCCGAGTTGCCGGCCGCATCGTATTTGGCCGAAGGGTTTGTGATCAGTTCAATTTTCTCGATGTTGTCGCTGGGGGTGTTGCGCAGGAGGGTTATGAGTTCTTGCTGGGACAAAAAAGTCTGTTTCCCGTCGATTTGAACAATCACACCTTCCTTGCCGCGGAGTTTCAACTGCTCGTTCTGCTGGTCGACCGTCACGCCCGGAGCACGTTCGAGCACCTCTAATGCGGTAGCACCTGCGGAAACAATGCTGTTTTCCACATTCACCACCGTACGGTCAATTTCCTGTTCGATGAATGGCTTTTTGGCCACGACGGTTACCTCGCTCAGCGATTTGATATCCGATTTCAGACTGACGGTAGGAAGGTTTACGGGGGCATCTTTCACCGTGAATGGTTCGCTGTACGCTTTCTGGTAGCCTACCATTGAGATGAGCGTCAGATATTTACCGGCCGCCACCTGGTCGAAAGCATACTTACCCTGGTCGTCGGCTGCAAGGCCTTTTACAAGCACAGAATCTTTGGCTTGAAGCAGCAGGATGTTCACAAACGGGAATGGCTGCGACTTTTCATCAAGCACCGCGCCGGTGATTTTTCCTTTTCCGGTAAGAGGCTGGGGAACTTGTGCATGCACAAATCCACTGCCCAGCAGCAGCGCTGCAGTTAGGTTCATTAAAATTTTCATGGCTAATAGTTAAAAGTTCAGCGTACCCGGGGTGAGTTGCTCCATTAGGTACACTGCAAAGATAGGTACTTGGTATAACATAGAACCTTTGATTACATAAAAGGCATTAATGCTATATAAGTGGTGTGTGTCTATCTTTCGGCTTATAGATACAAAGGGATAAAAGGAAGTTGCATATTGGCAGGAAAAAAGTTTAAACGGTTAAATAGCTGTTTGAGCGTCATTAGTGGTGAAGTTTCAACTTCGTTTTTTGCTTTTCACCCAATCTCCCTACCTTTGCGTTTTAGATAGCATATATATGACTGAACAAATTCTGATTTTAGATTTTGGCTCACAGTACACCCAGTTAATTGCACGCAGAGTTCGCGAACTGAATGTTTATTGTGAAATCCACCCATACAACAACTTCCCCGAACTCACTCCCAGCGTCAAAGGTGTAATTCTCTCAGGCAGTCCCTGTTCAGTAAGGGACGCGGATTCCCCCCGGGTCGACCTCAACAAATTCCGTAAGACATTGCCTCTTTTGGGCGTATGCTATGGCGCGCAGTTGCTCGCGCAGGAGCTGGGCGGCGAGGTACAGCCTTCGCAACACCGCGAATACGGCCGTGCACGATTGGAAATCGATGATTCCGATTCTTCGCTGCTGGCGGGTTTGTCGGAATCTTCGCAGGTGTGGATGTCGCACGGTGACACGATCGTGCGCGCACCGCAGAACTTCCATGTGATTGCTTCGACGGAATCGGTGAAGGTGGCCGCATTTAAAGTAGAAGATGAACTTACATATGGTATCCAGTTCCACCCGGAGGTGACACACACTACCGAGGGCAAAAAGCTGCTGCATAATTTCGTAGTGAACATTTGCGGTTGTAAGCAGGATTGGACTTCCGAATCATTTGTAGAACATACCATCGAACAGCTTCGCAAGAAACTCGGTAATGACAAGGTCGTCATGGCATTGTCGGGTGGTGTGGATTCCACAGTGGCTGCGACGCTGGTTCACCACGCGATCGGCCAGAATTTGTATTGTATTTTCGTAGACAACGGTCTGCTGCGTAAGGATGAATTCGAGCAGGTGCTGCATTCTTACCAGGATATGGGCCTTAATATTAAAGGTGTGGATTCAAAATCCCACTTTTACCAGTCGCTGGACGGTCTGAGCGATCCCGAAGCGAAGCGCAAGGCGATCGGAAAGTCATTTATTGATATTTTCGACCAGGAAGCACACCTCATCGAGGACGTGAAATGGCTCGGCCAGGGTACCATTTACCCTGATGTGATCGAATCCGTTTCGGTAAAAGGCCCGTCTGCAACGATCAAATCGCACCACAATGTGGGCGGTTTGCCTGATTTCATGAAATTGAAAGTAGTGGAGCCCCTGAACACATTGTTTAAAGACGAGGTAAGGGCGGTGGGACGTACACTGGGTATCGACGAGCGGATTCTCGGCCGTCACCCATTCCCGGGCCCCGGCCTTGCGATCCGCATTCTGGGCGAAATTACTGCTGAGAAAGTGGCTATTTTGCAAGAAGTGGATGCGATCTTTATCGCGGGCCTCCGCAAATGGAATCTTTATAAGGACGTTTGGCAGGCGGGCGCCATGCTCCTGCCCGTGCAGAGCGTAGGCGTAATGGGTGACGAGCGCACATACGAGCGCGTAGTTGCGCTGCGCGCGGTAACTTCCGTGGACGGTATGACAGCCGACTGGGCGCATTTACCCTACGATTTCCTCGCAGAAGTTTCCAATGACATTATCAATAAGGTAAAAGGGGTGAACAGGGTCGTGTACGACATTTCTTCGAAACCACCTGCAACCATTGAATGGGAATAAGGAATATAAAAAAAAGCGGAACATCAAGTTCCGCTTTTTTATTTGTTGTACTTCCGGAAGTCGTCAGGATCGCCCGACACCACGGCTTAATAAGCTCAACACGAAGAGTACGAGGAATACGAAGAAAAGAATTTTAGCAATTCCGGCTGCGCCTGCTGCTATACCACCGAATCCGAGAATACCAGCGATGATAGCGATAACGAGAAATATTACGGTCCATCTTAGCATGAGTGACAAATATTTAAGGTTTTAGATTATTGATTTCTGATTCAGTAATTACCAACACTATGCCAGAAGCGCAAAACCGCTTAAAACGCTTCAGACCGCTGCAAACGCTTAAAAATGAGGTTTTTTGTGGAGAATGATGCACAGTTTAAAGGGGATTGACGTAATTTGCGGTTTAATCAAATTACTAATGTTCGAATGAAGTTTAAATTATCTGTGCTCATGCTGGTCGCGCTTGCGTTCCGTGTTTCAGCACAAAGTGATCGTTGGCAGCAGCGCGCGAAGTACCAGATGGAGATTGATTTTGATGCTGTCAAGCACCAATACAAGGGCACCCAAAAGCTAGTTTACACCAACAATTCCCCCGATACACTTCAAAAGGTATTTTATCATTTATACCTGAATGCATTCCGGCCGGGCAGCCAGATGGACGTTCGTTCGCGTTCGATCAGCGATCCCGATGCACGCGTGAAAGACCGCATCTCGAAGCTGGCGCCGTCCGAAATCGGCTATGAGAAGGTTTTGTCCCTCAAACAAAACGGGAAAGCATTGAAGTACGAGGTGGTAGGCACCATCCTCGAAGTGACTTTGAATGAAAAGATCCTGCCGAAATCCAATCACACTTTTGAGATGGAGTTCGAAGCGCAGGTACCGCTGCAAATCCGCCGCACGGGCCGCGCCAATGCGGAGGGCATCGACTACTCGATGGCGCAGTGGTATCCCAAAATGTCGGAATATGATTACGAGGGCTGGCACGCTAACCCGTATATCGGTCGTGAGTTTTACGGAATCTGGGGCGATTTCGATGTAAAAATCACGATGGACGCCGCTTACACCATCGCCGGAACAGGCTATTTGCAGAACCCCGACAAGATCGGCCACGGGTATTCCAAGAAAAATGTAACCCACAAACCCGGCGAACGCCTTACCTGGCATTTTATAGCCCCCGAAGTACACGACTTCATGTGGGCCGCCGATCGCGATTACCAGCACGATGTGGTCAAAGTGGATGATAACCTCGACCTGCATTTCTTCTATCAGACCGATACGCTCGCTAATGTGTGGAAACAAATGGAACCGTTGGCGGTGCGTTCATTCAAGATCATGAACGAGCAGTTCGGCCGCTATCCTTATAAACAATACTCGATCATCCAGGGTGGTGATGGTGGTATGGAGTACCCCATGGCGACGCTGATCACCGGCCGGTTGAATTTACACGCATTGACCAGTGTAACAGTCCACGAATCCATCCATAGCTGGTTCCAGGGTATCCTGGGAACCAATGAATCCAAATATCCCTGGATGGACGAGGGTTTCACAACATATGCACAAAACATTGTGATGGGAGAGCTTTTTCCAGCAAAAGGCGATCCGCAGCGCGGTGCCACCACGAGCTACCGCGCGTTGGTGAAATCCGGGGCCGAGGAGCCTTTGACTACCCACGCAGACCATTATAATACGAACAAGGCTTACAGCATTGCCAGCTACAATAAAGGGGCCGTGTTTCTGAACCAGCTCAACTACATCATGGGCAAGGAAACATTTCAGCGCGGTATGAAGCGGTATTTCAATGAATGGAAATTCAAACATCCGAACCCGACCGATTTGAAGCGTATTATGGAAAAGGAATCGGGACTGGAACTGGACTGGTTCTGGGAGAATTTTGTGGGAACTACCAAAACGATCGATTACACTATCCGTGAAGTAGTAGCTAATGCAGGCAAAACCGATGTGGTCCTGGAAAGGCTAGGGCAGATGCCGATGCCGCTGGATGTGGTGGTGAGCTACAAAGACGGTACGCAGGAGGATTTTTACATTCCGCTGGAAATCATGCGGGGGGAAAAGAACGAGAAGTTGTACGCCAAAACCACACAACTGGCCGACTGGGGCTGGACTTACCCGGAGTATTCCTTCACCATCGACCGCAATATCGCCGATGTTCAGGCCATTGCAATCGATCCGAGCCAGCGCATGGCTGACATCGATCCTGACAACAACGTATGGCCGACGGTTTCCAAAACCACGCCGCGTTTCAAGGCTACCAAAGTGAAATAATTACCGTCCGAACCGAAAGGAGGCTCCGATGCGCCATCCCATGCCCTGGAAATGTCCTGCGTGGAATTGCGCAACGGCCTCCAACCGGACGATCCGCACAATATTGTCAATTCCGTAGACAACTTCCGAGTAGTTCCGCATTGTAGGTACGCGCAGGTAATGCAGCTGCAAGGTTTCCGAAATGCCCGTCACGCGCAGCGACTGAATGCGCGTGAGCAGAAAATGCTGCATCGTCCAGGTCAAATGTGCCTGCATAAACCACCTGGCTGTACTGTACCGATAATAGGGGAGCATCCGGAACTGGTCGGGCGGGTACACGTACTGGAAGAAAAATTCATTCCCCATAAAATGTTGGTAATCGGGAAAATAAAGCTCCCGGGTACGCAAAAAGCCACCTCCGTTGACGAGATATTCGAGATTGCTACGTGGCCCCAGGCTCAGGTCCTGGCGGATTGTGGCTTGGAGTAAGGAGTAGTCGGAATCGCCCAAAAAGCCCAGCGCGCTTTTGTAATTAACACTAAATGCGGGTCCCCGGCTTCTCAGATAACGTTTTTCACCATTACGGATCAGGTATCGTCGCCAGGGCCGGAGCGTAGCCGTCACATCGAGGATCCAGGCGTCGTGGTCTTCAAAGCCGGTGTTATCCAGCTCCCTGTTCACGGGCCTGTTGGGTGTAAAACCGAACTGGCTCCAGAATATGATCGGCCGGGCGCTTTCCTGGTTGAAAAGCTCCTTGCGGCGTTCGAAATCCAGGCTTGCATTGACGCTCAGCACGTCGCCGATGTTGCGAAGCGTGTATTGAATATGGCCGTACTGTTTCTGGTACAACTTCATCAGGCTGCGGTCGAAAAAGCGCGCGGCGACGCTGTTGGGCAACGGCGGTATCGGCTCCCGGCTGTTGATCTGCGTAGCCATTTCTCCGCCTGCCAGCGCCAGGTTCCAGTTTGTTCCGCCCACATTGGTTTCCAGGTTCCCGTACAGGCGCTTACGCCCGAATGAGTAGCGCACCAAAGGCCGCACGCTCACATACGATGACTTTTTCCACCGTTTCTGCCATTCGGTAATGAAGTTGATCGCATTGCCTTCCACCGAATTATAGCTGATGGAAAGCACCGGGCTTTTGAAATAAAAACTGTTACGGTTGCCCAATGCATAGGTATTGCCTGTGAGCAAATGGATTGGTTTGAAATGCGTCGAATCCGGCTTCGTTTTTACACGCAGCGAATCCTTGACCACTTTGATGCTGTCCTGGGTTATATAACTTGAAACTTCTGATTTGGTCAGGGGAATGGGCCGTAGCGCCTGCCAGTAGGTGGTATCCCGTTTGTTGGCCATCGAGTCGATCACGATGGAATCCTGCCGAACGAGCCGGTCGTTGCCGAGCTGTTCCTTCTGCTCTTTTTTCTGTTGTTTCTCGTATTGTTTGGTAAGTTTTCTGAAATTTTTGGTAGAAAATTCCTTCTGCGCCTGGATAAGCGCTTCGAGGTCTTTGCCGCCTTTAACTTTCGGAGCCTCTTCTTTTTTATGGTCTGCAATGACAATATCCTCCTTCAAACCGGGATCGACGTCCAGTTTCTCATAGGTAAGCGATACCAGGTAGCGGAATTCGCCTGCGAAGCCAAGGTAGCTGCCATTCAGTCTGAATTGCTGGTTTACAGGGATCCATACGCCCTGCACCGGGCTGAAAATCTGCTTCGCCGAAATATTCAGGCCACTGGTAGTCGTTTGTAAATCGTAGCTATGAATGGCCCAGCGATCTTCGAGAATGAACAGGCTACCCTTAAAAACCCCTTCGCCGTAAGCTTTTGGGATAACCCTTATTTTATTGACAATCTCGCCGCGTTCTTCGAAATACCCTTCATATTCAAATTTGTAGTAGGCGAATGATTTGGGCGACAGCGGCGAGATGGTGCCTGCTATCTCAGGGCTGTACAAACTGGCCAGAATATACTCGTTGGGTGAAGGAATGCTGTTATCGAGACTATTTCGCGTGGAAATAACGCGCTGGCTGTAATTACTCGGCCGGCGGTACCTGATCTCCGCAACGCTTTCATTCAATATCGCCTTACCTTGCTGAACGCCTTCTTTTTTCAGCCGTTTTTGAAGTAAAAAGGGAATTTTGGTCGCCACGCCCGTACTTCGCGAATACACTTTGGCGGTATACCCGCGCACCTGCAACTGGTGAAAGCGCGCCTTCGCGATTGCGCGGCGCATGATCGTGTACGCGGGATCTTCCTTACCCTTCCCGATCGTGGCCTCCTGCAGGCTCAAAGCCTGCTCTTCCATCACCACATTCAGCTCCGTGAAGTCGGTCCCGATCGTGATGGCTTTGGATATACTTTTAAAACCCAGGTACTGGAAAATGACCTCGTAGTTTCCGGGTGCTAGGCTGAACTCATACTCGCCCTCTTCATTGGCCATTGTGCCATTGCTGGTTCCCTTCACGGAGATGCCCGCGTAGGGGAGCGATTCTCCTTTTGTTGTGGTAATGCGACCCCTGATTCCCCCAGCCCGGGAGAACTGTTGCATGGTGATAAAGAGCATCAATAATGCCAGAAAACGCATATAGTAGGGCGTAAAGTGCTGATAGCGGTGGCGGAAAACCGGGTATTTTGTGCGACAAATTATCGCAATTAGCACAAATTACACGACATTCCAGACCGGCGCCATTTACTTTACTTATAGAACCGTACCAGTGATGCAGGGCATCACAAAAAAGCGGCATACCGGATTGCCGGTATGCCGCTTTCGAATGAATATTTTAGCTTAGTCGCATTCGCCGTCGATCGTGCAATTCTCACCATCGGCCAGACTGACAAGCGGTTTAGGATTCGCTTTTTCCCATTCGCCGAACGACTGCTGCAATGCATTCAGGAAGGTTTCCGTGTGCTGCGCACCTGAAACCGCATATTTGCGGTCGAGCACGAAAAACGGCACGCCGCGCGCACCTACTTGCTGTGCCTCATAAATGTCTTTGCGAACATCGTCGCTGAAACGTGTCCCTTCCAGTACCGCTTTCAGTTCAGCCGCGTCCAGGCCGATTGCGGTTCCCAGTTCGATCAGCGTGTCGTGATCGGCAGTATTGCGGCCGTCGGTGAAATAGGCTTTGAACAATTGTTCTTCGGCGGCATCGCCCAGGCCTTTCGTTTTAGCGAATTGCAGAAAACGGTGTGCATCGAACGAATTGGCCAGCACGGCCTTATCCATATTATATTCCAGGCCTGCTTCGGCAGCCATGTTGGTCACTTGGTCGTTTACCTGCTGTGCATACTCGGGCGTCCAGCCTTTGATTTCGGCCAGGTAATCGTTAATGCTCCTGCCGGGTTCGGTTTTCATTTGAGGATTCAGCTGGAAACTTTTCCATTCCACCTGTATCTGTTCCCGCTGTGGAAATTCCGCCAGCGCACTTTCGAAGCGCCTTTTGCCGATATAGCAAAACGGGCACATTACATCACTCCATATTTCGACTTTCATAACATTCGTGCTGTTTCGTGTCTTCGTGGCAACTAAAAGAGAAGCTTAGATAGAGATAAAAAGTTCTTCATGCGCCCGGCGTACCTTTTTCGCATTCACGTACGGGTCTTTTTCTGCGTCGCGGTAGCCTAACGCCAGGATCACTACACTACGAAGCCCTTTCTCACGCAATCCAAGGATTTCGTCCACCTTTGCCGCGTCGAATCCTTCCATCGGCGTAGCGTCTACCTCTTCGATAGCTGCCGCCACAAGCCCATGGCCCAAGGCAATGTAAGCCTGGCGTGCCGACCAGTCAAAATTCACTTCCTCACTGCGGCTCAGGATACCGCCATTAATGCTGCTGTGAAAACCAGCCAGCGACTCTACGCTTATATTGCGGGTAGCGGCGAAGAATTTGATATAATCTTCCACATGCTGTGACGTCACCTTTTCCCATACCGCGAAAATCAGCAAATGCGATGCATCAGGAATCTGCGCCTGGCGTGATGCCGCTTCGTTGTGAATCCTGTCTTTCAGTTCCTGGTCTTTCACGATCACGATATTATAAGGCTGCAACCCGACTGATGACGGTGCCAGCTTGATGGCTTCCAATATATTGTCCAGCTTTTCCTGGGGGACAGCCTGGCCGTTCATACGTTTGGTAGCATAACGCCAGTTCAATTTTTCTATTAACTCGCTCATTTTTATCTATGTTTGGTGTGCCGTTTAATCAATCGGCATGCAAACTTAATTAAATTCACTATACATTTGTAAGTAGTATACAAAAGGATAGTGATAAAAGTTCAGCTATGGAAAAATCGAAAGAGGCAAACCCGCATACCTGGGGCGAATGCACGAAGAGCATACTTCCTGTTCGCGACGCATTGGAAGTACTAAGCGGCAAATGGAAACTGCCCATAATTATCTCGCTGATGTTCGGCAACAAGCGCTTTTCTCAAATCGCGAAAGAAGTACCGGGCATTACGGACAAAATGCTCTCGAAAGAGCTGCGGGAACTGGAAGGCAATGACTTGGTGAAACGGACGGTTTACGATTCCATTCCGGTTGTCGTGGAGTACTCGCTGACTGAGTACGGCCATTCGTTGGAAATTGTGATCAAAACGCTGCGCGATTGGGGCGTAGCGCACCGGAAGCGGATGATGGTAGCGGAATAGAATGAGGAAGCAGTCTGTGAAGGCTGCTTTTTTGTTGATTGGGAGGTTGATAAATGATCCTTGCCCGTTGCACATTGGTTTTGGAATGCTGCTGACGGATTGGTTAAAATGGGGCTGATTGCTGTTCGTGGCGGTCGCGTACATTTAACCTCTGTCGGTATGGTGAAGCTTTTGATGATTGTTTTCTTATTAACGTTTGGTAAACATGTATTGGGAAATGGGGTGATAGGAGGTCATTTGGAGTGGCATACTATTTCCGGATCAGATACTGAATCTATATTACGGTTAAGTTTGTATCTTGACGAGACCAGCATTGAGCTTAAAAAGCAATCTCAGTTCGTTCATTTTATCCACAATGATAGACATTGGGAATATAAGGGATGGTGGGAGCCTTTCGAACTATTGGAATTGGTGAGAAAATCATCCACAAAAATTAGTCAGTCAAAACTGACTTGCAATAGCTCTACTCAGCGGAATGTCTTTTTGAACATTTATGAAGTAGTAGTGCAAGTTGGATATTTTCGTAAAATGTCATTACCTAAAGGAATTGTTGCAGCTTGGCATCCTGAGGAAATTCGTAGTGGTGTTGAGAAAAACATTGTCAATTCATCAAGCCCCTATCAATGGATTACGACGTTTTATCCACCGCTTGCCGTCGACGGAGTGGCTACGATGAATGCTAGTCCGATAATCAGCCCAATGAACACATCCTTATTGTGTAAAAACCAGCTTGCGACCATTCACTTTGCGGCTGCCGACGGTGACGGGGACAGGTTGCTATACAGGCTCTCGAAGCCGCATGGTGTCAATGCTGACGATGCGCCGTCAAGTAGTAATGGTTACGACTTGTATGTCTCAGATCCAGTGTGGGCATCAGGGTATAGCGATCAAAATCAAATGCACGGTGACCCGGCTCTTACAATCAATGAAAACACTGGCGAAATCACAGTTAAACCCAGCGAAACAGGTCAGTACTGTATAGGCATTTCGGTTGAGGAATATCGCAATGGGCAAAAAATCGGTTCAGTCAGCTTTTATTACACACTTACTGTTGTCGATTGCAATCAACAGCAAGTTCTGGACAAGAATATTTACAACGACACTACCGCCGTCCAAACCCTGACCCTCTGCGAAGGCTCCGAGGAGACATTAACGTCCAAGCAAACCTTCCCTAACCCCCAACCCAAATTCCAATGGACCAAAGACGGCAAAGTCATCTGGGGCGAGACTTCGCAGAGCATCACCATCCATCAAGCAGGTAACTATCAATTGCTCACGACCGACATCAACGGCTGCCCCGACTCCTTCGACTCCGAAATTGTAAGAGTGAGCGTAGGATCGTCTGCTGCGGCTGAAATGGATAGTATTCCCTCCATCTGCGACATGGCGATACCGCCGATTGTAATGAATGCACGTCCGGCTGGGGGGATATTCACAGGTCCGGGTGTGTCAGGAAATACATTCGATCCGCGCATTGCCGGCAAAGGCAGGCATGAAGTAGAGTATGTCATTGAGGGAACGGATGCGTGTCCAGGCTCGACAGCCAGGCGGCAAGTGGTGGTAGGCGAAGCGCCGGTTTTGCAACTGACCGATGTGCTATTTGCCTCCCGCGGCAAACCGATTCACATCGGCGTGACCGACTCGCTGGATGTCACCTACCAATGGACGCCACCAGACTACCTGAACAATGCAGCCTATGCCAATCCCACATCAACGCCTCTGGCCAACATCACCTACACGGTGACCGCCGCCAATGCATCCGGATGCACTGCCACGCGCGAGGTAAAAATCAGAATCGTCGAAGTTTTAATGATCCCAGATGCATTCACACCGAACAGCGACGGGATCAATGAAACGTGGGATCTGAAAGGCATCGCCGAATACCCGCATTGCGAGGTCACCATCTACAACCGCTGGGGCGAAGTAATCTTCCATTCCATCGGTTATCAGAATGCATTCGACGGCACGGTGAAAGGAACAATGCAAATGCCCGGCGTGTACGTGTACAAGATCCGGCTTGCGGAAAATAGCCCTGAATTGACGGGCTCGCTAACCTTACTTCGCTGACGTTCAACATAAAAAAGAGCAACCCTCGCAGGTTGCTCTTTCCCAATGCATTCAGCAAAATAAATTATCCCAGCTGGTTAATGCAGTTCAAATCCTCGAACGCCACTTTCAGACGGGAGATCATGCTCTCTTCGCCTTTACGCAGCCATACGCGTGGATCGTAGTATTTTTTGTTCGGCGAATCTGCACCTTCGGGGTTGCCGAGTTGTGATTGCAGGTAGCCTTCTTTTGCTTTGTAGTAGTTGAGAACACCTTCCCAGGTCGACCATTGCATGTCTGTGTCGATGTTCATTTTGATCGCGCCGTACTCGATCGCTTCGCGGATTTCTTCGCGGGATGAGCCAGATCCTCCGTGGAATACGAAGTTAACGGGCAGGTCGCCGGTACCGAATTTCTGCTTGATGTAGTCTTGTGAGTTGCGGAGGATTTTCGGCTCCAACTTCACATTACCTGGCTTGTATACCCCGTGGACATTACCGAATGCAGCTGCAATGGTGAAGTTAGGGGAGATTTTAGAAAGTTCTTCGTAAGCAAATGCCACTTCCTCAGGCTGGGTGTACAGTTTCGAGCTGTCAACGTCGGAGTTATCCACGCCGTCTTCTTCGCCACCGGTAACGCCCAATTCGATTTCGAGGGTCATGCCCATTTTCGCCATGCGCTCGAAATATTTGGCGCAGATCTCGATGTTTTCCTCAATAGGTTCTTCCGAAAGGTCGAGCATGTGCGAGCTGTACAAAGGCTTGCCGTACTGATCGAAATAACGCTCGCCTGCATCCAGCAAACCATCGATCCAGGGAAGGAGTTTCTTCGCGCAGTGGTCCGTGTGAAGGATTACAGGTACTTCGTACAATGCCGCCATCTGGTGCACGTGCATCGCGCCGGAAATACCGCCTGCGATAGCTGCCTGCTGGTTGGCATTGGAAAGGCTTTTACCTGCATAAAATATAGCGCCGCCATTCGAAAACTGAATAATAACAGGGCTGTTAACCGCTTTGGCTGTTTCCAGGACCGCATTCACCGAATTGGTTCCTACCACGTTCACCGCCGGAAGGGCATAGTTGTTTTCGTTGGCGTGGCGGAAAATTTCACTAACTCCATCGCCGGTTACAACACCGGGTGCAAAGCGTTTTGTCGTTTCGCTCATAGTAATAAAGGATATTTTTTCAAGAATTAATTTTACAATTCAAGTGTCGGCCCCGAATTGTACGGCAATCCCTGCAAGTTAGCTATTTTGGGGGGAAATGACCGACTTATGTATGGTTTATTATGCGTTGAAACGAAGATTAGTGCATCTATGACCGTTTTGGCGCAATCTGTGGTATCTTTGAAAATCATAGCAAAAACAGGGTCCGCACCCTGCCTATTTACGAATAATCTTCATTAATGAATTCCAAACTGATCCGGACGATTTTCATAGCCCTCGCATTCGGTTTTCTGGTGCTTTGGGTACTCGAATTCCGGCGTGCCGGGCTCCTGGAAAGCTACTGGCTATTACTGTTATGTATCGTTTGCTTTTTACTGTTCCAATTCAGCCGTTTGAAAGCTGCAACGTTAGCAAAGCAGGCAGGTGAACCGGAGGCGGCGCCGAATAAGACATCGGCTGTCGGCGGCCGGCCGTCGGCGGTTAGTGGCCAATCCGGTAAAAAAACCAAGAAATGAACCTGAAATTCCTCTTTACGACGATCGTGTTTTTCATGCTGGCCGGGTATTTCGGTGCGGTGCGGTCGGTGCTGCTGGACGTGTGGATCGACCGGTATTCGCTCCGGCACGAGAAAAGCGAGCAGGTGGAGCAAACCCTCTACTGGCGCCGCATTCTCCGGATGATCCGCCTGCTGACTGTCGCATTAGGTTGTTTCATGGGTGTGATCACGGTGTTCCCGTTGTTTGACCTCGAAACGGGCGCGGGAAACTGGCTGCTGATCGTCACATTGTTCGCCGCACTGGCTGTTTTATGGATGGCGAGCTATTCCGGTTGGGTCAAAATCGGGCGGAGCTTTCCTAAGGTGCTCGACTTGAAAGCATTTCCCGTGCGCTTCGGCGAATGGCTCATGACGCCGCTTTACTGGGTCATTGAGCCGTTTGTAAAGGAAAACATCTTATCGCCCTCCCTGCGCGACGACATTGTATCCGCCGACGATCCAGATTTCGACGACCACAGCATTGAAGAGAAAATGTTTATCAATGCATTGGACTTTAAGGACTTGCGCATTCGTGATTGCATGATTCCCCGCACGGAAATCTCGGCGGTGAACGTGAATGCGAGCATCGAGGATTTACGGACGGCGTTTCTCACCAGCGGCCATTCCAAAATCATTGTTCACAAAGAGTCGGTTGATGAGGTGCTCGGCTACTGCCATGCATTGTCGTTGTTCAAAAAGCCAAAGGAAATTAGCAGTATCATCACGCCGATCCTGATTGTGCCCGAAGCCATGCCTGCGCGTGATCTTATGCTTCGCTTTCTGGAAGAGCGGCGCAGCATTGCGCTGGTGGTGGACGAATTCGGAGGGACTTCGGGCCTGGTGAGTGTCGAGGATGTGGTGGAGCAGATTTTCGGAGAAATCCAGGATGAGTACGACACGACCGAAGACTGGACCGAGCGCCAGATCGACGAGCATTCCTACATGCTCAGCGCACGCCACGAACTCGATTACCTGAATGAAAAATACAGCTGGGAGCTTCCGGAAGGAGATTATGACACCATTGCAGGTATGCTGATCCATTTCTGCGGCGATTTGCCGGATGAAAACGAGGTGGTGGAAATACCGCCGTATTCGTTCCAGATCGTATCCGTTCAGGACACGCGCATCGAGCTGGTAAAGCTGACGATCGAAGACCGGAAGTCCGAAAGGCAGTAGTTCAACAACATTATCAAACTTCACACATTCCCATGACCAGATTTGCTCCGATCTCAATTTTAATACTGATCCTCCCGATTATTGCCCTGGGCCAGCAGGCAAAGCTTAAATCTGAAATAGAAACCATCAGTAAGCAGGCAAAGGGTATTGTGGGGGTAGGGGTAATGGATTTGAAGACGAAGGGAACGCTGCTGATCAACCAGGACCACAAGTTTCCGATGCAAAGCACATTCAAATTCCCGCTGGCGATTGCAGTGCTGGATTTGGTGGATAAGGGCAAATACAAGCTGGATCAAAAAATCCATGTTACCCGGGAAGAGCTGGACCAGCAAACGCACAGCCCTATGCGCGATAAGCTTCCGAACCGTGATTTCGACATCACGCTCGGCGAGTTGATCAGTTACTCGGTGTCGGAAAGCGATAACAATGCCTGTGACATTCTGTTCAGGCTGGCCGGCGGTACCCGAAAGGTGAATGATTACATTCATTCGCTGGGCGTGAAGGATATTGCCATTGTAGCCACCGAGCGGGAAATGAAAGCGGGTTGGGAGGTTCAGTATACCAACTATGCAAGGCCTTCGGCTTACCTGCAACTGTTGCAAATTGCATTCGAACGCAACAAACTTTCGAAAGCAAGCCATGATTTTCTGTGGAAAGTGCTCGTAGAAGGCCCTACCGGTTTAAAGAGAATCAAAGGATTGCTGCCCAAAGGTACCGAAGTAGCACATAAAACAGGTACTTCCAACACCAACGACAAGGGAATAACGGCGGCCACGAACGACGCGGGCATCATGAAATTACCCAATGGGAAGGCCATTGCGGTGGTGGTGTTCGTTTCGGATGCAGCTGCGGACATGGATACACGCGAGCGGGTGATCGCCCAGGTAGCGAAGGCCGCGTGGGATTATTACGGCGGTAAATAACGAAGAACATCAAAGAGAACCAGTGCGGATTACAGTCGATAAAATAGGAAAGAAGTTCATCAAAGAGTGGATCGTCAGAAATGCCAGCTTCGAACTCGCGGCGGGCGAAAAGTACGTATTTGTAGGGCCGAACGGAAGCGGTAAGTCGACCTTGCTGCAATTGCTGACAGGTATGATCCCGGTTTCGGAAGGTAAAATCACGTATACCGGCGGGAGCGGCAACGAAATTGAGACGGATCACTGGTATAAGCATATCGTCATTGCAGCACCTTACCTCGAATTGATTGAGGAATTTACATTGCGGGAGCAAATCGAGTTTCATAACAAATTCAAACCATTCAAAAACGGTGTTTCCGCGAAGGATTTTGAGGATTTCATACAATTGCCCCACGCGAGCGGGAAGATCATCAGGCACTTTTCCTCGGGTATGAAGCAGCGGGTGAAGCTGGGGCTCGCGTTTCTCTCCGATGTACCAGTGGTTTTTCTGGATGAACCAACAACAAATCTGGATGTACAAGGCATCAATTGGTACCTCGATCACGTAATGGATAATACACAGAATCAGCTCGTTTTACTGGGCTCGAATGTGCAGCAGGAATACGATTTTTGTGAAAATATCATCTCGGTTTCTGCGTTCAAATAAAAAAACTTTGACGCGCGGATTATGCAGAAAACTTTACGGCTTCTCTTCATATCGTTTCTGATCATCGTCCGCGCCGCCGACCTCTCCCAGGCTGCCTCGGCCTACTTTATCGAAAACAAAGGGCAATGGGACAGAGACATCCTTTTCCGCGCCGCGATTCCCGGCGGTTTTTTGTTTTTGAAATCACATTCATTCGTTTACGTATTGTATGACGGCTCCAAAATCTCTTCGATGCACGCTAAGGGGCACACGCCCGTGCCGGCTGCGCGTGAGGATGCGGGCATAACCGACGTCCGTGCGCATGGGGTGGAAGTGACTTTTGTCAATGCATCCTCCAATGTGCGCCACAAGCCTTTGAAGGAAGGCAAAGGGCATTTTAATTACTTTTTGGGAAGCAATCCCAATGCGTGGGCCAGTGGTGTGAAAGGTTTCGAGGAGGTGATTTATGAAAACATTTATCCTGATATTGACCTTCGCGTTTACCTCAACCAGGCAAAGCTGAAATACGAATTTATTGTGAAGCCGGGAGCGGATGCTTCGAAGATCGGTTTACAATATAAAGGTGCTGAAAAGGTCTTTCTGAATGAATCGGGGCAGATTGTGATTAAAACGTCGGTAGGGGATATCAAAGAGGCCCAGCCGTACTCGTTTCAATCCGCAGGTAATGCGCGTACTGCGGAAGTCCCGTCGTCATTTCGTATTTCGGGTGAAAATATCGTGCATTTCGACCTTTCTGCGGGTTATAACAAAGCATTGCCGCTTACCATCGATCCCGAATTGATATTTTCAACCTATTCCGGTTCGGTAGCGGACAACTGGGGCCACACGGCAACGTATGATGGTGACGGTAACCTGTATTCTGGCGGTACCGTGTTCGGTGCCAATTTCCCCGCGACGACCGGTGCATTTCAGGTTAAATTTGCTGGATTGGTCGATGTTTCGATCATGAAGTTCAATCCCGACGGTTCGGATCTGCTATACGCCACCTTTCTGGGGGGCAATGCGACAGAAGTTCCTGCCAGCCTGATCGTGAATAGCCGAAAGGAACTGCTCATTTTAGGTACGACTTCTTCCAGGAATTTCCCGGTAACCAGGGCATTTCAGGTAGCATTTGGCGGAGGTACCGCTACGACACCCATTTCCGGCCTCGACCTGCAAAACGGCGCCGATCTTTTCATTTCAAAGCTCAGTACAGACGGCAAGCAGCTTACTGCGTCCACATTTCTGGGCGGCAATGGAAATGATGGTGTGAGTGTCACCGACGACGTCGCGATCCGCAACTATGGCGATAGTTTTCGCGGTGAAATAGGGGTCGATGCCAGCGACCGGGTATACATTGTTTCTTCCACCAATTCGGCCAATTTTCCCTTGAAAAATGCCTCGCAAGCCAAGTCAGGCGGAGGGCAGGACGGGGTGGTGGCTAAGCTCTCTGCCGGACTTGATCAATTGCTGTGGTCGACATACCTGGGCGGTGAAAATTGGGACGCGGCTTATTCTCTGAAAGTGGCTGCAAACGGGGAAATATACATTGCGGGAATCTCCCAAAGCGGTAACCTGCCGGCGAAAACAGGCGCTTACCAATCCACATTGAGGGGGACGGAAGATGGCTTTGTGGCCCGTTTTGTGAATGATCAACTCGCTGCATTGACCTACCTGGGCACCGACAAGCAGGATGGGGCTTATCTGCTGGATATCGATCAGGCCAATCAGGTTTATGTTTACGGTCTGACGACGGGAAGCTATCCCGTGAGTCAGGGCGTGTACCAGAATGCTAAAAGCGGGCAGTTTGTGCACGCATTGAATGCATCGTTGTCGCAATCGCTATTCTCCACGGTAATCGGTTCGGGTCGCGGAACACCCGATATTTCTCCGACGGCCTTCCTGGTGAGCGAATGCGGTAACATTTACCTGGCCGGTTGGGGCGGAAATGTCAACAGCAGCACCAACAACAGCGTCGCGAGCAGCACGTCAGGCCTTCCGGTCACGGATGACGCGATTCAGCGGACTACAAATGGAAATAACTTTTACATCGCGATTCTGGAACAGGGTGCGAAATCGCTGCTGTATGGTACGTTCTTCGGGACGCTCAGCCGTGATCCGCGCCAGCAGGGCGACCATGTGGATGGCGGAACAAGCCGGTTCGATAAAAACGGGATGATTTACCATGCCACCTGCGCATGCGGCGGCAGTAGCTTCCCAACCAGCCCGCAGGCCTGGTCGAAAACCAACAACAGCGAGAATTGTAACAATGCCGCATTCAAGATCGATATTGACCGCTTGAAAGCGGATTTCGACGTGTATTCGGGGCAAACCAGGGACGTGCTCCGTGGCTGCGCACCGCTGGAACTTACTTTTGTGAATACCAGTGAAGGAGGGGTCGATTATATCTGGGAGGTGAACGGAAATACGATTTCAAGAGACGAAGGGCAATTTGAGTATGCATTTACAAAGCCTGGCGAGTATACGGTGACGCTGACGGCTTACAACCGTTTGAGTTGCAAGCGGATGGATGTAGCGCAAAAAAAGATTATTGTCGAAACGTTGGCCACGAAAATAACGGGCGATACCACTGTTTGTGAAAACAGCGCAGTGAAACTGAGTGCCAGCGGAGGTACCCAGTACAAATGGTCTCCGGCCGCCGGGCTGGATAATGCGAATATCGCCGCGCCCGTGGCCACAGTAAAGGAAACCACGGAGTATGCTGTTGAAATCAGCAATAATGCAGGCTGCAAGGTTACGGAAAAGGTAAAGCTGGCCGTAGAGAAGAAAACAGATTTCGTAGGCATGCCCGACACCGAAGTATGCCAGGGTGCGACCGTGACGCTGACGGTGTCGGGCAGCGCTCCGCAATACAAATGGCGTGCAACAGCCGGGTTACCGGAAACAATCGGCAAATCGGTGACTGTGAAACCTACCCAAACGACTACCTACGTGATTGAAGGGTTGTACGAAGACGGATGTCGCCCGCTCCGGGAGATTACCGTTAAGGTGGACCAGTCCTACGCGCCTGATTTTGAGGTGATTCAATCGGGAGGGGCGTGTAATGAGCCATTTACCTATTCCTTAACTACTAAAACCGGCAAAGCGCAGCGGTATGAATGGAACATGGGGACAGGGAATCCTATGACCGGCCCCGAGGTGAAAAACTACATTTACGAGGTTCCCGGAGAATATACTGTCACCTTAACCGCCTACAACGCGGCTGGCTGCTCGCTTGCCGCCATCAAGCAAGTTAGTGCTGAACCTGCATTCACATTAAGCAATGTCATCACCCCGAACGGCGACGGGAAGAACGATTTTTTTATCGTGCCCGTCGTCTCATCTTCGCTGGAAATCTTCAACCGCTGGGGTAAATCCATTTTCAAATCAGCCGATTATCGAAACAATTGGGGCAAAGGCATTGCCAATGGAACCTACCTCTACGTAGTCGATACGCCTCAGGGGAATCATTGCAAGGGCTGGGTCGAGGTGCTTGAATAGATCGCTTTGATTGTAATTCCGTAGGTGTTAACAAATAAACCAATCTTGTCACCGAGCCGAAAGAAGAATTGACGTTTATCATAGACGGCGTGATTGTGAAATAATCGGTTCCCAAACGGGAGAAATAGTCTGGCGGGCACTTTTGTAACGATACATCGGTGTCCGTTTTTCATTTTATGCTCTCGAAATCCTTTTCCATCTTGTGTCTCGGCCTGCTGCTGAGCGTCCAGGTTTTAGCGCAGAACAGCCAATATGTTTGGTGGAATCCTCAAACCGCGCCCTTTCCTGTCGTGGAAGGCCAGGCCTGGCCGAAAGAACTGAAAAGCCCTTACGACCGCCTGCCTGCCCGCGCGGAGAAGCAGGTGCGCGATGTGGTATGGGGCTTGTCGACGCAGTCGGCGGGACTGATGATCCGGTTTCGTGCCAATTCCTCCGAGATTAAGATTCGCTATGCGGTGGGCGGCAAGCACGCGCTTCCGCATATGCCGGCAACGGGCGTGAGCGGCGTCGACCTGTACGCGATCAGCAGCGACGGCGACTGGCGCTGGTGTGCGGGCAAATACGCATTTGGGGACACCATTACCTACGATTTCAGAAACCTTGCACCCAACGATAATTACCACAAGCACGGGCGCGAGTACCGGTTGTTTCTACCACTTTATAATAATGTAAAATGGCTGGAAGTAGGTACGCCGGAAGGTACCGAGTTTACGCCGCTGGCAGTAAGGCCGGAAAAGCCGATTGTCGTTTATGGTACGTCTATTATGCAGGGAGCCTGCGCGTCGCGGCCGGGAATGGCCTGGACTTCGATACTGGGCCGGAAAATGGACCGGCCGCTCATTAATCTCGGCTTTTCGGGAAATGGCAGGCTGGAAAAGGAAGTCGTTGACCTGGTGGGGGAGATCGATGCGAAGATTTATGTGCTTGATTGCCTGCCTAACCTCACCATCCGCCCGGATTCGAAGCTCGGGCTAACCGCCGAGGAGGTCAAAAAGCGCGTGATCAACTCGGTTACAGCGTTGCGCCAGAAGCGGCCGGATGTGCCCATCGTACTCGCAGAACATGCCGGCTATGCCGAAGAAGACATCAATCCTCAAAGCAAGCATTACTATGCAGAGATCAACGGCGTGTTGAAAGATGCCTTTGCAGCATTGAAATCACTGGGTTTTCAGAACGTATACATTATCCCCAAAGAAGATTTCGGGCTAGACTATGAATCGACTGTGGACGGCACGCATCCGACAGACGTGGGAATGCTGCAATATGCGGAAGGGTATGAAAAGCATTTGAGGAAGATCCTGCACGAGCCATCGGGCGAGGTTTCCACTACCCGGCCAATCATTCAAATGCGCGAGTTGCACAATTATGATTGGGAAAAAAGACACTCGGAAGTGCTGGAACTGAACCGGAAATCAGCGCCTGCAACGGTAGTGATCGGCAACTCGATCACGCATTTCTGGGGAGGATTGCCAAAAGGGCCCAGGGCTGTGGGGGAATCGTCGTGGAGCGGTACTTTCGGGAAGAATTCGGTGAACCTGGGTTACGGCTGGGATCGTATCGAGAATGTGCTATGGCGCATTTACCATGGCGAACTGGACGGTTTCAAAGCAAAACAGATCTTCGTTAACATTGGTACCAATAACCTCGGGCTGAATAGCGATGCGGAGATAGCAGCCGGTTGGAAGCTATTGATTGAGGCTATCAAATACCGTCAACCGCAGGCGCAGATTGTGATGATGGGCATTTATCCGCGTCGACAGCAGGAACAGCGCGTCGCTACATTAAATGAAAAACTCGCGCAAATCACCGGGGAGGCGGACGTGATGTTCATCAACCCAGGCAAAGTGTTCCTGAAACCGGACGGCAACATCGACGAAGCGCTGTTCTCCGACGGACTGCACCCCAATGAAAAAGGTTACAGCCTGCTGGGTAATGCGATTAAGCCTTTTGTGAAATAGGTTTAAAGCACAATCCCAATCCCAAACAAAATCACAAATAACAACGTTGAAAGTGCCATTTGTTTCAGGTATGGATCGAGGTCGCTGGCTTTGGTGAGGCGGGAAATGGCGAGGCCGTTTTTGACGAATAATGGAAAACTGAGGAAGAAGATAAGGCTGGTGTAGCTTGAAAAATGCTGCGCCGTGTACACTGTGACGCAAAGCATGCCTATCAGCAGAATACACCAGTGGTAGACGATGGCTTTTTCACGACCAATGCGGACTGGGATCGAGTTCTTTCCCGTTGCGCGGTCGGAGTCGATATCGCGGATGTTGTTGATATTCAATACACCTACGGCAAAAAGTCCGCAGCTCGTTGCAGGCAGCAGCAGGCCCCAGTTCCACACATGCGTGTGCAGGAAGTTGCTGCCGAGCACACCTACCCAGCCGAAAAAGATGAGAACGGAAAGATCGCCCAGGCCCACATAGCCATAGGGACGCTTACCTGCGGTGTAGGTAATGGCGGCAATAATGCAGGCAATGCCAATGCCGAGAAATACCCAGAAAGTATTTGCAGGGGCATCTTTTAATGCGATCGTGAGCAGGGTAATGCCTGAGATCAATGCCAGCACAGAAAAAATGATAATCGCCCGGAGCATTTTCTCTGCCGTAATGTGCCCCGAATGCACAGCCCGGCGCGGGCCTTCACGGAGCTCCGTATCCTTGCCATTCACGGCGTCGCCGTAGTCATTGGCAAAGTTGGAAAGTACTTGCAGGAGAATGGTGGTAAGCACGCTCAGACCCGCCACCGGCCAACTAAACTGCCCCGAAGCTGCTGCCAGGAAACAGCCCATTAAAATACAAGATAATGCAAGAGGTAATGTGCGGGGACGCGCGGCTTCAATCCAGGGATTCATTTTTCGGGTATTGTTAATTCGGGTAATTTCAGGCTGCCGTTTTTTGCTCGGCCCAGTCAATAATTTTTTCCGCAACTTCAAGTCCTTCCTTTGAAACGGCAGCACTTAGGACGCCATCGTAACTCATTGAAAGGTGAAGGACATCGTAAGCGATCAGGAAATTAGATAAGACTTTTTTGTCAATATTGGCAAGCTCTTCTTTATACCAGTCAACATTTTTTCGGCCCTTCTTTTTGTTGCCGAAAACGACGTCCAAAGCTTCCAGTACTCCAACATATGCCGTGTGGCCAGCCATTTTTACATACTTTCGGTCTTCGTAAACGCCATCTTCCTTTACCGCTTTTTCTCGTAAAATCTCTTTTGCATTCGATAGATAGCGACGGGCTTCGTTCATGTTTTTCATAGTTGCGTATAGTTGGTGTGTTCAAAAGAAACTGTCGGAAGAGCCCTCGGATAAACCTGGGCTGCTTCCGACAGTAAATTTACTTAAATTCCTACTGCCTGTGTGAATTCAGCATCGGTAGGCAATACTTTCGAAGCGAAGAAGTGCGTAAGTTCGCCTTTTTCGTTGATCACGTATTTGCAGAAATTCCAGGTAGGTACCTTGTCGTTCCAGCCGTTCAGGTCTTTGCTGCTCAGCCATTTGTAAATGGGAGCCTGGTCGTCGCCGAGGACCGATACCTTTTCAAACATCGGGAATGTCACGCCGTAAGTAGCCGAGCAGAAAGTAGCGATCTCCTCGCTGCTGCCTGGCTCCTGGCCACCGAAATTGTTGGCAGGAAACCCGAGTACCACCACTTTGTCGCCGTGATCCTTGTAAAATTTCTCCCAGTCGGCGTACTGCTTGGTGTAACCGCATTTGGAAGCTACGTTCAGAATCACCACTTTTTTGCCTTTGTACTTGCTCAGGTCAATGGTTTTGCCGCCTACCAGCGATTTAACCTTGAAATCATAAAGCGTTTGTTTCGCCACAGGCGCATTCTCGGGGCGGCTCGCGATTTCGGATTTGTCCACGAAAAGCCCGGTAATCAGGGAAGTAATCATAATGAAAAGTGTCTTAATGAGGCTCATAATAGGTTTTGGTTACGGTTGGTACATATTGTTAGAAAGTGATTGCATGCACGGATCGGGTTTTTGCCAATTCCAAAACACTATACGGCCCGATGTTGAGAAAAGTTGCTTACATCCGCTCAGGGACATCTATGCCCAATAACCCCAAAGCCTTGCGAATTGTTTCCGCAACTGCACCGGATAATGCGACACGCAGTTTTACCGCTTCTGGATCCGGATCGGAGAAGATCGAGACCTCCGCATAGAACTGATTATACACTTTTGCGAGCTCGAATGCATATTGCGAAATGAGCGACGGAGCGAACTCATTTGCTGCCGCCAGGACCTTCACCGGATATTGCGATAATGCAAACACCAACTCTCGCTCTGCCTGGTGCATGGCATAGCCGTCGCCTGGTAATGCCGCAGCAATGCCCGCCTGCTCACCCTTGCGCATGATCGAGCGGATACGTGCGTAGGTGTATTGGATAAATGGCCCTGTGTGTCCCTGGAAATCAATGGATTCTTCCGGATTGAAGAGCATTCTTTTTTTCGGATCTACTTTCAGCAGGAAGTATTTCAATGCGCCCAACGCCAGCTGATTGTACAGCAGTTTGGCTTCGTCGCTATTGAAATCGTCGATCTTGCCCAGTTCCTGGGTGCGGTCGGAAGCGGTTTGGACCATTTGTGCTACCAGGTCGTCGGCGTCGACCACGGTACCTTCGCGCGACTTCATTTTACCGGACGGCAAATCCACCATGCCGTAGCTGATGTGGTAGCAGCCGTTTGCATAAGTGCGGCCGAGGCGTTTCAGAATGGCAAAAAGTACTTTAAAATGGTAATCCTGCTCATTGCCTACAACCCACAGGTAGCGGTCGTTGCCGAAATCGCTGTTTTTCAGCTCGGTGGTCCCCAGATCTTGGGTGATGTACACCGACGTGCCGTCGCCGCGCAGTACCAGCTTTTCGTCAAGTCCGTCCTCCGTGAGATCGATCCAGACAGAATTGTCCGGCTTTTTGAAGAATACCCCTTTTTGAAGGCCTTCTTCGATAATATCCTTTCCTAGAAGGTAAGTATTTGATTCATAGTAGGTCTTGTCAAACCCTACGCCTATTTTGTTGTAAGTCTGCGCAAAACCCTCATACACCCAGTTGTTCATTTTCTGCCAGAGTGCCACGGTTTCGGGATCATTATTTTCCCAAAGCAGTAGCAGTTTCTGCGCTTCCAGTATCCAGGGGGCCTTTTTAGCAGCCTCTTCTTCGCTCAAACCCTGCTCGGTCAGCGCTTTGATCTGCTTTTTGTATTCAATATCAAACAGGACATAGTATTTGCCTGCCAGATGGTCGCCTTTAATCCCGCTCGATTCCGGCGTTTCGCCATTACCCAGCTCACGATAAGCCAGCATCGATTTGCAAATGTGAATGCCCCGGTCGTTGACAAGGCAGGTTTTGACCACATCGTAACCGCTCGCTTTCAGGATTTTGGAAAGCGAATCGCCCAGGAAGTTATTCCGCAAGTGGCCCAGGTGAAGTGGTTTGTTGGTGTTCGGGGAAGAGAATTCTACCATCACCGATTTACCATTCGAAGGCAGCGTACCAAATGCCTCGTCGGTAAATATCCTGTTGAACAGGTCCAGCCACGTGCTGTCTTTCAGACTGATGTTCAAAAAGCCCTGAACGACATTGAAACCTGAAACGAGTGATGACGACGCAACGAGTTCCTCGCCAATAATCTGCCCGATTTCGGCCGGCGCTTTGCGGGCCGTTTTGGTCAAAGGAAAAGTGACAAACGTGTAAAATCCCTCAAATTCTTTCTTGGTAGGTTGTAGCAGAATCTCCTGGTTGTCGAGCTGGAAATGTTTTTGAACCGCTTTTTGAATATCCTCCTTGAGTATTGCTTCAATTGTCATGAAAAATCGGGGATTACATTCCCGCAAGTTTTTATTTAAGTGAAATTATTTCTAATATTATTAGCAATGTGAGCCTTGCAACATGCAAAATTAGGCTAATTATTGATGTGTGTTACACCCCAGAAGGAAGAAGTTATGTATAACCGCTCCATAAATTATTTCGGGTTCCTATTCATGCTGCTGCTGGCCCTCACGCCCTTTGCGGGTGCCCGGGCGCAGTTGCAGCAATCCGATCGCCTCGAAATTCCGACCAACTCGTCTTCTTCCGAGCAATTTGAGGTTTTTAGTTTGGGTGAGAGGGGGATTTTATCCGTGATACGGGGCAATGAATTCTCCAACCGGAACGAGCAATGGGAGTTTGTGAAATACGATACGACCCTCAAAGCACTTTGGCGGACTTCTTATAAACTCGATTTCCGGTATATCCCGGTAATGGCCTACAAAGGGGAGGAGAGTGGCTACTGGCTGTTTGCCGAGCCGGATACCGACAAGTTTTTGTTTTTGCAACTGAATTTCCAGGACGGCTCGATCGACACCTACAAGGGCAACCTGCTTTCGGGCGTGGATGTGCAGCATTTCAAGGTGATCGGGAGCAAGGCGCTGGTGTCGGGCTACTATCGCTCCCGGCCGATTGTGATCGTGCATTCCTTTTTCGACCATACGACCCGCGTATTGCCCGGGCTTTTCGAAAAGAACACGGAGCTGAACAATGTCGACATCAACGAAATCGATGGATACATCAACGTGATTACCTACGCCTACCGGAAGAAAAACTGTGTTTTTGAGATAAAAACATATAACTATGACGGTAAGCTGCTCAAAAGGACCAGTTTGAGCGATCCCCGGTACAGCTTTATTTCAGGGCAGATCGTGCCGCTCAATGCCGACGATTCATACCTGATCGGCAACTATTCGGTAGGCTGCACCCAGTATTCGCAGGGACTTTACGTGACGCACATTTCCGATGATACACCCGAGCAGCCTCAGTTCATCGAATTCTCGGAGTTGCAGAATTTCTTCAATTATATGAAGCCGAAGCGGCGTGCGCGGGTTTTGGAAAAGATCGGCAAACGCAAAAGCCTGGGCAAGGAGAACCGCTTTCGTTACAGGCTGCTGGTGCATCAGCTGATCCAGACCGAAAAGGAAATCGTGCTGGTGGCGGAGGTGTACTATCCCAATCAGCGGTCTACGAGCCCCATTATCTCCGGCGGCATCTCCCGCCCCTATGTAGCGCGTGCGCTCGAAGGCTACCGTTACACCCACGCCATCGTATGCGGTTTCGACCTCAGCGGCAAGCTCATGTGGGACAATACCATTACCATTAAAGATCTCACGAGCTTCGACTTGCAGGAAATGGTGCAGGTTACGCCTGTCGACGACTACTTTGTGCTCGCCTATCCTCAGGAGGGTGAAATCCACACCGAGGTCATCAGTCGGAACAAGGTGGTGGTCGAAACTGAAAAATTCAAAATCAATCCGAAATCGGAGAAGGAGAAGGTGCTCAACAATGAAGACGGCTACCTGTCGCCCTGGTATGGACAGTATTTCCTTGCCTACGGCATGCAGCGGATCGGTACATCGTCCATCGTGCAGGGGCGGGAAGTCTTTTATGTGAATAAGCTTACTTACAAAACCGACGAGATCGGTAAAATGCAGGCCAAAGAAGAAGCTTCCCGGCCGGGTCACCAGCCCTGAAGCGCAGCTAGTCGACGAGCCAGATGTGGTCCGCGTCAAAGCCCTGCTCTTTCCATTCTACCTGCACGCGCTGCGATTCTACCGTACTCACCTGCATTCCCACGTAATTGGGATCGATGGGCAACTCGCGGTTGTAGCGTCTGTCGATGAGTACCAGTAGCTCCACTACTTTCGGGCGGCCGAATGCGGTCATAGCATCGAGCGCAGCGCGCACCATACGGCCGCTGGCGAGCACATCGTCGATCAGGATCACTTTTTTACCTTCGATCAGGAAAGGGACGTTGGTTTTGTTCGGCACGAGCGGGGACTCGCGGCGGCGGAAATCGTCACGATAGAACGTAGCGTCCAGGTGCCCCAGCAGGATATTTTGACCGGTTATCCCGCGGAGTTCCGTCACAATGCGTTCAGCAAAGTGGATTCCCCTGGGCTGCAAACCCATGACAACCGTGTTTGAAAAATCCTGGTGGTTCTCAATCAGTTGCTGGCATAGCCGGCTGATCATTATTTCCAGAAGGGGGCTGCTAAGTACTAATCGTTTTTGGGGTATCATGAAATTTCCCTGAATTTTAGCCTAAATTAAAGTGCTCTTAGACGAAATTAAAACTTTTATCGAATGAAATATCTGATTGCCGGGCTGGGGAATATCGGTCCGGAGTATGCTTTTACCCGGCACAACGCCGGCTTTATGGTGCTGGACCGCCTCGCCGCGCAGCACGATTTTAAATTTTCTTTTGAGAAACTGGCATTCACGGCTGAGTGGAAGTATAAAGGCAGGCACATTTATTTTATCAAACCTACTACCTACATGAACCTGAGTGGGAAGTCGATCCGGTATTATATGGACCAGTACAAAGTGCAGGCAGAGAACACGCTAACCATTGTGGATGAGCTGCAATTGCCGTTTGGTACGTTGCGGATCAAACCCAAGGGAAGCCACGGAGGGCACAATGGTCTGAAGAATATCGAGGAATTGCTAGGCACTACGGAATACCCCAGATTGCGTTTCGGGATAGGAAATAATTTTCCACGCGGCAGGCAAGTAGATTACGTGCTAAAACCTTTTTCCAATGAGGAAATGGCGGAGCTGCCCATCATTTTGGACAAAGCTGGTGAGATGGTTACATCGTTTTGCACTTTGGGTATACAGTCGACAATGAATAATTATAACCAATGATAGTACTTTTTAAAGAAAATATAAATATTTCAAGAATTGTATTTATTTGGTTGTTTACTGTTTTTGTAAAATTTAATAAAAGTTATTTGCTGATTATTAATATAAAATAAGTTTTAAAGTGTCGAAATTGCGATAAAATTCCAAAGAAAATTTTGATAGACAGATTTCTTCTAATTTGTAATTTCAAAATTAATTCGGACATTTGTAATGCAATACGGCGGGAGGGAAATTGAATAAATCCATGAAGCCAGACTGGGATTCATTTATCTTTACATGAGAATCGAATTTCAGGGTTGCATTCCGGTAAAATAAAGCACAGCGGCAGCGCTTGTAGGGGTGAAACAGCAAGATTTCGTCAGATCTGGAGAATAATTGACAGCGTATATTGCATACATTCTCCGAATTTTGTAAAGCAGAAAAATTGGAGTATTATTGATAGTATTCTTACTTTTCAAAAACAGTGAAACGATCAGGAAGCCTGATGCGTTAACAGAAAAAAGGAAAAACAGCTGAAAAGCTAAAAGATATAAAAGATAAGAAAAGGTTAAGGGTTTAGGAATAGTCAGTATAAAGCCATCTCCATGAGATGGCTTTATCTTTTTACAGGCTCTGCCCAAACTTCCACTCTCCTGTTCGACTTCTTGGTCGCTTCCGTCTTGTTCATCAGCTTCGGTTGTGCCGACCCGTAGCCCGATCCCTCAATGCGGTTGGCGATAATGCCCTTGCCGATCAGATAGGCTTTTACGGTTTCCACACGCTTGTTGGAGAGTTCCAGGTTTTTTTCAAAACTGCCGGTATTATCGGTATGGCCTTTCAGTACCAACCGCAGGTCCTGCCGCTTCTGGAAAAATGTCACGATTGAATCAAGGTCGGCCAGGGCGGAGTCTTCGAGTATTTCTGTCCCCTGGCTGAAATAGAGCGTCGAAAGCGGCGTAGCATGCGTTTCGGGCGCCATGTTCATCAGCGCCTTCACTTCTTCAAATCGGTTATTGGTGCGTACAGTTACGCTTTTGGCCTGGAAGCCGTCGGCCTGTGCGGTAATGCGGTAAGTTTCGTGCGGGGGAAGTTCTACATTATAGATGCCGTCGATCGTTTTGGTGTGCGCTACGAGCGAATCATTAGCTGACTTACGGACGTGCACTTCGGCGTCATTGACGGGTTTCAGGTTGCGGCCGTCATACACCCGCCCGGTTACCACGGCCAGGTTTCTGTTCCGGACGGGTTCCGCTTTTTCCTCCACCGGTTTCGGCTCTTCTTTTGGTTCTTCTTTTTGGGCAACCGGTTCCTTGAAAGTTTTGGTGATTGTCTGATAGCTTCTCCGTACAAAAACGGGCGTCATGACCCGGTCATACAGGCGAACCAACGCCACGGTGCCTGCGCTGGACTCATTGCCGGCGATAAGGTCGTCCTGGAACATATTCAACACCTGGTCTGCGTCGAGCACTCCCTCGGTACCGGGATCTTTGAAATCCAGTTTCAATACACCATTAATGTACATTTTAATGACTTTGGTTTCGTGGTCGCGGGAGTAGACGTAATGTACCCACTGCTTTGCGCGCACAGCGGCCTTTTCGCTCATAGCAAAATTGAAGAAATTGAGTTTGCCGTGATAAATATAGGTCCCGTAATCGCTCTTGCGGTTCTTAAAATCGAGCACACGTTTCCAGATATCGAGCGAATCGAGCTTGAAATAGATCTCGACAGTGAACGACTTGTTCAGAAACCCCTTTGCTTCCCCGCTGTTGAATTGCAGCCCGCTGTTCTTGTCGAAAAGGTAAATCGACCTCGACAGGTAGTCGGAGCCGGGAATCTGTTCTTTGATAATTTTCCCCTGACGTCCGAGCGGTTTCAACGCAGGACCTCCGCTTTCAATAGGCAGAAAGCCGTTGTTGAAGTCGTAGGTCCACTGGTTCTGGGCATGCGTTTGCAGTGCGAGGGCAGAAAGCAATGTGATGAACACCGCCCGCAGCGCATTTTTTTTATTAATCATACCCAAAAATATAAAAAGTGGGGGCGGAAGCCGAAGTACAACTTGTAATTTTGGAACGTTATTATTCTTGCGTGTGAAAAACATTGGTATTGGTATTCTCTTTTCCATTCTCTGGTCGTCGGCGTCCGTAGCCACGAAATTCGGCGTGCAGTCGGCCTCTCCCCTGATATTGGCAAACGTCCGGTTCTTTATAGCTGGTATCTTGCTGTTATCATTTTCATACCTGTTTGCGAAAGATCAGAGCTATCGCATGCCGACCAAAAAGGAATGGCAGCAGCTTGCGCTGTTCGGTTTTCTGAATACAACGCTCTACCTGGGCCTGTACGTGTACGCGATGAAGTATACCGCGGCAGGCATCGGCAGCCTGGCGGTGTCTACAAATCCGCTCATTATCGTGCTGCTATCGTCGTGGTGGCTCAGCAGAAAGCCCAAAGCGGAGGAATGGGCAGGAATAGTGTTGGGAATGGGCGGCGTAGCAGTGGCCACTTACCCGCTGCTTGCAGACAGTTACACGACGGTCGGCGGCATTACCTTGTTACTCATTAGTATGGTGACTGTTTCCGCCGCCAGTGTTTACTATGCAACTGTAAAATGGGAGTTGCCCAATTTGCTGATCAATGGCTGGCAGGTTTTTCTGGGCGGCGTTTTCTTGCTCCCGCTTACGCTGTTCATGGCGGATTTTGGGACGACCAAGCTGGATTCCGTTTTCTGGGGTTCCGTGTTATGGCTCAGTCTTGCCGTTTCAATAGTGGGATTGATATGCTGGTTTTATCTGCTGCGGATCGATACGGTCAAAGCATCCATGTGGCTGTTCCTCTGCCCGCTTTTCGGGTTTTTCTTCGCGTGGTGGCTGATGGGCGAGCCCGTAACGATCTACACGGTGATGGGGACGGTACTGGTGGTGGCCGGATTGTACGCCGGGCAGCGCACCAAATTCGCCGCCCGCTCTTAGCAGGCTGAAATTAGTAATTTTCCCCGGCGTTAGCGCCTAGTCAACCAGTATTTCGCCTTTAAGATACAACTTAGCCTGACCGCCGATGAAAACGCGGTCGCCGTCCAGCTCGCATTTCAGAAAGCCGCCCCGGCGTGAGAGCTGGCGTGCATTCAGCTGATTTTTGGAAAGTTTCTCGGCCCAGTAGGGGATTAAGGTCGTATGCGCGGAGCCGGTTACCGGGTCTTCGTCGATGCCGGATTGCGGCGCAAAGAAGCGGGAAACGAAATCCACTTCATTGCCTGCTGCTGTAACGATCACACCCCGTGCAGGGATCGTGGAAAGAATAATAATGTCGAAATCCAGGTTTTGGACCACTTCTTCCGATTCGAGCACCACCAGGTAATCCGTTTTGCCTTTGTAAACTTCCAGGAGCGTTGTGTTTTTCAAACTTTCCACGAGGCCCGGAGGCGGAACGGCAATGTGGTATTGATCCACGGGGAAATTCAGCGTAAGCCAATCTTCCTTGCAATCCACAGTGAGTACGCCGCTTCTCGACTCGAAGCTGATCGACTGTCCTTCATAATTCTGGATATTGAAAATCACGTATGCGGCAGCGAGGGTGGCATGGCCGCAAAGATCCACTTCCACCATCGGCGTAAACCACCGGATGTGAAAACCATTTTCGGTCGGTACGTAAAATGCAGTTTCGGCGAGGTTGTTTTCAGCAGCGATGGCGAGCATCGTTTCCTCCGGCAGCCATTGCTCCAAAGGAACTACCGCAGCAGGGTTTCCGCCAAACAACTTGTCAGTAAAAGCATCGATTTGGTATATGGGGAGTTTCATGAAGTCAAATGGGCTTGATATCGGCAAGGTATTAAAAATATCCGCTTAGGGAAGATTTTCTTACCAATTTTTAATATAATTTATTAGAAATAGATAAAAAACCATATAGCCGGAAAACGGGGCGTTACCGCTTTCTGTTTTTCATCCGAAGGTACACGCCATTGGTCCAGCCGAATCCCTCCTGAATTTCATATTCACCTCCTCCGGCAATCAGGTTGGTGTCCGATACATTGTATTTTTCAAGCATTTTTCCCGAATGCCTGAACTCCTTTTCGATCAGCCCCAGCCATTCGTCGCTGAGCTCATTGGCGGTTCGGTGGAAATTGTAATTTCTCAATCCCTTGTAAACGATCCATTGCAGCGGTGCCCAGCCATTGGGCGCGTCCCATTGCTGGCCGGTACGAACCATGGTCGTGAGTAACCCGCCGGATTTCAAAAAGTTGAGCCTGATATAGGCACGGAGGTAATGCGAATGCGGTTTGGGCGCTAGTTTGAAAAACAACGGAAAGGCTCCCGCAATGGTGATCGATTTGGTGAAATCCCTTTTGCGGAAATCATAATCCATGTAATAATGCCTCGATTCGTCCCAAAAATAGGTCTGAATGGCGATGTTCCGTTGCCGCGCTTTTTCTTCATAAAGCAAATGCATCCGCCGGTTATCCGATAGCAGATAAGCTTCCGCAATGGTCTTTTCAAGGTGGTAGAGCAGGCAATTGAGGTCGATCGGCAGAATATCGGTAGTGTGGATGGACGCAAAGTCGCTCTCGTCGGCGAACCACCGGCTGCTGAAATCCCAGCCCGACTCCGCCGCCGCCCGGATATGGCGGTAGAGTTCGTCGGGAGGGGTATCATATTTCTCCGAAACTTCCTGTGCGAGATCCGTGTCCTCGCTGTATGATTCGGGACGCGGCGTAGCCTTGTCGTCCCAGTAGCGATTCAGCAGCACGCCGTCGGGCAGGTACACCAGGCGGCGGTGGGCCGTAAAAGGCGCGCAAGGTTCCTCACAGCCGTCCATCCAGTAGTTGTACTCCTTCTGCATTTGGGGCAGGTATTTTTTCAAAACCTTTTTACCCTCCATTTCACTGAACAGCCTCACCATCAACGAAAAGAATGGAGGCTGCGAGCGGCTGAGGTAATAGGTCCGGTTGGCGGTGGGTATGAAACCCAATGTATCCACCAGGTAGGCGAAGTTGTTGAGCATGTTTTCGATCAACTCCGCACGCCCGGATTCTTTGAGCCCCAGCATCGTGAAATAGCTGTCCCAGTAGTAGATTTCGCGGAAACGCCCGCCGGGCACCACATAGGGGTGCGGCAGCGGAATGAGCGAGCCGCCCCGTTCCTGGTTTTCGGGCTGGCGGGTAAGCACGGACCACAGCTTGCCGACATGGTCGGAAACCGGTTCGGTTTTATCCGAAATGAATTCCGACGCAATATGCGCTGGCATTCTGAAATACCCGCGTATGAATGCTTCCATATCGAAGCCGGGCTCGTCTTTTTCCCTGTGGTACCGCTCGATGATCAGCACCGGGTCTTCCAGCGGAATGGCGTCGGCGAATGTTTTGGAATCCGAAAAAATGTGGCTGCACTGCACGTCACGGAATAGCGTTCCGTACAGCTCCTCAGGGGAGATGTGAGCCTGGCCATAAGTGAATGAAGGAGCAACAAAACCGTACAAAACAAACTGATTTTAAAGGGTTTCCACTAAATTAAAACTTATTTGACCTCTGTAAATTTAAGTTTTGGTAATAGCATTGCATTTTCGATGAGCCTGATCTGAATGTTCAGGATACCTGCTTCCGCGTAGGCATTGATCTTCTCCGCATCGTCGGTCGGCTTATGGTAATCGTCATGGCCGCCGGTATGGAAAAACAGCACGGGTATTTGTTTGGCATAAAACGAGCCATGGTCCGAGCCGCCACTTCCCGCGTTATCGGTAAAGAACTTCGTATCGCTTTTCACATCCTTAAAAATCGCCGGCCACTCGGCACTGGTACCATACCCGCCGATGCCTACGCCGCGGCTGGGATCGTAGCGGCCGATCATGTCCATGTTCGACATAAAATTGATATCGGCCAGAGGCAAAGTCGGGTTGTTAACAAAATAACGAGAACCGACCAGCCCCAGTTCTTCCGCTCCGAATGCGATAAAAAGGAAGTTGTAAGGCTCCTTTTGGTCATTTTGCGAAAAATACCGCGCCAGTTCGAGCAACCCGGCCACGCCGGATGCGTTGTCATCGGCGCCATTGTGGATCTGTCCCTCGGGCTTTTCGGCTTTGGAACTTCCCTGGCGGCCCAGTCCAAGATGGTCAAAATGAGCGCCTATGACGATGGTATATAGCGCTCCGTTGTCGAGGAAACCTATTACATTCCGCGCCTGCCGAACACTATCGGGGACCACTATGCGCCGGATCTTTGCCGTGAAAGGCTGGTAATATCCCTGGGTTCCTTTGGGTAAAAGATGGTACTTTTTGAATTGTTTCGCCACATACTTCGCCGCTTTCTCATTCTCTTTGCTACCTGTGCCGCGGCCTTTCATTTTGTCGGAAGCGAGGAAGGAAATGTGTTTGCGGATGTTTTCCGGCGAGGGGGTTACAGACTGTCCAAATGACTGCACAGCGCCCAAAACGAGCAGCAGACTGTGAAAAAAGATTCTCATTACATTAAAAATAGTTAAGAGGCAAAGATACGCCGCGGCGCTGCGAGAGGACGGTTGGAGCCACAGAATTTTTGCATTTGTTTGTATTTTCAGGCATCCGGGCTTAATATTGCACCATCAATCAATTGCTTCCCTTGAACGGCGGTTGATTTATAAAGAAGAGGCGAGAGAATGGGCTCTATGAACCTCTGGCAACCTGCTACCGCGACGGAGAAAGGTGCTAATTCCCACCTAAGTTTATTAGGAGATATAAAATCAATTCGTGTGCTCTTACAGTTAGAAATTTCCGTAAGCCGATTGGCTTTAGTCTCGCAGCTACAACCGAAAGTTTGTATTTCGGCTGTCCATTTTAACATGTGTTGAATTTAACCACGTGCTGTGGCTCTTATGCAAGCGGAACAGAAGACATTTAAATACCCCTATCCTTACGCGCTCGAAATGGGTGGCGAATTGCCAGGATTTGAACTCGCATACACTACCTACGGAGAAAGGAATGCCCATGACACCAATATTGTATGGATTTGTCACGCGCTTACGGGCAGCTCCAGCGCCCATGAGTGGTGGGATGGCCTGGTAGGCGATGACAAATATTTCAACCCTTCGCAGCATTTTATTATTTGCGTCAATGTGCTGGGCTCGGCCTATGGGTCTACCGGGCCGCTTTCCGTGAACCCGCGTACCAATAAGCCCTACTACCATACCTTTCCAACGCTGACTGTACGTGATGTGGTGGGTACGCTGGACCTCTTGCGGCAGGAGCTGGCGATCAGTAAAATCAAGATCTGCATTGGCGGATCACTCGGCGGCCAGCAGGCGCTCGAATGGGCCGTGGAAAAGCCCGACTTGTTTGAAGAGCTGATTCTCATCGCTTCCAATGCATTGCATTCGCCCTGGGGCATCGCATTCAATGAATCGCAGCGGATGGCGATCGAGGCGGACCCTACTTACAAGGAAGAAACCGACGAAGCCGGAGCCATGGGCATGCGCGCCGCGCGGTCGATCGCATTGCTCTCTTACCGGAATTACGATACATACAACTTTACCCAGGCGCGCGACAATCCCGACCAGATCGACGATTTTCGTGCATCGTCGTACCAGCAATACCAGGGCGACAAGTTTGTGAAGCGTTTCAATGCATTCTCCTACTGGGCGCTGTCGAAGATCATGGACTCGCACAATGTGGGCCGCAACCGCGGGGGTATCGTACATGCGCTCGGGCTCGTGAAGGCGAAAACGCTGGTGCTTGGGATTAAGTCCGACCTGCTTTTCCCTCTTTCGGAGCAGCAGTTTCTGGCTCGCCACATTCCGGATGCAGCATTCCAGGAGATCGATTCCTTGTACGGTCACGACGGATTTTTGATTGAATACAAGCAACTTTCGCAGGTGATCCGCGCGTGGCAGGAAACGAACGGCCAGTTACAGATGGCGCGCATTCGCTGATGCATTCAGGTAATATGAATTGATACTAAACTGTCAGCCTGAGCAAACCGGGCCGCCGGGCGGTCGAAGGCCGTTACTGTAACGGCCTTCGACCGCCCGGCGGCCCGGTTCGCTCAGGCTGACAACGAAAAAGTGTAACTCTCTTTGTTTACTTCGAAAGGCTTAGCAGCAGCTCGGGCTCGTTGGTAGTAATGTAATCCACGTCTTTTTCCAGGAAGTATTTCAAATCCGCTTCATCATTCACTGTCCACACGTTGGTAGTCAGTTTTTTCTGGCGCATGGCCGGAATGTAATCCTCTTTTCTCTTCAAAACGCTAAGATGGTAGTCGATACCGTCGAGGCCTGCGGCCTGGATTTCGTCAGGCGTTTTGTCGCCGTTCAGGTATTCGACGTGCGCCTTCGGCGCGAGCTCTTTCACTTTCAAGCAAACATCCCAGCTGAATGCAATGTAGTCGGTGATTTTTTCCACCTTCATTTTCTTCACCAATTCCACGCATTTGGTTGCCAGTGCGAGCGAGCGCTCCTTGCTGATCTTTGAGGTTTTGATTTCCAGGATCAAACGGGTTTTCTTTTGTTTCGAACCAGCCTTCAGGTAAGCTTCCAAAGTAGGCAGCGATTCGCCGTTGGCCAGTTTAATCTTCGAAAGTTCAGCCGAATTAGTCGTTTCGATATTCGTACCCTGGATGGAATGGTCGTGCAGTACGTACAAAACGGAATCCGCAGACATATGCACATCGAATTCGCTGCCGTAGCACCCGAGCTTGATCGCGTGTTCCAGCGCACCGATCGAGTTTTCGGTGGCACCTGTGTTTTTCCAGGCACCACGGTGCGCGATCACTTTGTTTTTCTTTTGAGACATACCATCCATCGACACCAGGCTCATCAGCCCGATAGCAAGCATTAAAAATCCTTTTTTCATTGTATTCAAATTAAACTTCATTTAAAAGACATTTTTCGGCTTGTCTTACCCCCATCGGGCAAAACAGCGGCGAAATTACAGCAAGTCCGGCCGGTGATTGTTAGCACAATATTAAGTTATTCCAAACCCTGGTGCGGAGTCAGCGTAAGGATCACCATTTTGGAGGTAGGCGTGTTGCTCTTCTCCGCTACGCTCGTAATGGGAACCAGCACATTGGTTTCAGGGAAATAGGTCGCGGTACATTGCTCGGGAATAGGATATTCGACGACTACAAACTTGTGCGCCACCCGCTCCACGCCGTCATATCGGTTGTGTAAATCGACGAGGTCGCCGTTTTTTAAGTTTCTCTCCTGCATGTCCTTCGCATTCATCAGGATCACGCGCCGCTCGTTGTGAATGCCCCGGTAGCGGTCGTTGAGGCCATACACGGTGGTATTGAACTGGTCGTGGCTGCGAATAGTCATCATCATCAGCTCGCCTTCGTTCAAATGCTGCATTTGAGGCGCTGCGATGTGGAAATGTGCTTTCTGGCTCGGCGTGTCGAATGTCCCTGCCCGGTTACAGTTTGGTAAATAGAAACCTCCGGGTTGTCGCACCCGCTCGTTATAATCTGCAAAACCGGGGATTGTACGCTCGATATCGGTGCGGATCAGGTCGTAATCCTCTATGTATTTGTCCCAGCTTACTTTGCTTCGCGTGCCCAATGTGGCCTTGGCTAGCCGGCACACGATTTCCGGCTCGCTCAGCAGGTGACTTGAAACAGGTTCCAGCACCCCGCGGGATAGTTGTACCACACTCATGGAGTTTTCGCAGGACACAAAGCGGTTTTCTCCGTTCCGCATGTCCTTGTCGCTCCGGCCGAGGCAGGGCAATATCAATGCTTCCTGGCCGTGCACGAGGTGGCTGCGGTTCAGCTTGGTAGAGACATGGACGGTGAGCCGGCACTTCTGCAATGCCCCGGCCGTGAAACGCGTATCCGGCGTGGCGGAAAGGAAATTGCCGCCCATGGCAAAAAATACCTTCGCTTTGCCGGCATGCATTGCTTTAATGCATTCGACTACATCATACCCGTGTTCCCGCGGGGGCGCGAAATGGAAATTTTTTTCGATGGAGTCCAGGAGTTTGGCCGTGGGCCGTTCGAAAATACCCACGGTACGGTCGCCCTGCACGTTGCTATGCCCGCGTACCGGACAAGTTCCTGCGCCGGGTTTGCCGATACTGCCTTTGAGCAGAAGCAAATTCACGATTTCCTTGATCGTATCGACGGCATTTTTATGCTGGGTAAGCCCCATAGCCCAGCAGGCAATGATCTTGTTTTTGCCCGCAAGCACGCGCGCCACGTCCTTCACCTGCGCGAAAGGTACGCCTGCCTGAGCGGCGAGTTGCGCGGGGTCGAATTGTTTCAGATCCTGAATGAAATCGGTGTAGCCTTGCGTGTTCTGGCTGATAAAGTGTTGGTCAAAAACGCTGCCTGGGCGCTTCTGTTCTTCTTCCAGCAGAAGGAGCTCGATGGCTTTAAGCAATGCCATGTCGCCGTTGATCTTCACTTGCAGGAAAATATCGGTCAGCCCAGGGTTAATGCCGAGCACGCCCGCAACGGTTTGCGGGTTATTGAAGCCCATCAGACCGGTTTCCGGTAGTGGATTGATAGAAATAATGGTAGCACCGTTGGCCTTTGCCTTCCGTAATGCCGTGAGCATGCGAGGGTGGTTGGTACCCGGGTTCTGGCCGAGGATCATGATCACTTCGGCCTGGTAAAAGTCATTCAATGTAACCGAACCTTTGCCGATGCCGAGAGATTCGCCCAATGCCGTGCCGCTGCTTTCATGGCACATGTTGCTGCAATCGGGCAGATTATTCGTGCCGAATTCCCGCACAAAAAGCTGGTAAAGGAATGCTGCTTCGTTGCTCGTGCGGCCGGAAGTGTAAAATACGGCCTCGTCGGGCGACGCGAGCTGGTTGAGCTCATTACCTATTTTATCAAATGCGGCTTCCCAGGTAACGGGCTGGTAATGCGTGCCGCCTGCGGGCAGGAACATCGGTTCTGCAATGCGCCCCTTGCCGCCGATCTCGTAGTCGGAAAGTTGGCCCAATTCCTGTACGGAATGCTGCGAAAAGAATTCGGCGGTGAGTTTTTTGGCGGTGGCTTCCTCGGCTACTGCGCGGGCCCCATTCTCGCAGTATTCGGCGATCCCCGACCGCTCGTCGTCCGGGTCTGGCCAGGCACAGCTGGGGCAGTCGAAGCCGCCTTTCTGGTTGAGGTTGAACAATGCCTTCATCCCGCGCTGCAAACCTGCCTCGCTGACGGTCTTTTCCAATGCCGACATGACGGCTGGAATGCCCGCGGCCACTTTCTGGACAGGGCCTTGTTTCAAACCGGTTAGTTTTTCCGGGTTTTCAGCGCCGGGTACGGGAAGCGGGTTTTCGGCCATGGCTCAGCAGGTTTTGGGATTATCGTAATTGTCGGACTGGTCTTCGGCGACGTTGTCCAGGCATTTAAAATCTTTTTCAATCAACATATACAACGAACCGCCGTTGCCGAGCGGCATATTTCCTTCAAAACCGACGGTATTGTTCGCGGCCCAGCCCGTCAGGAGCTTCACCGGAATATCCAGCGTGATTTTGTTATCCTCAAACCGGGCTTTCAGTTCATCACCACCCGATTTTTGCAAGGCATAGCTTAATTGTGCAGTTCCAAAATCGGTCGTTTCTTCGAGGTAACCTTCTTCTTCCAGCTTGCCCACTTCCGATTTGGATAGCCTGAAACGTACGGAATTTCCGTAAATGCGGATTTTCATAGTGAAATAATTCGGCGATGGCCGGTGTAAATGTTGAATTTATCTTTCTTAAGAAACCCTATGAGCGTAATGCCGCTCTCTTCCGCCAGCTGCACCGCCAGGCTTGAAGGCGCCCCTATGGCTGCTACCACGGCCAATCCGGCCATGGCGGCTTTTTGAATGAGTTCGAAACTTGCCCTGCCGCTGAGCAGGAGAATACGATGGGCGAGGGGCAGTTGGTCTGCCAGCAGTGAAGCCCCGATAAGTTTGTCTAATGCATTATGCCTTCCTACGTCCTCACGTAACATCAGAAATTGCCCTGAAACGTCGAAAAGGGCCGAGGCATGCAGCCCTCCGGTAACTTCGAAAGTATTCTGGTGCCGGACAATCTGCTCTACGAGGCGGTACAACAGATCTTTGTTCAAAACAAGGCCTTCCTGTGGATCGGTGTACACGGACCTTGTCCTGATTGCATCAATACTTGCTTTGCCGCAAACTCCGCAGCTCGACGTGGTGTAGAAGTTGCGTTCCAGGGAGCCCAGTTGCGGTTCGAAACCGGCGGAGCAGGTTACGACCACGCGGTTTTCATCCAATGGCGAATGCGAGATACTTTCAATCTGGGATTTAGAATGAATAATGCCCTCCGTAAAGAGAAACCCGGCGGCGAGTTCCTCATCATGGCCGGGGGTACGCATCGTTACCGAAATGCTTCTGCGCTGCTGCTGACCTGCCGACTGAAATGCAATTTGTATTTCGAGCGGCTCTTCCACGGCCAGCTGATCGTCCAGCTCCTCCGTTCCCTGATCGCCGATGCGCGTGATTTTATGACTGGTTATCGGGCTGGTTTCCATTTTCAAAATCTTTGTTTACTTCAAGCGCATGCTTCACAGCGCGGTAGTCGTCGATGGTGTCCACACTTTGCATTGTTTGTGCCGAAACGGGCTGGTATTTTCCGGCACTATTCCCTTGAAGAAAACGCTGCAGCGAGTGCGAGCCATTTTCAAAAGCGTTCAATAATGCGTCACCCGCCGATCGCGAATACCACCCGAGCAGCGGCTCGTAGAATGCATTTTGGTTATAAAAGGCCGAAGCCGGCAAATCCTTATTAGTATAATGCAGAAAATTGGCCAGTTCGTCGGTTGTCAGGTACGGATAATCGCAGCCGGCCACCAGGAAGTCGTTTCCCGGAAAGGCGGCGAATGCGGTCAATAAGGCGGTCATGGGGCCGGCACCGGCGAATCGGGGCAGGTCGGCCAGTTTCGGGTAACTCGTGCGGAAAGTTCGGTGTTGCTCCGCATTACAGCAAACGACCACGTGCTCGCAAAGGGGCGCAAGCAGGTCGGCAACGTGTTCGTATTGCGGTTTTTGGTAATACACCAGCAAGCTTTTGTCGGTCCCCATTCTCGTGCTTTCACCCCCGCAAATCACCAGTCCGTATAAGCTCATAATGGCAGGTCAATGGTTTTAATCGGTCAAATATGCGTAACTTCCTTTTATGGAAATGGGTGATGTTAAAATATTAAGGAAAAAACCGATTTATCCGGTCAGCCCCGAATTGCGCAAATACCTGCGTTTTTACCAGCGCGATGCCAGGCTGCCGGTTGCTTACCACGATTTGCTGAATTTCTACGAATCGTTTCCGGTGTCCGATAAAAACGGCAAGGACACGCTTTGGGAAAGCCCGCTGTACCCGGCGCATGAGCTGGAACGGCTGCATTCCGGCTTAAAAAAGGTGTACGCCATGCTGAAAGCCAATGGTAACCTGCGCATTGTCGAGCACAAGTATATCGACCGGATCGACTACTGCAAATTCGGCAACTCCAATCCGTTCCGCATTAAAATCGTGAACCGGCTGAACGATATTTACGACTATTTCTATGTCAAAAAGGCCGATTCTTCCCGCATTTACGGACTGGAACTCGAAGAGATATTTTCACCCAACCAGGTAAACTACCTTGTCGACGGCGAGACGCTGATCGAGGAGCATATCGCGGGCATCCCGGGCGACGAGTTTGCGCGTACCCGCATGAGCGATCCCGACTACAACCCGATCAGGATCGCCAAGGAATTTGTCAAGTTCAATGAGCGCTGCAAGATCACGCTGCTCGGCGATATGCGTTCCTACAACTTTGTCATGCAGATTACCCCGGATTTCGACGACTTCCAGTTCCGTCTCCGCGCCATCGACTTCGACCAGCAGTTTTACGAGGGTAATCTCAAAGTTTACATGCCCCAGTTTTTCAAAGAAAACCTGCCTTATGTGCAGCTGGCTATGGAGCACCTCACCGACAAAACCGTGGTACAATACCAGCAGGAGGAACAATCGTCGATCATGTACCAGGCCAAAGCCGAACGCTACCGCCTTCGCGACCTGCGGGATGTGTGTATCAAAGACAAAATATCGACCGCCGAGAATATCCATCAACTGCGCGAAAGCCTTGCCATGCATTATTCAGACGACCACTACTACAAATGCGAATCGATGACCGAGATCATCGAATTGAATATCAAAAATGTGATACGGATGGTGATCGCGTAGGACCTGTACTTCTCGAAGCAATGGCCCGGGGTGATTAAAGTTGTGGTTAATAAGGATTGACGATACGGCATTCCCGGATATTAATCGTAATTTTGTGGCCGCATTAAGGAACCGACTCCCGTTGAGCGACGTTGGTTCCATTCAATTCTAACCAAAAATCGGAAGGCATTCAACCTTCGCCAGATTACTACAATGAGTAAACACGGACGCATTCTGGTCGCCATGAGCGGCGGCATCGACAGCTCGCTTGCAGCTGTTCTTCTCCACGAACAAGGTTATGAAGTCATCGGTATGACGATGAAAACCTGGGATTACGCCAGCAGCGGCGGTACGAAGAAAGAAACCGGTTGTTGTTCGCTGGATTCGATCAACGACGCACGAAACATAGCGGTAGAACTAGGTTTCCCGCATTACATTCTCGACATCCGCGCAGAGTTCGGCGACTATGTGATCGACCATTTCACAGGAGAATACCTCGAAGGCCGTACACCTAATCCATGCGTGCTTTGTAACACCCATATCAAATGGGACGCTTTGCTTCGCCGTGCGGATCGGCTCGATTGCGAGTTCATCGCCACCGGGCACTATGCCAATATGCAGTTCAACAATGGCCGTCACTATGTATCCAAAGGCATTGATGCCTGGAAGGATCAAAGTTATGTGCTCTGGGGCGTATCGCAGGAAAGCCTGGCCCGTACCAAGCTGCCGTTAGGCTATTTGCATAAATCCGAAATCCGGGAAATGGCCCGCGAGAGAGGTTTCATCGATCTGGTGAATAAATCAGAGAGCTACGAAATCTGTTTCGTGCCTGATAACGACTATCGTGGCTTCCTGAAACGGCGCATTCCAGGTCTGGAAGCGGAAGTGGCAGGCGGCAACTTCATTTATGCCGATGGTACCGTTGTGGGGAAACATGAAGGTTACCCGTTCTACACCGTGGGCCAGCGGAAAGGCCTTGGCATTGCATTGGGGCGCCCTGTTTTCGTTACCGAGATCCGGAAAGATACCAATGAAGTAGTCCTCGGCGACATGCCCGACCTGTTCCGTGACGGTATGAATGTGAGTAAGCTGAATCTTCAAAAATACGCATCGATCGGGCAACCGCTTGAAACCGTCACCAAAGTACGCTACAAGCACGATGGTACCCCGGCGGTTATCGAACAAACCGGGCCGGATCAGATCGTAGCCCGCTTCCACGACGGCGTAAATGGCATAGCGCCCGGCCAGGCCGCAGTATTCTACGAAGGTGATGATGTGATCGGCGGTGGCTGGATTATGAAGAGTTTCCGGCAGGAAGACTGACAGAAAGCAAAAGAAAAAACACCTGACGTGCTTAGAGGAGATGCAATCCAATGCCGGTTCAGGTGTTTCTTTATATAACAGTCTTTCTGTTATTCTATTTTATCCGCTGCCGCACAGCCTCATACAATACAATCGAGCTTGCTACTGACACATTCAGGGATTCCACTTGCCCGGCGAGCGGGATGCGGGCACCGCTGTCGGCGAGGTCGATGAATTCTTTGGAAATACCGTCTTCTTCCGAACCCATTATGATTACAGTTGGGACGGTGAAGTCGATGTCGTAAAGCGATTTGTCTGTTTTTTCAGTACATGCGATAATCTGCAATCCGCTGTTTCTTAGGTAAGTAAGTGTTTCCCAAAGATTCGGTTCGCGGCATATTGGCAGGAAGTTCAATGCGCCGGATGATGTTTTCATCGCATCCGCATTAATCTGGGCGCCGCCTTTCGTAGGGACGATAATCGCTTGTACGCCTGCACATTCAGCGGTACGTGCGATGGCCCCGAAATTGCGGACATCGGTAACACGGTCGAGCAAGAGCAAGAGCGGGGTTTTGCCGTCCTCGTACACCTGCGTAAGCACATTGTGCAACGGCATGTATTGGATCGGCGATACAAATGCGATGACGCCCTGATGGTTTTTGCGGGTTACCCGGTTCAGTTTTTCAACCGGTACGCGCTGGTAGGGAACGCCCAATTCCTTGGCGAGCTTTTCAATTTCGGCGAGGCCAAACTCGCGCTGAATGAACAACCGTTCGATTTCTTTCCCCGAACGAAGGGTTTCAAGTACCGACTGCGTACCAAAAACCATGTCGGCCTGGGACTGTCTGGGGGCTGGTTTTCTTACCGTATACTTCCGTTTCTCCATGCTTCTACTACTGGATACCAAATCGGCTGGTATTCGGCATAGCGAACCAGTTCATAATGATCATCCACAAATTGATTGTTTCTTCTGTTAAATGTAAAATTGACGTTTTGAGCATTGCCTTTATGATCGTAGCTCCATACTTCGCGGTCTTTGCTGCGCTGTACTTTGTCCGGCGGGCCCAATATGATGTAAATCATTCCTTTGTCGGTTTTCCAGCCTTCCTTGTAGGTGGTGAAAAGCTGGTTGGCTTCCTCCACTCTTCCGTAGAACGACCGGATCGATTGCTGGGCAAGCGGCGCGTTGCCGTTCATGAGCGTGAGCCAGTATTTATCCAGCGCCTTTTTATAATCTTCCGCTTTCTTGATCTCGTTGATTTCGTTGTTGGTGCTCATGTAAAGCAATGGCCCAAGCAGCAACTGCGGGCGGGTTACCTTCGGAAAGCGCTCATTGACAACGAGGATACCAAGTCCTTCTGATTGCGTCGTATCAGCGAAAATGTTGTAAAGGCCTTCCTTTGCAAATTGCAGCGGCTGATTGGCGCTGATCATAAACGTACTGTCCACTTCGAGTGATTTGCTGCCGCCCTTCGGTGCGATGTTCATCGGAGACCCGGCCGGCTCGAAATCGTGGTTGTAGTAATAAACATGCAGCTGGTCTGCGTTATCGCCTGCTTTTTTGATCGTGAACTGCTCTGTTGAACTGATATAATGCCGCTGCAATGGCTGGGTGGAATTGCCGGTGTAGACGCCGTACATCTGGTTGACGGCCAGCTTTTTGAAGCGGATGGTGAGGTCATTCAGGACCTTTTTCAGGGTGCCGGTCTGGCTGATTTCGCTGAGCAGCACGCCGTAGTCGCGGTTAGGACTTTTCAGTTCGTAAGAAATCACGATTTTATCGCCCATGCGCGTTACATTCGTCGAGTCGAGCTTTACATTGCCGTAGCCCAGACGTTCGCGCGTGCCGTAGTCGGAGTAGATCACGTAGTTAAGGTTATATAACCTCACGAAATCGGCCGCGCTGATCGGATTTTTGCCTTTGAAGGCATCCACATACAGGAAGACCGATGTTTGTGTCGTGTCTTTCAACAAATATTTGCTTTGGATAGCTACCAATGACAGCTCTTCGTTCACCGGCGCCGATGCCTGCTGTTGTTGCTCCATTGACCGCACCTGGGCTTCCGGAATTTGCTTCATAGGCTTATTGGATGATGCACAACCGGCCATCACCAAAACAGACATTATGTAGATACAAAAGCAAAAATTTGTTCTCATGTACGTGTATTCTTCGTTTGTCAAATAACGAATGAACGGGCAAAATTACCCAATAAAACGGTAATAAAATTTTTATTCCGGACTCTTGCCGCCGCGGGTCGCTGATTTGATCTGGTCTTCGATGGCATTCCATTGATTGTCAGTGATTTCTTTCAGGAAATTGAATTGCCCGCCACCCAGTACTTCGCCTCCGTCGAGGGTGATCACCTCGCCGGTCATGTAAGCCGAAAAATCGGAGATGAGGTAGGCGGCAAGGTTGGCCAGTTCCTGGTGCTCGCCCGTGCGCCCGAGCGGAATGCGATTTTCGAATGCAAATTTGGCGGCAAGCTCTTCGGGAAACAGGCGGTCCCACGCGCCTTTCGTCGGAAACGGGCCGGGTGCGATCGCATTCAGGCGGATACCATGCCGCGCCCACTCGAATGCAAGCGACTTTGTCATTGTGAGCACGCCTGACTTTGCCATGGCAGAAGGTACAACCCAGCCCGAGCCGGTAGTGGCGTAGGTAGTCACGATGTTGAGTATCGAGCCTTTGATATGGTTTTCAATCCAGTATTTGCCCAATGCGAGCGTAAAATAATAGGTGCCGCGCAGCACAATGTCGACGACCGTATCGACGGCTTTATACGAAAGCCGCTCGGTAGGGCTGATGAAGTTGCCCGCGGAGTTGTTGACCAGGCCATCCACGCGTCCGAAGGCTTCAATGGCCTTCGCGATCACGTTTTCAATCTGGTCGGTATTTCGCACATCGCATGCCACAAACAGGATCTTCCCTCCTGTGGACTGGGCCAGTTCGGCGGCTGTTTTTTTCAGAATGTCCGCTTTCCTGCTGCAAATGACCACATTGGCGCCTAGGCGCAGGAAATAGGAGGCCATTGATTTACCAAGCCCGGTACCGCCTCCCGTGACGATGATCGTCCTGTTTTCGAGCGCGCCATCGCGGAGCATGCCTTCGTTATAGCTCATGATGGATGTATTTTTAGATTGGGATGAAAAGTAAATTTTTCTTTAAAAACATTATATTTTCCATGAAAAACAAATCGTCCGGAAATGGAGCAGGTAAAGGAAATCATGAACGAGCTGGCTATGCTTGGCACGGAGCAAACGCTCAAAACGATGAAGAACCACGGCGCCGTAGAACCCATTTACGGCGTGCGGATCGGGGATATGAAGCCGATCCTGAAAAGACATAAAAACGACCACAAACTGGCGCTTGAATTGTTCAAAACCGGGAATTCGGATGCGATGTACCTTGCCGGGCTCATGGCCAAACCCGCGTTGATGACGCCGGAGGTGCTCGACGAGTGGATTAGGGGCGCTTCCTGGTACATGATCAGCGAGTATACGGTGGCCTGGAATGCCGCCGAAAGTCCCTACAAATTTGAAATGGCCCGGAAATGGATCGAGTCGGAAGATGAGCTGACAGCCGATGCGGGCTGGGCGACCTGGGGTTGCATTATGGCATTGACGCCGGACGACCAGATCGACAAGCAGGAAATAGATCAGTTGCTCGATCGCGTGGAACGTGAAGTGCATTCGGCACCAAATCAGGTACGTTACGTGATGAACGGCTTTGTGATCGCGGTGGGTGCTTATTATCCTCCGCTTGCGGAAAAGGCGATGGAAGTCGGAAAGCGGATCGGGAAAGTGAAAGTCAATATGGGCAATACCGAATGCAAAGTGCCTTTCGCGCCCGACTACATTCAAAAAGTGTGGGACAAAGGCCTCCTTGGAAGAAAACGAAAAGAAGTAAGGTGTTGATTACTAGCTTATTGCTGGGCCAGCAAATAAAGCACTGCCATTCTCACGGCAACTCCGTTTTCTACCTGGTTCAAAATGATCGAATGCTGCGAATCTGCGGCATCGGATGAAAGCTCCACCCCGCGATTGATCGGCCCCGGGTGCATGAGCACGATTTCCTTGTCCAGCTCGTCGAGCATGGCCTTGTTGATGCCATAATAGAGGGAGTACTCACGAAGCGACGGGAAGTATTTGATCTGCTGCCGTTCCAGCTGTATACGCAGCACGTTTGCCACATCGCACCACTGCAACGCTTCTTTTACGTTGTGCCCGATTTTAACGCCAAGCTCACCCAAATGTTTCGGGATTAGCGTGGATGGGCCGCATACCATCACTTCGGCTCCCAGTTTTTGCAGACAAAATATATTCGATAGTGCCACGCGGGAGTGCGTGATGTCGCCGATGATCGCTATTTTCTTGCCGGCCAGGTCACCCAGTTTTTCCCGCATAGAAAACGCATCGAGCAATGCCTGGGTCGGGTGCTCGTGCGTACCGTCGCCTGCATTCACGACGTTCGCGGGGATGCGGGTGGACAGGTAATGCGGGGCGCCCGGACTGCTGTGGCGCATCACAATCATATCCACTTTCATCGCAAGGATGTTGTTGACCGTGTCCAGTAATGTTTCGCCTTTTTTGACCGAGCTTCCGGAAGCCGAAAAATTTACCACATCGGCAGAAAGCCGCTTCTCCGCGAGCTCAAAAGAAAGCCGGGTACGTGTGGAGTTCTCGAAAAATACGTTGGCAATGGTAATGTCGCGAAGGGAAGGGACTTTCTTGATGGGCCGGTTAATGACTTCTTTGAACTGAGTCGCTGTATCTAAGATAGTTTGAATGTCGTTCTCGTTCAGGTTTTTGATTCCAAGTAAGTGCCGGACCGAAAGTTGTGTCATTGTTTGTATTCAAGAAAGTTTGGCAAAGATAATAAGGAAGCGGTCAATGAGAAAATCCGAAGGGAATTTTCGGATAAATCAGTGTTAATTTGCAGACTTTGGGAAAACGGCAGACTGGCTGAAAATACTTTTGGATAATGGATAAAGCAACGGTGATCGCGCACGTAAAGGCGGTACTCGACGAGCGCATGCAGGTGGCATGGGCCGCTATGGAAGCAGCGCAGGAATCGGCAAACGATCAAGGCAAAAGTTCGATGGGCGATAAATATGAAACATCGCGCTCGATGGGCCAGCTCGACCGCAATATGCACGCGCGCCAGTACGAGCAGGCGCGACAAGAGCGGCTGATCCTCGAAAAAATCGGAGAAAGCGACACGCCCACGCGCAGTGCGGCTGGCCGCAGTGCAATAGGTTCGCTGCTCGAAACTACGGCGGGATGGTTCTTTATTGCCGTAAGCCTGGGTGCCGTTAAAATAGAAAATGAGACCGTCATAGCAGTCTCATCTTCTTCGCCCGTGGGAGCCTCGTTGTTAGGAAAGGAGCCCGGGACTTTTTTTGAGTTTATGAAAAAACAACACCGGATCGTGGCGCTGCATTAAGCCATATTGTGGAACACGCGTACCACGTCGTCGTCTTCCTCGATTCTCTCGATCAGTTTTTCGACTTCCGCAACCTGTTCGTCGCTCAATGTCTTGGTATCGTTCGGAATGCGCTCGAAATCCGCTTCGACGATCTCGTACCCATTCTCTTCGAAATAGTGCTGTAATGCGCCGAAAGCAGGGAATTCGCCGTAAACGTTGATCAGTCCGGTTTCATCGTCGAGGAAGACTTCTTCTCCGCCCACGTCGATCAATTCGAATTCCAGCTCTTCGATATCCTTACCTGTGTTTTTGAGCTTGAAGATACATTTGCGGTCGAAGATGAAGTCCAACATACCCATTGTGCCGAGGCTGCCGCCGAGCTTGTTGAAATAGCTCCGAACGTTGGCCACCGTGCGGGTAGGGTTGTCTGTCGTACTTTCGACGAGGATAGCGATGCCGTGCGGGCCGTAGCCTTCGTACACCATTTCCTTGTAATCCTCCTGGTCCTTGGACGTGGCCCGCTTGATAGCTCTTTCTACGGTCTCCTTCGGCATGTTCACTGCCTTGGCATTTTGCAGCAGTACACGGAGTTTGGAGTTGGTGGCGGGGTCCGCCGTCCCGTTTTTTACCGCAAGAACGATCTCCTTGCCAATCCTGGTGAAAGTTTTGGCCATCTTGTCCCACCGTTTGAACATCCGTGCCTTTCTGTATTCAAAAGCCCTTCCCATACTTATAATGTATTATTAGTTATTTTAATGTTGGTACCTTGGTATTGTCAATTGTGCCGCAAATTTATAAAAACGGTCAATATCAGATAAAATAAATTCTTTGCCCCAATTTTCATGGATTATCTACTCGACTGGCGCTTTCAAACATTCGACGAACTCACTACAAAGGAACTCTACGGGATACTACGCCTGCGCAGTGAGGTTTTCGTACTTGAACAGCGGTGCTGTTTTCTGGATATGGACAACAAAGACCAGCTCAGCTACCACCTTTCCGGGTATCGCGATGACGAACTTATGGCATTTGCGCGCATTGTTCCGCCCGGCTTGTCGTATGAGTACCCGGCAATCGGCCGGATCGTCGTTTCGCCGCGGGGCCGCGGCGAGGGGTATGGCATAGAACTGCTCCGCGTTTCGATCGAAAAACTGGAATCATTGTATGGCCCGGTGCCGATCCGGATAGGCGCACAACTGTACCTGAAAAAGTTCTATGAGTCGTTCGGATTCAGGCAGTCAGGCGAAGTTTACCTCGAAGACGACATCGAACATATCGAAATGACAAGGCCAAATTCAGCGTAATTACAAAAAATGCGACGTTTTGGGGAATCGTTTCCCAAAAGTGTTGAATTAGTAAACACAGCATGTAACCGTGAAATGTGTTAAAACGAAGCAGAAACAGGATCCTGGCTGAAAATTGTAGTAACTTATCTACATTTCGTTAAAAAAAGTTTGATATAAATTGCTCATAAACGCTTTCTTTCCTAATTTGGCACAGAATTTTAGTTATTAGTATTCAGTCAAGCAAATTGTTGCTTTGGGACTGACGCCCTGTCAGCAACCCAATTAACATTTTTGACGAACACTGATAGAGGAGGGTTTACGTGGAATGGCCTACTGTAATGCGGTAGGCCATTTTTTTTGTGCTTTCTTTGTACTCGTTTTACAACACACCACGCATTCATCATGACGAAAGTAACCGAGTACATTCGCCGCGCCGAAGGTAAGCCCCTGTTCTCGATCGAGATCATCCCCCCGCTGAAAGGGCAGAATATCAATGAACTGCTCAATTCCATCGAATCTTTAATGGAGTTCAATCCTCCGTTTGTAGATGTCACCTATCACCGCGAAGAACTGATCGACCGGGTAGGGCCCGACGGCACCATAGAGCGTATTCCCATCCGTAAGCGGCCTGGTACCGTGGGTATTTGCGCCCGCCTCATGGAACGTTTTAAAGTGGATGCCGTACCGCATGTGATTTGCGGCGGCTTTACCAAAGACGAAACCGAAGACGTGCTCATCGATTTGCACTACCTGGGAATCGATAATGTACTGGTGCTGCGAGGGGATGCCGAACGGTCTGCCGGTGTTTTCAGGCCCAAGCCGGGCGGGCATTCGTACGCATCGGAGCTGGTGACGCAGGTGGATAATATGAATAAGGGAATCCTGCTTAATGCGGAAACCGAAAGTGCGCCGACCGACTTCTGCATTGGCGTTGCCGGGTATCCTGAAAAGCATTTCGATGCCGAGTCGTTCGACACGGATTATGCGGCATTGAAAAAGAAGATAGAGCTCGGGGGCAACTATATTGTGACCCAGATGTTTTTCGATAACAGGAAGTATTTCACCTTTGTGGAACGCTGCCGCGCCGAGGGCATCACCGTGCCGATTATTCCCGGTTTAAAACCATTGTCTACCAAAAAGCAGCTAACGGTCCTCGCCGACATATTCCACCTGGAATTCCCGCAGGAACTCGTGAACGAAGTAGCGCAATGCGCGACTGATAAGGAGGTGCGGCAGGTAGGCATCGAATGGGGTATCCGGCAGTGCAAAGAGCTGATGGCGTACGGTGTGCCCGTCCTGCATTTTTACACCATGGGTAAATCCGATAATGTAGCACAGATAGCCCGCGGCGTCTTTTGATCATTCATAGCACACCGCGGTGCCGTTGGCACTCACCATGAGCATGGAGCTGCCGTTGCCGATCGTTTCGAGATCTATATCTACGCCGATCACCGCATTGGCACCCAGGCGCTGGGCCTGTTCCATCATTTCGCGGATGGCAATGCTTTTGGCTTCCCGTAGTCCCTGCTCGTACGAGCCCGAGCGCCCGCCCACCACGTCACGTATGCCCGCGAGGAAGTCTTTGACGAAGTTGGCCCCGATAATGGCTTCTCCATTCACCAGTCCGATATACTTCACGATTCTTTTACCTTCGATATTCGGGGTAGTAGTAACAAGCATGCGATTTCAGGTTTGATTGGTGTTGAGTTTTGACGCGCCAAATTACGGGTTTTGCGAAAGAGGAGGCTGAAAATAATGGTTTAGCGGCAAAGTAGCACGAGTTCGGGGTAAATTTTGGGTATAATCGTTAGTTTTGCCCTTTGACCAAATTTTGAGTAGTAAAACAATTTATAATGGAACAGACAGTAGAAACCATTAACCATATCATCCGCACACGCCGGGCCATTTTCCCACCGAACTATATTGAGAAGGAGATCCCGCAGGAAGTCCTTGAAAATATCCTGGAAAACGCCAACTATGCGCCTACCCACAAGCGCACGGAGCCGTGGCGTTTCATCGTGTTCAGAGGCCAGGAGAAATTACAACATCTCGCAAGTTTTTTCATGGAGCGTTACCGCAACAACACGCCGGCAGAATCTTTCTCGCAGGCACGCTACGAGGCGGCAGGCGAAAAAATTCTGAAATCGGCCTGCGTGATCGCGATCAATGCGGAACTCCATCCGAACGACCTGCCTGAGTGGGAAGAAACCGCGGCAGTAGCTTGTGCAGTACAAAATATGTGGCTGACAGCAACGGCCTATGGAATCGGTTCCTATTGGAGCAGCCCCGCTGTATTGAAAGAGCTCGGCGAGTATCTGGAACTGCCAGAGGGACAGAAATGCCTCGGCCTTTATTATCTCGGCTACCACAACGCGCCTGAGGTGCCTGCACGCCGCAATAGCACCATTGATTCAAAAATCACCTGGGCCTGAGCATGAAACAGCCCCGTCCGACCCTGCGCGCACAGCAGATCACCAAAACATTTGGTAATGACACCGTCCTTGCCGGCATCGACCTCGAACTGGCACCGGGCGAGTGGCTGGGCATTCTGGGCGAAAGCGGGTCGGGAAAAAGCACCTTGCTACGCATTCTGGGACGTTTCCTGGATGCGGAGCAGGGTGATGTTTTTTTCAAAGGGCAGGTTTTAAAGTCGGTAGCGAGCGAGCTCATGCCGGGCCACGAGGCGATCCGGCTCATCCACCAGGAATTTGAATTGTTTCCTAACCAAACGGTGGAAGAGAACATTGCCTACTCGCTGCGCTTCTACGAGCCGTCCTACCGCGTTGAAAAAGTAGCGGAGCTTTTGGAAACGACTGCGTTGAAAAACGTGAAGGACCGCAAAGCGAAATTGCTCTCCGGAGGTGAAAAGCAGCGTACGGCCATTGCAAAAGCCATCGCCGAAATGCCCGATGTGCTACTGCTCGACGAGCCGTTTGCGCATTTGGACAACCATAACCGCCGCGTGCTCGCAGATGCGATCGAGCGCCTGCGCAGGCAACAGAAAATGAGCTGCATATTTGTCACGCACGAGGCCGCCGACGCATTAGCGTGGTCGGACAGGATTGCGGTACTGCGCGACGGGCGGATTATCCAGATCGGAACACCGCAGGAAGTATACAACAATCCCATCAGCAGCTACGTGGCCGAACTGACCGGCGATATCAACTGGTTAGCAGGCGATAAGGCCCAGAAGCAGTTTTACATTCGCCCCGAAAAGATCAAACCGACGCGTAATCCGGAAAAAAGCCGTTGGGCAGGCAAGGTGGAGGCTATGCGCTTTCATGGCAATCATTGGGAAATGCGTTGTGTGAAAGGTAGGGAGCAGCTATCTTTTTACCGCAACAAGCCCGATCTCGAAATCGGGCAGGAAGTGCATCTGACCTATGCTTCGAAAGACCTCAAAAGCATTTGATCCCCATCATAATTTAAACCAGAAGGAAATCTTCACCGCAAACGGCGTCACATTCGGGTTATTCAGGTAGGTAAGCCGGTGGATGAAATCGACGCGGCCGGTGCGAAAGATATTGTCGATCCCGTAGCCAAGTTCAATGTAAGGTTTCGCATTCAAGCGGCTGAACGCCAGCACCGGCTTGCCCGATTCGTCGGTCGTGGTGGTGAGTGTTTCGTTGGCCTGACTGATGCTTCCGTAGAAAATTCTGCCGGTTGCCAGCATTCTGAGTTTCAGTTTTTTGATCGCCGGGATGCGGTTCAGGAGGAATCCCTCAAAATTATGCTCCATACGCAATGCGAAATAACGGTCGCTGATAAACTCGAAATAGCGCATGAGGTTATAGGCATTCTCTACATAAAAGAACGACTCGTTACCCAACGGCGTGTATAGCAACGGGTAGGGTAGGGTGGAAGGAATATAGCCCAGCGTAACATTGTAATAGGTACGCCCGATCACTCCGGCGCGAAAGCTTTGCCGGATATTGAACGAGAATTTGTTGTAATTGAAATCCCCGCCCAGCAAATGCTTGAAACCGTGAGTGTACCGCAGTGTAAATGCCGGAGAATTGCCATTTCCCATGCTGATGCGCTCATTATCATTCAGCAGAAAGGTTTCCCTTTGAGCGAGTCTCGCCTCGAAATTGACCTCCGTAATATCGAATGCGCTCTTTACGGGTGAGCGGTCGCCGGCGGCGGGATCGGTTCGGTAGGTAAATGCAAACAGGGGATCGAAGGTGCGGTGGCGGAGCTGGACGCTACCCGTGAGGCCTTTCACGACTTCTCGTTTGAAATAAGCCGAAATATCCTGCTGCCAGTAAGGCCGTCGGAATGCGCCGAACCGGGATAACGCCCCGAAAATCGTACTCGGGCCAATCGCTTCGGGCGACAGGCCCAGCCGTTCCAGATCTTTGGAATAGGAAATGCCGGCCATCGTCCAGGGTTTGCGGCTGATAATGTAATCGAGCCCGCCGCCGTATTTGAAATCGCGGTCGCGCGTACCATAGGCGCCGTAACCGCTGAAAATCCACTTTTTACTGAATCCCGGATCGGTGCGGAAGCCGAGCCGGAAGCGGTTCCCCTCTACTTTGTTGTAGGCATACAAAAACAGGTAAGGCCCTAAGTCGATATTCCATTTGTCTATCCTTTTGTAGCCGTTGACGAAAATGTTGAGGAGTTCGGTGTAGGTTTTGACTACCGGCAGGGCTTTCAGGGAGTCGATGAGCTCGAAAGTCAGTTTTTCCTTCGGGCTGAGGCCTTCGGGACGGTTTTTGAGCCAGAAAGTGGAGTCGTATTGCTGGTAGTTTTCTGCCAGTTCAATCGCAGTATCGTAAAAACGGCCATCACGCGGCGCATTCAGTTTGTATTTGGATTGAGTGGAATAGAATTTCAGGAGCATTCCGGCAGCCTGGGGCGTTGGTTCGTCGACATCGATGAGCACTCGCGTTTTGTGCGGCAGCCAGCTTTTCTCATCGTCGGACAGCTCGTAGGATTGTTGTATATTAATACGGTCGATGTAGTTGAGGTTGGCCTGTTTATCCACCGCCACATCGATTTGCGTCAATGCGAACGTTTGCCCGTCGACCCACAGCGAGCCGGTAAATGCCAGGTCCTGTTTCTGCCGCGGCTCGAAATCGATGTGGTAATCATAGTTGGTGCCATTGAACACGCTATCCGCCAGGTAATATTCGTAGTAGAGCTTCCAGCTATCCGAAATCGGCGAAACGAAGTCCTTTTGCAGGATATTCAGCCAGTTATTATAAAAATTATACTGCTGGAATGTGGAGCCTATAAGCTGGGAAACCACACTGCCGTCGGTCAACCCTACGCCCGAGACTTTGGTTTTGTTGATCACCTCCTTCTTCTTCTGCGGATTGCGGCGGTAAAAAACACCGGAAACCGATTCCGAAATAAAGATCGGGATGATCGTTTCGCCGTTTTCGCCCTTCACCTCATCGAACTTTTCGAGCACATGGCTCATTTTTCTGACCGGTTTGCGGTTCCGGAATCCTTTTGAAAGGTTATCGATGTCGATCTGTATCCGGTTATAGGCTTCGTATTCGTAGGCCGCCAGTTCGTCGGCATTGTTGTTTTTTTTGCGGGCTACAATTTTCCGCATCACGGCATAAGCCGGGTTCTCGCCCGCCAAGATCCTCACCTCGCGCAGCTGCGTCGCACCCGGAGTAAGCTGAACGTCCAGGACCTGGTCGGTCAGGCCCGGCACAATGGCTTTGCTGCGGCTGGTATAGCCGACATTCGTCACGGTAATCGAATCGGCGGGCGGATTGAATTTAAGCTCGTAAATGCCGTCGAAATTGGTAGTAGTACCGCCGGGCTGCCCGCGGATGCCTATGTTGGCAAATGGAATGGGATCGCCCGTGGAAGCATCGGTAATGCGTCCCTTAATGCTGTATGTAGTTTGAGAGAAGCCTTTTGTGCACAAGAGGCCAAGGAAGAGGATCAGGACGGCTATGTTCCGGCTCGGCCTCATTCCTCATGCTCATTTTTACCGATTTGAATATTGGAAGTCACGTCCGCGGCCGGCCGCAGGATATGCACGTCGAGCACGGCTTTCGGGCGCGCGAGGTACTCGCGCACGAGCGTACGGAAAGAATAGCCATCGGGAACATCCTGCGCAGCGAAGGAAATGGCATTGATGCCTTCATTGTGAGCTATGTATAATGCTCTCGCGTTGTGGAAATTTTGGGAAATGATGGTAAAGTTATCCTGGTTGAAAACCTTTTTGCAGCGTACGATCGAGTCGAATGTCCGGAAGCCGGCATAGTCGAGCGTCATCACGTTTTCAGGAATGCCCAGGTTCAGTAGCGCACGCTGCATATCCAGCGGTTCATTATAATACCGCGAATCGTTATTGCCGCTGAGGATAATGTATTTGATCTTCCCCTCTTTGAAAAGCCGGGCGGTAGCCTCCATCCGGTATTTGAAAAAGAGGTTTTCACCGCCTTTTTCAGACTTTTTACTCGTGCCCAGCACCAGCGCGACGTCGTTCGGAGGCAGGCTTTCGATCGAGAAAAACGAGTATTGCCGCGTACAATACACCACCCAGAAATTACAGAGCAAGATGAAAACCATGCAGGCAAATAATAAGGCTAATATGATTTTGATCAATTTTTTCACCTGTGCACGCGTTGCCTTTTGAATTCCTGGAAATTCTGCCCGGTTGCGCACATCGTCATTCGGATCTGATGTACGCAACCGGTGGGTATTTTGGTTGCAGGCCGTCGAAAATGCTGTCGCTGATGCCTATTCGAACAGGCCGAGCTGGCTTTTCGGGTCGGAACCTTTCTTGCCTTCTTTTTTAGGTTTTGATTCGCTTTTCGGTTCTTGGCTGCTGTCCTCTTCTTCGGCGATGCCGGTGGGCTCTCCGCTGTCGTCCCCCTCCGGATTAACAGTATTTTCCGCCAAAGCATTCGCGGGCTCGCCGGTAGCCGGGTCGCTGGCCGTCGGCTCGCCGGTCTCCGGGGCGCCGGCCTCTTCATCGGGAGTTTCGTCGCTGTCCTCGTCGGGCAGGTCCTCCGCCGCAGGTTCGGCGGGTGCCTCTTCCACGGGAACAGCGAGCGGTTCCAGCCAGCGGATATCCTTGAACTTGTCGTTCGGGATGCGATTACCCTGTGCACGCCAGCCCCGGATGTCCACCATTTCTTCCACCAGGTATTCTTCCGTGGTCTGCTCTTTCTGGGCCGTTTTGGGATAAACGATTTCCAGCCGCGGGCGGGTATCCGTGCTCGCGAGGATCAGCTTGCTGTTTTTGGCGTCGCTGATGAAAAGGAATTTCTTGTCGAGAGAAGAGGTCTCTATATTGAACCTTTTGATAAAATGCTGCTTTTGCCCGGCATCAAAATAGATGGCCGTAATGGGCAGTTTGGGATCGAATTTCTTGACGAGCAAAACCTCATGCGGCTCGTAGTGGTTGGTCAGGTCGAAATTGGTGAGCTCGTAGCTGCCATCCTTGTAAATGACGACGATATTATCGGTAGGACCGAAATTGCCAAGGTATTCACCACGCTCGTCGCGGTTGAGGCGCCCGATAATCGGGTCGAACCACATATCCACGCCACCCAGCGTCGAACGCCCGGCCGATTTCAATGTGATTTTCCGGACCGGGTATTTCGTGAGAATGTTACCCATGGCACTCCGGTTTTTGATCAGCAGGTCGGCAAAATTGTAGTCAAACTGCTTGACTTTGGCCTTGCTTTGCGCTTGAAGGTTCACCGTAATGATTTCGGCCTCGCCGTTGTCGTTCGCCGTGAAATAGGTGATCTTCGATTTCGGCGTTCCCTGCGTCAGATCGTATTCACGGTCGCGCGTGACGGCGGTTACCTGGAACCGTTTCGCATAGGAAACGCCGGTTTTACCATCCACGTACACCACGTTGTAGACTTTCCGCTCATCGTTTTTGACGAAAACAGCGCAATAGATAATGTCTTTACCCACAAACACCTTGTCCTGCACTTTGGTCACCATGCAGCGGCCATCGCCCCTGAACACGATAATGTCGTCGATATCCGAGCAATCCATCACGTATTCGTCCTTTTTCAGGCCATAACCGATGAAACCTTCCGCCCGGTTGACATACAGCTTCTGGTTGTTGGCCGCTACGATATTGGCCGCGATCTGGTTGAATGCACGGATTTCGGTCCGTCTGCCTCTTCCCTTGCCATATTTTTTCAACAAATCACGGAAATATTCGATCGCGAAGCGGGTAATATGCGCCAGATTATCTTCGGTTTCGGCAAGATCCTGTTCCCATTTGCGCATCAGCTCGTCGGCCTTGAAGCTGTCGTATTTCGAGATACGCTTAATGCGGATTTCAGTCAGTTCTACAATGTCATCGTCGGTGATTTCACGGTAGAACTGCGGTTTGTAAGGCTCCAATCCTTTGTCGATCGTACGGATCACCGCCTCGAAAGTTTCGCATTCCTCGATATCGCGGTAAATGCGGTTTTCAATAAATATCTTTTCGAGCGACCCGTAGAGTATTTTTTCCAGCAATGCCAGCCGCTTGATTTCCAGCTCACGCTGCAAGAGATGGACGGTTTGCTGGGTGTTGTATTTCAAAATGTCGGTAACGCCGACGAAATGCGGTTTGTCCGCTATAATGATACAGGCATTCGGCGAAATGGATACCTCGCATTCGGTAAACGCGTACAAGGCGTCCATCGTAATGTCGGGCGAAACGCCGGGGGCCAGGTGCACCTGGATTTCCACATCCGCCGCGGTGTTATCCACCACTTTCTTGATCTTGATCTTCCCCGCATCGTTAGCTTTGATGATCGATTCGATCAGGGAAGTGGTGGTAGTACCAAAAGGAATGTCGCGGATGACAAGCATCTTTTTATCCTCTTCCTCGATTTTGGCACGTACCCGGACTTTTCCGCCACGCTGGCCGTCGTTGTAGTTGGAAACATCTACAAGTCCTCCGGTGAGGAAGTCGGGGTAGATGGTGACGTCCTTTCCTTGCAAAATCCCGATCGATGCTTCGATCAGCTCGCAAAAGTTATGCGGAAGTATTTTGGTGGACAAACCTACCGCAATACCCTCCACACCCAACGTGAGCAGGAGCGGGAATTTGACGGGTAATGTGATCGGTTCGCGTTTGCGGCCGTCGTAGGAAAGCTGCCATTCGGTGGTGTCGTCATTGAAAACGACGTCTTTGCCGAACCGCGAAAGACGTACCTCGATGTAACGCGCCGCCGCCGCGCCGTCGCCCGTGCGGATATCGCCCCAGTTGCCCTGCGTATCGAAAAGCAGCTCCTTTTGCCCGATATTGACGATGGCGTCGTAAATGGACGCATCGCCGTGCGGGTGATACTGCATCGAAGAACCGACCACGTTGGCCACCTTGTTGAAACGGCCGTCGTCCATTTCGTTGAGCGCGTGCAGAATACGCCGCTGAACGGGTTTCAGGCCGTCTTCGACCGCCGGAACGGCACGTTCCAGAATTACATAAGAGGCATAATCAAGAAACCAGTTTTCGTATAAGCCCGAAATGGGCAGTTTATCATGCAATCCGCTATCTTCTACGTCGGGCGCAGCTCCGTTTTCGTCCATAAATGCAGGAGGAACCAGGTTTTAAGTACTCAGAAAAAGTCGATCAGCCATTCGCTTCCCGGTCTTCATGGGGGACTGGCTCATTCAAAAGAAAGAAACAGGGCGAAGTTTACCGGAAGATCAGGTTGAATTAACTGCTAATATAGCAAAATAAGCGATAAAACTCAGTCGACCGGCGCATTCAGCACCGCCAGCAGCTCACTGATCATCATCGCCGTAGCGCCCCATATTTTATAGCCCTGCACCATATAATGCGGCGCATGTACCTGTTCCCCACGTACTTGGATATCGCCGGATCCGATAATATTAATATCAGAAATCTCTTCCAGTTTGATCTCGAAAATATCTTCCACCTCTCTTGGGTCGGGGTAGAAGTCGGGGCGGTAGGGCATTGCGGCCACTACCGGCAGGACCTGAAAGTTGCTTGCGGGAATGAAAAGTTCGGTCAGCGCACCCAGTATTTTTACATCCGTCAGCCGTAAGCCGATCTCCTCCTGGGCTTCACGCAATGCAGTGCGGATCAGGTTTTCATCGCTCAGCTCATAACGCCCGCCGGGGAACGCGACCTGCCCGCTATGGACACCATCGTACGCCGGGCGCAGGATGAGCGGGAAGTAGATTTCGTTTTGATACGGATAAAAGAGGATCAGTACCGCACTTTTTCGCGTGCGGGCATTGGGCTTGAAAGTCAGGCGGAGCCGGGAAGAAGCCTGCATTACCTGGTGTGCGGTTTCACCAGGCAGCGGGAATGTTAGTTTCTGGGTTAGCTGTTGAGTAAATGCGGAAAATGATTCCAATGGGGCCATGTCAGGCAGTTATGTTTATCGCGGCGGTGCGAATAATCAGTGTTCGAGATATCCAATTTTAACACATTTTGTGTTTGTATCAAAACGCGGTTGCATACAGCTTCGCCAGTTGCTCGGCGCACCTTTCCCCATCCAATGCGGCGGACATAATGCCTCCGGCGTACCCTGCACCTTCGCCGCACGGGAATAACCCTTTGATCTCCGGATGTTCGCAAGTGTCGCGTTCGCGCGGGATGCGTACGGGCGACGACGTACGGCTTTCGACGCCGATGAGCTGGGCGTCGCCGGACAGGTAACCGCGCATTTTCCGGCCGAAATCCGACAATGCATCGCGTAATGGGAATGCAATGTGGCCCGGGAGTACATCGTACAAATCGACGGATTGCAGGCCCGGCTGGTAGGAGGTATCGCGCAAATGGGCCGAGGTACGGCCTTTTACAAAATCCGTGGCCAGCTGCGCCGGTGCTGTTTGTGTGGCGCCTGCGAGTTTACAGGCGGCTTGTTCGAGCTCGCGCTGGAGTTGGAGCCCTGCCATCGGGCCGAAATCTTTGTAAGGGGCTAGGTCCGCTTCTTCAATCGTCACCACCATGCCCGAATTGGCATAGGGCGAATCCCGCCGGGAAGGCGACATCCCATTGACGACCACCTCGCCGGAAGCGGTGGCCGCCGGGACAATGAAGCCACCAGGGCACATACAGAACGAAAATACGCCGCGCTGCACGCCCTTGTAGCGGGTTTGAGTTACGAGGCTGTAAGACGCGGCCGGCAGATAGGGGCCGCGGTCAACCTCGCAGTGATATTGTATTTTGTCGATCGTATTCTGAGGATGCTCGATCCGCACGCCCATCGCGAACGACTTGCTCTCGATAAGGATGTTTTTTGCATGCAATAACTCGTAAATATCTCTTGCTGAATGGCCTGTGGCCAAAATGACGCCGATTCCCGTATGCTCGTCCTGGTCGTTGGTGACGACGCCGGTAATGCGGTTGTCGCGGACCACGAGATCGGTAACTTTGGTATCAAAATGAATTTCGCCCCCCGCTTTCAGGATACTTTCGCGCATTTCAGACACAACCACCGGCAGTTTGTTGGTGCCGATGTGCGGGTGGGTGTCGATCAGGATTTGCTCGCTGGCGCTGTGCGCGACGAATATTTCCAGTACACGGCGGATGTCCCCGCGCTTGTTGGACCGGGTGTAAAGCTTGCCGTCCGAGTAAGTCCCGGCGCCGCCTTCCCCGAAGCAGTAGTTGGATTCGGGGTTGACAAGGTGCTCTTTGTTGATAGCCGCGAGGTCGCGCCGCCTGGTACGCACATCCTTTCCTCTTTCAAACAACACAGGCTTGATACCCAGCTCGATCAGCCGCAATGCGGCAAACATGCCTGCCGGCCCGCAGCCCACGATAAGCGCCTGCGGGCGCTTGCTCACATCCTGGTATACGATGCGCGTGCCTGCCAATGCGGGTGGCGCTTCTCCTACGTAGACTTCGGCTTGTACATTGATTTTTACCTGCCTGCTTCGGGCATCTATCGACTGGCGGGTTTTGCGGATGAACGGATTGTCGCTTTCGCGGAGGCGGAGTTTTTGGATTATAAAACGACGAAAATTGTCATCATCCAGCGCGATTTCCGGCGCTAGGGTAAGTTGGAGCGTATGTTGCATTGGAGAAAGGGATTTATCCTTCAATACTGCAAAGGTACGCATACTTTCAAAGTGAACAATCGCCTGCCATGTTCAACTACACCTGGCCAAAGCTGACTACACTTAACGATTTCTGGCCTTTCCGCCTCCTGAATCCCTTGCCGACGCACCCGGGTAGCAAATCGCGCTGAGCTCCTTTCATGCATAGTGACTGTCAATCCCCATACAAACCTGTCGTACCATGTCGCAAAATCGCCGCCAGTTCCTGAATACCCTCGCCATTTCAGCCGGGGCAGCCGTTCTCTCGGAAGGCGCCCGCGCCGGACAAAATGCCGCGCCGCTGCCCTTATCCTGCAACCAGTATTCGTGGATTACATTTTACGCCCGCGATGGGAAGGATTGGGGCAAAGATCCGGATGCTTCGCTCGCCGAGTTCGCTTCCACCGGTTTGAAAGCCTACGAGCCGGCATTCAACACGGCCGCTGAGGTACCGAAACTGCTTCCGGTACTTCAAAAATACCGGCTGGCCATGCCTTCGGTTTACGTCAATACCTCACTGCATGAAGCTGTGGAAGGCGCCAAATCCATCGAATCCGTACTCTCGATCGCCGACGCGCTGAAACCGGCCAACACCAAAATCATTGTCACCAATCCTAATCCGATCCAGTGGGGAAGTGATAAAAACAAATCCGACGAACAGCTTACCGAGCAGGCCAAAAACCTCGACAAGCTGGGTGCGGAACTTAAAAAACGTGGTATGATCCTCGCATACCATACGCACGACGTGGAGCTACGTGCCGCCGCGCGGGAATTTCACCATATGCTCCTCGCCACGGACCCGAAAAATGTATCGCTGTGCCTCGACGTGCATTGGGTGTACCGCGGCTCAGGCAATTCGCAGGTGGCATTGTTCGACATCGTGAAGCTGTACGGGAAACGCATTGCCGAGCTGCATTTACGGCAATCCAAAGGCGGTATCTGGCAGGAAACGTTCACAGAAGGAGATATTGACTATCCAAAACTGGTGCAAATGCTTGACAACATGGGCGTGAAGCCGCATTTGGTTTTAGAACAATGCCTTGAAAAAACCTCTCCCAAAACAATGGACGGCGTCCGGGCGCACAGGGAGGATTTGGTTTATGTGAAGAAGGTGTTTGGGGTTTGACGCGTTTTACTCAGGTCTGAAAATTAACACACTATCGTATGGGTAAATTTGAAAAGCTGGTTATGAAATTGCTGTCAGGAGCATCCGACAACAGATTTAGTTTTGAAGAATTAAGGCTGATTCTGCTGAATCTGGGGTTTACAGAGAAAATGGGAGCAGGCAGCCATCGAATTTTTTATAAAGAGAATATTTTGGAAATTGTAAATATTCAGCCACATGGTAAAAGGCAAACTGACGTACACCTGACCCCGCAATGAGCCAAACCGACTTCTTCAACATTTCCGAACTTCTGACCGAAGAGCAGCGCCTCATTCAGCAGGCCGTTCGAGACTTTTCGGACCGGGAAATCAAGCCCATTATCGAAGACCTGGCGCAGAAAGCAGAATTTCCATTGCATTTAATTCCTAAATTCGGTGAACTGGGCGTTTTCGGACCTACTATCCCGGTAGAATATGGCGGGGGCGGGCTCGATTATACCAGTTACGGGCTGATGTGTCAGGAGATTGAAAGAGGCGATTCGGGCATGCGGTCGACAGTTTCGGTGCAAAGCTCGCTGGTAATGTGGCCGATCCACGCCTTTGGCTCAGAGGAGCAGAAACGCAAGTATCTGCCCAAACTGGCTACCGGCGAATGGTTGGGATGTTTCGGGCTTACAGAGCCTGGCCACGGCTCCAATCCGGGCGGCATGAAAACGCATTTGACAAAAACAGACGCCGGTTACCTGCTCAATGGTTCCAAAATGTGGATTTCGAATGCGCCTTTTGCGCATATTGGCGTAGTATGGGCGCGAAATGAAGCGGGGAGGGTGCAAGGCGTGATCGTCGAGCGCGGTATGGAAGGTCTTTCAACACCTGAAATCCATCACAAATGGTCGCTGCGTGCGAGTGCGACGGGGGAGCTGGTTTTTGATCATGTATTGATTCCCGAAACGCATGTTCTTCCTGGTGCATTAGGACTAAAAGCCGCATTGCAATGCCTCGATAAAGCGCGCTATGGTATCGCCTGGGGTGCTATCGGCGCGGCGATAGATTGTTATGAAACGGCCGTGAAGTATTCCGCGGAGCGCATTCAGTTCGATAAACCGATCGGCGCATTTCAGATCACGCAAAAGAAACTGGCCGAAATGCTGACGGAAATCACCAAAGCGCAGTTGCTTGCGTGGCGGTTAGGCCAGCTCATGGACGCTGGTAAAGCGACAACCGTGCAGATCTCCATGGCGAAAAGAAACAATGTGGAAATGGCGCTGAATACCGCGCGCGAAGCCCGCCAGATCCTCGGCGCGATGGGCATAACCGGCGAGTACCCCATTATGCGCCACATGATGAACCTCGAATCGGTGATCACCTACGAGGGGACACACGATATCCATTTGCTGATTCTTGGGGCGGAAATTACGGGAATGCAGGCGTTTAAATAGTACTTTGGCTTTCGGCTTCCGGCAGTCGGCTTCCAAATTTGTTTTCTAAATCGTCCGATGGCTGATAGCCGGCGGCCGAAGTAAGATCCGCCAGTTTTCGCTGCAAATCCTTACTTGTTTCCCGTGACCCGTCGGGCGACCATCCTGGTGCTTTGAGCAGGTATTTGAGCTTGGTTTTGAAATCTACCGGCTGCATGAAATCCTGGCTGATGGCTTTCCATTCATGGAATACCGTTTGGCCCAGGCCTTGCTGCTCCATGGACTTTGTGAGGCCGTAACGCGGGGGCTCGGCGGGTAGTTCTTCCTGAAAAGTTCCGAAAATGCGGTCCCAGATGATCAGGCACATGCCCATGTTCTTGTCCAGGTACTGCACGTTGCTCGCATGATGCACGCGGTGGTGCGACGGCGTCACGAAAATGTATTCCAGCCAGCCCAGCTTACCCACGTATTCCGTGTGGACGATGATACCGTAAATCTGCGTAATCGAATACATGACGATGATATCGGCCGGATTGAAACCCACCAGCGTAAGCGGAATGAAGTAAATGAAACGGTAGAGCGGCTGGAATACCGACGACCGGAAGCCCGTGGTGAGGTTGAAATGTTCCGACGAATGGTGCGTTACGTGCACCGCCCAGAAGAGCCTGCAATGGTGATCGACATAATGCAATGTGTAAAACGCCAGGTCCTCGGCGAGAAACAGCGCCAGCCAGTACAGGTACGGATTGGCGATCGGTTCTACAAAAGAGAAATTGTAAAACCAGATGAGCACGCTTACGTAAGCCGCCCTGAAAAGCAGATCGATACCGCCGTTGAGCAGCATCAGCACCGCATTCATCAATGTGTCTTTGAAAGAATAGGCCGGACGTTTGGCCAGTTCCGTGTGAGGATTCTTGTATGTTAAAAAGATCTCAAGGCCGATCAGACATATATAAAACGGTGTCGACAGTTTCAGAATGAGATCCTCGAAATCATAAGTGCCGGGCATAGCAATTTCTTCAGATAGTAAACAAAGATAATGGAGAAGGGAACTGTAAATTTTAGCCTGCCGATTTCTAAGATTTTTTTAATGGAACCGGTAGGCTACTTCTCAGACAGCCATTGTACGGGAAACCCCCATGGAAGGTTCAATATTTCCCGCTTTTCGTCTTTAAATATAATAAGTAACCGCACATGATCAATTAATCATACGCTTCAAAGCCTTGCGCAATTCTTCGTTTTTATGCCGCTTTTGCAGGATTACCGGCGCCGCGATGCGCTCCCGGCAATCGAACAGCGAACAGCGCTCGCAGGTTTGGTTCACCTCCCTGGAAGTAAGGGCAGGATCGTCCAGGAATGCCAGTTTTTCACGCGTCTGCTCGTCCAGGTAAATGCCCATCGACACGCTCACGTTCAGGTTGGGTGTGGGCGACATCGGTTGTGCGAAGCTTACCACCAGGTACTGGTCCTGCGTATCGATATAAGTTGATTTTTGTGCTTTGCACAGAATGCGGGGCGGTTGTTTGGCTAAAATAATATCTCCCAGGTCGTTGAGAATCGTGAGGGCCACCCACCGGCGGCAGTAATGCTCGTCGCGGACGGTGTGCGGATAATGCTTCCTCGAAATGTGCATTTCCTTCGTCATATGGAACAGGTTCTGACCTACGAAGTTGTTGAAACGCGAAAAGAAGATCTGGTTGATCCCGAAATAGCGCGGCAGGATATTGCTGAGCCGGTAACAGAATGACTCGGGCGTGGTATTGAAATCGTAGATGAGCTGGATGAGCCGATCGGGCTGCCAGGTTTTTTGCGCAAAAAAATCGGCGATGGCGGGTACCAGCAGGCTTCTCTTGATGATAATGGCGCTGCCGAAGTAGGATGCCTTGAAATTGTTCAAAAGCTGCTCAAACGACTCCGCCTCGACCAGTGCCGTTGTATGCAGGCGGTTTTTCAGGTTTAAATACAAATACCCGATTTCCCTCCCGTAGATAAATGCCCGCTGCACGGAGGATAAATGTGCATTGATCAGCAGGCGCGTGCCGGCTGCATTGGGGATCGTGAGCGACCGCACCGTGGCAAATTCCGGGTTGCTGCGCTCGTTGATAGGCTCGATCGTGTATTGGTACTGTTCCTTTAAAATACTTTCGAGCTGTTGCTCATCGAGGAGCCGGGCAGGGTCCACATTTTGTTCTGCGAGAAAACGCTCCGCTTCGAGTTCAATATCTTCGAAATAATTGTCATGCATTTCCTGGTAGGTCCGCAGTGCCGAGAAATAGAACTTCTCGATAGACATATTGTAGTTGCGGGCGATCTCGATAAGCGTTCCCACAAATGCGCTGATCTTGGTAGGCGCATCGGAAAGGATTTCGAGCAGGTTGGCAGGGTCTATCCCGAACAGTTCGAGCGGAAGCTCCGTCAGGATATTTGAGCTGAGCAGATCGGAAATCGGTTCCAGCCGCTTGCTCAGTTTTAGCGAGACGAGCGTGTCATAGTCAACCTCCATGGCGCTTGCCAATGCAAGAATCTTATCGGCTTTCGGATACTTTTTCCCTTTTTCAATTTCATTGATATAGGAAATCGACAACCCCGATTTCTGGGAAAGCTCGCTGAGCGACATTCCCTTGTCGAGCCGGAGTTGTTTCAGTTTGAGTCCGAAAACCAGTCTTACATTATCTTGATTAATAGCCACAGTGCTGATATATGGGCCTGATTTAGTGCGATTTCGCTTACAGGCAATTTAATGAATGAAACACAAAAGTAGAAATAGCCCCGCATTCGGCATTCATGAAGAACAAAAAAACGGGGCCGTTCGCACAGATTTCGTCATGCCTCCCGAGCCAGGATAAATGCACATCGCATCCTAACTGCGTAATAATGAAACGGACAACCCGAATCCGACCAAAAAACGCTATTTTTGCGGTTTATTTGGATAATAGAAACTAAACAAAAGCTTTACCTTCTGATAATCAGTATTTTGGGCGGATATACACACCGATACCCCAGGAAAAGCATAACAACTAACAGGATATGAGTGAGTACAGTCATCGGGAAATAGAAAAAAAATGGCAGGATTACTGGCAGCAAAACGGCACTTTCAGCGTGTCGAATGCGTCGGAACTGCCTAAGTATTACGTGTTGGATATGTTTCCTTATCCTTCGGGGGCGGGCTTGCATGTCGGCCATCCGCTGGGCTACATTGCCTCGGACATCTACTCCCGCTATAAAAGGCTGAAAGGGTTTAATGTGCTGCATCCGATGGGTTTTGACAGCTTCGGTTTGCCGGCAGAGCAATATGCGATCCAGACTGGCCAGCACCCGGCCATCACCACGGAACAGAATATCACCCGCTATATCGAGCAGTTGAAAAACCTGGGGCTGAGCTACGACTGGAACCGTGAGGTCCGTACTTCCGATCCCGGCTACTACAAATGGACGCAGTGGATTTTCGCCGAGCTGTTCAACAGCTGGTACAACAACGATACCGACAAAGCAGAGCCGATCGAAACGCTGACCGCGAAATTCGCGCAGGAAGGCAACGGCAAAGTGAATGCGCCTTGCGACGAAGATACGCCCGTGTTCTCCGCAGAACAGTGGAATGCCTGGTCGGCAGAGGCACAATATAAGATGACATTGAAATACCGCCTGACTTACGTGGCCGACGCTACCGTAAACTGGTGCCCGGGCCTGGGCTCGGTATTGTCGAATGACGAGGTGAAGGACGGCGTTTCCGAACGCGGAGGCTTTCCCGTAATCCAGAAGCTGATGCGCCAGTGGATGATGCGCATTACCGCATACGCTCAACGGCTGATCGACGGGTTGGACACCGTGGATTGGACAGAGTCATTGAAAGAGCAGCAGCGGAATTGGATCGGGAGATCGGTAGGAGCGCTGGTGAAATTTGCAGTCGAAGGTAAAGATGCTAACATAGAGGTATTTACAACCCGCGTCGACACGATTTACGGGGTTACGTTCATGGTGATCGCGCCGGAGCATGAGCTGGTGGATGTCATCACGACTCCCGGGCAGCGTGCGGAAATCGACGCTTACATTGCCATGACGCAGAAGAAATCGGAGCGTGACCGGATGTCGGATGTGAAAACGGTTTCGGGCGCGTTCACGGGCGCGTACGTGATCAATCCGTTCAGCGGGGAGAAAGTGCCGGTTTACATTGCGGATTATGTGTTGGCAGGCTATGGAACCGGTGCGGTAATGGCCGTTCCATCCGGCGATCAGCGCGACTGGAATTTCGCCCGGCATTTCAACCTGCCCATCATCCCGATTCTTGATGCGCAAAAGGACGTCGAAACGCAAGCCGACGCAACGAAGGAAGGAAAATATATCAATTCGGGCATTATCGACGGACTGGGCTACAAAGAAGCTACGGAAAAGCTGATTAATGTGCTGGAAGAAAAAGGATTAGGTAAAGGCAAAATCAATTACCGCCTCCGCGACGCGGTATTCAGCCGCCAGCGGTACTGGGGTGAGCCGGTGCCTGTTTATTACCAAAATGACAGCGAAGGCCAGCCGGTACCTTACTTGCTCGACCTGAACGAGTTGCCTTTGAACCTGCCGGAAGTCGATAAATACCTGCCGACCGAAAACGGTGAGCCGCCATTGGGCCGCGCGCAGGGATGGGAGCATGGCTCGGGCAATGGCTATGAGTTGAGCACCATGCCGGGCTGGGCGGGCAGCAGCTGGTACTGGTATCGCTATATGGACCCGAAAAATGAAAACGAATTCGCGTCGAAAGAGGCCATTAGCTACTGGAAGGACGTGGATTTGTACATCGGCGGCACCGAACACGCGACAGGCCACTTGCTATACAGCCGTTTCTGGAACAAATTTATGAAGGACCGCGGCTTTGTGCAGGAAGAAGAGCCATTCAAAAAGCTGATCAACCAAGGCATGATCCAGGGACGCAGCAACTTTGTGTACCGCGTGAAAGGAGACGATTACAGCAGGCCTGTATTCGTCAGCGCAGGTCTGAAATCGCAATATGAGGTTTCTGCATTGCATGTGGATGTGAATATCGTTGAAAACGACGTGCTGGATGTGGAGAAATTTAAAGCTACGCGTCCAGATATCGCGGGCGGGCAGGCGACATTCATCCTGGAAGACGGCAAATACATTTGCGGCGTGGAAGTGGAGAAAATGTCGAAATCCAAATTCAATGTTGTGAACCCGGATGACATCGTGGAGCGCTACGGGGCTGATACCCTGCGCCTGTACGAAATGTTCCTGGGACCATTGGATCAGGCGAAGCCATGGAACACGAATGGTATCGATGGTACCTACCGGTTCATCCGCAAGCTGTGGCGCCTGTTTTACACCGAAACCGGCCAGTGGCAGGTGAAAGACGTTCCGGCGAAGCCCGAGGAGTTGAAGATTTTGCATAAAACCATTAAGAAGATTGGGGAGGATATCGAAAACTTCTCGTTCAACACGGCTGTGAGTGCATTCATGGTGTGTGTCAATGAGCTGGGAAGCCAGAAATGCCAGAGCAAGGAAATTTTGGAACAACTGGTGATCCTGCTTTCTCCTTACGCACCGCATATTTCGGAAGAACTCTGGGCTGCATTGGGAAATGAAGCAGGCGGTGTTTCCAAGGCGGCATTCCCCGTTTTCGAAGCCAAATATGTGCAGGACTCGGTATTCGAGTACCCGGTACAGATCAATGGAAAAGTCCGGGCTTCGCTGACATTCCCATTGGATACGGCGCCTGCGGATATCGAGAAGGAGGTTTTGGCGGATGCCACTGTGCAGAAATGGATGGAAGGCAAGCCAGCCAAAAAGGTGATTGTAGTACCGAAGCGGATCGTGAATGTAGTGATCTGATCCGTTAACGGAAATAAGAAATGCAAAAAGGCCAGCCCCGTCATGGACGGAGCTGGCCTTTTTGTTTCCGGATAGGGCTGGTTACTTGACGGAGATCTGACGCTCGGTGCGGATTTCCGATACCTCAAACTGTTTTTCAGTTTTTTGGCTGTTTGTCGCAACTTCAATGGTATAGGTTCCTGCGGGCAACTCGCTCACATTGAAAGCCTTTCTGAACTTACCTGTGCCGCGGTCGATGGTTTCGCGATAGATAGTCTCGCCGCTTTTGTTGGTGATCAATACCACCGCTCTGCTGTCGGTGTACTTGTCGACATTCACGTGGATCTTACCGCTGTTCGAGGCGAAAATACCGGTTCCGAACGCTGCTGCTTTTTTGCTTTCTTTGTCTTCCGCGAAGCTGTTGAATGCGAAGGTGGCAGCGAATACCATTGTCATTGCGACGGATTTAATTGAAGGTTTCATGGCTATGTTTTTTTAAGTGATGGCTAATAATTCCGTTTTGTTGATTCAAATATATGTGCTATATCAGGTACTATGTATTGCATAGTACATGAGTGGTAATTATGGAAAATGAATGGCAATATGCCGGGAATAGCGATCTTTCTTAATTTTGCATGGTATGGCAAAAAAGAAAGCACGCACCTCCATTAGTAAAGTAAAATACCTGAAACCACTGCCCGCGAAGGGCTGGGCCATCATCGGTGCCATTGTGGTGGTGATCGGAGGGCTCATCTGGTGGAACGACCGGACGGACGAGAATCAGTGGGAATTCATCAGTAAATTCGGCATTAAGCTGCCGCTGCGCTACGCGGTGCACGGTATCGACGTATCGCACCATAATGCGAAAATCAATTGGGACAAGCTCAAAAGCGCCCGCTCCGAAAATGTAAGCATCGATTTTGTCTACATCAAGGCCACCGAAGGGGCCACGCATCTCGACAGGCAGTTCAAACGGAACTGGGCGGAGGCCCGTCGGGTGGGGATGAAACGCGGCGCCTATCATTTCTACAACCCGCGGGTCATGTCCGACCGCCAGGTGGATAATTTCATCGGGCAGGTGCGCATGGAAGCCGGAGACCTGCCGCCCGTCCTCGACCTGGAAGTGAATGGTGGGAAGCCGGATGACATCATTATCAAAGGTGTCCGGAACTGGCTCACGCTCGTCGAGGCGCACTATGGTGTAAAGCCGATTATTTACGTCAACGAGCATTATTACAAGAAATACATCGCCGGAAACTTCGACGAATACCCGCTCTGGCTCGCGGGCTACTCCCGCACGCACCTGAACGATCTCGCGTCGGATGCCCACGTACTTTTCTGGCAGCACAGCGAAAAAGGCTGGGTTGACGGCATTCGCGGGTTCGTCGACTACAACGTGTTCCTGCACGAACGCACGGATTGGGAAAATTTGGCGGAGGCCGAATAATTTAAATAGAGTTACTTACGTATTAGTAACAGTTACATCCTTAACAGAGCTGCTGCTATGAAAAACGTTGTCCTCATTCTGATTGTGTTGTTTGCCGCCGGATGCTCAAACAGCGACCCCGTCCGGGGAGACGCTGCCGGAAATTTTACTGGAACATATAAATATGCCATCGCCTCGCCGCTGGGCTTTGTATCCAAATATACCTGGGTGGTAACGCAGCGATCGGTGAATGTGCTGGACTTCGATATGACGAAGGAGGTCGTTCAGGGGAATGGTGCCAGAACCGTCACACGCGAAAACGCTGCGGAAGTGGAGGTGATCGACGAAAAGCGGCTTCGCTTTTCCTATACGACTACCAGCGGCCGTGTTATCGGGGTTTCTATGTTGGCGGGATCCAGGAAGCTTAGCGTCAATAGCTACGCATTACAGGGCGAAGATGCTACGAATGTACCCTGGTATGTGTTTGAAAAGCAATAATGTAACGAGGGTAGGGGAATTCGCTGTGTCGATGCGTACCAGAAGCCGAATAATCAGGCAGGTATATCTACGCTGAAACGAGGGTAACCAGGGTGCTACTTTTGGTAAAACACCAAACTCGATGCACTTATGAAAACTTTTGAATTCATCCTTTATTCCCTATTGTCGGTTTTATTATTCACTTCCTGCAAAACAACGGCAATCCTTACATCCAAATTTGAAAGCGAAACGGTAGGGTCACTGCCGGCCAAAAACATCCCCGGCGATCCTTCGGGCGATGAAATCACATACAGTACCGAATTGCAACCGCGGATCAAAGTCACGGCATCCGCGCATGCGGGACAAAAGGCAGTCACTTTCTCGGAAATCAATACACCCGGACTCACGGCGCATAACCAGTTCCTGGGTTTCAAAGGAATTTCCACCGATTTTACGCAGCCACTGTGGTTCTTTTTCAATGCAACGCATTCCGGAAGCGGTGAGCGGCTCATGATCGAGATCGCCGATGGCTCGGCGGGGGTCATTACGAGAATGCATCTCGATCAGGGCGGGCAGTTGAGCCTGGTGACGGCGTTCCCCGGTACGGAGGAAGTGATCGGGAACATTCCTCCCGGCGTCTCGCATACGATTATGGTAAGCCTTAATCTGAGCACCAAGAAATTTAACCTCACCGTCTTCAAGTCCGGCGGGAACATTACCGTGACAGACCGGCCCGTACTGGTGGACAATATCCTGGCTTATGCCAATCCGGCGAACCCGTCGATCTATTTCAGGTGGGGCGACGGTGCCTCGGCCGACAGGAAATATGTGATCGAAGAAGTGTTCATCACCCGGAAAAAGCCTGCCATGTAGTTTGGTCAGGAATGGTCAGGGGTAGTCATGTGTTGTCAGGTAATGTTTTAAAAATTCCTGACTACCCCTTGACAATTCCTGACCACTCCTGACCCAATAACTATCCGATCGGCTCCTGCTGGCTCAGACAGTGGAAGCTGCCCTGCCCCCAGATGATTTCCGTAGCCAAAAGCGGAATGATCTTTCTTCCTCCAAATGCTTTTTCCAAAATATCGATGGCGATCTGGTCGTGCGGGTTATTGAATACCGGCACGATCACGCCCGCATTGCAGATCAAAAAGTTGGCGTAGGAACCCGGCGTGCGGAAACCGTCGATGATCACCGCTTTCGGCATCGGTAGTTCGATAATATCGGGTTGCTTACCATTCAGCAGCCGCATTTGTTTCAGCATTTGCAGGTTGGTATTCAACACCTCGAAATTTGCGTCGCTGCGGTCGGTTTCCACGCAGGCGACGATGGTATTTTCATTCACAAAACGCGTGGTATCGTCGATATGGCCGTCGGTATCATCGCCGACAATGCCGTCTTCCACCCACAAAACCTGCTCTACGCCATAGTAATCGTATAATTTCTGCTCGATCTGCCCCTGGTTCAAATGCGGGTTGCGGTTCGGGTTCAGCAGGCATGATTTGCTGGTCAGCAGACTGCCCGTACCATTGAATTCCACCGAACCGCCTTCCATGATAATGCCCGGGTTTACTACCGGCAGGTTCAGGTATTCGGCAACGGCCCGCGGAGTCCGGTTATCGTCGTCATAAGGCGGATATTTACCTCCCCATGCATTATGGCCCCAGTCTACGATCATTTTCTCGCCGGTTTCAGGATTTACTACGAAGGATGGGCCATGGTCGCGGCACCAGGCGTCGTTGGTAGGCTTGACGATAAATTCAATTTTCGCGAGGTCGACGCCTGTTCTGTCAAGCTCTGTGATGATATACTGTTTCAAAGCCTCATCGTTGGCAATGATCCCCACATTTTCTCCTGTGCTGATCGCCTTAATGAAAGCCAGGTATTGCGGCCGCATTTTGGCAAGTTTATCTCCCTGCCAGGAAGCGTCATTATGGGGAAAGGTAAGCCAGGTGGCGCGGTGCGGTGCCCATTCGGCCGGGAAAGTGAAACCCAGTTCGCGGGGCGTAGATGAAGCGGTAATAGCTGCCAAGATGTATTTACGGTGTTTGTTCTGCTCAAAAATGAAGTGCAAAGTTCGTAAAACGTTTTGAAGCAGACCAAAAAAATAAAGCCCCTTAACGGGGCCTTACCGGATTGTTGAGTAAAATCAGCGTCAGTTGTTGGCGACCATCACATTGTCGACAAGGTAAGTGCCGTCCACCGTTTCGAGGTTGTAGGCCTTGCTCACACGCCGCACATTTTCCTGCACAGCCCCCACTTTCCAGGTAGACACAATGCCCGTGGAAGGTTCATAATGGTAAAGAATATCCTTTTTTGAAAGTTTCTTCATCCGCTTTTTACCATGGTTGGTCTGCACGTAGTGATGAGGCGTCGCTTCAAGCAGCAATGCGGGTACGATCGGCGATTCGGGTGTTGACTGGTCTTCAACAGGCCTCAGGTACACTGCCGTCAGCGGGGAAGTGGGCTGGTTGAAAACGTCGATCTGCCTCACCTGGGTAATGGCCGTCTTACCGTCCTTGCACGTCGTTACATGCTCGCCCACGCGTACGTCCGCGATCGATTTGACACTGCCGTCGGCCATTGTCACCGGCGCGCTGGCAGGGAAATACTTGCACCGTTTGGTACTTTTCGAAATCCGGATCGTCGCCTGCGACTGAATGCTGCTCACGGCCGTTACTTCGGTTTGTGCAAAAATGGTGAGAGACAGGAGCGAAAAGATACTGGTGGTCAGAAATTTCATGCAGTGTTAATTAGGAAGAAGCCTTCGACATTTTTACAAAAACCTTGCTGAGTGCATTGGGAATTGCACCGAGGCAAATCAGCACGAGCCCCGCGGTAATGAGCGTGGAAGTATGTGCGAAAAATGAACCCGAAGACAAAATGGCCAAAATTAATATCGTTGAGAATGGTAATGAGAATGCAAGTAACAACACAGCCAGTTCGAGATCAAATGTCCGCTTTTCCTTCGCCATGCCTTTCGCATCTTCCCGGAGGTTGAATGCCGAAATGTGGGCGAGCGGCCAGAAACTGGCGGCACTCAGCGGGATCACGATCGAAAGCAGTACCATGTTCTGGTCGGTGATATTCAGCACGTAGATCATCCCCGCGCTGATGAGCATCGTAATGCCCGCGCGGAAGAATAGTATACTTGCCACGATACGCTTCTTCCCTTCTTTAAGTTGTACGGCCAGTCCGATGAACAGCAGTACAAGCGGCGTCATCATGGCGCTGGTTTTATCAAAAATGTCCACTACCAACGGTGGAAGGGAGTTATAATTGATACCCAGGCTCAGGAGAATGATCGCGATGAAAATGAGTAGGTTGATCGGCTCCTGGAACATGCTGGCGAAGAGGCTTTTTAGCTTTCCGCCCATTTTGGTCTCCTTGTCGTCGCTGTTTTTCAAAAACATATTCATTGCGAGAATGTACAGCGAAATGAGCACGAAGAACTTGTTGCCCACATCGGCCAGTGCGGCGATCGCGAGACTTTTCTCACCCAGAAACTCGGCAATGAACGGGAAGCAGGACAACCCTGGTGCCAGGGAAGGAATGAGCATCATCAGCGTGCGGCCGGTAGGGCTGTTCTTTTCAATGCCGAACAATGCAAAGGCAAGCGGCGCGGAAAAGAACATGAGGAAGTTGAAAATCAGCGTGACTAGCGGGATTATGAACATCGACGAATCGATGTCGATTTTCATCAATGAAATAAATATCGTTGAGGGCAGCGCCACGGAGAGGATAATCTCCTTGATGCCGTTGGTTTGGTCTTTGTTCTTGAACTTGCTTTTGAGTAACAGCCCCAAAGCAATTAATAGTAATAGCGTAATGGTTTTTTGCAGTGCGTCACTCATAGTCAGGCATATTTAAATAGTAACAGGAGCGTATCGAAGATTAAAGAGGAGTGTTGCTTTCGTGGGGTATTTTAATAGGAGTGAAAATATGGTCTTGTTATCGCATGCACTTCGACCGCCCGGTCCGCCGGGCGGTCGAAGGATAATTGCACGATGTCAGCTCAACGCTCCAAGCGCGCCGACAAACGCCTTCATCTCATCCATCGTACCGATACTCACGCGGCACCAAGGTTTGTTCTGGACGTCGAACGAGCGGACGGCGATGCCTTTGGCGGTCATTTTGCTGAGCAGTTCCTTGCCGGGGATGGAGATCGGGAACAGGACGAAGTTGGTATACGACGGGATGTATTTGTAGCCCATCTTATCCAGGTTTTCGTAGAGGTATGTTTTGGCCTCGTGGTTCAGCTTGCGGGTGTTACCCTGGAAATCCTTGTCGTCGAGGCTGGCGGATGCCGCGAAGATCGACGTGTAGGAAATGCCCATTCCGCCGCGGGTGATTTTGTTGATACCGGCGAGGAATTCAGGCTGGGCGGCAATGTAGCCCACGCGGATACCCGCCATACCCATGATTTTCGAGAAGGTACGGGCGATGATGACGTTTTTCTTTTGGGCCAGAAGCGACACCATGCTTTGCGTATCGGCACCTACCGCGAGCTCAATGTAAGCTTCGTCCACGAACACCGGTACTTTTTCGGAAACGCGGGAGCAGAAGTCGAGCAGGTCCTGGCCCTTGGTGATGGCACCGGTCGGGTTGTTTGGATTACAAACATACACGAGCTTGGTATCCTTGTCGATCGCCGCTTCCATCGCTTTCAGGTCGTGCGACCAGTCTGCCGTACACGGAACGGGTTTCCAGGTAGCACCCACGGATTTAGCTACGCTTACCAGCGACATGTAGCAAGGGTCGGCCGACACGATGTTGCCGCCTTTCATGAATGTTACCAATGCCACTTTTTCCAGCAGATCGGAAGAGCCGGGGCCCATCATGATATATTCCGAAGTAACGCCTTCCTTTTTCGCGATTTTATCAACCAGGTCGTACATTTCCTTCCAGGCGTAGCGGTTACCGTTTTTCACGGAGTCGGCCACGGCTTTCTGGGCCGACATCGGCGGGCCGTAAGGGTTTTCGTTCGAACTTAATTTGGCAATGATCTTGGGGGCTTTGTAGTCAGCCGGCAAGAAATGTTCCCTCACCATAGGGCTGCGGTAAATGCGGTTCTCCGGGTCGAGCGACAGCGGGGTACTTTCAAATGCGCCGGCAGTCAGGTGCGGTGCGATGGCCATTCCGCCCAATGCCATTAAACCGGATTTTAACAGGTTCCGACGGTCGATGTTGTGATTCATTGTTCAATTGTTTAAGTACGTGACGATTAATGTTAAGGAGTAAAAATCTTTATTCAATTTACAAATAAACGAGCCGGTTTCGGTGCGTATATAGTTTGTTTTTCAGTTAGTTAGCCTGTACTTGCGAGAAGCGCGTAAATGCGATTCCCTTATGGCTGCCCGACCAGGAGATCTTGGTGATACTGCCGGCTTTCGGAGCGGCAATGCCCAGATCGGCCCAGGTCTTTTCGAGTTTCACCAGACCCTGCGCATCGGAAGTGACCTCGCCGAGGACGGCACCTGTGCGAAGCGTTATTTTGATGGCGATGTTCGGTACGGGGATCGAGTCAATGCCTTTGGTATGGTCCAGAATATTGGTCTTGTCCAGTTCCAGCAACCGGGCCGAAAGTGTCAGTTTTTCGGCGGTGGCAGCGTAAGTTACAGTCGGTTCGCTGGCAATAGGCGCTCCGAAAGGCGCGCCGACAATGTCGACGAGAACGGGCGCGACGTCGCGGTCGAGGAACGGATCTTCTTCTTTGCAGGAAGCAAAGCCGAGCGATAATCCGAGTAACAGGCAGGCGAAAAGCGATTTGCTATTTTTCATAATCTTCAAAGTCTTGAATTGGGAATAAACCGTTATTTCTCAGCCCACCACAGTTTGGTTTTCATGTCGTCGGCACCGCCGTTCAGCTTCACACCGTCGCCCACTGCCGTCGCATTCAGCGAATATTCCGAGGCCGGGTAATTGAAGCGGGTAGGAAGAATGCCGCCGTTGTTCAGCACCGCACGCGGGTCTGCCGCGGGAAACACCGGATAGCCGGTCCTGCGCCACTCGATCCAGGCTTCCACGCCTTGCCCGAAAAGTGATATCCATTTCTGTTCGAGCACCTTTTCCTTGCTTACCGGACCAGCTTTGGTCATGTAGTCGGCAGGTGGCGTGAGGCCATATTGTGCGAAAGAGGCGGTAATGCCCGTTTCGAAGTACTTCTTCGCATCGCCGGTAATCTCGCCATCCAGGGCTGCTTCCGCGAGGATGAAGTTCAGGTCCGCGTAGGTCATGATCACTTCAGGTGCCGCTGCGTCGGTAAATGCTTTCCCGATCGTAGAGCTGGTAGCCAGGTAGCCGGTTGCGATAGCGTCGGGCAAGCCATTGGCGTGGCCCTGGTACAAGCCATCCTTGTTGGGGTTGGCATATACGGTAATGCGGGTATCGCCCAAAGCATTCATCTTGTCGGCCAGCGTTTTACTGATGTTCCAGTCGGTACGCCCGCCCTGGATCAGGATCTGGTTCCACTCGTTGTTGCTGGGGAGTACGGTGGTGCATTTCAATGAAGCATTGTCGGCATTGCTGGTGAAAATAGGGAACTTCGTAGCGTCACCCAGGATTTCTGCAAAAATCGCTTTCGACTCGGCCGGTTTTTTCGCGGCCTGGCGGTTAGCGAGGCGGAGACGGAGCGAGTTGGCGAACTTTTTCCATTTGAGAATATCACCCCCGTACAAAATGTCCCCCGCAACGGCTGGTCCGGTCACCGACAGCTTTTCGTTAGCCGTTTTCAGGTCGCTCAGCAGGCCCGCGTAAATGGTTTCCATCGAATCGTACTTCGGCGTGTAAATCGGTTCGCCGGCGGTGCCTTTGATGGCGTCGGTGTACGGTATCGAGCCGTACATGTCAGTAAGGAGGGAGAAAACCCAGGTGCGCATTACCAGTGCCACTCCCTCATAATTAGCGTTAGGTGAAGCCGATTCGGCATTTGTCTGGTTGATGATCCGCTGGAAATTCAGCAAACCGTCATTGAAAAAGCCTTTCCAGTTATTGGACAGCAATGCGGGTGAAACGGTGTAATCGTCGCCCTCGTTGCTGTAAATGTTGCGGGTCAGATGCTGTACGTACAATTCGGCGGCGTCGATATTGATGCGCTCGAAGCGGTCGCGGTGGCCCCAGTAGCGGTCTATCGACGTTTCGATACCGGTAGGGAGCAGGTATTGCGGGCCGATGGCCGTAGGGCTGTTCGGGCTCACATTCATGCTATCGAAATCCTTGGTACAGCTGGTGATGCTCAATGCGCCGGCGAGGGCGGTCATCCAGATGTTCTTATGGGTCAAAATGCTTTTCATCTCGTAATGCTTTTAGGTCTTCAAATAATTTGGGAAGGGATCAGAACGACAGCGAGAGGTTTGCACCGATGCTGCGGGAGCTGGGCAGCTCGCCATAACCAAATCCTTGCTGGTTGCCACCTTTCGCGTCGATCTCCGGATCGATATGCGGGGTGTTTTTGAAGATCATCCAGACGTTCCGTCCCACAAGCGAGATCTTCGCCGACTGGATTTTTACCTTTTTCAAAAGCGACGGGCTGAACGAGTAGCCAAGCGACACTTCTCTGAGTTTGACATAACTCGCATCGAAAATCGCCGATTCGTGATAGTTACGCGGGTTGGAATAACCGTACAGCTGATTGGCTGTCACGATAATGTCGTTGGGTACATAAGATTTCGAGCCATCCGCTGCCGTCACTTCCCGTACCCCCTTGCCGATCACACCTTCCTCGCGGCCGAGGGCCGTTTCGGCGTACTGGCCTGTCCACCGCGCAGTTCCGGTGCCTTCGTCATAGATATCGCCGCCCATGCGAACGTCCACCAATGCGCTCAGCGACCAGCCTTTGTAGTTGAATGTATTCAGCATACCACCGATCCAGTCGGGCTGAATGTTGCCGAGTTTTTGGCCGGCTGCTGTCAGTGGCAGTCCATTTGCCCCGTAAACAACCTGTCCGTTGTATTTCTGGAAACCAACGCCATAGAATGTACCATAAGGCTGCCCTACGCGTGCTTCGGACGACATGCCGCGCTGTGTGGCGAGCGTGTAGGTAGTTAAGCCTTCTGCGAGTTCCACCACTTTGTTGCGGTTGCGTGCCCAGTTCAGTGAAACATCCCAGCTGAAACCACCCGGCAGTTTGACCGGCGTTCCCGAGATCGCAATTTCAACACCTTGGTTGGTGATCTTACCGGCGTTCAGGATGCGGGTGTTATAACCGCTCGCTTTGGAGATTTCCACGCCGAGGATCTGGTCTTTCGTGGTCTGCTTGTAGTAAGTTACGTCCAACCCGATTTTGCCTTTGAGGAAGCGCAGATCCGCCCCGAGTTCAAGGCCGGTGGTGATCTCCGGTTTCAGGCCGCTGTTTGCGATTTCGATGTTTTCTGAGAATTTAGGCACTGAGCCATTCCAAGAACCTTTGGCGAGGAATGTCTGGGCCAGTTGGTAAGGTGTAGCGTCATTACCCACCTGTGCATAGCTGGCGCGAACCTTCCCGAATGTGAAAACATTGCTTTTCACATCAAACAGCTCCGTCAATACCGCGCTCAATGAAGCGGAAGGGTAGAAGTAGGAGCGTGCATTCGCCGGCAGTGTGCTCGACCAGTCGTTACGGGCTGTCAGATCCAGGAACAATGCATCTCTCCATGAGAAGTTAGCTGTTCCGAACAAGCTCTGCGTTTCCGATTTGCGGATTTCCGATTCGATCGTGTTCTGGCTCGGTACGGAGTTTCCGGCATTGTAGAGGCCATCCACCACCATTTCGCCTACATAGAAATAGTTTCTTTTGTAATAATTGGTCCGTTTAATGCCGCCTACCTGCACATTCAATCCGAAATCCGCATTGATATTCTTGTTGTAAGTCACCATGAAATCCGAGTTGGTTTCCTGGCTGCGCAGCACTTCTTCCGAGAAGCGGCCCGGCGTGCGTACCCCATTGCGGACGCGGAGGAAGTTGGAAACGTTAATGCGCGTGTCGGACCAGTAATCGGTACCGCTGCGGAGCATAATGCTCAGTGAAGGCAAAATTTTGTAGCTCAATGCGATGTTACCCAGCAAACGGTCCTTTTCATTGCTCTGCGGAAGTCTCTTCTGAGAGAAATACGGGTTGGTGAAGAAGGTATGCTGCCAGTTAGGCGGGTCGGTGTCGTTGCCGCGCTGGTTGTGCACATCGATATAACTTTCATAATCCCGCAGCTGCGCCCACGACACGTGGCGGTGCGACCAGATAAACTCCTGTCCGCTGCCGTAGCTCTTGTTGTCGGAACCGGATTTGATGTATTCACCCGAAAGCGTAATATTCAGGTTTTTGGTCAGGTTGTAGCCCGAGTTGATGCGGAAGTTGTTGCGGTGAAAGTCATTGTAATACATGATACCCGTTTGATCCACGCGGCTCAGGCCCAGGCGGAAATAGCCTTTGTCGTTACCCCCGTTCAAAGCTACACTGTTGGTGATCGTACGACCGGTATTCCAGTATTCGTCCCAGTTGTTGGGCTGAGGAGTCAGTGGTGCAACATCGTCACCCGTCCACCACTGTCTCACCAGGCGCCCGTCCATCGGAGCTCCCCAGCTTTCGTCGGTCCCTTCCGATCCCACGAGAGGGTATCTTGCATCGTATACAGCGCGGTATTGCGCAATTTCCGCCGGATCGGTGATATTGCCGCTCCATCCGTCGGTATACCAGGTGCGGTAGCCATTACCACCCCCGTAAGTATTCTGGAAATTCGGTTTGATCCACGGGCGTTCGAAGCTGATGTTGGAGTTAATGTCAACCCCGAGCCCTTTGGTGCCCTGGCCGTTTTTGGTAGTAATCAAAATAACGCCGTTGGCAGCGCGCGAGCCGTACAATGCGGCCGCATTAGGCCCTTTCAGTACCGACATTTCCTTGATGTTGTCGGGGTTGATTTCCGAGATGCCTCCGCCCCAGGTTTTGTTCGCGGTTTGTTCCATCGGCACGCCGTCGATGACGATCAATGGCTGGTTATTGCCCGAAACGGACGAAGATCCGCGGATCTGGATGGTGGAGCCGCTGCCCGGGCCGCCGTTCGATTGTACGCGCACACCGGCGATTTTTCCCGAAAGTGCATTCGCTACGTTCGTCGAGCGGGACTCGGTCAATGCGCTTCCCTTTACTTCCTGCACTGTATATCCCAACGCCTTTTTCTCACGCTCGATACCGAATGCGGTCACGACCACCTCGGCCAGCTGTCGCGTGTCGGCGTCCAGCTTGATGTCAAATTTGGTTTGGTTGCCGATCGGCATTTCTTTGATCAGGAAACCCACGTATGAAACGACGAGTACGCCATCACCCGGAACCGAAAAGCTGAAATTACCTTCAGCATCGGCATTTGTACCCACATTGGTGCCTTTGTAAATAATTGACGCGCCTGCAAGTCCGAGACCATCTTCGGCTGCCGTTACCTTGCCGGTCAGTTGGCGCACTTGCGCGAAAGCAACCGTGGAACACAGGCAAGCCCATATAAATAAGAGTAGAACTTTACGCATGGGTGTTCAGAGTTAAATAGTTAGGTTGTCGGTAGTAGTAGGAGGAGAAAAAAAGTTATGGCTGTGAGGCGTCCACACTTCCGTGCGCCGCACACACTTTCGCGTGGACAGAACAACACAGCCATAAGCTTGCAACACTGCTTTTCCGGAAAGCAATACCCTCTTTAATCGAGGACAAACAGAGCGATCAGTTTCAGTGAGGCCAGTGAAAAGCCTTACGTCGACAATTGTGCTTGTCCACGACGTTGAGAAACCTGTATTAAAAAAATTATATTGTATTGGAGCGTAACTTACCCGGCAACGATGTTGCGGCTCGGCCGGAATTCAGTAAGCCCTCTCTCAACACGGTCAGATATATTCATGTGCGGCTGGAATATATCCTAGGTTTAGAAGTTCTGTCATTCGTTTAATGACATTTCAAATATACTGACAATGTGAAATAATGCAAGAGATTAAATTTAAAAATTGAAGTTTTTTGCAATAAAAATTGGTCATTTAAAATCAATACAGACTATTATTGGAATAATTTGATAATAAATTTTACTAATCCGATTTTTAACGCTTCCTACCGGTTTTGTAGATTAATGTCCCGGATTTTACTCCGTAAATGCTTAAAATATAGCTATTTACTGAAAGTTGCGCCTTGTAGAATTGTAACATTCAGTTACGCCGCTGATTTTGACCAGCCAGGATATGCAAACGTGTGAAACAAATAAAAAGAGCGCCCTGCCAGCAGGGCGCTCTTTTCGTATATATTAAAATAGTTATATTCCTAACTTAGTGTTGGTCGATAAACCGCTTTAAAATGGGTCGGTAGGAATCCACACGGCGATCGCGGAGGAATGGCCAGGTGGTGCGGTAAAAGTCCAGTTTTTCCAGATCCAGCTCTTCCACATGCGTGACTTCCCCTTCATGGGGTGCCAGGTAAAGCAGCCTTCCCTGCGGATTGGCAATGAACGATCCCCCCCAGAACTGCTGATCGGCTTCGCGGCCGACCCGGTTCACAGACACCACGTACACACCGTTGGCCACGGCATGCCCGCGCTGCACGGTTTGCCAGGCGCCATATTGCTCTTCACTGATAATAGGATCCTTCTCATTCACATCCCAGCCGATGGCGGTAGGGTAAAAGAGAATCTCCGCGCCCATGAGGCTGGTAATGCGGGCCGCTTCGGGATACCACTGGTCCCAGCAGATGAGCACGCCGATTTTGGCAAATTTGGTATTAAAGATCCGGTAACCGTCGGTGTCCTGCTCCGTTACCGGGGCATCTCCCGGCGTGAAGTAAAACTTCTCGTAATAACCCGGATCATCGGGAATGTGCATTTTGCGGTATTTGCCCAGGTAGGCACCGTCGGCATCGAGTACGGCAGTGGTATTATGGTACAATCCGTGCGCCCGTTTTTCGAACAACGAGGCGATGATCACGACACCCAGTTCCTTCGCCACTGCGCCAAGGGATTCCGTCGAGGGGCCGGGAATAGCTTCTGCCAGGCTGAAATTGCCATGGTCTTCGACGTCGCAGAAATAGAGGGATTTGAACAGCTCTTGCAGACAGATAATATTCGCGCCTTTTTGCGCGGCTTCGCGGATTTTTTCGGTAGCCTTCTGAAAGTTAGCATCAACGTCCGAAGTGCAGCTCATTTGCACCAGACCAATGTTTACTTTTTTTGCCATTTTGGATTTTTGTGTGGATGAATATCAGACTGAAATGCAACACTATTTTGGCTGCGGGAGTTCTGGGATCGGGAAATCGAATGAAATATCGTTCATGCATTTAAAATGGCCTTTCGGACATTTGCTATGACCGATCTTCGAGCAAGGCCGGCAATCGAGGTTCTTCACTTCCAGTTTTTCAAATACGGTGCGGTAGGGGTACATCCCGAATTCGGGGATTGTATTACCCCATATCGAATACACTTTCTTGCGGAAGGCGGCCGCGACGTGCATGAGTCCCGTGTCGTGCGAGAACACGATCAGTGACTTCCGGATCAGGGAAGCCGACTGGTTGAAGTTGTACTTTCCGCATGCATTGAAAATCTGCGTATTGCCCAATGCATTCCGGATCGCTTCCCCGGCTTCCGCATCTTCCGGACCACCCAGCAAGATGACCGGATGGTTGATCTTCCGGCAGAGCTCGATCATGCGTGGTACGGGCATTTTCTTCGTGAAATGCTGCCCGCCGATGGCATAGGCCACATAGCTTTTTCGGTGCGTTTCTGGCAGCCATTCGAGTTCCACCTCGTCTTTGTAGGGGATGAAGTAGTCGAGCCCCTCGCCATCGTTTTGGATATCGAATAATTTCAAAGTGTCCAGGCAGCGGTCTACGATATGCACAGGCGGCAGGTAGTTAACTTTGAATTGCGTCATCAGCCACTTTTGCACGTTGAGTTTTTCGAAGCTCAATGCGGGCACGCCGAGTGTCCATTTAATGCGGAGCGTCCGGATGTTGCGGTGGAGATCGATCACATAGTCGAATTTTTCCGCTTTCAGAAGTGCCAGCAATTCTTTCGCATTGTTTTTTTCCAGGAGCCATACCTTATCGATATAAGGATTGTCCCGCAGCAGGAATTCGAATTTGCTTTTGGTAAAATAGTGGATTTCGGCCTCCGGCATCTGTTTTTTCAGGCAGCGCACCACTGGCGTCGTGAGTACGATGTCGCCGATGGAGGAAAAGCGCAGGACGAGGAATTTGACCGGTTTATTCACTTTGGATTTCCTGTAATAGCTGTGATTGCGGAAGATTTCCCGGCTTTTTGTGTTTCCAACGCTTATGCGACCATAGCCAGTTATCGGGCTGCTGGATGATGTCTTTTTCCATAAAACCGATCTGAGCCTGTAAAATGCTGTTGTTCGGTTCTTGTTTCGGCGTTTCCGTGATCAGTTTGAAGTAGCCCCGATAAAAACCGCGTTTCAGCTCGTTTTTTAATACAGCCATATACAGTACGGGTGAATTGAGCCGTCGTGCAATCGTTTCCACACCCCGAAACACGCCGGTGTCCTGATGAAGGAACCTCGTCCAGAAAGCCTTTTCCGGTACTGGCGACTGGTCATTAATAAGTATGAATATGAATGGCCGTTCGCGCGGTTGCATGGCTTTGGAAATGGCTTCTTTCATGGTAACCATTTCGGTGCCGAAGCGGGTCCTCACGTCCTTGAACCAATTTTCGAATGCATCGTTTTGAAGCTCGTGATAAACGACAACCATCTGGTGCCTGAGTCGCGCGGAACCGAAGAGGTTCATCATTTCCCAGTTTCCGAGATGTCCTGCTACAACGACCAGGTTCTGATTTTTCTCGTAGTAGCGGTCCAGAATAGAAACATCCAGATCGATCCGTGCAAGCAAATCCTCCCTGGTTATCGATTTGAGTTTGATCGTTTCGAACATGATATCGGTGAAATTGCGGTAGAATTTTGCCGCAATCGCATGGATTGTCTGCTCGTCGGAGGCAGGAAAACTGTTTCGGAGATTGTTCAGCACGACCTTTTTTCTGTATTGGCCGATGTCGAAAATGAGGAAACGAAAGATGTCGGAAAGCTTGTAGAGGGCTCCCCAGGACAGCTTTGAAACCGCATTGAGCAGCATCAGAAACAAATGGGTGGAGAACGCTTTCATGTGAGGAACATCTTGTACTAAAACGGCAATGGAGCCGCAAAGTTAACACTTTGATTGTATTTTCGTTTTGTTTATATTCACTGGTTCAACAGTTGGATCAATGCTATGCTGGAAGGGTTATTTGATATTAGGAACGATCGCAGACTAAGCGTCTACCTGTACCGAACCGGTTTCGGTTTCTGGCTGATGTACATTGCGCTGGGTGCGCCGGCATTGCATTTTTACAAGCATTACCGGCAGGATTGCGGAATACTTTGTCTGGTACTGATGGTCTCCGCCTTCTCGGCATCGATGGTATACGACTATTTTCACCACCGCGACCAGTACGAAGTGAAAAAGAAGTGGCTGTTTATCAGCTATGTAATTTTAGCAGGATTGATTTATTTCCTCGAATTCCGCGGCCACGAAAACAGCATTAATATCGACTGGCTGCTGGGGCTGCTCTGATTAACTGCAAATTTCCTTTCAGATTTCGGCGATTTTCATTCCGCTAATCCACTGACGGACTGCGAATTTTGCATTATTTCCCGCACTTTATCGTATGACAGATCCGGTAATGCCGCTACTTTCCCGATCACGATGATCGCTGGCGAAGCCATTTCAGCCACCTGTGAAAGCGGAACGATGTTGCCGATTTTGCCGGTAACTACTTTCTGGTTTTCCAGCGTGCCGTTCTGTATAATGGAAATGGATTCGTCGAATTTCCCGAGTTCTGAGTAAATGTTGACGATTTCCTGCAATTTGTGCAAACCCATGAGAATGACCACGGTTGCCGTCGACTGGGCGGCCAAACGGACGTCGTTGGAAAGCGCGTGTTGTTTGGTGGTACCGGTAATCACCCAGAAACTCTCACTCATTCCCCGCGATGTTAAAGGAATGCCCGCCAATGCCGGTGCCGCGTAGCTGCTGGAAATGCCCGGAATGACTTCCGATTCAATGCCGTGTTCCGCCGCGAAAAGGATTTCTTCATAGCCACGACCGAATATGAACGAGTCGCCGCCTTTCAGCCGCACCACGTCGCCATATTGGCGCGCTTTTTCGACGATCAGGTCGTTGATTTCGTCCTGGCCGCAGCTCGTTTTGCCAAAGCGCTTGCCGACGAGGATCTTCACACAATCCTCGGGACAATAATCCAGTAAAGCGGGGTGGGCAAGGGAATCGTATAATACAACCCGTGCTTTTTGCAGGGCCTTGATTCCTTTGAGGGTGATCAGGTCGGGATCGCCCGGACCTGCACCGATCAGTGTCAGTTTCATGGTGAGTGGGACTTCGGCAGTCGGCTATCGGCTATCGGCCTTTTTTTGCAAATATCATCACAAGAAAAAGCCGAAAGCCGACAGCCGCTTGCCGACAGCCATTTTAACTATCCTTTCCAAATGAAAGCTCCTGCAACGCAGGCTCCCCGGTTTCGACCAATTGCGCCTCGCGGGTGTCACGGACGAAGTTCAGGAAGTTTTCGGCGGTATTGATAAAATACGTTGCGAATGCTTCGCTTGGTTCGAATTTATTAATGCTGAAAACCAATGCTTTGAATGGCGTTTCCGCTTGATTTTCTACTGCAAATTCAGCAGGGACATTGTATTTGAAATCCTGGCCGAAATGCGTTTCGAAATCGTTGATAATGCCGTATTGCGTATTGGTAGTCACGTCTTTCGACATCAGTAAGCCTTTTGCACCTGTGATAAACACATTGTATGCATGGTAAATCGAGTCCGCCCAAACACCTGATTGGAAAGAGTCTTTCGCCAGGTTCAACTTCTCCTGACCTTCAACGATGGTTGTAGCCACGAGGTCAACCAGCACAGAAGCACATTCACCAACCCCGATTTCAGTTTTGAACAATTCATCGTGATCCCAGTCGCGGTAATCATCGTCTTTTACGGTAGTGAGGTCCGCGAGCGGTTTGAGCAACTGGAAGAAATAGTTTTTCGTCTGACGGAGGTAATACTGGTTGAAATACTCTCCATCCATGGCATTTGCTTCGTAATCATTGAAAAGCAGGCGCAAAACTTCCGGTCCGCGTTTGGTAGGAACTTTGATCACCTTATCGCCGATCAGACCAATGCCGTCGCCGGAGAATCCGCCGCCGAGCAGTACCTGCAATGCGGGCAGTACCAGCTTGCCATTCTTGATCGAGCTGCCGTGGAAGCCGATGTTGGCTGCATTGTGCTGGCCGCAACCGTTCATACAGCCGCTGATCTTGATTTTAATATCCTGATTATAAATCATTTCCGGGAACTCTTCGCGCATCACATCTTCCAGCACGCGGGTAATTCCGTAGCTGCTGGAAATCGCGAGGTTACAGGTATCCGTTCCAGGGCAGGTCGTGATGTCCATTGTGCTGTCGAAGCCTGGCGCTGCGAGGCCGAGTTTCGCGAGTTCGTGGTACAATGCTACGAGGTCTTCGCCTTTTACAAAACGGAGAATATAGCCCTGGTTCACTGTCACGCGGATGTCGTCGGCAGCATATTGGCGCACTACATCAGCCAGGCTGCGTGCAGTGTCGGAGTTCATATCGCCCAGCAACACGCGCAACTGCACGGCATACCAGCCTTTTTGTTTTTGCTCAAATGTGTTGGTACGCAGCCATTTGGTGAAAATATCGAGCTTGTCCGCTTCAATGCTTTCCGCAGCGATTTTCAGGATTTCCGCTTCGGACAATGCAGGACGCGGCGCATGGTTGATCGCCTCGTATTCGTTGGTGCCGAAAAGGTCTTCCGGAATCTGAAATATCTTGTTTTTAACCGCTTTGCGCTCTTCCTCCACTTTTGCCATCATACCTTCAAGGCCGAGGTCGTTCAAAAGGAACTTCATACGCGCCTTGTGGCGACGTACGCGCTCGCCGTAGCGGTCGAACACGCGGAGCAATGCTTCGATGAAAGGAATTACTTTATCTTCTTCGAGGAATTCGAATGCAGTTTGTGCCGAGAAAGGCTGCGCGCCGAGGCCGCCGCCGATCAGCACTTTGAAACCGCGAACGGTTTCGCCCGCCTCGTTTTGGCCCATCTTCGCGATCAGGCCTACGTCGTGGATGAACGCCAAGGCGCTGTCTTTTTCAGAAGAAGAAACGGCGATCTTAAACTTCCGGCCCATATCCTGGTTAATCGGGTTGCGGAGGAAATAAGAGAAGATCGAATGGGTGATCGGCGTTACGTCGAACGGCTCATCCGGATCGATACCCGCGACAGAAGATGCCGTAACATTGCGAATCGTATTACCACAAGCTTCTTTCAGTGTGATGCCCGCATCTTCCAGGTCCGCCCACAATTGCGGCGAGTCCGAAAGTTTTACAAAGTGCAGCTGGATGTCCTGGCGCGTAGTTGCGTGCAGGTTGCCGGTTGCGTATTTGTCGGAAGTATCAGCAATGCGGACCAGCTGATCGGCTGTAATGCGTCCGTAAGGCAATTTGATACGAATCATCTGCACGCCGGGCTGACGCTGACCATACACACCGCGTGTAAGGCGGAACTTACGGAACGCCTCTTCCGGCGTTTCACCGGAGTTGAACGCACCGATTTTATGTTGCAGGTCAATGATATCGCGCTTCGCAACGGCGGATACTTTGTCAGAAATGATTAATTCGCTCATGATGATATTCTAATCGTCTATCGGGATAGTATATTTTTATTCAATAGTGCGGTGATTGTCACCCTGAGCGGACCGGGCCGCCGGTGCGGTCGAAGGGTTTTGCGATAGCGCACCTGGCTTCGACTCCGCTCAGCCTGACATTACTCGATCATACAAGCACCAACCGTCACATTGGACGTTTCGTCGATCAGGATCGCTGCGCCGTTTGCGCGGTTCTTCTGATAAGGGTCGTATGCGATGGGCTGAGCCGTTCTGAGGACGATTCTTGCTACGTCGTTCAGTTTCAGGGCTTCCACCTCATCCAGTTTTTCATAAGAGTTGATGTCGATCTGGTATTCGATGCCACGGATCGAGCAGCGCGAACGTGCCGTACCGTGTTGCAAAACGTATTTGTTACCTGGTTTCAGCGTCTTCTTGTCGTCCATCCAGCACACCAGCGCTTCGATATCCTGGCTCACGATCGGTGAGTTGTCCACGGTCACGATCATATCACCGCGGCTGATATCGATATCGTCTTCCAATAATATCGTTACAGATTCCAAAACAGAGGCTTGCGGTATTTCGTTTCCGCCAAATTCGATTTTAGCGATTTTGGACTCTCTTTCAGAGGGCAAAACCTTGATCGCGTCACCTTTTTTGAAAGTACCGCTTTGGACGCGACCCGCGTAGCCACGGTAGTCGTGCAGCTCGTCAGTCTGAGGACGGATCACATATTGTACCGCGAAACGGCCGTCTTCCTGGTTCTGGTCTTTCAGCACATTCACGTTTTCGAGCACCGACAGCAATGTTTCGCCGGTGTACCAACTCATGGCCTCCGAGCGCTCTACGATGTTATCGCCATTCAATGCGCTTACCGGGATGATCGTCAAGTCTTTGATAGACAGCTTCTCAGCGAGTTCTGTGTAGGATTTGGCTATTTCAAGAAAAGCATCTTCCGAGTTTCCTACCAAATCCATTTTGTTCACCGCCACGATCACGTGCGGGATACCCAGCATGGATGCGATCAGCGAGTGACGACGGGTTTGTTCCACCACACCATGGCGTGCATCAACCAGGATAATGGCCAGATCGGCATTGGAAGCACCGGTCACCATGTTACGGGTGTACTGAATGTGCCCCGGCGCATCGATGCTGATGAACTTTCGGTTCGGCGTCTGGAAATATTTGTAAGCTACATCGATGGTAATGCCCTGCTCGCGTTCCGAACGAAGACCGTCCGTCAGCAATGCAAGGTCGATTTCACCCGCATTACGGGTTTTGCTGGCGCGCTCGATGGCTTCCATCTGATCGGCCAGAATATTTTTGGTATCGTAAAGCAAGCGACCGATCAATGTGCTTTTGCCGTCGTCAACGGAGCCTGCTGTTATAAATCTTAGTAAATCCACTGGTGTAATTTTGAATGACTGAATGATTGAATGAGTGAATAATCATTCATTAAAAATAACCGCCCTTCTTTCTATCCTCCATCGCGGCTTCTGTCTGCTGGTCGTCGATGCGGGTTTCGCCGCGTTCGCTGATTCTTGAAATGGTGATTTCAGCGATTACTTCGTCCAGGGTTGCTGCTGCGGATTCCACTGCTGCGGTACAGGTCATATCGCCCACGGTACGGAAACGTACCTGGCGGGTTACGATCTGGTCTTCCGGATCGGGTTCGATTACCGGCGTGTTATTCAGCAATTTGCCGTCGCGGAGGATCAGCTCGCGTTCGTGTGCGAAGTAGATCGAAGGCAATGCGATACCTTCCCTTTTCAGGTATGCCCACACATCCAGCTCGGTCCAGTTCGAGATCGGGAATACGCGTACGTTTTCACCTTTCTGAATGCGGCCGTTAAACAAATTCCAAAGCTCGGGTCGCTGGCGTTTCGGGTCCCATTGACCGAACTCGTCTCGGAACGAGAAGATACGCTCTTTCGCGCGTGCTTTCTCTTCGTCTCGACGAGCGCCTCCTATACATGCGTCAAATTCAAATTCTTCGATGGTATCCAGCAACGTGAAGGTTTGCAGCCAGTTGCGGCTTGCATTCTTGCCGGTTTGCTCCTTTAATCCTTTCGCCTTGATGGTATCTTCCACGTAGCGAACGATCAGTTTCGCATTGATGGCCTCGGCCAGCTCGTCGCGGTACTCGATCGCTTCGATGAAGTTATGACCGGTATCGACATGCACCAGCGGGAAGGGGATTTTGCCGGGTGCGAATGCTTTTTTCGCCAAATGAACCAATGTGATCGAATCCTTACCTCCTGAAAACAACAGGGCAGGGCGCTCAAACTGGCCGGCTACTTCACGCATAATGTAAATGGCCTCTGCTTCCAGCTGATCCAGGTAATCCGGAGCGCTGCGTTCACTAATCTCCCGTTGGATGTCGGAGGCCTCGTTCACTGAAATTGACATATTTTTGGTTATTGATTTTTTGTTAATAGCTGTAAGCTTTAGGCTATAAGCTGTAAGCCAAATATTCTCTAAGCTTAAAGCCTAATGCTTATAGCCTACGGCTATTTCGCATGCAACCCGCATTCTTTCTTCGATTCGTCCTCCCACCACCATCTTCCGGCGCGGAAATCTTCGCCTTCCTGGATCGCGCGGGTACATGGTGCGCAGCCAATGCTCACGAAGCCTTTGTCATGCAGCGGGTTATAAGGTATGCCGTTTGATTTCACGTATTGTTTTACCTCTTCGAACGACCAATGCAAAATCGGGTGGAACTTGAAGAGCTGGTGTGCCTCGTCCCATTCGAGCCTCGGCATATCATGACGGTTTCCCGACTGTTCTGCCCGGATACCCGTCACCCAGATTTTCGCACCTGCCAATGCACGATTCAGCGGCTCCACCTTGCGGATAAAGCAGCACTCCTTACGGTTTTCAATGGATTCGTAGAAGCTAAGCGGTCCTTTCGTGCTCACCAGGTTCTCTACCGCGTCGGTTTGCGGGTAGTACACTTTTATTTTAGTGTCGTAGCGGTTGTTGGTCTTTTGCAAAGTCATGTAAGTCTCAGCAAAAAGCCTTCCGGTATCGAGCGTGAAGATCCCGATATTGATGCCGTTCTTTAAAATGAGGTCGCTGATCACCTGATCTTCATACCCCAGGCTGGTTGAAAAAACGACTTCACCGGGAAAAAGCTCCGCCAGTATCGCAAGCGACTCTGTTTCACTTTTGCCCTCGATGGCAGCGTTTAAAGATGCTAATGTTTCGTTCATGGTGTAAATTATTTCAATTCAAATCGGGCGACATTCAGGAACCGGTTATTCAAATGATCAAAATCGCCGTCGGTCGTAACCAGTGTAGCATTCAACGCGCTCGCCACCGCCGCAATCCACAAATCATTCTTCCCCATATTCCTTGCTGAACATTCCAGCCTGAGCCCCGGTAATCTTCCCTGACTGAATGCGTCAATCTCGGCGTAGCGATTGATTGCGTCCTCAGCCAGTTGAAAAAGAGGAACAAATTCATTAATCAATTCCTCCATCTCAGCTTTTCTGCGTTCTCCCCAATTATTCTGAATACTCAGCGAACGCAATTCACCTATAATAACTGCCGGAAGCATTACCTCATTTCCGGTTTCAAAAAGACCAAAAGTTTCTTGTATTCTATACCAGAAAGGTTGCTTTCTCAAATAGGCGATTATGATGTTTGTATCGAGTACATATCTCATTTAGTCAACTGTGAAAGCAACAGTTCAAAAGGCTCCTGAATGTCCAGTCTATCTCTTATGGCATCCATTTTCTCCTTGTTCAAACCGGTATAGCCCTGTCTCTTTATTTGCTCTTGCAGGACTTCCTCCATCGTTTCATATCGCTTTTCAGTTCTCGACGACTGGTCTTTTGGCAATTCACTCGTAATAAATTCCTTTTCATTAACACCGGCCATCTTCGCTGCCTGCTTGGCAGACAAAAGACCCTTATCGAACAGTTCTTTCACAATCGGAAGCAATACTTCCTCTTTGCTCAGTTCATCCGGTATTTCGATCGTTACAGTGTGCATATATAATTGGGTTTAAGTGAAAAAATCCTACTCCAATATATCACTTTTCACCGACACCTCCACCGCGTGGGTGAAATCCTCAATGAGATCTTCAATGTCTTCCAAACCGACAGAAACGCGGATCAAACCCTCGGTAATGCCCAATGCGGCTTTTTCTTCCGGCTTCAATTTGGCGTGGGTCGTCGTGTTTGGGTTTGTAACGATCGTGCGGGTGTCGCCAAGGTTGGACGACAGCGATGCGATCTCCAATGCATCCATAAATGCCGCGACACGTTCGAAACCGCCTTCCAGTTCGATCGTCACGATAGACCCGCCGGCGCTCATTTGCTGTTTCGCAAGAGCATGCTGCGGGTGCGATTCGAGGAACGGATACTTTACCGATTTTACGTCAGGGTGTTTTTCCAAAGCGGTAGCCAGTGCCAACGCATTGGAAGCATGTTTCTCCATCCTCAGGTGCAGTGTTTCCAGGCTTTTGCTCAAAACCCAAGCATTGAACGGCGACATCGACGGTCCCGTCTGGCGGCAGAAGAATCGCAGTTCCTTGATATATTCTTTTTTACCTACCACCACACCACCCAGCACGCGGCCCTGTCCGTCCATGAACTTCGTGGCAGAATGCAGCACGAGGTCGGCACCGAAATCGGCTGGCGTTTGCAATGCAGGTGAGGCAAAGCAGTTATCTACGTTGAAAATAATATTGTGTTTTTTAGTGATGCGCCCGATCATCGCGAGGTCTACCAGGTCAAGTCCGGGATTGGACGGCGTTTCCAGGTAGATCATGCGGGTATTAGGCTGCACCGCCGCTTCCCATTCCGCCTCGCTCGCGTCGGCATCCAGGTACGTGTGCGAGATGCCCCATTTCGGCAATATCTGCGTAATGATCTGATGCGCAGAGCCAAACAATGCACGGCAGGCCAGGATGTGGTCGCCGCTTTTCAGCAATGCACCCATGCTGGCGAACACGGCCGCCATACCGGTTGCCGTTGCCACGCCGTCTTCCAACCCTTCAAGCATACAAACCTTATCCACAAACTCCTGCACACTCGGGTTCGAGAAGCGGCTGTATATGTTACCTTCTTCGGTTTCCTCAAAAAGTGCTTTTCCCTGCTCCGCGCTGTCGAATGTGAAGCTGCTGGTCAGGAAAAGCGGAGTCGAATGTTCGCGGTACTTGGTTTTACTGGTCTGCGTACGTATCGCTTTGGTTTGTTTTTTCATAAATGGCAGTAGGCTTTAAGCTGTAAGCTTTAGGCTTTTTTTGTTAATCTATTGTCAATCAAATTAATATCATTCAATAACGCGGTTCTGATTTAGCCCTCAGCCTATTGCTTAAAGCTTATCGCCTAAAGCCTATCGCTTACAACCCTTTCAAAACCATATAAATAATCCTCAGGCTTACGATGATGACGATGGTTCCTACCATGATCATCATGGTCTTGATCGGTAAACGGCGGGATAGTGTGGCGGCGATAGGAGCGGAGACCATACCACCGAGGATCAGGCCGAGCACCACTTGCCAGTGTGAAAATCCGATAATGCTGATGAATGTTACCGAGCTTGCCAGCGACACGAAAAACTCCGCGAGGTTCACGGACCCGATGGTGTACTTGGGATGCCTTCCCCGCGCAATGAGCGTCGAAGTTACAATGGGCCCCCAGCCGCCTCCGCCGATAGAATCGAGCGTACCACCTGCCATCGCCAGCCAGCCGATCTTTTTTATCGGCCTTTTTTCAACTCGTTTCTTTAACGCTTTCTGGATAATAAGGATTCCCAGTATCAGCGTATATATTGCCACCAACGGCTTAATAATATAAATGTATTTTTCCAGGGACGACAGGGCATAGGCGCCGACAATCGCTCCCAGCACGCCGGGGAAGAGTATCTTCTTGAACAACTTGCTGTTCACATTCCCGAATTTCAGGTGCATATAACCCGATACGCCGCTCGTAAAGATCTCAGAAGTATGTACACTCGCGCTGACGGCCGAAGGCGGCACGCCCACAGTGAGCAGGAATGTCGACGCGGTGACGCCATATGCCATACCCAGCGCCCCGTCGATCATCTGCGCCACAAAGCCGCCGAGAACATAATAAAAGAAACCCTCGCTCACTTCGAGCTCATTCCACAAAATGGTAAGGCGGTCGTAAGTGAAAAAGGTAAAGAGCAAATGCCCGATGACCATCAATGCGATCGCCGAGAAGATGTTAACCGCGATTTCGGTACGGCTTCTTTTTCGTACCGTGGCAGCCCAAAGCTTTTGCTGAATGGTCTCCCAGGTGAGCGGCGTTTTTGTATTATTTCTGGAAACTGGAAACGCCTGGGCAGCATTTCCGGGGCTGGCGACGCCCGATTGAAAGATGTCGTCGGATTCTTCCGGGAGGTCGCGGAGAAAAACTGCCTTCCCTTGCTCACGCGCTAGCGCAGCCAAACGCCGATCTTCCTCAGGGTCACCACTTGCGATATAAGCAACTTGTAGCGATTCCCAATTCTTTTCGGTGTTTTCAGTTGAGGGTGTAAAATCCGCCGCTTCCTTCAAAGTCTATGTAGTATACTATTATTATAGAGTAAACTTTCAAGAAAATAGCAAACTAATGTTTGCTATTTCAGGACGGCAAATTTAAGATCAATTTATTAGTTTTCAAAGAATAAAACGGATGCGACGCTAATAAACGCGGACTTCCATGAGCGATACGGGCACGTGCGTGTGGCTGTTTTGCAGCCTGATTTTCAGTGAACGCGTTGTTACCGGTTGGGGGAGTACCAAAGTCCTTTTGGTCAGGTGATTGTCATTTATTGTTCCAATTACATTGTCTGCATCATCCAGCACCTCGATTTCTTGCGCACAAAAAGGCATGACGGTTTCGGGGTGGACGTAAATCACGTTCTCCATCGGGTGGTCGAAATCGGTATCGAATACGAATTCGATTTGGGAAATGCGTTGACTTTCATTCCATTTCAGTTGCAGTTCCGGATTTCGGTCGTCGATCGTGGCTACCCATGCATTAGGGCCGGCGATGGGCCGGTGCCAGCCATTTTTAAGGTTTTCCGTTCCGAAAAGGCGGAGCGGCTCACTTAGCCTGAATGCAAAATTCAACCCCGCAGGGCGTCGCTGCGGACACCAGAATTCAAATGTGTCTACGCCAAGGTCCTCGGTCGGTTCCTGCTTCCCATAGTTGGAAACAGCGGGATTGGTGGCGTTGAAAACCGTTACCAATCCGGTTACGCGTTGTTCGCTGTACTGGATTTTCACTTGCTCATTTTTCATGAAGCACACGAAGGCGTAGCACTCTTCGGGAAAGTGGGCGTTCCATTCGATCGTCAGTTCATGTTTACCGGCGATCAGGCGGTAGCTTTGGGTTTCCAATGTGACATCCGGTGTGTGGTTGAACGGCTTGCTGCTTTTGCGGAGTTCGACATGCAGCTCGGTGTCGTGGGACGCTTCTACCCAAACCGTTACCGAGGGCATTTCGCCTTTGACGGGCAGCATTTGCGCCACCGAGTGCCGGATGGTATTCCAATGGTCGGAGCCGGACAGCTCTTGCAGTTCCAATGTGGACGAAGCCGTGATTTGCGCATCATTCACGAGGTTATCCGGGTCGGAGATCGCTGTTTGGGGTAAGTACTGGCCCGAACGCCAGAGTTCCAGTTGCAGTTCGGCCAGATACTTTTCGCCTACTTCGCGGGGCGTGCAATGGTGTTTATGCGCCACCGCCGCCGCAATTGCGACCGCCTGGCCGCCCGTAGCGCTGGTGGCCATCACACGGGTGGATGCGAATGCAACGTGCGTGGCACTGATAATGCGACCTGCAATGAACAGATTTTCAATGTTTTTGCTGTAAAAACAGCGGTAGGGGATGCTGTAAACACCTTTGCTGTGCCACTGGTTGCAACCGGCCTGATCGGAGTAGACGCCGTCGGCTGGGTGGAGGTCGAGGCTCCATCCGCCGAATGCAACCGTATCGGGAAACACGCGCTGTTCAACCACATCCTGCTGTTTCAATAGATAGTCGCCCTCGAAGCGCCGGCTTTCGCGCTTTCCGGGAATGGCTCCCACCCATTCCAGCGTCATGTTCTCTGCTTCCGGGAACTCCCCTGAATTTTTGATATAATTCCAGGCACCGTAAACGACCTTCCAAAGCTCCCATTTGATCTGCTCGGTATCGTGCACGGTGTCCATTCTGCCGCCGTATTCCAGCCACCACAACCGGCAACCGAAATCTTTGGGGTTGAAAGTCTTGTAGCGCGGAATATCCGTAATGTCCTGCAAGGCAAAGGAAGGCGGTACAAACTTCACCGGCCGGCCTATGTCTTTGGAATAGAAATACATAGAGTGCCCCAGCAACTCGCCGTAAGCCTTGTCCGGTGCAAATTTTTCACCAAACTCCTCCGCGGACTCCGCGCCCATCCGGAACGCGGCGCCGGCCAGAAACCCGACAATGCCATCGCCCGATGCGTCGCAGAACAGGGGAGCGCTCAGCGTGTATTTGGTACTGTTCTGGCTGCAAAATGCATGCAGAGCTTCGATTTGGTCGCCAGTTTGTGCTTTATCCAGATCGTAGACAGCCGTGTTGAGCAGCAGCGTGATACCAGGTTCCCGGCTTACCTTTTCCAGCAGCACCGTATCGAAGATCAGCGGGTTGCCGTCGGGGTTTCGGTAGGCATTTTCGAGCATAATTTCGTCGATTACGCCGCCCTCGCGTGCCCAGCGGTTGTTGTTGCCCATGTGCGAGGTGGCCCCCAGGATCCAGAGCCTCACCTCGCTCGAGCAGTTGCCTCCCAGCACAGGCCTGTCCTGTACCAATATCACTTTCAATCCTGCCCTCGCCGCGGTAATTGCCGCGCAGGTGCCCGTAAGCCCGCCCCCCGTAATCACAAGGTCTGCTGCCAGCGAAATGGTTTTTGGTTCTCTTTTGTGTGTCGATTCTCCGATTATCATCTTGTCAGGTCTTTATAATGTCATGGTTTGCATCGCCCTGTGCGTTTTGGGCCATGCAGCTGGTTATTTTAGTTCGATGTCAGTCTGTGTTGTCAGGAAACCGGTCGGTTTGTGGACGGTCACATGGATTTGTTTGTCGAATCCGCGGACCGGTACCGTCACTTCTTCGCTTTCTCCCGGGTTCAGGTCGGGCAGCGCAATGCTGGTTTCCCCGGCTTTCAGGGTATAACCTTTCAGCGGACGGGTAGGGAAGTCGCCGCGTGAAGTGATTTTCAGCGTCAACTGGTGAACTCCTGCATCCCCCGTCCGGAAGTTTACCTTCTCGATCACAACCGGCGAGAATTCCTTCTGATGGACCGCGTAGGCCAGTCTCGGCGAGCGGTCTGGCCCTACAATGCCCCAAGGCCGGAAGCCGTTCACATTGGTACCGAACAGCTTGCTTCGATAGTCATTATAGGTCCACCACGAGGCACCGACCACAAACGGCCGCTTCCGGATTTCCACCATCACGTCGCTTAAATGCTGTGCCTGCCCGGCCTCGCCGCCCTTGCCATCCGAACGGGTCCCCCATTCGCTGATAAACACCGGTTTGTCCGGGTAAAGCTTGTGAATGTGGTCGAGCGACTTCGCATGGCCGCCATAAGTATTGGTAGATACGAAATCGACATACTGGCTCGCCTCGTCCTCCGGCCTGGCAGGCAGTGAATTCAACAGCATACTCGCGAAGGTGTACAACCGCGTAGGGTCGAGCTCGCGTGCATAGGCGATCATATCTTTGGTCCAGCGCTGGCCGGAGGCGGTTGTAGAACCATATTCATTTCCAACGCTGTAAGCGATCACACTCGGGTGGTTCCAGTCGCGCTCCGCCATTTCACGGAACTGCGAACGGAATTTGGTGCGCATCGAATCGTTGTCCATTTGCCTGGGCGTAAGCTGCCAGTTGCCTGCTTCGGTGATGATGAGCATGCCATAGCGGTCGGCCAGGTCGTAGAAGTACTCCGAAGGCGTGTAATGTGTAAGGCGCTGGAATTCCATACCTGCTTCTTTCATCAGGCGGAAGTCCTTCTCAACGAGCCAGTCGGGTTCCAGCGAGCCCAGTTCCGGATAATCGATCACCCGGTTGCCGCCACCAACTTTGACGGGCTTCCCATTCAACAACAGTTGTACGCCGCTTACTTCAATCTTCCTGATTCCAAACTGCGTCGCGAGTGTATCTGCTCCCACCACCGTTCTCATTTCATACAGATTCGGTTGGTCCAGGTCCCATAGCCTGGTTTGCGCAGCCGTCAATGTTGCCTCGGTTTCGAGGAGTGCAGTCTGCCCGGCAGGTATGCTTGCCGCATTGGTTTTCCATTTCAAAGGGAGGGGCTTTTTATCCCATAAAACAACTATATCTGTTTTGGGCGTAGCCGCATTGGCTGATGCATTCCGCACCCTTATTTTCGCTTTCACTACCGCTGTCCCTTTCGCCAGATCGGGCACGGTTTCGATCTTCACATTTTCAGTATACACTTCCGGCTCGATCGTCAGGTACACCGGCCGGGTAATGCCGCCATAGTTCACCCACCCGATGAAACCGTCGTTGACGCCGCCCGTATCCTTGATGCCGGGGATTGTATTCGTTTTCCAGGTATCGTTGTTCACCGCCACTACCAGCTGGTTATCGCCGTCTTTCAGCTGATCCGTCACATCGAAACGGAATGGAGTGTAGCCGCCCTCGTGTTCGCCAACCTTCTGCCCGTTCATCCATACATCGGTTTTATAGTAGGCGCCGTCGAAATGCAGGATTACACGCTTGCCGGAAGTCTTTTTCCACGCAAATGCCTTACGGTACCAGGCCATACCGGAATAAAACTCGTAACGCCGGTCCGTTGAGAAGCAGTGCGGCACTGTTACTTTGTCTTGCCGGCTTTCCTGCGCGATGCCATCGCGGTACCACTGGTTGGCAATACCCAGCCCCGCGGGATCAAGCAGGAACCACCACTCGCCGTGCAGCGGAATGGCATCCGGCTGCCGAATGTGGTACCGGGGCGCATTAAGCTGGCTCGCGCCCGACTGAGCCGTCGACCTTGTGCCGGTTAACAGGAGTATTAATGAGAAAGTTATAAGGGTTAATCGCTTCATTATGTGATGTCGTTCGGTTACGTTTTTGTTTTATTAGAGGTCGATTTTTGTTTAATTTGTAAAAAGCGTTTTCAACTATGGCTGCTTCACACACCGTCCCCACCCGTTTGAGTAATCTTCAAAGCGAATTACTTAAACTGTATGCTTATAATGTATCGGATGCCCAATTGAAAGATATCCGTAAAATGCTGGCCGACTATTTTGCAGGAAAAATCGATGCAGAAATGGACCAGTTATGGGAAGCGAATAATTGGGACGACACGACCATCGAATCGTGGAAATCGGAGCATATGCGTAGCAAATCTTCGCAATGAGAATTGTGCTTGATATCAATGTCCTGCTGATTTCTCTTTCCATTAAATCCAGGTACCGCCCAATATTTAATGCATTGAGAAAAGGTGACTTTGAAATGGTCGTCAGTACTGACATTTTATTGGAATACCACGAGAAGATTTCAGAGAAGGCATCAGCTGAGGTTGCCGATAATGTTCTTAAATTCATCCTTTCACTTGAAAACTGCCTATTGCAGTCTACATTCTTCGAATGGGGATTAATGCATAACGATGAGGACGATAACAAATACGTGAACTGCGCGATTGTTGCCAATGCAGACCATCTCGTATCGGAAGACCGCCATTTTAAAATTCTCAGGGACATAGACTTTCCTAAATTGTCAGTGATTAAAGTGGACGAGTTTCTTCAAATGCTGAATACTCCTGAGCCGTAAGCACCACCTTCCGCGCCGCCGAAAACGGTATCGCCGCCGAGAGCAGCACTACCACCGCCACACAGGCCGTAATCACCGTCCCATCAGTCGTCAGAAAGCTTAGAATAAACAGCATCATCGCTGTGAATAGCAGCGCCGCGGCGATTACCTGCAAGCCGAAGCGGTTCTGCTTTTTAATCTCAAATGCCTCTTCGGGATCGGCTGTAGCTGCTTCCTGTTTGCGCTGGTCTCTGGACAGCATGTAGATCGTATATTCATCGGCCACTATGTTTTTGGACCTTGCCCATAGCTCATAAGCGAGTAATAGCAGCAGCGGCAGCCCCACGCCCACAATGGTTTCCATTCCACGGGAGAGTTTGAAATCGAGCAGGAGCGGAGCGAGTGTTTTGAAAAACAGGTTGACACACAATCCGATGCCGGTAACCCATAGCGTGGTCCTGCCATTCAGCCTTTTGGAAAACAATGCCCACAGCGGCGGGGCCAGCAGCGGACCACCGGAAATCGCCGAAATACTGAGCACCACTTCCACAATACCACCCGCGGACGGTACCAGCAATGCAATGCCGATCATCCCCAGCCCGAAAAACCAGGAAGAGCCCCGGGCGACGCGGATGAGCTGCCTGTCGGAAGCAGCCGGGTTAACCATCCCCTTGTAAATGTCATTGGTGAACACCGCGGACACGACGTTCAATGCGGTGTTGGCGCTGGCGGAGGTGGAGAAGTACATGCCGGTAAGCATCAGGCCGAGCAGACCGGGAGGCAATACCAGCTTGCAGATCATCAGGTAGGCGTTTTCCGTATCCAGGCCGGTCAATGCAGGGTTAATGGCCTTGTAAATCATCGGCGGGAACATCCATATCACCGGGCTGATGAGATATAGGCCGGCAAAGAGGAACGCCACTTTTTTGGCCGATTTCTCGCTGTCGACACTCGTGTAGCGCTGAACCATCGTCCAGTTGCCGCCGATGTAGCAGATATGGTAAATCACAAATGCAGCCACGAAGCCGAGCGTGTACTCGCCGTTGAGCAGGTTGAAAAAGTCATCCGGAATGCGGCTTGTGAACCCCTCCCAGCCGCCAACTTTATTAAATGAAAGCGGCAGCAGAATGAACACTGCGGCGGACAGTACCACGAATTGGAGAATATCGGTCACCATCACCGCCCAAAGACCTCCCACCGCGGTGTAGGCTATCATGAAAATGCCCAAACCAACTGTGCAGGGTACCAGAGGCAGATCCAGCGAGGCGCTCACCAGCTTGGCGACAGGATAGAGCACCGAACCTTTGATAAACACCGAAACCAATGTGAAAATGAAGATGTAAGTCTTCTGAACAGGCAACCCAAGGCGCTCGCGGATGAATTCGGCTGCTGTCAATGCGCCGGTACGTTTCCAGCGCGGAGCGAGGTACACGGCGGTAATGAGCGCACCAATGCACATGGTCCATTGGATGGTGATGGCTACCCAGCCGTGTTTGTAAGCAATGGAACCCCAGGCCACAAAAGTACCGGCCGAGAAGAAGCTCATAAACAGCGATAGCCCGCCGATGAACCAGGGCACGGCTTCACCACCGGCGAAAAACGATTTAAGGTTGCGCCCCGTCCGGGCAAAAAGCATCCCAATGCCCATCACGAATGCAGAGAATACGAGAATGACAATGGTATCGGTGGTGTTGTTCATAATATATGCTGTAGGCTTTAGGCGATAGGCTTTAAGCTGTTGTATGATTGATGGTTCTTGTTTATAGTTATCTAATCCTTGCGGCTTAAAGCTTACAGCCTACTGCTTATAGCTCACTACCAACGTCCGCGCGCCGAATGCGGGCAGTTTGATATTGGTAATAGCCCCTTTTTGTCCTGTTTCGGCCCATTTCATCGCCGGGGCATTGGTTTCCGAAACCTTGCTGCCGTCGATTTTCAGGTTGAATGCCGTCGGCTGCGGACTGTTGTTGAGCAGTGTGATGTAATAGGTGTTTTTGGTGGTGGATTTTGAAATAATCGGGTCGATAGACGGACTATCCGCCACTACGAACCCTTCTTTAATGGTGAGATTAGCCTTGTCGCCGAACACATCGCCCGGCGCGAAGCCGTAGGTCTGGTGCGGGCCGACTTTGGGCGTCACAAAGCCGCGCGGGAATGTAACCTTGCCGTTCGAGCGCAACGCCGCTTCGGAAAGGAGGTAGTCGGTGATCCAGCCGATCTGCCACCAGGCGTGGTGCGGGTAAGGCCCGGCGCCGCGGTTCATGGCATTCCAGTAATAAGAAGCCACACTGGTTTTGCTGTCCACAAATGCATCCCGGCCAATGGCGGCGGCGCGTGCCATATCGGCGAAAAGCTGCTCGCCGGTAAGCTGGTAAATGCGGATGAACATGCCCGCATGACTGGCCAGCTGAATGGGCCCGTGCCGGGTAGCCGAGCCGAAAATACCGCCGTGCTCAAAGCTAAGGCCTGTCTGGCTGATCTCCCAGTCTTCTCGTGCCGCGCCGTTCACGGTTTTGGGTTTGTGGTCGGCAATCGGGTGTGTGTAGATAGACGAAGTGTAAATCTTCGCGCAGGTTACGGCGGCGTCCCGGTACCTTTTGTTTTGGGTTAGATCAAATAAATCGAGCAATGCCTGTGCCGACTGGCCCGTGGCGAAGTCCGGTGCGTAGCGTGCGTCCCCGCATACGCCCAGGAAGGCGCCGGTTTCCACAGCGTTTTGGAGAAACCAGTCTGCTCCCTTTTCGGCGGCTTTCAAATACTTGTCGTCTTTAAGAATGCGGTGGGCGACGATCAGCCCGTAGAATGTAGGCCGCACATCTTTAATATCCTTGAAAGTTTCCTGCTCTGTCTTGCGGTCGTAGGCCACGGCAAAACTGCCGTCCTCGCGCTGCCAGCTCAGCAGCTTTTCAGCTCCAATCCGCAAGCGCTCCTTCAATTCCGTATTTTCCGGTTCGAAAAGCAGCATATTACCCACGTCGAGCATCACATAGTAGGTCAATGCAATCGGCTCCACCACCTCGCCCCATTCTTCGACAAACTTTTTCTTTTTGGCTAGATAATACTGGCCTTCAACGGCGCCCTTGAAGAAACCTTCGTCGGTCTGCTGCTGTACGAGTTTGAAGTTTTCGGCAGGCGGAAGTACTTTTTGGGTTAATTCCGGGTCTTGGGTGGCATTGGCGAGCATCCACATGGCACCGTAATCGGAGTTTTTCATCGCATCCCTATCCGAGCCCACCACGCCGCCGAGGTACGACTGCGCGCCGATCTGCTTGCCTTTGTACTCCTCGATATTCCAGAGTGAAGTCTTGGGGTCGGTGAGGTAATGGTGCATTTTCTCAATGCGATCGGTCAATGCCTGCTTGCTCTGGCGCAAGGCCAGCGTCTCGCGGAACTTGTAAATATCGACGGCGGCATGCCGGGTAACCTCGAACCAGTCGCCGGCTACAAGGCTATAACGGAACGTGTAAGAAACCGATTGCCCTGCCTGCATTTCCGACTTGTCTTCACCCAGCACAGGGTAATATAATGTAGGCGAAAGCTGCGCCTTCCGGTTCATATGCGATAAGCCGAGATGCCAGTCGATCTGGGTAATCTGGTCCTTCGCCCAGGGATCACGCGCAAGTCCGGGTTCCGGGATCACGGCCCAGGTAATGCCGATCTTGTTGCTCACGAGCGGGCTCAATGTCGACGCACAACGTTCGCGGTACACCGCCGGACGCGTTGGAATGCCGTGGCCGTAAGCATAGGCCAGCGCAAAATTTTCCTGCATGAAATTCCCCTGAAAATACCCCGGTACCGACACCCAGCTCATCTGGTCGACGGGCAACGCGGCCAGGGTAGGGGTTGCGAGGGAGAAAAAGCCCTTTTTCCTGGCAGTCAGCGTCATCATAACCTGAATGTCGCTCGGAAAACGCGGATCGATCTTCCAATGAGCTGTTACCGTCGCTACATCCGTTTCCGACTTGAATTCAAGGCCGTTATCCTTCGCGGCGGCGGTTTGCGGGAAAAAGTGGAATGCCTGACCGGCGGTATTCAGCGCCACGCCGGTGGTACTCTCCTTCCATTGCGTTTGCTGATAATGATAGGCATCTTCGGGAAATTTGCCCCCGGTTATCTTCTCAAACGTTTCGGCAGATTCGGTTGACGGTTTGCTTTCGGAATACAGCAAGGTATATTCTCCCGAAGGTGCAGCCACCTGGGACCATTGGCCGTTTTTGTTCACGGCCATTTCTTCCATCTTCAATGCGCCGCCGGTTTCGCGCCATTGCAGGCGGATCGAATTGTTCGTCAGGGCTTTCACGGACGTTCGCTGTGCCGGGGCGTGCAGAACCGTCAGGACGGTAATTAAAATCGGTAGTAACAGGGTTATTCTTCTCATTTTTCCTGGATAAGGTCTTTGATACCATCGGAGGCGAAAGACATTAGCTGCCCTTCCTCATTGGTGTAAAGCACGTACACGTCGATATCTTTCCGGTTTTTTAAAAAGCTTTTGGTCGTTTCAAGGCCCATTACGAAGAATGCGGTGTCGTAGCCATCGGCGGTGATGGCATCCTTGGCAAACACCGTCACGCTCAGCAGCGCAGGCTCTGCATGGGTGTCCGCCCGCGGATCGCCCGTACGCGGGTCGCCCGTCCGAGGGTCTATAATGTGATTGAAGGTAATGCCGTTGCGGGTGATACGGTTATGGTAATTGCCGGCGGTGGTCATGGCGCGGTCGGTAAGGCGCACCGTTGCGGCGAATGCGTTGGGTTGAAGCGGATTTTCGATGCCCGCTACCCAACTGGTACCCCCGTTTTTAGTGCCGGAACAAACCACCTCCCCGCCGATCTCGACCATGAAGCGACTGACCTGGCGGCTTTTCAGGAAGCTTCCGAGAACGTCCACAGAATAGCCTTGCGCAATGCCATTGAAGTCCAGCCGTACGCCCGGCCGTGTCCGGATTTCTTTCGCGTCAAATTCAATTTGTTTAAAACCCACCCATTGCAGCAGCGAATCGGCGTTCACATGCTCGGGGTCCGTATTCTTTTGGTTACCAAAGCCATAAGCCTCCGAAAGCGGCATGATGGTAGGATCAAATGCGCCACCGGTAGCAGTATGGATCTCTTTTGATTTAACCAAAACCTCATAAAACCACGGCGACCGGATGGTATGTTTCAGGTTGGCATGCTGTGCGCCGGCATTGAATGCAGAAAGCTCGGAATCAGCCCGGTACAGCGAGAGGCATTTGTCGAATTCCGTCAGCAGGGAGTCGATCGAATGCTTGAAATTGCGGTTTTGCGGGTCAAAATAGCGGATGTGATACGTGGTGCCCTGTGCCTCGCCATCGATCGAAATCATGGGCACATCCTCCCGCGTGGCTGCCATTGTCGCCAACGGCAGCACGGTGAAGAGGGTGGACATTACTCCGGCAATATGTGTCACAACGTTTTTCAATGTCGGTCAGGGTTGGGGCGCGAGCGTTTCGCCTTTCAGGATGCCGGTGAGTTCGGGCAAATGGTCTTTGTACACGCCGCGCGGGCTGGTTTTGTATTTGTTCGCGATGTAGGAAGCAAAGCCCACTACCTCGCCCATCATCCCGCACGTACGCATTACGCGGGTGCTTCCGAACGCCACGTGTGTAGTGCTGATGTTGCGTCCCGCCATGAAGAGATTTTGGATGTTTTTGGAATAAAGGCAGCGGTAGGGAATCGTGTAGGGCGCTACTTTAATGTGCTTGGTACCCGCGAAGAACTCCTGCCCTTCGAAATACTTGCTGTTTTTGGCATCGGGAAAATGCAAGTCGATGGTCCAGGTGGCGGTTACCGAGCCATCGGGGTAAAATTTACCTTCCTGGATGTCCATTTGATTGAGTACATAATCGCCGATGATCCGGCGCGACTCGCGTTTGCCGCCGATGTAGGCCACCCATGCCAGTTCCTTTTTGCCGTACTTGGCAGCCTTGTTCTTTTTCAGATACGACCAGTTGCCGTAAATGGCGCGGAGGTTATGGTCGCGGATCTGCTCGGCCTGGGTGATGGTATTGAAGTTGCCGAACCCGGTTTCCCACTGCCAGTCGGATTTAGGTTCGTCGATATGGTATTCGTCTGAAAACTGCATTGCCCAGGGCGTTTCGGGAAAGGACGAGACGGTATCACGGTCCGCAGAAGCCCACAAATTGGAAGTGCCTAAGGTAAAATCGTCGCTCTTCTCGGCCGCGAGCGATTCGCCGGTCTCGGCCTTGCTTTCGCGCCCCATGCGAAACTCCGCGCCGGCCAGGAAGCCCACGGTGCCGTCGCCGGTGCAATCCGAGAAGAACGAGCCCGAAAAGCGGCGCTCCTGGTTGGTAGCAATATCGCGACCCACCACTGCGGTTATAATGTCGTTTTCTTTTTCAACTTTAAAAACGTGGGTATTCAGGAAAAGCGAAATGTTCTTCTCTGCTTTTACGATGGAGATTTTGCGGGCATCGCCATATTCTTTCGCATCCGGGTTGCCATTGCCCGGGTCGCCGTTGTCCATTTCGCGCACAATGCGGCCGAGTTTGGGAAAATGGTTTTTGTCCACATCACCCATCAAGTGTACACGTACTTCTGAACTATTGTTGCCGCCGAGGACGGGCCGGTCCTGGATCAGCGCCACCGTAAGGCCCATCCGCGCTGCCGAAATAGCCGCGCAAGTACCTGCAATGCCGCCGCCTACCACTACGAGGTCATACCTGCCGGCATCCTGGGGTTTGTCGGTCAGGTTGAGGAGCTTTCTGCGGAATGCGGTCAATGCTTCGAGCTCGTTAGGCGGCGTGAATTTCACATCGTCGGTGAAAAGCAGTGCATCGCAGCGGCCATTGAACCCGGTAAGGTCTTTCAATGCGAGTTTTGTATCGGCATTCTTAATATCTATCACACCGCCGTCGTACCATTTCCAGGTGTCAGAACCGCTTTCTCCAAAAGTTTGTCCGGTCGGTTTACCATCCAGAATCACCTGGAACTTACCCGGTCCTTTCGGAAACGGCGCCCAGTCCTTCGTGCGGACCCACAAACGGTACTTGCCGGTTTTCGGGAATTTTACCGAGGTAACAGCGTCCTTCACCGGCCGGCCCATTCCATGCGCCATGATGTAGGAAGAATTCATCACCACAAAAGATTGCTGGTCGATCACCCAGCCGCCCTTGTCCTCAAAAGATTCTGTTTCCACAAAAACATGATTTTGCGCCAGAACAGGAAACATCAAAAACATCAAAATAATAATCCCCAACAACTTGCTGTGATCCCCGGGTTGAAACCCGGGGCAAAGGGATTTTTTTGCTCCCGGCAACGTTGCCGAAGGCAATTGAGAATAATCTATTGCCCCGGACTTTAGTCCGGGGATATGGGAGATGTTCATTGTTTTTGCAGGATGTTTTGGATTAGTAAAGTTTGTTCTTCATTGGCATTGGGCAGGCTGGTTTGCAGGCTTGCTGCCAAGGATTTGGAAATGGGGATTTTGCTGGTATTCAGCTTTTTCAGGATGGCTATTTGCATGGCATAACCTGTTTTTTGATAGGTCTCCCAAAGCCAGTTCTGTCGTTGCTCCGTTTTTAAAAAATCATTGCCTACATGCTGCAAGGCATATTTGGCGATGAAGCCATTCCTGCCTGCGATGATCGTTTCGATATCCCTTTCAAAAGGCTTTTGCACGCGGCCATTTTTATCCATAACCTTGTCCATTGCCCAGTATTGGTAATGATGGTTTTTGCTTTCCAGAAACCGGTGCAGCAGGGCATCGTTGGAATACGTTTCGATGATTTTCTGCATTTCCGGCACCGCTTTTCCGTAAGCAATGTGCCAGAGGGTGTAGCAGGTGTAAACCGCGCCGTCGATCACCTGGTTTTTAATGGTTTTTAAAGTCGCACCGGCTTTCGCATCGACAGAGTCCGTCAGGTTATCGGTGCCTTTCGCGATCAGGTCTTCCATTTTGAGGTCTGCGAAAATGGAATTGTTCTGCGCGAGGATATCCTGTAATTTCTGGTAATCCTCTTCCTTGAACTCGTCGTGATCCACTTTTGTGAGCACTTTGCCCTCGGGCAGGTCATAGCGCTGATAGTTACCCAGCAAATCCCAATAGAAATTGATATACACCGGCTTGCATTCATTGGTATAGCAAACCGGTGTGAAGATGTTCCTGAAAAAGTATTGCGGCTGTCCTTTGTCGTCGAGCGCGAGTTTCAGGGTGTAGCTGAGCGTATCGTTTTCGACGACTTTGTATTCACGTATGCGTCCTTCCCGGTTTGGGGAGGTGCAGCACAGTGAATACAAAAGCAGTAGTTGGATCATTGTTTCAAGTGAAAATCGTTATTTCCAGTCCGGGTTCTGTTCGAGCTTCGGATTGGCATTGATTTCGTCCTGCGGAATGGGGAAATACTTGTTTTTGGCGGTAACGTTGCGGGTCGGATACACGTCATTCACCGCTTTCGGGATCACCGTCAGGAATTTGCCGGTGCGGGTGAGGTCATACCAACGGTCTCCCTCGGCGAAGAATTCCCATGCACGTTCCTGCAAAACCGCTTCAATGAATGCGTCTTTGGTGAGGCCGGTTTTCAGCTCGGCCAGGCCGGCACGCTTTCTGACAGGATTGATAAACTCATAGGCAGTTGCCGTAGCACCGTTCAGCCGTGCCTCGGCTTCGGCCGCGATCAGGTACACGTCGGGAAGCCGGAAAATCGGTATGTTCGGTATCATGCCGATGGTCGAAACGGGGTCCTGGTACTTCTTGATCAGTACACCTTTGGTCGTAATAGGGGTAATGCTTTTCTGGGGAACAATGGCGCCGGCTTTGTTTACATAGTTTGTATCCAGCAGGGTGCGGCGCTTGTCGGCCGGTTCAAATGAATCGAAGAAAGCCTGGTATGCAAACATCGACCCGAACGAAGTGCGGGCGAATTCCGGTCCGGCGCTTCCCGGAGGGCCGCAAAGGCCGGTAAGCTGGTGGCCCAGCCCCGGAGAAACCGGATCGGCTTCGAACGCCCACATGTTTTCTATCCGTGCGGCATCTTCCTTATCGTATTTGTATACATCCCGTACATCCGCCATCAGCGCGTATTTGCCGGAGCTGATCACTTCTTTGGCTTTTTCCAATGCTTTGGCCCAGTCCTCGTTGTAAAGAGCGGCCTTTGCGTACAATGCGCTCACTACTTCTTTGGCAACACGTCCCTTGTCTACGTTGGGGTACGAAGGTAATCCCGCCGCCAATGCCTGGTCGAGGTCGGCGTAAATCTGCTTGTATACGTCGGCCTTTGAACTTTTGGCAGTCAGCGCTTCCTCCGCCGTGTAGCTCGGCGTGATCTTGACCGGCACATCGCCGAAATTTTTCGTCAGGAACCAGTGGTAAAATGCCCGCAGGAAATACGCTTCACCAATGATCTGCTTTTTGCGGGTTTCGTCCATATTCGCGCCGGGTACTTTCGCGATCACCCAGTTGGCCTTTTCGATACCGTTGTAACACGATGCCCATATCTGCTGGGGCGATTCGTTGGTCCGGGAATTACTTTTTTGCGTGGTGTAATTTACATCGTAGGTGAAGAGTGTCAGCGTGTTGCGCCCTACCACCCCGCGTGGATAGGTCTGGTCGTCGCTGAAATCGGCAATCAGCGTAAGTGCCGGACCGCCACCGAGGCTGCCCAATGCGCCGTAAACGGAAATCAGCCCTTTTTCCGCGTCAGCAGCCGTTTTGTAGAAATCCTCCGTGTAAATGGAAGAGTAAATCGTTTCGTCCAGCTGGCAGGAAGGAGCGAGCAGCGCTACGCCGGCAGCGCTGAGGTATGTCGTTATTTTTAAAAGCTTTTTCATATCAAATGGGACTCGAAGTCGACAAGAGGATTGGATCAGAATGTAACCTGGATACCTCCCAGGAATGATTTAGACTGCGGGTACACGAAGTTGTCGACCCCGATCACCGTGTTGGAGCCTGCATAGGTATTAACTTCCGGGTCGTATCCGCTGTATTTGGTGATCGTGAACAGGTTGTTCGCACTCACGTACAAACGGATAGCCTGCACGCCCTTGAACCTCGGCACGGTATAGCCCAGCGTCAGGTTTTTGCAACGCAGGTAAGAGCCGTTTTCTACCACGTAATTGGTGATCGGCAACCGGCCGCCCTGGAAGCCGCTGACATACTGATTGTTGGGGTTGGTCGGCGACCAGCGGTCGGCAACACCGGCCAGCAGGTTGCGCTGTCCGAGCGGGTTTTCGAATGACAGGCGGCTGGCATTGTAAATATCATTGCCTTGTGAACCTGAGAGGAATGCAGCGAAGTCAAATCCGGCATAGGACAGGTTGGTGGAAAGGCCGTAGATGAACTTGGGGTTCGGGTTGCCCACGATAACCTGGTCGGCTGCGGTGATCTGGCCGTCGCCGGTTACGTCTTTCACCTTGTGGCCACCCACACGGCCGTCATAACCCGGCAGAATGGTTTCACCGGTTTGATTAACGCCGTCGAAAACATAGGTTTTAAACATACCCAGCGGCTGCCCTACTTTGAGGATCGTGTAGGTTGTCATGAAGCGCTCGGTGGTAACGCCGCCATCCAGGCCGAGCACCTTGTTACGGTTGATGGTCGAATTCGCCGAAACATCCCATTTCAGTTTCCCATCCAGGATACGGGCATTCACGGCCAGTTCGAGCCCTTTGTTCTGCAATGCGGCGAAGTTCCCGGTAATGGCACCATAGCCCGAGCTTAGCGGAAGTGTTTTTACATACAGCAGATCATCCGTCTTTTTGTGGTAAACATCGGCGATCACGCTGATCCGGTTGTTCAGCAAACTGATGTCGACCCCGATGTTAGCCTGTTTCGACCGTTCCCAGCGCAGGTCTGGATTTGCAATGCCGGTGGGTTCGATACCTGTTACATAGGTGTGGTTGATCATGTAGCTGTTCCCGGAAGCTACCGTGGCCAGCGACTGGTAAGGGTCGATCCCGCCTGCATTTCCTGTGATACCATAGCTACCGCGCAGTTTGAAATCGGAAAGCCAGCTTAGATCCTTCATAAATGACTCCTCGATGATCCGGTAAGCGGCCGATACGGCGGGGAATACCCCGTATTTATGATTGGCCCCGAACTTGCTCGATCCGTCGGCACGGGCGGTGACGTCGATGAAGAACTTATCCTTGAAACCGTAGTTAACCCGGGCCATGTACGAATCCAGTCGCTGGGAGCTCCGGCCGCTGCTGATCGTGCGGGTCAATGCGAGCTGCATTGCCTCGTTTTTCGTCGCATCGTTCGGGAATCCCGATGCATTCATGGTATTGGAATTACCCTGTTCAAGCTGCGTACCAAATACGGCAGTGGCTTTGAAAGAATGGTTTTTAGCAAACGTGGTGCTGTAAGTCAGGATGCTTTCGTGAAGCAATGCGAGGTAGTTGGAGTTGGCTTTCGTGCCGGAGCCGGAATTATCGTTCAGGTCGCTTTTGTTGACGATCGAACGCGGTGAATAGCCGTCGAACAGCTCACCTTTCTGGTCGAGGTTAAATGATGCACGGTAGGTAAGGCCTTTAAAAAGCGCTACTTCTCCGTAAATATTCGCCAGCGTCCGCTTGATTGAACGTTTGTTGAGTACGGCCGAGAAATTCAATGGGTTGACCACTTCACGGTATTGGCCGCCGGCTTGCTCGCCGAAGGGGAAAATGCTGCCGTCGGCACGGTAGGGTTGCAGGGTGGGAGGTGCCCCGATCGCCGCTCCCAGAACGGACGAGAGTACCGCGCCGCCATCGCCGATGTTGGTGCCGCCTGTCTGTATACCGTTCGCAATGGAATAGCTCCCCAGAATGCTGGTACCTATTTTAATGTTTTTGCTGATACGGTGATCCAGGTTCAGCCGGTAGGAATAACGCTGGAACTGAGAGCCGATCAACGTTCCGTCCTGGTCGAAATAATTGAGCGAGATAGCGAGCTGCGTTTTTTCGCTGCCGCCGTTGATAGACAACTGATGGTTCTGGATAGGCGCCTTCCGGAAAATGAGTTTTTGCCAGTTAACACCCTCGCCGAGCGATGCCGGGTCTGGATAATAGTTGTTCTTGAATACTTCGTTTTCAAGCTGTGCAAACTGTGACGCATTCAGCACATCCAGTGTTTTGTTTACTTTCTGCGAACCATAGTATCCGTCGTAAGTAACCCGTGTAGCGCCGTTTTTACCTCGTTTGGTGGTGATGAGGATTACACCGTTGGCGGCCCTAGCTCCGTAAATGGCCGACGCGGATGCATCTTTCAGGACTTCAACCGACTCGATATCATTAGGGTTGATCGTGGAAAGGGGGCTGACATCGGTGATCCCGCCGCCATTGGAAACCTGGATACCGTCGATAACATAAAGGGGTTCGGACGACCCATTGATGGAATTGGTACCGCGGATACGTACGCTGATGTTACCGCCGGGAGAGCCGGAGTTCTGGTTGATCTGAACCCCTGCCACCCGTGCCTGCAAGCCTTGTGCGATGTTCGCAACGGGCGTCTGCACGAGATCGGCCGCTTTTACGGAGGCAATGGAGCCTGTCGTTTCGACTTTACGCTGGGTTCCGTAGCCTACAACTACTACCTCTTCCAATGCTTTGGTGTCGGTTTGGAGCGAAACGTTGATCGTAGACCGGTTGGAAACAGCCACTTCCTGTCTCAGGTAACCGAGAAACGAGAACACCAGTGTTGCATTGCCTTCCACCTCAACCGAGTACATGCCTTCCGCGTCGGTCAGTGTTCCTTGCTGTGAGCCTTTCACCGTCACGCTCGCGCCGGGGATCATCTCACCCTTATCGTCTGTCACTTTGCCCTTCACCGTTACGTTTTGCGCAAGCAGCGACTGGGTGATGCCCAGGCAGAGAAAGCCGAGCAGGAACAAGTCACGTATTTTTTTCTTCATGTAGTTAAATATTAGGGTTTGATCAAAACAGGTAAATTGAAATAGTACAATTTTTATTCATTAAACCAGCTTGGTTGAAGACGGGTTGAACTGTCGTACAACCGTACTGAAATACGGTTTTTACCTAAATATAGGCCCGGTGGCAGGCGATAGCAATGTGATTTTAGGCCAGAAATTTCCGGGAATTGAACAAAAAGTATCGGTAACGTTTGCGGAAACGATACCGATATATGGTTTTGCTGATGATTAATAGGAGATTTTTATATTTTTGTGAACCGTGTTGAAATGCGGGGCTGGTTCGGTATTGAAAAGGGTTTTTATTTAAAAAGTACAAGTAGTATGATTCAATGTGTGAAATGTGCGCAGGTAGACGGCATCATGAAAGCGGGGTATGTCCGGGGAAAGCAGCGCTACCTGTGCAAATGGTGCAACTACTATTTCACGCATTCCGAAAAGGATGATTCGGTCGAATCGCTCGTCAAGCGTAAGCGCCACCAGACAACCATTATCGACATCGCCAGATCACTCGGTGTGTCCAATTCGACGGTCTCGCGAGCGCTTCACGGGCACGCGGACATCAGCCCGGAGACGCGCCAGGCTGTGCTTGACAAGGCTGCCCAGCTCGACTACCAGCCCAATCAGCTCGCCTATAATCTTGTAAAGAGCAGGACGAACACAATTGGAATGATCGTTCCAGAATTCCAGAACCAGTTTTTCCCAAACGTGATCATCGGTGCCCACGAGGTACTGACCGAGGCCGGGTACAATCTCACTATTATGCAGAGTAACGAGTCGTACCAGGTCGAAATCTCGAATACGAAAGCCATGCTGGCCAACCGGATCGACGGCTTGTTGATTTCCCTTACCCAGGAGACGAATAACTTCGATCACCTGAGCCTTTTTGCGAAGCGGGGCATTCCGCTGATCCAGTTCAACCGGGTATGCGATCAGATCGACGTACCCAAAGTGGTGGTGAACGACTTTGAGGCTTCGTTCAAAGCCGTGGAGCATTTGATATTGAATGGTTACGAGCGCATTGCGCACCTGGGCGGGCCGCTCACCCTGCAGGTAAGCCAGGAGCGCCTGCGCGGCTACAAGGCGGCGATGGAAAAGTACGGCAAGCCCATTCAGGACCATATGATTATCCAGGGCATGCTCACCCAGCAAAAAGCCCGTATTTACGGGCAGTACCTGCTCGACCTGTCCGAGCGCCCCGACGCCATCTTCGCCGTCAACGATTCTTCGGCCATCGAAATCATGCTTATGGCCATGGAAAAAGGCATTTCCATTCCTGACGAACTTGGCGTGGTCGGTTTCAGCGATAATGCGGAATCGGCCTATATCGGCCCTGGTCTCACCACCGTTCGCCAACCCACAAACCAGATCGGCCGTACGACCGCGGAGTGGGTCTTGCAACTGGTAGACGCAGATGAAATCATCGTGAATGAAAAGCGGGTACTGAGTACGGAACTGGTAGTGAGGGGGTCGTCGCGGCGGAGCAATTGAATTTTTGTGTATCTTTAAACTATCATTTTTTTTCATAAAACACTTAAAATCAGAAAAATGAAACTCGCTCTCCCATTGAAAAAGCGGCAATCGATTCTTAACCTTTTCAAATTCCTGCACCGTCCTGCAGAGACGCAGCAGGAGATGGATACGACTGCCTACTTGATGAAAAGTCCGGCGAATAAAGCCCGTTTGCTGGAAGCAATGAAGGACATCGAATCCGGAAATCACATCTTCTCCCGCGACCTTACCGACCTGTGATGCTCTCGTGGCATCCTCATGCGTGGGAGGATTATGTCGAATGGCAACGGGTAGACCGGAACATTGCAAAACGAATCAACGAATTGATCAAGGAGTGTTTGCGGACCCCGTTCGAAGGCAAGGGAAACCGGAATTGCTACGCTCAAACTATTCAGGTTACTGGTCTCGGAGGATCACCGACGAACATCGGTTGGTCTATAAGGTTGCGGATGGGTGCATTATCATCGCTCAAGGTAAATACCATTATTGAAGATTATGCCACGAAGGCACGAAGGAACACGAATATAAGCTTTGTGTTCCTTCGTGCCTTCGTGGCATAAAAAAAGTGCGGCCCCAGAGAAGCTGCACTTTATTAACTACAGAATATAATTATGAAAATCGTGGAAAGGCTAACTGAGCGCTTCCCTTAGTATTTTCAGGCTTTTGGGTACCGCCGTGGCCGGATCTTCCTTTCCTTCCATTTCCAGCGATACATAACCTTTGAAATTCGCTTTTCTTAAAATGCCTGCGATCCTTTTGTAATCCAGATCGAGGTCATAATAATGGCCGCCGCCGTAATAGGTTTTGGCCTGAACGATCGTTGCGTAGGGTGCCAGGCGTTCGAATTGCGGGTACGGATCACCGACGAAATTACCTGTGTCCACATTCATACCCATCGCTGGCGACGAAGCCAGCGGCTTGTAGATTTCGAGCAGGTAGTCGATGTTCGATGATAGCCCCCAATGGTTTTCGATCGCCAGAACGATCCCCGCTTTCTCGGCAGCCATCAGGCATTCCTGCATCGATTCTATGCACCATTTGATGGCATCCTGGTCTGTGAAACCCTGGATCGGCGGCTCTTTGCCATCCTTGTAATAGTTGGCATCGCGCTTCACGGTGCGCCAGCTTCCGGTATTCATCCGGATCGCCGGAATGCCCATTTGGGTCGCAAGGTTAATACATTTTAAAGTATGTTCAATGTCCTTTTTCCGATCTTCCGGCTTCGGCTGCACAAAGCTCTGATGGATAGAAAGAAGGGGAAGCGCCAGTCCGTTGTCGAATGCGAGCCTTTTCAGTTTGTTCATATACGGAACGGTCTCATTCTCCATTTGCCGGTGCAGGATCTCCACGCCATCGAAGCCCAGACGAGCAGCATCCTCGATCACCTTGTCGATCGGATACTTTTGTTCCTGGAAATGCCAGTAAGAGTACGTCGATACAGCAATGGGAATCCGGCGTGCGGCAGGCGCAGGCGCTGTTTCTGCCTGTGCAACGTGGCCGGTCATGGCCGCTGCGCCGCCGAGCGCAATGGTTTTGAGCCAGTCGCGCCGGGAGGTGGTATCCTGTTCGTGGTGTTCCATTTGTGATAAATTTGGATAATAATATTAAAAATTTGTCACTTTTATGGATTTTGCTTCAAAACGTTTGCACCCATGATATCGATCTGCGCCTGAGGGATCGGGAAATACTCACTTTTGCCTTTCATGAAAGTGGCACCGGAGAGGTAAGTACGTTTCTTACTTTCTTTATTGAGATAGGCATTGAGCACCACATCCGCATTGCCCCAGCGCACGAGGTCGAAATGCCGGTGCCCTTCCATGGCCAGTTCCAGGCGACGCTCGAACCGGACGGCCTTGCGCGCATATTCCTGGTTGGCAAAGGCCGGGTAGGGTTTTACCAGGTAGTTGGCCGCCGGTTTGCCGGCGGCATCGAGCACTACTACATTGGCCGCGCGGGTACGCACCTGGTTCACCAGTTTCAATGCGGTAGCAAGGTCGTTTTCTTCCGCGGCCACTTCGGCGCGCATCAGCAGGATATCGGCCAGGCGAATGGCGCGGTAGTTGTTCGCATTGGCGCGGGGTGACTCGGCACCTGCATTTTCACCACTGTACGCAAAAAACTTTTTGAAAGTGTAAGGCCCGCCGAAGCTCTGGTCGCGGATCCAGTTTTTACCGGGATGAACACCCCAGTTCAGGAACGGCAGCCCGCGACGGCCCACAGTCCAGTCCAGGCGCGGGTCCAATGTACCCTCGTAAGGCGTAAACGCGTCGGAGGACGACAGCCCTTCATCGTTTTTGACATCCGCGTCATTGAATGTATCGTGCAGGGGAAGCCCGCTGGCGTCAGTCTTGAATGCGTTTACCAGGTTTTGAGAAGGCTGGAAAAAGCCGCAGCAACCGCCTGGTGCCGAGCCGTAGGGGAAGTTATAGTTGTCACCCCAGCTGCCGTTTTGCCCTGCGCCACCATCGGCTACCGACATTTGTACTTCAAAAATGGATTCGGAATTGTTCTCCGTAGCAATGCGGAAATTGTCGTGAAAGCTGTTCACGAGCGAGAAAGGGCCATTGTTGATCACATCGTCGAGCAGCGGTTTGGCAGCCTGATAATCCTGCTGGTACATATGTACCTTGGCCAGGAACGCCTTGGCCGTCCATTTGCTGGCGCGGCCAACTTGTGCCTTGGTGGCCGAAACGTTGTCGATCGCGAACTGAACGTCGGCTTCGATGTTGGGCCAGATATCCTTGTCGTTGGGCAGGTTGATGTAATCGGTCACAGTCTCGTCTACGTAAGGCACCATGTTCCAAAGCTTTTTGGCTTCGAAATGGTACCAGGCACGCAGGAAGCGGGCTTCGCCGAGGGCCTGTGCTTTTTCGGCCTCGGTCATGTCGGTAGTCTTGCCAATGAGCCTGATCACGTCGTTGGAACGTGAAACACCGTCGTAAACGGAAACCCATTTGTCGTTGTAAGCACCGATGTCGGCCTGGGCAATGTAGCGTTCGATGGTCGTGATCTGCGCCTGGTCGCCCACGTCGCTGCCCTTATAGGCGTCGTCGGAGGCGATGGAGCCGTAAATCCAGTTGCTGACGGAGGAGGTGTTCACCGGTCCGGAACCGACGCCGTCGAGCAGGCTGTATGCGCCAATTAATACCGCGTTGACGCCGGTTTTATTCGCGAGCATGGCCTCGTTGCCCACACCCAGCGGCGTGGTTTCCAGGAAACTATCCCCGCAGGAGGTGAGTACACCTATGCAGACCATGGCTGTTAATGCTAATACGCTCTTTTTCATATCGATAATAAGAATGATACCGTGTTAAAAGATTTTGTTGACCCAAACTAGAACCCGAAATTGATACCGATCTGGTACATCTTTGAATTGGGATAATTACCCTGATCCACACCCAGGACGGTGCTGCCCGGCGTAGAGCCCACCGACGTGACCTCGGGATCGATGCCGCTGTATTTCGTGATCGTAAACAGGTTTTGTGCCTGCAAGTACACGCGTGCGCTCTCGAAACCGATTTTGGACAATACGCCCGCCGGTAATGTGTAGCCGAGCGTCAGGTTTTTCATGCGGAAATACGAACCGTCCTCAATGAAATAGCTTGAAGGCTGCTGGCTGCGGCTGTCGTTCGCGTCGAGGATAGGCAGCACGGCGTCGGGGTTTTGCGGCGTCCATGAATCGTTGAGCATGCGGAGGCTTCTGTTACCGGCCTGGTTGTTGAAATCCACCCAGCGTTTCACCATGTTGATGATCTGGTTGCCCTTCACACCCTGGAAGAATGCCGACAAATCGAAGTTCTTGTAGCCCACATTCAGGTTGATACCGTAGGTGAAATCAGGGTGCGGGTTGCCGAGGAACTTGCGGTCGTTGTCGGTAATGGTGCCGTCGCCGTCGGTATCGTGGTATTTGTATTTACCCACAGCTGCGTAGCCGGGGTATTTCGGTCCGTTGTCCACTTCGCCCTGGTTTTGGTAAATGCCATCTATCTGCAAGCCGTAGAAGGAGTAAAGCGGCATTCCGGCCACCGAGCGGGTCCAGGTGTAGCTGCGGATCGCCGGGCCGAGGAGTACGGCCGTGGCACTGTTGTTCAGCTTTTTAACCTCATTTTTATAGGTAGAAAAATTGACGCCCAGGGAGTAGGTAAGGTCGCCATTCAAAGCTTTATTATGGAAATCGAGGCCGAGATCGATACCCTTATTGTTCATTTCACCCACATTCACGAATGGAATGGTCGCCACGCCCTGCGTCGCAGGCAATGCCACCTGGTAAAGCATGTCGGAAGTGGTGCGGTTGTACAAATCGAGGTTCAGGCCGAACATACCTTTCAGGAAAGTCGCGTCGATCCCCACGTTGGTCTGGGTAGTAGTTTCCCATTTTGCGTTCTGGTTACCGAATGCCTCGGTGTCAAAGCCGGGCTGCACTGCATTGTTCGATCCATCGATGGCGTACGACGACTGGCTCAAACTAGAACGATAGGTGCTGAAACCATTGTAGTTACCGATTTCCTGGTTACCGGTCTGGCCCCAGCCCGCGCGGAGTTTCAGGTCATCCAACCAGGGAATGCTCTTCATGAAACTCTCCTCCGATAAACGCCATCCCGCACTGAATGCCGGGAAGGTACCGTAGCGGTTGTTTTGTCCGAAGCGCGAGGAGCCGTCGCGACGTACGGTCGCTTCGAGCAGATAGCGGTCTTTGAGCGCATAGTTGAGTTTTCCGAAAACGGAGAACAAAGCCCACTGATAACCCGCGCCGGTGTTGGCAATGCCCGCAGTACCGGAGTTGAGATACATATATAATGGATCTTCGGAGAAAAACGTGGTGCGCGTGCCGGAGAAGTCGCGGCCGGTACCTTTAATTGCTTCCGTACCTGCGAGCACGCTGATCTTGTGCGATTTGCCCAGGTTTTTGGTATAGTTCAATGTATTCGACCACGTCCAGTTAATATCGTAAGCATTGCCGTTCGTCATCGCATTGGCCGCTTCGATTTCGGCTTCTTCGAGGTCGAGCAGGGTGTAGCTCACGCGGTTGGCATTGATGAAGTCGATACCTATGCTCGACTTGGCAGTCAGGTCTTTTAAAATGTCTACTTCGAGATACGCATTGCCGAATGCGCGCAGCGTGTTGGTCTGGTTGTTACGGCTTCTCCAGAGTTGCGCAACCGGGTTCGTGGCAGGACCAAGGCCGGCAGCGCGGGTAGCCGCGAAGTTGCCCATAATGTCGTACACCGGAATGATGGACGGAATGCGGTAGCCGTTGCCGATCGGGTTACCGTCCTGGTTGTTGGTACTGCTGGCCGTGCCGTTTGCATTGTAGTAGCCTTTGTTTTCAGTATAGCTCAATTCCAGGTTCTCCCCAAGACGGATGCGCTTTTTAAAAGTGAATTCAGTGTTGGAGCGGATCGAATAGCGGTCGAACGACGTGTGGATCAATACGCCGTCCTGTTTGAAATAGTTGAGTGCAATGGCGTAGCGGCCATTCTCCGTGCCTCCGTTTGCTCCGATGTTGTATTCCTGAATGGCAGCCGGGCGAAGGATTTCCTTGTGCCAGTCGGTACCTTCCTTGTTGGCCTTTACGATCTGGTAAAAACCGGTGCGATTGTAGTTGTAAAGGGAAGGATTGGTGCGGGGATCGCCTTCAAAAAGCCCGTAGCTGGAACCTGCGAGGATATAGTCTGGGACAACCGCCGTGGGGCCGTTACCATATTGCTGGTGGGAAGGATTGCCATTTGTAAGCACGCCGGCGTTTTTACGCTGGGTCCACAGAAGGTCGCCGAATTGCTGCGGGTCTTTGATGAGGTCAAGGTCCACTTTGCCTGTCTGAAAACCTGCGCGGGAATTGAATGTAAATCTCGGGGCACCTACTTTTCCTTTTTTTGTGGTAATGATAATCACCCCGTTGGCGGCGCGGGAGCCGTAAATTGAAGCGGAAGAGGCATCTTTCAGCACCTGCATCGATTCGATATTGTTCGGGTTAATGCTGTTCAGTCCGCCTTTGGTAGGCACTCCGTCGATCACGTAAAGCGGGTCATTATTATTGATCGTACCGAAGCCGCGGATACGCACGGTTGCTTCGCCGCCGGGTGTATTGTTGGAGGTCACGGTCACACCGGCTACGCGTCCCTGCAACTGTTGGGCCACATTGGGAGCGGCAACTTTGGTCAGTTCGGTAGCGTCAACGGTCGACACGGCGCCGGTAATGTCGCGCTTGGATTGGGATGAATAGCCCGTCACCACTACTTCGGTGAGCGACTTGATGTCGGACTGGAGTGTCACCTCCACCATGGTTTTGTTCGCAATGTCGATCTCCTGTGTAAGGAACCCGATCGACGAAACGACGAGGGTTGTGCTGCCATCAGGCACATTCAATGCAAAGCCGCCGTCCGCATCGGTAGTAGTGCCGATCGATGTGCTGCCTTTCAGGACAACCGTCGCGCCGGGAATGGTGCCGCCTGTTGCATCTTTTACCTTTCCCTTGATCTGAAAATCAATGGACTGGATTGTTTTAATGGAAGTGCCGGTGCCCTCCGGCAGGCTTGTGGCCGGTTTGGAAGCAGCCCTTTTGAGCAAAATCTGTTTGCCCGACACTTCGTAGGAAACCTGCAAGGGGGTTAGGAAATTATCAAGAATGGTCTCCAACTTTTCTTCCCGGGCGCTGAAAGTGACCTTGCGCTGCGAGCGGATGAGCTCCGGGCTGTACATGAAATGCACGCCGGACATTTTGCCGATCTGTTCCAGCGCGGCGCCGATCTTTTGCTCACGGATGGTGATCGTCAGACGACGGTTGAGTACCTCCTGCCCGAAGCCGTCGAATGCGACGGCGAGTCCGGAGACCTGAATGATGATGAACAATTGTATGAGGCTGATTCTCATAATTTTGAGCAGGTAACTCTGCCGGTAAAAGGTTTTTTTCATACTTTTGTCTGTTTTGTAGGTTTAAAAAAATCGGCAAAATAATTCCCGTGTCCCTTTGGGGACCTTCTTAGCGCCAGCACAGAAAGAGGGGATTTCATACGGGTGAATGATGTTGGTAGCATCGTTCACCTTGTTTTGTTTTTATCCAAATAGTCGGGTTTTGAAGTGAATGATCATTTACATGGGTTTCCGGTAATGGTTATGCTGTCTTCTTTCATCGTGTAATTGGCTTCCAGGATCGTACACAGCCATCTCAGCTTGTTTTCCAGCGGCTCGTCGCCGAGCGTTGCGGTAATGCTGCAATGCGCCAGGCTGTTTCGGTCAAATGTGATATTGACGCCATAAGCCTTCCCGAGTGCGTCGAAAACTTCGGACGCCGGCGTTTCGGAATAGTTGAATTCCAGGTCTTCAATCGGGATATTCAGTAACACAGGGCTTTTCAGGGCCGACCGCACAAGCCTTGCCTGGGCACGCTCGAAGGTAGCTTGCTGATTGCGGGTGAGGAGGAGGGGGGAAGTGGCACGCCCGCCGGAAACGGATACTTTTCCGGTTTTCACGGCAACGGTAATGTCCTTTTCGTCGGCAACGGCTTTGATGCTGAAACTGGTACCATGCACTTTGGCTATCAGCTCGCCGGCATATACAATAAATGGCTGGTTGGGATTTTTGGTTACCTCAAAGAATGCTTCTCCCGTGAGGTGTACTTCCCGCTTCGCACCTGCAAATGCCTGGGGGTATTTTAGGGTGCTGTTGCGGTGCAATACGACGGAGCTACCATCCGGAAGCTGCACATATTTGAACGGTCGTTCCAGATTTGCTACTTCCTTCCATGTGTGTACCGGCGCGAGCGCTGCTACCGGCTTTGCGGCAGGCTGAGGGCGATTGTAAATGCGCAGCAATGCGAAGCAAAGTCCGGCAACAATCAGCAGGCTGGCCGCTACATTCCAGCCTGAAAGGAACACCGGGAAAAACGAATCCCGTTTGTCGCCCGCTTGCGCCTGCTCTTCCCTTTTGGCTGCCTGCAATGTTTCATGGACCTTCCGGCGGATGTATTCATCCGTCAGATGCTCGTCTCGAACCGGTAATGCGCGCACGAGCCCGGCCGCTTGTTTCAGAATTGCCTGGCCGTCTTCATGCCCGGCGGCCCATTCTTCCCAGACCGCATCATCTCCAGGGCATTTGCCCTCCGCCCAGCACCTGAATGCGGGGTTGGTAAGGAGTGATTGCAGCAAATGGTCGGAATGGTCGGGTGACATTGAATAATGCGTTTTTTACACATTATCCGTTTCTTCGGCCGGAATACTCGGTTGGAGGGGAAAATTTTTTCAGGAAGCCTGCGATCAGCAGAATATTTGGCAAAATGAGCAAATAATGACTGAAATGGAGGGGGGCATGCGCCACAGCCCGCGCAGATTGGCGAGCGCCCGCTGGATGATATTGCTCACCGATTGTGCATTGATAGCCAATAGGCCTGCGATTTCCTCGGGCATGAGATTCTGGAAAAAGCGCAGGTAGATAACCTCCTGCTGGCGCGCCGGTAGCTGGTGAATGGCCGTGCGGACCCGGTTTTTCAGCGAAAGGTCATTTTCACGGACTATCCAGCTTTCCTCACTCGAAAACTCGGAAAGCAGTTGGTTGCATTCGTCTGTCAGCGCGGTTTCTTCGGCGAGTGGTTTAATGGTTTTCAACATCCGGTGCCTGAATGCCTTCAGAAGGTAGAATTTCACCGAAGGAGTGTCCCTGACGGTAGCGCGGTGCAGCCAGAGATGTATCAGCAAATCCTGTATCACATCTTCGATCAGCTGCATGTTGTGGGTAAACCGCTGGCCATACTGGAAGAGCGTCCGGTAATGTAGCCGGGCCAGTTCCGTATATGCGTGCTCGTCCCCACCGCGGAACGAATTCCATAGTTCGGCATCGTCGGTATGTGTGTCGAATGCAGCCAAAAAGGTTAGTCAGGTTAATGGGGATTTAGTCAAAAATAGGCGGTGTGAATCGGATATGAAATAGTGTTTTGTATATTATTAGAATAACCAAATTTTATTATTCTATTTTACCAGAAAGCCGTTGGTTGTAATCCCGGAACCGGCAATTCCGAGGAGGATCTTTCAAGTAGAGAACCTCTCGGAGACTCCTTCTACTCAAAAAAATCGAAACTAATTATGAAAAGAATGTATGCAATGGCGCTGGTTTTGCTGGGTTTCACCCGTGTAGAAGTCGCCGTATCACAATCCGTACCTGATTACAAATCACGTCGCGGCCAGATTCTCTCCAACATTGAAGGGGTATTCTATGAATCGTCTACCGGCCTTTTTATTGAGACCAATGGCAAAAATGAAAAGCCGCATTCCTACCTGTGGCCGCTTTGTGCATTGCTCCAAGCGGCCACCGAGTCGGAGGCGGTGAGTCCGGGGAAGCAATACATGAAGCCGGTACTTGGGGCGATCCGGCAATACTATAACACGAGCGCACCGGCACCCGGTTACCAGGCGTATGTAACGAGCGAACAGAAGGATTCGCGCTTCTACGACGATAACCAATGGATTGCGATTGCCTGCCTGGACGCCTATAACCGTACAGGAGAGAAGGGTTACCTGGCAATTGCCGAGGAAATTTTTCGTTTTATGATGACGGGCCACGACGACCAGGCCGGCGGAGGGCTTTACTGGAAGGAGGATGAAAAGAATACCAAAAATACCTGCTCGAATGGCCCCGGCATACTCGTGGCGCTGCAATTATACCAGATCAAAAAGGAGCCCGAGTATTTAAAAACAGCGGTCAGCCTGTACGACTGGACGAAAAAGAACCTCCGCGCAGCAGACGGCACTTACTATGACGCGATCAAGGTTCCGTCGTTGAAAATTGATTCGGCCAAGTACACCTATAATACCGGTACCATGCTGCAATCGGCTGTTTTGCTGCACACGATTACGGGCGAAGCCGAGTATCTGGATGAGGCCAGGGCATTGGCAGAAGGCTCCAAAAAGCATTTTTACAAGAACAACAGGTTACCGGACAACTATTGGTTCAACGTGGTATTGCTGCGTGGTTTTGAAGAGCTGCACAAAGTTGATCCCCAGGCCGGCGATTACCGGATTTTCATCGCCGATGCCGAGCGGATCTGGAACGAAGAGCGCGATTCGAAAGGCCTGCTAGGCCGGAAACCCGTAAAAACCCTCATCGACCAGGGCGCCATGCTTGAAATGTACGCGCGGCTGGAACGGCTGACTAAGGAGTGATTTTAAATGTTATCTTTGAATAAGAACAACCCGATTGGTAATGCAAACAACATTTGAAATAGGCCCGGGCGAATGGACGGAAGGGTTCTGGCAAAGGGTCATGGATTCGTTCGGACAGAGGCGGGTGCGTGTGACAGTAGAGGAAATTGACAATGCCGTCCCGGGCAGTCAGTACGATGTGTATCTTCAATTAAAGGCTTCACAAAAGCAATTCCCACCCATAAAGGTGGATGAAAACATCGATTTGTCCCGATTGGCGGATGACGCGAATGATGTTGGTATATGAGCATGATCTACTTCGATACCGATGTGCTTGTTAATTTTTTCGTAGAGCAAAGTCGGGAAAAGCATGAGCTGGCAGGAAGGATTTATGAAAATGCCTCAAAAAAGGGATCAGTGTTTATGTCCTTCCTCGTGTTGCAGGAGTTGTCATTTGTACTTGCAAAGCTGAATATGCCGATGTCTGAGGTCAGGGACAACGTGAATGCCCTTGCATTGTTGAAGCCGTATTCTTACCAGACTGGCGAATATTATCGGGCGGTAAATCTGGCGGAGCGTGTTGGTTTTCAGCATTTCAATGATTGCCTACACACTGCGATTTCCGAACGGCATTGTGATGAGTTAATTACTTTCAACAAAGCGGACTTTTCGAAAATCCAGCTCCATACCAATCTTAAAATTACATTGCTATAATACCAAAAAAAGCGCCGGTTGAACGAGTCAGCCGGCGCTTTTGAATTTTGTGTTTCAATATCTATTCTGTATCCTTATAAACACCGAATTCGCTGATGGCGATGCTAACCGGCGATTTGGTGATCCGCAGGCGAACTTTGTTGGAAGTGATCGGCACGTCGAGTCTGGCGAGGCGCTTCGCACCGACGCTCGTTCCTTTGTAAATTTCCTTCCATTCGTTTCCGATCCAGGCGTCAACCGCGAATTCTTCAATGCGCTGGCCGAGTTTGATGTACTCCTGCAAACTGATGACGTCGAATACAACCGGCTGCGTCATTTCGATAACCACCTCAGGGGTTTTAAAATCGTCGTCGGTTGCCCAGTAGGTTTCTGGTTTGCCGTCGAGCAGGTTTTTGGCGCTGTAAATAGAATTATAACCGCGAACGTTCACTGCTTTCGATGAGGCGCGGGAGATCAGGTTGGTAGCAAAGGTATTCTTGACACGGTCACCGAAGGTTTTCAGGGCTGCCACGTCGTCGCTATGCAGCTGGCCGCGGGTATCGGGGGCAAGGCCGAGGTCCAGTGCCGCACCGCGCCCTACACTTTTCAGGTAGAGGTCGAACAGTTTCTCAGGTGTTTTCGGCTTCTCGTTGGCGTGGTAGAACCAGCCTTTGCGCAAGGGTACGTCGCATTCTGCCGGTATCCAGAACTTCCCGCCACGCGTTCCGCCTGGGTTTTCGGTCGCATTGGCCTGGCCAGGCACCGCTACGTTTTGCCCTTCGGAAGGTTTCGGCGTCAATGTGGCCCATGAAGTCGGGTTTACGCTGCCATCCTCATTGCCGGCCCAGCGTACGTCCCAGCCGATGTCGCTGAAAATGTTGGCATTGGGTTGGAGTTTGCGGGTATAATTGGTCCAGGTGGAATCCCACTGGTAATACGTAGTATTGTCAATCGAGCGTTTTTCGCGGGCTCCGCCGTAGTAGCCGTCGCCGCCGTTCGCCCCATCGTGCCACGACATGAACAGGTCGCCATAATTGGTATAAAGCTCGCGAAGCTGCTCACGGTATATCTTCAGGTACTCCGGTGTGCCATATTGGGCATTGTTACGGTCCCACGGCGAGCAGTATACCCCGAATTTCAGCCCGTGCTTGCGTGCGGCGTCCGCCACCTCGCGCACGAGATCGCCCTTTCCGCTGCGAAACGGGCTTTTGGTGATATTGTAGTCGGTTGTTTTAGTGGGCCAGAGGCAAAAGCCGTCGTGGTGTTTCGCCACGAGCACGATACCACGCAACCCGCCGGCTTTGGCGGCCAGCACGATCTGGTCGGCATTGAAATCGCTTGGATTGAATGTCTTGGGATCTGCATCGCCATAACCCCATTCCTTGTTTTCGAATGTTGTAGGCGTAAAGTGCATAATGCCGTAAACTTCGGTTTCATGCCAAGCAAGCTGCCGCGGTGCAGGCAATGCGCCGTAAGGTTTCGGAGGTGTCTGGGCAAAAGCGATCGACGCCGTCAGGCAAAGGAGACCGGTTATTTTTTTGATCATTTGAAAAGGTGTTTCTGATGATACAGATAGGGTGATGCAAATCAAAAGTGAAGATCGTTTTTTTAGAAGAGTTCACAAATTTTTTGTCCATGTTCCTCTCCGATCACCGTGGGATCATTATTGGGTACTGTTTGAAAACTTGATAATGCATAACAAAAATCTTAATTTTAATTTAGAAAATAGAAGCTATCAACTTCCCGTCAATTAAGATCGTTATGCTGAACATTGTTGAAAATTACATCGCCTTGAAAAAGAACATGGCTGCATTGATTAATAAATCGGGTTATAAGAACGCCTACCTGGCCCAACAAATCGGAATTCCGGCACCAACGTTCAGCGTAAAAAAACAACGCGGCAATTGGAGCGAGCGCGAAATGCTGCAAATTCTGTCAATTATTGAAAATGAGAAACTGAACGACTATTTCCTGCTTGAACTTATGCGCGCTGAAAAGGATGAACCTCAATTCCCGATATCAGACTTGAAAAAGGAAATGGGATGGTAGTACTTTTCGTGAACAGGTTCAGAAAGGATCTGAAAAGTGTACCTCAAAATGTCCGGAAAAAGGTCTTCGACGTTATTCAGAAATTGGAAGCCGCTGAAAGTCTCGAAAAATCCGGACTCGATTGTCGCAAAATGGAAGGACAAAAGAGCCACGAACATTATTACCGGATTCGTATTGGTGACTGGCGGATAGGCGTGGAATACATTCACCCCGACGTCACACTTCTAAGAGTTTTAAGCCGGGGTGAAATCTATAAATCATTCCCTTAATTAATCACAAATAAATAAGCAGGCTGCGCGCCTATTTCGGCGATCGTTTTCGCAGGCAGCTCGATGGACCCGTTTTTCAATTTCAAGGCCTTTTTGTTTCCTGCAAAGGTGATTTTCGCTTTCGCCGGAATGTCCAAACCTTCCGGTTTCAGGCTGGCGGGCAGCTTTTCTCCCGCTTCGGCGAGATAGAATGCGTAGGTGGTGTTGCCCTTTTTGGTGTAGGCCCATTTGCCGGCGCGGTAAGGTGCGAGCGGTTTGGTCTCGTAGATACCGATGCCATTCACATTCATCCATTTACCCATTTCTTCGAGGCGCGTATAAGCTTCTTCGTGCCATTCGCCGTCGGGGCCGGGCGCTACGTTCAGGAGCAGGTTACCTCCTTTGGCCACGATATCGACGAGCGTGTGAACCAGTTTCTGGGTCGATTTAAAATTCTCTTTCGGAATGTAGGACCAGGAATCGCCCATGGTCATGCAGGATTCCCAGGGGATCGACATGTAGTGATCCGGAATCGATTGTTCGGGCGTGACGTAGTTCTCGAACTCGCCGGTAACGGTACGGTCCACCACGAGAAGTCCTGGTTGATGCGAGCGGGCCATTTTGGCAATGCGCGCCATATCGATATCCTGGTCGTAAGGGATGGTTTTCTGCCAGCTGATCGTCGTGTCGATGGTGCTTTTAGGACGTACCCATCCGCCGTCGAGCCAGAGAATATCTACCGAGCCATAGTCCGACATCAGCTCTTCGATCTGGTTGTAAGTAAAGTCCTTGAACTTGTTCCACAGCTCAGGACGCTTTTTCGGGTCATACGACACATTGCGGTCTTTGGGTGGGAAGTAAGGCCACCAGTACGAATCGGTATGCCAGTCGGGTTTGGAGAAATAGGTGCCCGTCATAAAGCCTTCGTTGCGGAAAGCGGCAAGTACTTCCTTGGTCACGTTGGCCTTGGGATTGCTTTTGAACGGCGTGTTGGTGATTTTGTAATCGGTGTATTTCGAATCGAACATCGAAAACCCGTCGTGGTGCTTGGTGGTGAAAACGACATATTTCATACCTGCACCTTTGGCGGCCTTTGCCCAGCGATCGGGGTTGAATTTGACGGGATTGAAAGTCTTGGCAATGTCTTCGTAAGCCTTTTTGTACTCATACCAGTCGTGAGAATGCGGCCCGCGGCGCTCGCACCAGCCCTCGTCTTCCGGGCATAGCGACCACGATTCCACAATCCCCCATTGGCTGTAAGTGCCCCAGTGCATCAGGAGGCCGAATTTGATATCCTGCCATTTGGACAGTTTCTGCTGCACCAGCGGGTCGGAAGGTGCTACATATTTGGAATGGTTTTGCTCCGAATGCTGCTGTGCATACGATCCGGACCCCCATAGCAGCCCTGCGAGGAGGACCGCCGTCGATTTAAGATTCATTGTAATGGTTAGGTGTTTGGTAAATACTGCTATATGAGGGTTTACGAGAAATGACTTTTGGAAGGAACTACCTTGCCCTTGCCGTCGCCGGTGGTAATGGTGTAGGCAAATCCCGGCTGCACCGAATAGGCACCGACTTCGCCCTGCTTATTGACAGCCAGAAAGCCAACCTGGAACGTTTTTGCACGCTCCGGATCACGGTTTACAATCCGCTCTACCGCCTTTTTGCACGCTTCTTCCGGCGAAGCGCCGTTGCGCATGAATTCGACCACCAAATGGGTTCCGGCGACACGGATCACTTCCTCGCCCTGGCCGGAGGATGTAGCCGCGCCGATCTCGTTGTCGACAAACAGCCCTGCGCCGATAATGGGGGAATCGCCCACGCGACCGCGCATTTTGAAGCCCATACCGCTCGTGGTGCACATGCCCGAGAGGTTACCCTGCGCATCCAGGGCCAGAGTTCCCATAGTATCGTGGTTGAAATCGCCGTTGTCGAGCCTTGCCGGTGCAAAAGGGCCGTGACCTTTCGATTGTTTATGTTCTATGTTGATTACAGGCTTGTATTCAGCCTTTTGAAGCCACTTTTTATATTCTTTTTCCGCGTCGGGCGAAAGCTTGCCGGATTCCAGTTTGAAACCGTTGGCCAATGCAAACTGCTGCGCACCTGCGCCAACGAGAAACACGTGCGGCGTGGTTTCCATCAGTTTCCGGGCGACGGATACCGGGTGTTTGATCCTTTCGAGGAACGCCACAGCGCCGCAGTTCGACTTTTCATCCATAATGCACGCATCCAGCGTTACATGCCCGTCGCGGTCGGGGTTACCGCCCAGGCCTACGCAGCAATTGATATCGTTTTCAATGGCGATAGCGGCTTGCTCTACGGCATCGAGGGCACGGCCTCCTTTTTCCAGCACCGGCCATGCGGCGGCGTTCGCGATCTGCCCGCTGTCCCACGTAGATATCACGACGGGCTTGTTCGCGGCAGGTGTGCCTGCGAATAATTGATTGACCCGGGTGAAGGGGAGGGCAATGGCCGACAGGCGCAGGAAGGATCGACGGTTCGTTCTCATGGGTGTCCGGAATAACGGGTTTATGGATAAAAGTGCAGTTTTGTAAAATTTTAAAAATACTTCCGCGGCATAATTAAAATTTTTTCAAATATACATCCCGCGAAATTTGTGATCAATGAAAATATGAAATTTCATATGATCTGTTGGTCGAAGTAGCTTATTTTGAAATATTTGAGCAAAAACGGCCAAACGCAGGCAGCTGTGAAGCGTGGTGAACACTTACTAATTTTTTCAACCGAAGAACAGGTGGTTTCTGATTTAATGGCAACCTTTGGCTACTTGTTTTAGAAAACGAACGGAACACACGATGACGAACTCTCCGAGAGCATGTGTAGATGTGGCGATTAATGCATATGGCAAGCCGTATCAAACGGCGATTACGTTGCTGACACTCATGAAACATTCGCACCAATGGATCAATAAAATCTATTTTGTAGAGGAAGCCAAACAGCCGGAACCACCGAATTTCAAATTCATTTTCGATCATTTCGGCGACAAGATCGTCTACTACAAACCGAATGTCTGGCTCTGGACGAAGAATGTGAAGTTCGATTTTCTGCTGGGTTTCAAGCGTTACCGGCATGCGGTGCGCTACCAGTACGCTTGGGAAAAGTCGGATCAACAGTACCTGCTCGTGATCCATAATGATGTGTATTTCAAGGGCGACCTGGTAGGGGAGTACGTCAATGGCATCGGTGACGCTGCCGGGATCGGGAGCATCGGGCAATGCTGGGTGTGCCCCGCGAAGGAAGCCGGACTCTGCGATTCTGAAAAATATACCCAGTATAAACCAGGCTATGACGAGCTGATGCAACTTGCAGCCACGTACCCGCAGGCGCGGACGGGCGAGTACAAGCTCGTGGTGGACCGGAAAGCGCCCTGGCCGCTGCCGGAATGCAGGCTGAATGAGTATGTGGCCATGATCGACCTGGAAAAGACGCGCAACGATACGATGCCCGTCGGCAAAGGTGCCGCATTCGGTGCTTACGATCGCCTGGACGTGGGCGTAAAGTGGTTTGCGGACATGAATAATATGGGGCACCGTTTCAAGCATTTCAACTATGATCCTTACGCAATGCATAGCTGGATCAGTTTGCAGAATGCCGGTCATAATGCGCTGTTCAACAAGGATTTGTATAAATACGAAGAGTCGGTGGCGTTACAGCAGCTGAAAGACGAATTTAACATCCACCCCTAATGTAAACGGCCGTTCTGCGATATGGTATTGGAAATCAATCAGCTGAGGCAGCGGTATGGCGAGCGAGAAATCCTTTCAATCCCGTCTTTTGGAATTGAAAGAGGGATTTACTGGATACAGGGAGAAAACGGGACCGGTAAGTCTACGCTTTTCCGGACGCTGGCCGGTATGCTGCCTTTCGAGGGGAATATCACACTGGATGGCCGGTATGATTTAAAAAAGGACCCCATTGGATACCGCCTGCGCCTGAACCTTGGAGAAGCGGAGCCATTATATCCCTCATTTTTAACACCCGCTGACCTGATCGCCTTCGTTGCCGAAGCACAAAAGGCGGACTCCGGGCAAAGCGGCAAACTCATTGATGCATTCGGGATCAACTACCTGCAAAACCCGTTCGGCAGCTGTTCAAGCGGGATGGTAAAGAAAGTGTCGCTGCTGCTCGCATTCCTGGGAGAACCTTCGGTCATTATTCTCGACGAACCACTCATCACCATTGACCGCGAAGCACGCGACGTGCTTTTTGAACTGATTAAGGATTACCACCGCAATGGCGTCACATTTCTGCTATCGTCGCACCAGCTCTTCGAGCAGGAAGGGTTGCACGTTTCGCGAAGTTTCCGGTTGGTCAACAAGACGCTCGCAGCTACCGATACATTATGAAAATGCTGCTGGTTTCCACCGTTTCGGCATTTTTCAGGCAGCGGGCCGGTACGTTCCTCGTGTTGCTCGGCGTCCTGTTCGGGTTTCTCAGCGCAAATGAGCATCACGCCTTCGCCGTATTTTTCCTGACAGGGACATACGGAATGCTGGCTCTTTTTGTGATTTGGTTAACTTATAGCCTGTTGTGTGTTCAGTTTGTAATCAATACCTGGAAACTGCCAGAGTATACCTTCATTTATCATGCGCGCACGTGGCCTGCGTCCGTACGTATGCGGAGGTTCGCGGTACAGGCGCTGGGCTTTATGCAACCCATTCTTGGTTATGGTGCCTACCTGTTCATTATCGGCATTCAGGACAAGCTGCTTTCCCGGTTGTGGCCGGTTCTTCCCTTTTACATGGTACTAACCCTGATGCTAGCCGCAGCCGCGGAATGGCGCATCAGGAAACCGGTTTTGTATGTTGCTGTCAAGGGTAGGAGCATTGTGAAGTGGCCGTTTCCCAGGCCCGCCTCGTGGCTGTACTGGTCGATGGAATGGCTCGTCCGGGAGCGGGGGATTACCTTGCTGGTTGGTAAAATGGGGGCAATGCTCGTGGCGGCAGGAACGATGCTTTATTACAGCACGGGTGAATATGATATCAGAATGCCCGCGGTGGGTATGTCACTGGCTTACCTGCTAAACCTCGGGCTTTCGTTCGAATTATATCGATGGGAAGGAGAAATATGGCTGTGGGGAAGGTCGCTGCCGGTGTCGGTCTGGAAACGCCTGGCCAGGATCATTGCGGCGCACGCCATACTGATCGTTCCTGAAACGCTTGTATTGTTTCGTAGTCGCGCCCTCGCCTTTGCGGACGTGGCACAGTTGTACCTGCTGGGCCTAACCATCCTCATAGTTTGTCATACATATTTATACAAAAGGGCGGGAATGCCGGAAAATGCCATGCAGGTGTTCCTGTTCGGCTTTGTGGGACTTACCTTGTTGATTTTATACAAAATCCCGTTGCTGGCACTGTTGGTTTGCGGACTGCTGTTTTCGGCGTACGCATCTTGGCCTAGGGCCAGGGGATAGTCAGGTATGGTCGGGGTTAATTGCACTCACTATCCGTGACAACACCTGACCATACCTCATTACCAATCCCCAAAACGGAACCTATTTCGGCGTTGTAGGGCGAACCTCTATTTTGCTTGGGAGTGTCCGAGCCGGCATTTTAATGAGGTCCGAAACGATCTGACCGATGTCTTCCGGCTGGATTTTCCAGGCATCTTTTTCCGACGGCTCGTGGTTATTGAATTCCGTGGCAACCGAGCCGGGCATGATGGTGGTCACTTTGATTCCTGCATTGCGGACATCGAGCATCATTGCCTGCGAGAAACCGACCAGGCCGAATTTACTGGCATTGTAAGCAGTACCATTCGCGAAGAAGTTGGTACCGGCGAGGCTCGCGATATTGATAAAATAGCCTTTCGATTCGGTTAATGCGGCGATGGATGCTTTTGCGCTGAAAAATACGCCGGTAAGGTTGATGTCGATCGTCTCCTGCCAATGTTCGGCGCTAAGCTCCTGGATCGGCGCGAAATGGCCTACGCCCGCATTGGCGATGAAGTAATCGAGCCGTCCCCATTTGTCTAGCACGATTTGTACCGCTTGTTCCTGGGAAGCGAGGCTTCTCACATCCGATTCGATGGCCAGCGCATAGCCTTCGCGGACCTTGTTCAATGCGGTGGCGGCTTCGTCGGCATTCTGCTGCGAGCGGCTCGTGACGGCCACGCGGATACCGTCGCGGATGAGCGCTTCGGCAATGCCGTATCCTATTCCTTTGGAACCGCCTGTGATCAGGGCTGTTTTTGTTGATTCTGCCATTACCTGAGTTTAGTTTGAAAATTTATACGTAACGGCTTAACAGCATCAATGATCAGAAGGTTTGGAAAATGAGCCGCCGGTTTCAAAAATCGCGGTATCGCGGGTGTTTTTCTGAACGGCGATGGCTCCGAAAATGCCTAAAAGGAAGGCGAATGCGTAGAAGCCTTTTTCGCTCGGGAGCAATGTCGCGTTCCAGAGGCCAACGATGAGCAGAACAATGGCAAGGATAGTGGAAAACCAGCTGATGCCATAGTAAATGGCTGTTACCGGAATGCCTTCGAGGCGGTCGCGAACGCTTTTTTGCACCGACACCGCAGCGAAAAGTCCGTACATTAATACCGTAAAATAATATCCTTTTTCGCTGAGCAGCATTTCCGACCGCCACAGGCCGATGATGAAGCCGGCCATTCCCACGCCCAATGCGATCCATGACGCGGCAATGAAGGCTCCTGATGTTTTCTGGACATTTGTAGTGTTCATGTTAGTGTAAGTTAAATGGTTGGAGAAGGCTTTTTGCCTGAATATTACATCATTTTGTCATAAAGTACCATACGTCGTTTATTTGCCGGTCTCTGCCCAATATCCTATTTTTGCCGGCAGTATATATTTTGACAGATTCTAATCCAATTTATGAAGTTAGTAGCAAATAAAGTTGCATTGGTAACAGGGGCTTCGCGGGGTATCGGACGGTCGATCGCGCTGCGCCTGGCTCAGGAAGGTGCTGATGTCGCATTTACATACCTGTCCAGCGTCGAAAAAGGCGAAGCACTGGCCAAAGAACTGCAATCGTTCGGTGTGAAGGCGAAAGGCTACCGCTCGGATGCTTCCGATTTTCAGGCGGCCGACCAGCTCGTTACCGACGTGATTGCTGATTTCGGCAAGCTCGACGTGCTAATCAACAACGCGGGTGTTACCCGCGACGGGCTGCTCATGCGCATGAGCGAGGAGCAGTGGGACACGGTGGTGAACATCAACCTGAAGTCGGTTTTTAACCTTACCAAAGCCGCTACGAAATCCATGATCCGCGCTAAAAGCGGGTCAATCATCAATATCACATCGGTAGTCGGTATACGCGGAAATGCAGGGCAGTCGAACTACGCTGCTTCGAAGGCCGGTATTATTGGTTTTACCAAATCGATCGCATTGGAACTGGGTTCCAGAAACATCCGCTCGAATGCGGTAGCCCCCGGGTTCATCGAAACTGAAATGACCGACGCGGTAGACGCAAAAGCGGTGGAAGATTGGAAGCAGTCGATCCCGATGAAGCGCGGAGGTCAGCCCGAGGAAGTGGCAGACGCATGCGTATTTCTGGCTTCTGACATGTCGCGCTACATCACCGGCCAGGTTATCCAGGTCGATGGCGGTATGTTAACATAGAGTCTTTCTTCGTTAGTAAATAGCTGGCCGTTTCGTTGTATATTGTAACGTCGCCAGCTATTGAATCCCAACACATGCGGTCAGAGCTCATATTCCAAACCCCTTACTGGTTCATCCTATTCTGTGTGCTTGCCGGCCTGGCCTATGCCTGGCTGCTGTATCAGCCGCAACCGGCCTGGGGTAAGAAACTGAACTACGCGCTGGCAGCCGTGCGGGGAATTGTGGTGGCGCTGATCTGTTTCCTGCTGCTGAGCCCGCTGGTGCGGCGCACGCAAACTTCGGTCGATAAGGCCAAGATCGTTTTCGCGATCGATAACTCCGAATCTGTGGGTAAGTACGGGCAGGCCGCGATGGACCAGTTGAAGACCGCCGCCCGCGACCTGAACGACGCAGGCTTCGAAGTCACTATCGAAACGCTGGACGGGACGCGCAACAATGCGGATTCCCTTGTATTTGATCAAAACAAAACCGATCTGGCTGGACTGCTGCAAAGCGTCCGCACCAATTTCGAAGGCCGTAACCTGACTGACGTCGTGCTGCTTTCGGATGGAATCGTGAATCAGGGCGTTTCGCCGGCCTATAACCGTTATCCGTTCCGGGTGAATGCATTGGCGGTAGGTGATTCGGTGCCGAAGCTCGATATCCGGGTGAAAGATGTGGTGAGCAACCGCATTGCGTACCTGGGGAACGAGTTTCCGCTCAGGGCTGAAATTGCTGCGAATGGCTTGCAGGGCAAAAGCACCACGGTTACTTTGAAGCAGAATGGCCGTGTGATCCAGAGCCAGCCGGTGGTGATCGACCATGCGGACTATTTCAAGGCATTTGATTTTAAAACTTCTTCCGCGCAGAAAGGCGTTCAGCATTATACCATTGAGCTGGGAGCGGTTTCCGGCGAGACGTCCGGAAGGAACAACCGGAAAGACGTTTATATCGAAATCATCGACGGCCGGCAGAAGATCCTGCTCATGGCGCTCGCACCGCATCCCGATATCAAAAGTATCCGGAGCGTGATCGAGGCCAACGACAATTATGAGCTGGACATCAATATTTTGTCTATCGCCAATAACCCGCCCGCCAGCACCAAGCCCTACGACCTCGTGATCCTGCACCAGATTCCGAATGTACTTGGGCTGGGTAATGCACAGGTCAGGAAGCTACTGGATGCCAAAATGCCTTTGTTTTTTATTTTGGGAAACCAGTCGGCCGTGCCGCTGGCGAGCTCACTGAACCGGTCGCTGTTCATTAACGCTTCGGCGAACAACCAGATCGACAAGGTTACGGCTCGGTTCAATCCCTCATTCACCCAGCTGAACCTGGACCCCGAAAGCCTGAAACTGCTCGAAAGGCTTCCGCCGCTGTCAGTTCCTTTTGGCGAATACAATATATCGGCCGGTACCGAAACGATACTGTATCAAAAAGTGGGAACGCTGAATACGAACAAGCCGCTGCTCGTTCTGAATACCAATGGTGACCAGAAGACAGCCGTACTGGCAGGGGAGGGGATCTGGCAATGGAGACAGGAGGAATTTGCTCAAACCAGCAAGCAGGAAGTGGTGGATAACCTGTTCCAGAAGTTGATCCAGGTGCTTTCGGTGAAGGAAGACCGCCGCAAATTCCGGGTTTATCCGATCAGTAACGAGTTCGAAGCGGGTGAACAGGTAGCTTTTCAGACGGAAGTTTACAATGATATTTACGAACCGATTTTCGGTCAGGAAGTGAAATTGCAACTGGTCGATGAGAAGGGCAAGAGCAAACAATTTACCTACACGCACGCCAAGGAAACACCGCGCTTCAATGTGAGCGGACTGGCAGACGGCGTTTACCGTTACTCGGCTTCCACGACGTTGAAAGGGAAGCAGGAAAATGTATCGGGCCAGTTTGTGATCCGGAATGCGGACCTTGAATTGAGCAATACCACAGCGGATTTCGGAATGCTGCGGGACCTTGCCCGGCGGTCGGGTGGTGCCTTTATCACACCGGCTTCGCTGCAACAATTTATTCAAAAACTAAAAACTGACCGCCCGGCCGACAGGCTGGAGAGCACCGAAGACATGGTGGAGCTGATCCATCTGAAATGGCTGTTCTTCCTGATCGTCGTGTTGCTGGGTGCGGAATGGGGATTGAGAAAATACCATGGAGGCTATTAAGCTCTGGTCCCGAACTGATCGAATGCGTTTTATTCTTGATTGCCTGTTGATTTGCCTGTTGGCCGTAGCGGAAGTTCCCGCGTACGCGCAGGTACCTGTACCGCCTGCGGACACCCTTGTCCGCGACTCGCTGGTGCGGGATTCAGTACCTGTAATTCGCCCCAACTACAAACTGCTCCGTGGTATTTTCGCCGCTCAGTCGGCTGTGTACCTGGGAACGCTTTACGGGCTCAGCAAATCGTGGTACAAGAACCCGCTGACCCAATTCACCATCGAGGACGACAGCCGCGAGTGGTTACAAATGGACAAAATGGGGCACCTTTACACATCCTACCAGATTGCCCGGCACACCGCCGCATTGTATAAAAAAACAGGTATTTCAAAAAGGCAAATGCTGGTTTACGGAGCCATTTCCGGGGTTATTTTTCAAACTCCGATTGAAATCCTCGACGGCTTTTCTCCCGACTACGGTTTTTCGCCCGGCGATATGATCGCGAATCTGGGCGGGTCGGTACTGTACCTGGGGCAGGTGGCATTGTGGGACGAGGTGCGTATACAGCCCAAGTTCTCATTCCATTACACCTCGCTGGCGCAGGTGCGGCCGCAATTGCTCGGGAGCACCTGGTCGGAGCGCTGGCTGAAAGATTACAATGGGCAGACATATTGGTTTTCCGCGAGTCCTAAATCATTTTTCCGGGGTTCCAACTGGCCCGCGTGGCTATGTTTTTCAGTAGGTTATGGTATCCAGAATATGGTTTCGGCGGAACGCGACAAGAGTATTGAAATGGGGTACCGGCCCTACCGGCAGTATTATTTGTCGCTGGATATCGACCTCACGAAGATCAAAACGCGGAGCAAGTTTGTTAAGACGCTGGGTTTTCTCGCCAATTCCCTGAAAATCCCCGCGCCGGCTTTGCAGATCAGCAGGAAAGGCGTCGATTTTAAGCCGTTTTATTTTTAATCAATTTATTAGAACCGGAATCGGTTCTAATGTCAGCAAGCAACACTTACTTATGAATATCGGAGATAAAGTACGAATGGTACACGGCAGGGAAGAGGGTGTTATTTACGCTTTTTTGCCTGGTAATGTGGTTGAAATCGAGATCGAGGACGGTTTTCGCATTCCGGTCCTGAAAAATGAAATTGTGACCATCTCGCCGGTCGAATCGCACCGGATGGTGAAGCCCGAAGAAACGAAGGCGGCAGCATCCCGTGCGGACGTCATCGTGCCGCGCAATGCGCCGTTTGCAGAAAAGGGTATTTACCTGGCATTCATCTCCGTGAACGACCGGGCATTGACCGTGCACGTGATCAACAATACCGACTGGACGTTACCCTTTACGGCGGTAGCCGCCTCGGAGTCATCCAGTGCAGGGCTGGCAGCCGGTGTGCTGCAACCCCGCAGTTCGCACAAGCTTACCGAAGTATTGATGAAGGACTTCGAATCCTGGCCGGTGTTTGATATTAAAATACTGTATTTCAGGGCGGGCAACTACCAGCTTCCGCTTGCATTGAACAAGCGCATTCGCTGCCGCGCCCAATCGTTTTACAAGAATAAGGGTAAAGTGCCCGTGCTGGCGAAGGATGGATTTGTGTATCAGCTGGATGAAGAGAACCTGAAACGCGAGGCGCCGGGCATTTCTGAAGACATAGCAGGTGAAATCAAAGCCAGCATGATGGGCCAGTCGGCGGCGGGGCAAAATACGCTTCCTAAGCCGGAGCAAGTGATCGACCTGCACATCGAGAAGCTGGCTAACAATCCTAAAAGCCTCTCGAATGACGCGATCCTGAAAAAGCAGCTCGACGTTTTCGAGAGTAGTCTGGAATCGGCCATTGCAAATGGGATGGAAGAAATTACATTCATACATGGCGCAGGCAGCGGCGTTCTGAAAAACGAGCTGCACCGCAGGCTCGGCAAGAACCAGCATGTGCAATTTTTTAAAGATGCATTAAAAGAGAAATTCGGATACGGTGCAACCCTCGTCAAAATCAAGTAACATGTACGTCAGGCGCGGTTATTGTCTGGTAATCGCTTTGGCAGCCGTTGTTTTTTGGAGCTGCGGTTCTAAAAAAACCTCCCCTAAGGCCCCTATGGAAGAGTACAAATATTCGGATAAGGAGATCCAGAACGAGAAGCATTTGTCGGTACTGAACGTGCCGGTAGAGATTCCGGTAGCGGAGATCGAAAAACAGATCAATAACAAGATCAAGGGGTTGATCTACGATGACAACAGCTATGAGGATGAGAATAACGACAACCTGAAAGCGAAAGTCTGGAAGATCAGCCCGATCAAAGTCGTTGCGATTGATTCGTCCTTTCTTTTCGAGGTACCGTTGAAAATCTGGGTGAGTGCCGGGTACAAGGTAAGTCCGCTGGGTATGACGATGTCGGGCTACAAGGACACCGAGTTCTCGATCCGCATCCGGCTGATCTCGAAAATAGGCATTACGCCCTCTTGGCAGATCCATTCGGAGACGTATGTGGATAGTTACGACTGGCTTACTGAACCGAACATCCGTGTGGCGGGTATCAACATTCCCATCAAGGGAATGGTCAGCCGCATGCTGAGCAAAAATTTCGATAAGATAACCGACGCTATCGACGAGCAGGTAGCGTCCAATCTCGAACTGAAAAAGAGTGCGGAGCTGGCCTGGAATATTGCCCGTCAGCCCGTGATGCTTGCGAAGGAATACGATACCTGGCTGGTGATTATGCCTACCGGCGTGGAGATGACGCCATTACTTTCGAAAAATAATATCCTCCGTTCAGTCATTGGTATCAAAGGTTACACTCAAACTATTACGTCAGCCGTGAAACCGCCCATGCCGGCGGCGCAGAAACTGCCGGACCTGCGCATTGTGGAAAAGGTGCAGGATGACTTTAAAATCGGACTGATCAGTCTTGTCTCCTACGAGGACGCGGCGAGGCTGGCGACCAGGCAGTTTGCCGGGGAAAAATTCTCGTTCCTTGGAGGGAAATATTCCGTCGAAGTTACTTCGATTGAAATGTACGGGCAGAACGACCGGCTGGTTATTAAGGCCGGATTGAAGGGAAGCATCAGCGGTGATATTTACTTAAAGGGAATCCCTTACTATGATCCCGCCACGCAGCAGCTGTCGCTCAAAAGCCTTGACTATGACCTGGATACGAAAAACTCGATCGTTCGGACGGCCGGATGGCTCTTGCAGGGGCAGTTCAGCCGGATGATGGAAAAGCGGATGGTTTTTCCGGTGGGCGGCCAGATCGCCGATGCCAAGAATACCATTCAGAAGACACTCGCCAACTATAAAGTCACCGACGGTGTAGTTGTAAAAGGAATACTTTCCGATATTGTACCGGATAAGGTTTACCTCACTCCGAAACATCTTTATTCTGTTGTATTTGCGACCGGGAAAGTGAATTTGAAAGTCGACGGGTTGAAAGGAATCTGATCAAAAATTTGTACAATAGTCAGTGTAAGTGCCATAATTTTTTACTTTTTATGGTATATTGACTGCTGATCGAAAGAAAGTATTTCTTAGCTTTGTGGTCAGAGGAAAGGTCCAAGCTGTCCTGCCGCTGCGGTTTTTTTAACCGGGGAGGAAAGTCCGGGCAGCACAGAGTGCCGTACTTCCTAACGGGAAGGCAACGTACTGGTGACGGTCCGTTGACAGCAAGTGCCACAGAAAAGATACCGCCCTGGCATATTTTTTGTATGCCTCGGTAAGGGTGAAAAGGTGGAGTAAGAGCCCACCGGTTTCCTGGTGACAGGAAATGCATGGTAAACCTTACGGGCTGAAAGATCAAATAGGTGTCGGCTAATAAGGCTACTCGTCTTTGTTCCTCCGGGGCGCCGGCACGGGTAGATCGTTAGAGGTTCCGGGCGACCGGAATCCTGGATAAATGGCAGGAGCGGAGATCAGGTTTCCTGGTCGAAGTCACAGAACCCGGCTTACAGGCTTTGGCCTTTTTTCTGATTTCGAATTTATGTATAATGCTATATTGAATTGAATCACATAACGCGTGTTTCCCATGAAGAAAAAGAATCTTTACGTTGCTTTACTTTGTTCTACCCTCCTGAGCTACAATGCGCAAGCTCAAAACCGCACTTATGAAGGACCCAACAAAATGAACACCTGGTCCATCACCGGTTACGGAGGTATTACAAAATTCTTCGGAGATTTGACCCAGTACAATGGCTTCAAGCGTGGAGACCGGGAAGAATTGACAGGTGCGTGGGGGCTTTCGTTGAACAAGCAGCTTACACCACTATTCGGTATCCAGCTGACAGGTTATAACGGACGTCTTCAGGGAGCCAAAGACAACCACCAGAGCTCGTTGAGCGGTGATACTTACAGTGCCACTTTCAACAGCCCTTCATTTGTTCAGCTGACTTTGGACGGAACACTTAATGTTAACCGTTTGCTGCTCGGATACAACAAATTGCGCCGCTGGAAAGTAGATGCGCACTTGGGAGGGGGTATCATTTATTACCACACCGACGTTGATTACTTCAACATCACCAAAGGCGGTGCAGAGAAGCATTTCTCTACCAACACCGACGCCAGCTCCAAAACTGCCGGTAAATGGGAACGCAACGGATCCACTTACACCCGTGAATGGGTAGTTCCTGTGGGTTTTACAGTCCACTATGAACTGAGCTCGCGGTTCGACCTTGGTTTGGATTACACCCACAACTTTGTGAATACAGAAAAGCTGGACGCAACAGTAGGCGGATTGAGCGACTACGATACCCAACAGGGAATCTGGACCTTCGCAAAAGGTGATTCCAAAAATGATGCTTACGGCATGCTGTCGCTGGCACTTACTTACAAGCTGGGTAAAAATGCGGTAAGAGCGAAGGATGGCAAGTACGACGCTGCGGCAGGCCGTTACCACCTGCGTTGGGCTAATCCTCAGCAGCTGATCCCGGTTCCTTACAACCCGACTATGAACGATGCGGACTCCATCGCAAAAGCGAATATGCCTAAGCCGGTTGACCCGCGTCTTTACACTGACTCCGATGGTGACGGCGTAGCCGACCTGTTCGACAAAGAAGCCAATACACCTGCGGGTAGCATTGTTTCAGGGGGTGGTGTAGCGCTGGATATTGACAAGATCATCCGCGACGCAATCAAAAACAACCTGCCGAAAGACGAATGCGAAGCATTGTTCAGCAACATCGAATTCGATACCGACAAAGCGATTATCCGCAACCCGTCGAAAGAAACACTTAGCAAAGTGGTTGAACTCCTGAACATGCGTACCAACTGCCGCATTGTACTCGTAGGTCACACGGATGCCCGTGCTTCCGACAGCTACAACGTTTCCCTGTCACGTCGTCGTGTGGATGCTGCCAAGCGCTTCCTGGTTCGTGCCGGATTGACAGATCCTAGCCGTATCATTACTGAATATTACGGTGAATATCGCCCGATTGCAGAAAATACTACTGTGGAAGGTCTTCAATCCAACCGTCGTGTTGAGATCAAGATCCTGCCTAACAATACAATCCGCTCTACTTACCCGGCTGGTTTCCGCCGCTAGTAGTTGCAGCAAGTTCATCGAAGGGGAGGCAAGAAATTGCCTCCTTTTTTGTTTTCCTATATCGGTAGCAGGAAAATTTTGCGTACATTTGCACCCTGTTTAATTACGGGACGAGTTCCCAACCATAACAAATTCAAAAATGGCAGTTAAAATCAGGTTAGCGCGTCGGGGACGCAAAAAGAAAGCGATCTATGATATCGTAGTCGCAGATGCCAGAGCACCACGTGATGGTCGCTTCATCGAAAAATTGGGTATCTACAACCCAGGTACCAACCCTGCTTCCATCGTTTTGGAATCAGACAAAGCAGTTGACTGGCTTTTGAAAGGTGCTCAGCCAACTGACACAGCTCGGTCAATTTTGCAACACGAAGGTGTATTGCTCCGCAAACACTTGCAAGTGGGTGTTTTGAAAGGTGCGATCACACAGGAAGTTGCTGATTCGCGTTTCGAAGAGTGGAAAGGTTCTAAAACAGACCGTAAAGCTACTGCTGCCGATACTTTGGCTGCACAGAAAGACGCTGACAAGAAAGCGAAACTCGACGCTGAGCGTAAAGTTAACGATGCTCGCGCTGAGGCTATCGCCAAGAAAAACGCACCTCCTGTGGAAGAAGTTGCTACCGAAGAAGTGGCTGACGAAGCTGCTGATGCGGCGGAAACTACTGACGCGGCAGAAGCTCCGGAAGCTGCGGCTCCCGCAGAAGAGTCGGCAGAATAATTTAATGTACATACATTGCGCTATGAGTCTGTCGGTATTCCGTACAGACTCATATTGTTTTATACAGAACCTAAATATTTAATCCCGCAAATGACACAGGATAACTGTTATTTATTGGGCTATATCGTGCGGACGCATGGCACCGCCGGTAATGTGGTAATTTATATGGATGTGGACTATCCGGATGATTATGAAGATCTGGAAACCGTTTACGTCGAGATCAAAGGCGAACTGGTACCTTACTTTATCGAGGAAATCAATTTGCAGAAGCAGAGCAATGCGATCGTGACTTTTGAAGACGTTGATTCCATTGTGAAGGCGCAGGCTCTGGTAGGAAGCTCGCTTTATCTGCCGTTGGAGGATTTGCAGGAGCTCGGCGACGACGAGTTTTATTACCATGAAATCAAAGGGTTCAAGGTGGTGGATGAAACGAAAGGTGAGCTGGGCATTGTGCGGGAAGTGTACTCGCTGAACGGCCAGGATCTGATCGCGATGGATTACCAGGGCTCGGAAGTGCTGATTCCCACCGCAAATGACATCGTTCTCAAAGCGGATAAGGAAGCGAAATCCCTCCTGGTAAACCTGCCGGAAGGGTTACTGGAAGTTTATCTCGATGATTCATCAGAAAATACGCCTGACGATGCGGATTGATATATTGAGCTGCGTCCCCAGCCTGCTCGACAGCTTTTTCGCGCATTCGATATTGAAACGGGCTCAGCAGGCTAATCACGTGGAAGTGGTCATTCACGACATTCGCGACTACTCCACCAATAAGCACCGCACGATCGACGACTACGCATTTGGCGGCGGTGCCGGAATGGTGTTGCAGATAGAGCCGATCGCGCGCTGCATTCGTGCATTGCAGGGTGAACGTGTGTATGACGAGATCATTTACCTTACACCGGACGGGGAGCAAATGCAGCAGCGTATGGTCAATCAGCTTTCATTGAAAGGCAACCTGATGATGCTATGCGGGCATTACAAGGGCGTGGACCAGCGCGTGCGCGACCTGTTTGTGACGAAGGAGATCAGTATAGGCGACTACGTATTGTCGGGTGGGGAGTTGGCAGCTGCGGTACTTGCGGATGCCATTATCCGTCTTATTCCCGGCGTATTGAATGACGAAACTTCCGCATTGACGGACTCATTTCAGGATAATCTGCTGGCACCGCCGGTATATTCACGCCCCGCCGATTTCGAAGGCCACAAAGTACCCGAAATCCTGATGTCGGGGCATGAAGCGAAAATAGAAGAATGGCGTTACGAGCAATCGCTCCAAAGAACCAAAGAGAGAAGGCCGGATCTGCTGCAATGACAGCGGCTCCGGCCTGCACTTATAAGTTGCTGTAATCTTAGAAATCCAGGTTACAGTTGATCCATTCATTGTCGAAATTCGTGCCGTACTTACGATAGAAATTGACTGCCGACGTATTCCAGTCGAGCACCTGCCACATCATTCCTGTGCAACCTACGTTTTTCGCAGCCACTACCGTGGCATCAAAAAGGATTTTGCCAATTCCGTTACCGCGCATCGACTCGGTTACGATAATATCTTCCATATAAAGCCGCTTCCCTTTCCAGGTAGAATAGCGGTAATAGTACAAGCAAAGCCCGATAATTTTGGAATCCACTTCGGCGACGAAGAAGTCAAATAACTTTTCGTGGTAATCGCGGGTCATTTTGTCAACATTGTTGGTCACCTGGTTCAAAGCCCGTTCGTAGATCGCAAGCTCTTTCACCAATTCAAAAATTGCGGGTATATCCTCTGCTGTGCCCTGCCTGGTCGAGATATTCATGATAAGCGTTTTATTAATTAGAAAGGTTAAGAACCGAGAATATACTATTTCTTACTGAGAGTTCACATAGTTTTCCCACTTTTCGAGGATTGCCTGGAAATTTTCGGGAAGTTCGGTATCGAACTGGATCCATTGCCGGCTCGTAGGGTGGATAAAACCCAGCGATTTGGCGTGCAACGCCTGTCCGGGAATCAGACTGAATCCATTTTCTACCATGGCTTTGTAACTGCCGCTTGTTACGCCCCGCAATATCTTGTCGCCTCCATACATCGGATCGTTGAAAATGGGGTGGCCGATATGCTTCATGTGTGCGCGTATCTGATGCGTGCGGCCGGTTTCGAGGTTGCATTTGATCATCGATACATATCGAAGTGGCTGGATTACCTCGTAATGCGTCACCGCATGCTTGCCCTGGCTGCCGTCGACGTACACATCCATCACACGCCTGTCGCGCACGCTGCGTCCGATGTGGCCCGTGACGGTACCTTTCTCCGCTTTCGGTTCGCCCCATATCAATGCGTGATAAGTCCGTTCGATCGAATGGTCTGCAAACTGGTTAGCGAGGAATGTCATCGCAAATTCGGTTTTCGCGATCACGAGCAGGCCCGAAGTGTCCTTGTCGATACGGTGTACCAGGCCCGGGCGGGCCTCGCCATTTCGGCCGGTCGGCAATTGCTGGAAATGGTAAACGAGCGCATTGATCAATGTGCCCGTCCAGTTGCCATAAGCAGGGTGTACGACCATTCCTGCCGGCTTGTTGACGATCAGCAGCACGTCGTCTTCGTAAATGATATTCAGCGGGATGTCCTCCGGAATGATCTCCGTATCGCGCGGAGGTTCGGGGAGTGAAAGCGTGATCACATCCAGCGGCTTGACCTTGTAGCTGGCCTTCGTAGGCTGGCCATTAACCTTTACGGCCTCCGCTTCGATCCCGTTTTGTATTTTTGTCCTGGAAGCATTGGCGACATGAAGATTCAGGAATTTATCGAGCCGCATCAGGCTTTGGCCTTTGTCGGCGACAATGCGGTAATGTTCAAATAAATCGTCCTCTTCGGAGGCTACATCGACAAGTTCTACGGACATTCGTTTTGGAGTTACGATCAACAAAATTATCAAAATAAGTGGATTTACTGAGCCCGTCGATTCCTACCCCGCTGCAACGGCTCTCGAATGCGGAGATCGATAAGGCAGGCGTGCAGCTGTACATTAAGCGGGACGACCTCATTCATCCCGCCGTTTCGGGCAATAAATGGCGGAAACTGAAATATAACCTGATAGAGGCGCAGGAACGCGGTGAAAGGACTATACTGACCTTTGGAGGGGCATATTCCAATCACTTGTATGCGACGGCCGCAGCCGGGAACGCGCTAGGTTTCAAGACGATTGGTATGGTCCGCGGCCTGGAACTGGAAAGCAAGGACAATGCTACTTTGCAGTTCTGCCGCGCACAGGGAATGCAACTGCAATTCGTCACGCGCGAGGAGTACCGGCTACGGCATTCGGATGCTTATCTCCGGGAGGTCGCAGCGCGTTTTGGCAACCCTTATATGATCCCCGAGGGAGGTTCCACAGCCCTTGCATTGCAGGGCGTTGCGGAAATGGTATTGGAAGTAGCCAGCCAGTTGGGCGGAATGACGGATTTCATCGCGACCGCGGCCGGTACGGGCGGCACGGCGGCAGGGATTCTTTCCGCAGGGGCCGATGTGCTTGCTTTTTCGGCATTAAAGGGCGGGCATTTCCTCCGTGAGGACATTCAGCAGTTCGTGACAGAATGTAAAAACCCTGGAAATCTCACATTGCTGACGGACTACCATTTTGGTGGTTATGCCAAATGGAACCACGAACTGCTTGCATTCATGCAGGATTTCCGGTCCGAATTCGGGATACAGTTGGAGCAGGTGTATACGGCCAAAATGTTCTACGGATTGTTTGACCTGATTCAGAAAGGCTATTTCAAACCGGGAACGACGATAGTTGCTGTGCACACCGGTGGTTTGCAAGGTCTCATCAAGACGTAGCCACCTCGACTTCCTCTTCATTGTTGGCCTGCTTATTGGCAATAAATTCCTTGATAAGCTCCCGGTCGCCGGCAATCCAGAGCACATCCTGAATTTCAATCACCATCGATGAGTCGGGGTTGAGAATGCGCTCGCCATTTCGTTCAAGGCCGACAATCATACCGTGCGTCATTTCCCGGATTTGGCTGTCGCGGATCGTTTTACCGCGGATATTGTGATGCATCTTCACTTCCACGCGTTCGAGTACGACCGTGTCCTCGTGCGCCATGTACACGTCCCCATTCGTATTGACTTCGATGTGGCTTCTGAAAATGTCCAGCTGGTCGTCCGTACCGATTACCTCGATGCGGTCGCAAGGGTAAAGTACTTCTGTGGGACGGGGCAGGTAAATGGTTTTACTACCCCGCTCGATGAGTACGACGTTGATACCGAATGTTTCCCGGATTTTCAGCTCCTGCAAGCTTTTTCCGATGAGGTTAGAGTCGGGACTTACTTCCAGGAACGCGAAATGCGCGTCCCATGGCAGCAGAATTCTTTTGGATTTTCCGCTTCCTTCCAGCTGCCTCGCATTCAGGTTTTGCAAGAAACGGTCTTCGATTTTATGGTAAAACTGTTGCAGCCTTTGGTAAAAAATCGCAAAGCCGAGTACCATAATACCCCCCGCCACAATGAAGGCCGTTTTCGTGGAAAAGAATGAATTGAGCAGGAAGGCCATCAGGAGGATTGCGATGACTACTCTTGAAAGTTCGAGGACCAATAGCGGCCCGCGGCTGTATTTGCGGCTGAGCCAGATGGCGGAGTATGCCTTGCGGTTACCACGTTTGAAAACCAGCGCCCACAGGAAGGGCGAGATCAGCAGAAATGTTATGGCAAACAATACCGAGTTGGTCATGAACGTCTCGGGTACGCGGGTGTGGAGCTGGTCTGCGAGCTGGCGCGAAGATGCCAGGATAATGCCGACTACCACCACCGAGTTGAGGATCACCGTTTGGGCGTAGGATTTCAGGATCTCGTTCCATTGTGTCGTCTGCGTTATCGTTGCGGTGCTGGTGCTGTAACGGTTGAGATATAGCCGCCATTTTTCGGGCAGACGCTTGTCGAGCCATCCATAAAGCGGTTCGGAGGCCTTCATCATGTAAGGCGTCGCAAAGGTGGTTATCACCGAAACCCCGACTGCGATTGGGTACAAAAATCCGCTCGTTACTTTCAGGGATAGGCCGAGATTGGCGATGATGAAAGAGAATTCCCCGATCTGCGACAAGCTCATACCCGATTGCAGCGATTTTTTCAGAGGCTGACCTGACAATACGGCCCCCAAAGTGACAAATGTCGTTTTGCCCAGCATGACCACAAGCACTAGTATGGCGGTGGGTACCGCGTATTCAAGCAATAATCCCGGGTTGATCAGCATTCCAACAGAAATAAAGAATACTGCCCCGAAAAGGTCTTTCACCGGTTTGAGCAAATGCTCGATCTTTTCCGCGTGCGTCGTTTCCGCCAGAATAGAGCCCATGATAAATGCGCCTAATGCAGCAGAAAAGCCCGCTTTGGTCACCAGGAATACCATTCCGAAGCATAGCGCGACCGAGGTGATCAGCACGCTTTCGTCGTTCATCAGATGCCGGTAGCGGCGGAGCAGGGTAGGGAATACGAAAATTCCGCCCAGGAACCAGATAGTGAGGAAAAAGAAGAGTTTTAGACTGGACTGGATCAATTCAAATCCTGCAAATTGCTGGCTTAGCGACAACGTAGAAAGCAAAACCATCAGCAACACCGCTGTGAGATCCTCAATGACAAGAATGCCCAATACCACGCGCGTGAATTTCTGCGTTTTCAGCCCCAGTTCGTCGAATGCACGGAAGATGATGGTAGTGGATGAAATGGCGATGATACCACCCAGGAAGAGGCTGTCGGTTTTACTCCAACCGAGCAGCTGGCCGGTAATGAAACCCGTTACCAGCATCATGGACACCTCGAAAAGCCCCGTAATGGCAGCCGTGTTGCCGACTTTGACCAGCTTTTTAAAACTAAATTCCAGACCCAGGTTAAAAAGCAAAAATATCACCCCGATTTCCGCCCATATTTCAATGGTTTTAATGTCGGTGATCGTGGGAAACAAGTGGAAATTGGGACCTACAAGTAATCCAGCCAAAATGTAACCCAACACAATGGGCTGCTTCAATTTCTTGAAGATGACGGTAATGATACCGGCCATTGTGAGAATGAGCGACAGATCTATGATTAGTTGCGGAACGTGGGTCATGAAGGGGGAATCGTTGATGGAAAAATTTACTGAGATCAATAAAATACAAAAAGCCTTCGACGAATCAAAGGCTTTCTGTGTTTTATCTTATCGTAAGTTTTAACCTACACTTCCTTCCAGGCTGATTTCCAGTAGCTTTTGGGCTTCCACTGCAAATTCCATCGGAAGTTGGTTTAATACTTCTTTAGCATAGCCATTCACGATCAATGCAACCGCCTGTTCCGTTGGGATACCGCGTTGGTTACAGTAGAAAAGAATGTCTTCACCGATCTTCGAAGTGGTCGCTTCGTGCTCCACGGTCGCCGACGGGTTGTTCACTTCAATGTAAGGGAATGTGTGCGCGCCGCATTTGTCGCCAAGCAACAGGGAGTCGCATTGCGAGAAGTTGCGCGCTTTCTCCGCTTTTTTGAAGACCTGCACCAGTCCGCGGTAGGAGTTTTGGCTCTTTCCGGCAGAGATACCTTTTGAAACGATCCGGCTTTTGGTGTTTTTACCGATGTGGATCATTTTGGTACCCGTATCGGCCTGCTGCATGTTATTGGTCACAGCTACCGAATAAAACTCACCGATCGAGTTGTCGCCTTTCAGGATCACCGAAGGATATTTCCAGGTAATCGCTGAGCCGGTTTCTACCTGCGTCCAGGAGATTTTTGAGTTCGGGCCGTCGCAAAGGCCGCGTTTTGTTACAAAGTTGTAGATACCGCCTTTTCCGTCCTTATCCCCTGGATACCAGTTCTGTACGGTCGAGTATTTCACGTTCGCATTATCGTGTGCGAAGATTTCAACCACCGCGGCGTGCAGCTGGTTTTCGTCACGCATCGGAGCGGTACAGCCTTCGAGGTAGCTAACATGGCTGTCCTCGTCGCCGATGATCAGCGTTCTTTCAAACTGGCCTGTTCCCGCAGCATTGATACGAAAGTAGGTAGAGAGTTCCATCGGGCAACGAACGCCTTTGGGAATGTATACAAATGATCCGTCGGAAAACACCGCCGAGTTCAACGCAGCATAGTAATTGTCTTTGGGCGGTACCACCGAGCCTAGGTATTTCTTTACAAGCTCCGGATGCTCACGGATCGCCTCGCTGATCGAGCAAAAAATGATGCCTTTTTCTTTGAGCGTATCTTTGAAAGTCGTGAAAACCGATTCGGAGTCCATCACCGCGTCCACCGCGATACCGGAGATCCTTTTCTGTTCATTCAACGAAATCCCGAGTCTTTCGAAAGTATTGCGCAATTCAGGATCGATATCGTCAATGCTTTCAACCGCCTTCTTTTTCTTGGGCGCCGAATAGTATTTGATAGCCTGGAATTCGATGGGCGGATAATGCACGTTCGGCCACTTGGGTTCCTCCATGGTAAGCCACAAATGGAACGCTTTCAGGCGCCATTGCAGCATCCATTCGGGTTCATTCTTTTTGGCTGAGATGAACCTGACAATGTCGTCATTAAGGCCCGCAGGAGCCTCATCTGCCTCAATATCAGTCACAAAGCCGTATTTGTATTCCGAACTGGTGATTTCCTCCAACAATTCTTCTTCTTTGCTCATAGTCGTAATAATGTCACACTCTGGTTGGTATCATGCTAACACAGAGAAGTGGGATTGAGTTTATTCAGAGGTTCAAAAATACGGAAAATTGTGGAGATTCCGGCAGCCTGAAAACAAAAGAGACCCGCCGGAGCAGGTCACTTTTCTATTTCCGGTGGCGACAAACGACTTACAAATAGGTGTTCGACGACAGATAGTTCTTAACATAATCATCGATACCTTCTTCCAGCGTGCTGAACGGACGGGTATATCCGACGGACCGTAGCTTGCTCATATTGGCCTGCGTGAAATACTGGTATTTGTCGCGGATATCCGCCGGAGTATCGATGTACGAAATGTCCGGTGTTTTATCCATCGCATGGAAAGTGTTCGTAACCAGGTCTTTGAACGTACGGGCCTTTCCGCTGCCGAGGTTGTAGATGCCGGAGTTTTTGCGGTGGTGCATGAAGAAAATGCAGACGTCGATCAGGTCTTTTACATAAATGAAATCGCGCATTTGCTCCCCGTCCTTGAAATCGGGATTGTGCGAGCGGAAGAGCTTCATTTTTTCAGTAGCCTTGATCTGGTTGTAAGCATGGAAAATCACAGATGCCATGCGGCCTTTGTGGTACTCATTAGGGCCGTACACGTTGAAGAATTTCAGGCCCGCCCAGAAAAACGGCTTTTTTTCCTGTGCCAATGCCCATTTATCGAACTCGTTTTTGGAATCGCCGTAGGGGTTAAGGGGTTTCAACTGTCCTATCGTCGACTCGTTATCATCGTACCCATGCTCGCCGAGCCCGTAAGTGGCCGCGGAGGACGCGTACACGAGAGGAATCTGGTACGCCACGCATTTTTCCCAAATGCCTTTGGAATAATTAACATTCAGTTCATCAAAAATTTCCTTGTCGAACTCCGTAGTGTCGGTGCGCGCGCCAATGTGGAAAATGAATTCGACATCGCGGTTGTTGGCATCCAGCCATTCGAAAAGTGCATTCCTTTCTACTTTTTCCCTGATAATTTTCCCTTCAAGGTTCTCTGCCTTTTCGATTTTGGAAAAATCATCCACTGCAATAATGTTTTTAAAGCCGTCCTGATTGAGGCGGCTGATAAGCCCGCTGCCAATAAAGCCGGCTGCTCCTGTTACGATAATCATCGAGATTATATGTTAAACGGTAAAAAGAATGCCAGATAAGAGTAGCGAACCGTGTCGATCTACTCTTAAATTTTAAGGGTGAAATAGGATTTTTTTTAGTTATCCTCTTGTTAACAAACAAAACTACGGATACAAGGTGTAATTTTGCGCCAGAATTATCAAGTGGCAGGAAGTTTTATGATTTACGTAACAAGAAAAGAGCATTTCAATGCGGCGCACCGGCTTTACAACCCGGCGTGGAGTGATGAGAAAAACCAGGAAGTGTTTGGCCCCTGTGCCAACAACAACTGGCATGGGCATAATTTTGAGCTGATTGTTACGGTAAAAGGCAAGCCGGACCCTGATACGGGCTTTGTGATCGACCTGAAAGTGCTCGGGGATATTATCAAAGTGCAGGTCGTAGACAAGGTGGACCACAAGAATCTGAACCTCGACGTGGACTTCATGCAGGGCAAAATGGCTTCCTGTGAAATATTCGTGATGGAGATCTGGAACATTCTGGAACCGGCCATTGCGCAGGCCGCGCCGCATGCGAAACTGCATTATATCAAGCTGATCGAAACACCGAAGAACTTTGTGGAGTACTATGGGGAATAACGTGAGGGCCGACAGCCGACGGCCGGTTGCCGATTGCCGATGAAATACTATCTGATCGCAGGCGAGCGCTCGGGCGACTTGCACGGCTCCAACCTCATTAAGGGCATCAAAGCCAATGACCCGCATGCGGAGTTCCGCGGCTGGGGTGGTGATATGATGGAAAACGAAGGCATGGACCTGGTGACCCATTACAAGGACACCGCATTCATGGGTTTTCTGGAAGTGGTGATGAACCTGCGCACGATCACCGGTTTCCTCAAAAAATGCAAGGCAGACATACTCGATTACCAGCCGGATGCATTGATACTGATCGACTACCCGGGCTTTAATCTGCGTATTGCCTCATTCGCGAAATCGAAGGGCCTGAAAGTGTTCTACTACATTTCTCCGAAGGTGTGGGCGTGGAACCAGAAGCGCGCCTGGAAGATCAAGGCCAATGTGGATCACATGTTCGTGATCTTTCCATTTGAAATCGATTTTTACAAGAAATACGATTACAAGGTCGACTACGTGGGCAATCCGCTGATGGATGCCATTGCCGCATTCCGTCCCGATCCGGATTTTCGCCGCAAACACAACCTCGACGACCGACCCATCATTGCATTGCTTCCCGGGAGCCGCAGGCAGGAAATCATTGGCATGCTCGATACTATGCTTACTACGCAAAAGCATTTTACCGGCTATCAGTATGTCATCGCGGGAGTTAAGAACCTGCCGTCTGCCTTGTATGATCAGTACTTGTCCAGCGGTAAGGCGACCATCGTTTACGAAAGTACTTACGACTTGCTTTCCGTAGCTGACGCCGCGCTTGTAACGTCGGGTACCGCTACTTTGGAAACCGCATTATTGAAAGTACCCGAAGTAGTTTGCTACCGCACCAGCGCTATTTCTTACGCTTTGGCCAAGCGGCTTATCCGCATTCCGTTTATTTCGCTGGTGAATCTGATTTTGGAAAAGGAGGCCGTTCGGGAACTGATCCAGGATGAATTAAATGAGACGAACTTGGTTTCGGAATTGAAGCGAATTCTTCCCGGCGGGGATAAAAATGCGCAGCAAATGCATGATTATGAAAAACTTGCGAAGCTGGTTGGCGGCGCGGGAGCTTCGGAGCGCACCGGAGGATTGATTGTGAAGTACCTTCTTTAAGTCAGTTTCTCCTTTTCCATCAAATTTAAACCTAAGGAAAAACCTCTCCAAAATTCCTCAAATGCTGGATAATATGTAGTCCACTACGTATATTTGAACCGAAAATTTAATGACTTAGTAAATGAATATCTTCAATGAAGTAGGTGCACTGGCTATTTCTACACGCTTGCAGCGGCTGAGCGATCAGTTTCGGAGGGACGGCGTGCTGATCTACCAGCACAATGGAATCAGTTTTGAACCGAAGTGGTTTCCGGTCATTTATGCGCTTCATGCGAAAGGCCCGATGGGCATTATGGAGCTTTCCGAGGAAATCGGTTACGCGCATCCGTCTACGATCAGTCTGTTGAAGGAGCTTGAAAAGGAAGGGCTTGCAGAATCTTTTAAGGACGAGCGCGATACGCGGAAGCGAATGGTGCGGCTCTCGGCAAAAGCCTTGTCCCTGGTGGAACAAATGCAGCCCGTTTGGGAAAAGATCCGGAGAACCGCGGAACAAATTATAGACAATGCAAATAACCTGTTACAAGCCATGGACGAGACAGAGTACCAATTGAAAAAGGAAGGGTTCTTCGAACGTTATAAGCGAATGGAAAACGAGGAAACCAATGCAGCTATCCACATTGTGGATTATCAGCCGGAATATGCACAGGCATTTTATGACCTCAACTACGCCTGGATTTCGGAAACCTACGAAGTGGAGCCGGAAGATGAGAAGACCTTATCCGACCCGGAGACCTACTACCTTAAAGACGGCGGCGCAATCCTGATTGCACTGTACGGCGACCAACCGGTAGGAACCTGCGCATTGAAACGCAATGGCGATGTCGTTGAAATGAGCAAAATGACCGTTTCGAAAAGCATGCGGGGCAAAAAGATCGGTGATTTGCTAGGCAATGCGGTGATTGAAAAGGCGCGGGAGCTGGGTGCCAGTAAAATCATCCTCTACTCGAACCGCAAAGGCTCGGCCGCCGGGATTAATTTGTATAAAAAGCTGGGTTTTGCGGAAGTGCCGTTAGTGGGGCACAACTTCAAACGGGCGGATATTAAGATGGAGTTGGGGCTGATTTAGTCAAATACCTTTTCCAGATCTATTTTCAGGCCAGGAAAGATAGTCGATTGGAGGACCTTCACCGCCGGCTGCTGTCCAAAATATCTTCCGTTTTCATTTAACACATATATCCAAACGGCATTGCGATCAGAATCGACCAACCAATATTCCCGCACTCCGCATTCCTGGTACAAAAGAAACTTGCTGTACATCTCTTTTTGGGAATTCCCCGGCGATAGAATTTCGACGACGAGATCAGGAGCGCCAAGGCAACCTCTTTCATCGAGCTTCGCGCTATCACAAATGACGCACAAGTCGGGTTGTACCACTGTATAAACATCAAGGTTTGCCAGGGCGGATTTTTTGCTATCAAAAAGTCTGACATCAAATGGTGCGAAGAAAGCGCGACAACTATGATCCTCGAGAAAGATCCCGATTTTTAAATATAGCTTGCCTGCGATTGTCTGATGCCGGGTATTCGGCGCCGGCGACATTTGAAAAATTTTACCCTTAATCAGTTCAACGCGCTCCTTGAATTGCCAGAGCAAATAATCGGCGTAGGTGTAGGTGCCATTTAAGTCAAGCTCATCAAAGTCGGTTACGATAGCAGGCATAGCGCGTTGTTTTTTGAGTAAATCTATCCAAAATACCTCCGTAAGTCAATCATGAATGAGCAGGTGCATGGGATGAGTAATCAAGTCTTACGCTTCTTCTTCCGTGCGGAAGGAAAGAGTACGTTGTTCAAAATCAGCCGGTAGCCGGGTGAATTGGGGTAGAGGTTGAGATCGGTGGGCATACGGCGGCCGCCTCCGCCGCGGCCTTCCGGGTCGTGGCCGCCGTAAAAGGTCCACTGGCCCCGACCCAGTTCACCGTAAATGTACCGGTCGGAGTTGCTGCTCGTACCCATCACAAGCGAGCTCGGCTTGACGGTGTACTTGGAGAATGCGGTAGTTTGTCCGAAAAACTCGCGGATCAGATGCTCGTGATTTTGCACGAGCATGGCCGGAATGACGTCCCACTTGGCCGAAAAGTCAAAAAGGGAGAAATAGGCATCGTTTTCGCCCCAGCCTCGGTAGCGGCCTGAGGCCGAGTTTATGTCCGAAAAATTCATTCCGTCGTACTCGTCGAGTTGGAGCTTGAAGTTGTAGAATGCGAATGTTTTATCAAAATCCAGCTTGGACTGTGCGTCGGGGTCGATGCCGTCGCCATCGAGGTTATCGACGATGTCTACGCCCTCGGCTGCTAATGCAATATCAAAGGTTTCGGCGCCGGAGCACATCGCGAACAGAAAGCCCCCTCCAGCGCAAAACTCCTTGATGGCCTTGGCGACTGCCAGCTTCATTTTGGGCACCTTCGAGAAACCATAACGGCTGGCGATAGCTTCCTGCGCCTTAATGTCGGCTTCGCTCGTCCGGCGCAGGTTTTTGCCGAATTGTCCTGTGAAATCTTCATGGTGCAAATGCAGCCAATCGTATTTGGGCAGATCTCCGCGCAGGATTTCCTCGTCGTAAATAACCTCGAAGGGGATTTCGGCGTATTTCAGCACCAGTAGTACCGCATCGGTATTTTCAAACTCGGCGGGGCTGATCTTGATCGGCGAGTAAACCGCTATTTTAGCCGCCTTGAACAATTTCACCACATCCATATTCACATTGGGGTTGCTGATCTCGTTCACCATCTGGGCGCTTGCGGCCTCCGAAAGTACCTCGTAGGAAACGGCCCTCAGTTTGCATTCATTTTCAATGGATTTGCTGTACTGCACCTTGAAGCTGCCTCCTCGGTAATTGAGCAGCCAATCCACTTCGATATCCCCTTTCAAAAGAATGTAGGCAAGGCCGTACGCCTTCAGATGGTTGGTCTGCGTATGGTCCATCGGGATCAGGATCTGGTTTGCGAGGCAGATTTGCGACAGGAAAACCAGCACGAGCGGTAGAATCTTTCTAGGCATAGTCAGAAACGTTTGAGGTCCGAAGCTGCATCGTCAGGGGAGGTGTACCAAATTTAACGAATAATCGACATTTTAGGTAGCTGGTAATGAGGTTTTTGTAGTGGCTCGCTGACTACATTCCCTACTGTGTCAACAAACACTAAAATGGCTATCGTACTCAGGCAGGAGCACCCCGAAGCCGGGCAGCATTCAGGAGTGCTCAGGAAAAACGGATGACATGCTTGAATGGCGTAAATCCGGTCAGAAACACCGTGGGTGCTTCCATAGCCGGCAGGGCGCCCCGCAAGGCGATGTTTTTATGCAGAGCGAGTCCGGGACCGAATGTGATCGTGTCTCCCCCCATTTCATAGGAACCGGTTGCCTCTTTCAACAACCAGGAATCTTTGGTGTTTTCAATTTTGGAAACACCTTTGAGTGTTCCGCCCGGTCTGAAAATCAGTTCCAGTGCAGCCGGAACGCGCTCGGTACCCGTAGTCGCCACTTCAATTTCCATTCCGCCGGAAGTTTCGCGGATCATGATTTTGGTTTCCAGGATCTGTACCTCGCTTTGAGGCCTGAAATTGCGCGGCATTTTCTCCCAATCACCATCCGGCGCGATGGATTCCTTCGGATAGGGCTGGAAATAGGGGCCGTCGAGCTTCTGGGTAAGTACCCATTCCTGTCCGTCCCCATTCACTTTCTCGGACTGGAACTGTCCCTTTCCAAAAAAAGAAGATGCAAAACGGACGCCTTGCAGCACCGCATTTCCTTTCATAAATGTGAACCACACCGGATTGTTGGCGATCAGCGTGCTGTCCCAGCGGTCTCTCCGGATGCGCACCAGGCCGGAATTCGGGAAGGTTTTGACGTAGCGGACCGGCACGGGCTTGTCGGCCGGCAACTCGGCCCAGAGCGAGGGGTCGGTTAGAAAGTAATCCACAAAACCAGCCGTTTTCACGCCGGCGGTCTGCTCAATGAGCCTGCACATGGCCGCATACTGCCCGTTTCCGTCCTTGATGGCAAAATAGCGGTAAGGATAGTAGTAGTTTTCGAGCGTCCCCACAATGGCCTTGTCCTGCCGGCCCGAAGCATCGGTTACGATCTCCCCGTTGGGATGAACGTAGTACATCGTCATATCGAGGTTTTTACGGACTGCATCGAAAAGCTCCGGTTTGTTAAGTCCTTTACCAATGGTAATGAGCAGGCGGTCGGTAAGGGAGGAATAGATGAATGTGCTTTTTTCATTGTACTGGCCGTCGCGGTCGATGTCGATGTGTTCGCCCAGCCATTGCTCAGCTCTCGCCACATACTTGGGGTTAGGCCAGAGCTCATTCAGTTTGGTCAATGCAGCCGACACTACCCAGCGGTGGTTGGGGGTGTGAATGCCTCCCGCGCTCAGCGCATCGCCCCCGCGCAGGAGGAATGTTTTGAGGTTGGAGAGCATCTTTTCGGCGCCTTCGGTACCCGATTGTCCGATGAGTTTATAGGCCATCGTGAGCCGTTTTACCAGGAAACCAGTGTCGGGGGTGGAATGGAAGTTGGTCGAGAGCAGGTCGATGGTCCCGTCGGCATGCTGGGTTTTAATGAGGTACAATGCGGCCAGGTCCATGGCAGCGAGCAGTTCTTTCGATCTGTAATATCTGGATGAAGGAGAGAACAGTCCGGATGCGCCCCACTGGATCAATGCGGAGGTGCTATGCGGGTTGAGCAGATCGAAGCCGTCGCGCAGGCCGCCCAGATCGGGACTTTTAGGGTCTTTTTCCTGGTAACCCAGCAGCGACTCAATGGCCTTGTCGGCCTGCTTCACGAGCGTGAGCAGCCATTCGGGCATGTTATCGGCCCGTATGCGGCGGGGCACCAGGCCGGTTACGGATATTGCAGGTAATGTGCACGTCGCCAGCGCACTGTTTCTCACAAATGCTCTTCTGTCCATGAAAGCCGGGTTAGGTATTTCCCGACAAAAGAACCAAACCGCCGAAGGTTACTTGCAGTGACGGCTGATAACGCCGGATAAAATGGCTTGCCGCTTGCGAACTTTTGTGTCGGCTAAACCCCAGAGTTTGTTAAATTTAATAATAATATGACAATAAGGTTGCAACGGTTACAAATGAATAGTTGTCTTGATTTTAATGTAGCAGTATTCTGTTATATTTGTAGTATTTATTTGAATACTCAAAGCCATTGAAAGTAAATCATGCCGAATGAAAACAACTGTACTACGCAATCTAAGTTTGGGTTACCTGCTGCTGCCAAACATTATATTTTCCATCAGCTGGTTCAGAATGCCCATTTCGCTGTGTCTGGTCGTGGGGCTTGCATTCATGTACGTTGTCAGCTACCAGCGTGAAAAAACGCTGCGCACCGACCTTGCCACCCGTCATATGGTGGAAATCGCCTTCATATCACTCGCCATCATCGCATTTTCGGGCATAGGCGGCTTTTGTTTTCAGGCATTCGATTTTTGGGCGCACAATTCGAAATACTATACACTCTATAATCAGTCGTGGCCGGTAATGTTCAAGGAGAACGGCCGCTATGCGTGTCATTACTTCGGCTTTTTCCTTGTTCCGGCGCTGATATCGAAGGGCCTGGGTGAGCCTTCCGGGATCGCATTATACCTGTGGGCTTCGGCAGGGCTCTTTATAGGGATCTCCTGGATATTTATTTTTACGCAAAGAAGCTACCTCTCCCTGGTATTCTTCCTTTCACTCGGCGGGGTAGGCCACGTCGCCAAAGTGCTTTTCCTGCGTGCCATTGGCCTTAATTACCATGTACCTCCTTTTTTTACGGAAATATGGCCGGTACTTTACCAAACGCAATGGGCGCCCAACCAGCTCATCCCGATCATTATCGTCTCGTGCATCCTATTCCACGACTATGCCTATGCCAAAAAGCCTGAAAAGAGCTTTCTGGCCGTGATTTCAATTTTTATCTGGGGCATATTCCCTTCCATTGTCTTTGTCATCATCTTCGGGATGCTCATTGTGCTGCGCTATTACAAAGAGCCGGAGTACTTCCTCAAACCAAGGCCGATGCTCGACCTCTTTCTGCCCGGGCTGCTTTTTATTCCTACATTTTTCTTCTTTTTACAGGGGAAAAGTTCGGTGGTATCGGGCTTTATCTGGCAGTTCAATCCACTCAATGAAATCGCATTCCACTACTTCTTCGGGGTCGTGATCGACCTGGCGGTGCTGTACGGGATCGTGCTGATCCTGAAACTGCACAAAAGCCAGTATGCCAATGTTATCCACGGCCTTTTTCTGCTCCTGATCGCCATTTCACTGTTCCGGATGGGCAAGTGGAACGATTGGTTCCTGCGCGGCAGTACGCCCGTGCTCACGCTCCTGTCGCTTTTCGTCCTGCACCGTTTTGCGGAGTGGGTAAAAGAACACCCCGGCTGGTACAAAATGCGCATTGCCTATCCGATCGTTATTTTCCTCGTAGTAGGGCTGGTAGTTCCGATTTCGCATATCAAGCGCGCGCTGACTGAAAATGTAGTCACTCATTCTCTGTTCCCTGACAAGGTGAAGTTTACCCCGTATCCCTACAATCAGTATGAAGATTTCTATCAGCTGGGCAAAGCGGTGTATTCGCAGCAGGAGGCAAACCAGTTTCTGGGCCAGAAAGGATCATTCTACGAGCGGTACCTGGCACGGTAAGACGCGCATCCCTATTCCGACTCTTCACTACATTTGACCAAACCTGACGTCAGCCGATCCCTCGGGCAAGCACTTCACCTTCTGGGGGGAGCATTGTTCAGATTTTTCCAAACCCACATCACGAGCAGCACCGGCGATAGGACCAGCGTGGTCAGCACGGCGGCGGTACCGAGTATTACGGCGAAAATGATCCTAAAAAAAGCCGTAAAGAATTCGCTCATGAACCGCAAGGGTGTGTGGTGTTAATTAGTTGTACGGATTATCAAAGGCGGGGAATTTGATGCTATGATTTGTAGAATTAGTGCTACTAAACGCCTCTATAATGACGTACGTAGTTCTCTAAATCATTAAATAAAGTCCAAAAATAAGCATATTTCTTTGGAGTGGCACGGTTATTTTTTTAACTTTACCAATGAAAATTATAGTATAAACAATAGCAAAAAGCATGAACTTCTTATTGAACATGGTTGGGTATTCCGGGAAGTTATTTTTTGCAACTATTATGTTTTTCGCAATGATTATTTCGACTGTTATTTCCCTGCCTTTCATAGGTGCAGGAATGATTAAAGATGCAATTAACGCACATCATCATCATGCTGAGGAAAGCAATCTGATAGACGAGTATAGCGAATACTAAAATATAGCTACCGGAAGCGAAAGGGGTAGGGACGGGAGGTCCTTACCCCTTTCGTCGTTTGGGGCGAAGCGGAGATTGTACCGGGCGCATTGCGTCTGAATTACATGAAATCAAGTAATTTGCAGCCCTGTATAGACGTAATTTTTTCCATGACCTCGTTTTCAAAGCCCCTTTTAACCCTCTTTCTCACCTGCCTGGCTTCCTCCGCATTCCCTCTGCACGCGCAGGAAATGCGATATACTTTCGAGAAAGGCCTGATGGGTTCGCCGTTCAAGCTTGTTTTTTATGCCGCCAATGACTCGATTGCGAAAGTTGCGGCGAACAATGCTTTCCGCAGAGTGGAGGAACTGAATGAGATCATGAGCGACTACCGTGACGGCAGCGAGATTAACCGCCTCTCCGCGACGTCGGGAAGCGGTAAGTGGGTGCCTGTAAGCAAGGATCTGTTCGATATCCTGGCGATTTCGCAGGACATCAGCACCAAAACCGGTGGTGTTTTTGACGCTACCCTGGGACCGGTGGTGCAAATGTGGCGCCACGCGACGCGTAAAGGGATATTCCCGCCGGAGGAGGAGATCCGGGACGCATTGGCGCGGACAGGCTATTCTAAATTGAAAATGGACGCGAAAACGCACAGTGTCATGTTGACGCAGAAAGGAATGCGGCTCGATATCGGTGGGCTGGGCAAGGGATATGCCGCCGAAGAGGCCATCAAGGAATTGAAAAAGCTGGGCATTACCTCCGCCATGATGGATGCGGGTGGGAAGATTGTCCTGACTAATCCACCGCCGGGCTTCAAGGGGTGGAATATCAATGTCTCCAACGGAAGTGACTCTCTCAAAGCCATGCAGCTCTCGAACGTCGCGCTTGCTACCTCGGGGCCCACTTACCGGTACATGGAGTACAAGGGCGTCCGCTACTCGCACATTGTTGATCCTAAAACGGGTATCGGGTTGCTTTTCCACGTCCGAACAACGGTCGTTTCACCCGACGGAACAGTGGCCGACGCGCTGGCGACGGCATTCAGCGTGGCAGGCATTGAAAAGAGCAAAAAGTATCTTAAACGTTTCAAGGGAAGCAAAGTGTGGCTCGTGGAAAAGCAGGGCGACCGCATTGCCGAATGGAATATGCTTCAATAAGGTAGGTTCAGCGGATTGTCTGGCTTGTTTTTTGCGCGGCGCGCGTGAAACGTGTGAACGTAGAGCGCTTTGAGATTATGGAATGCGCGTATATGGAGATCAACGGCCATATCAGCTTCGGGAGAAGTCGTGACAATAGGATTTAAGTGATAAATAGTAGTTTCAAATATATATTTTAAATGCTTGTTTAAATTTTCCATTTAAAACATTTGGCATTGTAATTTCTATTGCACAACTTTGATCCGTTGATTCAATAAGCAGCTGCGATCATTTACAAAAACCAACACGAAATCGTGAAGTGCGTAACAGAAAAAAGTGAGGACAGGATAAGGGAGGCGGCAAAGCGGGTTTTTCTGAAAAAAGGTTTTGACGGTACTACCTCGCGTGACATCGCGAAGGAGGCCGATATGAATATTGCGTTAACCAACTACTATTTCAGGAGCAAGGAGAAGTTGTTTCTGGAAATTTTCAAAGATGTGCTGGAAGAATACTTTCAGAACATGCTCACGATCCTGAACAAGGACATTGATATAAAAACCAAAATTTCCGAAATCATCGACAACGATTTTGCGATGATGAAGAAGGAGCCCGACCTGGTGATCTTCATTATGAACGAGATCCACAAGTCACCGCAGCGGCTTTTCCCGGATATGTCGATTTTCAGACAGGTGCGGGAGACCCATCTCAAAAAGCAGTTGGAAGAAGGCGCGGCGAACGGCACATTAAGGCCGATGCAGCTTGAAAACATCCTTCCGCTGATCAAATGCGGCGTCGAGTTTATCTTCATGGGCAAGGAAATCCATAAGGAGCTTTTCATGATGACCGACGAAGATTTTGAGCGGTACGCCGAAGAACAAAAAGAGCACATTAAGGCAATGGTGTGCAACTATCTGGTGATCGGGTAGCCTTTTTTTTGCCACTTCATTAAACAAACATTTAAAATAAACATTTGTTCTAGCCATGAAACACCTGTTCCGTGTCACGGGGTTGCTATGCCTGATGCTTTTCCAGCGAACGCAGGCGCAGCAGTATGACCTTAACCAATTGCTGGACCTGGCCATGAAAAATGATTTCAGTGTGCAGGCCGCACGCCTCGATGAAGCGAAAACCAATGCGAAGATCGACGAGGTGCGATCGGGATTGCTGCCCAGCCTGAATGTTTCGGGGGATTACCGGCGGTATTTCAAGATTCCGGGGCAAGTGGTGCCGGCGAGTGCGTTCGGCGGGCCGGAAGGGGAGTTCAGTACGCTGGCTTTCGGATTGCCCTATAATCTCTCGACTACCGCGCAAGTGACTCAGGCACTGTACAATCCGTCGATCAAGTATGCATTGAAAGCGGCTAGCCTCAACCGGGAGCTGACCTCTCTGAGTACTACGAAAACAAAAGAGGACGTGGCCTACCACGTGACGGATGCCTATTACAATCTGGTTACAGTAGCCCAGCAGATGGCTTTTCTGGACAGTAACCTCATTTCGCTCGACCGGCTCTACAAGGTTTCTGAGCTGTTGTACCGCAACCAACTGGGCCAGCGCGTGGATGTCGACCGGATCCTGATCAACAAAACATCCACGGAAACGCAGCAGGCAACCCTGAGAGACAACTATAACCAGCTGGTTAACCTGTTGAAGTACTATACAGGAATCCCGCAGCAAGATTCGATGCGTATATTAATAAGCGTTCGGGATGTGGCGCTGCCTGGTTACGCCGACTGGGACAAAATGAGGCGGACGGATGTAGCGCTGCTTCAAAAGCAGAAAGACCTTAACGAATTGCAGGACAAGAATATACGCTCCGGATTGATCCCGACCGTAAATGCCTATGGCGTAGCGAACATGGCGTTCTATGCGCAGGGAGGAGAGAACGCTACTTTCCAGGATGTGCCGGGTTACTGGGCAGGCTTGCAGCTCAACTGGAATGTATTCGACGGGCTGGCGAGAAGGGCGAAACGCAGCCAGAACCAGATCGACCGAGAGAAGCTCGACGTGCAGCTGAAACAGGTACGCGAGGCCATTCAGATGGAAGAAAACAACGCCCGCAATAAGTTTGGTGTGGAGCAGAAAAATATCAATGCGAAGCGGGACCAGGTGGCATTGGCGGAAAAGGTATACAAGCAAATCCAGCTGCAATTCAAAGAAGGAACCGTGTCGCTTACCGACGTTATACAGGCCGAAAACAGCCTTCTCGATGCGCAGAGCAACTATTTGACGTCGCTCGTGCAGCTCCTGAAAGCCGAGCTGGAATGGAAAAAGGCAACCGGCCAGCTGGTTCAGAAATAACATTACACTTCATCAATCTTACCGTTTTCATCAACAACTGAAATGAGTGAATGTGCGAATGAGTGAATGAGTGAATAGTGCTCATTTCTCATCGCCTTCATTCAGGATTTACACTCCCTTTATTCAATCATTCAACCATTCAGTCATTCAATCATTAACAAATGAAACGTCTATTCATCTTCCTGGGAATCATTGCCGTGCTGGGGCTTACGGCGGCGAAGTTGCTGAGCAACAAGGAAAAAACGGAGCAGAAAGTATACATCCCCGATCCGGATCCGAAGGTAGGGGTAAAGGTAGCGGTCGCGGAACTGCGCGATCTTTCACAGGAATCCGGTTTTCTGGGTTCGTTTAATCCTAACCGGAAAGCGGAGATCCGCCCGCAGGCGAGCGGCGAGATAGTGAAATTAAATGTGGAAGTGGGCCAGCACGTGGCTGCCGGGCAGCTGATCGCAAAAATAGACGATGAGCAGCTGCATTACCAGGTGGAAGCTTTACAGGTGACTTTGGAAGGCTACCAGAACGATCTGAAACGGTATGAAGCCCTGGTGAAAGGCGACGCGGTGCCGGCGGTGAATGTCGAGCGCACACAACTCAGCATCCGCAGCACGCAGGCGCAGATCAAGCAATTGAACAAGCAGATTAAAAATACGAGCATTATCGCACCGTTCGGCGGCATTATCACGGCCAAAATGGTGGAAAAAGGCTCGGTAGTAAGCCAGGGAACGCCCATTGCAGAGATTACCGATATTTCTTCCCTCAAACTGGTGGTGAACATTCCTGAAAAATCAGTGAATGAATTCAGGACAGGTAAAGCTATTCCCGTACGCACGGATGTCTACCCGCACGCGGATTTCAAGGGACGAGTAACGATGGTGGCTGCACAGGGTGATGAGGCGCATAACTATCCCGTCGAAATAACCGTCCAAAATTCTGGTACCAATCCATTGAAAGCCGGCATGTACGGCTCCATCGCGAGCGACTCGAAAGTGAAAGGCGAAGCATTGGCAGTCCCCCGCCAGGCCATTACGGGTTCGGCGAAGCAGCCACAATTGTATGTCGTTGAAAACGGCAAGGCGGCATTGCGGAGCGTAAGCGTGGGTGCCACTACGAACGAATATTATGAGATTACCAAAGGTCTGAAAGCGGGCGACCGCGTCGTGACGAGCGGACAGATCAATTTGCAGGACGGAACGTCGGTTGTCGCACAATAACAACACTTCATCAACAAGCTCATGAAATTCATTGAAACCATATTGAAGCGCCCTTCGATGATCATCGTGCTTTTCGCGATCCTGTTCATCGGCGGTCTGGCTTCCTACAATCAGCTCAGCTACGTGCTGTTGCCGGAGTTTTCTGTTCCTACTATTACGATTACCACATTATATCCAGGTGCAGCGCCGACGGAGGTAGAGGCCGAGGTCAGCAAGAAGATTGAGGATGCGGTGTCCGGCCTGGATAACATTGAAGACGTCACTTCCAAATCGATGGAGAGTGCGTCGCTTGTGATCGTGCAATTCAAGGCGGGTACCGATATCGACAAGGCCCTGGAAGATGCCCAGCGCGATGTGAATAACATGCTGAGCGATTTGCCCGACGACGCCGAGACGCCTTCGTTGTCCAAAATCTCGCCGAGTGACCAGCCCATTATGCAGCTGCTAGCCACTTCCAGCCTTCCCAACGAAGTTTTTTACCAACAAGTGGAGGACAAATACCTGCCAATGTTGCAGCAGATCGAAGGCGTTGCCGAGATTACCATGACCGGCGGCGACCAGCGCGAGATCCGTATCAATGTCAATAATGACAAACTGCGTTTCTATGGGTTGTCACTTTTACAGGTAACGCAGGCTATCAACCAGGCCAATCTTGACTTTCCGACCGGAAAAGTGAAGAGTACTTCGGAGAATATGACCTTGCGCCTGGCCGGTAAGTTTGCCTCGCTGGACGATATTCGTAACCTGGTCATTACCTCGCCGGTGAATAACAGCCCCATCCGCGTTGGCGACGTGGCCGACATTACCGACGGCCTCACCGATGCGGAGAGCATCAGCCGGTACAATGGCACGAATGGCATCGGTTTGTTTATCAAGAAGCAATCCGATGCGAATGCGGTTGAGATCAGTAAATCGGTGCAGTCGAAGCTGGCTTCCATTGAAAAGGCCAATGCAAAGGATAAAATCAAATTCGCGATCGCGTACGACAGTTCGATATTCACGCTGGAATCTGTGGAGGCGGTAACGCACGATTTGGTGATTGCGGTAATTCTCGTGGCCGTTGTCATGCTGCTTTTCCTGCACAGTTTTCGGAATGCATTCATCGTAATGGTGTCGGTGCCGGCTTCGCTCATTGCTGCGTTCCTGTTCATGTACGTGATGGGCTACTCGCTCAACCTGATGACGCTGCTTGCGCTCTCGCTCGTGATCGGTATCCTGGTCGACGACTCCATTGTGATCCTGGAAAACATTCAGCGGCATTTGGAAATGGGTAAGGACCGCTGGCGTGCAACGGTCGACGGTGTGACCGAGATCGGATTTGCAGCATTGGCTATTACGCTCGTGATCGTGGTCGTTTTCGTGCCCATTACGATGGTGAACTCGGTGATCGCGGACCTGCTGCGCCAGTTCTCGCTGACGGTCGCGTTTGCGACGATGGTCAGTTTGCTGGTGAGTTTCACACTGACACCCTGGATGACGTCCAAAATGGCGAAAGTAGAGCACTTGAACCCCAAAAACCCGGCGCAGGCTTTCCTGATCTGGTTCGAAAAAGGCCTGTCCGCCCTGACCAAATGGTACCATGGCTCCCTGGAATGGGTGCTTGGGCATAAACTGGGCTTTTCGGGAATATTGGTGGCGATCGTGGTCATGACCGGCTGGGTGATGGGCCTGGGCATTATCGGCTCGGAGTTCGTGGCCGAAGGTGACCAGGGTAAATTCCTGCTCACGATGAAGCTTGATAAAAGCGCATCGTTGCAGCAGAACAACCTTACTGCGCGAAGCATTGAAGACTACCTGCGTAAAAAGCCGGAGGTAAAAACCATTTTCGCGAACGTTGGCGGGGCCAGTACCGGCCTGAACAGCTCCGGACGCGGAGAAACCAACCGCACCGAACTGACCGTAGAACTGATCCCGGTGGCAGAACGTAAAAATGCGCAGCCTACCGAGGATTACATGCTGTCGGTTCGTAAAGAGCTGGAACAGCGGTTTGCGGGAGTGGAATTCAACTCGGCGGCCATTGGTATGGTTAACTCCGGCACCGCGCCTATCGAAGTGTTTCTCAGCGGCGACGACCTCGACAAAATCCTGGCTGCTGCCAACGATCTCGCAAACCGCTTGCGTAAAACGCCCGGAGCGAACGACGTGAATGTGTCGGTGGAAGCCGGTAACCCCGAAGTGCGGGTGGATATCGACCGCGAAAAAATGGCGAAGCTTGGACTGGACATTCAAACCGTGGGCGCAACCATGCAGAATGCATTCGCCGGCAACGACGATTCCAAATTCCGCGACGGGGGGGAGGATTACGATATCCGCATTATGCTGGATGCATTTGACCGCAAAAACCCGGAAGATGTGAAGGCTATTACATTTTACAGTCCGGTGGCTAAACAATCCGTGCAGTTGGCACAATTCGCGGATGTAACTCTCAGTACGGGCCCGAGTATTGTAGAGCGGAAAAACCGTCGCTCATCCGTCACAGTCACCGCCAATACATTAGGGATAGGATCGGGAACCCTGGTAAGTAATATTCAGGCCGGTTTAAAGGAAAACCCGCTTCCGGACGACATTATACTTACCTGGGGTGGTGACGCGAAGAACCAGAGCGAGGGTTTTGGTTCTTTGGGGCTGGCGATGCTGGCAGGGCTAATGCTCGTGTATTTCATCATGGTGTTGCTCTACGACAGCTTTGTGTACCCGTTCGTGGTGTTGTTTTCGATCCCGGTAGCGGTGATCGGGGCGCTGCTGGCGCTGGCATTGTCGTCGTCCAACATTGGGATTTTTGCGATGCTCGGTATGCTGATGCTCATCGGCCTCGTGGTAAAGAATGCGATCCTGATCGTGGACTTTGCCAACCAGCAAAAAGCCGAGGGGGTGCCGTTCCGGAAGGCGATCCTGATTGCCGGTGAAGAACGCCTCCGGCCGATCCTGATGACGACCATCGCGATGGTAATTGGGATGGTGCCGATCGCCACGGCAACGGGTGCCGGGGCCGAATGGAAGAACTCCCTGGCCTGGGTACTGATCGGCGGTTTGACGAGCTCGATGCTGCTCACCATTTACCTCGTGCCGATGGCATATTATTTGGTGGACCGCCTCGGTGAAAAGTGGAATGCTTGGCGCGCGAAGTCCGGCAGGGTGCAGGAAAGCGTTGTAGTGGAGGAAATTTAAGGAAACTGAGTCTGGTAACATGAAAAAATTAATGTTTTGTCCGGCCTCCTTAGATTCCTCCTGCAAACGCAAAGTCGGTCAGAGCTTGGTGGTTACAGGTCCGGGCACGGAAACGGGGCAAAACATTTTTTTTCTTTTTACCCGAAAAATACAAAATGAACGGGTATTTTAATGAACTAGTCCGTCCGGTATTGGGTTTACCTCTTAACCCGAATTATTGCCGATTCAAAATACGAGTTTCTCAACGGTAGAAACTAGTTATTCAAAGGCAATCGATGACGGGTCAACAAGCGAAAAAATCAATAACCAGACTCACGATCTAATTGTACGTAACATGGGAAACAATAACTACAATACCAACTGACTTGCCTGATGTCTCTATCAGGCCGCAGCCTGATGCCGGTAGGCACCCCACTAAAACAAGCTGTTGATTCTGACACAATTTATCTATGGGTAAAATCTTAAATAATCGCATCGCTGAATTCAAAGACCCGGCGATTGCAAGAGCCAAAGGTGTATATCCTTTCTTCAGACCGATTGAGTCCGGACAGGACACAGAGGTTATTATTAACGGGAAGCCGGTCCTGATGTTCGGGTCCAACTCCTACCTGGGTTTAACATCCCATCCCTACATCATCGAAGCCTCGCAGAAAGCGGCTCAGAAGTACGGAACAGGTTGCGCCGGTTCGCGCTTCCTCAACGGAACCCTCGATATTCACGAGGAGCTGGAACGCCGCCTGGCCAAGTATGTAGGTAAAGAAGGTGCCGTGCTGTTCAGCACCGGTTACCAGGCCAACCTCGGCGCACTTTCGTGCCTCACCGGCCGTAATGACTACCTCATCCTCGACGAAAGCGACCACGCTTCTATTATCGACGGAAGCCGCCTGTCGTTCTCGAAGGTGATCAAGTACAAACACAACGACATGGAGGACCTGCGTAAAAAGCTGGCGCTCCTGCCGGAAGAAGCCGTGAAACTGATCGCCACCGACGGTATTTTCAGCATGGAAGGGGACATTGTAAAACTCCCCGAACTGAATGCGATCGCACAGGAATTCGATGCAACGGTGCTTGTGGATGATGCGCACAGCCTTGGGGTAATCGGTGATAAAGGAGCGGGTACTGCTTCCTATTTCGGATTGACCGAAACGACCGACCTCATCATGGGAACATTCAGCAAATCGCTGGCTTCCCTGGGCGGGTTCATCGCCGGTGACGCTGCTACCATCGATTACCTGAAACACCGCGCACGCTCGCTCATGTTCAGCGCGAGCATGACGCCCGCGTCCGTAGGAAGTACATTGGCCGCGCTCGACATTATCGAAACCGAGCCGCACCACATGGAACGCCTTTGGGCCAACACCAGATACGCGAAAGAGTTGCTGCTCGTGAATGGTTTCGACCTGGGCGCAACCGAAAGCCCGATCCTGCCGCTGTATATCCGCGACAATGAGAAGACTTTCATCATGACACGCAGATTGCAGGACGAGGGGATTTTCGTGAACCCGGTGGTTTCGCCAGGGGTACGCCCGGAACAATCGCTGATCCGTTTCTCACTGATGGCTACGCATACGTTCGGCCAGATCGAGGAGGCAGTGGATAAAATGTCCCGCATTTACCGTGAGGTTTGTCCTGACGCAATCATCGAAAGACAAAGACTATGACCCGCATAGCCCCCGTAAGCTCTCCGAAGGAATTAGGCAAGTTCATTGATTTTCCGCATGATCTGTATCAGCACGATCCGAATTATGTACCGGAACTATTCATTGCACAAAAAGATATGCTCACGCCGGGAAAGCACCCGTTCCATGAGCATTCGGAGGTGAAACTGTTTCTCTCCTACGACGGAGATAAAGTGAACGGAAGGATAGCGGCGATTTACAATACGAACCACAATGCATTTACCAACCGGAAAGACGGTTTTTTCGGCTTTTTCGATACGGTAAATGACCAGAAGGTGGTGGATGCGCTTTTGAAGGAAGCCACTGCCTGGGTAAAGCAAAAGGGGGCTGACACGCTAGTTGGGCCGGTTAACTTGTCAACCAATGAAACCTGCGGTCTGCTGATCGAGGGTTACGACCGGCCGCCGATGGCAATGATGCCTTACAATGCGCCTTATTATCTGCCATTGCTGGAAAAGGCCGGTTTGACGAAGAAAACCGATTTGCTGGCCTACGAAATCAATGTGTCGGATTCCAATGACCGGTCGGTGCGAATGATCGACGCATTGGAAGAAAGACTCAAACGGAGCGGTATCACGATCCGGCAGGTGAATCTGAAAGATTTCAAAAACGAAGTCGTGAAGATCCGGGAGGTTTACAACAAGGCGTGGGACAAAAACCTGGGCTTTGTACCGACTACCGAGGCGGAGTTTGAATACCTGGCCAAGGACCTGAAAATGATCCTTGATCCGAGGTACTGTCTGGTGGCCGAAAAGGATAACGAACTGGTCGGATTTATACTCGGTATTCCCGATATCAACCAGATCCTGATCAAAATCAAGCGCGGGCGTTTGTTGCCGACGGGGATTTTCAAACTGCTGTTCGGCAAAAAGAACATCACGCGGATCCGTGTACTCACGCTCGGGGTGATCGACGGCTACCGCAAAATGGGTATCGAAGCCTGTTTGTACGGCCGCATTATCAAGAACACCTACGGCACCAAGGTGACCGGCGGGGAATGCTCATGGATGCTGGAAGACAATTACCTGATGAACCACGCCATTGAGCAGATCAACGGTAAGCTGTACAAACGGTACAGGTTGTTTGAAAAACCAATATGAAGGAAAAGCTATTCATCACCGGGGCCAGCGGATTTATAGGTTACCACCTGGTAGCGGCGGCACTCGAAGCAGGCATGGAAGTCCATGCGGCGGTGAGGCCAAGCAGCGACCTGAGTTTCCTTAAAAAGCTGAATGCCGATCCCAGGGACCTGGTGTATGTGAACGCTGATTTTACTTCAAAAGATAAATTAACGACGCTGCTCGGCGATGGGGGATATTCCTACATCATCCACGCGGCGGGAGTGACGAAAGCCAAAACCGCAGCTGCTTACAACCTGGTGAATGCGGACTATTCGCTGAACCTCGCACAGGCTGCCGTATCTGCGGATATTCCGTTGAAGCGGTTTGTGTTTTTAAGCAGCCTGGCGGCCTTAGGACCCGCGGCTTACAATGCCGCCCAGCCTATCACAGAAGAAACCTTGCCTGTTCCGGTGACGGATTACGGAAGAAGCAAGCTGCTGGCTGAGCAATACCTGAAAACAGTGAATGGCCTGCCGCTGAGCATTATCCGCCCGACAGCAGTGTATGGCCCCGGCGAAAAGGACCTGTTCGTCCTTTTTAAAACACTCAGCAAAGGGCTCGATGCCTACATCGGCAAAGGCCCGCAAAGGTTGAGTTTTGTGTATGTAACAGACCTCGTGACGGCTACCATGGCCGCATTGAGGGAAACGGAGAAGGAAATTACGGTTTACAATATCTCGGACGGACAGGCATATGACCGTTACGCATTGGCAGATCAGTTCAGGGCAATCAGCGGGAAGAACGTTTTCCGTGCGCACCTGCCGCTGCTGCTCGTCGAAACGATCGCCAGGTTCCTGGATCTTGTTTATGCAAATTCATCAACAACACCGGTTCTAAACCAAGAAAAACTAAAAGAACTCACAGCCCCTAACTGGATCTGTAGCATAGATGCGGCCCGACGTCGCCTGCATTACCAACCGCAATACAATCTGCACCGAGGCCTCGCAGAGACATTGACCTGGTATAAGGAGAATAAGTGGCTCTAACTATCGAACCCGCCTGATCATGCGCTGCGGCCGGTGAAATCCGCCGGCAGGTACGGAGCGTACATGATTTTAAAACAGGCAGGGCAGCCAAAACACGTGACGAACGTTCCAACATGAAAGCAATCAACAGGTCGATATGGCTATATACACTCTTGGTGATCAGCGTTTTGCAGATCGGCGCGGGGATAGCCAGCGCACAGTCGACGACAACTATAAAAGGTACCGTTACAGATGCGAAGACAGGTGAAACCCTGCCGTTCGTGTCGATCCTGATCCCGGGAACAACCATGGGGACCGCCTCCGATGCCGATGGTCGCTACGCGCTGACATTGCGCGAGGACCATCCGACCATCAAGTTCACATATGTAGGATACATGGCCGTAGAGAAGCCGATCAAACCCGGTGTGAGCCAGGTGATCGACGTGAAAATGGCGGTAGATGCCTCTATGCTGAAAGAGGTGACGGTTAAAACCAAAGCACGCTACCGGAATAAAGACAACCCGGCCGTGCAGCTGATCCGCGAGGTGATCGCGCACAAGGATGAGAACAAACCTTCGGCCAACAACTTTTTAGAATACGAACAGTACGAAAAAATATCGCTCGCGTTGAGCAACCTGTCCGACGATTTCAAGGACAAGCGCATTTTCCGGAATTACCAGTTTTTGTTCAAAAGCCAGGATTCTTCGGCGATGGGCGGCAAGAATATGCTCCCTGCCTACATTCAGGAAAAACTTTCGAAGGTTTACTTCCGCAAAAGCCCCTATAACAAGAAACAATACGTGCTGGCTAACCGCCGGGCCGAATTTGATGCGAAGTTTGTGGATAATGATGGTTTGAGCGCCTACTTCAACCGTTTGTATGAAGATATCAACATTTATGACAACGATATCTCCATCGCTACCAACCTGTTGCTGAGCCCGATCGCCAACTCCGCACCGACATTCTATAAATTCTTCATCCGCGATACCATCAAAACCGCCGATCCGCAACTGATCGAGCTCGGTTTCGTGCCGCGGAACAAAACGGACATGCTTTTTGAAGGGAAACTGTTTGTTACCCTTGATGGCAAATACGGCGTGCAGAATGCCTATCTGACCGTCAACAAAGACATCAACCTCAACTTCATGCGCGACCTCGAAGCGCGCCTGGAATTCGAGAAAGGTGCCGACGGCCGTTACTTCATGAACAAATCCACACTCGCCATGGAATTTGCATTGGGCGAGAAGAATGGCGGGTTGTACGGACAGCGCACGGTGAATTTCAAGGACTATACCATTAACCAGTCGCGCCCCGACAGCATTTACCGCGGGCCGGGTGAAGAAATCGTGTATGATCCGGAGATCAAAACCAACGAATCGTTCTGGGCGAGCAAGCGGCATATCCCGCTGGAACGCACGGAGCAGGACATTTACAAGAATATTGATACACTTCAAACTATTCCGTCGTTCAAGCGGACAATGGACATTGCAACACTGTTCCTGTCCGGCTACAAGTCGTTCGGTGCGGTGGAAGTAGGGCCGGTGAATACATTTTACAGTTTCAACCCGGTGGAAGGTTTCCGCCTTCGCTTCGGTGGCCGTACTACGACCGACATGAGCAAGCGTGTGTATTTCGAAACTTACGCGGCTTATGGTTTCAAAGACCGGAAATGGAAGTACTTTCTGAGCGGTACCTATTCATTTAACAACAAATCGGTATACCATTTCCCGCTGCATTACATCCGGGCGAGTTACCAGCGCGATACCAAGATCCCGGGGCAGGAGTTACAGTTCGTGCAGGAGGATAACTTCCTGTTGTCTTTCAAACGCGGTGATAACAACCGGTGGTTGTACAACGACATTTACAAACTGGAATACGTGCGCGAGTTCGAAAGCCGCTTTTCTTACAAGATCGGTTTTACGCAATGGAAGCAGACACCTGCGGGCGTACTGCGCTATGAGCACCTGAACGAGGGCGGAGAACTGGAAAACGCGATGACTTTGAATAATACCGAGGCCAACGTGGAGTTCCGTTACGCGCCGCACGAGCAATATTACCAGGGCAAACTCTATCGAACGCCGATCATTAACAAGTACCCGATTTTCACGTTGCGCTACAATGCAGGTTTGAAAGGCGTATTTGAAGGGGAAAACAACTATCACAACGTGGCCCTGAACATTCAGAAGCGTTTCTACCTGTCGCAGTTCGGTTTCGCGGATATTACCGCGGAGGGCGGTTATATTTTTGGTAAACAAATCCAGTTTCCGCTGCTGACGATCCACCGCGCCAACCAGACTTACGCTTACCAGCTGAACTCATACAACCTGATGAACTTCCTGGAATTCGCGAGCGACCATTACGCGAGCCTGGATGTCCAATATTACCTGAACGGCTTTTTGTTCAACAAAATACCATTGCTGAAAAGGCTGAAACTGCGTGAGGTAGTGAGCTTCAAAGGTCTGATGGGCGGCTTGCGGGACGAGAATAACCCGGCATTTAATCCGGGCCTGTACCGCTTCGCAACCGACGACCAGGGCCGGCCGATAACTTACACATTGTCACGCGAGCCTTATATTGAGGGTAGCGTGGGTATTGCCAACATTTTCAAGCTGTTGCGTATTGACCTGGTCAAACGTTTCACATACCTCGACAACCCGAATGTATCGGAATGGGGTATCCGGGCACGTTTCAGGCTTGATTTTTAAGGCATTGATTTAAAAGAGACATTAACATGAATTACGCAATCATAGCAGCAGGAGAAGGATCACGCTTGGCGAAGGAAGGGTTTACGCTTCCCAAGCCTATGGTGAGCCTGCACGGCGAGATGCTGATCGACCGGCTGATCGGGATTTTTATGCGGAACAATGCGGAGAAGATCATGGTCATCGTGAACGAGGAGTCGCCGCTGCTCGAAATGCATTTGATGGGATTGGGTGCAAACCTGCCCATTCAGCTGGTGAAGAAATCGACACCGAGCTCGTTGCATAGCGTGTATGAGCTGTTCAAAAGTGATCCGGAACTGCGCGAAGTGTGCCTTACCACAACGGATACTGTTTTCAGGGAAGAAGAGTTCGGCGCATTCATTGCCGAATTCGAAGAAGATAAAACACTCGAAGGCCAGATGGCCGTAACCGCATTTATCGACGACGAAAGCCCTCTGTACGTAACGGTGGACGACGACGACCGCATTACCGCATTTACCGATGACAATAGTACCGACACCCCGTTTGTTTCAGGCGGGATTTATTGTCTCCGCGGGAAAGCGATCGAAACCGTGACTGCGGCGGTGGAAAATGGGGTGAGCCGGATGCGGAATTTCCAGCGGCAACTCGTGGCGGATGGCTTGCATTTGAAAGCCTATCCATTTACCAAGATTGTGGATGTGGACCATGTAAGCGACATCCAGACAGCCGAGCTGTTTTTAAGCGGCGAAGCGGTTTATTGACACCAATTTTTTACTAACAGACCGGGGCGTTTTGCCGGTCAACACCATAGATGAACGAATTAGAAATTCTGGGCGTGCACCGAAACAAAAAGTTCTCGCCCAACCATATCGGGAACGACGATGCGATTTTCTCCCAGACAGCCAAAGAGCTTGAAAAACTGGGATGCCGCATCACCATCTGTTGCGAAGATGAGTTTCTGGCGATGGAAACCGTGAATTACGACAAGATTTTTACCATGGCGCGCCAGAAGCAGGTTGTGGCCAAATTGCAGGAACTGGAAAAAAATGGAACGCAGATTCTCAACTCCGCATTCGGCATTGAAAACTGCTTCCGCACCAACCTGACCAATGCATTAAATAATGCCAATATCCCGGTAGCCGACAGCTATATCGTACCGACAGATTACCAGGGTGACGAAGTTTTTGATCGGATTAAAGGAAAAGGTTACTGGATCAAACGGGGCGATTTTCACGCCATCCATAAGGAAGATGTGTCATTTGCCGCATCGCGCGAGGAAGCCAAGGAAATTTTGCGGGAGTACGCGTTGCGCGAGATTCCGGACGCCGTGATTTCCCAGCATCTGGTGGGGGATCTGGTCAAATTTTACGGGGTTAGGGGCACGGATTTCTTTTTCTGGTTCTACCCGTACGACGCGAACCACCACAAATACGCGGAATACCAGCAGATCAACGGCAATTCGGTGTATTACCCGTTCAGCGCGGAAGGTTTGCAGCATACCGCCAACGAAGCGGCAGGAGTAGTGGGGATCGATATTTACGGGGGCGATGCCATTATCGGCAAGGACGGCGATTACCGCATCATCGACCTGAACGACTGGCCCAGTTTCGCACCGTGCCGTGACCAGGCTGCCGGGCATATTGCCGGCCGGCTTTACCAAAGATTCTTGAACAACAATTAATGGAGACAACCACCACGCCACGACCACTCGCAGAAGAACCCGAAAAAACCTCGGCATTCGAAAACTCATTGAAGTCGAATGACACCGAGGAAAAGATCGATATCTGGTTTTACCGGCCGATCGGCTACCAAATCGCGCTGTTTTGCGCCAAGGTAGGCCTGCGTCCGAACCCGGTGACGATCATCAGCATTTTCTTTGGTGTGGCCGCGGGAATATTGTTCTATCCACAGGAATTGTGGATCAACGTGATCGGTATGCTGTCGCTCATGTTCGCCAACTCGCTCGACAGCGCCGATGGACAGCTCGCGCGGATGACCAACGACAAAAGTCGCCTCGGACGGATTCTGGATGGTGCAGCCGGTGATTTCTGGTTCATTGCCATTCACATCGCGATCTGTTTGCGGAGTATGGAAGAGGGGTGGAGCGCGTGGATATGGGTGCCGGGCGTGTTAGCGGGCGTATCGCACGTGATCCAGTCGGCTATGGCGGATTACTACCGCAATGTGCATTTGTTTTTTATCAAAGGCACGAACGGCAGCGAACTCGACAACAGCCAAGATTTGCAAAAGGAGTACGACGGAATGAGCTGGGGACGCGATTTCGGCATGAAGCTGGTAGCACGCCTCTATTTGAATTATACCAAAGAGCAAGAATTTTTCTCGCCGAAGCTTCAAAAGCTGCTGGCAGTGGTGAAGCAGAAATACCAGAATGGCCTGCCCGCGAAACTGATCACCGATTTCCGTGCGCAGAACAAGCCATTGATGAAATACACCAATATCGTCCAGTTCAATACCCGGGTGATATTCCTGTTTCTCTGGCTGTTTCTGGACCAGTCTTGGATCTATTTCTTTTTCGACATTTTCGTTCTCAACCCGATCCTGATTTACATGATCGTGAAGCAGGAGAAGGTGAGCTCACATTTTTACAAGGAGATAAGCTCCGGAAAATACAATGGGTAGCAAGTTGTATAAGGCCCTTTTCATGGCAATCGGCATTTTTTCGCTGGGCTATATGATCTATGGCACCGGGTTGCTCGTGATTTGGGAAAACATCAACCGTACCGGCATCTGGTTTTTGCCCGTAATAGGCAGCTGGCTGGTGATCTATATCCTGAATGCACTCGCGTTCCGGGCGATCATCCGCGAGCCGCAGTTGCCGGAAACGAATATGTCGTTCTGGTCGGTGCTGCGGCTGACGATCTCCGGCTACGCGATCAACTACATTACCCCATTTGTGGCGCTGGGTGGCGAGCCGTACCGCATCATGGAGCTGAAACCGACGCTGGGCATTCAGAAGGCCACTTCCTCGGTGCTGCTGTACAGCCTGATGCACATGTTTTCGCACGTGCTGTTCTGGCTGGCGTCCATTGTGCTCATCGTGGCTGTGGTTCCATTGAGCGATGTCATGCTGGCCGGCTGCGGGATTCTGCTGGTGGTGGGGCTGGTTTTAGGGTATTGGTTTATCAATGTATATAAAAAAGGCTTCACGGTAAGCACATTCCGCTTGCTGGAAAAGGTGCCTTTTATCAAACATAAAGCGCGGGAATTCGCCTTGAAGAATGCCGAGAACCTTTATGAAGTGGACGAACAGATCCGAGTCCTGTACTCCGACCGCCGGAATGCATTTTACGTTTCATTGTTTTATGAATTTGTGGGAAGGGTAATCGGCTGTCTGGAAATTTATTTCACGGCCCACGCTATTGGAATGGAAATGACATTAGCCCAATCTCTGATCGTAAGTTCCGGCTCGTCGCTCTTCGCAAACCTGATCTTCTTCTTCCCGATGCAACTCGGCACCCGCGAAGGCGGATTGGCGCTGGCATTAAGAAGCGTGGGATTGCCCGCAGCGCAGGGGATTTTTATAGGGGTTGTTTTAAGGATCAGAGAGATAGTCTGGATTATAATAGGATTAGCATTAATCAACAGAAAAACTAAAAACAACCAGATAGACAGCCCAGATCAAAAACTGGAACCAGTTCCAGTAAGATCAAACTGACAATCTGAATCTGAATCAGATTGTAATCTTATTCTGTGATCCCCGGGCTAAAGTCCGGGGCAAGGGATTGACTTCTGGATTGTAATGCACAGCTAAACAAAAGTGATTGAGAATCAACAATAAGAAAAAATCAATTGTCGCCCTCTTCAGAGTCCCCGGGCTAAAGTCCGGGGCAGGGGGATTGACTTCTGGATTGTAATGCACAGCTAAACAAAAGTGATAGAGAATCAACAACAAGAAAAAATCAATTGCCGCCCTCTTCAGAGTCCCCGGGCTAAAGTCCGGGGCAAGGGATTGATTTCTGGATTGTAATTTACAGCTAAACAAAAGTGATAGAGAATCAACAACAAGAAAAAATCAATTGCCGCCCTCTTCAGAGGACGGATAAAGAGAGCTAGTGGAAGCTGAATAGTTTTAATTGAAAGGATTAGTAGAGATAAAGAATTGATCAGCCAGGGGGTTCAATCCCTGGAAACAGATAATGAAAGATGATTAAAGGAATTTTATTTGATTATGGCGGTACAATCGACACCAATGGCTTGCATTGGGCTAATGTGTTGTGGGATGCTTATCAGCATAATCAGGTAAAGGTTGACAAAGACGCATTTGCGAGTGCTTACAAGTTTGGCGAGAGGGCATTGGCTATCCATCCGATCATCCAGCCGCATCATGTGTTTTATGATGTGCTGTTTCTGAAAGTGGAGCAGCAGTTTGGCTATCTGAAAGAAAACGGATACGAGCTGGACAGCCAGGCCATCGAGGCCATCGCCCGTGAATGCGACCGCGTCGCACGCACTAGTGTTGAAAAGGCAGCGCCCGTTCTCGAAAAACTGGCCGCCGAATACCCTCTGGTGATGGTTTCCAACTTTTACGGAAACCTGAACAGCGTTTTAAAGGAGTTTGGCATTGCGCATTATTTCCAGTCTGTCGTGGAATCGGCAGTGGTCGGGGTCCGGAAGCCCGATCCCGCCATATGGCAGCTGGGCGTGGAGGCGCAGGGTTTTCTTCCCCATGAATGCGTGGCGGTAGGCGATTCTTATTCCAAAGACATTCTGCCTGCAAAGGCAACAGGCGCGAACGCGATCTGGCTGAATGTGGCAGGATTCGAAGACGATGCCGAAGCGCAGGTATCGGTTGCCGATGCCGAAATTACAGATTTTGCCCAGGTGGCCGACACCATTAAAAACCTGGGTTAGTTTTAACTTTTTGCCAGGCATCGAAATGCACGGTGAAAATAATTGAAGAATACCATGTACGACATTTGTACCATCGGGCATATCACTTTGGATAAAGTAGTTACTGCCCAATCTGTCAAGTATATGCCCGGGGGCACTTCGTTCTATTTTTCGAAGGCGCTCCGGCAGTTCGACGTCCGCTATATGCTCGTAACGGCTTTGGCTGAAAAGGAAAGCCATATCGTTACCGGTCTGCGCGAAGAGAACATTGAAGTATTTTCCCAACACAGCCCGTACACCGTCTATTTCGAAAACATTTACAGTGCCAACCAGGACCACCGTGAGCAGAACGTGCTGCACAAGGCCGCACCGTTCACCGTGTCGCAAATGCCCGTCATCGAAGCGAAGTACTTTCACTTAGGACCATTGCTTTCTGACGACATTACCGTGGACCTGATCAAAATGCTGGCGGCGAAAGGCAAGGTCTCGCTCGACATCCAGGGGTACCTGCGCTATGTGAAAGATCAGAAGGTTTTTTATACCGATTGGGAAGATAAGAAGGAAGCATTGCCCTACATCGACATTCTTAAAGCCAATGAGTTTGAAATGGAAGTGGTGGCAGGCACGAGCGACGTGATCGAAGGTGCGAAATATCTCGCCAATCTGGGGGTAAAAGAAGTGATCATCACACTGGGCAGCAAAGGTTCGCTGATTTACAAAGACGAGCATTTCTACCAGATCCCGGCTTACAAACCGACGGACGTCGTGGACGCCACAGGCTGCGGGGATACGTACATGGCCGGCTACCTGAGCCAGCGCGTGAAAGGCGTAGGCGTACAGGAAGCAGGGGAGTTCGGGGCAGCGATGGCGACGCTGAAAATTCAGTCGTCCGGGCCGTTTTCGGGCAATGCGGAGGATGTACAGGAAGTTTTGCAATACGGCGAATGCGACCGTGAGATTATCGCACAAGCCATTTTTTGAATGTAGTTTTTTAACCAGTCATGAAATACGTACTCAACATTCTGATGGCGCTCTGCCTGACGCTTGTTTCGTATGCAGGAGGATTATCCGACAAAAAAGCCGGCACGACGGCCGCGGACCCGGACGAGTTTCCGGTGCCGAACAACGTTCCCGGGCTACTTTTTTACATTCAGCGCGATCCGAATACGAATACAATCTGTTACCAGCTTAACGTCGACAAACAAGGAAAAATCAGCGAAAAGAATCCCGTTAATACATTCTGGATCCGATATCCGGAAGGCGGGATACGCAAGGAGCTCAATTATTTGCAGCGCAAATTTGCCTATGGGATCAATTCGAAATCGATCGGCAATGCGAGCTACGAGCTTCGTTCGGTAGCCTATTCGAAACTGCCGCTCTACCTGCGGAGGGATACCCGGAACGAATATCATGTTTATACCAGCATCGATAAAAAGGAATGCATCCTGAGCAGGGTGTTCATCCGGATCGACGGCGGTACGTTCTGGTCGCCCAATGTGCTATACATCGAGCTCAAAGGCACCGAGATTGCCACGGGTAAAACTATTATTCAGCGAATAAAACCATCCTGACATGGCTAGAAATTATGTCTCCAATTCTACGGAATCTTCAAGGATGTTTAAAAGTAACTTTCTTGAAGCATTCTCGAAGGTACATTACTCAGTGCCCCTTTTCATTTTCGTGCCGGTAATCCTCTACTTTTCCTGGAAAGCGCTCGGCCCGGGAGAAATGGTCTGGTACAATTTTGTAGGAGTGGTATCCGGCGGCTTGTTCTTCTGGACATTCACCGAATACTTTATGCACCGGTTTGTGTTTCATTTTACACCCCGCGGCAAGTTTATGGAACGTATCCATTTCATCTTCCACGGTGTGCATCATGACTACCCCAATGACGCCAAAAGGCTGGTAATGCCGCCTTCGGTAAGCATTCCGCTGGCGACGGCCTTCTACTTCCTGTTCACGGTGTTTTTAAGTGAATACTACGTGGCGGCTTTCTATTCGGGGTTTATGGCAGGGTATCTCTTTTATGATATGAGCCATTATGCGTTGCATCATGCCAATTTCAAATCCGGGTTCTGGAAGAAATTAAAAAAGCATCACATGCAACATCATTATTCAGATGCTAGTAAAGGTTACGGTGTAAGTTCAGATATTTGGGACAGGGTTTTCGACTCCAACGAAACGCGCGCCCCGAAATCTAACTCAATCTAACTGTAACTTTAACTTATGAAGAACCTTGGAAGTGAGAATTCAGACCAGGTCTTCAAAGATGAAATCACCAAAGTTTCCGATTTCAAATTCGGCACGACGGTGGTCAATGTCTTTGACGACATGGTGAGCAGGTCAGTACCTTATTACAACGAGATGCAGCGAATGCTCGCCGAGATCGCTGCCGACCATGTGAAGGAAGGGACATTTGTGTACGATCTGGGCTGCTCTACCGGCACGACGCTGATCGGTCTCGACCAACTCATTCCCTCGGACATCCGGTTCATCGGGATCGACGAGTCGCAGGAAATGCTCGATAAATGCGATGTGAAGCTGAAAGAGGCGGGTTTTGTAAGGCCTTACGACCTCGTCGCAGGCGATTTGCACCAGCAGCTTCCTATTCATAACGGTTCTGTCGTGATCCTTTGCCTTACGCTGCAATTCGTAAGGCCACTGTACCGCGAAAGGCTTCTGAGAAACATATATGACGGATTGAACCCCGGAGGCGTACTGCTGCTGGTGGAGAAAGTGCTGGCCGAGAGCAGCGTATTCAATCGTGATTTTATTAAATACTATTACAACTATAAGCGCCGGAACCATTACAGCGAGCTCGAAATCTCGCAGAAACGCGAAGCGCTCGAAAATGTGCTCATCCCGTACAAGTTGTCTGAAAACATGCTTCTGCTGAAAGAGGCCGGTTTCGCCGACTGCGAAATTTTCTTCAAGTGGTACAATTTTTCAGGAATGATAGCTTATAAAAAATCATGATCGCGATCGGTAACTTCTTTTTCAAGTACAGAAATAACCTGTTTATCGTCCTGTACCTGCTGCTATTCGTACCGTCGCCGCCGATTTTTTCGCGTGAGCAGTTCGGCCCGCATTATTATCTCTACCCGGTGATCCTCGGATTACTCGTGACGTTTTCGGGAGAGCTTATCCGCGGCATTACCATTGGCCTGGCGTACATTATCCGTGGCGGGCGCGACAAAAAGGTGTATGCCGAAACGCTGGTAACGGAGGGGATTTTCCGGCATTGCCGTAACCCGCTGTATGTAGGGAACATCCTGATGCTGCTCGGCGTGGGTATTCTGGCCAATTCGCTGATCTACGTCGGAATCGTAATGCCGCTGTTTTTGTTTATCTATCAGACGATTGTGTTGGCTGAGGAGAATTTTCTAAGGAACAAATTCGGCGCGCAATTCGATGCCTATTGCAGCCGGGTGAACCGCTGGCTGATCAATTTCAGCGGTATTTCGGAAACATTCAAAGACATGCGCTTCAATTACAAACGCTGGCTTTTGAAAGAATACAATACATTGCTCGTATGGCTGATAGGCATCGTAGCCATACTGATTTTCAAATACCCGGAGATCGTGCCGGAGGCTGACAGCCGCGTCACGGTGTTTGCTGTAATCGTACTCATGCTAGGGGCTGTGTACGGTTATGTACGGTATTTGAAGAAATCTGGCAAGATGACCGACAGCATGGCATGAATTTATTGCCAGCCTCCTCCTGAACCCGGTGAATTTCATTGACAACCCCCTAATAATTAAAGCACCATGAATATTGTAATCGTAGGAGGAGGATTTGCCGGTGTTAATCTGGCGCTGGACCTTGCAAAGAGCAGGAAATTTGAGGTAACGCTGGTCGATAAGAACAATTACAACTTCTTTCCGCCGCTGATATACCAGGTAGCAACAGCCTTCCTGGAACCATCGAGCATCAGTTACCCTTTCAGGAAGCTTTTTTCGGGAAAAGAGAACCTTCACTTCCGGTTGGGAGAGCTGCAAAAGGTAGTGCCTGCTGAGAACAAGATTATCCTGCATAACGGCGAGCTCTCGTACGACTTCCTTGTATTCGCCACCGGGGCGGAAACGAATTTCTTCGGAATGGAGAATGTGAAAAGGAATGCGACGCCCATGAAAACGCTCGAAGATGCGATCAGCATGCGAAACAAGCTGCTGATGCAAATGGAGCAGGCAACGCTCAGCACCGACCCTGAGGAGATCAAAAAGCTGCTCACGGTCGTAATTGCGGGCGGAGGCCCTACGGGCGTGGAAATCTCCGGTATGTTTGCCGAAATGCGTAACGGCATTCTCCGCAAGGAATATCCGGAACTTGCCGGCAAAGGAAGTGAAATATACCTGGTCGACGGCAGCGAAGCATTGCTTTCGCCCATGAGCAAGGCGTCGCAGCAGGATACCCACGATGCATTGCGCAGACTGGGCGTGAAAATCCGATTGAACACCCACGTATCCGACTTTGTAGACGATAAGGTTTATTTCTCGGAAGGGGATAGCATCGATGCCAAAACACTCATCTGGGCCGCCGGTGTGACCGGCCGCGTGTTCGACGGTGTCCCGCCCGAGGCGTACGGCCGCGGGCGCAGAATGCTGGTGGACGCGTACAATAAGGTCAGCGGCACCTATAATATCTACGCCATCGGCGACTGCTGCCTGCAAACCACCGATGAAGGCTTCCCGAACGGGCACCCGCAGGTAGCGCAGGTGGCGATCCAGCAGGGCAAAAATCTTGCGCGCAATTTCGGGCTCATCGCCGAGCACCAGCCATTGCGCTCATTCAAGTATGTCGACAAAGGCTCGATGGCCATCATCGGCCGCGCCAAAGCGGTAGTGGACCTTCCTTCGCCGAAAGTGCATTTCAAGGGCGTCATCGCGTGGCTGGCGTGGCTTTTCATCCACCTCATTTCGCTGATCAACCATCGTAACCGCATGAAAACGCTTTACAACTGGATGATCGCCTATTTTACAAAAGATCAGTCCCTGCGAATGATCATCAAGCCCTCGGTAACGCAGGAAAAGGTCGAATCGGTTTAATGGAACCGTAATTCAACGTTTATCGTTGGCAGTTTGACAAAAAACACTGAATTTTAGTAACCGAAAGCCATCAGGGCATTCATTCAGTGTGCAAAAAACCGAATAATGGAACCGATCACGATTGATGTAACTCAAAACACACCATACGGTCTCCAGAAACTTGACTCATCCATTTCCTTCCGGAGCTTCATCAGTTTCCTGGAAAGTAAAATCGATCAGGAAGAAACGGTCAAAAAGACATTTTTCTCGCTGGTTCTTGACAAACTGAAAGCCGATCCGCGTTTCAGCCAGGATATTCCACTCTCGGAAGTCACCAACTACAAGGAAGAACTGAGTTTGATCTATGGCATGCTTATGCCACCTATCGCCAACGAAAAGGAAGTTTTCTGGGCGTTGAGTGCTCCCGTCAGCCCTATTGTATTTTATGGCACGTCGGGATTTTACAGCCTGCTTTTCGAGAAAAGCGGCGACTTGCGCTGCGATCTCATCGAAGACCGCGGCGTTAATTACAAGCAGAAAATGCAGATGCTCTATTCCTTCATCCTGGAAAAGCTCTACCATTTTCCCCCGCTCCACCATCCGGACATGATCCTTACGTTGAAGGACGACGAGTCGGGCTTGCAGAAGTTTTACCGCGTGCACATAGACAACAGTTTTTGTGAAGTGTATGCCAAAGGCAGCCTGCCCGAGCTCGATCTCGACTCGCTGCGGTCCGATTTGCAAGACAATTTCGATATCAATGTCTTCAACAGCCTGCTCCCGCACAGCCTGTTTCATTTCGAGGGCTTTTCGGTGATCACGCTGAATGACGTGACGGCCGAACATGCCGTAGAAAATATCAAGAATACGATCCTGGACCGTGCTTCGTACGATCCCAAAACGTATTTCAATTATGTGGCGGGTGCGTTGAAAATGCTGGTCGAAAATCCAGGGATCGACTTTGGATTGATGGCCGTTTTACGTGTCAACAATAAACTCGTTTTCGACCGCAGCTCGATATTGTTCAGCAAGCTCATGAGCGCTGCCACCGAAAACGATATGGCCGAGCAGACTTACCTGGATATGGCCACGCAGTATTTCGAATCGCCGAAAACGCTGCTGCTGCGTAACCTGGGGATGGAAGACCCTAAAAAGCAGGATTTTATCCGCATTCTGCAAAATGACGGGGTGGAGGCGTATGCATTGCTGCCCGTTTACCATGACAACAAGGTAGTAGGGGTGCTGGAAGTGTATTCCAAAGAGCAGAAATCAATCGATGAACGACTTTTGGCGAAGCTGGATATTGCATTGCCCTGGATCGCCCAGATGATGACCAACTACATCGATGAATTCAACTTGCAGATCGAGAATGTGATCCGCGACAAGTTTACATCGTTGCAGCCTGCCGTACAGTGGCGTTTCCGCGAAACTGCCTGGCATTACATCCGCGACAAAGCCCTTAACCCGCAAAATGCGGAAATCGAGAGCATTCAGTTCCGGAACGTGTTCCCGCTTTACGGGGCGATCGACATCCGGAATTCCACGCTCGAAAGAAACGCTGCACTCAGGGAAGATCTTCGCCTCCAATTCAACGTATTGATAGAAACCTTTACTGTTCTCAAACAAAAACTCGGGTTTAGCCTGGCCGACGAAATGATCTTCAAATGCCGGAAATGGATTGCGGAGATCACCGACGAAAGTACCGATAACGACGAAATGAAGATCCGGGATTTCCTCGACAACGAGGCGCACCCGTTCTTGCAGCATTTCAAAGAGGAAAGCCTGAAAATGTTCGGCTCCGGCGCGATGGATCCCGGAGAACTGGTCCTGCGCAACCGCATCGACCAGTATTTCGACATGATCGACGAGGACCACGGCTCGGCATTTGCCAACCGCCGGGAGCTGGAAGCATCGATGCAGGCGATCAACTCATCGGTAAACCTGTACCTGGACCTGTTTCGCAACGAAATCCAGGAATCGTACCCGTGCTATTTCGAAAAGTTCCGTACAGACGGTATCGAGTACGACATTTACATTGGTCAGTCCATTGAACCGGAAAAGCGTTTCAGCGAACTTTACCTCAAAAACATTCGTCTGTGGCAATTGACGACCATGGCGGCCATTGCCCGGATCACGCATTCGCTCATCCCGCAACTGGAAAAGCCGCTCGAAACGACCCAGCTGATTTTTATCAACTCCGGCAGTATCGACATCAGTTTCCGTGACGACGAAAGGCGGTTCGACGTGGAAGGCGCCTATAATATCCGGTACCAGGTCATCAAGAAGCGGATCGACAAGGTGCATGTGAAGGGTACCGGCGAGCGGCTTACCCAGCCGGGCAAGATTGCGCTGGTGTATTTCAATGGTAAATCGGCCGAAGAATATGTGGGCTATATCCGGTATTTACAGGAAAAAAATACTTTACTGGATGACCTGGAATTCTTTGATCTCGAAGATTTGCAAGGAGTTACGGGCCTGAAAGCGCTCCGCGTGGGCGTGAACCTGGAAACGGAGTGGAATTAACGAAGCATTATAACTGAACGTTTTATGAATTATAACCATCGGCTCGACAAGGTTAAGCATCACGTCCACCATTTTTTCGGAACGAAGGCGCTGGCGCAGCTCAGTTACCATAACCTGGTTCACACTGAGTCGGTGGTGGCCAATGCCGTCAAAATCGCCAACCATTACCGGTTGGAGGACAAAGAAACTTTTATCGTCGTAACGGCCGCGTGGTTTCATGACACGGGTTACAGCACGGGCGAGGCCGCAGGACACGAGAAGCGGGGCGCCGAACTGGCCGCCGAGTTCCTGCGCTCGGAAGAGGTGGACGAAGACGTGATCGCGGAGGTGCAAGGCTGCATTCTGGCCACGGTATGGCCGCAAAACCCTGCCAATTTTCTCCAACAGGTAGTTTGCGATGCTGATCTGTACCATTTGGGCACGCCGGAATTTGGCGACTGGAACAAACTGGTGCGGAAAGAAGCGGAGCAGCGGCTGGGGCGGAAAATCGATAAGGCCGAATGGCGCAGAAGTACCATTAAATTACTGGAAAACCACCAGTACCAAACCGACTACTGCCGCGACTTGCTGGACAAGCAGAAGCGCAAGAACCTCGAAAAGTTGAAGCAAAAACTGCTGGAAGACGAGCAGGAAGCCAGTGCGCAGGAGTCCGGCCCCGTCGCTTCCGTGGCGACCAATGCCGAGACCGTCGTTGCGGATTACGTGATCAAACACAAGGAAGAAAAAGCATTTATTCCCGAAATAGCCGAAGGCAAAAAGAAAAAGGACGACCGGCCGGACAAGGGTATCGAAACCATGTTCCGGATCAGCTCCAACAACCACCAGCGCCTGAGCGATATGGCCGATAATAAGGCGCATATCATGATCACCACGACGTCTATCATCATTTCGGTGCTCCTGAGCGTGCTCGTGCGGAAGCTGGAAGACAATGCGTACCTGATCCTGCCGACGATGATGCTGCTCACGGTTTGTATGGTTACGATGGTATTCTCGATACTTTCTACCCGCCCGACGATCCCGCCCGGCACGTTCACACAGCATGATATCGATGCGAAGAGCGTGAACCTGCTGTTCTTCGGGAATTTCTACCGGATGTCGTTTGACGAGTATTCCAAAGGCATGCAGACGATGATGAATGACCGGGATTTTCTGTACGGAAGCCTTACGAAAGATGTTTATTCGCAGGGAGTTGTGCTCGGTAGGAAGTACCGGCTGCTGCGTGTGGCTTATAATGTCTTCATGTTTGGAATCGTCATTTCCGTGATCGCATTTGTGATCGCCTCCATATTCTTCGAACACTGATCCGCCACCCTATGGAAGCGTTCCGCTATTTCAACCGGGATATCAGCTGGCTTTCTTTCAACGAAAGGGTGCTGATGGAGGCGGCTAATGAATCCGTCCCGCTGATGGAGCGGATCCGGTTTCTGTCAATCTATTCTTCCAACCTGGATGAATTTTACCGGGTGCGGATGCCGTACCTGCAAAAAAACGCCATGCAGGATGCCGCGAGCAACGCCTACCTCGAAGCCGAGGCAACGGTGAACCGGCAGCAGGAGGAATTCGGCCGCACTCTCTCGAAATCCGTCATTCCTGCATTGGCGAGGCAAGGAATTCACTTTTTGTACAAAGAATCGATTTCAGAACAGATTGCCGCTTTTGCGCGCCGCTATTTCTATACACACATAGCAGGCTTTTTGCAGCCGGTTTATCTGAATGACAAAACATCCTTTTTTCCTGAAAACAACCAGATATACATCGTGGTGGTGCTCGAATTACCGGGCGACAAGGAAAAAATAGCATTGGTCAACATTCCGGTCCCGCAACTCGACCGGTTTGTGAAAATCAGCCAGCCTGACGGCGAGTACATTATTTTTCTGGAAGACCTCATCCGCTGCAACCTGGGCATTCTTTTTCCGGATGCGCTGGATATCAAGGCATTCAATGTAAAGGTTACCCGCGATGCCGAGCTGGACCTGCTCGACGAAGACGGCGAGGATATGGCCGAGCAGGTGGAAAAGCAGCTAAGCAAGCGAGATTTCGGCCTGGCTACGCGGTTCCTGTACGAGCCGGGGCTATCGCTGCGGCATTTGCAATACATTGTGAATGTCTTTGACTTAAAAAAAGCATCGCTGGTGGAAGGTGGTCGCTACCATAACCTGAAAGACCTGTCGTCGCTCCCTGTGGCTTCACCGGCGATCTCGTACCCGGCCTGGCCGGCTGCCGAGCAGCTGGAAGGCTTCGAAGAGCCCGAAACGCTGTTTGAAGCCCTCACCCGCCGCGACCTGATGGTTCACGCGCCTTACCAGACCTACGATACCATTCTCCGTTTTTTCAACGAAGCAGCCATCGATCGCTCGGTACAGGAGATTTATACTACCATGTACCGGGTCGCGCACGACTCCAAAATTGCCCATGCGCTCATCACCGCGGCAAAAAACGGTAAAAAGGTGACGGTACTTGTCGAGCTGAAAGCGCGGTTTGACGAAGCCAACAACATCCGCTGGGCCAAAAAAATGAAATCGGCCGGCGTGAAAATCATCCACAGTGTGAATGCATTGAAGGTGCATGCCAAGCTGGCATTGGTGAAGCGGAAACATGAAACGCACTCCTACCTGGGCCTGCTCGCTACGGGTAATCTCAACGAAGGTACAGCCCGTTTCTACACCGACCATATACTGCTTACAGCTCATCCCGCGATGTTGAAGGAAGCGGAGCTCCTGTTTGGGTTTTTGAGCAAAAAGAAAAAGCCGGAGAAGATCGACGTCATGCGTTTCGAGCATTTGCTGGTCGCGCAATTCAATCTTCAAAACCGTTTTATAGAGCTGATCGACAGGGAGATCGGGCATGCCAAAAACGGCTTGCCGACCGGCATTACCATCAAGCTGAACAACCTGGAAGAAGAAGTCCTGATCAATAAGCTGTACGAAGCTTCCAATGCAGGCATTACCGTAAACCTCGTGGTGCGGAGCATTTGCAGGCTGGTACCGGGCATCCCCGGACAGAGCGAAAACATCCGCATCAAGCGCATTGTCGACCGCTACCTCGAACACGGGCGCGTTTTCATTTTCCGGAACAACGGCCAGCCCGAGGTATTCATGGGCTCTGCCGACTGGATGAACCGCAACATTTACCGCCGCATCGAGGTTTGTTTCCCGATTTACCATGAAGAGCTGAAACAACAGCTCACCGACATCCTCGCCCTGCAATGGGAGGACACCGTGCAGGCAGTTTGGATCGACGAGCAACTGCATAATGTGCCGGTGACGACGCTGCCCGGGGGCATCCGATCGCAAGAGGCCATTTACCAGTACCTGAACGGGGCTGTCGAAAATTTTAAAAAGACATTCTGATGAAAAATCAATACCGACCGGTACTTGCGGCTATTGCATTGCTGGGCTTGCTGACGGCCGGATGCAACTCGACGCAGAAAGAAAAGGAGCAATTCCGTGAATATGACCTGAATAAGCCTGAGAAATTCAACCTGCCCGAAAGCCTTTTCGAGGTGTCGGGCATTACATTCGACCAGGGGCAAAGCGACACCATTTACGCGATCCAGGACGAGGACGGCAAACTGTTCCGGCTGGCGTGGGACGTTCCGAAGCAACGGCATGCCAAATTTGGCAAAAAAGGTGATTATGAAGATGTTTCGATTATCAACGACCGTGCCTACATTCTGAAAAGTAATGGCACTATTTACACACTTCCGATGGCCGAAGCAGTTTATGAAGAGCCGGAAGGCGTGACGGAAGTGAAAGGGATTTTGCCCAAAGGGGAATACGAAGGCATGTACGGCGACGAAGGCACCGGCGAGTTGTTCGTCATTTGCAAAAACTGCCCCGGCGACGATTCCAAAAACAGCGTATCGGGCTACATCCTGAAAACCGGGCCCGATTCGTTGATCGCGGGCGCTGGCCAATTTTCGATTAATGTCGACGAGATCAAAGCCATTACGGGCAAGGTATCCCGCGGGTTCAGGCCGTCGGGCATTGCACGAAACCCCATGACCAAGGAATGGTACATCATTTCGGCGGTAAACAAGCTGGTAGTCGTAACGGACCGGCAGTGGCGGGTGAAGGATGCACATCATTTGAACGGCAACATGTTTATACAGCCGGAAGGCATCGCATTCGACAATGCGGGCAATCTCTATATTTCCAATGAAGGCGACGACCTTTTCAGCGGGAATGTGCTCAAATTCAGAAAATCGGGCCGGTAGGGCCAATGCTCACATCCTATGAATAGATATTTACTCCGTTTACTCGCATTCGGGATTGTTCTGGCAGGCGTATCGTCCTGCGCGAGCTATAAAACCCGTTTTTCAAAAGAAGGGGCGCAATGGCAATCGGTAGCGCCCGATCCGGCATTGGAACTGAAACATACCATGTACCTGGTGGGCGACGCGGGCAACGACTCGCCCGAAAACCGCGCTCCCGTTCTGGAATACCTGAAAGCCAAACTCGGTACCGAGTCCAAAAACAGCTCCGTGTTGTTTTTAGGGGATAATATTTATGAATCGGGAATGCCGCCGGCAGAGGATTCGGCAGCCCGCAAAGTGGCCGAATTTCGCATCGACTCCCAACTCGAAACGCTTGAAAATTTCAAAGGCCACCCCATTTTTCTGCCCGGTAACCACGACTGGCGCGGCTGGGGAGTGAAGGGATTGAAGCGGCAGGAAAAGTACATCCAGAAATACATCAACGAGCGCCGCGGGAAGAAGGATAAGGAAGATTATGAAGATTATTTTCTCCCGCTGAACGGCTGCTCGGGTCCCGAGGTGGTGGAACTGAACGATAATGTGGTGGTGATCGTGGCCGATTCGCAATGGTGGCTTACCGACTGGGACCGCGACCAAAAGATCAACGACGGCTGCGAGATCAGGAACCGGGAGCAGTTCCGGTTTGTGTGGGAGAATGTGGTGCGGAAATACCGTAATAAGCACGTGGTGATCGCGATGCACCATCCGCCCTACACCTACGGCCCGCACGGTGGAAGGTTTACCATCAAGCAGCACATTTTTCCGCTCACGGAGTTGAACCCGAAGCTCTACATTCCGCTGCCGGTGCTCGGCAGCCTCAGTGCATTGTTTCGGGCCACGATCGGCTCGCGGCAGGATGTTGCGAACAAGCATTACAAGGACTTGCGTACGGCCGTACTCGCGGGTGCGAAAAAGAACGGTAAATTCATTTTTGCAAGCGGGCATGAGCACGCATTGCAGCTGATCGAAAACGACGGGCAGGAGTTTGTGGTGAGCGGAAGCGGCTCGAAGGTGAGTCCGGTGAGCTTGGGGAAAGGATCGCTGTTTTCTTCTTCCAAACTCGGGTTTTCCACATTGAGCTTTTACGATGCAGGTGAGACTTGGGCGAAATTCTGGGAAGTAGCACCCGACGGAAAGGATGCCAAACTGGTTTTCCAGCATAAAGTGAAGGATAAGCAGCAGATCGAAATACCGGACTCGACCATCGCATTTACCGAATATAACCAGCATACCGACTCGACTACGAAGTTTGTCGTCAGCAATGAGGTGAAACCGATCGGGAAGATACACAAAGCCATGCTCGGTGAGCATTACAGGCCCTTGTACCTCCAACAATACCGCTTCCCAGTGCTCGACATGGACACCTACAAAGGTGGTGTAATTCCGATCAAGCAAGGGGGCGGTAACCAAACCAACTCGTTGCGCCTGCGCGACAAAGAGGGTAGGGAGTATGCGATGCGTGGACTGACCAAGGATGTGAGCCGGTTCCTGCCGTTCCCATTTAACCAGATGATCGCGGCGCAGTATCTGGTGGAGGATAACTTTCTATCCACCAACCCGTTTGCACCGTTGAACATGCCGGCATTGGCGGGCGCTATCAATGTGTACCATACCAATCCCAGGATGTATTATGTGCCGGCGCAGCCCGCTCTGGGGACTTTCAACAGCCTTTTCGGGGGGACGATGAACCTCGTGGAAGAGCGTGCCGACGGTAAAAGGTGGAAAGACGCCGATTTCTTCGGGAATCCGGATAAGATCGTGAGTACGCCCGACCTCGTGGAGGCATTGCTGGAAAATAGTAAAAATAAAGTCGATGAACCGTGGGCCATCCGTACCCGCCTGCTCGATTTCATCATCGGCGACTGGGACCGCCACGACGACCAATGGGCGTGGGCTTCGACCAAACAGAAGGATGGTACCATCATTTACCGCCCAATCCCCCGCGACCGCGACCAGGCTTTTTCACGGTACGACGGCTTTCTGACCAATATCGCCCGGCAGACATTGCCTTTCCTGAGGCAACTTCAAACCTATGGCCCCGAAATCCAGAGCATGAAATGGACGACATGGAGTGCCCGTCTTTTCGACCGTACTTTCCTGAACGAGCTGAGTTGGGAGCAATGGGAGGAGCAGGTGAAATACATTCAGCAAAACCTCACCGACGAGGCAATCGAGGCATCTTTCCGTGATTGGCCGGCAAAAGCACGCGAAATGGCGGCACCCAAAATGATCGAAGGCCTGAAAGCACGCCGGGCGCATTTGATGGACATCGCACGCACGCATTATGAATTTGTGAGCAAAGAAGTGAATGTGATCGGTACCGAAGAGCAGGAGCGCTTCCTGATCGAGCGGATCGACGACGCGCATACCCGCGTGACTGTGTACGAAACCGGAAAGGAAGGGCGTATCAAGCATCAGAACTTCCAGCGTGTTTTTGAAAATGCCGTCACGCACGTCATTAACATTTACGGAAATGGGGATGACGACGAGTTTATCGTGAAGGGCGATGTCCGGAAAGGCATCAAGCTGCGACTGATCGGCGGGTTGGGTAAGGACGTTTTCGCAGACAGCGCGCGCGTGAGCGGCGGCGGGAAGAAGACGCTGGTTTATGATGATTTGAAAAATAACACCGTCATCGCCGGTTCGGATACCAAGGACAAGCGCACGAGCCTCTACCGGTTCAATGTGTATGACCGCCGCAGTGCCGATAGCAACTACGACATCACCTTGCCGATTCCGGTACTCGGCGCCAATCCCGACGACGGCTTTTTCCTGGGCGGAGCAGCCAATATTACCAAATATGGGTTCAAGAAGGAACCGTATGCATCCGTGCAGAGCATTGGCGGGAGCTTTGCGGTACGAACGCAGGGATTCAAAATCAACTATACCGGCGATTTTATCAATGCATTTAAAAAGTTCGACTTTTACCTCGATAGCTATTACCGGGGGCCGCGCTATGCGTTCAACTACGCGGGACTAGGCAACGAAACCGAGCGCCCTGTGGACGATGCCAATTTCTACCGCGTGCGGCAGAGCGCATTTTATGTGTATCCGGCCCTTAAAAAGCGTTTTGGAGGGCACAATGGCTTTGTTACGCTGGGGCCGGTGTTTGAAGTGAACGACATCCAGGCAACGGCGGGGCGGTACATTACAAGCTCCGAGAATGGGCTGCCGGACGATATTTTTAAAACCAAATATTACAGCGGAGCCAGATTTACCTTCAATTTCAGCAGTATCGACAACCTGTTCTCGCCGCATACCGGTATTCGCTTCAACGCGGCACTGAACTGGACGACCGATCTGAAAAGCGATCAGAATTTCACCGGCCTCCGGGCGCAGTTTGCCTGGTATACGGCCCTCGACCAGAAGGAAAACCTTATTCTGGCCACCCAAGTGGGTACCGGCGTCAATTTCGGCAATGGGTTCCAGTTTTTTCAGATGCCCAACATTGGCGGGAAGCTGGGGCTAAGGGGCTACCGTACCGAGCGCTTTTACGGAAAAAGTTCGGTCTGGCACGATACCGACCTGCGTCTGCGCCTCGGAAGCAGCTATAATCCCACATTGCCGCTTACCTATGGCATTTTCGGCGGTTTCGATTACGGCCGCGTCTGGCTGGAAGGCGAGTCGTCGGAAAAATGGCATTATGACTACGGCGGCGGCATATGGCTCTCGCCGGTCGATGCGCTGACGATCGCCGTGGGGGCATTTATCCCGAAGGAAAAAAATGAGGAGAAGCCGCGGATTGCGATACAGCTCGGCTTCTGGTTTTAATTCAGCGAATCCCGCAGGGCCCTGGCGCGTTGTTCATACTGCCGCGCCACGGGCAGGCGGGCGGACGCCCATTGTTTCAATTCAGCATCTTTTCCCGACGTACCCTCTATTTCCAGCGTATGAACGATCCGCTCGTGGGTAGCCACCATCTGGTTGGCATAAAGGGTGTCCAGGCCTGCCCCTGACCGCATCGAAAGGCTGTCCAACTGCTGTTGCCGCTCGTCCGACAGCGTGGTAGGCAGCTGTATTTGTCTTGCCGCAGCCAGCTTCTGCAACTCCTGGCCGACTTGGGTGTGATCTTCCGTCATCTCCTCCCCGAAATCCCGGATCGCCTTTTGCGTGGTGCCGTCAGCGGCTACCTGTCCCGCATTCACCTGGAACAGCGCATCATCAGCCGCATTCAGGATAAACTGCTTGTCCAATTCACCGATCACCCCGGGATCGGGATTATTCGCGTTTTCGCAGCTCGTGACAGCGAAAAACAAGGTGGTTAGTAATAGAAATATGTTTCTGCGCATAAACTTCTTATTTGTTTCGCAGTCGCGGGATAATTATTATGCCAGAGAGAAATCTAAATTTGTAATATTACATCTACAAAGCACCTAGTCCCGTGAGGGTTTGAATGAATGAGTACAGCGCAGCAGGAAGGATTTGAAAACAGGAGGCCATCGCCTTCGGAGGTCATGTACCGTGATTTGTTTGAGCTCAACCCGCAGCCTATGTGGGTTTACGACGTGGAGACCTACGGGATTCTCGATGTCAACGAGTCGGCCGTGCGGCATTACGGTTTCTCAAAGGAAGAATTCCTGAGCATGACCATTCTGGCACTCAGGCCGGAAGAGGAAATTCCGGTCGTGATGGAGGCGGTGAGGGTTATCAGAGCGCACGAGCGGCTATTCACATCCGGAATGTACAAGCACCGCAAAAAGAACGGGGCGCTTGTCGACGTACTGATACAGAGCAATATCGTGTACATCAGCGGTCGGAAGGCAGAACTGGTACTTGCGACCGACGTGACGGCCTGGATCGCTTCGGAAAAGGAGCGCCGGGGGTCAGAAGAAAAATTCAAAGCTATTTACGACAATACATCGGATGCCATATTGCTCTGCGATGACAACGGCTGCTGCACGGACCTCAATGACGCGGCCCGGCGGATGCTGGGATACGAGACGGAAGATTTAAAAGGCGTCTGCATCAAGGAGTTTATGCAACTGCCGGCCAAAATTCCATTTAATGTAGTATGGAAGAACTTCCTCAATGGTGAAATTCTCAACGGTTTTATGCAGATTCAGCGGAAGGACGGCACGCTGATCGACGGCAGTTTCAATTCGAAATCCAATATTTTGCCCGGCTTGCACATGTGCGTCATCACCGACGTGACCGAGCGTCTTGAGAAAAAGCGAGAACTTATGGCGAGCGAGCGGCGGTTCAAAGCACTGGTCCAGGAAGGCGCAGACCTCATTGCGATCCTGGACGAGGAAGGTAACTACCAATTTGTCAGCGAAAGCTGCTATCCCATTCTCGGGATCGAGCCGGAGGTTTTTATCGGGACAAATGCATTCGACTGGATCCACCCCGATGACCGGGAAGCGGTGCTGGCATTGTTTTTAAAAATCAGCGAGCACAGGCAGATCCGGACTGAGCCCTTTCGCTTCAAGGACGGCAAGGGAGAATATCGGTGGATCGTAACCACGGCCACCAATATGACGGACGATCCGGCGGTGGGCGGTGTGGTAGCTAATTCGAGGGATATTACCGACGCGGTGATGAAATCCAGGGCGCTCGAAATCAGCAATGAGCGGTACCGGCAGCAGAATGAACAGCTGAGAGAAATCACCTGGACGCAGTCGCACGTGGTACGTGCGCCGCTCACGCGACTGATGGGGCTGGTAGACCTCCTTCAAACCGGGGACGCCGGGGGAATGCCCGCGGAAACCTTGCTGGGGCTGGTGAGGTCGTCGGCAGACGAACTGGATGAGGTGATCCGGAAAATTGTACGCAAAGCAGATAAAGTTCAGAACGATGGCGAATGACGGGCTTAAAATCCTTTTGGTGGACGACGACAAGATCATGTTGTTTCTGCACGATACCTTTCTCAAACGAAGCGGCGTATTGTGCGATACCGTGCTTTGCTACAATGGAAAGGAGGCGCTGGACTACCTGGATACCAACCATGCACTCGAAACCACTTTTCTGATTTTGCTGGATATTAACATGCCCATCATGAACGGGTGGGAGTTTCTGGGAGCAATCCGCGACAGGCCGTATTTGCCCAAGGTACTGATCGTGATGGTGAGCTCGGCCACCGAAGAGAGCGAAAAGGCCCGTGCATTGACGTTCATGCAGGTGATCGACTACCAGCAAAAGCCCCTCACGGTGGAAAGCTGCCGCCGTATCATAGGATCGGAAAAGTTGCGCGGGTTCTTTGATAATTCCTTCCGGGAATAGTCCCATTGATTTTCAGGGCTAATAAGCCTGCATTTGTCTCCGGAATGTACTGTCTTTATCAATTTTCGGGTATTTTTGGTTTTCAAACGTTCAAAAACGCTCCTATTTGAAAGACATTTACTATTCCCGATCTTTTGAGCAGATTTGGCAGCAGGAGGTGGAGATTAAAACCCGGGTATAAAACCGGTTGTTTTGCATTACGTTCCTGGTTTGCAACCCGTTATCGTCGATCGCCTTCTACCTCTCGGGAGATCCGTTTTTTTACACGCTGGTGTCGACGCACATCCTCTCGGGTTTTGTCATTCTCGGGTACATGTTCCTGAACTACCGGAAGAAAATTTCCGGACAGCAAATGAGCTTCTACACCTTTGTGACGCTGATCTGCATTTATGCATTCTTGTTGTCCAAACCCCACCTTTCGTACGTACAATCCTGTCTTAACCTCACACTTGCCATCATATTCGCCGGCCTGGTGCTGCGCTGGCCGCTGCGCTACGCGCTGGTTGTCTCGGCGCTAAGCATGACGCTCTATCCGGCTTCGATCCATTTCCTGAGCGACACTGCGCTATACGACTTTTTCGAGCAGGGCGGGGTGTTTGTACTCGCGGCCCATTTCGTGTTTCCTTTTGTAGTAAAACTTAGTTATGGCAAGGATAAGCGCGAATTTTATTTCCGCTACACCCTCCAACAGCAGAACGATGCCCTGGAACAGGCAAAAACCATCGCCGAGCAGGCAACGCGCGCCAAGACGGATTTCCTTTCCATGATGAGCCATGAGATCCGGACGCCTTTGAATGGGATCGTGGGAATGGTGCATTTGATGATGCAGGAAGAAGAAAACAGCGAAAATCCGAACGACCTGCTCAAAACCCTCAAATTTTCAGCGGACCACCTGATGGCCGTCGTCAACGACGTGCTCGATTTCAACAAGATCAATTCCAACCACGTGGTACTCGATCCGCAGCCGTTCGATCCGTTTGAATTTTTTGATATACTCAAAAAAACCTTCGACCCAAAAGCTAACGAAAAAGGTATTTCGCTCGTGTTTTCCATCGATCGCGGTTTACCCCCGCAGCTCACCGCCGATCGCCTCCGGTTGAGCCAGGTAATCACCAATCTGGTACACAATGCGATTAAGTTTACAGCTAGCGGGTCGGTCGTACTCGATGTCCGTGAGGCGGCGCGGACGCCCGAAGCAATTACCCTCGACTTTTCGGTTACAGACACCGGGATAGGCATCCCGAAAGCAGAACAACCCGGCATTTTCGAAATATTTACGCAGGTCAGGACCAGGGCCCATTCCGACAACGCCAGCGGTACAGGGCTTGGTCTGGCTATTTCCAGAGAGCTGATGCGCCTGTTCAACAGTGAAATCCATCTGGAAAGTGAAGAAGGCGAGGGTTCCCGGTTCTCGTTCAGGTTGTCGATGCCTTACTCGGAACAGCCCCTGGTAATCAGTAAGCGATTGCACACCGGAATGGCCGAATCGATTCCAGCCGTGCGGGTACTGGTGGCCGATGATAATAAGACAAACCTGGTACTGGCGACGCAGCTGCTCAAACGCAAAAATATTGTTCATGACACGGCATGCAACGGGCTGGAAGCCTACGAAATGTTTAGCGCCAACCGGTACGACCTCGTGCTCATGGACCTGAGGATGCCCGTCATGGATGGCTTCGAAAGCACAGCCCTCATTCGCCGGCTCGACCCGCATGTTCCTGTCATCGCCCTCACGGCCTCGGCATTTGAAAATGAAAAGGAACGCGCAATGGCCAGCGGGTTTTCGGGTTACTTTATCAAGCCATTCATCCCCCAGGATTTCTACGATTATATCTTTCCTTTTCTCGGAATCGCAGTAAAGTAATCCTCAGCAGGTCTGTATTCATTCCGTATCTTGCGTTTCTACTAAACCTGAACCCATGAAACGCAGAAAAGTCATTCAAAGCCTTTCTACATTGCCATTACTAGGCTCGCTGCCTGTCGCCGGGGCGAGTGCCGGGCTAATGTCCCGGAAGAAAAAGCGCGATGTCATTGCCGAGCTGGGAATCCGCTCGTTCATCAATGCGGCCGGTACGCTCACTTACATGTCGGGCTGCATTATGCACGATGAGGTCGTGGAAACGATCGAAAATACGTCGAAGCACTTTTGTATGATCGACGAAGTGCAGGACAAGGTGGGAGAGAAGATCGCTAAACTGGTGCATTCCGAGGCGGCCATGGTCACCTGCGGGGCGTTTTCCGCGATGACCCTTGGCCTTGCGGGTGTGCTCACCGGTCTGGATGTGCGCAAGGTCGAACAGCTGCCGCACCTGGAAGGTACCGGCATGAAATCGGAGGTGATATGCCAAAAGTCACACAATGAGCGCTATAACCACGCATTTCTCAATACGGGCTGTACAGTGGTAGAGGTTGAAACCGCCGCCGATGTGGAGCAGGCAATCAATGAAAAAACGGCGCTCCTGCATTTCCTGAACATTACGGCCAACGCCGGGCAGATCAGGCATGAGGAATGGGTGGCGTTGGGTAAAAAACACAATATCCCGACGTCCATCGATATCGCTGCGGATGTCCCGCCGGTTTCCAATTTGTGGAAGTTCAATGATATGGGCTTCGATATGGTGTTTATTTCAGGAGGCAAAGCGATGCGCGGTCCGCAAAGTGCGGGGATACTGATGGGGCGAAAGGATATCGTCGCTGCCGCCCGCCTGAATGCGCCCCCGCGCGGGTTTACGGTCGCGCGCGGGCACAAGGTCAATAAAGAAGAAATACTGGGCATGTACGTGGCGCTCGAAAAGTTCATATCCGGCGACCACGATCGTGAGTGGAAGGATTGGGAAGCGCAGATCGCCCGCATCGAAAGTGCGGTGAAGGGTTTGCCCGGCATTACGACCAAAGTGACGATTCCCGAATTGGGAAATATCACGCCGACGCTAACCATCAGTTGGGACGACAGCATCGTGAAGCTGACCGGGCGCGAGTTACGCGACAGGCTGCGCTTCGGAAACCCATCCATTGAAGCCGGCTTTTCCGGACTACCGCTCTACCATTATCAGGCCGGCTCCGATTCGATCGATCCGGCTATGGAAGAAACGCTTAAAGGCGCTAACCTCATCCGGGTGACCGCCTGGATGCTGCAACCGGGCGAAGATAAGGTGGTAGCCAGAAGGTTGCGCGAAGAATTGACGGCCAAGGGATAACCCGCCGGCGTCTGACCATTACTTCCCAAGACCCCAGCCCTTATTCGGCAGCGGGCCCATTTCCAGTTCCAATGTTCCGCCATTAGCCAGCTCTTCGTGCGTAAACGTAGGTACATTCAATGCTTTGCCGTTCATTTTGGCGCTTTGAATGTACTTGTTTACCACCGAGCAGTTTTTGGCTATTACTTTAAACTCCTTGCCATTCGGCAGGTCGATCGTCACCTTCTCGAAAACCGGGCTTCCGATCGTGTACAGCGGCAGGCCAGGTGTGACCGGATAGAAGCCCATCGACGAGAATACCACAAATGCCGTCATACCGCCCCCGTCTTCATCGCCGGGGATACCGAAAATGTTGTCTTTGAACCAGACGTCGAGCAGAAAGCGCACACGTTTCTGTGTTTTCCAGGGCGCGTCGGTGAAATTGTAGAGGTAGGGAATGTGAAAACTCGGCTCATTGCCCATGGAGTACTGCCCTACAAGCCCTGTCGCATCCGGAAATTTGCCCCAGAATTCATATTTGCTGCGGCCCAGTCCCTCGCGGTAAAGCTGGTCGAGACTGCTTTCAAACTTCTTTTTTCCGCCCATTAACCCTATCAGCCCGTTTACGTCGTGCTGCACTTGCCATTTATAGGTCCAGCCATTGTTCTCGTCATAAAAATCACGTCCGCCCATTCCCCCGTCGAACTTCGGGTCGATCGCAATCCATTTACCCTGTTTGTCTTTCGGCATGAACATCTGCTTCTGTTCATGCCAGAGATTTTTGTAGTTTAATGCGCTCGCGTTGAACTTTTGGAAATCTGCATTTTTGCCCAGCTCTTTGGCGAGCTGGCCCACGGCCCAGTCGTCGTAGCTCCCACCCAGGGTAACCGCCACTGCCTGGCGTTTTTCAAATCCATCCACCAGTTTTACCGTTTCTTTTTCACCGGGATGCAGCGCGGGGAAAAAGCCCTTGGTGTGGTAAATGTCGTCGAGTTCACATTTCGGCCCATTTCTCCAGGGGAGCATGGTGGCCTGTTCGGCATTCTTTTTCATGCCTTCGTAGGCCTTGGCAATTTCGAAGTTTCTGAGGCCTTTGCGATAGCCGTCCAGCAGTGTCACCGACGAATGGAAGCCATTCATGCACGCGTGATCGCCAAAAAGCACGGGGAACGTGGGCATCCAGCCACTTTGCTCGTACATATTTACAAACGATTGCAGCATATCCTCTTCCTGCGCGGGGTTTAGGATCACGCGCAGCGGATGGTGTGCCAGGTAACTGTCCCAGGTCCAATCGTCGACGTAGAACGGCCGGTTACTCGTGTGGACCTTCTTATCGTAGCCACTGTAATATTGATTATCTTCCGAAATGTTGACCATCCGCTCATAGGTGCGATAGAGCGACGAATAGAAGCTTCGTTTTTGCGCCTCTGTACCCCCTTCCACGCTGATCTGGCCGATCGTTTTAGCCCAGACCTGCTCGCCAGCCTTTTTCAGGTCTTCAAATCCGGTGTTTTTCACCTCGTTTTCGAAATTTTTCTTGGCCTGCTCTGCGCTTACGAATGAAATCGCATAACGAAATTCAACGGATGAAGCATTAGCGGGGAAAGTAATGTACGCCCTGGCCTTTTTTCCGCTAGCCTCGCTGCCGGCAGCCACATTGTCACCATTTAATGAGCCGGTTTTACCCACCTCGCTGAACGTTCCGTAAAGAAAAACAGGAATGTCGTCGTGGTAAATTTCACGCGCAGCGAGTTCTTTTCCGCCTGTAAACTTCCAACTTCCTTCCCCATTGTTGTACTGATCGAAAAGAATACTTTTATGGCCGTTTTCAGGGAATTCGAAACGGTAAATGCCCGCTTTTTTGCCTGGCACAAACTCCACTTTTACTTCATCATCAATCAGATAAGTGGAGTAATAATAAGGACGCAGTACTTCCAGGTCGTGGTCGTAAGCCATTTTGTGTTTCCAGGAAGCCGCACTGACGGGCTGAATGCTGGGCTGCAATGCGAACGCCTGTCCCAGTCTGTGCGAAACTATGATGGCCGGAAAACTGGAAATCTGGTCGTCGAGGTAATCCTGGCGTACCGGGAACATCCGCATCATCTGGTTGGGCAGCTGCACGGTCGGGCGCGTCGGTTCCAGCAACTGGCCTACGTTCCCAATGCGCAGGTCGACATATTGAAGGTTATCTTTTTCAGAATTTTTTTGTGCAGGGCTGGTCAGGGAATGCAGGCAAAAAGCGATAATGAAGGAGGAGGTAGTCACTTTTTTAAAAGATTGAATCATGCTTAATCAAATTTTAATGATGGTTTCGGCGCTTATTATTGTTTAACTTTAAATTGATATCGTGCAAGTGTAGTTTTGGGAAACAAATACGAATTAAACGCGCGCTAATTAAGAAAAGCTTAACAATCGATTAACAGAACCCTTAAATGCATTGCCATGGAGGAAACTTTTAGAGGTTTTCTTGCCAACCCGCTCTTATGAAATTCAGGTCTATTCTATTTTGTTTTTGGTCAATTGTATTGTCGGGCATTATTTCGGAAGTGCGGGGCCAGTCGTACGGGCTTGGTTTCGAAAGCTTTGAAGCGGTGCAGGACAAACGGACGGGCCTCGACCTGAGCCCCGAAGGCCCTATTTGCCTGGACGACGACTTCGAACTCTCTTTCGACCTCTCTTTTCTGAGAAATAAAAAGACCTATTTCGGGTACATCGTTCGTGTCATCGGCGACGACCAGCAGAACATTGACCTGATTTACGATAACAGCTCCGTTAACCACGATCATTTCAAGCTGATCATCGGCGAGCAGTTTTCCCCCACCGCGTTCGATTTTCGCGGCGACGATCTTTTCTCTAAATGGAACCGCATTGTCCTGCGCTTTCAGAAACAAAAACAGCAGATCACCGTCGCGTACGGCGACCGCAGTTTTTCGCAGCCTGTCAAATATGTAGGGAAAGGCTGCTATAAGATCCTGTTCGGTGCGAACCAATACAAGGAATTCCGCACGACAGACGTGCCGCCGATGAAGATCCGCAATGTGGAACTGCGCCAGGACGGCCGTGCTGCCTATCACTGGCCGTTGGATGAGACCGACGGTTTGAAGGCGACGGAAGAAGTGAAGCAAAAGGCGGCCCTGGCAGCAAACCCGATCTGGATTAAAAAGCTGCATTATGAATGGAAGCTGCTGCAAACGGTGACGCTGAAAGGTTACGTGCGGGTAGGGTTTGATGAAAAAAGCAGTAATGTGTTCGTGGTGGGGCAGGATTCGCTCGTCCGGTTCAGCCTCGCCGGAAACCGCATGGTGACCATGCCGTACGGAAGCGGGAAGCAGCCGGTTTATGTCGATAACCAGGTGCTGTTTGATTCCGGCAGAAATCGTTTGTACAACATTTTCCTGAATGAAAAGCAGGTTACTTCCTTTGACACAGTGACCCGGAGTTGGGATAAAAGCGACGTTCCGGCGAAGCCTAAAACATATTATCTCCACGCCAACAAGTTCCTTTCCCAGGCCGATTCTTCCATTTACATGCTGGGCGGCTACGGGCATCTGGCGTATAAAAGGGAAGTGCAGCGCTACCATCTGCCTTCCGGAACCTGGCAGGAAATACCCATGAACGACTCCGTGTTCACGCCGCGTTACCTGGCGGCGTTGGGCGCCTCGCAGGGGGGCGCGTATGTGATAGGAGGCTATGGAAGTTCCACCGGGCAGCAAATGCTCAACCCGCGCAACTGGTACGATCTCCTCTATTTCGATCGCGCGCAGCGGAAATTCAGGAAGATTTATGAGCTGAAAGTGCCGAAAGAAGATTTTGTGTTTGGTAACTCCATGATTATCAATGAGCAGGATAGTTCGTATTATGCATTGATATTTCCGAAACACCAGTTCAGCTCCGAGCTTCAACTGATCAAAGGTTCGCTGAACCGTCCGGAATTCAAACTGGTGGGTTCCAAGGTACCTTACCAATTTATTGATATCGAGTCTTTCGCCGATCTTTTCTACGACAAGGCCAATGACCGTTTTGTGGCGGTAACGCTGTTCCGTGATGCCAATTTACAGACCAGGGTTGCCATTTACTCGCTGTATGCCCCGCCGCTGGAAACCGTGGCGCCACAAACAGCTTCTGCCGGTAGTTCTGCGGGTCGAGGCTTGTGGGTGCTCGGCGCGCTGGTGGGTGTCGGGTTACTGGCCTATGGGTTGTATCGCTACATGCCCCGGCAGCTGGGCAAGCAGAAGGCGACGAAGGCACCCGTGATAGGAGTGGTGCCGGAGATGGAAACGCTACCCGAGACCGGCCATCCGGCGGAAGATGATGAGCTGGTAGAAAAGGCCGCGCCTTATAGAAGCTGCATTCTGCTGTTCGGAAACTTGCAGCTCTACGATGAGGAGGGGAACGAGATCACGAAGCAGTTCAGTCCATTGGTAAAGGAGCTTTTTCTGGTTATATTGCTATATTCCATTCGTTGGGACGGGATCAGCTCGGAGAAATTGAAGGAACTCTTGTGGTTTGACAAACCTTCGGAAAGTGCCCGCAACAACAGGTCGGTGAATATCGCAAAGCTGAAAGCAATCCTCGATAGAATGAAACACTGCCAGGTGTCGAAGGAAACCGGGTACTGGAAGATCAAGATCGATTTTGAAAAGGTCGATGTCGACTATATGCATTACCTTACACTTCTTGGAAACCGGAAATTGCTTACCAAGCAGAGTATCATCGAGCTTGCCGGCATCACGAAACGGGGCAATTTCCTCTCCAACGTGGAGTACGAATGGCTCGACAGCTTCAAATCTGAAATCTCGAACGAAATCGTCGATGCCTACCTGCGTTACGCCGCTTCCGTCAAGATCACCGACGACCCGGAATTCCTTGTGAAACTCGCGAATTATGTCTTCTATTTCGATCCTGTGAATGAAGAGGCCATGATACTCAAATGCAAGGCCCTAGCCCACCTGGGCAAGCATTCATTGGCCAAAACAACTTTTGAGAATTTCGCGCGGGAGTATAACCGCATTTACGGGGAAGATTTCAGAAAAGACATGCCGGAGGTGCTGCATTCGTGATGGGGTTACAACAAAAACAGAGACCACCGAACCGGCGGCCTCTGTCTGAATCACCCTTAACCCTCATAAAAAATGTAGTTCTATTTAGTTTTGGCTGTATTTCGTGGCGCAGCATTCATGTCGGTACCGACCGATAATTTGAGCTGACGTATTTCTTTCCTTAGTTCCGCAATTTCTGCCGTCTGATTTTTCAGCTCTTTGACTGACTCGATCAGATGCGGGATAAGTCCTATGTAATTGACAGTTTTAAATCCTTTGTCATTGGCTTGAACAAGCTCAGGAAAATACTTCTCCACTTCCTGTGCCAATACACCCGTTTGCAAATCAGTTCCCCTGTTCGCATCGATCCAGTGGTAATGATAACCGTGTACCTGGCTGATGGCGTCCAGGCTGCCTTTGAGTGGGTTGATATCTCGTTTCAGACGCTTGTCTGAAGAGAAAATTTGAAGTACCCCATATTGGGTCGAAGCGTTTCCGTTTTCATCAATCCAAAACCTCCATGCTCCGTTGAGGTAAAAGCCAATTTGCTTATCGGTTTTCATTCCCATAAAGCCTTCCGGTTTGTTTTGGGAATTATTTAAATATAGCCCGGCCGTACTGCCATCATTGCGAATGCGCATGCGGGAAGCCACATCTAGAATAAATTCGGGAATCGTCGCCTTACCCCCGATACCGATATTGCCGTTTCGCAATACGGTCATCGCATTGGTTCTGTTATTTAAATCCGTTCCGTTACCTATTTGAAAAAGCCTGTCGGTCAGCCCACCGTTAGGCTGGTCAAATGAGTTATTATAAAGGCCGACCGCCAGCCCAAAACTCGCTTTGGCGACGGTGTGATGCCCAAGGGCAACGGCGTGGTCGGCCATGGCGGCAGCTCCGGAACCTATGGCTACGGAAAACGGGTTAAGCGCCTGCGACGTGTGTCCAAGTGCAATAGAGTGGTCTTTATCAGCATTGTTCGAAAATCCCAACGCAATGGCTGCTTTCCCATTCGCAACGTTCAAGAAGCCGCCCGAGATAGAATACTTGCCCATGGAGGAAGAACGGTCCCCAAATGCGGAGGAATAGTCTCCAAAAGCTTGTGTGTCTAAGCCCGACGCAAAGGTGAATTTCCCCATTTCCTGATCCTCCCATTTATTGAAGTTTGATCCCACGCGGAAAGCTGCCTTACGTGGGTACCAAATCATCCTGGCTCCGGCACCAACCGGAGGAAGCGTTTGCCCAACTAGTAATTCTCCCTTTTGAACAATCGGTTCCTGATCCCTCCATTTACCGGACTCGTTCGCATAAAGTGAGTAGGGCACGCTCAAAAGTTGGGTCATTCCGATAAAGTGAAATTTACCGTTGTTTTGGTCGTCTACTTCTGCTTTAAGAAAGAAAACATCATAAGGCCAAGGAATTTGTGAAAGATCTCCGCCCGCGGAACCGACCGTCACAGTAAAGAATCCGTTTAAATTGGTATTTGTTGAATGTACCTCCTCAAAAACTTGGGGTCCCAGCGGCTGGGTCTGGATAATACTTATTCTAACCGTTACGGAGCCATTTTGGATAGGTTGCAGGTTGTCGTCAAGGGCCTGGCCCTGGAACGTGAATTTGTAGGGTGCCTGGGCATGAGCAGGCACCAAGATTGAAGCCAGACAAATTAGAAAAAGTACTAGAATTCCCCTTTGCATTGCGATTGTTAATTAGTGACTAAGATAAATTTTCCCAACATCGCCAGGTTAGGATTTTGAAACGAATCCGATGAGTTAGCGGTCAGCGCGGGATTTTTAGTGGAAAACAAAACAGAGACCACCAAAACGGTGGCCCCTGAATAAACCCAAGTTAACCCTCAGTAGAAAATCAGTTTTGTCGTTTTGCTGCCGACGGGAGTGTCGATTTGCAGCAGAAATGATCCGGTGTTTGGCAATGTAATCGTGTAGCTGGTGCCCGGCGTTTCGAACTGGCCCAGCTTGCGGCCCAACAAGTCGAACAATATCAGCCTTTGCGTGCGCTCGGGCATTTGAATTTTAACCTTGTTCTCCCGTGACGGATTGGGATAAACGTAGAACCTGTCCAGGCTTTCTTTTTCAGGGATCACGCACACGATTTTGCTGTATGTGTAGGAATCATCCATATCGACCTGCCTCAACCGGTAGTAGCTCGTCGTCGTAAATGCCAGGTCTGTATATTGGTAAGTATGTTCCGTGTTGGAGTTTCCAGCACCATCCACCCACGCCAGGAGCTCCCAGCTTTTACCATCCAGTGATTTCTGGATCTCAAAACCAAGGTTATTTACTTCCTCGGCTGTTTTCCAGTGCAATTCGGAAAGTCCGGATGCATTTAGCTTTCCCTCAAAACTGATAAGCCTCACCGGCAGGACGGACAAATCCGAGAACGAATTAAGGCTGCCCAGCACCCAGTTGACGCTCACGCCATTGGCAGAACCCGAGGCGCTGGCGGCATAAAGTCCTCCGGGAGAAATTTGTTGCGCCTGCGCATGAGATGCGCAAGCAGCAACCGCAGCGATGACTAAAAGTTTTTTCATTTGCTCGTTCTGGTTGAGGTTGCGGCTTGCCCGGATAATAGCTCTTTGACGCTGGCCTCTAATGCGCTCAGTTTTTTATTCATTTCCTGAACCGAAGCGAGTTCTTTTTTCAAAGCTGCGATTTCATCGGTTTTTTTGTCAAGTTCTTTGACGGCCTCGATGAGGTGGGGGATCAGGCCGATGTAGTTGACGGCTTTGTAGCCGTCTTTGCCAATCGAGACCAATTCGGGAAAATTCTTTTCCACTTCCTGAGCTATTACGCCAGTTTGAAGATTGTCATTGGTTTTGTCCGTTTTCCAATAGTAATGATAGCCATTAACGGAATAGAGTTTTGAAAGACTGGTGCCGAGAGGGAAGATGTCTCTTTTCAACGCTTTATCAGAACTGTTGATAAACTGCTGGGCGTAGACATTTCCCGATTTTGTTGCAACTAATCTCCAAGCACCGCCTAAGTAAAAGCCCATCTCATCGTCGTTGACCAATCCAACAAATGCATCCGATGCGTTGGCAGAATTGTTCAAATATATGCCGGCCGTAGCGCCGTTATTCCTGATCCTAGCGCGACCTCCAATATCTAGCAAGAATTGTGGCACTAAGGCATTGCTGCCTATGCCAATGTTTCCGTTGGCCAAGATCGTAATGGCATTTTGGCGATTGTTTTCATTAAAGCCATTACCGACTTGAAAAAGCCGTGGAATGCCCCCCACTGCGTCCGTGTTATCGTTGAATAGGCCCAGGGCAAATCCCCCTTCAGCCTTCGCAACCGTTCCATGCCCAAAAGCAGCCGAGTAGATGCCAGAAGCCGTTCCATCCACTCCACCTGCGAAAGAATAATTTCCATTTTGGGCATCATCCCACTGAGTGCCACTTACAGCTCCAAATCTAAATGAGCCATTACGAGGATACCAAACAAGTTTAGTGCTATTGCTACCCAAAGGCGGCAAGATTTGGCCCTTGCTGGACTTCCCGGTTTGAATGATGGGATCGTCATTGATAAGCTTTGCTGCTTCTGCTGAATGCAATGAGAAGGGAACACTTATTAATTGAGTAGCACCTAGGTAAGTGAAGTCACCGGTATTTGTCGGATCGATTTCAATGTGAAGAAAATAGCTTTTTAATTTCCAGTCAACGCTGGTAATTGGATTGACCGCACCAATTTTGACGTTGAAAATGCCTTGTGCATTGGTTGAAGCGGTTTGCTGTTCTTCGAAGTAAAGACCCCCAATCTCATCCTGGATGGAGAATTTTAATTGTACTGGTGAATTCGCGACGACCGCACCGTCAGCTTTTCGTGCGACCCCTTGAAAACTAAACTGCTGCGGCGCCTGTGCATTTATGAACTGGGACTGGAGCAACAGGCTAACCGACAGCAGTATGACTATGATGGCCTTGGGTTTACGGGAAAAGACCTTCCAAATCTTCAATTTCAGCGACACCGGGGCGGCGGCGGAAATAGGATGACCCGGTGAGTGATTGGCTAAATTTTTCATGTGTGTAAGATGTTTTTTTGATACGACTCAGATTCCGTTGCGGAATATCGGTGGGTTTTAGGCAAAACATCGAACACAATGAATAATCGGCGTGCATGCAAATAGCCTGCGGTCAAAATACGGGTTTCGGGAAGTTGAAAGTGATTAGGACTCAATGAGTGAAATAAGCGATTACTCATCGCTTCTGACCGGGCGATAAATAAATTTCCGCATGGGCCCGGGAAGCCCGAAAATTGGGTGAAATGGGCATCGCATTTCACCCAAACCCTTCAACACAATCGTATGGCAGAACGTATCAAATCCCCGTCATGGGCTGTTGTTCTCTTAATTATATGCCTGATTTTAAGATTTTGCGACCCCCTGTTTTTTCACGAAAAGCGCGCGCCGCGGAGGACGCCCTATAAGCTGCGCTGGTCGCCCGGAGCGTTTGGAAGAGTACTGGACGGGGATGTTAAACCGAGCCTCGGCATCCATTCGGCACGGATTGATTCGCTGCGGAGAGCGGCCTATTTCTTCCAGTAGGACGCGATCTTGGAATACAACTCGGCTGGTGAGAATGGCTTGCTGATATAATCGTTCATCCCCACCGTAAATGCAATATCCTTAATATCCAGCATGGCAGAAGCCGTCAATGCGATGATCGGCAGGTGCTGGTACTTCTCGTCGGGAAGCCGGCGGATGCGGCGCGTAGCTTCGTAGCCATCCATCTCGGGCATCTGAAGGTCCATCAGCACAAGGTTGTAATCGTTGGCCTGCACTTTCTCGAGAGCAACGAGACCGTTCTCGGCAAGGTCATATTGCACGTCCCATTGCTTCATGAAATTCTTCATCAGCAGGACATTAATGTTATTATCCTCCACAATGAGCAACTTCATCCCTTTCAAATTGAAATAGTGGGCCGGGGCGCCAGTGGATTGCTCGGCGAGATGCTTTTCACTGATCGGGAAAGACAGACTGAAATAGAACGCCGATCCCTTACCGGGTTCGCTTTCGACGTAAATCTGGCTGTTTTGAAGTTCGAGCAGCCGTTTGGTGATCGTCAGGCCGAGGCCTGAGCCGCCATACTTGCGGGTGGTGTCGGAAGTGGCTTGCGTGAAGCTGTCGAAAATATGTTCGAGTTTTTCAGGAGGTATTCCAATCCCCGTGTCGGCTACACGAAAGTCGATCCTGACGTGGTCATCGGTACGTGCTGCGATGGCTGCCGAGATCGTTACTTTGCCGTTCTCCGTGAATTTCACGGCATTGCTGACGAGATTGGTCATGATCTGGCCGAGCCGGGTAGGGTCGCCGACTACCGTAATATTGATATCGCTGGCAACCTGCAATTTCAGCGGTATCCCTTTTTCGTTGGCTTTTTGCAGAATACCCGAGCGGATGTTTTCCAGTAACGAGAGGATGTTGAAATCTACTTCTTCAAAATCGATCTTTCCGGCTTCTATCTTACTGAAATCCAGGATGTCATTAATCAGCGCCAGCAGGTTTTCAGCGGAAAATTTAAGGATATTGAGATATTCCATCTGCTCCGGCTTCGGGTTTTGCTGTAACAACAAATGGGTGAACCCGATCACTGCGTTCATAGGGGTCCGTATCTCATGGCTCATCGTGGATAGGAACTGTGATTTGGCCACAGCCGCCATCTCGGCCTGTTCCTTTGCATGAATCAATTCCTGCTCCGTTTTCTTCTGCTCGTCGATATCCATGATCGCCCCGTACAGTTTGGTAACCCTTCCGGTAGCGTCTGTGAATGGCTTTCCGATCGCATGGATGAACTTCACCGTGCCGTCGCGCAGCACGATGCGCAAATGGAAGCTGGCCGGTTGGAGGTGGTTGATCGCATCGCGGATGTGTGATTTGTACGAGGGGAGGTCGTCCGGATGGATCATGCTCGAAAACAGCTCGGTATCGGGACCGGTGCTGCCAGGTTCCAGGCCAAAAATGCGGAATGCTTCGTCAGACCAGTAGTTCTGGCCGGTAATGAGGTCCGCTTCCCAACTGCCGCTGTGCGTCAGTTGCTGGGATTCGGCCAGCATTGCTTCATTGCGCCGGATCAGTTCTTCTGCGCGTTTGCGGTGTGTAATGTCGTGCCATACCACGAGCAGCACTTTCTTGTTGCTGATCGATACGGGATTGAGCGTCACTTCCACGGGGAATTCCTCCCCATCCATTCGGCGGTGCACCCATTCAAACCGGTTATAGCCGTTTTCGTAAGCAAGCCGGTCCATTTCCACGGACTTTTCCGATGAGCGCCGTCCGTCGGGCTGGAATTCGGGTGAGAAATGCGCCGGGTGGATGGAAAGGAGTTCGCTTTTATTCTTGCACCGCAGCATTTTCACAGCTGCTTCGTTACAGTCCATGATACCCGTTTCATCCAGCAGCAAATGCGCATCGGTGGAATACTGAAAAATGACGCTCAGCTTTTCCTCGACTATTTTTCGTTGCGTAAGGTCCTGTAAAACACCATCCAGTTTTCCGGGCTGCTCCCGCAGCATGACGTCGTCGTGGATGTCGGAAACCGATCCCACCATTCGCTCCGGCTTGCCGTTTTCGAACCGCACATTGCCGCGGCATTCGAAGTAGCGGTAGCCGTTATGCTTGGTTTTGAGCCTTACCTGCACCAGGTAAGGGATGTTGTTTTCAAACTGCTCACGGATGGCGTCGGCCACGGTTTGCTTGTCGTCGGGGTGGACCAGGAGCCCGGTAAATGCTTCATATCCAGTGGGAATTTCACCCGGCTGATAGCCAAGCAGCTCAAAAAACCGGTCGGACCATACCTGCTCGTTCGTTGCAAAAACCCAATCCCATATCCCTGCATTGATACCGGTAATGACCATATCGAGCGACTTGGGTGAGAACTTGGATTGCATGTGGGATGTATAGAATTAATTCGTATAAAATTAAAACAATTTCCGAATCTCAAAACGTATAAAACAACTTTGCCTACTCTTTTCAAAACGCCTGTATAGATGAAAACTTTTTAAACGGGGCAGTTGGGTTTCCCTTGGACGATTCAAATGTTATATGCCTTCTATTTTGACCTAACAACCTTTTGATTTTTTAATGCAGTCTGTTGATAAGTCTTTTCCTGTGAATTGATGGAGAAGCGTAATATTGGACCATGCGGCGGGTAACAGCCCCGACTTAAAGGCCAACCTAATCCTACAATCACTCCTGATGGCGACTTCGAAAACGATATCTGTTCTTTATGTGGATGACGAAATTCATAATCTCAATTCGTTCAAAGCGACGTTTCGGAAGGAGTTCAACGTGCATATCACCGACTCTCCTGCCGATGCTTTGGAAATTCTAAAAAGGAATCCGGTCCATATTTTGATTACTGACCAGCGCATGCCTGGGATGACGGGTGTTGAGTTGCTGATCAAAGTTTTGGAACGGCACCCGGATACGATGAGAGTACTGCTGACGGGCTTTACGGAGCTCGCCGCTGTTGCCGAAGCCCTGGGTAAGGGGCAGGTGCATTATCGAATGGAGAAGCCATGGGATGAAGAGCAAATCAGGGCGGTCATCAAAGCTGCGTACGAAATTTCATTGCTACGGATGTGTGGTGGTCCCGAGTGTATCATTGACGTTTCAAGTGAGCTGGAATTTATCCTGAGGCAAAACCTCTTGTCATAGCATCCGACTCATGTTAACCCTAAATCTTCATCCTGCGTTGGTATTCTGGCAATGGGCGTGTAACTTGGGTGGGATTGAAACGGCGATAACCTCGATATGAACGCAGAAACGGATGCGTTGCGAAAACGCATTGAAGAACTGGAGGCGGAATTGGACAAGGCCCGGCTGGGGCGCACCGGCGAAGGCGATGCGCTCGCATACATACAAGAAATGGAAGGACGTTTCCGTGCCATTGCCGACACGGCCCCGGTGCTGATCTGGCTCTCGGGTCCCGACAAGCTCTGTTACTTTTTCAATAAAGGCTGGCTCGGTTTCACCGGCCGGAGTATGGAGCAGGAGCTCGGAAATGGCTGGGCGGAGGGCGTTCATCCGGACGATTTTGAGAGATGTCTCTCCATTTACACGACACATTTCGATGCGCGAAGGGAGTTCAGTATGGATTACCGCCTGCGCCGGCACGACGGCCAGTACCGCTGGATTGCCGACAGGGGCGTTCCGCGTTATACGGCAACCGGCACTTTCATCGGCTATGTAGGAGGCTGTATGGATATCCACGACCAGATTACATTTGCGGAGCAGATGGAAGCGCAGGTCGAAGAGCGTACACGGCAGCTCAAACACTCGGAGCAGTTTTTGCAGTCTATCCTCAACACGGCAGGAAACGGCATTGCTTCCTATGAGCCGATCCGTAACCCGGCTGGCCGGATCATGGATTTTCGTATTGTGTATTCCAATGAAGATGCATTCGGGCGGAGTGCGGAGGAAGGGGGCAGCGTGGCAGGAAAGACCTGCCGGGAGGTGTATCCGGGTATTTTCAGAAACGGTGTGTTCGAAAAGCTGGTAAAATGTGTCGAAACAGGGCGCCCGGACAGCTACCAGACCGACGTCAGGCGGGGCGGCGATATCGTCTGGTACGAAGCTTCGATTGAAAAACTGGAAGACAGCGTCACGGTAACCACGCGTAATATCTCCGAAGAACTCAAATCGGACCTCAGGCTCAAAGATCTCAACCGGCAGCTAGCCATACAGAATTCAATCTTCAGACATTCCGAGGAGAACGCCAACATGGGCAGCTACGCCTGGAATGTGACCACCAACGAGCTCGAATGCTCCGATAACCTCTACCGGCTCATTGGTTACAAGCCGCGCGAGTTTATCCCTTCTTTTGAACAATTCCTTTCTTTCCTGCATCCCGAGGACCGGCACCAGGCCATCCGCGACGGCATAAGGGCCTATGAAACGAAGGTAATCGTGCAGAACACTTACCGGATCATTACCAAAAACGGCGAGATGAAGTACTTCCGGCTGAGCGGAAATTTTATCCGGGAAGGAGACAACCACCTGATGATCGGGGCCTTGCAGGACGTGACCAAGGATGTCGAACTCAGCGATGCCCTGCATAAAAAGAACATGGAGCTGCGCAGGAATAATGAAGAGCTTGCGTCGTTCAGCTATGTGGCGTCGCACGACTTGCAGGAGCCGTTACGTAAGATCCGCGCATTCAGCAGCCGGATCATGGAAAAGGAATCGCAGCATTTCTCCGAAAGCACCAAGGATCATTTCTCACGCATTATCGCGGCATCCATTCGGATGCAAAAGCTGATCGAGGCCTTGCTGAGCTATTCCGGCACGAGCGGAATCAATTTCGAATTTGTAGAAACCGATCTCAACAGCATTGCAGACGAAGTGAAAAGCGACCTCGAAGAACTGATTATCGAGAAAAGTGCGGTGGTGGAAGTGCAGCCGCTTCCGGTTTTGCCGGTCATCCCCGTTCAGTTTCATCAGCTTTTACAGAACCTGATCGGGAATGGCATTAAGTACAGCAGTCCCGACCGGCAACCGCTGGTGCAAGTGGGCTATACCATCGTGGCAGATGGGGAGGGAAAGGGGGATTTTTGCAGGATCAGCGTGGCAGACAACGGTATCGGGTTCGACCAGCGTTACGAGAACCGGATATTCGATTTGTTCCAGCGGCTTCATGGCCGGAATGAATACGAAGGTACCGGCATCGGGCTCGCTATCTGCAAGAAAATCGCCCAGAACCACCACGGCTACATTACCGCCGAAGGTACCCCCGGCGTGGGCTCCGTGTTTTATGTTTACATTCCTACTACCGTTTCCGAACAGTGACACGGTGCTGAAATTAGGACAGGTCAATGTGGGAATTGTAAAAATCGGGTAATCTGCCACTAAATGCCATCTTCCTGAAAGTTTCTGACTCCAAAGCCTTGCGTTTTAATTTTCAATAAGTTTACTTTGTCTATCATATTTATAGACTATATAAAATGACTTTGCCCGATTAACCACCAGTCAGGCAAAACATTTGTCCAAAATTCGTATCGTACCTATGAAAGCGAAAGATGTACTTCTTATCCGGCCATTGCGCTTCGGAAAAATGGTGGTGTCCCCATGTCCCTGTTTTACGGCCCTGTGCTGTCCCTGTTGTTGAACTCCTGACGATTCCCTTGAATATTCAGTAACCCTGCTGATCGGCATATGAGGCGTATGCGGATCGGGAACTTCGCGCATATCCCTGCGTCGCCGGCACTCAGTGCCAGCGGTTGCGTATATGCATGAAGGTGAGCCGTCTTGTGCCTCGACTATCCATTTTATTTCACCACAAATAATGATTAAACAGCTATTCCGCCTGTTCTTGCTGACAGGCTTGGTATTCACAGGTCTTTACCGTGCGGCAGCACAGGACGTCATCACGGGCGTGGTCAAAGACGAATCGGGCCAGGGATTGCCCGGCGCAACGGTGGTCGAGAAAGGCTCCACGAAATATGCCCTGACCGATATCGACGGGAAGTTCAGTATCCCGCCGGCTAAGGAGTTCCCATTTACATTGCAGATCAGCATTACCGGCTTCCAGCAGCAGGAAATCGAGATTTATGAACAACCGACCGAAGCTGTCGAAGTCGTGCTGAAAACGGCTAACCTGCTCGACGAGGTGGTGGTAGTGGGTTATGGCGAACAGAAGCGGAAGGACATTACCGGTTCCGTCGCTTCGGTCCCGATCGAGATCAAAAGTCAGCCGGTTGCGTCGGTAGAGCGTCTTTTGCAGGGTTCCGTTGCCGGGGCGGTCGTCACGCAGACTTCCGGGCAGCCGGGTGGGGGCGTGAGCGTGCAGATACGCGGAAACAACTCCATCACAGCCGGTAGCGATCCATTGTATGTCATCGACGGTTTTCCGGTCAATAACGATTACGGCCTCACCGACGCCGGCGTGACCGACGGTTCGAAGATCAACCCGCTTTCTTCCATCAATACGGCGGATATCGAGAATATTGATGTGCTGAAAGATGCCTCAGCAACAGCGATTTATGGCTCTCGTGGTGCGAATGGGGTAGTTATCATCACCACCAAAAGCGGTTCGAAAAACAAGTCGTCAATCAACTATGATGCCTATTACGGGCAGCAGAAAGTGCTCCGCACCATTCCATTGCTGAATGCCGCACAGTGGTGGCAACTGCGCAAAGACGCGGCTGCCAACTCCGGTAAAACCGCTTCTATTCCTACGATCGGAGGTTATTCGCTCGACACCACAGGCGCTGGCACCGACTGGCAGGACGCCGCTTTCCGCAGCGCTTCAATCCAGAGCCATAACCTTTCCATTCTCTCGGGATCCGATAAAACGAAGCTTGCCATCTCAGGTAACTATTTCAAACAGAATGGGATCCTGCAAAACACCGACTTCCGCCGCTTCTCGGCACGCATTAACCTGGACCACCAGTACAGCGACCGCTTCCGTATTTTCACCAGCTTGAACGCGAGCAATACCAAGGCGAACGTAGCCCCCACAGCCATTGTCGGAAACCTGTTGCTGACGCCACCGGCGCTGCCCATTTACCAGGACGATGGCACATTCGTCGTGAACAGCCCGTTCGAGTCGGCGCTGCAGAACCCGATCAACTCGTTGTACAACCAGCTGAACGAGACCATCACGAACCGTTTCCTCGGTAATGTGTCCGGTGAATACACGATCGCGGATGGTTTGAAAGCGAAAATCCTCATCGGTGCTGACGTGGTGGGCAACAAGCAGAACCGCTATTTGCCCAGCACGACATCGGAGGGTGCCGCTTTGAGCGGTGACGCAATCGTCGGCTCCGTATTTACGACCAACTGGCTGAACGAGAACACCGTCAGCTATGAAAAGGAATTTGACGAAAAGAATAAAGTCAATGCGGTGGCGGGTTTTACGGCGCAGGTTTCCCAAACCAAAGGAGCCATTGCCGAAGCTGCGGGTTTTGCGACAGACGCATTTGAATACAACAACCTGGCCACCGGAGTTACCACCATCGCTCCCCGCTCGCTGGCCAGCAAATGGGCGCTGGCTTCGTGGCTCGGGCGTGTGAACTATGCGTTCGACGAGCGTTACCTTGTGACATTTACATTGCGGGCCGATGGTTCTTCCAAATTCGGCAGCGGCAATAAATGGGGCTATTTCCCGTCGGCCGCCATTGGCTGGAATGTGAATGAAGAGAAATTCTTCCAGCGTTTTAAAAAGATCAGTCTGCTGAAACTGCGTTTGAGTGCCGGACAAACGGGTAACCAGAATATCCCTGCGTACCAATCGCTTTCGCAGCTCAACTATTTCCGCTACAACTTCTCGAATACCACCGTTTCCGGCTTTGCGCCTAACACCGTCCCCAACCCGAACCTGGGCTGGGAAAAGACCTTCCAGACGGATTTCGGTATTGACCTGGGTCTGTTCAAAAACCGCATTAACATTATCGCGGACTACTATTACAAGAAAACTACGGATCTGCTCCTGACTCGTACAGTACCAGGCACTTCCGGTCTGTCTGACTTCTATAACGGCCAGGCTTCGGTGGTGTACCAGAACATCGGGGCGGTTTCCAACCAGGGTGTGGAGTTGTATATCAATTCAAGAAACACGGAAGCTGCATTCAAATGGAACACGATCTTCATCGTTTCCAAAAACACCAATAAAATCCTGAGCCTGGGCGATGGCGTGGACCAGATCATCCCGGTGATCTCCGCACCATCGATCGCGAAAGTGGGTTATCCGCTGGGTTCGTTCATCGTATACCAGACCGACGGCATTATCCAGGAAGGCGATGCGCCATTGACCCCGCAGCAAAACAAAAGCCCCGGCGGCCAGAAATACAAGGATATCAATGGCGATGGGGTGATTACACAGGCAGGCGACCGCGTGGTGGTGAAAAACCAGCCGGCTTTGACGGGCGGTATTACCAATACATTCAATTATGAAGGATTTGACCTGACCGTTTTCTTTCAGGCTTCACTCGGGGGCAAGCTCTATAATGCGAACCGCGCCAACCTTGAACTCGGTACGGGGTATACCAATGGCTCCGATCTGCTGCTAGACCGCTGGACGCCGACAAACACCAATACCGATGTAAAGGCTGCCTACCAGGACCCGGCGATTACCATTTCGGACCGGTTTATCGAAGATGCGACTTACTACCGTTTGAAAAACCTCTCGCTGGGCTACACGTTCCCGAAAGCGCTGCTTTCGAGACTGCATATCGACAACCTGCGGGTGTATGTGTCAGCGCAGAACCCCAAAACCTGGACCAAATACACCGGTTTTGACCCTGAGGTAAGCTTGAACGGGCAGTCGCTGATCAACAAGGGGGTTGACCAGGGTGTGTATCCTAACAATAAATCCTACCAGGTGGGTCTATCCCTCACTTTCTGATAACCACCATTCCAAAATAGATTGAAATGAAAGCATTTAAATATATTCTATTGGGTTTTACGGCATTCGCGTCGCTATCGTGCGAGGAATTCCTGAAAGAAGAACCGGAAGCATTTTTGTCGGAAGACCAGTACTACAAGACGCAGGCCGATGCGGTGAATGCCGTGAATGCGGTATATTTCTTCCTGAATTCAGGCGGCTCTTCGATCCAGACGCCCTATAACACCCTTTTCAACACGGGTATGAACATGGCGGGGGACGACGAGGACCCGGGACCGGGTGCGACGAACCCCGACGTGCGGTCGTTGTCCGTACTGGCGCATTCATCAACCAACCTGCGGATTTACGAAATCTGGCAGCAGCATTATGCCGCGATCAAGAAGGCCAATGTCGTGCTCGAAAAAGTACCGGCTATTCAGTTTGACGAATCGTTGAAAGCACGTCTGCTGGGCGAGACTAAATTCCTTCGTGCATTGTATTATTTCAACCTCGTTCGTTTGTACGGCGATGTGCCGCTGATCCTCGAATACCAGAAATTTGTGAACGCGGGAGATTATGCGATTGCGAAATCGCCTTCGGCGGACATTTACGCGCAAATCGAGAAAGACCTTACCGAAGCTGCAACAGTGCTGCCCGCTACTTACGCGTCGCCTAATGTAGGGCGGGCGACGGCGGGCGCTGCGAAGGCATTGCTCGCGAAGGTATACCTGGCGCAGGCATCGTTCCCGCTGAAAGTGAGTGCCAAATACCAGAGCGCGGTGAACAAGGCCGAGGAAGCATTGTCGTCGGCGGACGGCGGCACAGGTAATTACGGGTACGACCTCGTGGCCAACTATGCCGAAGTGTTTTTGCCTGCATTCAAAAACAACAAGGAACATATTTTCTCGGCGCAGTTTAAATCCAACTCCCTGGCACAGGGTAACAACGAATGGCCGCGTTCGATCCTCTCCGGTGTGCCGGGCCTGAATGGCAACTATGCCCACATGGTGCGCTATTACACGCAGGGCAACGACAAGTTTTTCAGCATTTATAAATTGTATAAACCGGGCGATAAGCGCCGCGATGTTACATTCGTCAGAAGCTTCACCAGCCCGACCAACGGCCGCAAATACGCCCTGCCGATTGCCAATGCAGCCGTACCCAACGACTCGACGCCGTTCTGGAACAAATGGGCCGATCCGGCTTCTACGGCGGTGACCAACCAGTCGGCAGCCAATGTGCCCATTATCCGTTACGCCGAATTATTGCTGATCCACGCCGAAGCGGAAAACGAGGCGAACGGTCCGACGCAAAAGGCCTACAAATCGCTGAACAGAGTCCGGAAACGCGCCGGCCTGCCCGACCTGACCACCGGATTGACCAGAGACCAGTTCCGTGACTCGGTGTATCTCGACCGCCGTCTGGAGCTCACTTACGAGTATCAGCGCTGGTTTGACCTGATCCGTCAGCGCGATGCGAACTACAACAGCACATTTGTGGCTAATCAGCAGAAAGTCGGCAAAACGAATGCGGCTCCGAAGCACGTCTTTTACCCGATCCCCCAATCGGAGATCGATAACAATGCCCTTTTGAAGCAAAACCCGCTCTGGGAGTAATACTGTGTTTGCAATCTGCTGGAATTGAATATTGAATGAATACGAAATCTTCCTTTTGGATGGGTACTCTTTGGGCATTGGCGGCTATCACGCCGGTGCCCGCACAATCCACCTCGGGGAAACCTAATATTGTCCTGATACTCGCCGACGATATGGGCTTCTCGGATCTGGGGAGCTTCGGCTCCGAAATCGGCACACCCAACCTGGACAAACTCGCGCGGGAGGGCTTGCGCATTACCCAGTTTTACAACAGCGGCCGCTGCTGCCCGTCGCGTGCAGCGTTGCTGACGGGACTGTACCCGCATCAGGCGGGCGTAGGCGACATGGTGCAGGACAAGGGTACGCCTGCTTACAAGGGATATCTGAGCAAAAACAGCGTCACTATTGCCCAGCTGCTCAAAACGGCAGGCTATCATACCATTGTTTCGGGTAAATGGCATGTCGGACTGGTGCCCTCGGCCTGGGCTGTGAACCGCGGGTTCGATCAGTCGTTTACCCTGCAAAACAATGGAGCCAGCTATTTCAACTCCGAGCCGCTTTACAACGACGGACGGACTGTTACTTTTCAGGTGAATGGGCGGCAGATACAACGCCACGATACTTCACGCTATCTCACACAAGCCATTACGGATTTTGCCATCCAATCCATCGATCGCATTAAAGATCAGCAAAATCCTTTCTTTTTATTCCTCGCCTACAATGCACCGCACTGGCCGATCCAGGCACTTCCGGAAGACATTGCCAGATACAAAGGCAAGTACATGCAGGGCTGGGATGCATTGCGACAGGCCCGGTACCGGAAGCTGATCGCGCTGGGCATTATCAGAAAGGAATGGAAACTGTCGCCACGCTATGAAAGAGCGCCAGAATGGAACGCATTATCCGTCGCGGAAAAAGCGCAGTGGGACACCCGGATGGCGATTTACGCGGCAATGGTGGACCGTATGGACCAATGCATCGGGCAGGTACTCGCCAAACTAAAAGCCATCGGGCGCGACAGGAACACCCTTTTGCTATTTGTTTCGGACAATGGCGGAAGCGGGGACACGGTTCGGGAATGGAGCTATGTCACCCAAAAAACAGGCGAACCCGGCTCGGTGAATTCCATTGACAGCTATGATCCTCCCTGGGGCAATGCCAGCAATACGCCTTTCAGACTTTTCAAGAAAAATACCCACGAGGGCGGCATTGCATCGCCATTCATCGCCTGGTATCCGGGAAAAATCAAGGGCAATGCGTTGAGCAACCAGGTAAGCCACATTACCGATATCATGCCGACCATCCTCGAAGTGGCGGGCGTGCATTACCCCGAAATCTTCGGGGAAGAAAAACTTACACCTCTCGCGGGCTCTTCGTTGACACACCTGTTTCAAAATCCGGCAGCGAAGCAGCACAAAACTATTTTCTGGGAGCACGAGGGCAGCCGGGCTGTGCGCAATGGCGACTGGAAGCTAGTGGCCGAGCTCAATCAGCCATGGGAATTGTATAACCTGAAAACCGACCGCAGCGAAACCCGTAACCTCACCGGACGCCATCCCGAGAAAGTGAAGGAATTGGAAAAGGAGTTCTCCGAATGGGCCGTGAAAGTAGGTGTGGTGGACTGGAATACGATCAGATAGGAATTGATATTGATTTAAAACACATTCAAAAACAGTGGTTATGAAAAAAATGTATCATTCATGGAGTCAATTCTCGCTGGGAGCTTTGACTCTGTTGGCGGCCAGTGGCGTGAATGCGCAATATGCGCCTGCACCTGCTTACCAGGGAAAAATCGGCAAAACAGTGGCGGAAACGCAGCAGTCGTGGCCCGAGAAAAAGAAGGCGCCAAAAGGCGCTCCGAATGTGGTGTGGATATTGCTGGACGATATTGGTTACGGCGCCATCAGTACTTTCGGAGGGCTGATCCATACCCCTACGCTGGACAGCCTCGCTAACAACGGGTTGAGATATACCAATTTCCACACGACCGCCATTTGCGCTCCCACACGCGCATCCCTGCTCACGGGCCGCAACGCGCATTCCGCGCATATGGGGCTATTCCCCGAAACCGCCATCGGCACACCGGGCTATGACGCGCTCATTCCGTTTGAGAAAGGTACGATCGCGGAAATCCTGAGAGATAATGGCTACAATACCTTTGCGCTAGGCAAATGGCACATTACGCCGTTGGCGGACCTCACGCCGGCAGGGCCATTCAACCGCTGGCCGACCGGACGCGGCTTCGAGCAGTTTTACGGATTTCCGTCACGCGGGAGCATTGACCAATGGCATCCCGAGCTTTGGGAAGGCACGCACCGCGAACCGGACCGGCAGGATGGCAAGCATTTTAACGAACTCATCGCCGACCGTGCCATCAGCTATTTGGCAAGCCAGAAATCGGGGAATCCCGACAAGCCTTTCTTTTTATATGTAGCTACCGGGGCCGGGCACGCGCCGCATCAGGTCGCTAAGAAATGGTCGGACAAATACAAAGGCAAGTTCGATGCGGGCTGGGATGCTTACCGCGAGCAGGTTTTGGTAAATCAAATCAAGCTGGGGGTAGTACCCAAAACGGCCAAGGTGCCGCCGCGTAATCCGGGTGTGAAAGAATGGAATTCGCTCGGTACCGAGGAGAAAAAACTCTACGCGCGGTTTATGGAAACATATGCGGGCTTTTTGGAACAAACAGACCATGAAATCGGGCGGGTTATCAGCCACATCCGCGAATCGGGCGAGCTGGATAACACCATTGTGATCGTATCGGTAGGGGACAATGGGGCCAGTAAGGAAGGGACATTCGTAGGTACCGTCAACAACTTTGGAACGGGTATTTCGGAAGAGGAGCGTTTGAAAAAGAACATCGAGCAGATCGACCTGATAGGTACCGAGTTTTCAAAAGTTAACTATCCGCTCGGCTGGGCTGCGGCGACCAATGTGCCTTTCCGCCACTGGAAACAGGACGCCAATGCGGAAGGCGGCACGCACAATCCGCTGATTGTGTTCTATCCCAAAGGCATTAAGGAAAAAGGGGGCATCCGGAACCAGTACGGCCATGTTTCCGACATTCTGCCCACTACATTGGAATTGCTGAACATCAAAGCGCCGGTAGTGCTGAACGGCATCAAGCAAGATCCGATCGAAGGCACGAGCCTGGCTTACAGCCTCAACGACGCCGGCGCCAAAAGCCGCCATACGGTGCAGTACTATGAAATCCGCGGCTCACGCTCCATTTATAAAGACGGCTGGAAAGCGGGGTCATTGCATGTCAAAGGACAGGATTTTGAGAAGGACAAATGGGAGCTCTATAATCTGAATGAAGATTTTAATGAAACCAACGACCTGGCCGCATCCAATCCGGCGAAGCTGAAAGAGCTGAAAGCGCTCTTCGACAGCGAGGCTTTGAAATACAATGTGTACCCGCTGAAAGATGGTACCGAGCCATTTACCCTACCCACTGCCTATAACCAGGTGGATAAGGTAGTACTTTATCCGGGCCAATCGACGATCATCGATGTGGCGAGCCCGTTTGCATTGAAACGTTCGTTCTCGATCGCTGCGGACGCTGTGTTGGCCGGTGCGGAAACCGAAGGTGTTCTTCTCTCGCGAGGCGGCGCGGCAGGAGGGCTGAGCTTTTTTATCCAGAATCAGAAACTACATTTTGTGTACGCAGTGGGCGATGGCAACAGATATGCCGTGAGCTCGGCGCCTGCTACCTTACCTGCCGGTAAAGTGGAGTTGAAAGCGAACGTTCTGTATGACCAGAATGGTGGTGGGGTGGTGACTTTGTATGTCAATAATGCGAAAGTCGGAGAAGGGACATTGGCCAAAACTTCTGATGCATTGTATCTGCACGAGGGTGTGAATGTGGGTTTCGATGACCTGACACCGGTAGGGGATACCTACAAAGTGCCTTTTGCATTTACTGGTAAAATCAATAAAGTAACCATCGACCTCGCGCCAGCGCAGCAGGCTGCTCTGGGGACGAAATAAATGGTGTTTGATTCGTTACTATAATGCAAATGCAAAACCTGACCCGCAAAATCCTTCTGGCGATATTCACCATCGCATTACATCCGGCCCTGGCGCAGGACCGCCCGAACATCCTCTGGATCGTCAGCGAGGACAATACCATATTACTCGGCAGTTACGGCGACAAATTCGCCACCACGCCGAACCTGGACCTGTTCGCGACCGGGAGTATCCGATACAAAAATGCATTCTCGACCGCTCCCGTGTGTGCACCCTCGCGGAACACGCTCATTACAGGCATGTACCCGCCTTCGCTCGGAACTGAGCACATGCGCAGCACGTACCCGGCACCCGGATTTGTGAAGTTCTTCCCGAAATACCTGCGTGAGGCCGGCTATTACACGACGAACAATGCCAAGAAGGATTATAACACGCCGGATCAGCCAGATGCCTGGGATGAATCGAGCGGTAAAGCGACATACAAGAACCGGAAGCCGGGCCAGCCGTTTTTTGCGGTATTTAATTTGAATGTATCCCACGAAAGCTCGCTCCACGAGCCGCTCCCGGTGCTGAAACATGACCCTGAAAAAGTGCCGCTGCCGCCTTACCATCCGGCGACGCCCGAACTGAAACACGATTGGGCCCAGTATTACGACAAGCTGGAAGAAATGGACCGGCAGTTCGGGAAGCTCTTGCAGGAGTTGAAAGACGAGGGGTTAGCGGAGAATACGATTGTCTTTTACTATGCCGATAATGGCGGCGTACTGGCCCGCAGCAAGCGTTTTATGTACGAATCGGGCCTGCATGTTCCGCTGATCATCCATTTGCCGCCGAAATATGCGCATCTGGCAAGTCAGCAACAAGGCACCGTATCGGACAGGCTGGTGACGTTCCTCGATTTTGCACCGACGGTGTTGAGTCTGGCGGATATTAAAGTGCCTGACTACATGCAGGGCGGTGCGTTTCTGGGCAAGCAGCAAAAGCCGGAACCGCCATATGCATTTGGTTTTCGCGGAAGAATGGACGAGCGGATCGATATGTCGCGTTCGGTGCGGGACAAGAAGTTTCGGTACATCCGGAATTATTTACCTCACAAAATTTACGGGCAGTACCTGGAATATCTCTGGCGTGCGCCGTCGGTGAAATCGTGGGAAGATCTTTACAAGGCCGGAAAGCTGAATGCGGCACAATCCAAATTCTGGGAGCCGAAACCTGCCGAGGAGCTTTTCGACGTCGATGCCGACCCGCACGACACCCATAACCTGGCTGGCGATCCGCGGTACAAAAAGGAGCTGGACAGGCTGCGGAAGGGCAATGAGCAGTGGATCGGTAGTTACAAAGACGTAGGCTTTATCCCGGAGGCCATCATTTACGAGATTGCGAAAACGACGCCATTATACGATTACGCCCGGAGCGGCCGGTATAATTTCGGCAAGATTGTCGCCATTGCGGACAAGGCTTCGTCGAGAAACCCTGCAAACACCAAGGCGCTGATCGAGGCACTGGCCGACCCCGACCCGTCGGTACGCTATTGGGGAGCTACCGGCCTGACCGTTTTAAAGGCCGCATCAGGCAAAACCGCACTGCAAAAGGCATTGAAAGACCCTGAACCGGCCGTGCGCATCGCCGCCGCCGAGGCGTTGTACGTGACCGGTACAGATAAACCGGGTGCCATAGCTGCATTGACCGATGCATTGAAAAGCGACAACCCCTATGCCCGGCTCCAGGCCCTGAATATCCTGGACCTTACCGGAAAGGATGCCGCGCCGGCCATTGCCGAGGCAGAAAAGATCTCGGCGCAAACGGCGGAAATGTTCGACTATGACATTCGCGCCGCCAAAGTGTTGCTGAACAATTTCAGGAATTCCAAATAAAGTCGATAGCCAAGGCCAGCCACCGAAAGCAGTAATCACTTTAAATCCAGTTTCAATGAAAACTTTCAAACCAATGTGGACATTGGTATGGCTGCTCTTTGCCCATACCGTACTGAATGCACAGACTGCGCCGGACTCCCAGGCCGCTGCAAAACATGACCTCGTTTCTTTCGAAGCGTTCGAAACGCGCCTTGCCAAAGCCGGCAAGAACGCCCAGATCCTCGACGCACGCCTGCCGGAAGAGTACGCACAAAATCACCTGGAAGGTGCGACCAGTTTCAGCGTCGCCAACGAAGCCGATTTCGCAAAAGCCATTGCCAGACTCGACAAAAGCAAACCGACATTCATTTACTCGATCGCCAACGGCCGCAGCGGCAAACTCGCCAGGGATCTCCGCGACCATGGCTTCAAGGATGTTACCGAATTGCCTGGCGGGCTTAGCAAATGGATCGGCATGGGCAAACCCGTCGTGTCCACCGTAGGCCCCGGCCTCTCACTGAGCGATTACCGGGCGTCTTTGAAATCCGACAAACTTGTCCTCGTCGATTTCGGCTCCCGCTATTGCGGTTCCTGCAAACGCCTGGCCCCCATCGTGGATTCCATTAAAAATGAACAGGCTAACTCCTTGAAAGTGATCAATATTGAAGCCTACGAAAACAAGGCGCTTACCCAAGAATTGGGAGTGACTGCATTGCCGACCTTGATTCTTTACCGGGGGAACCAAGTGGTATGGAAGAAGAGCGGCGTCACGCCGAAAGGGGAGATTGAAAGGGTGCTGGCAGAGGCTAATTTGTGAAAGAAAGTGGATAAAATCGACCGACTGCTTCATGGTGGTCGGTCGATTTTGACTAATGCTCGGCCTTAGGCGTCTTTACACAAAGATTCTTTCTCCCACGGAAAGGGTGGTTCAAGCTTTGAAAAATATTCATCGGCTTCTTGGTGTTTTTTATTTAGAAATGGGGAGTTTATTATCGCTTCAAAAATTTTTTCTCGTTCGGCGAGAATGTCCTCGATATTAAACTCCTCACTCCCCATTTTTTGCTTTTCCATGGTCGCGCTCATATGTCCAATGTTATTAAAGTTAGGAAATTATTTAAGCCTTGCCAATATTCGTTCATATTGATTACCAACTGTGTATTCCGCGACCTCGTTATTTTTTGCACCCCAGAAATTACAATTAACTGCTAGTTCGCTCCAATGCGAGTCAATCACCCTTTGGTACAAGATGGTGCGTTGGTTTTTCCCAAGTGCCAAAGACTTGATGTCGGCATATCCTTGAAAAGATAGAGTGGCGCGCGTGTTTTGAGCCATAAACTCCATGGCGATTTGGACTACTGTGGCAATTATCCTGGGCATATCCCCATTCCCGCTCCTGACGGAATGATCGAGAGTCCAGCCATTGGTTGTTTTTCGGGCGTCTCCAAATGCCAGATTATAAATTGGTCTCAAAAAATCAGGAGCAGCATTCGGTAGCGGCTTGATCGAAACGCCTTTCAGAATTTTTCCCCGACTACCCTCGCTAATGAAGAAATAGCCGACACCATCGGCAGTCGTGTAGAAAGTATATGTTTCTCTATCCATATTAGTGTGCTTAAATTAACCCAAAGCACCCTTCTACAAACGGCTATCGATTTCCCTTATCACCAATGATCCTCCGGTACAAAAAACGCCCGTCCAGTATCCTGAACGGGCGTTGCGGAGACGAATGATATTATTTTAGAATATAAACTTCGTGCTCAAAAAATTGGAAGTGTCCTCATGCACGATCTCGTTGATCAACTGCTTGTTGGCGGCGTTCATTTTGAAGGCTACCAGCGAGCGGATGGAGAAGGCGCGGATGGCGTCGGGGACGGAGAGGGTACCTTCCGCGCTGTCTTTGCGGCCTGTGAACGGAAACACGTCCGGGCCGCGCTGGCATTGCGTGTTAATGTTCACGCGGCTTACCTGGTTTACCAGCGGGTCGATGAGTGAGGCTACTTCGTGGGCATTGTTGCTGAAAATACTTACCTGCTGGCCGTGGGTAGATTCGATGAGGAATTCAATGGTTTCTTCCAGGTCGTCGAAGGGCACCACGGGCACGATCGGCCCGAACTGCTCTTCGTGGTAGAGCTTCATCTGGCCGTTCACCGGGTAAACGACGGCCGGGTAGAAGAATGAGCCTTCGGATTTACCGCCGTTTTCATTGACCACTTTCGCACCGTGCGCTTCCGCGTCTGCAATGCAGTCGTTGAGGTATTCAATTTTATTGGTTTCAGGCAGCGGGGTAAGCGATACCCCCTTTTCCCAGGGCATTCCGAATTTCAGTTCGGCAACGGCCGCGCTGAATTTTTCGAGGAATGCATCGGCAACTGTACGGTGCACCCAAATGATTTTCAAAGCCGTACAACGCTGACCATTAAACGATAGCGAGCCGGTGATGATTTCTTTCACCGCAAGATCGAGATCCGCCTCAGGTGTGACAATCGCCGCATTCTTGGCATCCAAGCCGAGCACTGCACGCAGGCGGTTCACTTTCGGGTGGGATTTCTTCAGTTCATTAGCCACTTTGCTGGAACCGATCAGCGTCAGGACGTTGATTTTGCCCGACTGCATGAGCCCCGGAACAATGGTGTTACCGCGACCGTAGATCACATTCACGACACCTTTCGGGAAGCAATCGCGGAAGGCTTCCTGCAATGGGTAATGCAGCAGCGTACCGAATTTAGGCGGTTTGAAAAGCAATGTATTGCCCATGATCAGTGCTGGGATCAGGGTGGTGAAAGTTTCGTTGAGCGGATAGTTGAACGGACCCATGCAAAGCACTACGCCCAGCGGCGAACGCCGCACCTGCGCCGCAATACCGTCGACGATATCGAAGCCGGACGAGACGCGGTCGAGGTTTTTGAGCGAATCGATGGTGGCGTAAATGTATTCAACGGTACGATCGAATTCCTTGACGGAGTCGGCAAATGACTTCCCGATTTCCCACATGATGAGCTTGACGATGATGTCTTTTTTCTCGATCATACGGCCGGTAAACTGCTCTACGCAGTGAATGCGTTCGGCAACGCCCATTGTGGGCCACTCACCGCGGCCGCTGTTGTACGCGGTGACAGCCGCGTCCAGCGCTTCCGCAGCTTCGGTGGCGGTGCATAACGGGTAGCTTCCGATCAGCTTGCGTTCGAGGCCGTTGGCAGTTTGCACGCAGATTGGCGAGTAAACTTCGTGAAACGGCCCGTCCCAGGTCTTCATTTCGCCATTGCAAAGGTACTCGCGCTGGTGGATCAGGGATGGCAGGCTGAACTCCGCAGGAATGTCTTTTTCTTCAACAAAGATGTTCCTTAACGTGGAATTGAAATCCATTGAATCAGATTTTTGTGGATAAGAATTGATTAAAAAAAGCGCACTTGGATTAATGACGAAGTTTTGCAATTATATCCTTATCAACAAGTCGGATTTTGACGAAGTTTTATCTAAACCTGATTTCTTCCCGTCATTTTGAAGAAGCGGGTTATCAGAAAGATCGAGGCCATCGTTAATCCGAGGATCAGACCGAGCCACATGCCCGATGCGCCCATTCCGAAATGGAATGCGAGCGTGTACCCGACCGGGATCCCGATCACCCAATACGCGATACCGATCAGGATCGTTGGTGTTTTCACATCCTTGATACCCCGCAACAGTCCCGCACCGATAGCCTGGGTGGCATCGGAAATCTGGAAAACGGCCGCGAAAAGGAGTAGTAATGCGGCAAGTCCCACCACGTCGGTATTGTTGTTGAATGCGAGGGGCAAGTGGTTGCGCAGTACGCCGAAAGTAATGGCGCAAAGTGTTCCGTAAATCAATGCGGTGATGAGTGTGCTTTTACCGATCACAAAAATCTTCGCCCAGTCGCTGCGCCCGAGTGCATTGCTCACGCGTATCGAACCCGCCTGTGCGAGGCCCATTGAAACCATAAATGTGAAGGAAGCACTGCTCAGCGCGATCTGATGCGCCGCCTGCGCCACCGCGCCCAGGGTACCGATGATAATGCCAGATACCGCAAATGCGCCCGCTTCCATCCCGATCTGCAAGCTGCTGGGTACGCCTATGTGCAGCAGTTCGCGCCATGTCTGCCCTTTGAAATACCATTGGTTGCGGCTAACGGCGATGTATTTTTGAAAAGTTTTGTGCTTCAAAATGACAAACAGCAATGCGAGGAACATCATACTCCTGGTAATGAGCGTCGCCCAGCCTGCGCCTTCCAGTTCGAGGCGCGGGAACCCCCAGTTGCCGTAAATGAGGAGCCAGTTGAGCAAAATATTGACAGGCATACCCGCCAGCGAGAAGATCATCGCGGTACGGGTGTGTTCAAGGCCGTCGGCGAATTGCTTCAAGGTCATGAAGAGCAGCATGGGAATAATGGAAAGGCCCATCAGCCGCATGAACGGGATCGCCAGCTCCACGACCTCCGGGTCCTGCCCAAGGTTACGCAGGTAATCTTTTCCAAAAAGCAATGTGAAGGAAATGACCAGCGCGGTGAGCGTGCAAAGGCAGAAACCGTTGAAAAGATAATGCGACACCTGCTGCGCGTCGCGTCGGCCGTTGGCGAGGGATACCATTTGCGAAACGGAGATCGTCATGCCGATCCCGATCACGAAAGGGATGTTCATCGCATTGATGACGAGTGCGGCCGCGGCCAGCTGTTTGTAGCTGATCGCACCCACCATTGCACTGTCGATAAGGTGGAGGGCCATCTGGGCCAGTTCTCCGATAATGATAGGAAACGCTAATCTTAAAGTTTGTGATGCTTCGCTTTTCATGGCCTGTGTGGATCTGCAAAAAGAGTGCAAAGGTACAAAATTCCGCCGGAGCCGTGGGAAGTTCATTTTAATATATCATTATGGTAGAGTAAAATGGCGGCGGAAACCGGTTTGTATGGGTAACAACTTTTTAAAGTATTTGAGAAAATATTACAACAGGATAATGGCTATCAGGAGCAGTTTGAAGCAGGGCTTTCTTTCAGGGAAGGCGCGTGGTTTTGTGGGGTTTGCATTGATTCTCGGGATGTTGGCAGCGGCGCCGGCTGTGGCGCAGAATAACGGGAAATTGAAGGTTACAGGCAAGATTATCGATGGTGCGAACAATGCGCCGCTCGGTTACGCGAGTATCCGGCTCTTCAAAACAACCGATAGTTCATTCGTGTCCGGCGCGATCACAGACGAGACAGGCGGGTTTGTGGTAGACATCGCGGCCGGTACCTATTATGCATTGTCTGAATTCATTGGATATAAACCCAATTACACAACTAATATAAAAGTGAGTGCGGCCAATTCTCCGCTGAACCTGGGCGTGATTAAGGTGGCGGCTTCCGCCCGGACGCTCGATGAGGTGACCGTGCAGGCGGAGAAGAGTTCCATGGAGTTGACGCTCGATAAAAAGATATTCAATGTAGGGAAAGACCTCGCCAATGCAGGCGGTACGGCTGTCGATATTTTGACCAACGTCCCGTCGGTAGCCGTGGATGTGGAGGGTAATGTGAGTCTGAGGGGGAGCGGAAACGTACGCATTCTGATCGATGGCAAGCCTTCGGGGCTGGTGAGCATCAAGGGCGCCAGCGGGTTGGCGCAGTTGCAGGGCAGTATGATAGAGCGGGTGGAGATCATCACCAATCCATCGGCGCGTTACGAAGCCGAGGGGATGGGCGGCGTGATCAACATTGTGCTGAAAAAAGAACGGAAAGAGGGCATTAACGGCTCGTTCGACATTATTACCGGGCATCCTACCAACTTTGGCGGGGCTGCGAACGTGAACTACCGGAAGAAAAACCTCAACTTTTTTATCAACTACACGATGTCGTACCGCAATACGCCGGGCAGGAATTTTGTGTACCAGGAGCTTTACCGTAACGATTCCACGTTCATTATGGAGCGTGATATGAAGAGCAACCTGAAAGGCATGGCCAACAGCGCGCGCGGGGGGATCGATTATTATTTCAATTCCAAGAATGTCCTCACAGGCGCATATACATGGCGTACAAGCAAAGGCAAGCGGTTTTCGACGCTCAATTACCGCGATTACCTGTCGAGCCTGAACAATATGACGAGCTACACCCGCCGGACGCAGGATGAAACCGAAACGGAGCCGAACTCGGAATATGCATTGACCTACAAAAGGACTTTCAACCGGAAAGGACAGGAGTTCGCCGCCGATGTGCGCTACCTCGACAACTGGGAGGATTCGGACCAGTATTACCATGAGAATGTGTACAAGCCGGATGGCAGCCCGTCGGGCATTCCGCCGTTGTTGCAGCGTGCGGTAAATTATGAAACGGAGAAACAGTTGCTTTTTCAGGTCGATTATGTGCATCCGTTTGCGAAAGACGGCAAGATCGAGGCCGGCGGGCGGAGCAGCTCCCGTGACATGACCAACGACTACACCGTTACCCAGCAAACCAGCGATGGTGGCTGGACCACCTTGCCAGGGCTCACCAATGACTTTCTTTACGAGGAGAATATCAATGCACTCTATGGGATGATCGGTAACAAAACCGGCAGATTCTCCTATCAGGGCGGTGTGCGGGCCGAATGGACCGGTGTTGCCACCACATTAAGGACCACCAATGAAGTCAATGCCCGCAAGTATGCCAATTTGTTTCCCAGCGTCCACGTGACCTATGATTTCGCCAAACAGAATGCATTCCAGCTCAGTTACAGCCGCCGCGTGCGCAGGCCGCAATACAACGACCTCACACCGTTCGCGACTTACAGCGATAACCGCAATTATTGGAGCGGCAACCCCGATCTGAATCCGGAGTTTACCAATGCATTCGAACTCGGGCACATTAAGTACCTGAACAAGGGCTCGCTGACTTCTTCGATCTACTACCGCCACACCAACGGCAAGATCATCAGCATACGTACCGTGCAGGACGACGGAAGTTCCTACACCCGGCCTGAAAACCTGGGAACCGAAGATGCTTACGGCGCCGAATTCACCGGATCTTTTAACCCATACCCATGGTGGAAACTCGACGGCAGCGCGAATTTCTTCCGTGCGATCACGGACGGCACCGGCGTGGATGAGGAATTTCAGAGCGATACTTATAGCTGGTTTGTGCGCGCCATGTCCCGGTTTACGCTTTGGAAAAATACCGATGTGCAGTTGAGAGGTAATTACGAAGCACCACAGCAGACGCCGCAGGGCCGCAGAAAGGCATTGGCGACGCTCGATCTGGCCGCGACACGGGATATTCTGAAAGGGAACGGGACGCTCACTCTTACGGTGGTGGACGTTTTCAATTCCAGGAAATTCAGATCAATTACTGAAGGCGCTAATTTTTACGCCCGCAACAGTTCGCAGGGACGTTTGAGGCAGATTAACCTGACTTTGAACTACCGCTTGCACCAGGCTAAAAAGAAGCCGAAGGAGAGCCTTGAAGGCGATTTTTAATGCAAATTAAATTTAGTTTACGGTTTTTATTCTCTACCTTGTATACTCTTACACTGGGATTGATCGCTACTGTACCTCAATTAGGCTGAATGTATTGAGCAGTGTTTATGTTATTCATGAGTACTTAAATTCGGGTTATGAGCACAAAACCAAAAAAATCTATTTTCCTGGCCGACGACGATGAGGATGATTGCCTGCTGTTTGAGGACGCGCTCAGGGAAGTAAGCACTTCTGCCGAACTGTTGACGGCTAGTGACGGGGTCGAGCTGATTGACCTGATGGAGAAGACAGTACCACCACCGCCAGATGTTATTTTTCTGGATTTAAATATGCCCAGGAAGAATGGTTTCGAATGCCTGGATCTGATCCGCCAAACGAAAGCCTGGGAAGATATACCGGTAGTAATTTTTTCAACCACCGGCCAGGAAGAAATGGTGCGGAAGGTGCATGAAAAAGGCGCCAACTTCTTCATCCGAAAACCAGGGTCGTTTCCCAAGCTGAAACAGGCCATCAAACAAATTCTGGATATTGATTGGACCCAGCATAACTGGACACCGGCACCAGAAAACTTTTATTATCAATATTGACTTCTCTCGACTTGTCCACTTATTTTTGAAAGTATCTTCTTCTTGAAACAGGTGGACAAGTCGAAAAAAAACTATCACCAGACTTCTGAAAACGGGGATCATCACCCCAGCAAGGTGAGCCCTGCATCCGACAGCGCGGCGCTCGACCGCACTGCTGATGACGTATTGCCCGGCAATGCGGTGTCGGCCGGTCCGGTACCCGACAGCGAAAGCAAATTCAGAAACACCGTCAGGCAGGCCCCTGTGGGTATGATCATCATGCGCGGGGAAGATTTCGTGGTCGAAATGGCTAATGATACCTACCTGCACATTGTCGACCGGAATGAGGAACAGCTCGTGGGAAGGTCGCTTTTCGACGGACTTCCCGAGGTACGTGAATACGTGGAGCCTATCCTGCGCAACGTACTGCACACCGGCATTCCCTATCATGGCAATGAATTTGAAGTGATCCTCCGGCGTTTCGGACAGCCCGAGCTTTGCTATTTCAATTTCGTTTACCAGCCGCTATTTGAAGAGGACCCCGAGAATGCTTCGGGCATCATTGCTGTGGCCACCGAGGTTACCGAGCAGGTTTTGTCCAAGCAGGCGCTGCAACGAAGCGAAAACCAGTTTCGCAACCTGGTGACCCAGTCGCAGTTCGCAAAGGCCATTTTTAAAGGACCGGAAATGGTGATCAGCATCGCGAACGAGAGTATGCTCAACATCTGGCGGCGCAGCCTCGACGAGGTGGTAGGAAAAAGGCTTGTCGATGTTTTCCCTGAACTGCGTGGCCAGAAATTCATCGACTTGCTGAATGAAGTTTATCAAAGCGCTAAAATTCACCGCGAAAATGAGGCAATCGCTTACGTAGACGGCCCCGGCGGTTTGAAAAAGCATTACCTGGACTTCCAGTACGCCCCTATACTTGAAATGGACGGCAGTGTCTCGGGCATCATGGTGTCGGTGAGCGACGTTACCGACAAAGTTACCCTGCGGCAGCAGTTCGCGGAGACCGCCGACCGGCTTTCACTGGCGACGGAAGGTACCCGACTTGCGACCTGGGATTTGAATGTCAAGACGAGAGAAATCATCCATTCGAGTAGGCTGGCGGTGATTTTCGGCTACGACGAAACTACCGTGCTGACCCATCAGCAAATGCGGGACCGGTTACACCCGGAGGATCGCAGGGAGATTGTGGAAAAGGCATTTCAGGCTGCGCTCGAAACCGGTGTTTACTATTACGAAGCGAGAATAATCCATCTCGACCAATCCATACACTGGATCCGGACGCAGGGTAAGGTGCTTTTTGACGAGGCCCATGTCCCGCAGCGGATGCTCGGTACGATGATGGACATTACTGATCGAAAAGAATCGGAACTCGCGCTGAAAACCAGCGAAGGAAAGTTCCGGACGCTGGCGGATTCGATGCCGCAGTTTGTGTGGACCGCCGATTTGCAGGGAAATATCACCTATTTCAACCGGTCTATGCTCGATTATTCGGGCTTTACGGCACCGGAGATCCAAAAAGACGGCTGGCTGCCGCTGGTTCACCCCGACGACGTGGCTGAAAGTATCCATGCATGGATCACCTCGGTGAGCGAAGGTACCGAATACCGTTTCCAGCACCGTCTGAAGCGTTCCGACGGCGAGTACCGGTGGTACCAATGCCGGGCTATTCCGCAGCGTAATCCCGGCGGGACGATCGAAATGTGGGTAGGGACCAGCCTCGATGTTCACGACAGCCGCCTGTTTATCGATCAGCTCGAAACGAAAGTGCAGGAGCGGACACAACAATTGCTTGTTGCCAACAATGAGCTCATACGCACGAATATGGAACTCGCGCAATTCGCCTATGTAGCCAGCCACGATTTGCAGGAGCCGCTGCGGAAAATCCAGACATTCGCGACACGCATTCTGGAAACAGAAAGGGATAATCTTTCCGAGCGCGGCAAAGATTACTTCAACCGCATGCAGGCTTCGTCCACACGAATGCAGCAGCTGATCGTCGATTTGCTGGCCTTTTCCCGTGCCAATGTCGCCGAAAAACACCTGGAAAGCACGGACCTGAACATGGTGCTGCAAAATGTGAAGGATCAGCTCAGCGACATTATCCAGGCGGAAAACGCAGTGATCCAGAGCGATGTGCTGCCTGTGAGGGAGGTGATTGTATACCAGTTCGAGCAGCTATTTACAAACCTGATCGCCAATGCGCTCAAATTCATTGGCCCGGACAGGGCGCCGGTGATCGAGATCCGCTCCGGAAAAGTGCCGGGTGCGGCCATACCTATCGCAGGTGCCGACCCTTCCCAGCATTACCAATACATTTCTTTCGCAGACAATGGAATCGGGTTTGATCCTCAATACAAGGACCGCATTTTCCAAGTGTTTCAGAGACTGCACAACCGCTCGGCCTATGAAGGAACGGGCATCGGTCTGGCGATCTGTAAGAAAATCGTCGAGAACCACAAAGGCCTGATCGACGCCGTCGGCAAGCCCGGCATTGGGTCGACGTTTATTATCTACTTACCCGTAGAGTCTTGATTGTCAGTAATGTTTAGCTTTTTGCGGCTGGTGTAGGTAACGGCAATGCCGATGAGTATAATGATTCCGCCGGCGATCATTTGAGCTGTTATCTTTTCGCCGATAAAAATCCAGGCAAAAATTCCTGTTACGACCGCCTGGCTTAAAAGGCTGAGTGAGACGCTCTTGGCGTCCATTTGCTTCATCGCCGCATTGATCGTCAGCCAGCCAATGAGTTGACAAATCAATCCCTGCATCACAAAAACGCCCCAGATAACCGGTTCGAAATGCCAGAGGGGCTGATCGAAAATGAGGCATATGACAAAAAGGTAAATGCTCGACACCGCCATGCTGACCGTCATAAAGCTGACAATATCGATTTTGTTCAAAACTGTTTTGCTGATCAGCATATAGGATGCATACAGGATGCCCGAAAGCATTGCCAGCGCAAATCCGAGATCGAACTTCATCGTTACAAACGTCTCAATACCAATTAGAATGACCATTCCAAAAAGTGCAATGAGCGTTCCGAGCCAAAAGCGCGGGCCGGGTTTATCGGGTAAAAACAGGAATGTTCCTACACCCACCCACACGGGGGAGAGGTTGGTCAGGAGGGTGGCCTGTGTGGCATTGGAATAATGTATCGAAAGGTTCCAGACCGCGATGTCACTTGCAAAAATGATCCCGCAAAGCACGATGGGAAGCCACAGCACGCCGGTGGGTAATGTGAATTTCCTGCGGACCAGCACATAAGGCAATAGGAACAACAGCCCCAGAAGCATCCGGTAAAATGCAGAAGTAACCCCCGATACCGGAGCCCATTTCACCAGCACGGGGAAAATGCTGATGGCGACGATCCCGATGATCAGGTTAATGCGGGCATTTGACATAAATCGGCAGGGCTAATCTTCTGTTTCAATAACTTTCACCCGCCCGATCTCACCTGATTCCAGTCTTACCTTAATGCCATGCGTGTGCACGGGTGCCTTGGTAAGAATATCCTTCACGATGCCTTGGGTCAGTTGCCCGCTGCGCTGGTCTTTTTTGAGCACAATCGAGACGGCGAGGCCTGGTGCAATATTCTTTCTTTCTGTTCCTGATAATGACGACATGCTAAGCGACTTTCGCGGGTTTTATTTTTTGAAGAATTTTGATTTCGTCGATCGAAATGGTGCTGATGAGCTCGAAAAGCCCGTTGATCGTTTTTACGTCTGACAGCATTTTGCGTACCGGGGACTGATCGGCTTTCTCGATGCCGAGCTCTTTGATTTCCTTTTTGCGGTTCGCCAGCAATTCGACCAGGCGCTGGTTCTGCGGCAGCGATTCGCGGGCAATTTCCAAACTGTTGCCGGTTTTACCATCGATAATGTCCATCGCAGCCTGTAATTGCCGGTCAATTTGCCGGGTCATCATCTCAAATTCAACTGAAAATTCCGAATACTCCAGAGTCTGTGCGTAGGTGGACAGCGAGGCAATGTAGGAGGTAAGCATATGGCTTGTGGCCACGAACTGGTGGTACTCCTCCATATTCATCTGCTGGCGTTTAGGTTCGGAGAGCATTTTTTGAAAATTATCCGAAAGGTTCGCCATCGCAATGATCGCATTTTTTCGGAGCAGTTTCAATTCGTTGATATCCAGTTGTTTCCCTGTGAATTTAGCGGCTACGATGTCAAAATACTTCCGGTTGGCATTCAGGGCTTCCTTCATATACTGCTTGATCTGTGAATGCTCCCACACAGGCAGTACGTAGGAGGAAATAATGTAAGCAATCACGGAGCCGATGACGGTATCGATCACCCGGTCCTGCAAAACGTCGGTCACATGCTGCGGGTTCAGGAAATGGAACGACAGGATTACATACAGGGTAATGCTGGTAGATGCAACGAAATAATTGATTTTCAGGAAGCTGTATGCCAAAATCATCGAAACCATCATGAGGATGAACAGCGGCGTCTTGTCGTCGATGAGGTAAAGGAACAGAAACCCCACCACAACCCCGAGAATCGTTCCGCCGATCCTGTGCAGGTTACGCTGCTTGGTAATGCTGAATGCAGGTTTCAGAATCACGGCGATGGTCAGCAATATCCAGTAGCCGTGGCCGACATCAAAAAACAGCGATGTGATGTATCCCGCCAGCAAGCCCAGCGTGACGCGCACCGCATGCCGGAAATGGCTCGATTTAAGCGAGAGGTTATCGAGCAGAATGCGCGGGTGGTAGTCCTGCTTCGGCGTGAAATCCTCCGCATCCACGGTGAGCTTATAGTCGTTGCTGACGTCCGCTTCATATTTGGTAGCCCTGTGCAGCTTTTTCACACGCTCGGTTACGTCCTGCAAGCTGTTCAGGATTTGGCGCAGCATGATGAAATCCTCCATATTGTCGTGGTTCATCTTGTGCTCGCGCATGCGCTCGAACGCACGCTGGCATTTGTTGAAAGCCTCGTCGAGATCATGACGCGGGTGCGAAGCGTAGCCACTTTGCACCGCGAGCCCTATTTGCTGAATTTCCGCCGCAAGCCAGGTAATGTAGGTGCCAAACAACCGGAGTACCTTCGTATGGTCGAATGCGCGGTGCAGGTTGGCGTAATTCTGCTGCGAATTGAGGATCCGTTCGAAAAGATCGATGCTATCGAGGAACATCAGCATCAGTATGCGGCTTTTCGTGGTCGACTCCGTCACGATCTCCCTGGTTTTGAAAAGGATTTCGCGCAGGTTTTCATGGTTTTCGCGGAGGATCACCTGCTGGTGTACCATCCGGTTGAAAAGCTCGTCGTAGTTGGGGTTCGCGAAATAATAGCCGGCTTTGATCGAAAGCAGCTTGCCGAGTTCCACAAAGTTTTCGCCCAGCAGCTGCTGGATGAGCTTGTAGGGCAGCAACTTTTGCAACACCATGAACAATATAAAGTACCAGATCCCGCCTGCTGAAAATATGGCCGCTGTCCGGAACACCATGTCGCCGCTGAGGTGGTCATCAATATTAAATACAAAAACGAGCAGCGAAATAAGCCCGATGCTATTCACGCGGTTGCCGTATACGCCGACCAGCGAGAAAAACATCCCGAATACGATAATTTCAAGAAAAATAATGAAATGAAAATGCCTGAGGTAGCCGGTAATGCAGGCCACGAGAAAGCAGGTAGCAATCGCCACGAGCAGGGCATTCCGCCGCCGGTGGTATGGTCCGGGATTGTCGGTACCGCCGATCAGCAGCGTCCCGAGCGGGAAGGCGATCCATTCGCTTAATATGCCGTAATGATTAAAAATCACGCTAGGGATGATCGTCCCGAGGGTTAGACGTACACCGGTCGACAGGTAATGGCTGGAAATAAATTTTTTAAACTCGTCGAGGTAATTCATGGAATGAAGTCACGGTGTGCTATTGCAATACTACTATTTTAAATTTCGCAACCCAACAAAAGGCGTACCAAAATTTAATACCTGCGGCTGGGCGCTTATCTGTCCGGCCTGGGCTGTTTTTTGTATATTTGGAAGGGATTAGGCGTAGGGGACAGGAGAAAATTTGGAATGTTCCCGTAATTTACGAACCATCACCATCCCGATATAGTTCTATTTTCAATGCTACTTCCACCAAAAGTTTCCTCGTTTTGAGAAAAAGGATTAAACGTAATGCGAGACTGGTCCGTTACGTCGTCTACAAAGAGACTCTGATCGATTTCAAAGATCATTTCTGGACGTTCATCGGTTCATTTCTGGGTATCGGCGTGATTGGCCTGCTCAACGACAAGCAGTTTACCGATTCCGATTCCCTGTTCCTGATCGGTTCTTTCGGCGCCTCGTCGGTGCTCATATATGGAATTGTAAACAGCCCGCTCGCGCAGCCGCGCAACCTCATAGGCGGGCACGTGATATGCGCGATCGTGGGGGTAACCGTCCACAAGATCATCCCCGACCAGGTGTGGCTGTCATCGGCATTCGCAGTTTCTACTTCGATTGTATTGATGCAGGTAACCAAAACCCTGCACCCGCCCGGTGGTGCCACCGCATTGATCGCCAACATCGGTTCCGAGAAGATCAAGGCATTGGGCTACATGTACGTGCTGAGCCCGGTGCTGAGCGGCGTGCTGATATTGCTTTTTGTGGCCGTGATGGTCAATCGCTTTGCCGCGCACCGCAAATACCCAGCCAACAGGAACTGGTATAAAGTGTGGGAGCGCAAGTATTTCACCAGGGTCTGAAAACAAAAATAGCTGCTCTTGCGGGCAGCTATTTTGGGATATAAGCTCTGATATTATTCGTCGTGACCGATTTTCGCGATCGCTTTGTCGATTTCGTAAAGGCCGGTACCATCCTCGCCGATCACATCGAACAGCTCAATCGCGCGGCGTGCATTGTCTTCTTCCTCAATTTGTTCGTTGACAAACCATTGCAGGAAGTTTTCGGTAGCATAATCCTCTTCTTTGCGGGCAGCGGTTACAATGCGGCTGATCGATTGCGTTACCGCGATTTCGCTTTGCAGCGCTGTTTCGAAAACACTCCTGAATGTTGGATACTCCTGTTTTACACCTGAAACTTCGGGAGAAATCGCAGTGCCGCCAACCGTCATCAGGTAGTTGAAGATTTTGAGCATGTGACCGCGCTCTTCGTCGGATTGTTTCAGGAAATAATGGGCGCTGCGTTTGAAACCGTTACGGTCGCACCACGAAGCCATGGCGAGGTATTTGGCAGAAGCCTCTGCTTCCATCTTCACCTGGTTGTTCAAAAGTATCTCTATCTCCTCTTTGAGGGAAGTACGTGCTCTGAGTAAGTCTTTCATGATTTTGCTTGTTTATTCGTGTCTTAACAACTGCAAATATCATGCGAAGTTTCAGGATTCCAAATCGTTTTAGAAATTTGGAACCGGTCTAATATAGTCTGAATGAGTAATTTAGACTAATTCTTGCTCTGTGTAAAGTACCTGGTGGAGCATGGAATTGAGCTCGATCGCGAAGTGTGTACCGTTCACAAGCTCACGCAGTTGGATCACTTCGCAGAGCGTCATTTTGTGGCCGATACTCAGTTGGGGAGCTTCAACGAACTCATAGTCAGATTCGTCCGAGAGGTCGAAAATTTTGCTGTGGATATCAATGCTGTTGATAAACCGGCGGAAATTCAAAAAATCAAGGATCTTAAAAGAGGCTTTGATTTCGCCAAAGTGAAGGATGATACGGGAAGTTAAATCACACTGTACGCTGTAACCTTTCGCGGTACTGAACAATTCATTCTGGGTATTCACTGACAGCAAAAATTTGAATCGTGGAAATTGTTACACAAAGATAAATTCAAACTATTTGCCAAGCAAGTTATTTGTAAACAATCTAATTAAATCAAACTTATCCCTTGCCGTCGACTTAAGTCGACGGCAAGGGATAAGTTTGATTTAATTAATTAGCTGCTTTGGCCCAGTTGTCGCGCAGGGTGGATGTTCTGTTGAAGATCAGTTTTTCAGCGGAGCTATCCGGGTCTTTGGCGAAGTAGCCCTTTCTGAGGAACTGGAAAGATTCGCCTTCCCGGGCTTCCAGTAATGTAGGCTCGGCATAGCCGGTAATAATGTGCAGCGAATCCGGATTGAGGTAATCTTTGAAATCACCGTCTTCCGACGACGGATCTTCCACCGAGAAGAGACGGTCATAGAGGCGCACTTCCACTTCCACGGCGTGTGCAGCCGAAACCCAGTGCAATGTGCCTTTTACATTAATGCCGGTTGTATCCTGTCCGCTTTTGCTGTTTTCGATGTAAGTACAGCGAACTTCGGTGATCTCGCCGTTTTCATCTTTTACAAAATCATCGCATTGGATAATGTAGGCGCCTTTGAGACGTACCATTTTACCAGGTGCGAGGCGGAAATATTTCTTCGAAGGCACTTCCATGAAATCTTCTTTTTCGATGAGAATCTCTCGGGAAAAAGGGATTTCGCGGTTACCGGTCGATATATCTTCGGGGTTGTTTTCGCTGTGGCACATTTCGGTCACGCCTTCGGGGAAGTTGGTGATCACCACTTTCAAAGGATCGAGCACCACCATACGGCGCAATGCCTGCTTGTTCAGATCTTCACGAACGCAGAATTCGAGCAGGCCTACGTCTACCATATTTTCCCGTTTCGCTATGCCGATGCGGTCGCAGAAATCGCGGATAGCGAATGCGGTGTATCCGCGGCGGCGCATTCCGCTGATTGTCGGCATGCGCGGATCATCCCACCCGCTCACATGGCCTTCCTGTACCAGTTGCAGCAGTTTGCGCTTGCTTGTTACCGTGTAATTAAGGTTGCGGCGGGCGAATTCATATTGATGCGAAGTGTAAATGCCCAGTTTTTCAATCAGCCAGTCATATAACTCACGGTGCGGGGCGAATTCCAGCGTACAAATGGAATGCGTAACGGTTTCGATGGCGTCGCTTTGGCCGTGCGCGAAATCGTACATCGGGTAAATACACCATTTGTTTCCCGTGCGGTGGTGATGGGCGTGCTTAATGCGGTAAAGAATCGGGTCGCGCATAAGCATATTAATATGCGCCATATCGATTTTCGCGCGTAGTGTCCGGCTGCCGTCGGGGAACCCGCCATTTTTCATTTGTTCGAAAAGTGCAAGATTTTCCTCCACGCTGCGGTTGCGGTAAGGACTATCTTTCCCCGGCTCGGTAGGCGTGCCTTTGAGGGCCGCAATTTCCTCGGAGGTAGAGTCGTCCACATAAGCCAACCCTTCATGGATCAGCTTGATAGCGTAGCCGTAAAGCGTATCGAAGTAGTCGGAAGCATAGTTTTCATTCTCCCATTCGAAGCCGAGCCAGCGGATGTCATTCTTAATATTTTCAACGTATTCGGTGTCCTCCGTCACCGGATTGGTATCGTCAAACCGCAGATTGGTGTAACCTGGAAATTTCTTGGTCAGCCCGAAATTCAGGCAAATGCTGGTAGCATGCCCAATGTGCAGATAGCCATTGGGTTCGGGTGGAAAGCGAGTAATAATCCGGGTATATTTTCCTGATTGCAGGTCAGCGTCAATAATCTCCTCGATAAAATTCAAGCTTTTCTCTTCTTTTTTCTCTTCCGTAATCATACTAAAATGAAATTTTCCAATTTTCAAAGTTAACCTTCTTCCCGCAAATTCCGCAATCGGCCCGCTGAAATCGTAAATCCACAAGTTTGGCTTAATTTTGCGGCATGCGCTATTTCCTGGAATTCAGTTACCGCGGCACGGCTTACAATGGCTGGCAAAAACAGAACAATGCATTGGGCGTCCAGCAGGTGCTGGAAGAGGCTTTTGCCAAAATACTGAGAATGGCCGTCGAACTTACCGGCAGCAGCCGCACCGATGCGGGTGTACATTCAGAACAACAATTCGCTCATTTTGATTTACCAGAATCGATTGCTGATGCCGATTTGCTGGTTTACAAACTGAATGCATTGATTCCCAAAGATATTGCCGTTCAGCGCATTATTGCAGTGGACGATGAGATCCATTCCAGGTTTGCAGCCACGCACAGAAAGTACGAGTACCGCATCACTTATCAGAAAAATCCATTTTTGACAGACCTCGCCACCCCCATGCGCCGGAACCTGGACGTAGCCCGCATGAACGAGGCGGCGGCATTGCTGCTCATCTATACCGATTTCGAAAGTTTCAGCAAGATCCATACAAATGTCAATAACTTTCGCTGTACCGTTACGGAGTCGCACTGGGTGGAATCGGGCGAAATGCTGGTATTTCATGTCAAAGCAAACCGCTTTCTGAGAGGTATGGTGCGGGCATTGGTGGGCACGATGCTGGAAGTAGGGCGTAACAAGCTTACCGTGAGCGATTTTGAGCAGATCATCCTTTCGCGCAACAGAAAAAATGCCGGAGCGCAGGCCCCGGCAGAAGGTTTGTTCCTGGTGGAAGTCGGTTATCCCCCGACGCTGTTTACCTGACGCTTTCCCGCGTCTGCACATTGTCGACCAGCCTGAAAATTCCAAGCGGGTTTCCGTTTTTCAATTCATCGGGCAGAAGCGCGTCCGGCCAGTTCTGGAACGATTGCGGCCGGACGAACCGCAGGATCGAATGCCTTCCCACCGAAGTAAATTTAGCATCTGCCGTAGCAGGGAATGGGCCGCCATGGTGAATAGAAGGACATACTTCCACGCCGGTAGGCACGCCGTTCATGATAAACCGGCCGGAGATTTTGGCCAGCTGCCGCACGATTCCCGGATAAGCCGTCACCTCAGCCTCTTCGGCGATCAATGTAGCGGTGAGCTGGCCTTTCAAATGGGCAACGGCCTCTTGCAATTCATTCGTGTCCTCGCAAACGACCAATAGCGAAAAGGGCCCGAAAACTTCTTCATGCAATTTGGGATTGGCAATGAAATTTTGGCCGGAGACCAGAGCAATGGAAGCTTCCGCCTGATTTTCACCCTCCGAATGCACGGTTGAAATCGCTAGGGAAGAAACCTCGGGCTGCTCCAAAGTCTCTCCACGCAGTTTGTTATAGTTTTTGCAAATGCCGGCTGTCAGCATAGTCGCCGAAGGAGTATTCATAATTTCGGCTTTGTATGCATTCTGAAAGGTTTCAAGCCCTTCGGTATTTGTAATAAACACCAGACCCGGGTTCGTGCAGAATTGTCCCGCACCCAGGCTCACCGACACAGCCAGGGTTTTTCCAAGTTGGGCTGCATTGTTTTTCAAATATTGAGGTAATACGATAATCGGGTTGACGCTGCCCATTTCGGCAAAGACCGGTATAGGTTCCTCGCGCTCCTGTGCAAGGCGGTAAAGCGCCATTCCGCCCTTGTAGGAACCGGTAAATCCTACCGCTTTGCTGGCCGGATGTTTTACCAGGGCAGTCCCGACTTCAAACCCGTCGTCATACAGCATGGAAAATGTTCCCTCGGGCATGCCCGTGCGTTGTGCCGCGCGCACAACAGCCTGCGCCGTGAGGTCGCTCACACCCGGGTGCGCAGGGTGGGCTTTTACGACCACCGGGTTCCCCGCCGCCAATGCAGGTCCCGAATCGACGCCAGCCACAGAGTAGGCAAGTGGAAAGTTGCTGGAGCCAAACACGATCACCGGCCCGACCGGTACCAGCATCTTGCGGATGTCCGGCTTAGGAACGGGCGTACGATCGGGTAGGGCGGTGTCGATGGATGCTTCAACCCAGGATCCTTCCCGGAGTAGCTCTGCAAATTGCGTCAGTTGGTTAATGGTTCGGGTGCGTTCGCCTTGCAACCGGGCAATGGGTAGTCCGGTTTCCTGGGAAGCACGTTCTAGGAGGTCGTCGCCCAATGCCATGATTTCCTCCGTAATGGCAATTAAAAATGCCGCGCGCCCGGCTGCCGGTACCTGCGAGTAGCTATCGAATGCTTTTTCGGCCAGGGCCATCGTTTGGTCCACTTCCCCGGTCGTAGCGCAATGGAAAGTTTCGGGCAAGTAACTGTCTGTTGCCGGCGCGTAAGCCTTGAAATGTTTTTCGCCTTCCGATGAAAGCGTGTATCCTATGAAGTTTTTGCCTTGAATGGTCGTCATTGTGATGATGTGGAAAAAGAGATTGGCTTAAAAAACAAAAGTTTGTGCCCTCCGGGAACGGCACAAACTTATAATCTTGAAAAAGTAAATTCTTACTGCTCTCGAGGCCGGTTTTAAAGCAGCCGCCCGATGATATCGTCGACCGAAATGCCTTCCGCCTCAGCCTTGAAGTTCCGGATAATGCGGTGACGCAGCACGGGTAATGCCACTGCCTTAACATCTTCGATGTCCGGCGAATACTTGCCTGAAAGCAATGCATTGCATTTCGCGGAGAGGATCAACGCCTGCGATGCCCGCGGGCCAGCTCCCCATTCGAGATAGTCGTTGGTATCTTTGATAGCTAAACTGCCCTGCGGCCGTGTTTTATGCACCAGCTTCACCGCGTATTCGATCACGTGGTCGGTGACAGGCACGCGGCGTACCAGGTGCTGAAAATCGGTGATTTCTTCGGCACTGATCACTTTCTTCACCTCATACCGAACATCTGTGGTCGTGTTTTTGACAATGCTTACTTCCTCTGCGTAAGAAGGATAGTCGAGCTGAATCATGAACATAAAGCGGTCGAGCTGTGCTTCCGGCAGGGGATAGGTACCTTCCTGTTCGATCGGGTTTTGCGTAGCCAGTACGAAAAACGGCCTGTCGAGCGGGTGTTTGGCACCGGCAATGGTCACAGAGTATTCCTGCATCGCCTCCAATAGCGCCGATTGCGTCTTGGGAGGCGTACGGTTGATTTCATCTGCAAGGATAATGTTCGCGAAGATCGGGCCTTTGATGAACTTGAAATTGCGGTTCTGGTCGAGCGTTTCCGAACCGAGAATGTCGGAAGGCATCAGATCGGGCGTAAACTGGATCCGGTTGAAATTCAGGTCGAGCGAGGAAGCGATGGTTTGGATCAGGAGCGTTTTTGCGAGCCCCGGAACGCCTACCAGCAAGCAGTGTCCCTGGCAAAAAATGGCGGTGAGCAGTCTTTTTACCACCTCATCCTGTCCGATAATCACATTCCCGATTTCACTCCGGATTTTATCATAAGCTACTTTCATAGCTTCGGCAGCTTCTACGTCCGATGAATACTTCACGTTCTATTTGGTTAGATTTCCAATCGTTAAAAGCAATGAATACCGCCGTTTTACCGCTACAAATCGTCGGCGTTGGCGGCCAGGCCGAGCACTTTACAATTTCTGTACTCGGGTTCGATGCTGATGTAGACATCTCCCTGCGCTTTTTTAAACCACTCTTCCAGCGCATTGTTCCGCTTGTTGCTCAGCACGATCTGAGCCAGTTTTTCGTAGTCGTCGTGCAGGTTGGCGGTATGCGGCTCCGACTTGCTTTTGTACCAAAGGATGCGCATGGCGCTGCTACCGTCTTCCAAACGATAGGAAACAGGCATACTTAGGTCTCCTACTTTCATGGTATCGATCGCGAAGTAGAGTGCGGGGTCCATGGAAGCATCGAGTGTAAGCTTCGAAGTACCTGTGCTTCTGTCCTGGATAAGGCCTCCCGATTCAGCGGTTTCCTTGTCGTCGGAGTTGTCGAGCGCAGCTTTGGCAAACTTCAGGGTATCGCTTTTAATGAGGGTCCTGAGGCTGTCGAGTGCACGGGTCGCACCTGTCATGTCCGTGCCCTTGTTATAGTCCGGGCGAAGGAGAATGTGCCTTGCGTGGTATTCCGCGCCCCTGGTTTCGAGCAATTTGATGAGGTGAAAACCGAACTGGGATTCCACTACGCCCGACATTTCACCTGGTTTGAGGCCCAAAGCTGCACCTTCAAATTCAGGTACCATTGCACCACGTTTGGCGAAGCCCAGGTCACCACCCACTTTCGCCGAACCTAAATCTTCTGAATAGATCTGCGCCAGCATGGCAAAGTCTTCCCCTTTTTCGGCACGTGCCTTCAGGTCGAGCAGTTGCTGTCTGAGCTTGTCTTTCTGTTCGCGCGTCACCGTTCCCTTTTTGACGATATGGCCCACTTCTACCTCGGAAGGAATGTAAGGCAAGCTGTCTTTTGGAATGGAGTTAAAGAATTTGCGTACGTCTGCCGGTGTAATTTTGACATTACCGGAAATCGTCTGCTGCATTTTCTCAACGATTTTTTGCTCCTTCACTTGCTGGCGAAGCTCGTTTTTGAGGTTTTCAATGCTTTTGCCGTAAGCTTCCACAATGTTCTTTTCCGAACCGAAGCGCTGGATCATGTAATTCATTTTCGCATTCAGCTCACCGTCTACCTGCTTGTCTTCCACGGTCACCGAGTCGATTTCCGCTTTCGCAAGCAGCATTTTGTTGATGATCAGCGATTCCAGCAACTGGCATTTCTCAGGTGCCTGGCGTCCTTCGGCCTTATACTGGTTATACATCTCTTCCAGCTCCGAATTCAGGATGTAATGGTTATCGACCCTGGCGATGATTTTGTCCAGGCTCACTCCCTGCTGACCTTGTCCGTAGCTTATCACGCTGATGAGCAGCATGAAAGCGGCTATCAAATGAGCCCCGATCCATTTATTTACTTTCATATTTTCCTTGTATGCTGATTTGGATTATTGCGGGTTTTATTGAACTAAACTCCTAAAAATGAAACAGATTCGATTTATAAATGCTAAAATACGGCTAACGCTTAATTTTTTCTAATTCCTGTGCATTCACTTTGACAGGGAATTTTTCCTGCAACCGGGCCAGCCACTGCTTTTCCAGTTCTTTCTGATAGTCGTTGATCACGGTTCCACGCGCTTCCGGAAATGTTTTAGGCCTTGCCGGATCGATCTTCGCTACATTGGCCCACAAAAAGCCTCCGTTACTATTGATCATCTGCTCACCGGCCTGCCACTTAAAGCCAGCAAAAAGGGGGTCGGTTTTCGGAAAGTAACCTTCACGGATTGATACCGCACCCGGCGCATTCGCGTTGTAAACCTTTTCTACGTCGCTTTTCGACTGGCTGTAAAACTGAAACGCGACACTGCGGTTACGCTCCGGCTCCGCTGCCTGCCGGAAAGAACCATAGTCTTTTTCTATGATACGCAAAATCGGGATGTTTCGTGCATTTAAATATTTCACAACGTTGCGGGCGCGGGTCGAGGAAAGGATTTCTGGTTCTTCGGCGGAGCGGTAGCCGGCTATTTCGACCACGTAATCCGCATTCTTTTCCATGATAATGTAAAGGTCGTTCAGCGCTTCCAGCTGCTGGTTGCCTATTTCCGCTGAATTTACCGGGAATAGCAGCTCCTTCGATTTCCGTTCCAGTTTGTATGGGCTTGTCGCCAAAGTTTTTTTCACGCTGTTCAAAGTTTGCGTGTCTTTGGCCGCCACGATGGTTGCAAATGCACGCTCAGGGTAGTTGTAGCGCTCCTTGTTCCTTTCATAAAAACTGCGCTGACCGGTAGAATCCGAAAGAGAGCGCTGCCAGACCTGCTCCTCCATGATCTGAGAAAGCAGCACGCCCTCGCGGATTTCGTTCATCAGGCTCCGGAATTCCGGGTTATTTTCTTCCAGGTGCTCTTTTTCATATTCCACGAGCGACTCGGTGAGGTAGTCGTAATAATAACGCCCGAAAACGACTGCCGGCGACGCGTCTTTCGGTCGGGGCGTTTGTTTTCGTTTTACATAATTCAGGAACGATAATGCGTCGTAAGGCCGCTGCTCAATGCGAAACAGGGTGACCGTGGACCAGTCTGCAGAAACCGCGCGCTGGTAGTCCCATTTGCCTGTTCGGAGGGTGCTGTCGGCCAATGCTGCCACCTGCTGCCATGCATCCGCTGCTTCCTGTACGGCATATTTTTCGCGCAGCCGCTTAGCATTGGCCTGCTCGATTACTTTGCCCCGGGAGTCGGTCACCACTTTCTTGCGGAGCGCCGGCGCCATGTTGGCCAATGTTTCGATCGGCCGCTTTTCGATGAGGCGGATAATGTGCCAGCCGTACATTGTCAGCACCGGCTGCGAATAGGATTGCGGTCGTGTAAGTGCAAATGCGGCTTCTTCAATTTCGGGTACCATCTGTCCTGTCCCGAACATGGGAAGCAGCCCGCCGTTTTTTCGTGATTCGCGGTCGTCGGAATATTTGTCAACGACCATATTCCATTCGGCGCCGTTCTGCAATTGCGTATAGGCCTCTTCGATCCGCGCCTTGGCCGATTCTTTCTGAGCTGCCGTTCCGCCGGTATCCACTTTCACCATGATGTGAGCCACCTTCACCATCCCACGGTTGTTCCGGCGGTCGTTCACTTTGATCAGGTGATAGCCGCCTTTCGTCCGGACGGGTTGTGAAATCTTGCCTACCGGCAGGGTATAGGCGGCTGTTTCAATTGGGTAGAGCGTCTGGAATGCCGTGAAATAGCCTAGATCGCCCTTCGTAGTCTTGGCTGCCGGATCTTTCGAAAAGCGGGATGCCATGTCCGCGAAGTCGGAGCCCTCTTCAAGGCGCCCGCGGAGCGAAATGGCAGCGCGGTAGGCTTCGAGCGTGTCTGCTGGTGAAGCGTCTTCCGAAACGCCCACCAGAATGTGTGATGCCCTTACTTCCTGTTTCAGCCGGTTATAGGCTTCATTGGTGAGCTTTTCAACCAATTCCTTATCCACGAGGTGGTTCTTCGCCAGCTGATCACGGTAGGAAGCAATTTCTTCGCGGTAATCGAGTGTGGTGTCTTTGCCTTCCGACCTCGCCTGGAGTACCTTCATTTTAAGGTCGGTATATAGCGGCAGGTATTCTTCGGGGGTCAGTTCCCGCGTGGAGTCGGATGCGAACTTGTTCTTATTGTAAGAATCCTGGTAATCATCGATGGAAAATTGCTCTTTTCCGATTTCAAGCAGCGGCTGGGTTTCGGCTACCACCTGTTTTGGCGGGGCCGAAGTTTTGCATGCGCTGACAAGTGTAATCGTAATGAGACCAATATGAAACTGTATTTTGGACATATTCAGAATTTGTATTAGGCTTTCGCTGCTCAATAAAAACCTCGATAGCGCTCAAATATTGTAAAGCCAGCAAAGTTAGCGGCTTTCTGTTCAGGACAAAAAAATGCATGCGGGTATGTGGTTTGCGAAGTCCACATTTCCCCATCCGGGGGGATAGTTATGGCAAAATTTGCCCACAAAAATACGCCAGAATTTGTAGCCGTTATTTCTCAAAAAGTTTATTAAAAGGTTTTTGTGACTTAATGAGGAATTAGTATTTAAATACCATTAAAAGGCCATTTCAACCCTGATCCGGGTATAGTTTTTTAAGAACTTATTCTACAACGCTTTAACTTGTACAGCATATGGAAGAGAGCAAAGGGAACGAGTTCATTCAGATGATCAGAGCGTTATGGAATGAACAGAAGAAAAGGGAGGTTCTTTACCTGGAAGCATTGAAGAAAGATGGTATGGGTCCGTTCAGACGGTTACTGAGCCAGGGACATGTGAGTGCCGTGCTTTTTCAGAAAGAAATCCGTGCTGTATACGATTACTTCAAATGTTTTCTCAACGATAAGGAGCTGGCGGATCAAAATCAGATCGCGTCGCACACCTCCTTGCAATTGCTCGAAAGCGCAAATGGCAGGGAGGAAGTGGCTTCTTGCCTGAAAAAAATAGAGGCGGCTACGCTTCAACTTTACAAATCGCTGCGTCACTACCTGGACAGAGAACCGGAAACGCTGCGTCTTATGGACGAGCATCTTACCCGTACTTCGGAATTTTACGAAATGCTGTGTAAGCTCGAAACAGGCGGCCAACGCAGCTATGGGCTAACGGCAGCCGCCTGATCCTGCATTGTTCACTACACTTCATACAGTTCAATCGGAAGATCGTCCGGGTCGGCGAAGAATGTGAATTTTTTGCCTGTAAACTCATCAATCCTTACTGGTTCGGGGAAGATTGCCTTGGTATTTAAATAGGCAATGGCTTCTTCCACATTACCCACCTTGAATGCGAGGTGCCTCAGCCCGCATGCCTCCGGGCGTGATACGCGCGCAGGCGGGGACGGGAAGGAAAACAATTCTATTATGTACTGGCCATTCAGCGAAAGATCGAGCTTGTACGAATCCCGCGCTTCACGGAATACTTCCCGGTCGACATGGAACCCTAACACTTCTGTATAAAATTGTTTCGATTTGGGATAATCGGAGCAGATGATGGCGATATGGTGTACGGCTTCGAGTTTCAGCATGGGTAAAATAGTTGAGAATGCCCAAAGATAAGGGCGTGACTCATATCTTGATAAAAATCTTCTTCCTGTACATCCACCGCAGGATAAGCCATTCGACTAGGAGGATCAACGCGCCGCTGACAAGCGAGGCATATCCATCCCCGAAAACGGCGTCATAATGCTGCCCCAAATGGATTTTGAATGAACCGCGTATAAAGCTCCCGAATCCGTCGGCTATCACATAAGCCGCTATCGAATTGGTGCCGATCACGATCAAAGGATAGAACCACGATTTGTTTTCTTTCACGTCTACTACAAAATAGAATGCAGAGAGCAACAGGAATGCGCAGCCGCCGCTGAAAAGTGTCCAGGCCGGTGTCCAGATTCGTTTAACGATCGGGTTAATGCCTGTGAAATGGAATGCCAATGCGAGAACGAGAAGTGCAATGGCTGTGATCAGGTAGCGTTTCAGTAGTAATGTGGACGATACTGCCGATTTAAGCCATTTTCCGGCGATCAGGCCCAATGTCATGGTGCCTAATGTGGGGATAAAGCTCAATGTGCTATACCCGCCGCCATTGAACTCGAATGGTTTTTCGCGGGGAAACAGGTTCAGGAACCAGCGATCGAATGCCCAGGCAGCGTTGGTGTTTTTGTTCCAGTGTGCGGCAAAACCTTTGAGATGATGCTCCCAATCGGCAGTGGTACCGGTTTGCGACCAGTCGAAATCAGGGCCGGGGAGCGGGTAGGCGGCAAAAAAGGCCGCATAACCTATTAGTATGACACCCAGAGCACCCCATTGAACCTTCTCCGAAGCAAATCCCAACGCAAAAAGTATCGGATAGCCGAGACCGATTTGTGTTAAGGTGTCTTCAAATGTAAAGTTGGTTTGCTCGGAGTGCATGGAGCGCAAGAAAATACCCAGGAGTATCAGGATCAGCGACCGACGGATCGTATGCATCCACATGATCGAAACCGACTCGTTCTTGCTTGCACGGCTGGCCATCGAATAGGGGAGCGCTACGCCTACGAGAAATGAAAATGAAGGCTGGATCAAGTCGTGCAACGAGCATCCCACCCACCGAACGTGACTTTGGTGGAAATCCAGGAAAGCCCAGAATGCACTGTCGGGAAATGCTTCGGCAACACGGCCCAGACGCAGCACTTCTGCCATCATCAGGAACATGACAAATCCACGGTAGGCGTCGACCGACGAAACACGTTGAGGCGGCAGGGTAGTCGTTTCTTTCAAAACAGGTTGGTTTAGGGAATGTTTACAGGCAATACTGGCAAATAGCCGGAAAGGGTTATATCCACAAAGAAAAAACCCCGCAGGATTTACCTGCGGGGTTTTTAGAGCTATAAGAATGATTATCCGTTATACATTCATTTTTTTGAGCTCTTTCACGGCATGATCTGCCGCCCGAGCTGTCATCGCCATATACGTAAGCGACGGGTTCACGCAGGAAGCGGAGGTCATGAAGGCGCCATCGGTAACATATACGTTTTCTGCGCCCCAAACCTGGTTGTGCTTGTTAAGAACCGATGTTTTAGGATCGTTACCCATCCGTGCCGTACCCATTTCATGGATACCGATACCCGGGTGTTTCGATTCGTCGTTGTATGGCGTTACGTTTTTCAGACCGGCCGCTTCGAGCATTTCAGCTGCATCGTTCATCATGTCCTGACGCATTTTGCGCTCGTTTTCACCGTAAGCTGCGTCGAAAACGACTACCGGGAGCCCCCATTTGTCTTTTTCGGTGGCGTGCAGCGTGAAGCGGTTCTTTTCGTCGGGGATCATTTCACCGAAGCCGCCGATGTTCATGCTCCATCCGCCCGGCTGAGAAATTTCCTTTTTGAAATCGGCACCGAAACCGTCGGTCCCTACGCCACGGCCCCAGCTGTCGCGGCTCGCGCCACCCTGGTAACCGAACCCGCGCACGTAGTCGCGCTTGTCGTTACCCCAGTTACGGTAACGCGGGATGTAGATACCATTGGCACGGCGTCCGAAATAGTATTTGTCTTCAAAACCTTCCACCTCACCTCTTGCACCAACCGCGAGGTGGTGGTCCATGATGTTGCGCCCAAGCTGGTCGCTGTCGTTACCCAATCCGTTCGGGAAGCGTTTCGATTTGGAGTTCATCATAATGGATGCAGAAGCGATTGCCGATGCATTCAGGAAGATGATTTTAGCAAAATATTCCTTTGTTTCGAGTGTATTCTGGTTGATTACCCGCACACCGGTTGCTTTGTTCAGCTTATCGTCGAAAATGACTTCGGAAACGATCGAGTCGGGGAGCAATGTAAGGTTGCCGGTTTTTTGCGCCGCCGGTAGCGTAGCCGCCTGCGTACTGAAATAGCCTCCATAAGGGCATCCGCGCATACACATGTTGCGGAACTGGCAAGCCGCGCGACCGAGTTCTGTATGGATTGCCTGCGGCTGCGTAAGGTGCGCAGCACGGCCCATAATGATGTGGCGGCCTGCGAATTTCTTCTCCACTTCGCCTTTTACATGTTTTTCAACGCAGTTCATCTGCATGGGAGGCAGGTAGTTACCGTCGGGAAGCACGTCAAGGCCGTCTTTGGCGCCGCTGATACCCGCGAATTTCTCCACGTAGTCATACCATGGAGCAATGTCGGCATAACGGATCGGCCAGTCCACGCCGATACCTTCTTTCCCGTTCGCCTCAAAATCTACCGGGTTGAGGCGGTAGCTCTGGCGGCCCCACAGAAGCGAGCGTCCGCCCACGTGGTATGCACGTATCCAGTCGAACTTCCGTGTTTCCAGGTAAGGGTTCTCTTTGTCGTTTTCGAAGAGGTAGCGGTGCTCTTCATTGGCGGTGTAGCCGGTGCGGATCCCAGCCCAGTATTCTTCCTTGGCCACAGTGGTAACCCGGCCGCGGTGTTCCAGCTCCCACGGAGCAAGGGTAGCAGTTTTATAGTCTACGATGTGCTTGATATCTCTTCCTCTTTCGAGCATGAGTACTTTCAAACCCTTTTCGGTCAATTCTTTTGCAGCCCATCCGCCGCTAATGCCCGAACCAACTACGATGGCGTCGTAAGTGGCTTGTTTTGTTGCTTTTATGTTCAGATTCATGATGAATACGCTTCAAAAATTTTTAAAAATGTTCAGGAATTACATTGCCCAGCTTTTCTGACCCGGTTTCAGATCGATGCAGCCGTCGTAACGGCCCGGAACAGCAACATATTCCAGCGCCTGGGTGGCACCCGGTTCGGATGTGAAGTAGCCCAGCAGCGTCAGTTCCTTCATCAGGCGGAAGAATGGCACACCGGCATCGGTGTATTCTTTTCCTGCTTCGGTATATTTTTTCTTTTCTTCACCTGCCTTCGCGAGCTCGTCTTTCGCATCGGCCTCCATTTCTTTAAGGATTTTGGTCTGCTCTTCGGGTTTTGCTTTCAGAAAATCCTTTTTCTCCAACTCCGCCAAACCCTTGTTAAAGCTTTCCTGGTCCTTTGCCGCATAACAGTCTTTCAGCATCATTTCAATAAACTCGCCCACTTTCGCATCTTTTGCGCCCGGGGTATCTGTCTTTGGAATGATAATTTCAGCCACTTCCGAAACCAGTGCCTTGCGGTCCGTGGAGAACGGGAAAGTCATTGCTGAAGCAGTTTCCGTGGAAGACTTACAGCCTTCCAGAAAAGCCAGCATGGTGGGCGCGGAAAGTGTACCACCCATTAACAGTGCCACACGACCAAGGGCATCACGTCTTTTCATCTGATATACTTAATATAGGTTAACAATCCAAAGTGTAATTCTGCATTCGATAAATGCAATTTTGAACAGCCTGCTAATTTATGAAATATTCTGACTCATAAGTTGGTTAGAATGATTCTATATAGGCCCTACGGCGCTATAAGGCTATTTATTAGGTTACTTGGAGGGATTAAATTTATATTAAAAATGTAACCGGCTGGTTATGCCTGCCCGGTGATTCCAACGATTCACAGAACCATTAAATTGCAACCACGGATATCGGAATTGTCGAAACGGCCCATGACGTAAAAGGTGCCGTGCTTCTCTCCGAACCGCCCCAGGTCCTGGGTCTCGATAAACGAACAGGTGTCGAGGTTGGCCAGGTCTACTACATTGATTCCCCCGGTTTTGGATGAGCCCAGGTTATGGTCGCTGATCGCAAATGGGTCATTGATGTCGCGCAGCAGAACGCGCATGGAATGTCCGGGCGTAAATAGCCCCTCCCCATGGGAGTAACCTTGCGAAAGCAGTTCCGTCATGCCGTATTCGGAGTGGATCGCCGGCACCCCGAAACTCCCGGTGAGGATATCGTGCACCTCTTCCCTGAGCAGCTCTTGACGCCGGCCCTTCATCCCGCCGGTATCCATCACGGTGAGATGTTCAATGTCCCGCATAAAGGACAGGTCGAAATTGCTTTCGGCCAGATCCAGCAATGCGAATGTAACGCCCAGCAGCAGAACGCCCCTGCCATCCCTGTTTTCGGCAATATGGCGGAGCCTTTGCAGCAATTCAGCCGTGTTATTGAGGTAAAACCCGGAGTACTCCGATTCGCTCTCTTCAATAAAGTGCTGCATCATATACACGAGCGAAGAATTGTTTCGTTCAAGGTAAGACGGTAGCAGCGCCAGGATATGAAAGCGGTTCAGATCGCTGTAGCTATGCTGAAAAATGCGGTATGAAATGGCTTTATAGAGCGGCTCGTCGTAAAGATGGTGGTGACTGGTAGCTTGGCCGGTTGTCCCGCTGCTCTGAAAAATAACAGGCGCGTCGGAATAATGCCGCGTAGCGACGCGATGATTCTTAAAAAACTGGATGGGAAGGAAAGGAACCTGCGTCAACGCATGGATAGCCGAAGGGTCGATGCCCAGATGCCGGATGTATTCCTTGTAAACGGGATTGTATTCGGCCTGAAAACGGAATACCCTGAGCGCAAGCGGCTCGAAATCGGCTGGTTCGACAGTGACGATCCGTTCTCTTAATCCGGCCCTTATTTCGGCAATCGATTTATTGTTTTGCAGTTCCAATCCGCTTACTTTCGTAGATACTAAAAGCAAAGTTAAAAATAGAACTCATATGAAGCTGCAAGTTTCCTTGTTCATACTATTGGCAGTTGTGACGGCAGGTTGTGTCGATATTCCCGATTTCAGTGATACCCCGGTTATTTACTATAATGGCATATCGCAAGATACGCAGGTCGACAGTGTGAACGGTGTCCCGACGGGGGAAACAGAGATTGTGAGCATTACGATTGATTTCGAGGATGGTGACGGCGACCTCGGCGCTACCAATGAAGAAGTTCAGGATACGCTCGTTTTTACCAAGCAATATAAGAATGTGCCGGGCTGGAATGTCGAAGGGAACTACGAATTGGTAACCATGATCAAACAGAAAAACGGTTCCTGGTCGGAGCAAATCCTGGACGGCGATAAATTCAAATTTTTCCCGAGGTTGAAACTGGACGGGAAAGCGGGCCCGATCAAAGGGAAGCTCGATTTAAATGCCCGTTTCCGGAAGTCGCGCAGTACGGTGCCTACGACTGTAATGTTCAAAGTACGCATTATCGACCGCGCATTCCGGTTCAGCAACCAGATCAAAACGGATTCCATTACCGTTCCACTCCTGCCATAGCAGTTAAGCTTATTCGACAATATCGGCATTCAGGGTGATCCTGAATGTCGTTCCCTTTCCTACCTCCGACGTTTTTACGAATAACTTGCCGGCGTGGTAGTTTTCGATGATCCGCTTTGCCAATGTAAGGCCTAGTCCCCATCCGCGTTTCTTGGTACTGAACCCGGGGTTGAAAATCTTGCTGATCTGTGCCTTGGTCATACCCTTTCCGGTATCGGCAATGTCGATCCATATCTCCTTCGCACGCGGGGGCGCCTGCAGTGTGACGTGGATTTCGCCCACGCCGCTCATCGCATCCACTGCATTCTTACAGATATTCTCGATCACCCATTCGAACAGGTTTTTGTTGATCAATGCAGTTTGCTCGTCTGCCAGCTGGTTGTGGACTTCAAATTTCACTTTGGAAGAAACCCGTTTTTCCAGGTAATTGACGAAGTTGGTCACGATTTCAGCGATAGGTTCCTGGCGCAAGGTGGGGATGGATCCGATATTCGAAAAGCGCGTAGTGATCATTTCCAGCCGTATGACATCCTTTTCAATTTCCTCGGCAATGGAGGGGTCAATGGACGGGTCGCTGCGGAAATACTCCACCCAGGCCATCAGGGACGATAACGGGGTGCCCAGCTGGTGGGCTGTTTCCTTGGCCAGACCTACCCACACCCGGTTTTGCTCGGCCTTACGCGCCGAACTGAATGCAAGATAGGCCAGGTAGCCGATCAGCAGCATCACCGAAAGCTGCAAAAAGGGGTAGTAGCGAAGCTGCGTGAGCAGGAAGGAGTTGCTGTAGTAGATTTTCCCCGAACGCCCTTTGCCGAGTTCTACCGGGATAGGGGGATGTTCCAGTTTCATTTCCTCCAATTTTTCCTGAATGATGCGCTCGCGTTCCTGCCGACTGGCCTTGGCGGGGAACTTGATATTTTTGTTCGGGTTCGGAAGATTGTTTTCGTCGACGTAAATGGCGGGGATCTGGTAAAAATTCACCGCATCCTCAATAACCTGGTAAATCACATTGAAGTTTTCGTCAAGCGGGCTGTTGACGACGTAGCGCAAGCCCTCCGCATACAACTGAACCTCTCTTTCCTCACGTTCTTCCAGCTCCTCCACCAGCTTATCCGTATAAAACAACGAGCCGATGCTCAGGATGAGCAGGATGATCCCGATCACGTATTTGTAAAAGCTTTTCTGGTCGTAGGTATCCATCAGTGACCGGCGCAGGCGCTGGCTGTTCAGGATGGCTACGGGGTGCAGCTTGAAACGTGGTTTTTGCTTTGGGGTTTCGCTGATCATTCCGGGCGGGGCACAATCTGCCCGATGTTAATGTTATAGTTTACAAATAACGCAAATAATTTAAGCTTAGTGGCTTCGCCACCGTTTTTCATCACCGTCACCAATCAGTTTGGGACATGACAAAAATCATGTTTTCGAGGCTTTCGCAAGGTGAAATTTGTATGACTTATGACAGTTTTATTTAAATGCTTTCTAAATAAGTGAACGGTCATAGTTCCACATTCATATTATGATTTTTGTACAGTATTTTTGTGAATCGAATTAGACCAAGTGATGTATAACCAGTTCAAATCAGTCAGTTTATCACATCGGAATGCTCCTCTTGCTATCAGGGAACAGCTTGCATTGAATGAGGCGGAAGCAAAGAGCATGATGCTTCGTCTGAAAGATTTTTTCGATATCTCCGACGTACTTGCCGTTTCTACCTGCAACCGCACCGAAATATATTATTCTGCCGCCAACGATCTTAACGAAGACATTATCAAGCTTTTACTGATCGAAAAAGGGGTTGAGGATGTGGAAGCATTCAAAGCTTACTTCGAGCAGTTCTCGGAGGGCGACGCGGCGGTGCAGCACCTTTTCCATGTAGCGACCGGCTTGCAATCGCAGGTGGTAGGGGATATGCAGATTCCGAATCAGATCAAACATGCATACCAGTGGTCGGCCGACCTGAATATGGCCGGGCCGTTCCTGCACCGTTTGCTTCACACCATATTTTTTGCCAACAAACGCGTAGCGCAGGAGACATTCTTCCGCGATGGCGCTGCTTCCGTTTCCTATGCGGCCGTAGAGTTGCTCGAAGGCCTCATGCCGAACCCGAGGATCCTCGTGGTAGGATTGGGCGAGATCGGAACGGATGTTTGCCGCAACCTTGCGCAGAATACCAAGGCGGAGGTAACGCTGGTGAACAGGACCCGCAGCAAAGCAGAGGCGCTGGGCGCAGAGCTGGGTTTCCGGGTGGCGGATTTTGCTGACATTGAGTCCGAAATTTCCAATGCCGACATTATCGTATCATCCATCCAGCGCGAAGAGCCATTCTTCACGAAGGAAATGATGGTACGCCTTCGCGGTATGTCGTTTAAATATTTTATCGATCTCTCGGTACCGCGCAGCGTATCGCCGGAAGTAGAAGAAGTCCCGGGCGTTATGCTCTACACCATTGACTCGATCCGTTCCAAAGCAGACGAGGCATTGCAGCGCCGGTTGGATTCTGTCCCGCACGTGGAGGAGATTATCAGCGAGGCAGTCGTCGAATTCAACGATTGGTCCCGCGAGATGATCGTATCACCGACGATCCAGAAGCTGAAAGGTGCACTGGAACAGATCCGCAAGGAAGAATTGGGACGGTTTACCAAAAACCTGACCGACTCGGAGCTGGAAAAGGTGGAACGCATTACCACCAGCATGATGCAGAAAATTCTGAAACTGCCGGTGCTCCAACTGAAAGCAGCTTGTAAAAGAGGAGAAGCCGAAACGCTGATCGACGTGCTGAACGACTTGTTCAATCTGGAAAAAGAGAAAGAAAGCCATTAATATCACATAGACCTCTTCCAATATCGTACTCCCTGGCCTGGCCAGGGAGTTTTTTTGTGCACAAAAAAAGAGAGGGGGGCATTTGCCACCCTCTCTATGTATTACCTTACCCTCCACAATAATTAATTGTATCTTGAAATCCTTCCACCTGAGGCACTTGGCGCCGGTGTTCCGGATTGATCGTTCATCACCATGTAAGCACATACGATGGTGCGATCACTTTAGATCACGGACCCGAAAAAAAATTTATTTTTTTTAATCCTGGTCGCGGCTCATGGTTTCAAGCATCTTGTCGAGGTTCAGGCTTCGTGCCGAAGCATTGAAAATCTGCCTGTAAACGCCATTTTGCTCATATAAATCCTCATGTTTGCCGGACTCGACGATCTGTCCTTTTTTCATGACATAGATCTGATCTGAGTCCAGAATCTGCGCGAGGCTATGGGAGATAATGACGACCGTGCGGTTTTTCTTGATGGCGTCAAGACTGTTTTTGATCTGCTCCGTCGCAATGGCATCGAGGCTGGCGGTAGGTTCGTCGAGGAAAATAATGGGTGGGTTTTTGAGAAAGAGCCGCGCAATGGCAATGCGCTGTTGCTGGCCCCCGGAAAGCAGCTGCGCATCCGTTTCGTATCCGGCCGGCAGTTCCATGATCTGCTCGTGCAGGTAAGCGCTTCCCGACGCTTCCACAAGCTCGTCCCAGGTGGCATCCGGCTTTCCATATCGGATGTTCTCGGCAATGGAGCCTTTGAAAATGTGGTTTTTCTGCAACACCATTCCAATCGCGTTACGCAGGGAAGACAGGTCGTAAGATTCCAGCGGACGGCCGTCGAGCATGATCTCGCCGGCATTCTGTGCATAAAAGCCGACGAGCAGGTTGATCAGCGTACTTTTGCCGGCTCCCGAAAGTCCCACCAATGCGGTTGTTTGTCCCGGTTTGATCTCCATATCGATGCCCGATAATGCTTTGGTGCCGTTCGGGTAGGCGAACGACACATTCCGGAGTTGGTAATGGCCCTGGAACTGCGCTTCCACGGTTTTCCCGCTGGTTTCCACAGAATCGTTCGCGTCCAGGATATCAAAGAACCCTTCCGAATAGGTAAGTGCGTCGTTCATCTCGTCATAAATGCGGTGAAGCTGCCGAATGGGGGCCGATACGTTGTTGAACAAGAGAATATGAAACATGATAGCGCCGATCGACATTTGCTGATCGAGTACGAGGTAAGCGGTCAGAATGATGATCAGTACCACGCCGATTTGTTCAATGAAGCTCTTGATACCGTCGTAAGTGAAGTTGGTTTTGCGTGTTTTGAGCTGTGAATCCATCAGCTCCATTTGTAGCCCATATTGTTTTTCGCCTTCCAGCTTTTCGCGCACGAAGGATTTGATCACAATGACCGATTCGATGAGGTTGATGAGGCCGTTGCTCTTATTTTCACGCTGCCGTTTCAATTTTCGGCGGACACCCTGCAGTTCGCCTGCCTGCTTGTAGCTGATCCAGAAATAGATGGGCAAAATGGCCAGTGCAATGCAGCCCACATAGAAATTGGCGGAGAACATGATCCCTAGCGCCACCACCGCATTCGCGAAAAGCGGCAAAATGTCGATGAAGAAATTCTGGATCAGCTTCGTAAGGCTCTCCACACCCCGGTCGATGCGGGTTTGCAGTTTACCTTTCTGGTTCTCGTTATCGCTGAAAAACGCGAGGTTATAGGTGAGAATGCGATTGACGGCATTCTGTGCAAGATCACTGGAAACTTTGATCCGGATCTTTTCACCGAAATAGCGCTGCCCGAATACAATGAACGTGTTTACTATCTCCTTGACGAACAGTATCGCGGTGATCTGAAGCAGCAGCTCCTTGCCTTGCAGGATACCCCAATGCTTGTCGAGCATTGATTGTACCGTGTCGACGGTGTAGCGAAGGACCCACGGGTTTACCTGGGCCGTAACGGCCCCCAGCAAGGTAAGGAATAGTGCAAATGCGATTTGCCGTTGGTAAGGCTGTACGAAAGGTCGGAGTCTTTGAAAGATTTGCCAGATATTCATGCAGGGTCAACACGAAATCCGGCAAAATGATTTGAATATCCGTCGCTTACGACCTCTTGGGTTTCGTGCCTGATCGTTTGATAGGCCGCCCGTACTTGGCCATTTTCTCCTTCGCATGATCGCGGCGAACATTAACTTTCTGGTTTTTAGCCTTCTTTTCATGAAATGCCGGGCCTACATCTTCCCGTTTCGGCCGTTTCAGCTCGATGTTTTTCATGAAAACTTTCGGCTCCTCGTCGGGTATGAGGATTTCGGAGATTTTCAAATCTTCCGGAAGCGGCAGAATGGGTATCTGATAGTCCATCAACTCCTCAATCTGCTCCTGGAATGGTTTTTCGCGCTCGGTAATGAATGAAATGGCAATCCCTTTCTGATCGGCCCTTCCCGTACGTCCGATCCGGTGAATGTAGTTTTCAGGGATTTCGGGAATATCGAAATTGAATACATGCGAAACTTCCGCGACGTCGAGCCCGCGGGCAATAATGTCGGTGGCGATCAGGACACGGTACTCGCCGGCATGGAACGCCCTGACCGTGTTGAAACGGTGGTTCTGGTCCTTATTCGAATGGATCACACCGATTTTATTCATGTAACCCAGTTCCAGCTGACCGTATAGCAGGTCGGCCAGCTTTTTGGTAGCTACGAAAATCAGCACCTTGTTCATTTCCTCGTGCCGGTCGAGCAAAAGGTCCAGCAGGTTTACTTTGCTATAAAAATTAGGGACATAATAGGCCTGCTGCTCTATGTTATCCAACGGTGTTCCGACGGGGGCCGCTTCAATGCGAACCGGATCATTGAAATACGTCTTCATCAGCGCTTCAACTTCCTGGGTAATGGTAGCCGAGAAAAGCAGGTTTTGACGGCGCTGCGGCAGCATGTCGAGTATGTTCTTCAACTGCGGACGAAAACCGAGGTTCAGCATTTCATCCACTTCGTCGATCACCAGTTTTTTGATGTTTTTGGTTTTCAACGAGCCATTCAATGCCAGGTCATACAGCCTTCCCGGCGTGGCAACCACCACGTCGGCGCCTTCATGAAGCTCCGCCATTTGTACTTTGATATTCCCGCCGCCGTACACGCCAACGGCCTGCAGCGTGGTATAGGCTGCCAGTTTCCGGACTTCTTCCACTACCTGCACCACCAACTCGCGTGTAGGTACGAGCACCAGCAGTTGCGGTAAGCGGTCTTTCGCATATTCAATTTGCCGGAGTGTCGGTAACAGGTAGGCGAAAGTTTTTCCGGTACCGGTTTGTGCAATCCCGCACACATCCTTGCCGGACATCATCACAGAGAAAACCTTGTGCTGGATGGTGGTAGGGGTTGTATATCCCGCTTCCGAAAGTGCCCTGAGAAGCGGTTTGGTGAGATTTAAATCTTCAAAAGTCATGTTGCAGTTCATAAAAGACTACAAAGGTACAGCTAATCCCCCTGAACGCATTGCTATTTTACAATCTGATCAGCACTTTGGACTGCACGTAGGATGCCCGGGTGCTGGGATCGAGAAAACGGAAATCGAGGATACGACGGGGATATTCCTCACAGCTGCCAAGGATTTTCAGGTCGGGGCGGATGGCTTTAAACTCGCCCAGGAGATTTTGATGGGTGTAAACGAGGCAGTTTTTCATACCTACGAGTTTTCCAAAATCATCGATTTCGGTAACCTGAGCGCCCGCATAAAAGCGGAGGCTGTAAGGCGTGCCGGCCTGATAGCTAAAGAGCCGGTCATGTCCGGCGCCATTTGCCCTTGCAACAATGCCAAGCTTGGCCGGTGCCTGGTATTCGTAAATGTTGGGATAGAAATAGGTGGTAAGCACGATATTGGCCCCGATCGCAAACACCACACATCCTACTATGAGCTTGTTTTTAACGGATGAAAAGAAAATGAGCCAGGTGAGGACACTGAGGAGCGCCATAAAATGCACCAGTCCGTAATAATTGTCGGCCGGAAATGTGAACCATACCAGGCAGAACAGCAGCGCGAGGGCCGCGTAGGCCGCTACCGCATGCACATACGCGAGCAGGCCCGAGAAAGTTTCGGGGGCACCGTCGAGCCGGCGGGTAATGTACAGCGCGGTAACCACCGATGCCACCGGATAGGCCATGTAGATGTCAAACGTAGCTCTGAGCGGGTTTACGTAGCTGAAAATAAAAGGCATAACGATCGCCATCAGGCTGATCAGTTCGTGCCTCTGAATGGTATCCTGATCGGGAAAAAAGAGTCGTTGGACGAGATCGATCATGCCCAGGATGAAGAAGATAGTCCATGGGGAAAAAGTGACGAAAAGGGTGAGCAACGGATCCGTAGGCCATTGGCTGGCGCTATCGGGGAATGTATTTTTCACCAGCAGCAGTCCTGCAACACCCAGGAGTGAAAGCAGCAGGCTGAGGATATTTTTATGCTCGATGTAAGCATTGATCTGCCATAATGCAAAAATAAAGCAGGCTGCCAGGTAGCTGGAATCGCCCAATTCATTATTTACGAGGAAAGTGGCTTGCGAAGTAGCGAGGATTAGCACGGCGAGCACTGCCGGCTCTTTTCCCGCGTGTATCCTCGTCAGGCGATAAGTGCAGAAAAGCGAGAAAATAAGGGCGAGGAAGCCGGGAAGGTGTAGCGATAGCTGGTTAATCCCGAAAAGTCGCATTGCGCTGACCGACAACGAGATGATAGGCGTCGCTATCCCTGTTTCTTCCGGCTGTCGGCCGGTTTTTACCATTTCGGCGGAAATGGCGGCTATTTGGGCGGATAAATCCTCGGGAATAAGCATCAGCCAGCCGACCAGCCAGAGCAGCACAGCTGTTCCCAGGCCCCATTTCGTAATTTTCAACAAATCCTTGTGAAGCATAGGCCGTGTGCATTAACCTCATCCGGTTGCAAAAATAAAGAAGGGCACTCAAAACTGGATGCCCTTCTACTCACGAATTATAGTGTGTCAGCGCGTACGTAGTCTTCCGGTATTCTTATTGTAGGTTCCGAGCGGGAAGCTAAGGCCTACATTAATACCCCAGTTGTTGTTTCTGACCTTGGCATTGTCGAGCCTGGTGACGTCGAGTAGTCCGACACCGTAGCGGGCATCAAAGTTCAGCCAGATCTTTTCCTGCAAACGGTAATTCAATCCTGCACCAAATGTTAAGCCCAAATCAAACGGGGCATAAATGCGGTTGTTGGAATCGCCGTTGATGTTGTTGCCATTTTTGTCCCTTGCGCCAACCAGGAAATTAAGGTTGGGGCCGAGGAAAATTTTGGGGCGAAGGCGGTCTCCATAGCGTCCGAAGAAGAAGGTGGCGAGCAATGGAGCCTGGATGTAGTTCAGGTTAATTTCGTCGGTTTTGTTGTTGGTCTGTGCGCCAAGCTGTGTGAAGAGCAGCTGACCACTGAAACCAAAGCCTGATTCCGAGCTGTAATTGTAAAAACCGCCAATGGTCAATCCGGGTTTCCAGTCGGTATTGGAAACATCACCACGGAAATTCGCAATCGACAATCCTACCAGCGGACCTATGGAAACGTTTTCCTGAGCTTGTGCCTGCGAGCTACATAGTGCGATAGCGAGCAGAAGAATAATGCAATTTTTCATTGAAATATGAGTTTGGGTGCGTTGTCGTTAGCAATCATAAATTATATGCCAACAGTGCGCATAGCAGGCGATTTTGCTTAACCAGCTTAGCACTAGCCCCAAGTACTGCGATATTTATAAAATTACATTTGAATTCATGGTGAATATCGTGGAAAAACGTCTACGCATTGTATACGTTTCCCGCATGAATCACCCGTTTGGCGTCAATCTTCGCCGTCTTCTTCCGGTTGATCCGGGATCTGGAACGGTTTAAGGTAGGCTTTGAGCTGTGAAGGGACAAGCCAATGCTTGTAGACTTTTCTGATATTTTTGATCTCAGCTTTCAGTTCATTGATATTCGTGTTGAATTTTGCTATCACCGTCACCTGCGAATTCGCATGCTGATAGGGAAGGCCGCAGATAGCTGAAATCTTCTGCTGAATGGAAACCTTTTGCAGGTCCAGCTCCTCCACCTGCTGTCTCAGGATTTTATTGTAGTAGCTCAGCTGGTTCTTGTTGAGGTTTTCGAGGCCTGTTCGGTCGATCTGTTCGAGCTCCATCTGAAGTTTCAGGAGGTCCAGCAGGTTATTGGCCTGGTAGGCTGTGGTAATGCGCTGCATGGTCTCGGTTTTGCGCTGTTTTTCGGCTTCATCGGTCTCCCGGTCCGGGTGGAAGGTCTTGACGAGCTCCATATACACGCTTCGTACCGACTTGGTGGTTTTCAATTGCTGGGCTTCACGGGTGCGCTGGTCCACGCGCTGCTCCCGTCGTTCCGCCTTAATGCGCTGCTGTTCTTCTTCCGAAAGTTCATGGAACGAAACCTCGGGCTCCGGCTCATAGACGCTTTCGAGCAGGAATGCTGGATCTTTAATGCGTGTGCTGTCGCGAATGCGCTCTTCTTCCAGCAGCACGTCGATATTCACAGGGCTGTATTTATTGAATATGGCTTTCAGCTCGTTGAGCCCATGATTTTTAACCAGATCGTAGGCGTTTTCAGTGATCAGAAATGCCAGCTTAGTTTGATAAGCTTTCCGGAAGTGCTCGGCTTCGTAGGCGCGGTCCCAAAGGTTGACAATGTCCGCGCGGCAGCCCTGGTATTCGCGCACGAGCGGATCCAGGTCCGAAGGCATGCGGCGAAGCATTTCGTCATAGGCTTGTTGCAGATCGGCGATCTGGCGGTCGAGCGCCTCGATGGTCTCTGAAAGCGTATTGAATTCTTTTTGTTTCTTGTTGAGCGGCTTGTCAAGCCCGGGAATATGCAGAATGGCGGTGTCGGTCATAGTCGGTAAACAGTGCGCACTGGATCACAGGTTCAGTTCCTGGTAAGAAATCAGCACAATGGCGACTATCGCGATCGCGAGGCCCCATTTGTTCAGGGTATTGAGGCGCTCCTTGTACAGCACCCAGGCGGCGAGCGCCGAAACGAGCATGGTCAGGATATTGTAGATCGGAAATACATAGGCGGCACTGTTGCCGAATGCTGCCAGTGCGAGCAGTAGGAAATAAAGAGACAGAAAATTGGGAATTCCCAGCAACAAACCTCCCGCTACGCTCCGCATCCGCAGCCTGTGCCCGTGCGCGATGATCCGGTAAACGAGCACCGAAGTGCCGATCACCACCGCGCCAAAACAGGCGATGATCATGAAAACGGTGATTTGCCCGGCGGGATAGTATTTGGATGATAGGAAATTGATCAGCGTGTTATTCGTGCCGCTGGCGAAGAATGTGAGCACGGGGAAAATCCACAATGCCTGGGAGGCCGTCGGTGCGGTACCGGCCGTGTCGGACGCTTTCGGCGAGCGCTGGATGGCGCCTAATGCGAGCGCCACGAGTGCAAGCATCAGCCCGAGGTAATTCAGCGCGGTGAAATCCTTGTTGTTATTCCTGAAAACAAACAACCCGAAAAGCACCGGAATTACCAGCGACATATTTCCTGCGAGCGACGTGGCCGAGACACTTACTTTTTGTGCAGTAAGCCCGATGAGCATGAATGCAACGACAAACATCGCCCCGAGTGCCATGGTGAGAAGGGTCCCTTCCGGATTCCACTGGACCTGTGTAAACACACGCAGATCCGGCGTCAGTATCAGGCCGGTGGCTACACAGGAATAATAGTTAAACACCACCGCATGGAAAGAATCCACTTGATAGCGCGGATAAGCGCGCATGATCAGGTAGAGCATGACCGTGAATACAACCGCTAGCAGAAAAAACAGCATGGTACAGCGGCTTACCGCCCGGTGAGGATTTGGTCGATCACGCGCGGGTAATGCGCATATTCGAGGGCATGCACCTTACGCGCAACGTCCTCGGCAGTGTCTCCGGGGGCCACGTCGCATTTTGCCTGGAAAATAATGTCGCCCTCGTCGTAATCTTCGTTGACGTAGTGGATGGTAATGCCCGATTCGGTTTCACCGGCATTGACCACGGCCTCGTGTACAAAATGCCCATACATGCCTTTACCGCCGTATTTCGGCAGCAGCGCAGGGTGAATGTTGATCATTTTATTGGGAAACGACTCGACAAGTACCGGGGGTACGAGCATCATGAAACCGGCCAATACCACGAGATCAATGCCTTCATTTTGCAGGATCTGCGGGATTTTTCCGGTATGGTAAAAGGTTTTCCGGTCGAAGAATACCACCGGTACCTGCAATTTAAGTGCCCTTTTGATCACTCCGGCCATGGGGTTATTGGTGAAAATCAGCGAAACATCCACGTCGTGGCGGTCTGCAAAATGCTCGCAGATTTTTTCGGCATTGGAACCCGAACCGGAGGCAAAAATGGCAATTCTCTTCATTATTAAGCGTAGTTGAAATATGATAGATAATAAGTATCCTCAAAAAAATATCCTGGCAAAATTATAAAAGAACGGCTTGCTGACGAACCGCAAGCCGTTCTTTCGGGAAATGTTAATATTGACTTGCCGGAAATCAATAAATTTTGGCCAGTTCGCTATACCCCATCAGTTTTCCCTTGCGGTAAGTTTCGGTTTTCAGGTCCCAGATAACGCCGGGGGCACGATAGGAGGTAGTTTGCATTTCCATTTTTACCGGAAAGCCCATCACCATTTCCATGTTCATATCCGAATTGATTTTGTAAACATCGTAACTGCCAGCGGGAATCGTGAGCTTTTCCTGGCCCGCTACCGTGCGGTTCTTGATAAGCATATTGAAAGACACCGGCATTGGCCCCGACTTTCCTTCCCCTTTGACCGACGCATCCTTCAATTTATCACCCACCGAGAGTTTCGAGGGGATTTCGATATTGTCATAGGTAAACTTCATTTCCATATTCTGAAATGATTTGAGCTGTTCCTGGCTGATAAGCGAAGCCGCGTCGATCGTCAGCACGTTCCCGTCGCATTTCATCTGGTAAGTGTTTTTCAGCTCCGATTTACCTTTCGTATTGAACGATTCCATGTCGATCGTCACCACCGTATTACTGCCTTCCTTTGCTACTTTGGCAATTTTGTAGGTGAGCTTCCCGATCGCTTTTCCTTTGCCGTCGTAGTTGTTCATTTCAAATCCGCCTCCTTCTTTAAATGCAAATCCGGCACATTCCTGGGCAACCGCCCTCATACCAAGCATCATGATGAAAGCGATGCTCCATAGAATTAACTTTTTCATGTTTGTAGATCGATTTAGTTTGGGGTGATCAAATATAACTTTTCAGTCGGTTAATCAAGCGGCTTGAAGTGTTAAATTAACGAGTGCATCAGGCCCAGATCATGGTGATCAATCCGAGCAGCATAATGATTTTGCAAAGGCTGCTGATTTCCCTGAAGTCACGACGCGTATCGGCCTGGTAAAGGCGCAGCACCAGCAATGCGATGGGGATCAGGAGCAGCAGGAAGAGGAGGGCGAGCAAGTTGTTCTGTAAAGCCCTCGCCATCACAAACAGGGTGAGCACGAACGTGATGATGACCGAATACAGGAATGTTTTGGTTCGGCGGATGCCCCAGATGATCGGCAGGGTACGGCAGCCGTGCGCTTCGTCACCACGGATGTCTTCCATATCCTTCACCACTTCGCGGATGAGCGAAATAAAGAATGAAAAGACTGCGTAAATAAAAACCAGGTGCCTGTTGGCCGGGTAATGCACCGTGAGAATGAGTAATGTGAGCCCCGTCAGCAGCGAAACGATGAAGTTTCCGATGAATGGCAGCCGCTTGTAGCGCTCGGAGTAGAACCAGAGCAGCGTGATCGAAAATACATTGATAACGAAAATGTACGGACTGACCACCAGCCCGAGCACCGCCCCGACGACATTCAGTACCTGGTGTGCGCCAATGGCCCAGCGCCTTTTCAGGTAGCGGCCCACCACCACTTTCTCCGGCTTGTTGACGATGTCGATCTTGACGTCGAAATAATCGTTGATAATGTAACCCGCAGCGGCAATGCAAACTGTTGAAAGTGAGAGTACGAACATATGCGGATCAGCCACGATCGACTTCCATTCATGCCGGGGGCCGATGAGCAGGATACGCGTGAGGTATTGTGTGAGGGCCACAATGACAAGATTGGTCATGCGCACAAGACGCGCACTCCCGGTGACATAATCCCATGTTGTGATCTTGGGTCTGGCCGACACATTCATGAAGTTTTACGCTGGAAAAAGAAGGTTTAGGCAATAAAATTATTCATTTTATCCCATTAACGACAATTATTCACTTCTTTATCCATTTGTGGGATAAAAATCCCGCATTTGTTGTTAGCTACTTTGAACCGGCGTCCGGACGGCTGTTTATCCGGATTTTCAACCTTTTGCTGACCTAATATGAAAATTGGTATCGTATGCTATCCTACCTTCGGAGGAAGCGGTGTGGTAGCTACCGAGCTTGGGAAAGCGCTTGCGAAAGCGGGCCACCAGGTTCATTTCATTACCTATTCCCAGCCCCAACGGCTGGATTTTTTTAATGAGAACCTTTACTATCATGAAGTAAATATACCTGCGTACCCATTGTTCCAGTACCCGCCGTACGAGTCGGCACTGTCGAGCGAAATGGTACACGTTGCTGCCAATGCAGGGCTTGATTTGCTTCACGTACATTATGCGATCCCGCACGCGTCGTCGGCGTACCTGGCGAAACAGATACTGGCCGCGCAGGGCATTCACATTCCGGTGATCACCACATTGCACGGCACGGACATTACCCTGGTTGGGAAAGACCCGTCCTACGAACCGGTTGTAACGTTCAGTATCAACCAGTCGGATGGCATTACTGCCGTATCCGACTCGCTTAAAAAAGATACTTACGATCATTTCAAGATTACCAAGGATATTGAGGTGATCCCCAACTTCATCGATCTGGATCGTTTCAGCCGTCAGAAAAAAGACCATTTCAAGCTCGCTATTTGTCCTAATAACGAAAAGCTGGTCGTTCATACCTCCAATTTCAGGAAAGTGAAGCGGATCGACGATGTGATCATGATCTTCGAAAAGCTGCGCAAGCTGCTGCCGAGCAAGCTGCTCCTCGTAGGCGACGGTCCCGACCGCATGCGCATCGAGCGCCTGTGCAAGGACCTCGATATGCTCTCGGACGTCCGTTTCCTGGGCAAACTCGACGCGATAGAAGAGGTCCTTTCCGTAGCTGACCTGTTTTTGATGCCGTCCGAGTCGGAGAGTTTCGGACTGGCGGCGCTGGAAGCGCTGGCCTGCGAAGTGCCTATTATTACTTCGAATGCCGGCGGCTTACCCGAGCTGAACGTGCATGGCGTAACAGGTTTTCTGAGCGACGTGGGCGATGTAGAGGATATGGTGAAGCACGCGGCGTTCATTCTCGACGATGCCAACCTGCCCACCTTTAAAGCCAATGCGTTGGCACGGGCACGGGAATTTGATGTGGCGAAGATATTGCCGCATTATGAAGCCTACTATGAGCGTGTGGTAGAGAACAGCAAAGCGGTGGATCTGGCATAAGCAACCGTTGGTAAACGGATAGCGCCGCTCAGTTCCCGGTTTCGTCTTTCATGCGGTTTTACTTATATTCGTGTGCTAATTATGTTAGGTTTACGTTATTGATAGAGGTAAAAAACATTGTTGAAAGATGAAATGGGTATTTAATATATTATTCCTTTTAGTAATTCTGATCGCATTCGTGCCGCTTTTCCGGCGTTTCCTTTTCCACCTGCTGGTGGGCAGGCAGCTGATCAAGCAGCAAGAGAAAGCATACCGCGCACAGCAGCAGGCCGAGCGCGCCCGCACCAAGCCGGGAGGCATCCGGGTCGACAGCACCTCGCCGAACAGCAGCGAATCATCCAGGTTCAAAGGCGGCGACTATGTGGATTACGAGGAGGTGAAATAGAAGCAGTTTTTTTGAAATGCCATAAAAAGAGGAAGCCCGGGGATAATCCGGGCTTCCTGCATTATAAACCTGTTTTTACCGGCTCAGGTAGAGATTTCTTTCGCCGTAGATTTTTTGGAAGAACTCGTCTTCGAGGTCTTTGATAAAGTAGATCGCCTCCCCGGTCGATTTCATTTCAGGGCCGAGCTCCTTGTTCACGTTCGGGAATTTGTTGAACGAGAATACCGGGATCTTGATCGCCCATCCCTCTTTCACCGGTTTAAAGTTGAAATCCTTCACCTTTTTATCGCCCAGCATCAGCTTGGTCGCATAGTTTACGTAAGGCTCCTGGTAGGCCTTGCAAATGAACGGCACGGTGCGGGATGCGCGAGGGTTCGCTTCGATCACGTACACGACGCCGTCTTTCACCGCGAACTGTACGTTGATCAGCCCCTTCACATTCATCGCCAGCGCGATTTTGCGGGTATGCTCTTCGATCTGACGGATTTCGTCCGCTGTGAGGTCGAATGGCGGCAACGCTGCGTGAGAGTCGCCTGAGTGGATACCGGCAGGCTCGATGTGCTCCATTACACCGATGATGTAAGCGTCTTCGCCGTCGCAGATTGCATCGGCTTCTGCTTCCAGTGCGCCTTCAAGGAAGTGGTCAAGCAGGATGTTGTTGTCCGGAATGTCGTGCAGGATTTTCACTACATGCTGTTCCAGCTCTTTCTCGTTGATCACGATCTTCATGCTTTGTCCACCCAACACGTAGCTTGGACGAACCAGCAATGGGAAGCCCAGCGTGCGCGAGAGTTCGACGGCCTTGTCGGAATCTCTTACGGTCCCGAATTTCGGATAAGGAATACCCAGCTCTTCGAGCAATGACGAGAACCGTCCGCGGTCCTCGGCCCAGTCGAGTGAGTGGAAGTCGGTGCCGATGATTTTCACGCCGTATTTTTCCAGCTTTTCGGCCATTTTCAGGGCAGTCTGACCACCGAGCTGAACAATCACACCCTCCGGTTTCTCATGCTCGATAATGTCGAAAACGTGCTCCCAGAACACCGGTTCGAAGTATAGTTTGTCTGAGATATCCGGGTCGGTCGAAACGGTTTCAGGGTTACAGTTCACCATGATCGTTTCATAACCCGCTTCTTTCGCTGCCAATACACCGTGTACGCAAGAGTAGTCGAACTCGATACCCTGGCCGATACGGTTAGGACCTGAGCCGAGTACAATCACTTTCTTACGGTCGCTCACGATCGACTCGTTGTCAGGGAATTCCTGCGAAGTGTTGAAAGTAGAGTAGTAGTAAGGTGTTTTAGCTTCGAATTCAGCCGCGCAGGTATCTACACATTTGTATACACGCTTGATACCCAGATCTTTCCGGCGATCGTATACTTTGCTTTCTTTTGTGCCAAGCAAATGGGCGATCTGGCGGTCGGCGTAGCCTTTCTGTTTTGCCGTCAGAAGCAATTCTTTCGGCAGGTCTTCCAGGTCGAATTTCTCAATCTGGTGTTCCAGTTCGATCAGTTCTTCGATCTGGCGAAGGAACCACGCATCTATTTTAGTCAGGTTCTGGATCGTTTTGAACGACAAACCTATTTTGAATGCATCATAAATATGGAAGAGGCGGTCCCAGCTCGGATGTTGCAGGCTTTGCTTGATCGCCTCCTGGTCGCGGAGCTCGCGGCCGTCGGCACCAAGGCCATTGCGGCGGATTTCCAGCGACTGACAAGCCTTCTGCAATGCTTCCTGGAAGTTGCGGCCGATACCCATTGCTTCACCCACCGATTTCATTTGAAGTCCCAGTGAGCGATCGGCGCCTTTGAACTTATCGAAATTCCAGCGCGGAACTTTTACGATCACGTAGTCGATCGAAGGTTCGAAGAATGCGGAAGTGCTGCCGGTGATCGGGTTGATCAGCTCGTCGAGGTCGTAACCGATCGCCATTTTGGCTGCAATTTTCGCGATAGGGTAGCCGGTCGCTTTCGAAGCGAGTGCCGATGAGCGCGATACACGCGGGTTGATTTCGATCGCGATGATCTTGTCGTCCGCAGGGTTCACCGAGAACTGAACATTACATCCACCCGCAAACTTGCCGATACCATTCATCATTTTGATGGCCAGGTCGCGCATTTGCTGGTACAATGTGTCGGGAAGTGTCATCGCGGGAGCTACCGTGATACTATCTCCGGTATGCACACCCATCGGATCGAAGTTCTCGATCGAACAGATGATGATGAAGTTACCCTTGCTGTCGCGAAGCAATTCGAGCTCGTATTCTTTCCAGCCCATTACGCTTTGCTCCACCAGTACTTCATGCACGGGCGAGGCGTGGAGGCCGTAGTTGAGTGCTTTGTCGAAATCTTCTTCTTTTTCAACAAATCCACCGCCCGTTCCGCCGAGGGTGAATGAGGGGCGGATCACCAGCGGGAAGCCGATCTCCTGTGCGATCTCTTTTCCTTCGAGGAAAGAGCGGGCTGTGCGGCCCTGGCACACGTTAACACCCAATTCGAGCATTTTCAAACGGAATTTCTCCCGGTCCTCGGTGGTTTCAATCGCTTTGATATCCACCCCGATGATCTCTACATCATACTTTTTCCAGATACCTGCTTTATCGCAATCGATTGCCAGGTTCAGCGCCGTTTGGCCTCCCATGGTAGGGAGTACCGCATCGATGGGCCTGCCCATCGCCTTGTGTTTTTCCAGAATTTCAACGATGTACTTCTTTTCCAGCGGCAACAGGTACACATGATCTGCACTGATGGGGTCAGTCATGATTGTTGCAGGATTGGAGTTGATCAGAACTACCTCAATCCCTTCTTCGCGTAGTGAACGGGCTGCCTGAGAGCCGGAGTAGTCAAACTCGCACGCCTGACCGATGACGATGGGACCTGAACCGATAATCAGAACGGAATTGATATTCGTATTTTTGGGCACAGTAAATGGTAATTTGTAGAAATGAAGGAAATACTTGAACAACTTTTGGCAGTTGCCTGACGATTGAGAGCAGGGGTACGTCCAAAAATTCCACAAAGTTAATCCTCATATCCGAAAAAGGACAGGAAGTACACCGAAATAAGTGTAAATTTTTAAAATTGAGCCATTAAATGGTTGTTGTACAGCTACTTATGTGGCAATTTTGTCAGCTACTGAAACGGCGCAATAGCGGGAGCGGAGATGTCAAAGTCGCGCAGACGCAGCGGAACATTGCCCGAAGCCGCGAACCGGGTAGGTGAGGAGAGTTCGGGGATATTGACGTAATATCCGAAGCGGACTTGCAATGTATTGAAGGTAAGATTTTCATTCCGGAGCCTCAGGCCGAGCCCGTACCCCTGGTACAAGGGGCTTTTCCAAAGGTGCGGCACGCCGTTGACCAGTCCGAAATCGGCGAATACAAAATAGGCGATCCGGAAGCCCAAAAGGCTTTTGTCGGAAAAAAACACAGTTTCGGTTCCAATGGTGAGCTTCTTGGTCCCAATCAGCCGGTCGTTGTTAATGCCCCGGATACCCCGGTCGCCGCTGATATTGAGGTAATCAAGCGGGTCGCGGTTGATGCCTTTGGCAAAGCGCACATTGACGAACTGCCGGAAGAAGCTGTACCGGAAGGGGATCAGGTTGCTGATGTAAGTGACTTCCCCGTTGATGACGCCCTGTTGCGCAGTACCGTTTTTGGAATAACTGCCCAGGTTGGCCAGCCCATAAAAATAGCCCAGGTTATGGGGCAGGTATTTGCCCGTAGCAAACTGAATGCCGCCGTAGCCGCGTGCCCCGAACTCGGTGTTCTCGCGCCCGATCGTGAGCGCGAAAAGACTACCGACGGGCACGTCCTCCGTCCGCCCGAAGCCGTAGATCAAAACATCGCGCTTGTAGTTCCGGTTTGAAAAACCCAGGCTCAGCAGCGTTGCGGTGCGGTTCCAGTAATTCTTGTTCAGGTTCGGGGCTACTTCGGGGCGCTCGTCGTAGTTGTATTTGTTGTGCCTGAATGCGGTTACGATCCGGGAATTCTGGGCCAGCTTGCTGCCTGCGAAGGGAAATTTAAACGCCCGCCCGATCCAGAAATCGTAGTACTTGTAGTCGGTCAGCAGCAATGTCACGGAATCTTTGGATTCGAGTTCCCGCTTCACTTGCCTGGTATTGTAATGGCCCACTTCCAGCGCGCCCGCATATTTGGTTTCTGTGGTAATAAACCGGCGGTTGAAACGGATGGATTGCTCCTGAAGATCGCGCTCAAAAATCAGGCTGGCCTGGGCGGTGATGAAGGTTTTACCTATATAGGGAACCGTGTAAATGGCCCGGAACTGAAATTTTCGTACAGAATCTTTTGAATCCCAGCGGATGGCCGTTCGCTGGGAATGCGTCGTTCCCCTGACGTTGATGTTTTCAAGCCCGATACCAAATTTATTGAAGGAACTAAAACTACCCGAAAAGTTGAGCGACCAGGCATCCTGTATCAACACCATGACGTCGGCCATCCAGGTTACATCTTTCCGCGGTATGACAATGATACGCGCATCGACGAACATCCGGTTGGAGCGCAGCAGGCGCTCGGTGTCTTTCAGGACGTGCGCCTGAATGTCGTCGCCTTCCGAAAACAGCAGGAATGACTTCCGTATAATGCCCTCCCGCGTGTTGGTATGGACACTTTTGCTCAAAAATCTTTCGAGCTGATTGCCTTTGCGGGTCGTGTCATAAACCGATTCGCCGAGGATATTGAGCTGGCGGATGTAAATTTTCCGGATCACCATACCTTCGTAGGGCGTAAACGGGTTAGTCTCGATCTCCTTGACCTCCTTCACCTTTCCCTGGTTGTATACGTCCCTGAACAGCAGCCGGTAAACCGCCCGTGAGAACTTGGTTTTCGACATCCGGGCTTTGAGGTTGGTGTAGCGGATACTGTCGCGGCTGTGCATTTCCAGGCTGTCGGGGTTTTGTGCCGACGCGCAAAAGGAAAGCATCAGAAACAACAGCAAATATCTACACATGGGGCTATCCGGATTCCAAATCAACTGTTTCTAAACGCAAACGCACCGATACGAGGTATAACTTACTGGCTATTCACCTCGATCAGCGCCTTGGCCGTCTTTTCCGTATCACTTGGTGGCGGGGAATTTTTGGTGGCGAACTTGCCATTGGGCCGGATAATGGAGAATGTCGCATAGTCGAGCGGATTGAGGCGGAACAGCAGGTCCATGGCCTGGTTGTCGTTCAGCGACATGTGAATGCCTTTCAGCCTGTGCCTCACTATATATTGCCGCAGCAGCGCGTCCGATATCATGTAATCATCGGTGGAAAGGTGCACGAAGAGAAATACGACATCGTCAGGCAGCCTGGCTTGTAATGCAGGAATGAAATCCAGTTCTTCGCGGCTCTTGACGTCCTCGATATTCCATTTGACAATGTAAATCGTTTTTCCTTTCAGGCCGTCCACGATCCCATTGAACCAGGAAGTTCCCCGGTCGTTGGATGCCGTGAGATAGTAGCCCGGCAATGCTTCTACAGGTGCCGTCCGCACATTTTTGAAATCGACCAGCTTACGGATATTCGCGCTGTCCTTCACTTCCAGCTGAACAATCTCGTCCAGCGATTGCTTGAACTGCGGGATGCCCGTGCGGGATTGAATGTGTTTGTTGAGCAGCAGTTGCTGCGGATAGGTGTATTTATAAAGATTTTTGGCCAGGTAGCGCACTTTCAGGAACTCGGTGGCCGTGCTATCGAAGAGGTCGCCGTAAATGCGGCTTTCACGCTCGTAGTTGAACAGCAGGTTGAGTACCAATTCATTGCGGGCGAAGAGCTTATTCATGAAATCCAGCTCTCCCTTTTCGGCAAGGCCATTTTCGCTGATCTGGTTAAGGTGCTGGCGGTCGTCTGCCGAGAGGTTTTTCGAATTATCGCGGATCAGGGCAGCCATGAGTTTTACCGGAAGGGAGTTGGTACGGCTCGGGTTATCGAATTTTTTACCTTCTACCAGTTGGTCGGCATAGTTACCGAACCGGTTGGCCCAAATCACCCGCTGGCCGGTAAGCGGCGCTTTATCCAGCCGTTTCAGGCTGTCGAGCAATGCCTTGCTTACCTGGTACTGATTGCCCATTGCGTGTTCATACAAAATCTGCAACTGCTCCTCATCCGTTACCGATTTCACCCAGTTGTATAAAACAGGCGACGCTACGGTATTCTGGGTGGCTGCCTTTACGGAGCCAAGCCGCAACTCTCCACGGCTTTCGGCGATAAAGCGTGCATCCGAAGGGCTTTTTTCCCAGAATGATTTGAAAAATTCAGTACCCAATGTGCGGCTGCTGTTCAACCGCTGATTTTCGGCGGCGAGGTACAAAGGATATTGATTGTTGGCATCCGCATTGGCACCGGCAAAATAGAACAGTTTTTTAGCCTTTCCGATAGAATCGCCATTAAAAGTGATTTCGACCGTTCCCGGCGATCCGAGAAATGTCGTGAACGCCTTCCCGCCATAATCCATGTAGATTTCCTCCTGCGGGAACAGCATCGGCAGCGACACGCGAAAAGTGCCGTCGGCCTGTAAATCGGCCTGTTTGCTCAGCTCCGACTGGGGTTGCAGGATATTATTGCGGGAAAAAGTAATAAAGGGGGCCTGGCGGTAAAGCCTGCCATTCAGGTTATTGATCCTCCCTTTAATAATAAGGGAATCGGTGACTGCGAATGCTGAATGCAAAAAGCCAAGAAAGAGGGCTGTGAGTATGATGAAGCGCATGCGGGTGATCATTAGAATTTAGTAACGAAAAATAGCGAGGCTTTTTTATGCTACCAAATATGCGCGTTTTTTTGCCGGAATGCACGGGCGTATGTGTTAAACCCTGTCCGGGTCATTGGACGGTTCCAAAGCCTTGCCGTCTTCATAGCGAACGTGGATGCCGTGGTACCTTTCCTGGGCATCATAATCTTTGCGAAGCGGGTGGCCTTCCCAGTCTTCGGGAAGCAGGATTCGCCGGAGATCGGGATGACCTTCGAAGGTGATACCCATCAGGTCATAGGCCTCACGCTCATGCCAGTCGGCGGTACGCCATATGTGGCTCACGGTGGGAACGGAAGGCAATGCGGCTCCGGAGGTATTTCTTGGGAAAACGGTTTTCAGGGTCAGGTCCAGGCCGTAGGGGATGGAAGTGAGGTTGTAGATCAGCTCCATTGTATCGGCAGTGGCACCGTTATCAATGGCGGTAATGCAGGCCAGGTAATCGAAATACAGCCTTTCGTCTTCATGCAAAAACCGGCAGACAGCCGCAATTCCCCGGGCCGGCAGCAACAATGCGGGCTGTGGATTCCTGGTTTCGGCGGTCATGTCGTATTCCGGGAACTGGCTGGTAACGATATCGGTGATTTCCTGAAAAGTCATCTTGAAGATTACGATAAAACGGCTTTTTCTCCGGCAGCTTCCATTTCAAGAAACAGGCCGGGAACAGTTTCTTGTTTGCCGCGGATTTTCTCCTGCAGTTTCATAAAACCGCCGATCAGCGCCTCGGGCCGGGGCGGGCATCCCGGGACATACACATCTACGGGAATAATGCGGTCGACGCCTTTCACCACGTGGTAGCCATGCTCCCAGTACGGGCCGCCGCAGTTGGAGCAGCTGCCCATTGAAATCACATAACGCGGCTCCGGCATCTGCTCGTACAGCCTGCGGATACGGTCGGCCATTTTGAATGTGACGGTGCCGGCCACGATCATCACGTCCGACTGCCGGGGCGAAGGCCGGGGCATGATGCCGAAACGTTCAAGGTCATAGTTGGCTGCATAGGTAGCCATCATTTCAATCGCACAGCATGCCAGACCGAACCCCATTGGCCACAAAGACGACAGCCTGGCCCAGTTCATCAGGTCATCTGCATTGGTCAGGATAATGCCGCCGTCGCCCGTTTTGATTCGTTCGCTCATGAAAATTGTAAAATGCCGGATTTTGGTACGGATATTGCTTTAATATGCATTGGCCGTCTGCAAAACTAACCATATTTGGCAAGATTCGGTTTCAGGGCACGTTACAAAACAAACACAAGACTTCAACTATATGAAACACAAATTACTCATCAGTTTCCTGTTTTCAGCCTTTTGCGCCGGAAGCGCCTCGGCCCAGTCCGATTCAACCGTCAGGATATTCAAAAGCGGCATGGCCGTTTACGCGGAGTTCGGAATGCTTCCCAACAACAAGGCCTTGCGTGACCAGCTTTCACGGTTGCAGGTCAAACCGTTTACATCGGTTATGGGGAACCTTGTACTCGCTCGGCGCACGGAGTCGCAGCGGTGGTTCTCCGAAGGCAGGATCATCATTATGAACAGCACCAATTACACCTCCGACCGTGATGTGCGGAAGGCTTACCTGAATGGGCTGGGCATCGGTACCGACGGCGGGCCCAAGCTGGTAAACAATGCGCGCTGGAACGTAATCATACCGCTCGGGGCCGATTTCATGCTGTACAGGATGAATATCAAAAGTAATGCTTCCGTGTCGGCGCAGCAGTTGCTGAACAACCCCTCGGCCTACCAGGCGGTTAAGCTGTATACCGGCAATATCAACCTGCACGGCGGGATCGGGGTCGATTACAAAATGGATTTCCTTCCCAAAATTCACGAAAAAGTGTACCTCAGCGGCAAGCTTACTTACCACCAGCCTATTCTAGGAAGGCGCAAGTGGAAGGGCGATAATGTGACCGTGGATGACCTGTCGAGGTTAAAAGTAAACCAGGTGTATGTACAGGTCGGACTGGTATTCTTCCCGCGTCCGCACATGAAAAAATGGGCTGGAATGCATTGATCAGGCGCCTTTTTTCTCGGCTAGCAACGTTCGCAGCAGATTTTCCAGGATTTTAATGTAGGTATCCTTATCCATTTCACTGAGCGATTCGGGGGAAAAATGCCCCAACGGCACATCCTTAACGATCTGTTGGACCTGGCGATCGGTGATCAGCTCGGGTACCGTCGTGTTCAGGATATCAGAGAGCCGCTTCAGGGTTTCTACGGAAGGGTCTGTCTGCCCGTTTTCGAGTTCGCCGTATTGTGTTTCGGTGATCTGGAGTGACGAGGCCATCTGGGCTGCTGAAAATCCTTTGCGTTCACGCTGGTCGCGCAAGTTTTTTGTGAAAGCTTCCATACGATTTTTGTTGATGATGAGAGAATGGTAACAAGCCCGAAAAGTCGGCATTTTTTAAGTAACTGTCAATATAATTCGATAAAACAACTCTACCTTTTAGTAATTTAGTGGGTTGTTTATCAGAAAGTTATATATTTAAGAGAGATGCCTACGCATTGCCCAAATAAGGTATTTGACGTATCTTTGAACTGTATCCGCAAGGATGCGGGTTTTCCAGTAAAAGGCGACTATGGTACATACAATCACTATTCAGACAGAAAGCGACAACGATTTTGCCCTGTTAAAAGGATTAGCGGAGCGCCTGGGCTTGACCGTGAATGAAGCCCAGGGCAGCAAATCTGTTCGGGATGCTGAGCAGAAGGCTGCATTGCGGAAATTCATCGGCAGTTGGCGAGGAGAAGAAACTGCCGAGGAACTGGAAGCGATGATCTATAATGCCCGTAGCGACCGTTCGCGGGATGTTGAGCTATGAGCTACTTGCTGGATACCAATATCTGCATTCATTTGTTTAAGGGCCACGATGGGCTGGTGAGCAAGCTCGATTCAGTCGGACTTAACTCCTGTTACCTATCCGAAATCACAATTTTAGAACTCATGTTCGGGGTGGAGAATAGCGCGGCGAGTCGTCGGTCAGCTAACCGTGATAACCTCGACTGGCTCCGCGCCGCATTTTCAGGCAGGATATTGCTGGTAGGAGAGTGCTTTGAAGAATATGCGCGGCAAAAGGTCGCGCTGCGTCAGGCAGGACTTCCGACCGGAGAATTTGACTTGCTAATCGGGTCCACAGCTGTCTCCGGTGACCTGACGCTAGTAACACGCAATACGCGGGACTTTCGAAATCTCGCAAATATCAGGCTGGAAAACTGGGTTGATTAGCGATTCTTTCTTGCATACCTCTCATTTACCTTCGCGTACAAATCCGCGGGGACGGGGGATTTGACTTCCGGGATTTGCGGTTTGGGCAGGACCCAGTCGAGATAGCCTTTCGCCCAGGCGTAGGCGAGGCCGAAAATGAGAATGCCGATGAATACGGTCATTTCAGCCATGGCAAACCAGCCCCATTGACCATTGGTTTGCTCGATTAGCTCTTTACTTCCGAACACGACCGACCACGGGAAGAGAAACAGGAGCTCTACTTCAAACAGCACAAAAATCAGCGCTACGACATAGAACCGCACATTGAATTGGATATTCGCATTGCCCAGCGGCTCTTCCCCGGATTCGTAGGTAGCTAGCTTCTCTTCATTGGGATTATTCGGGCGCAGAAACTTCGCAATGGTGAGCATCACGCCGAGCAGTATCAGGGCGGCAATGATGAAGAGCAGGATGTAACCGAAATCGGTGAGCATAATAATGTGCCTGTTTGAATGCAAAACTAGGCAAAATGCGCCGGATATGGTGAGATAGGACGACTAAATGCTGAGTAGGATAGTACGGATGCTCAGCCCGATCACAAGAATTCCCACAATAAGCATCAGCGGCTTGCGCTTGATTTTTCCTACGAGCATAGCGCCGAAAGGAGCAGCCATTACACCCCCGACGATCAGCCCTAACACCACCTTCCAGCTGTCGACGCCCGTGAAAAGCATAAAGGTAATGCCGCTGGCGAATGCCACGGCAAACTCGGCCGCATTCACAGACCCGATGGTATAACGCGGGTCACGGCCCTGACCGAGCAGGGTAGAAGTAACGATCGGTCCCCAGCCACCGCCGCCAACCGAATCCAGAAAGCCGCCGGTCGCAGCCAGAATGCTGATGCGTTTGGTCTTATTCTTAACAAAGGTCTTTTGAATCGCTTTGCGGATGATGATCACGCCAAGAATCAGCATATAAAAGGCAATAAACGGCTTGATAGCATTGCCGTCGATGACGTCGGAAAGGAGGTAAGCCCCGGTAATAGAACCAAGTACCCCGGGAATAAGCAGGCTTTTAAAAAGCTTTTTGTTAATGTTTTTAAAGCGGAAATGCGAAATGGCCGAAGCTCCTGTGGTAAACATTTCTGCAAAATGCACACTCGCGCTGCTTACTGCGGGCGTTACGCCGAGGCTAAGCAAAAACGAGTTGGAAGTCACGCCATAGGCCATTCCCAATGCGCCGTCCACGAGTTGCGCCGCCAATCCCACCAACACATATAGTGCAAATTCGCCCGTCAGGAAGTCAGACACGGCTTCGGTGTTGACGCTGATAACCCCATTAGTCAGAAGTAATCCAAGTAATATCAACACAGCAGCAACCGGGACGATATACCAGGTAGGCGACGAGGGCAATTTAAGTGAGAGCACTTTGGCAAGCATTACCGTGAATTTTAGAATTTTGGAATATGGAGTTACAAAAATAGCAAAACTATTTAATCTACGTAATTGATAGATTATTAAATTTTGCTTAAACTCTGATATCCGCTGGCTGCTATTGGCTCGTTTGTCCGTCCCAAAGTCCGATTAAGGGCCCATTCAACCAGTTTTGCTAAACTTATTGAGCAGACTAGATGAGCTTCGTTTTTTGAGCAGACCAGATGAGCTTCGTTTTAAAGCCAGACCACTCTTTGCTCCGAAATATGATCCCGGCCGATAATATCTCCGTAAAGTTCCGGTCTGCGGGCCTGGATGTAACGGTGACCGCCGGCTTGGCGGAGTTTTTCGGGCGTAAGGGTGGCGATAGTGAAGTCGTTGTCGAGCTTGCGGCACTCTGCGATGATGTCGCCGAATGGGTCGAGGATCATGGAGCAGCCGTTTTTGAGCTGGTCGTCGTCCATGCCGATGGGGTTGGAGAATACCGCATACACGGCGTTGTCATAGGCGCGGGCAGGAAGCCATTTCATCAGCCAGGCGCGGCCTTTGAGACCATCGAACTCCTGGCGGAGTGACGTCGGATCGGCTTCGCGGTTGTGCCAGAGAGCGGGATCCACAAACCCGGCGCCCGGCCGCGTGGAAGGCGTACACATGGTTACGTGCGGCATGAAAATAATGTCGGCACCCAGCAGTTTGGTTGCTCTTACGTTCTCGATGATGTTGTTGTCGTAGCAGATCAGGATGCCGCATTTCCAGCCCAGTAGGTCAAAAACCACGTATTGATCGCCTGGCGTGAGGTGCGGATTGATGAACGGGTGCAGCTTACGGTATCTGGCGACGAGCCCGTTCCGGTCCACGCACACATAGGCTTTGTACATTTTATCATCCGCATCTTTTTCGAACAGCCCTGCCAGCACCACGATGTTGTGCTCAGCGGCGATGTGCTGTAATGCATTGATACTCGGACCGCCGGGGACAAGTTCCGCGACCTTGAGCATTTGCTCGCGCGACAAATGCCGGGCAAATGTGTAGCCCGTAACCGAGCACTCATGAAATGCAATGACTTGCGCGCCTGCTTTCGACGCTTCTCCTGCAAGCTGGCGGATTATGCCGAGGTTGTGTTCCTTGTCCCCGCTTTTGTTTTCAAACTGGGCTGTTGCGATTTTAATCGGTTTCATAGCTGTACTTTTTTGCTCAAAAGTAAATGCCAGGGAATTATCTGTATTGTACAAACCCGACAAGCAACCGAAACTAATGTCCGAGCCGGATCAGATTGGCGGCGAGCACGTTTTCCGGGCTAAGGTACTGGCCCGGCGTGAGTCCCGAAATGTGCTTCATTTCGCGGGTGAGATGTGCCTGGTCGAAGAAGCCGGATTCGCAAGCAATGCCGGCCAGTGATAAATTGCCAGAATTTTTGCGCAGCATCCGCAATGCATGCTGCATACGGATAATGCCCGAGTAGCGTTTGGGCGAGACGCCGATCTGCTCCTCGAACTTGCGTTGCAGCTGGCGCTCATGGGTGCCGCTAAGCGTGGCGAGTTGCACCACAGGGATAAGGCCATTTTGCGCATGGATAATGCGGATGGCATTGGCTATCAATGGACTATTGTCGCATAAGCCGTTCGACTGGCGTAGCAAAAAATGCTCCGCCGCGCGTATTTTGTCGTGAAGGGAAGATAAGGAAGCAATTTGATCATCCACAGAATCCGCTTGGACACCGAAGCAATCTTCGAAGGCGATGGTCTGGTTCCTCAATTCCGATGCGGGGAATTTTAGCAGTGTCGATGCGCCGAAAGGATGAAGCACGGCAATCAGCAACCGAATGCGCCCCTGGCTTGAAACGTTGCGGTATGAGTCGAGCTGGCCGTAAACAAAGCTGGCAGGCAGAGCAGTGGTACCCAAATCCATTTCATTCCGGAAAAAAAGCGGATCGCCGTAATTGAATACCAATCCAGTATTTCCATCCGAAAAAATTCGCATGGCTGACTGCGTATCACTTTCTATGGCCAGAAAATGCCGCACGATGCCGGAAAGGAGTGGGTTTGGTTTGACCTGCATATTCGATTACCAATGCTGCGCCCAGAAACTCTGTCCCTCGTAGCCGCTTTGCGCCAGGAGCTTGGCAGCTTGCAGGCTGCGTTTGCCGCTGTTGCAGTAGAATACCACTTTTTTACCCGAAGGAAACGTTTCGATGCTTTCAGGAATTTCGGAAAGGGGGATATTCTCACCGCCGAAGTTATCTGCCTCAAATTCATAATATTCGCGAACATCCACAAGCAAAACCTGCCCTGGATCGGCTTCTTGCAAAGCTTCATACTCATCGAGCGACATTTCCCTTGTGCTTGCTTCCGCCGGCTGGTTCGCAGCGGCTTTCCCTGATTTTGAAGGAGCTGGTGCGAAGGATCTTGAAAACTCGAAAACAGATTGACTATTCGAAAGCGTATTGATCACCAGCAGCTTGCCGGACAACGGCTCGCCGATACCGGCGAGAACTTTTATTGCCTCATTGGCCATGTAAGTACCGATGATGCCGGGCAAAACGCCCATTACCCCTGCCTCCGCACAATTGTTTCCCTCCTCGGCATCGGGGAAAAGGCATCTGTAAGTGGGGCCGCCCTGGTAGTTGAACACGGAAACCTGCCCCTCGAACCGCAGAATGGAGCCGAAGACGAAGGGCTTGTTCAGTTTCACGCAAAAATCATTGACCAGGTAACGCGTTTCGAAATTATCGGAACCGTCGATCACCAGGTCATATCCATGGAGCAAGTCCGCCGCATTTTCCGCGCTGAGGCGATCGGGGTAGGCTGTGAGGTTTACAAACGGATTGAGGACAGAGAGTTTCTCGACTGCCGTAATGGCTTTGTTTTTCCCCACATCATCGGCGGAGTACAGTATTTGCCGGTGCAGGTTGGTGAGGTCGACCGTGTCGTCATCAATTACACCGATTTCACCGATCCCAGCCGCCACGAGATATTGCAGTATCGGGCATCCCAGGCCGCCCGCACCTACCACTACCACCTTGCCCGCGCACAGTTTCTCCTGGCCTTTTAAACCCATTTCCGGCATGATGATCTGCCGGGCGTATCGTTTTCGCTCTATCGGTGTGAACATAATGATTGAATTAAAGAAGCGTCCCAATCCTTCCAAACCGGCTCGTAACCCGCATTGCGTATCATCCGGGCGATCTCGGCGGGTGTCCGCTCGTCGGAGATCTCGAATTGTTCGAGAGATTCCGGCTCGACAGCGTAGCCGCCGGGATTGGTTTTGGAGCCGGCGCTAATGGATGTTACACCCAATTGGATGCAATGGTTCCTGAACTTCTCGGATTCGCGCGTCGACAGCGACAGCTCGACTTCCCCATTGAAAATCCGGTAAGCACAAATGAGTTGTACCAGTTCCCTGTCGCTCATTTCTACCTTCGGTTCGAGGCCCCCGGAAAAGGGCCGCAGGCGGGGGAAGGACAGGCTGTATCGCGTTTGCCAGTAAGTTTTTTCAAGATAATCCAGATGCAGGGCCGTGAAAAAGCTGTCTGTGCGCCAATCTTCCAAACCGATCAGTACACCCAGCCCCATCTTATGGATACCTGCCTGGCCGAGCCTGTCGGGCGTTTCGAGCCGGTAGTTGAAATTTGCTTTTTTGCCTTTGGGGTGATGCTTCCGGTAGTCGTCCTGATGATAGGTTTCCTGGTAAACCAGCACCGAATGCAAGCCGAGCGGGATCAGTTCTTCATATTCATCCCGGTCGAGCGGCTGCACTTCCATGGATACCTGGGCGAAATGCGGGCGGATCAGTTCAAGTACTCTTTTGAAATACGGCACATGCACCGTCTGATTCGCTTCGCCGGTGACGAGCAGCACGTGTCCGTAGCCCATACTTTTGATGACCTCCACTTCCAGCAGGATTTCGTGGTCGGTCAAAGTGCGGCGGCGCACCTTGTTATCCAGACTAAACCCGCAGTAAGTACATATGTTCGTGCATTCGTTGGACAAATACAGCGGCACATACATTTGAATGGTATTACCAAAGCGTTTCCGGGTCAGCTGCCGGCTTAACCTTGCCATAGGTTCCAGGCATGCCGCCGCAGCCGGCGAAACTAGTGCCTTGAAATCTTCCAATGTTCTTTTAGGAACGGTCAATGCCCTTTCTACGTCAGCCGCTGTTTTGGCATAAATATCCTCTTTCACGGAATCCCAGGAGTACCGGGCAAATTCTTCTTTAAAGCTCATCCAGAAATGCGGTTAATGGGCTGCTGGCCTCGGCCAGGTTACTTTTGGATCCTAGTCGGGCCTCGTAGGCCATTCTCCCTGCTTGCACGGCGAGCCTGAATGCCTCTGCCATCGCCACCGGATCGCCGGCAACGGCAATCGCCGTGTTCACCAGTACGGCATCAGCCCCGATCTCCATCGCTTTCGCGGCATCTGACGGCGCTCCAATGCCCGCGTCCACAACTACCGGTACCTTACTTTGCTCGATGATAATTTCCAGAAAATCGATGGTTTTTAATCCCTTGTTGCTTCCAATAGGCGAGCCCAGCGGCATCACTGCCGACGCACCGGCCGCTTCCAGCCGTTTGCAAAGCACCGGGTCGGCGTGGATGTAGGGCAATATCACGAAACCCAGTTTGGCCAGTTCCTCTGTCGCTCTGAGCGTCTCGATCGGATCGGGCATAAGGTACTTCGGGTCCGGATGGATTTCCAGTTTCAGCCAGTGGGTTTCCAATGCCTCCCTGGCAAGCTGGGCGGCGAAAACAGCTTCTTTGGCTGTGCGTACGCCTGAGGTATTGGGTAGCAAGTGAATGTGATGGTGCGACAAATGGCTCAGGATGTCGTCGGCGTCGTCATGTACATCTACACGACGCAAAGCCACCGTTACCAGCTCGGAACCCGAGGCCAGCAATGCATTTTCCATCACCGCCGCCGAACTGAATTTGCCGGTGCCGGTGAAGAGCCTGGATTGGAATGTTTTATCTGCGATAGTCAGCATAATGTTTGTTGGATTTGGTAAAAAGTCTCCCGGGGGTCAGCTGCGCCGATCAACGCGCCCGACATCGCTACGCCGTAAATGCCGGTCGCGCGTATGGGGCCGATATCTTCCGGCGTAATGCCGCCGATCGCAATAATGGGCGTAATGTGTCCTGCTTCCTCCATTTGGCGCATTAGCGTACCATAGCCTTCAATGCCTACAATAGGACTGAGATTCTGTTTGGTATTGGTAAAACGAAACGGCCCGAGGCCAATGTAATCGGCACCTTCGTTAATCCGCAGTACGATATCCGCCCAGGTATTGGCTGTGCCGCCGATGATCATTCGCTCACCCACGAGCGCACGCGCCTCGGGTACGGGCATATCCGTGAGGCCCAGGTGCAATCCGCAGGCATCCACCGCCAGCGCTACACGCGGGAAATCATTGATAATGAGTTTGGCACCATAGCTGTCGCACAAGCGGCTAGCTTCCCACGCCATCGCCAGTACTTCCTCCTCCGGCCGGTTTTTCACCCGCAGCTGAATCCACCGGCAGCCGGCTTGCAAGGCGAGGCGAATGCTATCGATATGGGACATTGTGGCCGTTTCCTGGGATATAAAATGAAATTTGGCCACACCAGTTGCTATCTCACTATCCGCTGGATGAAAAGAAGATGATTGCAATAACTGGCATTGTTGAAATCGGGTAAGAGCATTCTCGGGATCTTGCCAAATGCTTCCCAGCAGTGCAGCACCATCAAAGCCCATTTTAAATACTGATGGCAAGTTATCTGCTTCAATACCGCCCAAGGCAATCACTTTCCCAGCATAATGATGTTTTTCCAATCTAAAATCAGCAGCCATCCTGCCACGGTAACCTTTCTTCGAAATGCTATCAAAAACAGGCCCCAGGAAAACATAATCAAAGCAATCCGACAGATTTTCAACATCAGCAGCAGCGTGCAGTGAAGTGCTGATGACGAAGCCTTCGCTTTGCAATTTCTTCCAATGCTTCCCGCTCTGCGCCAGCCTGTCGCTTTCAGGAAAATGCAGCCCGGTAATGCCGAATGCAGCAGCCAGTTTATGGTGTTGATGCAATGCAATGCGGTTGGAGTACTGCCTATCGACCTGTTCCAGCAATGCGCGGAGTTGCGCCTCCGACGCGCCGGGCTTGCGTATATGCAGGCGCGCCAGGCCATGCCCGAAGAGCCGGTTGATGATACCGGCTTCTCCGGGCAGCATTTCGGGATGGGTGATGACGATAAGCTCTTTCATCTACAAATAAATTTCACTGCCCTTTTCGGCAAATTCGCGTGCCTTCTGCTGCATGCCCTCGTTAAGCGCCGCTTCCGTAGCCAGTCCGTTTTCCTCCGCGTAGTCGCGCACATCCTGGGTGATCTTCATCGAGCAGAAGTTTGGTCCGCACATCGAGCAGAAATGGGCTACCTTGGCGCCTTCGGCCGGTAATGTCTCGTCGTGGAACTCGCGGGCGGTGTCCGGGTCGAGCGAGAGGTTGAACTGGTCTTCCCAGCGGAACTCGAAGCGGGCCTTGCTCAATGCATTGTCGCGGTACTGGGCGCCGGGGTGGCCCTTGGCGAGGTCGGCAGCGTGGGCGGCGATCTTGTAGGTGATCACACCGTCTTTTACATCCTTTTTATTGGGTAAGCCCAAATGCTCTTTTGGTGTGACATAGCAGAGCATCGCCGTACCAAACCACCCGATCATGGCTGCGCCGATGGCTGAGGTAATGTGGTCGTAACCAGGTGCAATGTCAGTTGTCAATGGCCCTAATGTGTAGAATGGCGCTTCGTGGCAGTGCTGCAACTGCTTCTCCATATTCTCCTTGATCAAATGCATCGGCACGTGGCCGGGACCTTCGATGATCGTTTGCACATCGTGTTTCCAGGCGATTTTCGTCAGTTCTCCCAGCGTTTCCAGTTCAGCAAACTGCGCGGCGTCGTTGGCATCGGCAATGCTGCCCGGGCGCAGGCCGTCGCCCAGCGAGAAGGCCACGTCGTAAGCCTTCATAATCTCGCAGATTTCCTCAAAATGCGTGTAAAGGAAGTTCTCCTTGTGATGCGCCAGGCACCATTTGGCCATAATCGACCCGCCGCGGGATACGATACCGGTAATGCGTTTGGCGGTGAGCGGGATGTAGCGCAGCAGCACACCCGCATGGATCGTAAAGTAATCCACGCCCTGCTCGGCTTGTTCGATCAACGTATCGCGGAAAAGCTCCCAGGTCAGGTCCTCGGCCTTTCCGTTCACCTTCTCCAAAGCCTGGTAAATAGGCACGGTACCGATGGGCACGGGGGAGTTGCGGATGATCCATTCGCGGGTTTCGTGGATGTTCTTGCCGGTCGAAAGGTCCATGATCGTGTCGGCACCCCAGCGGCATGCCCAAACGGCCTTTTCCACCTCTTCCTCGATCGTTGAGGATACCGCCGAATTACCAATATTGGCATTGATCTTCACGAGGAAGTTCCGTCCGATGATCATCGGCTCGCTTTCGGGGTGGTTGATATTGGAAGGAATGACAGCTCTTCCCGCTGCCACTTCCGCCCGCACGAATTCGGCTGTGATATGGCTTTTCGGCGTGTTGGCACCAAAGCTGTGTCCGGCATGCTGGTGTGCCAGGGCACCCGCTTTGCCATTAAGCGACTGCAAATGCGCGTCGATACGCTGGTTTTCGCGGATCGCAATGTATTCCATTTCGGGTGTGATGATGCCTTTTTTAGCATAATGCAGCTGCGAAACGTTTTGTCCGGCTTTGGCGCGGAGCGGTTTTGCATTGTGTGCAAAGCGCAAATGGTCCAGCCTTGCATCCGCCAGCCGCATCCGGCCATATTCCGAAGATATTGTTTCCAGCTCTTCCACATCCCCTCGTGCCCGCACCCAGTCTGCGCGTAATGCGGGAAGGCCTTTTTTTACATCTATTTCAATATTGGGATCGGTATAAGGGCCACTGGTGTCGTACACCGTCACCGGTTCGTTCGGCTCGCTGGCGGCGGCTTGTCCCGGGCGCGCACTGCCATGAATGCGCGTGTCGTTCAATGCAATCTCGCGCATGGCCACGGAAATGTCGTGGATCTGCCCTTTTACATATATTTTCTGTGAATTGGGAAACGGGGCACGGGTGATGGTTTCCGGCGTTTTTTCTGTTTTCATAAAGCTTTTCTGGTTAACTGGTGGGACAATGCGAAGCCTAGCCGCCTTGCGTGGCGGTAATGAGGGTGATCTGGTCGTTGGGGGAGAGCTGGCGTGTGGGCCAGTCGGATTTAGGGACTATCGATTGGTTGATAGCGACGGCAATGCCTTTGGCAGGTACCGAAAATAGTTCGGACACGAGTTGCCCTACCGTGTAATGGGCAGCGATTTGCTTTGCCTGACCGTTCAGGATGATTTCCATTCCAAATACAGTTTTAAATACAAAAAACCTTAGGAATGGACCTATGAAGAAAGAATAGACGGAGCTACGTGCACAGTAACTCCTGCTTTTCCCTTCGGCAGTACTAGCTGCATCAGGTTCAAAGGGTATGATCTCAGTCCGCATGTCGGGACACCCCTAAAGTTGAGACAAAGCTATTCGAAATTCAGGATTTTCAAAAGAATTAGAAAAAAACGTAAAGCGGATGTGGGTTTGGGCGTGAAATTTTTTAAAATAATAAGGTATTTTTGACCTTAATAATAAACCTAATAACGACCTGCTTTATTTTGATGGATTTGATCATCAGAAGTGCCGCTCCTAAGGATCTGCCTTCACTGTTGGAAATTATCAACCACGCTATTCTGAACACCACGGCTATTTACGATTACGAACCCCGGACCTTGGAACAACAAAAGGCCTGGTTTGAGCAGATGTTCTATGACGGCATGCCGGTGATTGTGGCGGAGCTGGAAGGCGAAGTGATCGGTTATGGTTCCTACAATATTTTCCGTCCTAAAATCGGGTACAAGTTCAGCGTGGAGCATTCCATTTACCTCGACGAAAAGTCACGCGGGATGGGCGTAGGCGGTAAGTTGCTCGGCAGCCTCATCCAGCGCGCGAAGGAATCGGGCCTGCATACGATGATCGGCTGCATCGATGCTTCTAATCGCGCGAGTATTGAATTTCACAAGAAGTATGGATTTGTGGAGAAGGGCTATCTCAAAGAGGTAGCCTATAAGTTCGACCAGTGGCTGGATCTGGTTTATATGCAGCTGTTGTTGGAAGAAGACTAATTGATAGATATGTAAAAGCAAACAAGGCGCAGTATTCAGCTGCGCCTCGTTTGCTTTTAATGGGCCCTGCCCGTTTCTACATAAGTATCTTCATCCCCGGTTGGCTTGCCTTGCCACCAGGAGGCCAGGATGGAGCCGGTGATGTTCATCAGTGGCCCGAAGATCGCTGGGGCGAGGCCTACGGTGGCCATTTTACCCATTTCCTTGGCGATACCCGAAGCCAGACCACCATTTTGCATTCCTACTTCAATGGCTATCGTACGGCAGTCGCGTTCGCTCATGCGGAACAGCCGTCCCGACCAGTAACCCAACGTGTAGCCGGAAAGGTTGTGAATCAATACGAGGAGCAGCAATGCGGGCCCGATGGAAAGCAGGCTGTCGCGGCCCGCGGCCGTAATGATCACGATAATGAATGCGATCCCGCCCATCGATACCAGCGGCATGGCGGCGTCGAGCCATTTTACCTTTCCGCTGAAAAGCTTGTTGAAAAGCAATCCGGCGCCGATAGGAATAATCACCATTTTGATAATATCCCACATCATATGCAGCGTGTCGATCTTCACGAATGCGCCCGCGAGCATGCTCATGAGTACCGGCGTTACGATCGGTGCGAGCATGGTAGAAATGGCGGTAATCGTGATGGACAAAGCCAGGTTTGCCTTTGCAAGATATGAAATCACATTGGAGGCCATACCGTTCGGCGAGCAACCGATGAGGATGATACCCGCTGCAATTTCAGGCGGGAAACCGCTGATGTTGGCTAGCGTATAACCAATCGTGGGCATAATGATAAAGTGGCTCACTACGCCGATCAGCACGCCTTTGGGCATTTTAACCACACCCACAAAATCACCGAAGCTCATGGAAGTTCCCATCCCGAACATGATGATCTGGATCAGGGGGGTAATGAGGGTAGAAAGTTTGAAATCGCCTACGGTAAGGAAATGCTGGGGATAATACAATGCTGTGGTAACCGCCGCAAAAATGACGGTGGTGTAGGTAAAGCCTTTCAGCTTTTCGTAACCCCTGAAACTGATGGCCAGCGACAAAAAGAATGCGATAAAGAAGGGACCGGCCGATGGCAGGTTACCCGTGAAAGCGAAGTATAGCGCTATCACCAGGCAAACCACGGCGACGCCAGACATGAGCTTGTAAATATTCATATTAATGTATTTAAAATGCAATTTTGAAAATGCGAAAGAAAATTCCTGTCTGTTTTACCAAACAGGAAATGCTGAAAACCAGGCCGGATTACTCGCTTACCAGGTTCTTTTTTTCATGTATTCGTCGAGTTCCGAGCGCTTCATGGGAATCTCGTTCGGGTTTTTATCGAGCCATTTCAGGAAATCATTTTTGAGGGCATCGGTCCATTGGCTGTCGATCTGGCCCGGGGTGTATTTGCCTTCCTTCAGCATTTGAATGCCGAATTTGTCACGCAGCGCGATGAATTCCGCGGTTTGCACCACTTTCTCGACCATGTGCGCAGGTACAAAAATTACCCCTTCTTTTTTGGCCAAAACCAGGTCGCCGGGAAGCACCACGGCACGGCCGATGCGGATGGGCGTATTGATGCCGGTTACCACGGCATCTTTCAGATAGGACGGGTCAAAATCGCGCACGAATGCATTGAAGCCAGGAATTTTGGAAAGGCCGTCAAGATCACGCACGCCGGCATCGAATACCACGCCATTGCCCGTTTTGGCATAAATAGAATTCGCCAAGTTATCGCCGATCAGCGTTCCTTCCACGATTTTGCCCATGCCGTCGGCCACGTATACGTCGCCTTTGCCGAGCATGTCGATCGGCCAGGAGTTGGTGTTTCCAATGCGGCCCTGCTTGGCACCGCGGTCCTTGATGTTTTTCTCGATATCCGGACGCGACGGCATGAACTGCGCCGTCAGTGCACGGCCGGCAATCACCACGTCGTCGTGTACGATCTTCCAGTTACCTTCGAACTGGCAGTTATAGCCTTCGTTTTTGAGCACTACCCAGGCTTCTTCGATATTGATTTCCCTGGCGCGGCGGACGAGCTCGTCGGAGATTTTCGGGCGGCCGTCGGGGAAGCGCTCGCCTTTCCATTCGGAGGTCAGGAAAATCAGTTCTTCTTTCGGGATGGTCTGCGCCTCGGCAGTTTGCAAGCCTCCGAATGTCAGGGTCAGGATCGTCGTTAAAGAGAGAATCGGTAGTTTCATAAGACTGGAAAATGTACGGCAGGGATATATTGAGTAGGTAAAATTAGGCAAAATATCCATGGAAGCCCCGCGCGGTTACAGGGCTTCCATGGGCGGTTTTATCTTCTTGAAACGACGATGGGGTTGGTCAGGCCGTTGAGGTCGTACACCACTTTACCCGCGCGGATCGTCACTTCGGCTTCGAGTTTCTGTTTGCCGGTCACCTTGGTACCGGTGTAATCGAAGAAACCGAAAGTGCCGGTGTCGTTCATCATGAACTTGCCATCGAGCACGCGCAGTACGGAAACGTCCGCCCGTGAGCCCACGGAAAGGTTACCCAGCTCTTCGCGGTGAATGGCTTGTGCGGGGGCCCAGGTGCTGGCCTTGATCACCGCCGGCAGGTCCATACCCATCGCCAGGAATTTGGACATCACATTAAGCATGTCTTTCATCGCATTGTTCATGCTGCCGGTGTGGATGTCGGTGCTGATGGTGTTGGGGTAGAAACCGGTTTTAATGGCCGGTATTGCCTGTGAGAATGCGAAGCTGATACCGCCGTAACCTACGTCGAAAATGATGCCTTTCTTGCGGGCTTCATAGACGAACGGCTTCACTTTACCCGCCTTCACATCCACGATCGGCTCGCGGCTGGCGAGCTGGCCGAAGCAGTGCGTGAAAATGTCGCCCGGGCGAAGGTGTTTCATAAACAGCTCTTCGATCGGCAAAACCGGCTGGCTTCCGCCGAAGTCGATCATGACGGGGATATTGGCCAGCCTGCCGGCTTCCACGGCACGGTCGGTGGGCGTCCAGTTGTACCCGTTGAAGTGCGCGAGCTTAATGCCTACGATATATTCGGGATACTCTTTCGCGACTTTGGCGGTAGCGGCCGCGTCCATGTCTTCCACGTTCTGCTCGTAGGTGCCGCCGCGCATGCCTTCGCCTACGATGTTCAGGAACGAGAGCACGCGGGTGCGCGAAGCGTCAATGGTCTGTTTTTTGAAATCGGGGAATGATTTCCAGCCGGCGCAGCCTGCGTCCACCACCGTGGTAACCCCTGTGCGGAAGGTGAAACCGTCCGGTGGGAGGGCATTAGGCCCGTTGCTGTAAGTCTGGTCCATTTTGGTCCCGAAGAAGTTGTGCGAATGCATGTCGATCAGGCCGGGCGTTACGAAAAGGCCTTTGGCATTCACCACCTGCACGCCTTCCTTGGCGTCGATGTTTTTTGCAACGAGCATGACCGTGTCGCCTTTCAACGCCACATCCATAATGCTGTTGATATTGTTTTTCGGGTCAATCACGTGACCGCCTTTGATGACGATCGAGTACTTCTGTGCGTGTGCGGCAAAACCGGCAGAGCAGAAGAGGGCGGCGGCGATAAATACTTTTTTGATCATGGGTTTTGGTTTAGGAGACAATTATTATAGTTAAGACAAAAAACACATTAGAATTCCTCATTCAACCATCGAAAATTTTTAGGCTTAAAATGCGATACGGACTGCCGATTTTGGTCGGCAATCCGTATCGGTCATTTAATTCATAAACAGGCAGCGCATGGGCTCTGCTTATTTATCCCACCAAACTACACTCGAAAGCGTGTTCGTACCGCCCTGGCGTGTACGGGCTTCGTAGAAATTATCTTTGTTGTATTGCTCTTCCGAATCGGGGATCACGAAGCGAGTAGGGATCTTGCCGCCTGTGAGGTTACCCGGATAATTGGTCGGCGTCAGCTTGGGATAGCCTGTGCGGCGCCAGTTGGAGAATATCTCGTATTCGTCTTCGAGGAAGAGCGTTACCCATTTCTGCGTACCGATCTGCTCCATTTTCTGCGCCATCGTACCGCCGGTGTTGAATGGATTGTTTTTCAGGTAAGCCGCGATTCTGGCATCCGAAATAACGCCCGCCGATCCGAACAATGCCCATTGTTTCAGGCCCGAAGTAACGGCCGTGTTGTAGGAAGCTTCGGCAGTGGCTCCGCTGTACCAGCCTCTGAGGTTCGCCTCAGCCAGCAACAGGTGCATTTCGGCCGGTGTGAGTACCAGCAATGGCGCGCTGTATTTCAGGATCGTCGCCGGGTTAGGCTCCGAATAGCTGTTGAAATCGCCGGGAAGGTTGTTGAACGCGGCGTTCGGCATACCTTTCTGCAATGCAGTGGTGGTATCGGCAGTGAATGTCTTGCCGTCCGCAGACGGAACCCATACGATCGAGATCACATTCAGGCGCGGGTCTTTGGTGTCCTTCAAATGGTCGATGAGCGTTTTGGCGAATTTTCCGCCTTCCACATTGTCGCCGCCGGGGTTTACATAATCGGTACCCATCAGGCCCGCCGCGATGAAGTTACGGCTTGCGGTGATAGAGCCATCCACGTAGTCGATTTTGGCAAGGTCGGAATCGGCCGTGATCACACCACCGGCTATCGCTTTCTTCACCCATGTTTCAGCCGATGCCGGATCCACTTCGGTAAGACGCATGCCCAGGCGGAGCATAAGCGAGTAGGCAAATTTTTTCCATTTGGTAACGTCGCCACCATATACGAGGTCGGAGTTGCCGAATGTTGCTTTTGCCGGATTGAAGGCGGCGATCGACTCGTCCAGCTCTTTCAGCAAGTCAGCATAAATGGCCGCCTGGGTATCGTATTTGGGCGTGTAGTTTTTGTCGCTCAACCCGCGGCCCGCTTCCGAGTACGGAATGTCGCCGTACATATCGGTGAGGCGGTGGAAAAGGTAGGCTTTCCAGATACGCGACACCGACAGTTTGTTCACGTCTTCCGGCGAAACCTTCACCGCGTCGATCACTTGCAGGATGTCGATTACCGCACCGGCAGTGGCAGGGTCACCGCCATACAATGCCCAGCTTCCGGTAGAGTAGGAATAATTGAAATATTTGTCACCTGCCGCAGGTACCTCTTTGTAAGTTGCAAAATGCTGCATGGAGCCTCCGATCGTCAGGTACGCCGCACCGGTGAAGTTGTTGCTCACGGTGGTCAGCTGTGCCCGGGTAAACAGGTAGCCTGGTACAGCCTCGACGGATGCATTAGGGTTCACATTCATTTCTTCAAACCCGTTGTCACAAGAGGAGATCAAGGCGGCCAGGGCAGCCATATATGATAGTTTCAGGAATTTGTTCATCGTCACTGGAATTTTGAATGATTAAAACTTCACTGTCAGGTTCACGCCGAGGTTTCTCGTTCTAGGCACACCGAATGCTTCCAGACCTTGCGCGTTGCCGTTGGTGTAGCTCGACTCCGGATCGAAGTATTTGTTACGCTTATCCTTGTAAAGCAGCGCCAGGTTACGTCCCACGATCGATACGGAAGCACTTTGCAGCTTGGCACCGAAGACTGAGAAAGCAGGCAGGTTGTAGCTCAGAATCACCTGACGCAGCTTAATGAAGTCATTGTTGAACACGAACATACCTGTGTAGTTCTTGTCATTGTCATAGTAAGTATCAATGTCTTTCTTCTCCCAGGTTTTGCTGAATGGCGCTCCTTCCGGTGTTACTCCGGTCACAGTCAAGCCGGTTTCACGACCAGGAAGTGTTTCTTTCGGCAAACCGAAGCGGTAGGCATACTGGTACAGGTTGGAGTAAACCACACTTCCGAACTTGCCGTCGATGAGAATGTTCAGCGAGAAGTTTTTGTATTTGAAGTTGTTGGTAATACCCATCGTCCATGGAGGTGTTCCGTTACCCAGTTTTTCGAGGTTACCGCGTACCGCATAGCCGCTGGCCGTATTGAATACCGTGTTGCCGCTGGCGTCTTTCAGCTTGTTGTAGCCCCACACTTCACCGTAAGTACCGCCTACCACGTTGTTGATCAAACCGCCGCCCACACCGGTTCCGATACTCAGCTGGTTCAGGTTAGGAGCCAGCTGAACGATCTCACTCTTGTTGTAAGCCATGTTGTAGCTGATGTCCCACATGAAGTTGCTTTGCTTGATGGCCGTTCCGGTCAGCAAAAGTTCAACACCCTTGTTGCTCAGTTCACCTACGTTCAGCAATGCAGCCGTATAACCAGCCGACGATGCGATGTTGCTTTGCACAATGTCGTTGGTCGTCTTGCGGTTGTACAGGGTAATGTCGATACCCAGGCGGTTTTGCAGGAATTTCGCTTCCAAACCTGCCTCATAGGTAGTAGAAGTCAGTGGTTTCAAATCCGGGTTAGGTACCACGGAAGAAGACAGCTGCTGTACCGGACGGCCGTTGTGGCCACCCACTGCCATAGCGTAGCTTTGGTAGATCTGGTAAGGGACTACCGTAGCGCCACCTACCTGAGCCCAAGAACCGCGCAACTTCGCGAAGCTGACCGCGGCAGGAAGCGTGAATGCTTCGGAGAGGATCAATGATCCGCCGATGGCCGGGTAGAAAATGCTGTTGCTTTTGCTGTTCAATACCGAGAACCAGTCCTGACGGCCTGAAACGGTCAGATAGGCAAATCCTTTGTAGCCAATGTCTGCCGAACCGAACACGGAGTTGATTCCGCTTTTGTTGTAGGTAGGAACGACCGTCGATGTAGCCAGGTTGGTAAAGCTGTAAAAGCCCGGGATTGTAAATTCTGCTCCGTTGAACGCGGTCTGGTCGTAGATGCTGCGCTGGATATTACCACCCACGAGTGCTGAGAAGTTAAGGTTCTCTGAAAAATCTTTCGAGTAGTTCAAAGTCAGCATACCGTTGGTTTCAGAAGACGTCACTTTCTTCGCTTCATACGTTCCGAGCGGCTGGTAAGCGTTGTTGGTCGGTACTACGAATTCATAGTTGAAGTTGTAGTAGTCGCGGCTCACGCTACCTTTAATGAACAGGTTGTCGAGAATGTCGTACTTGATGTTTGCCTGTCCAAGGAAGCGGTTTTTGGTATCCTCATTCTTGAACTTATTGATCACGAAATAAGGGTTCGGAGCAGCGGGAACAGGGTTCCATTCGATCTCTTTGCCGGTTGTCGCATCATAACCCGGGGAAAGGCTTCTGATATCCACGGTATTGGCTACCAGGTAGGTTGCCCAGTGCGGGTTGTAGTCGGCATAACCTACTTTCGGACGGTTGTGGCCGTTTTCGATGTTATACTGAACGACGGTTTCAATGCTCAGTTTTTTACCCAGAAACGCATTCAGGTTCAGGTTAGCGATCCTTCTGTTGAAAGACGAATTAGGTACGATGCTGTTCGAGCTGGTGTTGTTCAGACCGAAACGGAAGTTCACGGTTTCATTACCCCCTGTGAATGAGATGGAATTAATGTAGTTGGTACCGGTGCGATAGAAGTTTTTCAGGTTGTTTTTCTGAGGCGAATAAGGGCGCTCCACACCGTCGAACTGAACTACGGGCGAGCCGTCCATTTTAGCACCGTATGACAAACGTCCCGAGCTTTTTGCCTGCGTTTGGGTGGTAGGCTTTACACCGTCCACACCTTGACCGTACTCATATTGCCAGTCAGGAATGATCGAAAGGTTGTCTACCGAGAAGTTCCCGTTGTATTCCACACCGATGCCTTTTTGTGCGCGGCCTTTTTTGGTTGTAATCAAAATCACACCATTGGAAGCGCGGGCACCGTAAAGCGCAGCCGCAGGACCGCCTTTCAAAACGGAGATCGACTCGATATCGTCGGGGTTAATACCGCCGATACCGTCACCGCGGTCGGTGTTGTTACCGTTACCGTCGGAAGCGTTGCCGCCGCCCGGTACGCTGTTGTCCATGGGCATACCGTTGATCACGTAAAGAGGCTGGTTATTACCGCTCAAAGAGCCGTTACCGCGGATGATGATGCGGCTCGAACCGCCAGGGCCGGTAGACATACCGGTGGCGTTAACGCCGGCAATTTTACCTGTCAATGCATTGGCTACGTTGTTTTCGCGGGCCTGTGTAAACTCGCTTCCTTTTACCTCGGTCACCGCGTAAGCAAGTGCCTTTTTCTCTTTGGAAATACCCAAAGCCGTCACCACCACCTCGTTCAGTGCCTTGGCTTCCGGCACGAGCTGAACGTCTACGCTCGTTTGGCTTCCCACGGTAACTTCCTGTGTGGTGTAACCTACAAAGCTGAAAACCAGCACCGCGGAAGCCACTTCGCCATCGGGAATATCGAGAAAGAATTTACCATCAGCGTCGCTCGAAGTACCTCTCTGGGTACCTTTTACGAGCACGCTTACGCCCGGGAGGCCGGAACCGGTCTCATCCTTTACGCTTCCCGTAACATTGCGTTTCGGTGAAGTTTTGGTGGCATTTTCTTCAACAGGGGCCTGTTCGCGGCGCAGGATAATGCGGTCCTGTACCACTTCGTAAGTAACTTTATGCGGGGTCAGAATTTTACTGAGAACTTCGGATAATGATTCGTCCTGAAACTTATAGGATGCTTTCTGATTATTGAAGATCTGAGGATTGTACATGAACTTAACCTTCGTCGCATTCTCGATCTTTTCCAACGCCTTGTCAATCTCGGAATTGGCTAAACGCAAAGTCACTTTTTGTTCCAGCACACGTTGTCCGCGCACATCGTTCGCATGAACGAAAGTGCTGAACGCGATGGAGAGCAGGGCTTGATACAGAGTAATGCGCATGATTTTCTGTAAAGCATGGTGAAATTGTACTCTTTTTGACATAATTTTGATTTTTGTCGGGTTAAAATTCGGCATAATGATTCCCACAGCAGCCTCATTCAGATGCTGTTAAGCGTACACAAGCATGGGGGATTGATCGGGTCGGTGGTGTTGCAGCATCATCGACCTTTTTGTGGAATAGTAATCAGTAGTCGTTTTGGGTCATAGGCACGGGTGAATTTGTCATAAAGTATTGAGAGAAAGGTGTTTTCATTAGCATCCCTTACTATTGATGATGATGCTCGCATCGAGCTGTTCATACTGTGCGCCGATCGTCTTGCAAATCAGGTTGATCTTTTCAAAAAGCGGCTCGTCGGAGAGCGAAGCGGTGAGATAGCAATTCTGCATTACCTCGGCATCGAACACGATCTTCACACCGTATGATTTTTCCAATGCGGCAAACACCTCGGTGATTGGCGTTCCCTTGAATTCGAATGATTGGCGCTGTATCGGTAATTCCAGCAGTTTGGGATCCGGAATAAGGCTTCTGGTTAAGCGTAACTCGTTGGGAGCGAAGGTGATCTGCTGGTTGGGTGTGAGCACCATTCCACCGAGCTTATCGTCGGCATGCTGGCTGGCAATGGCTTCTTTCGTCATCGGAAATACCGACACCTTACCCGTCTTCACCACCACTTTCACCTCCTGACCGTCAAATGCACTCACCTTGAAGCTCGTACCCAACACTTTGGTAGCCAGCGTATGTGCATACACATAGAAAGGCTTGTCGGGATTTTTGGCCACTTCAAAAAATGCCTCCCCTTTCAGGAACACTTCCCGTTTCCGCCCTTCGAAACGGCGGGGGTAGGTAATGCGGCTGTCGGGCTGCAAAAGTACCGAGCTGCCGTCTTCCAGGATCACCAGTTTAGCTTCATTGCCCGTGTTCACAGCCTCGATCAACGGCTCCTTGATCTGGCTCAGGATTACTTTGTATTGGTCCGACTGCTTCTGCGAAAGCGTTTGTTTGTTGTACCACCACCCTGCAAACAGGAGGATCAGCACCGAAGCGGCCATATGGTACCAGTTGGGCCTGAAACGCAGCCAAACAGAAGATTTTTTTGCATGGTTTTCACCGATCGCATGCGAGAGCCGGTAAATTTCATTAGCCACTTCTTCGTCCGAAATGCGATCGAATACCGCTTCCGTCGCCGTCAGGAAGTTCCGGGCGTAACGGACGAGATCTTGTTTGTCCGGATTATGTTCCAGCCATTCGGTCCATATGGCCTCATCCGCGGGGATGTTGAACAACACCCAGCGTCTGAAAGATGGATCGGCGGCCAGTTCCTCCGGAAGAAAATTGCGGTAATGGAGCATATCAGGCAAATAATAATATGGCTAATTTTAATAAGGATGCGAGATCATTGGGTCAATACTCTCCTTTCGGAAATTAATTTTCGAAAATGTTAAAGAAGTGGTTACAGCGGAGCAAAGCGCTGCGCGAAGGCATCTGTTCAGCCGTTAATCCAGCAATAGCTGCCGGATATTCATTGGTTGATTTTTAGGGTATCAAAAATTTGATTGGTGTGATATCACTAGGTATTTTTATGAGAGTAGTCGGGACCAGCTTGGCGCTGGTGAAATCCTTAGAAGCTTTTCCTTGGGATTTTATCAGGATCCGATGCGGCGATGTAAAGCGCATGTGATGCTTAGAATTTTGTAACTTTACTTGGTGTTGGCCAGGATTTTAGATCAGGAGAAGATGAAACTAACGGTTATAATTACACAAGGCGAGGAGATGCTGGTCGGGCAAGTGCAGGAAGTGCCCGGAGTTTTAAGCCAGGGAAAAGACGTAGCGGAAGTGATGGAGAATATCCAAGACGCACTAGAGCTCTATTTCCTGGATTCAGATGTCGTGTTGGAGGAGGGACACCGGCAACTCGAATTGAAAAATGTCATCTCTACTCAGGAATTGGAGTTTGCCTGATGTCTGTCAAGCGTAATGAGCTTCTAAGGCATCTTGAAAAACAAGGATGTTTTCTCAAGCGTCATGGGGCAAAGCACGACTTGTTTATGAATCTGGATCGAAACCTCGCCACGACGGTTCCCAGGCATCCCAGGTTGGACAAATCACTTTGCGACGCGATTTTCAAACAGTTGGGTATTGACAAGCTCTGAGGAGGGGCGAAATTTTTACAGGTATTTTTTGATCAGAGGTATTTTCCGCAATTGAACGGCTAATAGCCAGCTGCCGGCTGCTGATGCAACGAAAGTGATGAGGAACTTAGCGAATGCGGAAACTGGTACATCCATTAAAGAGTACTGGGTCCAGATGACAAACGGATAATGTAACAGGTAGATCAGGTAGGCATGTTCTGCCAGGGAATCCCACATGGCATTTGCTCTGTGAACGAGCGCGCGAAATGTTGTCAGAAATGCGATGCAACTGAATGTGCATGACATTACGTAGATGGAGAAGTAAATCAGGTAGCCTGTAAACTCCGATAGGGTGCCCTCTTCGACGGACTTGGTGAGGAAAGGAGGTACGATCGTTAGTAACGTATATATAATAGCGCACAACGACAGCCATATTGGCCAAAGGCGGACTAGCGGAGCGGACGCGTTGAACAAAGCGTCATTGAATTGCATTTTGCCCAGCCGGGCACCCAACAGAAAGTAGCCAAAATACCAGGCGGCACGGCTAACCTGGAAGTCGAACGGACCGAAGCCCGTCCATTTGCCGGGGCCAAGCCAGAATGCAAACGGTACGTACAGGACAAATGTGAAGCAAAATGTAAAGAGGATGACTTTTGCGGGCTTGTACGCGCGAGCCGCGGGAATAAGTGCGTGCGGAAGTGCGCCTGCAAGGGCAGGCGAGGTGGCGGATATGGGTTCGGCGACCGCGTCGGAGCCTTTCGCCCGGCCCGGGCGATAAAGAAATGCGAATAACACATTGAACACGAAGAGTACCCAAATGAACCAGGGCGGGCCTACCGGCCATTGCTCAATTAGGAAGAAATCCGTTACGTATGCGGCAACTGGCGCGCTCCCGTGAGCGAGGCGGTATGCGGGATAATGGGCGAGGAGGTTCAGAATGGTCCCGCCGACGAGGAAAGGAATGAAGAGTCGGTAAAACCTATCACGGATGAATGCCGCAACACCCTTTCGTTCAATGCTCCTGATGACAAACAGCCCGGCTATCAGGAACATGAGCGACATGAAGAACACGTCGTTGAAGTTTTCGAAAATGTCCATTCCGATCCACCTGCGGCTGTCGACAACCGGATGCGTGGAGCGGATGTAAGCAACTTTGTCGAAACTTGCGAACGTGGTGTAGGCCAGGGAAGAATGGTGTGCGACCACGAGAATGGTCAGAAAAGAACGGAGGTAATCGATCCAGAGGGTTCGGCTGGTGGTTTGTTGCATGGTTATATTTTGTTACCGAAAGGATGCAACAAATGAACTTTCAGTTGCATGCCAGCAGAGGCTTTCTAAGAGGATGGAAAGATACTCGCGGTTTTAGGTTAGATTTTTTACGGTGCAGGAAGGCTAGAAGGGGAATGTTAAGCAGAGCAAAAGCAAATTGCTGATCGGGTGAATGTGCTGTTTGAGCGCAGAGATGGCTTTGAAAAGCAGGTTGGCGACAGATTGGCGGTTGACCTGCATCAGGTCGGCTATCTGCTCGTTGTCCATGCCTTCGAAGTATTTCAGAAAGACCGCTTCTTTTTGGCGACGGGGCAGCTCTTCGATCGCGCAGCGTACTTTGACCTGATTCTCATTCAGCAGTTCGTTTCGCTCGATCTCGGTTTCGATTGTCTGATAGTCGGAAACATGGCTTGCTTCGTCGATGTCGAGGAGTGGGTGCGAGCTGTTGTTCCGGCGGAACTCCTGCATGAGCTGGTTACGCAGTGCGCGCAGGAAGTAAATGGTAACAAACTGGATCTGAATGTTCTGACGCCTTTCCCAGATGTGGATCATCAGGTCCTGGATGGCATCTTTAATAAACTCGCGGTCGGATGTGAAGTTGCAGGCGTAATTGAACAACGTACGGTATTGCTTGTCGACTAGCTGGCAAAATGCCAGACTGTCCCCTGCCTGGCTTTGGTGCCAGAGATTGATAAGAACTTCATTCTCTTCAGCGATACGTTGTTTCTTGTTCAATTCTTGTCGGGTCAGTTGAACAAATTAACTGTTTAATCGCCATAATCTAAAATATAAGTACGACTTTATTTTTTGTCAGCGAATTTAATCCTGGTTAATTGTATTATTCCAAAATAAAAATTTGGTAAAACCACTGTAAGTAAGCTCTTGTGAGGCGTTGGTGACTTTTGAGATTTGGAGGAAAAAGGGAAAAGGAGGATCCAGGAGGGGGTGAAAAATGGTTCGACTCCGCCTCGGATGACATCGGGATATCAACCTGAGCGGAGCCGAAGGGGTAATGCAAAGCGTTATGTTAAACGTAAGCGATACAGTCGATTTCAACGAGTGAATCGCCTGGCACGCCGCCATATACCGCTACGGTGGTACGGCATGGCGGTTTGCTGCCAAAACGGCCTTTGTAGGCTTCGTTCATAGCTTTGTAGTCATTCAGGTCGTGAAGGAAAACGGAACATTTCAGCACTTTTTCCATTGAAGAACCTGCTTTGATGAGTTCTTTTTCCAACTCGTCCAGGACGTGTTTGGTGTGAGCGGTAATGTCTCCGTCGAAGTGAGCGCCTTTTCCAGCTACGAAAACGAGGTTGTTATACTTGGTATGGCCCGAGAAAAGAGGAACGTCCTGATACATTTCGACATCACCTACTTCTTTTTGAGGCGCAGGAGCAGCAGCTTCCGCCTGCACTTTGGACGCCGCGCCGATGCCTGCAATGCCGGCTACGGAGGCAAAAAGTTTTTTGATTAGAGATCTTCTTTCAGATTTCATAACAGAATAATTAAAGTTATATGTAGAACGAGATGTATTACGAAGTTTTCTTTTTGGCTTTTTTCACCAGCTTGTCATTAGCAGGAAGCGTAATCTTCCAAAGGCTTCCTCCGGCCTTGTTACCGCCCTGCTTGCCGCCGTATTCAATGACGTACAGCGTATTGCCCACGAGCAATGCGTCGGTAGGGGCTGTGAAGTTGTTAATTATGCTGGTGGTTTTGGTTTTGAAATTGTCGGTCTTCTTGTCGTACGTCATTTCCAGGTGCAGCAGGTCCTTGCCATATCTGCGCAGCGGGTTGGGGTTCACGACACCATTACGCGGGCCACCGGTATAGCGGATCACGAAGCCATCGCCGGTAAGGTCTTTGCCCAGCGCATTGTGGGTATCGAAGAAAATGCCAAGCGGCGACGAATGCGCGTTGAATGTACCCACTGTGACGCCGGTCGTATCACCGTCCATCACCACACCAGTTTTTCGGTCGCGGTATTCGTTGGCATCCGGGCCCAGGTTTTGAACAGATGGGGTGAACTTCACACCGGCCGGAGGTTTCGGGAAATCCGGGTCGTTGTGAAAGTATTTCATAAGAAAGGCGAATGCAAATTTGCTGAGGAACGGGTCTTTCTCAGGATCGGCCTGGAAATCCGGGAACTGCTGAGGGTTTTCGATACCGCCCATTACCCACGGGAAGCCATAATGGCGGCCTTTGCGAACCCAGAACATGTCCTCGGGATGGTCGTAATCGCCGGAATTGGAAACGGCGAAAAGATTACCCTTTGCATCGAAAGCCATATCGTAGGCATTACGGATGCCTTCCGCGAAAATGTACCCGTCGGCTTTCAGTTTAGCCAGGTCCGTCGACAGCAGGAGGTCTTTGGAATTGATAGGGAAACGGAAGATGTTGGCCGTGAGTGCATTGTCACGTGCATTGGGATACTCGCCTCCATTATCCTGAACTTCGCCGTGATCCGTGCGGGCGCCGGTGTTTACGTAGATGTATTTACCGTCCGGGCTGATTTCCAGGGCGTTCCAACCGTGATCGAAAGTAGTTTTGTTGGCCCCGTATTCCACGGTGTTGAATACCACCGTCATTTCGGGTTTGTCCGCGCCGGGCGTCATTTCGTAACGGACCATCCGGCCTTTGTTGCCCTTGTTGTTGTTCACGCTCACATTTCCGGCCAGGAAGAGGGTATTGCCATGGAATGCAGCGCCTTGCAGACGGGGAATGCCGTGATCTTCGACAGAAAGCAGTTTTTTGCTCACGGGCTTTCCGTTTTCGATCACAATTTTAACCACATCGCCGAAGAATGTGGTGTAGTAGATCTCACCGGTAACCGGATGCTGGATGAGGCGGACCGCTTCCGGCTCTACTTTCATGTACTCCTCAATAGTAATGTCGTCGCGAAGTGGTTTTGGGACGGAGGTGGACACCTCCCGTTGTTGTCCGAAAACAGAAAACGCCATGCCCAGGGCAAGCGCTGAAGTGAATCCGGACCTGATAATGCGGCTGTAATGTAACATAGTGTTTTTTATGGGGTTTAGGATTTTGGCTGTCGGCTGTTAAGCTAAAAAAGTGCCGATAGCCGACAGCCGATTGCCGAAGTACTACTCTATTTTACCCAAATGCCGGATGTAAGCCACTAGCTGCCAGCGCTGCTCGGCGGTAAATACATCCTGGAACGGCGGCATGTTGCCACGGCCGTTGGACATTTTCCAGAACAGCGAACCATCGCTTTGTGCCTTCACGAGCGTATCGTGAAAGTTGGCGGGCTTCTGACCCAGTGCGCCGCCCGCGGCCCCGTCGCCGTAACCACCTTCGCCATGGCAGGAAGAGCAATATAAGGTGAACAGCTCTTCGCCCTGAGCTAGTGTCAGCGGCTCTTCGTGATAGGGGCTTTTCAGGGTATCGGCCCAGGCTGGAGCTTTCCAGGGATCCTGGCTTGTGTGTGTGAAATTGCGCTTTCCGGAAGAAAACCCGACGAGGCCGATTCCGGAAAGAATGATAAAGCTTGCGGCTAAAATATTGTTTTTCAACATGTAATTACAGAAATGGTGAACGAGTTACGTTTGCCATTCTTCCTCCAACCCCTATAAAGGAATACTCAATTGCCGGAGAGTAATATCCGCTTAAACGGGGTTGGAAGATGAATGGCGTAATATCCTGCTATTTGAGCGACGCCCTTACTTTGGCCACCTCATCGGTTGTCACCGGGCTCGCATTGTTTCCGAAATTGCTCCGGATGTGGGTCAGTACCTCTGAAATTTCGTCGTCTTTCAAAAAACTGTGCTGAGGCATCACATTGTTATAGGCCTGGCCTTTCACCTCAATCGGACCTTCCAGGCCGTTGAGCAACACTTTGATCAGCCGTTCTTTGTCGCCCGTAACCCATTCAGCCCCTCCCAGCGGCGGGAAGCGCTGTGAATCACCCATCCCGTTGCGCTGGTGGCAGGCCGTGCAGTACACGCTGTAAACCTTTCCGCCTGCCACGGGTTTGTCCTTGTCCAGATTATCGTTTACGAAATCCGGTGTGCGGATGTGCGTCATTGTTTTACGCTGCTCCATTTTTGCCAATGCGGCTTTGGCGAATTTCTTTTTATTGCCTTTGTAGGTCACCTTCCAGATTTTGCCTTTTTCTGTTTCAGCAATGTAGATGGCACCATCGGGACCCATGGCGATCCCCATCGGTCGGTATACGGCGTCGCTCACGTTCACGATCGGGTCCAGGCCGGCGAAACCGTCGGCGAAAATCTCATATTCCCCGGCAACCTGGCCATTTTTGAATGGAACAAATCCAATAAAGTAGCTCGATTGCGGATAAGGCGCGCGGTTGGTCGATCCGTGGAATGCGATGAAAGAACCGTTTTTGTAATGCTCTGGAAACTGGCTGCCCTGGTAGAAAAGAATATCATTTGGTGCCCAGTGACCAGGGAAACCGATGAGCGGCTTCTCGTACTGGTCGCAATCGCCAACAATTTTACCGTCACCACCGTATTCGGGGTTCAGTACCTTTTTGGATTGCATCTGGTCCCAGTAGCAGTACGGCCAGCCGGCGTGGGTACCTTCTTTGACCCTCAGGAATTCTTCCGACGGCAGCAATGCGCTCTGCCAGCCATTGTACAGCTGTGGCCAGAGTCGCAGCAGGTCGTCGCGGCCGTGCTGTACTGCATAGAGGTTGTTATCCTGGAAATTCCAGTCCAATGCCACTACGCTTCGGAGGCCCGTCGCAAACTTGGTACCGTCCTTCTGTAACTGGCCGGTTTTGTTGGCGTCAAATTTCCAGATGCCGCCGTGGTCTTCCAGGATAGGGCAGGGCATCATCCCTTTCGAACCCGGTGTGCGGTTTTGCTCCTGGCAGCAGTTTGAGTTTGCACCGAATGGCACGTACATGAAGCCTTTATCGTCGAATGTGATCGGTTTGGCGATGTGTTCGTGCATACCGTGCGGGTGATCGTCCGTCAGAATCACTTCTTCCGGGCTTTCAGGAACGAGTTTGCCCGGCGTGAGCTTGTATCTGTAAACGACCAATTCGGAGCTGAAATAGAGATATCCTTTGTAAATGCGCATAGCAGTACCGTAGGCACGTTCTTTGGCAGCACCGCCGAAACGCTTGATAATGTCGGCCCGGCCGTCGTTGTTCGTGTCGCGCAGTGCGATCACGGACTCTCCTTTATCGGCAAATCTTGCTTTTACATAAATGTCGCCATTGTCATTCACGGCAATGTGCCGCGCGCGGCCGGGAAGACTATCGACCACCACCGTAGCCTCAAATCCATCCGGAAGGAAAAGGCCGCCATTTTTGGTATTAACAACCGGTAAGTCCCGGTCGGAATGCTGCGTAAATCCCAATGCAAGCAGCATAAGCAGGGAAGCAGAAAGTTTTAAACGTTTCTTCAACATAGGTCAATTAAGAGGGGTTCAGGGATGTTGTTGTAGGCTGCAAGCTATAAGCTTTAGGCTATAAGCAATAGGCTTCTAAATTTACAGCTTATTGCCTATGGCTTAAAAGCTTATTGCTTACAGCTTATTTCGTCAAATAGATCGGCTCCGTAATTCCGTTCAAATCATAAACTATTTTTCCGCCCATGACAGTCAGCTCGCATTCCAGTTTTTCTTTGCCAGTTACTTTGTAGCCGGTTTTGTCATAAAAACCAAAATTGCCCTGGCGCATGGAGAACACGGCAACGTCGGCGATCGCGCCTTCGGTGATGTGGCCCAACTGCTCGCGGTGGATCACCTTGGCAGGCTCCCAGGTGCTGGCTTTGATAACGGACGGCAGGTCCATACCCATATTATAGAATTTCGACATAATGCTCAGCATATCCTTCATGGAGCCGTTCATACTGCCGGTATGAAGGTCGGTACTGATGGTAGTGGGGTAGAAACCCGCTTTCATGGCCGGAATCGCCTGAGAGTAATTGAAGCTCGCGCCGCCGTAGCCGACGTCGAAAACAATGCCCCGTTTCCGCGCTTCGATCGCGAACGGTTTCACTTTCCGGGTGGCTTCATCTACAATGGTTTCGCGGATATTACCTTCGAGCAAGGTGTATGCATGTGTATAAATGTCACCCGGGCGGAGGTGTTTCATGAACAGCTCTTCGAGCGGAAGCGGAGGGGTACTGCCCCCGAAATCGACCATTACCGGCATATTCGCCAGTTTCCCCGCTTTGACGGCATTGTCAACCGGTTTCCAGTCTTTACCCTGGAAATGCGCCACTTTGAAACCGACTACGTCGTTGCGGTTCTTGATGGCAACACCCGCAGCGAGGGTCGGGTCCATATCGGCCGTGTCCTGCTCCCAGTTTCCGCCGCGCATGCCTTGTCCGACGATGTTGAGGAAGGAAAGGACGCGGGTTTTGGAATTGAAAATCACATTGTTTTTGAACTCGGAAAACGAATCCCAGCCGGCTCCGCCCGCATCGACGATGGTCGTCACGCCCACGCGGAAGGTGAAGCCGTCGGGTGGAACCGCTACCAAACCATTACTGAGGTAATGGTTTGGTTCGGTGCCAAAAAACACGTGTCCATGGATATCGATCAATCCGGGTGTGACATACATCCCTTTGGCATCCACCACCTGGCGGGCCTCCTTCGGATCGATATCCTTCGCCACTTTTTTGATTTTCCCTTCGAAAATACCGACATCCATCACCTGATTGATATTGTTCTTCGGGTCGATCACCGTGCCGCCCTTGATCAGTATGCTGTACGTCTGGGCATGGGAAGCCACGCCGAGCAAACATGCCAGAAATGTGAAAAGGATAGACCTGTGTTGCATTTTACTTTTTGAAAAGGTTGGGTTTAGGAATGTTAAATGGTACTGTACATATTTAAACAACTGCTTTCGACAGTTCTTCTTTCAATCTGGATGCTACGATTTTCTCCTCGCCCGGTTTGAGCATCCAGGTGGTAATGGTCAGCGAATTGTTTTCGGCCGGCATTACTTCAATCGACGGGTTGCCTTTGCGCAGGCTTTCCTGTAATGTCTTCACAGGCAGGCTTACTTTGGCGGCATCCCACGACACTTTCAATGTGGGGGTGTGGTTACCCAGTTCAGGGACAGTCACTTCGGTGACAACACCTTTCACGCTTTTCACGGCATTTTCGATAGTAGCCACGCGGTCTTCCCAGATTTTCCATTCTTTCTTGTGGTCCATCTTCACGAAGTTGTCCAGCGCGACATACATGCCGAGGATTTCTTCTTTATTCACTTTCATTCCGCGGCCGATGGTGGAGCCACGTGGCGGCATGCTGAGGCGGGCGGCGTCGATGTATTGCTTTTTACCCATGAGGATACCCGCGCTTTGCGGTCCGCGCATTGCTTTCCCGCCCGATACGCACACGAGGTCGAAGCCCAGGTCGTTGAAACGCCAGAGGTTTTCAACCGGCGGCACATCGGCAGCCATGTCGATCATCGTCGGAATGCCGTTTTTTCTGGCAATCTCGATCCATTGCTCATGCTTGATTTGTCCTTTGTCCGACTGAATGTGCAGGAACCACATCAATGCAGTCTTTTCGTTGATCGCCTTCTGCAATTCTTCCGCCGTTTCGACCTGTACAATTTTGCAGCCTGTGTTGGTCAATGCATGTGAGTAGCCGATGTTGTGGCCTTTCTGAATAATTACTTCCGACTTCATACCGGTGCCTTCCAAATGCGGCAGCGCTTCCACTTTTTTCTGGTCCATGCCCGTGAGCACGCCTGCGAGGCCGAGCGTCAGCGCCGAAAAGCAGCCGGCAGTCACCACCGCTGATTCGGCATGCGTAATGGCGGCGATTTTCTCGCCTACTTTGGTCTGGACTTCATCAAGCATCATAAATTCCTTCGCGGCACCCTGGATCGTCGCCACCACGTCGTCCTGCATCAGTGAGCCGGTCATCATAGTGTAGGTACCCGCTGCATTAATAAATGTACGGATGCCCAGCTCCTTGGCGAGGTTGCGCACCGGTGCATTGGCCAGCAGGCCGGCAGCCTCAGCGGTGCCATTGCCCAGAAACCCGCCCAGAAGAGGGAACGTGGACAGATGCTTGATTAAATCTCTACGGTTTATCATAATGGTTAAGGACTGAATAGATTGGTTAAGGCTTTACAAAACGGTTTAGACAGTATGCAGACAAAAGATGCTTTTTATGGGGCTTGATACTCTGTTTTATGGGATTATTTTTTCAATAATCAGAAAAATAAAAAATAAACTTTGGTCGATACAGGTTTTGATGCCTTTTTATTCCGATTGAAGCATTTTTAAAAGTGCCCTCCGGTAAATTATTCCGGAGGGCAGGGGTTTGTCCATCAGAATCCTAATTCTTATCCCACCATAGCGGTGTGGCGGCATTGTCCGCGCCCCCGAGGAGTTTCACGGCTGCTTCTACCGCAGCGCCATTGTTTTGTTTTTCCTGCAAAAGGAATGGGATTCGCCGCACTACCGCGGTAGTAGGAACGTCCGAGTTTACAGAGTTGACCACCGGATAAAGTTTCGGCAGTCGCGTTCTGCGGAATTCGGCCCAGGCCTCGATGCCGTCCGGATACAACGCCAGCCATTTCTGGGTGGCGATCTGTTCGCGCTGAATGGCCTCGGTCGCGCCCCATTTGACAGGGATGCTCGACAGCGCCGGCGATTGCTGCTGGTCTCCGGGAGCAACAGGCGTTTTGGTGCTGTTAATGTAAGTAGTCACAGCAGCGCCGGTAATGCCCCAGCCTTCCATGGAAGCCTGGATGCCCTTTTCGTAGAACGATTGGGCGGTCCCTCCCGCGGTCCAGCCATTGAGGGCTGCTTCCGCAAGCAGGAAATACGCTTCGGCGGTGTGCATCACGTCCTGCTGAACAGCCAGCTGGCGATCCCAGGCCGAGCCGCCGCCCGTGTTGCGGATCCAGCGTTCGCCGATGTTCGAGTTGTTATCGTTGCTGTTGGCAGCCACGGCCAGCTCGGTCGGGCCGAGGCCGTTTCTCAATCCTTCATAAGACTTGGAATTGAATGCAGGCTGGAAGAAAATGCCGATACGCGGATCGTCGTAGCCTTTCAGTACCGATTCCATGGCGGCGCTCATGCGGAACTCGCCCCAGCCCGATATCGTGGCAAGGCCGTTGTTGTCGCCACCGAGGAGGCTTTTGACCATATAAGCATTGTCCGCCACGTCAGTAAGCACGCCTCCGGCAATGGCCGCTTCGGCCTCCGTCTTGGCTTTCGCAGGATTTACCTTCGAAATGCGGAGAGCCAGGCGCAGCCGTAGCGTGTTGGCGAACTTGATCCATTTCTTCACATCACCGGCATAGATGATGTCGTAGTTACCATATGGCTTCTCGGAAGTTTTGGATTTCAATGCTTCTGTTGCTTCGGCAAGCCGTTTGAAAAAATCATTGTAAATCTCTTCCTGCGAATCGTACTTCACTGTCGAGCCCGGGTTACCAGCTTCCGAATAGGGGATCGGGCCATAGTAATCCGTAACGCGGTGGAACGAGTACACCCACCAGATGCTGGCCAATGCATATTGCGACGTGCCGGGCGCTACGCGTTCAAACAAGGTTTTGAGCTGCGGTACCACCTGTACGTACACCGGGTTCCAATGGCTGTCGATCCAGGTAGGGTGCATGAAGTAGCGGTCAGACTGGAAGTTGGGCGTCGTAGTCGCGAAGTATTGTGCGTACAAATCCGCGAAGAGGTTTTGTGCCGTTTGGTAAGTGCCCGCCGCGTAGGATGCCTGCTGCTGGGCGCGTGAGAACACGTAGGGAAGCTCGGCGTCGGAAATGGATGTGAGTGCCGTGCGGCTCGTGTTCAGTTCTTCGAAATCGCCGGTACAGCTGCTCAATGCCAGTGCCGAGCCGGTAAGGATACCGAATGTGGTTGCTCTGATATATTTATTGAATGATAATTTCATGTTACAGTATTTTAGAATGTCTGTTTAATTAGAATCCAACTTTCAAATTCAAACCAACAGTACGTGTGGAAGGGAGGGCTCCATATTCCGATCCCTGGTAGTTGCCTGCACCCAGGTTCACATCCGGATCGAATGGAAGTTTACGTTTTTCCAGACCTGGAATATCCATTTTGGCATAACCACGATACAGCCAGAACAGGTTGCGGGCCGTGAGCGACAGGCGCAGCGATTTGATGAACATGCCCGGAGGGGTAGGGATATTGTAGCCCAATGTGGCCTCTCTCAAACGGAAGTTCGTGGTGGAGTAAGTGAAGAACTCGCCCCAGGTATAGCGGCCCTGCGAAACGGTTTGCCAGAAAGTCTGTGCGTCGATCGCTACGGCATTCTGTTCGCCGGTTTCGGTTACGGCAGGCAATACCCAGCCGCCCTGACGGTGTGCTTCGGTGTAGTCGGCGGTTCCGTCGTAAGCGAGGTTGCCATCGGTACCGGAGGTCATGACACCGCCCACGCGGCCATCCACGAGGAAGCTGAACACGAAGTTTTTGTACGAGAACGAGTTATTCAGGCCCAATGTGAATTTAGGGTTGAAGTTACCCACGATGTTGTCGAATGCAGTCGCAACCGGAAGCCCTTTTGCATTCACGACGTAGTTTCCGTTCGCATCTTTTTTCCAGCCGAATGCCTGCAAATCGCCATAGGAGCCGCCTTCACGGACAATGGCCGTAGTGGTACGGGTGTTACCGCCAAGGTTAGCCGTTTTTACGCTCGGGTGCAGCTCTATGATCTTGTTCACGTTGCGTGCGAAGTTCAGTGTCGCGTCCCAGGTAAGCGCTTTGCCTTTCAATGGGGAGGCAGTCAATGAAATCTCGAAACCTTTGTTATTGATCTTACCCGCATTGATGAACTGGTTCTGGAAGCCGGTTGGCGTCGCTTGCGGCAACGTCAGCAGCTGGTTCACCGTGTTGGTGTTGTAGTAAGTAAAATCTACGCCCAATTTTCCGGCGAACAAACGAAGGTCGAGGCCAAATTCCGTCGACGAGGAAATCTCGGGTTTCAGGTTCTCTGCCGGACGCGTGGTATTGCGGGAAATGTAACCGCCGCCGCGGCCGCCCTGCGTGAATGTATAAGTTTGGAGCAAACGATACGGATCAGTATCGTTACCTACCTGCGCCCACGATCCGCGCAATTTTGCGAAACTGATCACTTCCGGCAGTTTGAATGCTTCGGTGAGGATCACGTTACCGCCGAATGAGAAGTAGGCGTAAGAATAGGGTTTAGGCAAAGTCGATGACCAGTCGTTGCGGACCGAGCCGTCGATGGTAATGAAGTCGCGGTACGACAATGACGCCGTTCCGAACGCGTATTGCAATTCTTTCTGGCTGAATGCGGTCATTTGTGTCAATGCAGCTGCGAAAGACAGGTCAAAGAAGTTAGGTACGGTCAAACCGGTCGTTGTACCGCCTACCTGCGAATATTTCTGGTAAGTCTGGCCGGCACCGAAGTTGTAGGTCAAATGCAGGTCTTTGCCGAGATTGTTGTTACCGGATACGATCACGTCCATGTTCCGCTCTGTTGTTTCTGCAGTCCAGTCGGCGTATGAACCACCCGATCCCGCGAAAAGCAGGGTATTGTTGTAAAAACCGCGGTTTACGCGATCGGCATACCAGTCGTAGCTGATACGTCCCTGTACATTCAGCCAGTCGGTAAGCTCATATTTTACCGAACCCAATGAAATTACGCGGTTGCGTTTTTCAGATTCGAACGTCCGGTTGATCGTCCAGTAAGGGTTCATATAGATACCCGAGCTGGCCCAGTAGGTAGGTTTCCCGGAAGCGTCTTCAAAAGTTTTGTATTTGTTCAAATCCACACTGCGCGGGATTTTGTACAAGTTCATGGTCACGGAGCTCTCTTCACCGGAACGGGGTTTGTTCTGGATGTCGGAGTTGATATAGGTGATTTTGGCATCGGCAGAGAGGCGCTTCGTGATCTGCGTGTTCAGGCGCAGGTTGAACGTGTGGCGCATCAGCTTGTTGTTGGGCAGGATACCCTGGTTGTAGTTATTGGTATAAGACAAATAAGTCTGGATCTTCTCGGAACCTGCCGAAACGCCGATCGAGTTGTTGGTGGAAATCGCGTTGCGGTAGAAATCCTTGATATTGTTCGGGAAGGTTTGGGTGGCGGGGCCCCAGCTCATGCTGGAATTGGTGCTTTCCACGCCGCCGCTGCCTTGTCCGTAGGTATTTTGCAGTTTAGGAAGCAAAAAAGGCGTCTCTACCACCACACCGGAGTTAATGTCGGCCGATACCTTGCCCGCTTTACCTTTTTTGGTCGTGATCATGATCACCCCGTTGGCGGCGCGGCTACCGTACAATGCCGATGCGGCAGCGCCTTTCAGGATGTTCATCGATTCGATGTCGTCCGGGTTGATGTTCGCCGCACCGTCGGAGCCGTTGATACCTCCGAAATCGCTCGTCACCTGGCCGCGCGCGGTGTTGTCGATGGGCACGCCGTCCACTACAAACAATGCATTGTTGTTTCCCGCGATGGAGCGGTTACCGCGCAGTACCACGCGCGTAGCCGAGCCAGGGCCCGACGAACCCTGCGTGATCACCGCGCCGGCGACTTTACCGGACAGCGTGTTTACAAAGTTTGCGTCGCGCACGTCGGTGAGCTTTTTACCGTCGATCTGCTGGGTCGCGTAGGTGAGTGTTTTAGCATTACGCTCGATACCCAATGCGGTTACCACCACTTCGCCCAGTTGCTTCACATCTTCCAGGAGCGTCACGTCGATAGTCGTCTTGCCGCCCACGGCGATCTCCTGCGATATATACCCGATAGACGAAAACACCAGCACGGCATTTTCGTCAGGTACATTGATCTTGTAGGTGCCGTCCGCGCCGGTTGTGGTGCCCTGGTTGGTACCTTTCACGAGAATGTTCGTGCCGGGAATGCCCGATCCGGCATTGTCTTTCACCGTACCGTTGATCTCTTTTGCAGCATTTACAGCCGCCGCAGGCTGAATCACCTGGCCCGTTGCTCTTTCCTGCTTGTTGCTGATTACAATGTTGTTGTCGACCTGCGTGTAGCCCAGGCCCGTGCCATTGAGGATCGTTTCGAGCACTTCTTTCACCGGCTTTTTCTCGGCGTGGATCGACACTTTCCTTTTCTTGTCGATGCGTTCGATGCTGGTAATGAATTTGAAATCGCTCCGCTTTTCGATCGCGATGAACGCATTCTGCAGCGTCACGTCTTTCAGGTCCAGCGAAATTTTCACTTCCTCAATGCCTTGCACGGAGCGGGCCGCGAGAAGCGGCTGAACGAACATCAAACATGCCAGGAGCATCGCCAGGCTTCGCCTGAGCGCCGTGCCTGTTTTCAGTCGGGTGTCGGGTAACTTTTTTTGCATACTGTTTTGAGTAGATTGAGGTTAAATGGATTTGAGGGATTCAATTATTATAGTAAACTGATAATAATTCATAGTCAAAACACCTCCCATACCGCACGGTACACAGCCGGCAGCTTCCAGGATTCGGTAGGGATGCACAAAAAGTAGGATGGAACGGGGCGCCTAATGGCACGTGCCCCCGGTGATGGTAACAACGTCCTTACCGATCACGTACTCGAATGAATTGGACATACTCAACAATTTTAGCACATCATTCAATGATGCAGTGGAATTGAAACTGGCCATGACGCGGCATTTGCCAATGCTGCTTTTGAAGACAATACGCTTACCGAAGCGCTCATGCAGTACCCGCATTACTTCGTCATAGGTGTTGTCCCTGAAAACAAGCTGGCCGAGGTGCCACGGAGCTATGTTTGCGACGCTAACGATATTAATATACGTTTCGTCTTTTTCTGTATTGATCACAAGTTCCTGCTCGGGGGTCAGTTGCGTAATCCGGACCGGTTCGCCTTCCCCGATCTCTTTGCTCACCTCAACTTTCCCGGTCGCAACCGACACCGATGCAGTCTCGTCCCCATTATAGGCTTTTACATCGAACGACGTGCCCAAAACCCTCGTCGAAATCCGGTCGCTCTTTACGATGAACGGCTTTTCGGGGTTCGGTACCACTTCGAAAAACGCTTCTCCCTGCAGGTAAACCTGCCTTTCGTCCTCGCTGAACGCTTTAGGGAATTCGATTTTACTGTTTTTGTTGAGCCAGACCTGCGTTCCGTCGGGCAGTTCTATGCTCACGACATCCTTTGGACCGCTCGTTTTGGTTTCCAGGGCCACGCCGGCTGCGTAGTGGGCCCCATGCTGCTTGCCTACGAACATGTAGCCCAGTCCCGTAGCCAGCAAAATGCTCGCTGCGGCCAGCCAGGAGCCGATTTTAAGATAACGGGAGCTTTCAAACGTCTCCTCGCCGGTCGTTTCTTCCTGCTCCGCCATTTTGGCGTGCAGCCTTGAAATCCCGTTTTCCAGATTGAATGCCGGATCGTTTTCCGGTTCCTTTTCTTGCTTCCACGCCGCTTCTATCTGCCTGAACAATAGCATGTTATCGTATTCTTCAAGCCACCATTCCATCGCCAGTTTTTCTTCCGGGCTGCACTCGCCAGCGAGATACTTGGCGATAAGGGGCCATGGTGTGTGATCGGACATCAAATTCAGAGCTTTCTAATGTTAGGACAAATAAAAAATAGGCATACCCCCATCCTTTCAGAATATTTTTTAAATCTGATAAGTTTTTTGCAGAAGTTTCAGCTGTTTAATAGCCTTACCCATTTGGTTTTCTACTGTTTTGGCGGAAAGGGAGAGGATTTCGGCGATTTCGTTGTAGGTGAAACCTTCGAAGCGGTTGAGCTGGAAGATCGCCTTTCTTTTTTGGGGGAGATAATTGATCAGGTCGGTAATGCGGCTTTCGAGCTCATGGTACATCAGTTCATCGTCCGGGCCGGGCGTTTCTTCGATGATATCGTCGCTGAGCTCTTCCATGATGTGTTTCTCCTGCTTCATGTAGTTGATGCAGGTGTGCCGGGTGGCCGTGAAAAGGTAAGAGCGGACATTCTTTTCTACCGTCAGACTATCCCGCTTTTCCCATATCCTGAAAAAAACGTCGGCTACGATCTCCTCGGCGAGGTCCTTACGGTTGTTGAGGTAAGTGGCAAAACGGCATAGCGAGTAATAGTATTTCCGGAAAAGGCAATCCAGCGCCCGGTTATCTCCTTGTTTGATCAGGGAAATAAGAAGCAAATCATCCTGGCCGTTCATCATAAACTGTGGCTAAATTGGGTATCAGGTAATTCCAAAACTTTATGCAATGATCGTATCGAGCGTCTGGAGTGATCGGCTTGTATCACTTAATTTAACAACTGCACAAGTTTATTTTAGTGTCAGATATTAAAATAGTAATATTTTCTTTGGTGTATTTTAAATTATAACGAAGAATAACACTAAGAATTCTAAAATTAGAAAAGTTGATGGAAATAAGCACCAATCGCTGAAAATATTCTTCCGGTTTGTTCTTTCGGCCATCGGTACTCACTTCCATCGGACTCGGCGGCGATAAATCGCTAGTTGAGGAACAACTGCTTCACGCACACGGGCGTAGGGGCGCTGATCTCTTTCCCGGTATAAGTCAATTGTCCCGTTGCGGCGTCGCGTTTGAAGAACACGGCATTGTCGTTGTCCCGGTTGGTCACGATCGCAAATTCGCCCTTCGCATCGATCAGGAAATTGCGCGGGTGTTTGCCGTGCGTATCGGCATGTCCGGCAACCGTAAGTTTGCCGGTTTTGGCATCCACTGCGTAAATAGCGAGGCTTTCATGGCCCCGGTTGGAGGCATAGAGAAACTTGCCGTCGGGTGAAAAATGAATATCCGCTGCGTAGCTTTTGCCCGTAAAGTCAGAAGGGAGCATAGTCACGCGCTCGAACGGTACCAATGCACCGCTACCTTTCACAATCTTGAATGAATTGACCACCGAAGCCAGTTCGCAGGCAGAATAGCCAAAGTTGCCGTTGGGGTGGATGGCAAAGTGGCGCGGGCCGTCTCCGGCCTTCACTTCCGCGTAGGGAACGGCGCCGGGCGTTAGTTTACCGGTCTGTGGATCAACTGCATATACCATGATTTTGTCGATACCCAGGTCGGACGCATAAATGAATTTGCCGTCGGCAGAAGGGGTAATGGAGTGCATATGCGGCTTCTGGTCCGGCCGGCCCTTATCCTGAATGGTATCCGCCAATGCACCGATGCTGCCGTCTGCATTCAGCTTGTACACCGCGAGGTCACCGCTTCCGTAGTTCGATAGATAAATGAAACGTCCCTTCGGATCAACACTCACGTGGCACGGACCACGGCCCTGGGCGGGCTGCGTGTTTAATGCGGTGAGTTTGCCGGAAGTCTGGTCGATCGCATAGGCCGAAACGGTGCTGTTGCCTTCGTTGGCTGCGTAGAGGTACTTTTTGCTTGGGTGAAATTCCAGAAACGAAGGGCTGGTCTTGCTCGTCAGAACCTGCAACTCCTTAAACGAGTAATTACTGCGGTCGAACTCATATACATAAATGCCCTCGCCTTTCTGCGTATAGGTGCCCAGGTACAATATTTCCTTTTTAGGTTTCTGGGCAAAAGCTGTCATGGCCGTCAATAAAAGGATGAATGAAAGAATGGTCCGTTTCATGATAAATGATTGAGAATTGTAACAGGTTGTTATTCAAAGATTAAGGTGCCGAATTTTTGAAATTCGTGGAAGCTGCCGCCGGTTTTTTGCCATGAATAATAGGCTGTTTCGCCGTCGTAATCGATGCGGTAGAAGTTGCCGCGCCATTTGTCGCCGGGTTTGGGCGCCGCATTGGCAATGGGGTTCATAAGCGCGAAAGGAATGAAGAATTCGGCTTTCCAGCCTTCGACGGCACCCATACTCTTCTTCTGGCCGCCTTGCGCGCTGGTTTCGTGCTGTACGCGGTTGCGCTCATTGTAATGCCATGGTTTCCAGCCTTGCGCACGGCCTTGGATGTTCGGGACCAGGATGGCCAGCTCGTAATTCAGCGGCGAAATTTCATATTCAAGGTAAATAGGGACCGAGGTGTCCGGCCAGAGGAATACTTCCACGACATCCTCTTTAAACAGCGCACCAAAATCCTCCATAATGGTCGAGGTAAGCTTGGTGTCGGTACAGTCGAAAAGGAAATACATACCCTTATCGGAGTACATGATCTTGACACGGGTGGGAAGCTGCTTGCCCGGTGCGGCCTGGTTAGGGCCTTTCTGGACGGTGATGTTGAACCACTGCGCGGCCGACCAGTTGGGTGCGGTGCCTTCGCCGTTCACTTTGAAGTCTGTCGTTTTCCGGACCGTCAGGGAGGAGTCGGGAATGGGGCTGGCAGCGTGTCCCCGGTACATGAGGCCGCACGTGAGCAGTCCCATGAGAACAAATTTTTTCAACATTCAGCAAAAAGGGTTAGGATTGGGAAAACAGGTTCAGGTATGGCCAAGTGTGTTCATTTGCAGTCAGATGTGCTGATCAATATCCGGTGATGCGGGCATTCCGGGGCAAAAGGCGATGTTTTTTTTTCTTGCTGGCAATTTCAAGAGGTTTTTACATTTTACCAAATCATTATTTTTGTAGTGTCAATTATTGATGAAATCTTTCGGCAGGAAAGAAGATAGGGTAGCGAAATATTTTAATAATTTAGGTCGTACGTTTAAAATTGAAAACATTTAACAAAACACTGTCATGATACGCGAAAGTGGAGAACTGGCCTTTGCTGACATCAGCGAGGCGATTTTGGAACCAGCTGTTTTCCCTGACTACCAAGGGAGCACTAAAAAGACCCGTCCGGTAGCGCAAGGTCCTCGCGAGGATGATGACGAAGAAGATGAGGATATAGATGAGGAAACCGATGATGAAAAAGTCATCGATGAGTTCGATGAAGATATAGACGATCGTGAAATTGTGATCGAAGATGGTGATGAGTTGCTTAGAAGACTCGAAACTTTCGACGACGACGACGACGATTTCTGATAATCGTTAAAAATAATACGCGCCTCTGGATCATTTCCAGGGGCTTTTTTATGCACGGGCTATGAGTAATGAAGCAAAGGTTGTGCCTTATTCACCTAAATTGTTCAATTCCTCACCTTTCCTAAACCCATGCGTTCCACCGAATCCAATGTTACACAAAGCATTACACAGGTAATCGCTGCTTCTTCATTAGGTACTTTAATTGAGTGGTACGATTTCTACATTTTCGGAAGCCTCGCGGTCATCATCGGCCAGCAGCTGTTTCCCAGCGATGCCGGGGCTTCGGCGCTGATCAATACGCTGGCGATCTTCGCCGCAGGATTTATTGTACGCCCCTTTGGCGCATTAGTGTTCGGTCGGCTTGGCGACTTAATTGGACGTAAATACACCTTCCTGCTGACGCTCGTTTTGATGGGCGGTTCAACTTTCCTCATTGGTCTCATTCCTTCCTATTCCAGCATAGGTTATGCAGCGCCCATCCTCGTGCTGATCCTCCGTCTCGTGCAGGGGCTTGCGCTTGGGGGCGAATACGGCGGCGCAGCCACGTATGTAGCCGAGCATGCGCCCGTGGGTAAGCGCGGCTTTTTTACGAGCTGGATTCAGACTACGGCCACATTGGGGCTGTTTCTTTCGCTCGGTGTGATCGTTTTGACCAAAAATATCCTGGGCGCCAAAAATTTCGCCGATTGGGGATGGCGTATCCCGTTCCTCGTTTCAATCCTCCTGGTAGTCGTGTCGATTTACATCCGGATGAAAATGCACGAGTCGCCGGTATTCTCCAAGCTGAAAGCGGAAGGGAAAGTGTCCGCGAACCCATTGAAAGAAAGTTTCCAAAAGAAGGCGAATTTTAAAATGGTGCTGGTCGCCCTGTTTGGAGCAACGATGGGGCAGGGGGTAGTGTGGTACACGGGCCAGTTTTATGCACAGTCATTTCTTGAAAATACCTGCAAACTTGATTTCAACGAATCGCGGTACATTCTTCTTTGGGCGATCGTTTTCGCGACCCCTTTCTTTGTGATTTTCGGTTCGTGGAGCGATAGGGTAGGCCGCAAATGGATCATGCTCACCGGAATGCTGCTCGGTGTGATCTGCTACCGGCCCATTTACCAGTATTTCCTCGACGTGACCAACGTGAAGGAAATGCAGAAAACCATGCTCCTGAGCGAATCGGAGCCGGTAGTCGAGCGCGGTTTGGTACCCGGCAAGGCCGATTCCCTGATCACGACGACCGTTGCAAAAACGCTGACCAACGGGATGACCTTCAAGGAGTCGAAGGTGGAAGTAACTACCGAAGACGTGCTGGCGGAAGTGCCGGCGGTGCAGACGGTGATCAAGGACGTGACGCTTTCCAGGCAGTCGTATATCATGGTTATTTTGCTCGTGTTCTTCCAGGTGGTGCTGGTAACGATGGTTTACGGACCGATCGCCGCATTCCTCGTGGAGCTTTTCCCTACGCAGATCCGTTATACTTCCATGTCGCTGCCTTACCACATCGGAAATGGTGTTTTCGGTGGATTGGTGCCGTTTATCGCTACGCTCATCGCCTCGTTCCAGGGCTCCACGCCGCTTTCCGGGCTTTGGTATCCGATCGGGATTGCGGCATTGTCCTTTGTCATCGGAGCGGTTTATATCGACAACCGCCGCGACGAAAATGTGACGGATTGAGTTTTACTGAAAACATTTTTGACATTATATAACCGATATAAAATGAGTGGTTTAAAGAAAATACTAGGTTTGCTCTGGATCGCATTGGGTCCGGTCATCATCATATTCCTTTTCATGCAGGCAGCCGACAAAATCGGCGCCGCAACCGACGGCATCGCCCGCACGAACACAACCCTGCAATGGGCGATCATTATCCTGATTTTCATTCCCATCTGTACCGGTCTGGTGATTTTCGGCTACTATGCCTGGAAGGGCGAGTATGACCATTTGCCGGAGAGTTCGAAGGAGTTGTAACTTGCCTTCATTGGCAACCTCACGTTATAATCTGGTTCATTCAAAATTCATCATGCAAACTGACGTCTTTATTCTTTCCGCTTCACGTACGCCTATTGGCAGTTTTGGTGGTGCTCTTTCTTCTGTACATGCGCCAAAATTGGGTGCTACCGCCATTCAGGGTGCATTGACAAAATCCGGCATCGATCCGGATTCGGTGGATGAGGTGCTGATGGGCAATGTGGTGTCGGCCAATCTCGGCCAGGCGCCTGCCCGGCAGGCAGCTATTTATGCGGGCTTGCCGGTTTCGGTGATTTGTACGACGGTTAACAAGGTTTGTGCTTCCGGTATGAAGGCTACGGCTTTGGGCGCGCAGGCGATTCAGCTGGGCGACGCGGAGATCGTAGTGGCCGGCGGAATGGAGAATATGTCTCAAATTCCTTACTATTTACCCAAAGGTAGGAATGGATACGGATACGGCCACGGTGAGATTATCGACGGGCTTCTGAAAGACGGTCTGACTGATGTGTACGACCAGATCGGGATGGGCGTGTGCGGCGACAAAACTGCATTGAAATACAATATTTCGAGGGAAGCGCAGGATGAATTCGCAATCCGTTCGTACCAACGCTCGGCCGAGGCGACGGCGAATGGCTCGTTTGCGGGCGAAATCGTGCCTGTTGAAATCGTTTTCGCAAAAGGAGAAACGACAGTTATAGGCGAGGATGAGGAATACAAGCGCGTTAAGTTCGATAAAATCCCCACTCTAAAACCTGTATTCTCCAAAGATGGAACGGTAACCGCTGCAAATGCTTCCACCATCAACGATGGCGGCGCGGGGCTTGTGCTTGCGGGCGGTAAGGCCGTGAATGCGCGGAACCTTAAACCCGTCGCCCGTATTGTGGCTTACGCCGATGCCGAGCAGGAACCGGCCTGGTTTACGACCACGCCTGTGCTGGCGACCGAAAAAGTGTTGCAAAAAGCGGGATTGAAAATTTCCGATATCGACTATTTCGAAGTAAATGAAGCATTTGCGGTGGTGGCATTGGCCTACATTCAGGCGCTGAACCTCAATGTGGATCGGGTAAATGTCTTTGGTGGCGCAGTGTCACTCGGGCACCCGCTGGGCGCATCGGGCGCGCGCATTATCACCACTTTGCTTTCTGTTTTGGAGAAAAATAACGGCAGATACGGCCTCGCCGCGATTTGTAATGGCGGCGGCGGTGCTTCCGCTATGATCGTGGAAAGACTGTAACGATCAGCGGATCAGGACTTTCAGGCGATTGTAAAAACCGGTGCTCTTGAAAGTGAAGGTCTTGTGCAGAATGTAGTTGCTCACAAAACTGAAACCCATCCCGATCACATAGCAGACCATTTCGGTTACATTCATCTCTTTTTTTGCAAAGGAGAACTTCACTTTATACACCTCCATGCCCAGGTAATCGATCAGGAATTTCGACGAACCGATGGTGAATGCCCAGGTGATGAAGAGCGAAACACCGGATACCATCAGGAATTTTACCATCTCGCGGCGCGTCTGATTGCTTCGGCGCGCGTCGAATGCGAACAGTTTGGTGAGGGTAAAGCCCCAGAAAAAACCGATGATGTATGAAGGGACAATGGAGTCGCTCCACGTAATGTTGAACCAGTCCTGGATAAGACTGCTGGAAACTAACTGGATCAATGCACCGGTACCCGCGACAAGAAAATAGGCAATGATATCTTTGGGATTGAAGATCTTGTTCTGCTTGATTTGGGTCACTGGTGTGTTAGTTTATGGGAACGGCAAACTGGATTGCGGCCCAATATTAGAAAGAAAATGGTCTCGAAACAAAACAGACCCCGCGATTTTGAGTAAGTGGGTGCATGAAGATCATGTGTCCCGATGGTACCGTTTTTGCAGCCTTCTGGTTAAAGTCGCCTATCGTCGCACATTGTGGCGGGCGGTTCGTTTAACCCCAATCGGCATCATTATGAAGAAGTTGTGTTTACTACTCCCGCTGCTTTTATGCGTATTCGCGTGTTTCGGTCAAGCGCAGAAATGGGCGGTTGGTTTCGAAGTAGGTGAGCCGATTGCCGTCAGTTTGAGGAAATATGGTGACAGAAATGCGCTGGATGTGAGCTTTGGTACTTACCTCGGCATGTTCAAATCGAAGGAAAATTACAAAGTCAGCAACGACGACCTTGGTGGGGTCGGCGTGATGTTCAATGTAACTTACCTGTGGTATGCGCCCTTATTCAACGAGCGGATGATCGCCTACGCGGGGCCGGGCGTGCAGGTGAATTCGCGACGGTACTACCCCGACCGGAATGTAAAATCGGTATACACAACCAATATTTCCACCGGCCCTTCCGCTACGGCCGGCCTGGAATTTTTCTTTGCCCAAAAGCCGACCTCATTTTTTGTCGAAGGGGGTGGTTATCTGGAATTTATCCCTAAATTCTTTTACTTTAATCCCAATCTCAGCCTGGGACTGAGGCATAACTTCTAACGGGATTATCGTGAAAAAACTCTGCATCTGGGCCGCAACGACGGCATTTGCCGCCCTCACTTTCTCCTGCTCAGCCACGCTGCAACGGCGATACGACCGCATGCATGGCACTTCATCAGCATCATCGACGGAGCGCTCGTCCCGCGATCCGGATTACGACCGGGACAATCAGGCGGTAGACCCTACCTACCGGAAGGATTACGACCGCGTGGTGGACAACAGTGGAGCCGCAGGTACCGGAAGCACGTCTGTGGGCGGAAATGCAGATTATAACCAGCGCCTGCTCAACCAGTATGCCGATATGGATAAGCTGGCCGAGGTGGTACTTTATGAATTGGACAACCTCGAAAACAGGTATAATACCTTGCTCAACGAATACAAGAATGCCAAATCTTCGTCGCGGCAGGTGATGGCAATGGAGCTCGACAAGATCAGCGATGACCGGGTCATGCTATACAAGGCATACACCAGCATTTACCGGAATGGCAAATCCGATTGGATAAATGTAAAACGCGATGTGGAGAACACCCTCCGCGAATACCGGAAGAAAAACTGATTACCAGCCGGCGCCCCTGGTGTTGGTTTTAATGCGGCATACGTAGCCGTCGACAGTCATATATAATGTAGAGCCGTCATTGCCCCACGCACAATTGGAAGTCAGTTCGCCCATTTCAATTCGCCCCAGGAGTTTACTGGCCGGGCTGATAATGAGCATTCCGCCTGGGCCTGACGACCATAAGTTGCCGTCCTTATCGATTTTGAGGCCGTCGGGCAGGCCGGGGATGCCCTTTTTGCCCATCGGCGTAGCATCGTAAAGAAGTTTGCCTTTCCCTGCATTACCGTCCGCGTCGAGCGGGTATGCCATCCAGATCGACTTTTCGGGATCGGACTGCGCTACGTACAACATCTTGCCATCCGGCGAAAACGCGAGGCCGTTCGGGCGGCTGAGGTCGCTCACCTGCATCGTTACCTTCCCGTCTTTATGAATGCGGTACACGCCGAACTCGTTGATCTCGCGGGTCGGATCTTCATGCTTTTTAGCGAGTCCATAAGTTGGGTCGGTGAAATAGTAGTCGCCGTTGCTGTGCTGTACCACGTCGTTAGGACTGTTGAAGCGCTTGCCTTCCCATTTATCCGCCAATGTAATTTTTCCGCCCACATTCAGCGGCATCGCCGAAATGCGGCGGTCGCCGTGCTCGCAGGAAACGAGACGGCCTTTATTGTCGATAATAAGGCCGTTGCTGCCGGGTTCGTCGCTGTAAATGCCCCGTCCGGTGTAACCCGACGGTTCCAGAAAGACCGAAAGTCCCTCTTTTTCGTCCCATTTGTAAACCTTATTCTTCGGAACGTCCGAAAACAGCAGATAGTCACCGTCCTTCACCCATACAGGCCCTTCCGACCAGTCAAATCCTGAGGCCAGTACTTCGATTTTAGCGTCTTTGGACAACAATTTCTCGAAAGAAGGATCTTCAACAACGATCTTGCCTATGGTAGGGTAGGACTTTTGGGCCATAGCAGTACAGGTCAGCAGGACAGTCAGACAAGTGAAAATAATACCGGATTTCATAGGGAATGCATTAGCGGTTCCGACAGCGATTTAGCAATAAAGACCCCATGCGGCACTTCCCTACTGGTTTTCGATTGCCGGGCTATGGCGTGCCGGGGCGAGAATAATCGTGGAATGCGGTGCCAACCGCCCCGTCAGCAGGGCATTTTCCTGCATCCCATCCGTTGTGAAGAGTACTTCCGTGAACAGCGATTTATCTTCCGGTAGCCGGAATTCCTTTTCAGTATCTCCCAGATTGTGAACGACAATGAGCGACCGGTCGACGTGCGGCCGGAAATAACCGAGCAGCTGATCGTCGCCCAGGCGCATGGGTTGGAGGTTGGGGGCCAGTATCTGGCTCAGCGCGGGCTCGGCCTTGCGCAGGTGTATGAGGGTTTTATAATGGTTGAAAACAGAATGTGCATTGCCTGTTTGTTCCGAGAGGGGCGCCACTGTTTTCAGGGTGGTAAACTCGGGTGTGATCCAATGCGTGCATTGCGGATCGTCGAGATCGCCCGTCCAGAGGAACGGCTCGCGGATGTACGGATCGGGCTTCATGCCCAGCATACCTATTTCCTCTCCATAATAGAGATAAGGCTGGCCGGGTAACGTGAGTAGAATGCTGGCCGCCAGCTTCATCTTGGCGGTTATGCCCCCCACCACGCTCCCGATCCGCTCCTGATCGTGATTGGTGAGCATGATCGCATTGACAAACAGTGGGTTGTATTTCTGAAATAGGTTGAAACTCGCCAGCAGCTTATCGACGATCTGTTCGTCCCGCCCGGTTATGAGCATGCGCTGCAGTGCAAAACTGAGGTCAAAGTGGAAGGTCGCGTTCAGGTTTCGGAAATAGGGTGCTACTTCTTCGGTTTCGGCCCACACTTCGCCCACGGTAAATGCACCCGGCTTCGCGTCTCCCACGATTTTGGAAAAAAAGTCCCAGAAACTGGTGCTCTGCTCCTTGTCCCACGCCGGGTAAATATGCCGGGCAGCGTCGAGCCGGAACCCGTCGACGCCCACCTCATTCAGCCAGAAACGTATAATTTTCGCCATTTCCCCGCGCAATGCCTCGGAATGAAAGTTCAGATCGGGCATGCCTTTGTAGAAAAGGCCATAATACTTCTCGTCATCGCCGGCATTTGCATGCCACGGATACACCACCTGCGAGTCGTCCGACGTCTCCCGTTCCTGGATGCCCAGGTGGTCGATCTGATCTTCGGTCATCCACCAGTAAAACTGCCGGTAGGGGTTATCCTTGCTTTTTCGGGCTTCCGTGAACCAGGGATGCAGGGTGCTGGTGTGGTTCACGATCAGGTCTAGGTAAATGGCGATGTCCCGCTCGTGCGCAGCCGCGAGCAAGCGGCGGAAATCGTCCATAGTCCCGAATTCGGGGTCGATTGCGTAGTAATCGGTGACGTCGTATTTGTGATAGCTTGGCGAAGGATGTACCGGCGTGAGCCAGATCGCCTCGATCCCCAGGTCGGCCAGGTAGTCGAGCCTGGAGATAATGCCGTTGAGATCGCCGATGCCGTCGCCGTTCGAATCGCAGAAAGAACGGACGAATATCTCATAACAGACTTTCGGGATGCTGGCGGGCTTGTCGGCGAACATAGGCGGCATTTAGCGGAAATGCGGTTTCAACAGCTGGTAAACCACCTGGACCGGCAAGCCCATGATGGTGTAAAACGAACCCTCGATCTTTTCGATGCCTACCATACCGATCCATTCCTGAATGCCGTAGGAACCGGCCTTATCGAAGGGTTTGTACTCCTTAATATAGTGGTTGATCTCCCAATCTTCCAAGTCGCGGAAATAAACTTCTGCCACGTCCGACACGGTTTCGATCCCGCTATCAGATAGCAAACTTACCGCAGTTACCACCTTGTGGCTTCTCCCTGAGAGCATTCCGATCATCCGGAATGCATCGGAGGCATTGGTGGGTTTACCTAAAATATGGTGGTCGGCGATCACCACCGTGTCGGCCGTCAGGACCAGTGAGCCGGGGCGGATGCCGCGGAACTGTTCGGCCTTCTCCCTCGAAATGTGGCCTGCTACTGCTTCGGCGGGGAGGTCGGGCGGATAACTTTCATCGGTTGGAAGTACTTCGATGGTGAACGCAAAGCCGGCTTCTTGTAGTAACTGTTTTCTTCTGGGCGAATTGGAGGCGAGAATCAGGGGTTTTTGGAGTTCGATCATGTTCAATTAAAAATTTCTGAAAATATTTTTCCCCCGGCTGAACTATTTCTTTGCCAATAAATGTTTCTACATTAAATGTATGTACATCATTATTGCATTTAACACGATTGGCTATGTCTATTGAAACTGATATAAAGCAGAAAAAATTTCGGAGCCCTTACCAAAAGTTGGCACTCAACCTGGTGTATACCACCAAGTGGCTCGAATATAAGCAGCTTGAATCTTTCAAGGAACACGACATTACGCCGCAGCAGTACAACGTGCTGAGGATTCTTAGGGGACAGCAAGGCAACCCTATCAAGGTGAGCGACATTACCGAGCGCATGCTCGACAAGAGTTCCAACACATCCCGGCTGGTAGACAAGCTGCTGGCGAAGAACCTGGCGAAACGGACATCGTGTGAGAGCGACCGCCGTGCTGTGGACGTCGTGATTACCGAAGAAGGGCTTGAATTGCTTAAAGTGCTCGATCCGTTTATCGAGGATTGGGAAAACCGGTTCAATATTATTTCCGAAGCGGAGGCCGAGCAGATCAGCGCATTGCTCGACAAGCTGCGGGAAAATGAAGATTAAGCTTGAAACACAATTAACACAAATCCATAATTCAATTTAATTTCTAATCAAAACTACAATGAAATCAGTTAAATTTTTTGTCGCATCTCTTGCAGTAGCATTGTTTGTATCTTCTTCTGTTTCAGCAGACAATGGTAAAAAAGCTACTAACCTGAAAGTGAACCCCGCGAAAAGCGAGCTGACCTGGCTGGGTAAAAAAGTTACCGGTGAGCACACAGGTAAAATTGCCTTGAAAGAAGGTACCATCGTACTGGACGGAGCAAAACTGACCGGCGGTAAATTCGTTGCCGACCTGACCAGCATCACTTGTACCGACCTTACCGATAAAGAATACAATGCAAAATTGATCGGTCACCTGAAGTCGGACGATTTCTTCAGTGTGGAAAAACACCCAACCGCAACTTTCGTTGTGACCAAAGCTACGCCAAAAGCAACCGGTGTTTACGATGTGACTGGTGATCTGACTATCAAGGGTATTACCAAACCCGTTACTTTCCCTGTAACAGTGAAAACCACTGCGGCCGGTGCAGAAGCTACTGGTAAACTGGTTGTTGACCGCTCGAAATACGACATCAAATACAACTCGAAGTCATTCTTCGATAACCTTGGCGACAAAATGATCCACGACGATTTCTCTATCGACGTGAAACTGGTTGCTGCAAAATAATTACCCGCAGGCGGTTGCCTGGTATCAGCCGTCCTGCGTTTGTATGACCTGAATTTGAAAAGAACCTGTCCGTGTTGGGCAGGTTTTTTTGTGTTCAGAAATTAAAGTCGCGGTATTGTGGGAAATCGTCCATGAAGTGGATCTGTCCGTTCACCGCCTGGAAGCAATAATGTGCCAGGCCGTTGGTAACTGCAAGATATTGAGGCTGTAATGTAAAATTGTAGCGGCTGATTTGTGCAAAAGTGGCATCGGTAACGGCTACGAACGGAGCCTTGCATTCGACGAGGAGGAACGGCAATGCATTGTTTGAAAGCACCATGATATCGGTGCGTTTGGCGAGTGTGTTGTATTGTAAGCCGGTCTCTACGGCAAAGAGGGACTTCGGGTAACCGTAGTGGGTGATGAGCAAATGGATGAAATGCTGTCTTACCCATTCCTCGGGCGTGAGGGTCACGAATTTCCTGCGGATAATGTCGAAAATATGCGGTTTCCCGTTAACCTGCTTAACTTTGTAAGCAAATCCGGGAAGGTTTAATGATTCCATCAACGAAGATAATGAACCCCTGGTTGCCCCGCCAACAAACCTGCTGATTTCATGACCACCAAAGAACAGATCGTTGAAAACTGGCTTCCACGCTACACGGGCACGCCTGTGGAGGAGTTTGGGAATTACATTCTCCTGACCAACTTCGGAAACTATGTCACCATGTTTGCCGAGAAATTCGGGGTGGAGGTACGGGGCCTGGGCCGGGCCATGCAAACCGCCACTGCGAAAGATATTACCATCATCAATTTCGGAATGGGTAGTCCGATGGCGGCTACGGTGATGGACCTGTTGTCAGCCATTAATCCGAAGGCCGTCCTGTTTTTGGGCAAATGCGGCGGATTGAAAAAAACACAGGTCGGTGACCTGATCCTGCCCATTGCCGCGATCCGCGGAGAGGGCACCAGCGACGACTATATGCCGCCTGAAATTCCGGCATTGCCCTCATTCCGCCTGCAAAGTACGGTTTCCGCTGCCATCAAAAAGCAAAAACTCGACTACTGGACCGGTACCGTCTACACCACCAACCGCCGCATCTGGGAGCACGACGCCAGTTTCAAGGAATACCTGCAGGCCGTTCGCGCAATGGCCATCGACATGGAAACGGCCACGATATTCATTGTCGGTTTCGCCAACTCCATTCCGCACGGTGCATTGCTGCTCGTTTCGGATAATCCGCTTGTACCGGAGGGCGTGAAAACGGAGGAAAGCGACAAGAAAGTGACAGCCAGCTACGTGAAGCAGCATCTCGATATCGGCATCGAAGCGCTGACCGAACTGGCACGCTCCGGAGAATCCGTGAAGCACTTGCGTTTCGAGAACTGATAATTGTCATAGCAGGGGCGGGAACCTGTGGAGGCTTGTCGGGAGTTTAACTTCGGCGGCCAACCGTTTTCCGCCCGTTATTTTATGGAACATCCGACATTATACGAGCGTATCGGCGGCGACGCCGCGCTTCGGCAACTCACCGATCAGTTTTACGACCTCGTATTCAACCACGAGCTCATTTCCAGGCTTTTCAAAACAGATAAGGACCTCATTAAAGAAAAGCAACGCCTCTTCCTCACCCAATTCCTTGGCGGCCCCCAGCTTTACTCCGAAGTATACGGCCACCCCATGATGCGCGCCCGCCACATGCCCCACACCATCACCGAAGACGATGCCGTTGCCTGGCTACAATGCATGGCCTCCGCCGTAGAATCGCTTCCGCTCAGCAAAGAATTGAAGGACGAGCTATTCGACCGTTTTCCGCGCACGGCGTTTTTTATGGTGAATACTTAGGGAAAGACCATTCTACATCGCGTTACCTTTTTGATATTCTGACGTCTAAATGGTGTTCCATATTTGGGAACATTGTAGATTTGTAAACTGAATCGAGATGAAAAGAATCTTTGTGAAAGGTACGCTTCGTGAGTTTTGGGAGCGACACCCCGAGATTGAGCAGCATTTGAAAGTTTGGTACGAAGATGTACTCGCGGCGGATTGGAAGTCACCTGCAGATGTGAAGATGCAGTACGCAACAGCCAGTATCTTGAAAAACGGGAGGATCGTTTTCAACATTCGGGGCAATTCATTCAGGCTGGTGGCCCATTTTGATTTTGTGAGACAGATGGTTTATATACGTTTCATCGGCTCGCACAAGGAATACGACAAAATAGACGCTAACTCAATTTAACTATGCTAAAACTGATCAAAACAGAAGAAGAGTATAAGGTAGCATTGAATCGACTAGGTGAGGTTTTCAACGCGCCCGAAGGCACACCTGAAGGCGATGAATGCGATTTACTGGCATTGATAGTCGGCGCCTATGAGGATGAGCATTATCCCGTTGAGTCACCGGATCCCATCGACGCAATTAAGATCAGAATGGAGCAAATGCAGCTCAGGCAGGTGGATTTGGTGGATGTAATCGGTAGCAGAAGCAGAGTTTCGGAAGTGCTTGGCAGAAAGAGAAAGCTTAGTCTTGAAATGATCAGAAACCTCTCGGAGCGTCTTAATATATCTGTAAACACACTTATCCGCGATTATCAACTAGCACAGTAATCCCGCCCCGCTTCATGCCAACCAAGAATTCCCTACCTTTGCGGCATGAATTTCAAAGAGCAATTAACACCATACCCCGTTCTGGAAAAAGTAGCCGGCGCTGCGAAGGAGCTGGGTGTGGAAGCATATATAATCGGCGGGTTCGTCAGGGACCTGATACTCAAAAGGAATAGCAAGGACATCGATATCGTCTCGATCGGCAGCGGTATCGAGCTGGCAGAAATGGTAGCCGGCAGGCTTGGGCCGGATGTTCATGTGAGTGTATTTAAAAATTTCGGGACAGCTCAGATCCGCCAGGGTGATCTCGAAATAGAGTTTGTCGGTGCCCGGAAAGAATCCTACCGCTCCGATTCACGCAAGCCGGCTGTCGAAGACGGCACGCTCGCCGACGACCAGAACCGCCGCGATTTCACCATAAATGCGATGGGTATCAGCCTCAACGCAGGCACTTTCGGAAACCTCGTCGACCCGTTTGAGGGCATGAGTGATCTCCGTAAGAAAATCATCCGCACGCCGCTCGACCCGGAAATTACATTCTCGGATGATCCGCTGCGGATGATGCGGGCGATCCGGTTCGCTAGCCAGCTCAATTTCGATATCGAACCCGACACGTTCGATGCAATTGTTAAAATGAAAGACCGTATCAGCATCGTGTCGATGGAACGGATCTCAGATGAGCTGAATAAAATCATTCTTTCCAAAATCCCTTCCTACGGTTTCAAATTGCTTTATCATGCGGGCCTGCTGAACATTATATTCCCCGAAATGGTGGAATTGCAGGGGGTAGAGCACATTGAGGGCAAGGGGCATAAGGATAATTTTTACCATACCTTGCAGGTGCTCGACAATGTGTGCCAGGTATCCGACGACCTGTGGCTGCGCTGGGCGGCTATCCTGCACGATATTGCCAAACCGGCTACCAAAAAGTTCGATAAACGCCACGGCTGGTCGTTCCACAACCACGAAGAAATCGGCGCGCGGATGGTGCCGGTGATTTTCCGCCGGATGAAGCTACCGCTGAACGAGAAAATGCGGTTTGTGAAAAAACTCGTGAGGCTGCATTTGCGGCCGATCGTCCTTTCCAAGGAAGAAATCACCGATTCGGCTATGCGACGTTTGCTGGTCGAGGCAGGAGAGGATATCGAGGCGCTGATGAATCTGTGCCGCGCGGACATTACTTCTAAAAACCCGGAAAAGGTTCGGCGCTTCATTAACAATTTCGACCTGGTGGAGCAGAAATTGAAAGACCTCGAAGAACGTGACAAGCTCCGCAATTTCCAGCCGGTGATTACCGGAGAAATGATCATGGAGGCGTTCGGGCTGAAACCAGCGCGGGAAGTGGGGATTATCAAAGAAGCGGTGCGCGAGGCGATCCTGGAAGGCATTGTGCCCAATGAATTTGAGCCGGCTTTTGCATTTATGATCGCAGAAGGCGAAAAAATGGGCCTCACCCGCGCGTAAGGCACATTTTTTATAGCAACCTCGTCAATGCCAGCGCATATTTGATATTTTTGCGAACTTTTTAATCTCCTCATAGATACTTTCATGGAAAACGCTCAGTTCAAACGTTTTTTCGGCTCGCTGCTCACGATTTTAGGCATTGCGGTGTTGCTGTTCGCATGCGTCGCATTTTTATCAGACAAACCCGTATTGGGTCTCATGGTTTCCAAATGGGAATCGATCGTGCCGTTCCTGGTGGGTACCGTATTTCTTTTGACAGGCGTAAACCTGGTTAAAGGCTAGGCGCCGCCGGCTAGGTGCAGCCGGCTAGATGCAGCCGACTAGGTGCAACCGGCTAGGCGTCCCGCACGAGCGACGCTCCTACCATGCATTCCAGGCATTGCCTGGGCGTGCAATAATTGTTGAACCACTCGATCAGGGCCTGCGAATCTGCGGCGGTTTTCACGCGCATACCCAGCGACGCCCACTCGCGGGTGATTCGGTTGTCTTCGGCAGGGATCTCCGAAAGCCAGTATATGGCTTTATCGAGCAGGTCGGGCTGCTGCCTCTGCTTGGAGTAGGCAACCAGCAACGGTACCGCGGCATTGACGATCAGCAAATGGGCCGAATCGGCGCCCAGTACCGGCACCTGTGCCCTGGCCTTCTTTTCAAATAAATAATGCTCCCGCCAATAGGCCGATTGTTCGATCCGGAACAGCCCGCGTATTTCATCGAAATGTTCCGAAACAACGAACCGGCTCAAAAAGCCACCGGTGTTGCACAGCAGCCGCGCGAACTGCGCCAGCCTGACCGTAGGGAAGCCTGCCGGCCGCAACCTGGCGTACTTCCATTCATGCAAACGCATGACATCGTCGCCCAGCCGGTACTTGGCGCTCAGAAACCGGAACTCCTGTTGGAGCTGGCGAACATAGATATCCTCTGAATCAGGAGGAACAAGCCCCGAGCAGCCGAAAAGCAGCGCTTCTACCTGAATGAGGCGATCGGTGTGTTTACGGAGGATTTTCCAGGGGACAATGGTAGTAAGTCTTTGAAACGGGGCGTCATTAAGTTTAAAGCCAAAATGCCGCCCGAGCCATTGGTAGGCTGTCTGCTCCCAGTCCTGCTGATTCGTTTCGAGCAACTGCTGAATTTCCATTGCCTTACGTTCAAGTCTTTCGAGCAATACCCTGTCCAGCATGGCATATTTTCGGATTGAATCCACGTCGCCGAACTGGCGGTTGCATGGAACGGTGTCTCTCTCGTCGAGCAGGCAGCGGTAGCGTTCGATTGTCGATGCTTTCACCAGTCCGTCCAACGTGAGCGTCGGCACGGCAGTACCGTCCCGCCGCATCGCCGGTTGGTCATTCTCCCAAACCACGTGGAGTATTACACCATCGTAGGCGCCATTATGCTGGTGTTCGTGCAGGCGCCAGTCCGATGATTTCACATGGATTTCGACACTTCCGACCCATAATACGCCGTCAATCGAAACCCGCGCTTCGGAAAAGTCCGGACCGGCGTTTGTGTTGCGGTGGCCGGGCCGGAGAATAGAAAGCGGCATATGCTCGTCGGTTTCCAGCCCCTTCTTTTCGAAATACTGGAAGCGCCAGATGAAACTCAGTAAATCTTCATTCATAAACAGCGTGTTTAAAAATTTGGCGATTAAGGCGCATATTTCTTTGCCTAAACCTGATTAGTTTCTGTTCTTTGTACGCTGTTTTTGTTACTTGGTTTCTATTTGTAGAAGTAAAAAAGTTTTATGCTCCGCCGTCTGCAATTTATTGCGCTCAAAGTCTTCCTCGCTTTTATCGTGCTTTCCATCGTTTGGGTGATTATTCTGAGGTTTTTGCCCGTTTGGGTGACGCCTTATATGATTTCCCGGAAGATAGACGCATTCAGGGCGGATGAGGATACCGAGATATACCATGATTGGGAGCCGTACGAGAACATTTCCAAAGAAGCGGCCCTCGCCGTTGTTGCCTCCGAAGACCAGAATTTTCCCAACCACTGGGGTTTCGATTTTGACCAGATTTACAATGCCATGACCGAGGATCGCAAGCGGGCCCGCGGGGCGAGTACCATCACCCAGCAGGTTGCGAAGAATGTCTTTCTCTGGCATGGGCGGAGTTTTGTCCGGAAAGGCCTGGAAGCCTACTTCACCGTCCTCATCGAAGTGCTGTGGAGTAAGGAACGGATTCTGGAAGTGTATTTGAATGTGGCTGAAATGGGGAAAATGACTTTCGGGGTCGAAGCTGCTTCACTGCGTTATTACAATAAATCTGCGAAGCGCCTCACGCGCTACGAGGCAGCCCGCATTGCGGCCGTGCTACCCAACCCGATCCGTTTTTCGATCAAGAATCCGTCTGCGTATGTGAACAAGCGTACCAATCAGATCGTTCGCCAAATGCGGTACCTGGGCGGGCAGAAGTATCTGGATGACTTGTGATCAATAGATTTCGGTTACATTTTCGGTGATGCCCTGTGCGATTCTCTCCAAGATTTTGGGAATTAGTTTTTTGAGCGTTTCCCTGCGGTTGTTGTAGGCACAAAGTACAAAGATGGACACGGGTAACTTTTGAATATTTTGTTGATAGGGTAAATTTCGATCTACTGTCACAAATACCTCGAAGCCCTCTTGTTTCATGAGTCGAAGTAGCTCCCCATTCTTTTTCCCAAGCCAGCCCTTGTCCCGGACTGACCAGATTTCGTGACCAGGGGCAAAATCGTAGCGTATTTTGCGTGGTAGACTTTCATCCAGTAAAATCGCTCCCCCTCCCGCGATGAGCGCGGGGAGCTCTTTGGGCGGCCGGTCGGCGCCGGACGGCTTGCGAGTGTTTGCCGGGCCGGGCGTTTACTATGCTGAACGACAGGCAGTTCCACCCCTCGTTGCCCGTGTAGCCGGGATTAGGCGTTTCGGCAACGGTTCCCGATTGCCATCGAGGTCGAGATTGTTGATCTCCGAATCTTCCTCATTCAGTTTTCGTTCAAAGCCTTCCAGCGTTTCGGATTCCTGAAAGAGCTTTAAAACAGCATATAGATTGAGGTTATCTCCGGGAAGATCCAGCTTTTCGTCTTCGGCCTGTGCGACGGCCTGATGGGAAGTGTAGAGGAGCAATATACTCAGGACGATCAGAGGGAGATTTTCATAGTCTAGTCGTTTAGAAGCAATTGAATTATTCTTACTTATTTAACCCAAACACCATTTAGCATAACCTTGTTAACGTTCCGAGCGGCGGAGATGTTCTTCAAAGGGTCGCCTTTAATGAGGATCAGATCGGCCTGTTTCCCTTTTTCAATGCTTCCCAGACGATCTTCGATCCGGAAAAACCGTGCATTCTGGATTGTTCCGGCGGTAATGACCTCCGCGGGACTGAGCCCGCTGTCGACCAGCAGCTCCATTTCTCGTTGGAATGCCCAGCCGGTTTCCGCATAAGTGATCATCGAATGCGAACCGACGACGATCCGGGCACCGGCACGGTGCAGTTTGCCGGTGATCTTTTTCATTTTACCAAATCCTTCCAAACGGGCTGTGTCGGTAGGCTGTCCTGTCGCCGCCTGGTACTCAAATGCGCCGAGCGTCGGACTCACGAATGTGCCTTTCCCGTGAAGGAAAATACCGAGGGAATCGGTAGCCGGACTATCCGGATCGATGTTTTTCCAGACCTCGTATCTGCCCTGTTTACGCGCATTGTTATCGGCCAGGACCATCTGGCGGTATTTTTCTCCTTCTCTTTGCGGCACGAGCGTGAGACCGAATGAAGTGATATGTTCGATCCCGTCCAGGCCCGCCTCGATCGCCTCTTTGGCCTCTGTCGTTTCCAGGTGTCCGGTCACGGGAATACCCCTGGCATGGGCGGCTTTGCAGACAGCGGCGATAATGGCCGGCGGCAGCCGGAAATACACCTTGATCACCGAAGCTCCCTCATCGGCAAGGTGGTTCACCTCGCGCACGGCCTCGTCGGCATCCCTGACCACGTATGCGTCTCGTGGGTAGGCGGGCGGGAACATATCGATGTGCGGGCCCGCAAGGAAAAGCCGTGGTATGGGCTGGCCGCTCTTCCTTTCTTCGGCGTATGCTTCCATCCACGCTCCCGGGTCGCGTACTGATGTGACACCGTTTTGAAGAAATTGTGCGGGAAGCCCGTGCACGCCATCCAGATGGAAATGGGAATCGATAAAGCCCGGAAGTAATGTGAGGCCGCGGGCGTTGACAATCTGTGCATTCCTTGGTATTTCAATATCCGCTGCTTTGCCGACAGCACTGATAATGCCATCTGTCACGATTACGCAGCCATCGCTTATGGGTGATCCGCCGCGCCCGTCGATAATGGTTGCGCCGGTAATTGCGATGGTCGATTTCCTGGAAGCAATCTCTTTCTCATTTATTTCCCTGATTCGCACCGGTTTCGTCGCGGGGTTTTCGGGTGTTTTGTTGCAACTATATAATGCTGTAATCAGTGCAAGCTGGCAGGTTATCAGCCGAAGCGTGTTTTTTCGCATTGTTTTCAGGGTTCAGGGAGTTAATCAAATCTACTTTCACGCCTTTCCGGAGTGCGTTATGGATTTCTGCCACCTGATCGGTCTTTCAAAAAACGGTAGTTCCGGTGGTGCGACAGGGAACGGTCCAGCTTCTCAAAAAGGTTCCTGTTTTTGAGAGCAAACCAGTTGACTTTCAGCAAGTACAAGCTTACGTAAGATTTCGGACGATTCGTAATGAAATCGGCCGTTGCATTCCATAGCTGTTCGCGCTCGGCTGTCTGCGCTGTTACCCAATACCGGGAGCTGTCGGCCAGGTTCCGCTTTTTGGCACTAGCTTCTGCGCGTACGAATGCATTCAGGCGCTGGTCGGAGGGGTTCTGTATCCGCGTCTCATATTCCCGCCATTCTTCATTGCTTTTGGAGTGAGTCACCGCCGATTTCGCCAGGTTTACCGTATCCAGCCGTATTTCCGTGCCCGGATCAAAAAAGAATGTGAGCGCACCCTTCTTTCGCGAAACCCGGAACTGGTACAAATCAGGAAGCAAATCCGAATCCATATTCAAGTGCGTGGTATCAAATCCCAGCCTGATCGAATGCACCACCGCAGCAAAGCCTTTCTCCCTTGTCAGCAAAAGCGCCTTCCGGTCATTCCAGGCTGTTGGGGCAACAATTTTGATTTTGACGCTTTCCTTCGACGCGAATGCGAGGCTGGCCAATGCACAAATGATCAGGCGGTTAATACAAGTTAGCACAGACAGGAAAGTTAGAAAAGACTGTCACAATTTAATATTTAAATTCGCATCCACATGCACTATGAACGATATGAAATAACGAAAGGTGAGACGTCTATGACTTACGAATTTGTAAGCCAGGGGCCCCGAGGTGACGTGCCGAAGCTGGTTGTATATAGTAAAACCAGATTATTAGGTATATTCAATCTGGGGTTCGGCGATAAGATTCGTGAGGGTGATTTTGACGATAGCGTTGTAACGAATAATGGGGACACTTTGAAAGTAATGGCAACCGTAGCGGTGACCCTCTATTACTTTACTGACAGATTCCCAAATGCAAAAGTATTCGTAGAAGGGAGCAATAAAACCAGAACCAGACTTTACAGAATGGCAATAACCAATAATCTGGAAGTTATTAATGCTGATTTTGAGGTCTACGGCTTAAAAAATGATGCTTGGGAGGCGTTTACAGCGGGGATCGATTATCAGGCATTTCTTGTTATCAGGAAAAAGTAGAGAAAAATGAAAAAAGAGCTCGAAAGAAGTTTCAGACCGAAAACTTTAAAGGTGGACAAATCTCTAGACAGGTATCTAGAAATGAACCTGTTTAAGGAGAAGGTGGACAGGGCCAATGAAATTTTGGAGAGGTGTGGCCTCCCTGATTTCGATAAAATAAAAGCAACCGGCTCTGGTGACCGAAATATCCAATCACCAAAACCGGCTGCCGAGTCTTAAATCCGAAGTCTTACTTAATTGCCACCTTCACCAACACCGGCTGGTGATCCGACGGATAACGCTGTTCTTTCGAGTCAGTCAGTACGCCGTACTTTAATACATCCACATTTTTGCTCACGAAAATATAATCGATGCGGGTCTTCATGGCCGCGTCGAATTTGAAGCTGTTAAACGTGCCTTCCGGCCCGTAAGGAGCTTGTTTGGTCACATCGTGGCTGTCGTTGAGCAGGCCGGCAATCGTCTTCATCTGCTCGGTATCCGGCGTCGAGTTGAAGTCGCCGGTGAGGATGACGGTACTGTTTCCGGCAATTTCCTTGATCTTTTTCACCATCAAATGGCCCGATTGCCTGCGCGCTTCTACGCCCTGGTGGTCGAAATGCACGTTGAAGAAATAAAATTTCTTTTTGGTATTCACATCCTCAAACTGCGCCCATGAGCAAATGCGGTTGCAGCATTTGGCATCCCAGCCCAGGCCCGGTTTGTCCGGGGTTTCGCTCAGCCAGAAGTCTCCCGATTTGAGCAGTTTGAAGCGGTCTTTTTTGTAAAAAATGGCTGAATGCTCGCCGCCTTTCTTGCCATCGTCACGGCCTTTGCCATAATATGCAAATTCAGGAAGCTCGGCAACGTCTTTCAACTGGCCTACCAGTGCTTCCTGTACGCCGAAAATGTCGAACTCATGAAAACGGATGAGCCCTTTTACATTCTCTTTGCGGTTGGGCCAGGCATTGACGCCGTCATTGGGGGTGTTGTAGCGCAGGTTATAGGAACCTACATTCATAGTTGCGGTTTTCTGCGCATGCGCTGCACTGGCGAGCGAAACGAATGCGAGTAGGTAAAGGGCAATTTTTTTCATTGGGTATAGAGATGATTGATAAACTATAAAACAAAAGACCCCGAAGGGTCTCCTGTTGTCAATGCCAAAAATATACGATTAATGTTAACTCATGATGAAAATTCAAATGGATCTCCATCACCACCCCGGTGTCTGCTTATAGGCGCCGTTGCTGCGTGAAATTTCATCGGGGTTCATGGGCCAGGCCATGTGTTTGCCTGGGTCGAAGCTGCGTGCCGGCCATATCACCTGTATTTTGTAAGCCGAAGCAGGATCGGTTTTATTCTCGTGAATGCGGCCGTGGAGCGGCATATTGATCTTATCGTAATCGCCCCAGCGTTTCAGGTCGGCGAGGCGATCGGTCCATTCGCAGGCGAGTTCTACGCGGCGCTCATGTTTGAGATCGGCGAGGGTAGGCAATGCGATCGGCGCCAGCCCTACTCGGGCGCGTATTTCGTTCAGCGGTGCGGCTGCTTCCGCATTCTTGCCCTGCTTGATCAACGCCTCCGCTTTGAAGAGCAAAATCTCCGCGTAGCGCATCAGCGGCAAGTTCAGGCGGGTCGACGGCCCGTCGCCATTCTGGTTGATCATGGTATTGCTTCCCGCATTCTCATTGCTGCCGTAGCTGTAAGGCTCCATGTATTTGCGAATCTGGAAGCCGGAAAGGCTGTTGGTCGAGAAATAGGAGCGCTCTTTGCCGAAATAGGTGAATTTATCCCCGAATTTCAGGATCGTAACTTCGCGGCGCGGGTCCTTGGCTTCATACTCCTCATAGAGTTCTTCCGTAGGCTGGAAATAGCCCCAGCCATTGAAAATACCCCATCCCTTGTTCTCCAACGCCACACCCGGGAAGATGGAACCGCCCTGGATCCCCGAGTTCACCGACCAGATGTATTCGCTCGTCCAGTTGTTTTCGATGGTGAAAACGGCCTGGTAGTTCGCTGCGGCACTGCCCTTGCCGGTTACCAGCGCCCGCCCGCCTTCGTTTTTAATCTTATCAGCCAGGTCCGGAATGAGCGCCCATTTTGAAGCGTCATATTGCGCCCAGTAAGCGTAGACCTTGACCATGTAACCCCATGCAGCGGCCTTGTGCGCACGTCCCTGATCGCCCGCACCGTAGGTTTGGAACAATGGGAGCAGGTCCGCAGCTTTTTGCAGGTCGCTGATAATCTGGGCGTAGTTGTCGGTTACCGAAGGCAACTGCGGTGGAATGCGTTTGCCGAATTCCGCGTTCTCAGGCCCGTCGAACGGTACTCCGAGGTCTTTATGGCCCCATGAATAAGCCAGCCAGAAATGCGCAAAACCACGGATGAAATATGCCTCGCCCAGTGCACGGTTTTTCACGGCATCGGATACGCCGGTGGCCGTCGGAACGCCCTGGATCACCTGGTTGGCCTTGTTCAGCATCCAGTACACGTCGTTCCAGCAATTAGCAATGGAGCCTTCGCGACCGGTGATATTGAAGTTTTTGATGTTATCGCTTTCTGCACGCACGCGGCCCGTCACGATGTCGTCGCTTGCGTTCTGCATCCAGAACAGGTTACGTCCCCAGGTATTTTCGTAGCCCATCGGCGCGTACATGGCGGCCACGGCTTTGTTCAAATCCTCATCGCTTTTCCAGAAGAACGCCGTGGTAGGGGAGCCGTTGGGTTTGGTATCCACCCAGCTTTCGGTACATGCGGACGCGCTAACGGCCATTACAATGGCAAGACCCGCATTTTTAATGATATGTTTCATGAGTCAAAGTCTTTGTTTGGTCGAATCTCTTGCAATTAAAATTTCAGCTTCACACCGGCTGAGTAAACGCGGGCTACCGGATACTGGCCGCCGTCGAGGCCCGGTGCAGTATAGCGGCCATCGATGAGCTGGCTGCCGATCTCGGGGTCCATACCTGAGTATTTTGTAAATGTCAGGAGGTTGTCGCCGCTCACGTATACGCGCAGGCTCGGCTTACCCGGTTTGCTTTTGAACGTATAGCCGATGATGAGGTTTTTCAAACGCAGGTAATTGCCGTTTTCGAGGTACCAGTCCGAATTGGTCGAGAAATTCTTGTTCGGATCGTTAGCCCGGATTTTCGGGATGTCGGAGCCCGTATTGGTTTCCGACCATGCGTCGAGAATTTTGTCCCAGCGGTTGTAGCCCTGCTCAGCACCATTCAAGGTCGATTGCTTGAATGCATTAAACAGTTTCACTCCGCCGACACCCTGGAAGAAGATGCTGAAATCAAAGTTTTTCCAATTCGCATTCGCGGTAATGCCGTAGGTCACTTTCGGGAACGCATTGCCCATGTACACGCGGTCGGAATCGTCGATCTTGCCGTCGCCGTTTTCGTCTACGAATTTCAGGTCGCCCGCTTTCGCATTAGGCTGAATGCGGTCGCCGGTAGGACCTACATAGGCAGCAGCGGCTTCGTCGGTTTGGAAAATACCTGCATTCTTGATCAGCCAATAAGAGAAATAGGGCTGGCCTACCGTAGAGCGGAAAGGCACCAGGATGCTTCTCCAAGCATCGCCATGTGTCCACACCGATTTCGGGTTTTCATCGATATAATCCACCCGGTTTTTCAGCGTCGCGAAGTTACCGCCGATCTCATAGCTGAATTCGCCGACCTGGTCGCGCCAGTTGGCTGCAAATTCAAAGCCGGTATTTCTGATTTTGCCCTGGTTAATGAAAGGCGCCCCATAACCGTTGGTATTCGTCCATTCGGTGTCCTGCTGCTTGATCAGGTCGTAAGTCAGTTTGTTAAAATAGTCGGCAGTAATGGTCAGCTTTTCTTTCAACAAGCTTACATCCAAGCCGAAATCCGTTTGCTGGGAAGTCTCCCACGATAGCTCGGGATTGAATCTGGAACTGACATACAAACCATTGCTGATAGGTGCGCCGTTACCGATCTGGTAAGTGTTGTTCGGCGTAAGGTTCGGATAGCCGTAATACCTGCCGATGGAACCGATGTTGCCGATGCGGCCCCAGCTTGCACGAAGTTTCAGGAGATCGAGGCCTTTTACGTTGAAGAATGGCTCCGAACTGACTTTCCATGCACCCGTAAAACCCGGGTATCCTTTGGCGCGGAAACCTTCGGCGAGGCGTCCGGCTATGTCGTAACGATAACTGGCCGTTACGAAATAACGATCTGCCCAGCTGTATGACAAGCGTCCTACATACGATGCATTGCGGTCTTTCCATTCATCGTCCGAAGGACGGTTTTGATCAAAAATGGATGCATTCACGAAGAACTGCGCCCAGTCGGCTTCATTCTCGAACCCCCTGGCAGCAATGCTGAAATTCCGGTTGCCATTTTCCTGGGCGGTCATGGAAGCCATTGCGCCTACGTTATGGCGTCCGAAGACGCGGGAATAGTTGGCCGTATTTTCCCAGATCCAGTGGTAGCCGCGATTAGTGGAATAAGAGAGCGTATTCTGATTATTCGGCTTGCCCGGTTCGGTCCTTTTGGGATCAAAGCTTTTCCATAACGAGCTGTTCTGACGATAGCTGAAACGGGTAAGGAAGCTCAGGCCTGGAATAATATCGGAGTACCCCAGTTCTGTCACCGACTGCATGTCGTTGCTTTTGTTGTAAGGCCGGTTGCGCAGCAACGTGCCCACGGGGCTGATCGCGTCGCCATGGATACCGAGGTACTTGGAATCGCGGGGGCCTACGCCGCCGAATGTGCCGTCATCATAATAAGCTACGGCCGAGCGGGGCATGTAAATGGCCGAAAGAACGGTACCGCTGTAACCGCTCGTAGTTTCCGTGCCGCGGTTGTCATTGTTGTTATAAAAAAGCTCCTGACGGAGTTTGAGCTTATCCGTGAACTTGTACGTTGCATTGAAACGGACGGACAAATTCTGTGCGTAGGTATTGATCAGCGTGCCCTCGTCGCGCTCATAGCGTCCTTGCAGCAATGTCGAAAACTTGTCGGTGCCGGCATTGAAACTGATATTATGACGCTGTATGAGACCCGTGCGGAAGATCTCGTCGATCCAGTCGGTGCGGGTAACCTGTGCGTACGGGTTTTTGCTAGCATCCCAGCCGTCGAGCGGGGCGAGGCCGGCATTCGTGTAAGCCAGGTTCGATACCTTCGCTTCGTCAGCCGCAGTGAGCGATTGCGGTAACTTCCAGGCTTGTTTCATACCCATGAAGCCGCTGTATTCGATGCTCGGCTTGCCTTGCGCGGCCTGGCGCGTGGTGATGAGGATAACCCCGGCCGAGCCGGAGAATGCACCGTAGATAGCCGCCGAAGCCGCATCTTTCAAAACGGTAATCGATTCAATGTCAGCCGGATTGTAAGGCGCATTGGGCACACCGTCGACTACGTACAGCACGCTCTCACCCCCGCGTGAACCCGTACCGCGAATGGTAATGTTAGGGGCCTGGTTGGGATGGCCGCCGTTGCTGATGGCCGTTACGCCTGCTACTTTGCCCTGGATCATGCTGCCGACATTCAATACGGGCCGGTTTTTGATCTGGTCCATATCGGGAACGGTAGAAACCGCTGCGGACAAATCTGCTTTCTTGACCGTTCCATAACCAATCACCACCACTTCCTGCAATGATTTGGTATCGGAAAGCAGCGTCACTTCGAGCTCCGACTGGTTTCCTACATTCACTTCCTGCGCGAGGTATCCCACAAAGCTGAAAATAAGCTGTGCGTCGCCGTTGGGGACTTCTATTTCAAACGTACCATTTGCCTCGGTCGAGGTACCACGCTGGGTGCCCTTCACTACCACGCTCACGCCCGGCAGCGCCTCTTTTGTATCGGAAGCCACGACTTTTCCACGGATCATCCGGTCCATAGTCTCCTCCTCCCCGAAAATATCGAGCAGGCTCGTGTCGTTTGTCCCGGAGGCTTTGCTGGGCTTACGGTTCAGGATAATGTATTCTTTGGAAACCGAATAGCGGATGTTGAGCGGCGCGAGCAGCTGGTCGAGGACGACGGACAGCCGCTGGTTTTCGGCCGAAACGCTCACCTTCTGGTTGCGTACCAGCGAGGGTACATACGAGAAGCGCACCCCCGTCGATTTTTCGAGGTTGGTCAGCACCTGGCGCAGTTCCTGGCGCTCGGCTTTAAGGGTAACGTTGCGTTGCAGCAGCTCCTGTGCGAGCCCGTTACTGGCAAGCGACAAGGTGCTGAACACCAGGGTTAGTATAAATGGTATGCATGCAATTTTCATCACAGTCACCAGGTACGTTAGTGGTCGACTACTTTTTTTCATAAATTCGAATGGTTTTGATGAATTCTGGACAAAGCCCTCCCGTGTTCCGATTTTGGCGGAACTGTCCTTCTGTTGAAATGAACCGGGGGAATCAGGCCGGTAATGCTGCAATCATTGCCGGCTTTTTAATGAATCTGGGTCAAGGTTTAGCCATAGGGTAGAAGGGTGGTTTGGTGGAGAAAACTTGGTTTATTCGCAGCCTTGCCCCGTGATAACGACCTGTCCGTCGGTTACCTGGTAGCTTGCTTCGATGGTAGAGCAGATGATTCCTAACTTGTCAAAAAAGGGCTCGTCGCGTAGCGCCACGCGCAGGTAGCAGTTTCCGAGCCGCGTCGAGTCGTACACGATCGGTATTCCGTAAGTCTCCTGCATTAGCCTGAATACTTCTCCAACCGGCTGATTATCAAATGTAAAATCGGGTTTCACGACCGGACGGGCAATGGCTACCGGATTTTCGGTGATGCCGCGAGAAAGGACGGCTTTCTCCGAAGTGAACACCACCTGCTGGTTGGGGGTAAGGAGCATTTCGACGCCCGGCTTGTCGAGCTTCAGGTCTTTGGCCTGCATCACCGCCACTTTTCCCGTGCGCACGATCACCTCCACACGCTCCGCCGAGGATTTAATGGTAAAACTGGTGCCCACTACCCGCGTAACGAGATCATTGGCATACACAAAAAACGGGTTGGCCTTGTTTTTTTGTACTTCAAAAAAAGCCTCTCCCGAGAGAAACACCTCTCTCTTATGATTGTGGACAAAAGCCTGCGCATAGCTCACCGCGGAAGCGGGCATGAGGCGCACTTCACTGCCATCCGGCAAGCTCACCTTCATCGGCGCGTTGCCGCTATTGACGATCTCTTTCAACGGCACGGCCGAAGCGGCTACGTATTGTTTATACGTGTAATTGCTTTTCCGGAATGACCCATTACCGGAAACCAGCCATCCCAGGCCTACCAGAATAAGGACAGCGGCGGCGGCGTACCACCAGCGCAGCCTGATAATGCTTGCATCGCGCTTCGGTAAAGTGCGTACCGAATCGTTTAATATCCGGTTCACCTCATGGTCGAGTTCCTCGTGCGTGAGCTCGCTGGGCTGCTTCTCCCAGGTAAGGATCAGTTCGGCCGCCTGATCCATCAGCAGCGCTTTTTCCGGATACTCCGAGCGGAGTTTGGCCCAGAAAAAATCGTTACGCGGCTGCCCCGATTTTACCCACCCTCTGAAATCGTCGTCGGTCAGAAAATCTTCCAGGTTGTAGTGGTAAAATGGATGCATTGGTTTGAAATGAATGTGTTCTAAAAGTATAATCCGCCGGGATCGCCCGGATCATGGAAGAATGCGGAAAAAATTTGAGAAAATTTCGGATCAATGTCCGCCGGCGAGGATAAGCAGCAGGAGGCCGGCCAGTAAAAGCCACTTTTCCCGGAAAGTTTTCAGGCTTTCGTACAGCAGGTTAGCTGTTGCGGGGCGCGAAATACGGAGGATTTCGGCAATGCGCTCATTGGAAAGGTCCTGGTAGAATTTCAAGTGGATAATTTCCTGCTGCCGGGGCGTGAGCGACTGGATAATGTGCTGAATCCGGGAAAGTTTTTCGGCTGCAAACTCGGTAAGGATCAGCTCGCTTTCAATGGAATGTGCCGTCTCATGAAAATCCTCGGAAGCATTTTCAATGGCCAGAAAAACTTCCGGCCGGTTGGCATTCTTGAATATTCGGTTGCGGAGGCTGGTGAGCAGGTAAGGTTTGATCTGGTCGGTCTTGCCGAGAGATTCGCGGCGTTCCCACAAATGCAGGAAAAGGTCATGTACGAGGTCTTTCAGATGATCACGGTCGCTGATGAAGCGCCTGCCGTAGTCGAACAGCGGCCGGTAGTAGCTGCGCAGGAGTTGCTCGAAGGCAAGCGGGTCGCCTTCCCTGAACTTTTGCCAAAGTACCGAATCCTGTTCCACGAAAAATGGGTTACGTCAAAGGCAAATGTACCATTTTTCTTTGTCGCCCAAAATCCGGCACGGGCGGCGGCGATTATTTAATGTTGGGTTAATATTTTAAGTAACCGAATGGCTTAAAAAGCCTACGGCAGCAAACCGGATAGATTTGCTGCCGTAGGGCAATGCTATTTGTTCTTCTTCGGGATCAGGAACTTGCCCACTAGCTCACCGTCGTCGCGGATCATTTTCAGGTCCAGCTGCTTGCGGGTGGCGTGGAGCTTGATCAGCGTCCTTTTGCCTTCCAGCGGCCCGCCTCCGATGACGATCGGCCAGTTGTGGTCCGCGTCGGGCTCGTGCGTCATGTAGCGGTGCGTGTGCCCGGAGATTTGCAAGTCGATTTTAGCCTTGTTTAAAACCGGCCCGAACAACGCCCGGCAGTGCATGGTACCATGCCAGTCGCCCGAATGGTACGGAGAAATATGGATCAAAAGCACACGGAAGTCGGCCTTTTTGAATTCCGGCGATTCAATTTCCTTTTCCAGCCATTTCTTCTGCACCTCACGGTAGCGGTCAAATGCCGACAAGCCGCCGTACTCGACGCTGTCGTCGGTTTTGTCCTCGCCTGAGTCGAGCACGATAAAATGTACCGGCCCCCGGGTAAACGAAAAATAGTACTTATTGTCGGGATAGGCATAATACTCCGGAATGTGGCGCGAGAAGCTGCCCCGGCATTCGTGGTTGCCCTGTGTGAGCAGGAACGGGAATTCGGTGGCGAAAATGTCTACCGATGGTTTGATCAGATGGTCGACCATCTGCTGCTCCTCGGTAACCCAGTCGAAGCAATCGCCGTTGAAAACCACCAGGTCGTAGTCTTTGGTATTACCCGTATATCCATGGCGGTACAAAAGTTGCGGGATGATCTGCGGACGGTCGTGGATGTCATTGAACACCACCATTTTGAACTCGTCCTCCTGCTGTCCCCAGGTTTTGAAACCGTACATCAGACTGGCGATCGTCTCGCCGAATTCCACTTTCGAACCTTTGTAGCCTAGTACCTCGGTGGATACGATCTTGTATTTGTGCTCGGTACCGGGCGTGAGGTTGGTCAGTGTGATCTTGTTGATCCGGTTGTTCGCCTCGATAAGCCCGTTGTTGTAGCCAAACTCGCGCTTGCTGGTGTAAGTGCCGGCGCCATATTCGACCCAGCTGAAACAATTCTTGTGGGTGATCCACATGATTGTCACCTCATTGGAACCCATGTTTTGCAAATAGGGGCCGGCTACGAAATGGTTCTTTTCTTCGGCCACCGGGGCGGTTTCATCCGCACCGGCAGCTTGTGCGCCGGCCGCGGGCAGGAGGCTCAGCGCCCCGATCCGCGACATTTTCTCCAAAAACGACCTTCTGTCTGAAAGCATAAAAATTAAGGGTTAGGAACAGTCGGATAGTATATTACTCCCAGTTAGGGTTCTGCGTCAGGTTGGTGTTCAACAGGCGCTCCTGCTTCGGGATCGGGTAAAGATAATCCTTGTTTTCGACGAACTTCTTGGTAATGTGCCCGTTGATAATGATGTTACCGCCTTTGTTGCCATTTTCCAGCGAAACGTCGCTGCCGAGTTTCAGGAGCTGAGCGCCTTTGATATCAGGCTTGGTACCTTCGTAAATCACCACATCAATGCTTCCGTTTTTGTCGAGGTCATACTGGCCGGGGCCTGGGAAGTACATGCCTTTAAACTGTTTGGTCAGAGCCTGGCCTTCTTTCCAGCGGATGATATCGTCCCAGCGGAAGAAGTTCTCCATCACCAGCTCAATGCGGCGCTCGCGGCGGATTTCCAGGATTACACCCAGGTTCTTGCCGGTAATCTGCGTGTATTGTGCCGCCTGGTAAGGGTCCGGGTTTGCATTGGCCTGCTCCATATTGATGTTCGGCATTCCCACGCGGTCGCGGGTGAGCTTGGTCGAAATATCGAGGTCGGCCTGGGTAAGGGTCCCTTTTTCGGCTTTGGCCTCTGCATAGTTCAGAAGAACCTCGGCATAGCGGAAAATTGGCATATCGGTAATGTCTTTCGAGAAAGTATCCCATTTAGGTGCCGACACGAATTTGATGAGCTGGTAACCCGTTACGGTAGCGCCAAACTCCGGCACCAGCTGCGCGGTTTCTCCAATGCGGGTATATCCCGGGGTACGAATGGTCTGCGCCAGGCGCGGGTCGCGGTTTTGGACTTCATCGTAAAATTGCATCGTTTCGTAACCTTTCTTGTCGGTAAACCGGGAGCCATCTGCCATCAGGTAGCTGTTCACCAGTTTCTTTTCCAGGCCGGGGCGGCCGTAGGAGGCCGTCATCGTGTAGTAGTTGAGGTTGTGGTAAACCTGCAACTCGTCGCTGAAATCGCGGGCGAGGATCACCTCGTCGGGAATTGCATTGTCCGACGAAAACAGCTTCATATAGGCCGTTGCCGGCGTGGCTTTGTAAATGGAATAGCCACTGTTTTTCATCAGATCTTCCGAAGCGGAAATACAGGCGTCGAGGAACTTGTCGGCATTGGGCAGGTTGTATTCCGGATGGTACTTGCGGAATGTCCCTTCAAACAATCCAATGCGGGATTTCAAGGCCAAAGCGGTGAATTTGGTAACGGTGGTCACCTGGCGGCTGGCATCAAGGTTGGCGATCGCGTAATCGATATCGGCCAACACGGAGTCCATTACGAGCGTGCGCGGGTCGCGGGCTTTGGTGAGCAATTCCTGGTCTTCCAGCTCGATGGTAGTCGAGTACCAGGGCACATCTCCAAAGCGCTTTACCATGCCGAAATAGAAGTACGCACGGAAGAAACGCGCCAGACCATTGTATTTGGCCACCGCTTTTTTGTCGGGGCATTTGCCGGAATTGGCGAGGAAATAGTTGATGTTGCGCAAGTTTCCCCAACTCCATCCGCCGCCGCTGGTAGGTACTATGCGGGTCCCCTGCAACTCGTCACGCAAGCTGGTTTTGACAATGTTGTCGACGTCCTCATTGTATACGTCCTCCGCCGAGGGAAGTGCATTGTAAAATGAGTTGGTATAAAGCAAAAGATCGTTTTCGGTATTGAAGAAAGTCTCCGGCGAGATAGCGTCCTGCGGGAGCTGGTCCAGGTCACAAGCCACCAGGCCGAGTGAAATGGCGATAATGCTAAGTATTTTTTTCATCGGTATGAATGCCATTTAGAATGTGAGGTTGAGACCGGCTGAAATGGTTTTCGATAATGGATAAGTACGTCCATTGGTGCCGTCGCCGTCGAACTGCTCGGGGTCGATGTACTTCGAGCGGAGCGGGGTATAGGTCAGCAGGTTCTCGCCGCTGATATAGATCCTTGCCCGCGGAATGCGTACCAGCTTGCTGATTCGCTCAGGCACGGTATAGCCGATCACGACATTTTTGAGACGCAGGTAACCTACGTTCTGGATATAGCGGTCGTTGGTTGAACGGAGGTCGCCGCCGTCGTTCAATGCGGTGTAGCCGCGCAAAACAGGGAAATAGGCATCGCGGTTCTCAGGTGTCCAGATATCGTTTCCGAAATCTTTCGGGATAAATGAGTAGTAAGGACGGGAATAAGGCCCCCAGAACTTATCCGCATTGTTGCCTGGATACCAGTTCCTGCGAAGAATGCCCTGCGCCAATGCCGAAATGTCGAAGCCATTCCACGAAGCACCCAGGTTGATACCGTAGCGGAACCGCACGCGGTTGTTACCGACGATCTTCATATCACCGGGATCGGCGAGCGTATTCGAGCCGTTGTTGATCTTGCCGTCGCCGTTCAGGTCTACGAAGCGGAGGTCACCGGCCTGCAACTTGCTCCACTCACCGGGTGCGCTGAGGCGCTGCTTGTTCACGAACGATTGATCGATTTTGAATGCCTGCGCTTCTTCGTTGCTCTGGAACATCCCGTCGATCGAATAACCCCACATTTCACCGATCGTCTGACCTACGTAAGGGCTCGAAAGCACTTTGTTGGGGTTGTCGTATTTGGTGATTTTGGATTTCGAATCGGAAACGATGAAGGATACATTGTAGGAAAGCGGCCTGCCGGCCAGTTTGAACATGTCGGCCCAGGCGATCGATAATTCAAAACCTTTCGTTTGCAGATCACCTGCATTCTGGGTGGGTACGGTAGCGCCGTAAACCGACGGAAGCACCTGGCCAGGGATGAGCATGTCTGTGGTTTTGCGGATATAGCCGTCGAACGAGAGATTCAGGCGGTTTTTCAGCAAAGTTGCGTCCACACCAATGTTGGAGGTGGTGGCAGATTCCCAGGTCAATCCGGCCGAAATAGGGGCAGGGCTGCTTACGTATTGCAGCTTCTGGCCATTGGTGATCCAGGTCGACTGGGCCGTCGGCATCATCGGCACGTAAGGGTAAAAGCTGGCAGAGCTTGGGTTATCGTTGAACTTCGGAGGTAGCTGGTTACCCAATGTACCATAAGATGCCCTGATTTTCAGGTTGTTCACTGCATTGCGGACCGGCTCGAAGAAGTTCTCCTCGCTCAGGCGCCACCCGGCGGATACCGACGGGAAGAATCCGAAACGCTTGCTCTCTCCGAAACGCGAAGTACCATCATAGCGGCCATTCACTTCGAGGAGGTATTTGCCCTGGTAATCATAGTTGGCCCGGAAGAACGCACCGAAAAGCTCATACTGGTAAGCGCCGCCGCCAGAAAGCTGCTCGCCTGTACCGAGGTTCAGGTCGTTGAGGCTTTCCGAAAGCAGGTTTTTGCGCGAACCGGCGAGCACCTGGTGTTTGCGGGTTTCATAGTTGATACCCGCTGTGGCGCTCACATAATGCTTGCCGAATGTGTGGTTGTAAGATGAAAACACATTCACGACATTCTGGGGGTCGAACCAGAAGGTCTTTTTCAGCTGATCGGTATTGTAGTTGGGCACGGTTGTCATAATGCCGGGCTGGATCGAATAAGTAGCCACAGCCGAACGGTACCAGTCGTCGGAAATGTAGAACGAATAGGAATGGTTGGCAGTCAGGTTCCAGTTCTTGGCCAGGTTCATTTCCACCGTGTTGATGGTCGTCAGTTCATGTACCTTCTGTTCGCCGCCTGCTACGCCTTTCAACAGGTTGGCAAACAGGCCGTCACCGATCGAGTAGTTGTTTTTGAGCGTATTGTAAGTAGGCGTGCCATCAGGGTTGCGCGGGGCGTAAATCGGCAGCGCGTGCACCGTAATGGCTACAAAGTTGGAGTTGGCACCGCCTTCCAGGCCCGGATATTTGTATTTCGAATCAAAATACATGGTATTGTTGCTCACTTTCAACCACGGCGTCAGCTGGGCGTTGATCTTGCTGCGCAGTGTGTAGGAAGTGAATTTATCCGTATTAATGCGCATGATCCCATCTTTCTCATACACCGAACCCGAAAGGAAATAGTTGATCTTATCGGTACCGCCCGAAAGGTTGAGGTTGTGCTGGCGCGACGGCTGGCTCATGTTGAAGATCGTGTTCCACCAGTCGTAATTACCATAATAGTTGTAAATGTCTTTTCCATTGACATTTTTAACGACCACCCACGGGCGGGCCGGGTTTTCGGTTTTGTCGTAGCGGCGGGCCTCTATTTCCTTATAATCCTCCTCCGAATAGCGGGTGTAGCTGTTACCGGTAGCGCGGATGAAGGCTTCATCATTAATCTTCACATAGTCATAACCATTGGTCATGAAATCGGTATGGATGGTAGGCTTCGACCAGCCGAAGTTGTTGCTGTAAGACACGGTCGTTTTGCCGTTCTTGGCAGTTTTGGTAGTTACCAAAATCACCCCGAATGCACCGCGTGCACCGTAGATGGCCGATGCCGCGGCATCCTTCAAAACAGAAACCGACTCCACGTCACCCGGGTTGATCCGGTTGATGTCGCCCGGGATGCCGTCGATCAGTACCAGCGGTGAGCCGCCGTTCACCGATGTTTCCCCGCGAACGTTCAAAGAGCCGCCCTTACCGGGCTGACCGGTGCTGAATGTAATGTTCAGGTTGGGTACCATGCCTTGCAGGATTTGCGACATGTTGTTCAAAGGTCTGTTTTCCAGGTCTTTCGACTGCACCTGCGACACCGCGCCGGTGAGGTTCACGCGTTTTTGCGTGCCGTAGCCTACCACCACCAGTTCGGACAGCGCTTTGTTGTCAGCCTGCAAAGTTACATTGACCTCAGTGCGGTTACCCACCACGATTTCCTGGGAAATATACCCTACGAAGCTGAAAACCAGCGCCGATTCTACATTCGGCACGGTGATTTCGAACTTGCCGTCGCCATCCGTGGTAGTGCCTTGCGAAGTACCCTTTACCACGATGCTCACCCCCGGTAGCGTACCCTGCCCGTCCGACGAAGACACGGTCCCGCGCACCTGGATTTCGGTAGGCAGCACATATTGATGCAGTTTTTCTTCCAGTTCCGGGATCACCGACTCCTCCCGGCTCGCGCGGGTCTTCGCGAGTACGATCTGGTTGTTGATAAGTTTATAGTTGATCCCGCGCGGGGCCAGCAGTTGGTCCAGCACTTTGGACAGTTTCTGATTTTTGACATCGATCGTTACATTCTCCTTGACGGAAACCCGGCTGCTGTAAACAAAGCGGGTATTGGCACGGGCCTGGATCTCATTCAGGGCCTGTTTGAGCGAAACGTTGCGAAGTGTGAGCGTCATGTCCTTGCTCAGCACAGACTGGGCCGCAGTTTCCTTCGCATAGCCGCCGGCTGCGAGCGAGACGGCAAGAATCCATTGAAGCAGTCCAATGCGCATAATTTTTCGCCAGTCGACCGGCTTGTTACGTACTGTTTTTTGCATAATTTTGATTGTCTGATGGTTAGGCACTATTGGATAAAACATCCTTTTGAAACGGTGGTACGAAGACAAAGGATGGGATTTTGAGGCCGGGTAGTGGTGGTACACTTCCGGCCTTTTTTACGGTGGTACGGACGGGTTCATAAACGAATGGGTGGCTATTAGGGATTATTCACATGGTTCTCCGTTGATGGTGATGTTATTGTCTGAAATGGTGTAGGTTACATCCAGCGAACTGCACAAAAGTTCGAGAATGCCGGGGAAAGTCTGCGACTCGAAATTGGCTGTCAGGCCGCATTTGGCCAGGCCTGGATTGGCCAGCGAAATCGATACATTGAACCGCTTTTCCAGCTGTTCGATAACCTTGTTCAGCGGGGTCTCTTCAAATACAATGGTAACCGGCTCGTAGATCTCCTTTTTGGCTTGCAGCGGGGAAGTTTTGGATGTCAGTCGCTTAGAATCCAGCTCGAACAATGCCTGCTGATTCGGTTTCAGGATCACCTGCTGCGACTCCTTCGTTTCCGCGTAGGTGCGCACTTCCACAGTCCCGGTCACCACGTCCACCTGAAACACCTTGCGATTCTGCGGCGCCCTTATATTGAAGCTGGTACCCAACACTTTGATTACCATATCGCCGCTCTGAATGTAGAATGGCCGCTTTTTATCTTTTTGTATATCAAAAAAACCTTCTCCCGAAAATGTCACCAGCCGTCGGTCTGCGTCGAAGCCGGCCGGGTAAGTCACCACGGCGTGAGGGTGCATGGCAATGGAGCTGCTGTCGGGCAGCCGGTGCGTGACGATGCGGCTCCCGGTATTTTCAAAACGGACCAGCTCCGAAGACTGCCGTTGTTCGAGCTGCTGTGGAATGCTGGCAACCGGCGTTTTTTTGAACTGCGTAGCCAGGTAAACGCCCAGTACGAGCGCGATCGACGCTGCAATACCGGAGAGCCACCGCCACGGGAATGATCGTACCGGCGCTTCTTCTACCATATTCAGTTCCCGGCGGATATTCCCGAATGTCGCCTGCCGCATTTCGTCCTGTTCCGCATCCGGCAAATGATCGAGGTAGCGTGTTTCGCCTTGCAGCGATGCGTACCAGGTTTCGACGAGCTCCTTTTCCTCGTCGGTGCATTCACCGGACAGATATCTTTCGAGTAATGCGGGCGGAATACCGTTTGGCTTCATGAGATCGGGGATGTTATCAACCCAGAAGTCGCGCGCCGGAAGGGTAACCCTTAGTCGTTTTTGAAATTTTTTTTAAAGCGAAGAAAAAAGAATGAGGGCACAGATCATGTGCTCCTTCAAATGTTCTTTAAGAATGCGTAATGCCTTGGTAATGTGCTGCTCTACCGTTTTTTCGGAGATATTGAGCTGCTCGCCGATCTGCCTGTTGGAAAACCCCTGCCGGCTCAGCGTGAAAACTTCATGGCACTTTGGAGAAAGTAAATGCAGGCCTGCCTCGTAGCGGCTTTGGAGGTCGGAGGCAAGGGTAGGCTGGTCGGCCAGCTCGGAAGTTTCGCTGCGGTGGATTTCCCACTGCCCGTAGTGGTGCTGGCGGGTATATTCTTTCCGGTAGAAGGAGATGATAAGCCGTTTGGCAATCGCAAAAAGGAACGACCTGCCGCATTGCACCTGGTTATGGCGGCGCTGCTGCCAGAGACTGACGAAAAGCTCCTGAACGATTTCCTGCGCCGTGAACCGGTCGTTGACCTTGGAGTAAGCGTAGTTGAACAGGGTTTTGAAATAGCGGTCGTAAAGTTCCGCGAAGGCCAGCTCATCGTCCTGCTCGTTGATCAGCGCAAGGATATTTTCATCGGAACAGGTCGCGTAAAAGTTGTTCATCATGAAGATAGCCTTTTAATAATCTGATTATTTCGCTGAGAAGCGGTACAAAATTCGTACTTAAATTTGTGACTTAACTCTTTAAACAGATTAAGTAATCTCTTACTTTTTTTTTACTTTCTTAACATAAACTTAACATTTTCCGGGATTCGCCGGGGAAATATTTTGTGATGACTAACTATCCCCAGGCTTCACGGATACTCGTGGCCATCGACTGCATTATTTTCGGATTTGACGGAAAAGATATCAAACTGCTGCTGATCAAGAGGAATTTCGAGCCTGAAAAAGGCAAATGGTCGCTGATGGGCGGCTTCCTCAATGCCGACGAAGACCTGGCCGACGGGGCGGTCAGGATATTATACAATCTTACCGGATTGAAAGATATTTACGTAGAGCAGCTGGAAACCTTCGGCAAGGCCAACCGCGACCCCGGCGAGCGCACCGTTTCCGTAGTTTTTTTCGCATTGATCAAGATCGACGACCACGATTCGGAAGCCGTAAAGAGCCATAATGCTTCCTGGATCAGCCTGGATACCCGCCCGAAGCTCATATTCGACCACGAACAAATGGTAGCCAGGGCCATCGAGCACCTCAAATACAATGCAGCCCTGCACCCGATCGGCTTCGAGCTGCTGCCCGAGCGCTTCACGATCCCTCAGCTGCAAAAACTCTACGAGGCCATTTACAATATTCCCATCGACCGCCGGAATTTCAGCCGCAAACTTCTCTCTACCGGCCTCCTCATCGACACCGGCCAGAAGAACAACAACAGCGCCACCAAAAAGGCGACCCTTTACAAACTTGATTCGGAAAAATACAAGACAAAATTCCACTCGTTCTGGAATTTCATGCCGGATTCGATGAAGAGTCAATGAGTGAATGACTGAATGACTGAATGAGTGAATGAGTGAATGATGAATGATTGAATGATTGAGTAGTTAGGTGTGGCCATTTATGTGTTTATCATCAATTGTCGATAAATACATCTCTTGACACTTCCAGACAACACTTGACTATTGACTTATTCACTCATTCAATCATTCACTCATTCACTCATTCAATCATTAAAATTAAATTGTGTCAACAATACACTAAAAACAATTTTATTTATATTTGTTAGGTGATAAGTTAAATTAATCCGTCAAATTGGTCTGAGAACATCCTAAACCGGCTTTTATGAAAGAGAACTACGTCATCGGTATCGACTTCGGTACCGATTCAGTGCGGGCATTGGTGGTGAATGCGGACACGGGTGAGCAGGTCGGCACGGCTGTGCAGGAATACCCGCGCTGGAAGCAAGGCAAGTATTGCGATGCAGCCGTTTCGCAGTTCAGGCAGCATCCGCTGGATTACCTTGAAAGTCTGGAAAATGCCGTCCGGAATGCGCTGGACCAGGCTTCGGAGGAGGTGCGTCAAAATGTGCGGGGAATCTCCGTGGATACCACCGGCTCTACGCCTGTGGCCGTGGACAGGCAAGGCACGCCGCTGGCATTGCTTCCCGAATTTGCCGAAAATCCCAACGGGATGTTTATCCTTTGGAAAGACCACACGGCCAATGCTGAAGCCGAAGAAATTAACCGGCTCGCTCACAGCTACGATATTGATTTTACCAAATATGTGGGCGGTATCTATTCGTCCGAATGGTTTTGGGCTAAAATTCTCCGTACGCTGCGCGTGGACGAGGCCGTACGTGAACGGGCATTCTCCTGGGTGGAGCATTGCGACTGGATCTCCGCTGAGCTTACCGGTATTACCGACCCGCTTGCATTGAAACGCTCCCGGTGCGCTGCCGGCCACAAAGCATTATGGCATCAGGACTTCGAAGGGCTGCCGTCCAATGCATTTTTCACGGAACTCGATCCGCTCCTCGACGGCCTTCGCGACCGGCTTTTCGCCGACACCGCTACTTCCGACGAAGTAATGGGCACCATTTCCAAAGCCTGGGCCGGGAAACTCGGTCTGCCGGAAGACGTGGTCATAGGCGTGGGCGCATTCGACGCGCACATGGGCGCAGTAGGCGCGCTGATCGAACCGTATTCATTATGTAAGGTGATCGGCACCTCCACTTGCGACATGCTGGTGGCGCCGAATGACGAGGTAGGGCATTTGCTCATAAAAGGCATCTGCGGACAAGTCGATGGCTCCATCGTGCCTGGTATGCTGGGCATGGAAGCGGGGCAATCGGCCTTCGGGGATATTTATGCCTGGTTTTCCAAACTGATCGTCGAGCCCGTGCGGACATTGCTGGGCGAAGACGAAGCAGCCCGGATTTCGAAGCAACTGATCCCGCACCTGGCCGGGCAGGCCGCCCAGTTACCGGTTACCGAGAAAGACATCATCGCCATCGACTGGCTGAATGGCCGTCGCACGCCCGACGCGAAGCATACACTTAAAGGTGCATTGCTGGGCCTGAACCTGGCGAGCGACAGTGCCCGAATCTTCAAAGCATTGGTGGAAGCTACGGCATATGGTTCCAAAGCCATTGTGGAGCGTTTCCGAAGCGAAGGCGTGCCGATCCACCAGGTGATAGCCATCGGCGGAGTAGCGAAGAAGTCTGCATTTGTGATGCAGACGCTGGCGGATGTGCTCAATATGCCGATTAAAGTTGCAGCTTCCGAACAAGCCTGTGCATTGGGCGCAGCGATGTTTGCTTCCGTGGCCGCCGGTGTGCATACCAGCTTGCAGGATGCGCAGGAGGCGATGAGTTCCGGTTTTGACGCCGTATACCATCCAAGGGAGGCGCAATCGGCAGTTTATCAGCAGCTTTACCAGAAGTACCTCGAAGCAGGTGCTTATATCGAAAATGAATTTTTACAAAAAGCCAATTTACAGCTCACCTGATGCTCGATTTAAAACAGTTTGAAGTCTGGTTTATCACCGGAAGTCAGCATTTGTACGGCGAGGACACGCTCCGCCAGGTAGATGAACATTCCCAGATTATCGCCCACTACCTCGACGATGCCGCGCAGGTTCCCGTGCGGGTTATATTCAAGCCGGTTGTCAAGTCGCCGGACGAAATCTACAACATTATCCAGGAGGCCAACAGCGCCACCCATTGCATTGGTATCATTGCGTGGATGCATACTTTCTCTCCTGCCAAGATGTGGATCCGCGGCTTACAGATCCTCCAAAAGCCATTGTTACATTTGCATACCCAATATAACCGCGATATTCCGTGGGCCGAGATCGATATGGACTTCATGAACCTGAACCAGTCGGCGCACGGCGACCGGGAGTTCGGCTTCATGATGACGCGTATGCGCCTCAACCGTAAGGTGATCGTCGGCCATTGGCAGCAGGATCATGTAGTGGAAGGCATTGGCCAGTGGGCGAGGGTAGCGGCTGGCAGGCATGACCTGAAAGGCGGTAAATTCGTTCGTTTCGGGGATAATATGCGTGAGGTGGCGGTTACGGACGGCGATAAGGTTGCGGCTGAAATGACGTTCGGCTTTTCTGTGAACACTTACGCGGTAGGGGACCTGGTAGCGGTGATCAACCAGGTTTCGGATGCCGAAATCGCTGCCTTGACGGCCGAATATGCTGATGCTTATCAACTCGCTGCCGGCCTCGAAACCGGCGGGCTGCGGCACCAGGCGTTGCGCGACGCCGCCAGGATTGAGCTGGGTTTGAAATACTTCCTTACAGACGGCAATTTCAAAGGCTATACCAATACATTCGAAGACCTGCACGGTATGAAACAGCTGCCAGGCATCGGCTCGCAACGGATGATGGCCGCGGGTTACGGATACGCGGGCGAGGGCGACTGGAAAACTTCCGCGATGGTGCGTGCATTGAAAGTAATGGCCAGCGGCCTTCCGGGAGGTAACTCGTTTATGGAGGATTATACCTACCATTTCAACCCCGCGAATAACCTGGTACTCGGCTCGCATATGCTGGAAATCTGCCCGAGCATTGCAAAAGGGAAACCGTCGGCGGAAGTTCATGCGCTGGGAATAGGAGGGAAGGAAGACCCGGTACGACTGGTTTTCAACGCACCGGCCGGCCCGGCACTGAATGTGTCGCTGGTGGACATGGGTAACCGGTTCCGTTTGCTGGTCAACGAGGTGGAAGCTGTCGAAGCAACCGAGTCACTGCCGAAGCTGCCGGTAGCGCGTGTGCTGTGGAAGCCGCAGCCCGACATGCAGACCGGCTGTGCAGCCTGGATTTACGCCGGCGGTGCGCACCACACGGCATTCAGCCAGAACCTCACGACAGAGCACATTGAAACCTTCGCCGAAATGGTGGGCGTTGAATTGGTTGTAATTGATAAAAATACCACGCTGCGTCAGCTGAAAAACGAGCTGCGGTGGAGTGAAGCCTATTACAGATAATCCGGAATGTCTAAATATCAATATCTCAAAGAGCAGGTTTACGAAGCCAACATGGAAATCCCCCGGGAGGAGCTGGCGATCGTGACATTCGGTAATGTAAGCGGTATCGACCGGGCGGAAGGCGTGGTGGCCATCAAGCCGAGCGGCGTGCCTTACCATCGTTTGAAAGTGGAAGACATTGTGATCGTGGACCTGGACAATGTGCTGGTGGAAGGCAATATGCGCCCGTCGTCGGATACTAAAACGCATACATTGCTATACAAAAGTTTCCCCTCGATCGGGGGCGTGTGTCATACGCATTCCACGTACGCGGTGGCATGGGCGCAGGCGATCCGGCCGATTCCCAACCTGGGTACCACGCATGCAGATCACCTGACGGTGTCGGTGCCCGTGACGGAAGTAATGTCGGACGACATGATCCAACGCGACTACGAGCATGAAACCGGGAACCAGATCCTCGATCTGTTCGGGGAAGGAAAGCTGAGCTATGAGGAAGTGGAAATGGTGCTGGTGGCCTGCCACGGCCCATTCACCTGGGGTAAAGACCCTGCGAAGGCGATTTACAATTCAATCGTCCTGGAAGAAATCGCCAAAATGGCTTACCTGACCTTACAGATCAATCCATCTGCGGCGGCGATCAAGCAAAGCCTTTGCGACAAGCATTATTTCAGAAAGCATGGCAAGGATGCCTATTACGGACAGGGATGCTGACGGGCAGCCGCGGGGGCCGCACCGGTTAATTCTTTTTATTTCCCGAGCGGCGGCTGGCGATATTTCGCATTTGCTGCAATGCCTCCTGGCGGGTCATAGCCTTCTCGTTGGACTTCGCTTCTTCGATGGCGTCTTTGGAGAAACGGCCTTTCAGCAGGTTGAAAATTGTCAAAATCATAATATCAATGGTAAGCAGGGGAAACTCCCTTTCATCTACCCAAACTTAGCAAAGAACGCGGTATAAAAAAAGAGCTGCCGGTGTTCCCATTCACCGGCAGCCCACGTCCTAAACGTTGAGTATAAATAAGTGCTTTTGTAAGTCAGGACAGGGCCGCCTTACGCAGTTTTTTTCCGGGATGAAATTCGTCTTGTATCCAGCGTACAAAATTGTGGGAGTTTGTTTTGTAAATCTCCATTGACAAGGGCTTGATACCACTGAACTCAACCTCTTTAACGTACTGTGCGTGCAATTTCAAAATCTCGGCCAGGGTTTTGCTATCAGTTTTCATTAAACATTGTGTTAAGGTTTACACTGGTTGTCGGTCGGTTTGCAATAAGAACGTACCCAACCCTTTGTAAAATCTTTTAATATTTAAAAAATCATATTATTGATTTGAAACATTATAGTATACCGCAGCAAATAGCTTCCCTCCGGCGCATCGTTTTCGACAATGGCCGTGCGGATTGTTACATTATAGGACAATTTGTGGAGGTACGCATAGCAGCGCTAATTAACTTATTAGCTTGACAATCAGTTGCTAGGCGTTTGATTTAATCATTGAATTTTTCTAAATGTGCTAAATAGGCCGTTTTGGGTCACATATGGCAATGGCATGCGGAACAAATTGGGTTTCTCCATGTCCATTTACTTCATGTCCCAAAAAAATTATACTACAAGCGCCTAGATCGCGAGCTTCTTTTTCAGAAAAGGTATTTCCAATGGCTTGGGGAGCAGATCGATAATGTGCTGGCTTGCCTTGGCTTTCTCGATGTCGCGCGTGTCGATCGTCGAGGACAGCATGAAGATCCGGACTTTCTGCCGGAGGGGTTCCGGAAGGTGGTCGAATTCGTCGATGAATTCGAAGCCGTTCATGTCAGGCATCTGAAGGTCGAGCAGGATGACGATATCCGGGAGGTTTTCTGCCTGGCCGACGAGGTGTTTGAGGGCGTCGCGCGCCGAATTGAAGGTTTTGACTGACTTCGTAATACCGCTTTTGATCAATAACTTTTCGTAGATGAACAGATCGAACGCGCTGTCATCTATCAGAAAGAAGTTAAGCAGTGGCTCCATGTCGGGTTTATTTGTTAATAGAAGGAATGTTGATTTCAAAAATACTACCCTGTCCGATTTTTGAAGTTACGCTAATTTCCCCTCCCAATTTAGAGATCGCCTCATGCACGATGTAAAGTCCTATCCCTGAGCCGCTGTTGGTAGCACCGGCCCGGTAGAACATTTTAAAAATTTTGTCCTGATCCGACTCCTTGATGCCGGTACCGTTGTCTTCCACGATGATACAGGCATTGGAATCCGTCGATTTGACGGTCAGATGGACAAACGGGCTTGGCTTGGACTTATCCTGAAACTTGATCGCGTTGTTGATGAGGTTATTGAAAATGATCCGCAGCTTCATCACGTCGGAATGGAATATGCCTTCCTGCCGGATGTCCGTCGTCATTTTCAGATTGCCGTATTCGGGCAGGTATTGGATGGTGGCCTGCACTTCGGTAACCAGCTCCTCGAAGCTGATATCGGTTACGACGGGTACCCCGCGTGCATTTTTGTAGTAGTCTATGATGTTGATAATGAACGTGTCCAGCTTCTTTACCGACTGCCGGATCAGTTCGAGGTATTCGTTCTGGGACTTGACATCGTCTTCCAGCAATGCAAGATTCACGATGCCCAGCACCGACATCAGCGGTGCGCGCAGGTCATGAGAAGCGCTGTACACGAACTTGTCGAGTTCTTCATTCGCTTTTTGCAGTTCGATGTTGCGCTGCTTCAGGTCCTCCCGGGTCTTATAAATATCGTATGCGTTTGAAATTGCATTTTCAACATAGTTATAGTCCCAGGGTTTGTCGATAAACCTGAAAACTTCCCCTTTGTTGATCGCATCGATCGCCGCCCCGATGTCGGTGTGGCCGGTAATGAGGATACGTATCGGTTTTGGGAACTTCGTCCTGATTTTCTCGAAGAATTGTACTCCTGTCATAACCGGCATTCGCTGGTCTGCCAGGATGATACAGAAATCCTTTTCATCCAGCAACTGCTCTGCTTCTACCACCGATGAAGTAATCGTGATATCGTACTGCTTCCGGAAGGAGGCCTTGAACGAATGCAGGTTGTGCTCCTCGTCGTCAATGTACAGAATGGTGATAGCTTTTTCGCTCATTGAAAATCAGGGATTGGGCGTACTTTTCTTTTAACCGGCAGTGTGATCAAAAATTCTGTTCCTTCTCCTACTTCCGTGTTAACTTGAATGTTACCGCTGTGAACTTCGATAATTTTAAAGACAATTGAAAGTCCCAAACCGGTACCATCGCCTACCTGCTTGGTGGTAAAGAACGGTTCGAAAATTTTGGCCCGTACCTCCGGCGTCATGCCCGGCCCATTGTCGCGAATCGAGATCGCCACGTTTTCAGGGTCTTTCAGCCAGGATTTTACCCAGATGGTCGGAGTTTTACCCTCCGGTTTCTCTTTTTGCAGGGCGTAGATCGAGTTGGTCAGGATATTCATGAACACCTGATTGAGCTTGCCCGCGTAGCATTCAATACTTGGTATATTGCCCAGCTCTTTCACGAGCGTAATCGAACTGCCCATCTGGTAATTGAGAATGATGAGTGTGGATTCGATTCCCTCATTCACATTGACCAGGTTGAGGTCGCTTTCATCGACCCGCGAGAATATTTTAAGCCCTTTCACGATCTCGACGGTCCTGTGGGCGCCGTCTTCCATGCCTTTCAGCAGGGTGCCGAGTTCCGTTTTGAGGTAATCCAGGTCGAGGTCCGATTTCAATTGCTCGATCTCCTTCACCTTGCCCTGAAGCCCTTCGATCGAGTCGATCTCCCGGATGCCATCGTAGGAGTCGAGGATTTCCAGAACGTCGTCGATGTCCCTGCGCAGCGGCCGGATATTGGAGCTTACGAAGTTGATCGGGTTGTTGATCTCGTGTGCAATACCCGCCGTAAGCTGACCGAGCGACGCCATCTTCTCCGAGTCGAGGAGCTGTGTCTGGGCGTCTTTCAACTTGGTCAGCGCGAGGTTGAGTTCCGTATTGGCAAACTGTAACTCCGCCGTACGCTCGATGACGCTCTTTTCGAGGAAAGCATTCTGTTCGAGGATAATCTTCTCGTTTTCCATCGAAATGCGCAGTGCCTGGGCCTGGGATATCTCTTTCTCTTTTTTGAAAATGTTGATCTTATCTGCCAGTGCAAACGACAGCAATATCACCTCAATGGCGGTACCCGCCTGCATCGTGTAGTTGGTAAAGCTGTTGTAAGGCAGTAAGTTAAGGTTACGGAGCGAATAAAGCACGATCCCGACCAGGAATATCAGCCAGGCTACCAGGAAGAACTTCGCCGGCCGGTAACCCTCGAGGGATAGCATCAGTGCCACGCCCAATGCGAAAAGTGCCGCGGAAGGTGCGAGGAGGTCGATAATGCGGTAGCTTACCATATTCAGCCCCAGCAGATTTAAAACCACCGCTACGCCGTAAGTGAAGATGATTGCCAGGATGATGCGGTGATTGGTGACTGAGCGTTCCCGGATATGGAGGAAGTTCTGGAAAAACAACAACGCAAAGCTTCCGGCCAGGGCGGGAAAGAGAATGATAGAATATTCGTTGAAAGCAGGTGTGTCCGGCCACAGGAACTTGAATGTATAACCCGTAATCGTAGTTTGGGTTAGTCCTATGAACAGGATATACAGCACGTAGTACAGATAGCTTTTCTCCCGGATCGAAAAGTAAACGAAGAAGTTATAGAGCATCATCACGAAAAGCACTCCGATGTGGATACCGGAAATGATTTCGTTGGTCAATGCAAACTGGAAAAGACCCATCTCGCTGCGGACGATGAGCGGGACAACGATCTGCTCGCTCCCATGGATCTGCAAATAGTAGGTTTGGGCCGTCTTCCGGGGAATGTCCAGTTTAAAGACGATATTCTCGTGTTTGACACGACGCTTGTCAAATGCGTCGTTCCACGAAATGGTTTCTTTTTTTTCCTTGCCGCGCTCCGTTGAATAAAGGGTGGCCGATTCGATGCGGGGATAGGCGAGTTCGAGGAAGATGTTGTCTTCATCGCTGTTGTTGCGGATTTGGAGACGTACCCAGAATGTCGAAGCGCTCACCCCGAAATTGGGCGTTTCCTCGGTACTGGGAATAAACTTTCCGTGGGCTTTGACCTCATCGACCGTCATTGCCGCCGAGGTGTCTTCCAGGATTTCCACCTGCTTGCCGATCGTCACATCCGTCCCTTTGAACACAACCTCCCCGGCGTAAGCGCTGTTGAGCATGCTTATGCATAGCAGGAGGTTTCCAATCATCGCACGGTAGAACTTTACATCCATGTATTGATATCGTAAATTATGGTCAGGTCCCCGCGGCGGCCGGTTTCAACGACGGTTTGCGTGGGGTTTTCTCTCAGGCTGAATATTTTTTCACGTTCCTCGTCTGTGGCAAAAGGCAGGTTGATCAGGTCCCTGGCGATCAGGGAGGTGGCGATCAAACCTTCTTTGGGATAATAAAATGTTCCGTTATTCCCCAGGTCGGTAAGCACTTCAAAGCCGATTCGCTGGCTAATCACCAGGGTGATAGGGGAGCACAGGCCCATTAAGTACTTTATTCCCACTTTCGATGCGATAGCCATTGCCGTTCTTCCCAGGTATACGCTGCCGATACCATAACCGGCCACCTCTTTGGAATTGAAAAGCCCGCAAAATTCCGCTACGTTATAGTCGCCGATCTTGTCGACATAGCTGTAAATGCTCTTGTCGATCTTCGCAATCGCATCTTCCATGGGCATTTTCAGGTTCGCCGAGCGTACTTGCACCCTGGTACCGCCATAAATGTCTCTTCCGTCTTCCGATTGCACGATGATCACATAAGTATTCGGATCCTCCAACCAGGTGTGATTGGCCGATGTCACCTGCTTCACGCCGTATGCTTCCAGTACCTTACGGTGCCCGTCTACATATCTAAGGCTCGTTTCCACATCATCCGGTGCACGGTATGCTTTAATATGTGCTACCATGTACTGCTATGGGTTTACAATAAAAAGTGTTTCGTTTAACGGCAATCGGTAACTTTTGATCCCGGGCTTCTCCGCCTGTGCTATTTTAAATAAGAACACTTCCGCCACGTCCTCACCATACGGAACCAGTTCCATGAATCTCTTTCTTAATGTACTTAATCTTGCCGCTTCGGCTTCGTCGAGGCCGGCATTGTTGCCCCTGGTAATTCGAGGGAACAAATAAAACGGGGAAATTAATGGATGGATCGCAAATTGCAATTGTTCGGCGCGAAGCCACAGGCGCTGCATGGCCATTCCGCCCTTGAAAAAATTCTCGTAACTGTATTTCGGCATGGTGATCATACCCAGCGCAGAGGCCGTACTGACCGATCTGAGCGCAGCATCCACCAATGCACCGCCGCCCTGGACGCCTTTTAATGTCTGCGAAATTTCACGGTCGCGGATGATCGAAAGCGCGGCTATCTGCGCATTGTTGAGCCCAAGCGTGCGTACATCGATCCCGTCCCTGGACAGCTCGGCTTCGGAAGGCGTCCATTTCATTTCGCGGTGTACGAAATCATAGTGCCCCTCCGGGTTCAGCAGGCGCACACGGTCGCATTCGCCGATGATGCCGCCAATCGCCATGATCTGTTCTTTATCGGAAAAATAGTGGAATTGGGCACCGTCGACGCTTTCAGCTGCCTCTTTCAGTTGCTGAAAAACAGCTTCGGGGATAGGTACGGCTATCGATGGATTGCGGTTCGTGCAGCGGTCATAAATGACGCCCACCGACTCGGGGGCGTACACAGCTTCGGCCGCAGCGTCGTTCTGAACAAAATCGATCGCGGCGATGAGGGGCGATCCATCTCCCAGCGGGAAAAGTAGGGCCTTCACACCGAGGCCGGCCTGATGGGCTTTTAGTAATATATTCTCGTATGAAGCGCCGAAAGAAATATTGGAAGCGATCTGGTCGAAATCCCCGAAGGAGAATGATCGAAAACGGTCGTGAAAGAGGAATAATCTGCTGTGGTGATATACCCATTTCCAGGGTTGGTCGTTGCCCGTGGAGGGGGCCTGGCATGCCGCATTCACAATATCTGTGAGCGTACTTTCGGCAATGGAATCCGCCTGTGAAGGCGGTAACGACTCAGCTATACGAACGGCCTCCGCGAAGTCGAAAGGAGCATGCGGGTTGTGGCGGAACGCACCTTGCGGCTTCTCCGATTTATCACCCACGAGCTGTTCCAGATCGATGTAATACCGGCCCGACTCGTGAAACTGGCCGAGCAGGATGCGGCGGCAGACATCGGTTACCACACCGCCTCCGAGCGTCACGGCGCTGGCCAGCTGCGGCCAGGTTCCAATGCTTTGCCCTATTTCCACCAGCGAAACCTTGCCTCTTTTGGAGCCGTTGATCGCATTCACGATCCTTAGCACAAGCGGCAGGCGGTCTTCTTCGGAAATCTGTTCGAATTTATCGAGCGGGAGCCCTTGCAGGTAACCGTGGAAAATTGGTCTTTCTGGCTCATTATCAAACCTTTCTACATCCAGCATGCCCCGGTCGCTGGTTTCCATCACAACCGGAATGGCGAGCTGGGCGGCGCGGAGCCGGGCATTGATTTTCAATGCGATGTCGTCGCATTCATCCACCAGAATGTCCAGTTTTCCGCCATCAAGCAGAAAACCGTCGAGATTTTCTTTGGTAATACCTTCCGGGAAGCATTCGATTTCCAGGAACGGATCGATCTCAGCGATTTCGCGGGCGGTAACAATGCATTTGTTAACCCCGATGTTGTGAAGCCCCGTACGTATACGATTAAGGTTACTGAGTTCAATGGTGTCGAAATCAGCGAGTTTCAACTTTCCGCATGCCCGTTCGGTGGCAATGCTGAGCGCTACGGAGTGCCCTACCGACAGCCCGATAATGCCGATCGTACGCCGGGAGAGTTCCAGCTGCTCGTCGGGTGTGATTTTGTACTGGTTACGGCTGGTCCGGAGCGCTGTAAACTCCGCTTCATCTACCAGGTGCAGCAGCCGTTGCGACCAGGGATAGTACACCCATACCCCCTCAGCATCAATATCTTTGCCATCGGTCCATTCGCGGTATTTCTGTTCTGTTTCCGCAGCGGTGAGCCGTTTTTTGGGATGTCGGATTCGGATAAGTTCTTGTTTCTGGGAAGCAAACAAATCCAGGATGGTCTTGCCGCGGTATTCTTCAATGAAGGAGAGGAAATTTGCTTTATCTGCGTGGCGCTCTTTGGGGATGAAAACCGGTTTATAAGTATCGTTGATTTCTATGTAATGGTGCATTTTAGAATAATTGTGAAGCCTGTCCTTCAATGGGCCGTGGCCTGATTTAACAAATCACAAAATTGTGCCGATCTTCGTATAAAATTGAATTAAACGGCTATCTCATACCCTGAATCTCGTATATTCACGCATTTTTACTCGCTTCAATAATTACACAAATTGCTGAATTTATTTTTGTAAAACTAACCTCTGGTTCAATGGGGGACAAAATATTTGGACGGTTGCCTGTAAAATTCCCTTATTAGCAGAAGCTTGTGCCTGTGCCGCGCTTAAAATATTTGTCGAAAGAGCTGTGGCTATTGATGCGAATATAGAATTAATATTATAATATTATCAATTAGTTCGGTTTCGGGTAGGGGCCTGAAACCGTCAAGCACCAAGTATTCAGGATGGAAAAAGGAAAAATAAGCGTACTCTATGTGGATGATGAAATCAACAACCTCAACTCATTCAAGGCCGCTTTCAGAAGAGACTTCAACATTTTAATCGCTACATCGGGGCGTGAAGGCCTTGAACTTTTAAAGCACAATGTTGTACATGTAATTATTACAGACCAGCGCATGCCTGAAATGACAGGTGTGGATTTCCTGATCGAAGTCTTAAAGGATTATGCAGATCCGGTACGTATCCTGCTCACGGGTTACACCGACATCACGGCGGTGATCGACGCCGTAAACAAAGGGCATATCTACTACTATCTCAACAAGCCCTGGGACGAGCAGCAGCTTCGCATCATTATCAAGAATGCCTACGAAATTTTCCACTTGCGGGAAGAAAACAAGGAGCTGATCGAAAAGCTGATCGATGTCAACGGCCAGCTGGAATTCCTGCTCCGTCAAAATCTATTGTCTTAGTATCGGCGCGACGTATACTTTCGTCTTACGAGGTTTTTGATTCCCGCTACCGACAGCCGGGAGCCGCGGAACATATAGGTCAATATCGAAAACGCGGAAGAGAATGCTACTGCCAGCAACAGTATCGCTGCGAACAAAAGGTTACCGATTGCTTTGAGAAATATGATGATATCCATGACTTTACATAGTGGGTGGTTTGCCGTACTTATGTAAAAACCGTACCAGCAGCATTTCGGCCGGATTGCTGGCGGTTGGTGCTGGTATCTTTTTTGTAATGGACCCGATTTTGAAAATCAACAAACTAAACGGGTATCAATCATGAAAAAGGTCATAGCCATAGGCATTATCACCGGAGTAGTCCTGTTCCTGTTCGTGATATCGTGTGGTAAACCCATGCAAAAGGGCAACACCGAAAAGGAACAGGCGGATGTGGCAAAAAAGAACAAAACGGAGGGATATTTCTACCATCAGCCAGAGCAGGAAACCAAGACGGATTCGAGCAGCATCAGAAAAAGCGTAAATAATTAAGTCAATCGCTTTGAGGGTGAAACATCTATTGTGAAAACAGCGTAATTTCGCGTAGAGATTGCACGGAAAGTAAATCGACCGCCGGGCTATCTTGCCGGGCGGTCGTTGTGTTTCCACCATCTGATGAGGCAGTACCAGTACTATTAACCCTACAAATGTTGAAGCAACTTTACCGGACGTATGGTCTGGTTATACTGATCGGAATCTTGCTGAGCTGCCGCTACCCGTCCCCCGAACCCACCGGGAACGGGCAGGATACGACGGTGCCCGTCAAGCCCGATACCGTGATCATCGACACGATTCCGGCCAAAAATCCGGATTCTTCCCTTGCCAATACTGCCCGGTTCGGGGCAGACAAGATTTTTACGGATAGCAACCTCAAAACGACAAAGGGCATTTTTGGCAATGCAGCCGATTACCGCGGCAAAGCCACCGACCTGAATTACGAGTTTGTCGCGCCCGGCAACGATACCCTGAAGTACCGGCCGTTTGTGCTCATGGTTCACGAAGGGGCGTTCCTGTTCGGCGACCTCGGCAATGAAATGGTGAAAGCACGGGGGTTGGCGCAGCGCGGTTACGCGGCGGCGTCGATCAACTACCGGCTGGGGTTCAACGGGGCGAGCGAGCAGTATGCCTGCGGAGGCAATAGCCAGGAAGCCATAAGGGCCGTGTACCGGGCGGTGCAGGATACCTATGCGGCCATTCACTACTTTGTGGACCGCGCAGAAGAGTTCGGTATTGATACGCGGCAGATCATGCTCGCCGGCAGCAGCGCGGGGGCTATTACGGTGACGGCACTGGTGTATATGAATGAAGCTGACTTTGAGGCGCTGGCGCCGGGCATTACCAAAGCATTGGGCCGCCTGGACCCGAAGGCCGACGACAGCCCGTTCCGTGTTCGCGCACTGCTTACCCAGCTGGGTTACGGGATTTTCAAAAGTGATTATATCAATGCATCCAATGCCATGCCGACGGTGTTTTTCCAGCGGATAGGGGATAATGTGCTGCCCTACTATGGAGGGACTTTCCTTTCCTGCCCCACTTATCCCGGAATGGTAGGGGCGAAACCCGTGGCAGATCAACTCAAAAAGTTTAAAATACCCTTTGAGCTCAACTTCGAAAATCTTGAAGGGCATCATCTGAGCTACCCGGAAGAATATGTGATAGGGCGCTATGCAGGTTTTATGAAAAGGCTTTGGTCGCAGAACCCGCGGCAGATCACCAACAATGCCTATAAAACCGTGGAGGACGTCAAACTATGATGCCTAGCTGCCGGCGTGCTCTCTCACGGGCAGCTTTTTGCCGGTGTTAAGCCGCCGGCTGAGGTACGAAGTAAGGCGGAGTTCGAGGAGCTCGTAGGAAATGCGCGACGCGATGAGCGTCAAGGACAGCGACAGGAAAAACATCGCTGTGCCTTCGCTGAAAACCGGGAAACCCAGCTTGCGGAACAGGAACCCGAGCCCGACTACGATAGGTACATGCAGCAGGTAGATGGAAAATGACATATCACCCAGGCGTACCAGCCAGGCAGGGAACCGCTGAATGCGCTCCTGGTAGTGGAATACGGATACGGCGAAAATTGCCGTCGAGCCGAATCCCCATTCAAATGGCCCGAAGCCGCCAAAAAAACCCGCAAGAAATTGCCATATCGCCAGGCACAGAAGCGTCGGTGCTATATAGTTCCACGAGAGGAAAGCCCTGATCCGGTCATGGAGCGCTTCGTGGTAATAGGCCAGCCCGAGAAATACACCCGACACGAAGTTCCAGATGATCGGGTTCGTGATCATGTTGAGATACGGGGCTCCCAGGCTCTGCATTTTATCCGCTCTTAATGTAAAGGTCCCGTAATAGGTAGGAATGCCCACCAGCGTAACGGCGATCATCAGGAAGAATGCGTACCACCGCAACCGCGCAAAAAGCATCGACACGGCTATCAGCAAATAGAAGTAAATCTCGTAGTTGAGGCTCCATCCCACATTCAGCACGGCGTACCCGTAGAAGGGCGGTTCCGTAGTGTCGAGCGGAATAAACAGAAGACTTCGCAGAAGATCGGAGGGCCATTCAGGATTGGGTGAAACCCTGCTGTGGAGCAGGCAATAGGCCAATGTGATGACTGTATAGGCAGGCCAGATGCGGATAAGTCGCTTGGCTGTAAAACGGAAAATATTTCGCCCGGAAGGCACGGTATTGCGGGTAATGTACACCATGATAAACCCGCTGATCACGAAGAACAGCGCAACGCCGGCGGGGCCGGATCCGGCTAAGAAATCAATTTCCTTGCGGAAGGCGGCGTCGGCCGGGATCACATCCTTCAAATGGTAAACGGTGACGTACAATGCAGCGATGCCCCTCAGAACCTGAATGCTGTCTAATTTGGATTCACGAGTGACGCGGCCCGGGCCTTGCTCCTGTCCCATTCCCATGCGGATTGATGAATTACTTGTTCGTTATGCAATGATCTGACACCGAAAGTAGTAAAATCGTGTCAGTGGGAAGATAAGTAAAAGTGTTTTTACTTTTTTGATAAGTATTTCCTGGTAAACCACACAAGGCACAGTTTTTTCTTGATCCGAAAAGAAAATCAAATATCATTTTATGGCACAGGAGCTTATAGTCCGCAAAAAGGTTACCATCGAAGCACCTGCCGCGAAGGTGTGGGAAGTGTTGATCGCGCCCAAATATATCAGGCAGTGGGACGATCTGCCGAATGATTTCGAAGACTATTATCTCGAACTGGGCAGGGTGATCGACTGGACGGGGATGACCCGCCTGACGGTCACAGGATATGAGCCCAACGAGCTGCTCGCTTTTTCCCTTTACGTATCCAAATGGGGACAGCCGCCTTCGCAGTTCGATATCAACTATACCTACCGGCTGGCCAGCGATGAGGCAGGTACGCTCCTGACTTTGGAAATAGGCGACTTTTCGGTCCTGCCGGACGGCAAAGACTATTATGCTTCGTCGGTGGAATTTGCGGACACGGCATTGGAAAAAATCAAAAGTTTGTCCGAAAACCGGGTTTAACAGCGGGCGCGATTATCTTTGTAATAACCGCTTTTGAACATATGGAACCCAATACCAAATTATATTACGACACCAACGAAGTTGCCGAAATGGTGGGCTGCGAGCCTTCTGCATTGCGCTTCTGGGAAAAGAAATTTCCGCAACTCAATCCTAAGCGCGATTCGCGCAACCGCAGGCGTTACACCGAGCGCGACATCGAGATCATCCGCAAGATCATGCACCAGCGCGACAAGCAGGGGCGCACGATCAAAGGCACGCGTGAACAGCTTCGCAGAAAGGAAGAGGCACAGCTGCTGATCCAGCGGCTGATGCGGGTAAGGAAATTTTTAACAGATATTCAGGAGGTGTTGTAATGAAATATTTTTTCACGGCGCTGCTTGCGCTCGCTTCTGCGTGGCCAACATCCGCGCAGCGGTTTCAGACGCCACAGATCCGCAAGCACATTGAATTCCTGGCATCCGACGACCTGGAAGGGCGCGGTACGGCGAGCCTCGGGGAAGTACGGGCGGCCAACTACATTGCGTCGGCTTTCAGGGAAATCGGCTTGAAACCTGCGGGGACCAATGGTTATTTCCAGCCTTTTCAAATCTCGATGGGTATCGATGGCGAGGCGCACGACGTTACCGGCAGGAATGTGGTGGGGTTTCTGGACAATGGCGCTGCAAAAACCATCGTGATCGGCGCGCATTACGACCATTTGGGCAAGGGTTTCCAGGGAAGCTCGCTTTCGCCCGACAGTAAGAACAAAATCCATAACGGCGCAGACGATAATGCATCCGGAACGGCCGGCGTGCTGGAACTGGCGCGTTATTTTGCAGGCAACAATGTCAGGGAGAAGCATAACTACCTGTTTATCGCGTTTTCAGGAGAGGAGCTCGGGCTGCTGGGTTCCAAGCATTATGTTGCAAAACCGACGCTTCCATTGAATACTTTCCCGGCGATGATCAATATGGATATGATCGGCCGACTCGATGAGCAGAAAGGCATTATCGTATCGGGCTGGGGTACGAGTAAAGTATGGGGTAAACTGATCCCGGATCTGGCCAAACGTCAGAAATTGAAGTATACCGTTGACTCGTCGGGGGTAGGGGCTTCGGACCACACATCATTCTACCTGAAAAACATCCCGGTCGTGCAGTTTTTTACCGGCGGACATGGCGATTACCACAAAATTTCCGACGATCCCGACAAGATCAACTATGAAGGCGAGGCCCGCATTCTTACCTTGATTGCGGAATTGCTGGAAGGGCTCGACAAGGAAACTTCCGATCCGGAGTTTCTCACCGCCGGTAGCCCGCATTCCGGCACCACCACCAGTAATTTCAAAGTAACGCTAGGCGTCATGCCTGATTACAGCTACACCGGCAAAGGCCTCAAAATAGACGGTGTTTCGAAAGCACGCCCAGCAGAAAAGGCGGGGATATTAGTCGGGGATATCATCACTAAGCTAGCCGGCGAACCCATCGGCAGCATTTACGACTACATGGAAATCCTCGGCAAGCATGAAAAAGGCCAGACCGTGGAGGCGGAATTGCAGCGCGGTAGCGAGACGAAGGTGGTTAGGGTGACGTTTTGAATGAGTGAATTTTGAATGATTGAATGAGTGAATGAATTCTGAATGATTGAATGATTGAATAAATCTTCATTGAGTCAGAAATTGAAGTCTGGCCACAAATTTTCTGAACTATTCACTCATTCACTCATTCACTCATTCACTCATTCACTCATTCAATATCGCCCCGCGCTTGCCGAGTTCAATCGCTTCCATCTGGCTGATGAGCCCTTCGTGGAGGTTGAAACGCAACAGCGTACGGAACTTGTGAAAGCCTTCACGTCCCGCGGCACCGGGGTTGATGTACAGCATATTGTTCAACGACTTGTCGCGGATCACCCGGAGAATGTGGGAATGGCCGCAGACAAAAATATCAGGGGTATTCGATTTCAATGTCGGCATTACCTGGGGGTTGTAGCGCGTAGGTGCGCCGCCGATATGGGTGATCCACACCCGGAATCCTTCTACTTCAAAATGCAGGTTCTCATGCGTCAACGCACGCACTTGAGGGGTATCGATATTCCCAAAAACAATACGGGTGGGTTTGAACGCCTGTAACTGGCTCACGATCTCAGTGGAGCCTATATCGCCTGCATGCCATATTTCGTCACAGTTTGCAAAATGATCGAAAACGCGTTCATCCAGATAGCCGTGTGTGTCTGATATTACTCCGATACTTTTCATTTCAACGCTAAAACAATAACAACTAGAGGGCAAATATGGTCAATGAAATCCAGCCGTAGATAATTTAACAAAAAATTTATCGAATTAAAGTAACTTATATATACCAAACTGTGTACTTTCACGGTTGTTAGTCTTAATAAAAGTTAAATAATTCTCGAATCCTTATAAAATCAGCTTTTAACTATATTTTTAGTTGTGAAACTGATTTCCATTCTATATAATTGCAGAAATGTAATACCCCAGTTACAAACCTCTACTTATCTAACCACCAAAACTAGCCTTGAAAAAAATCCTACTTCTGTTATGTTTATGCCTTTCCATGCTCGCTGCGCACGCGCAGACCGGAGGGCGATTTACATTAAAGGGAACCGTTACCGATACCTCCGGAGCGGTATTGCCCGAAGCGACGATCATGTTGCTGCTGCCCAAAGACTCCTCGCTCGTCAACTTCGGAAGGACGGGGAAAGACGGGTCGTTTGAAATGAAAAACCTTAAACGGGTTACCTACATCTTTAAAGTGTCGTACGTAGGTTATGTGCCTTACCAGGAAATAATTAACCCTGAAAACAAGGAAGTTGTGGACATCGGCAAAGCAAAAATGAAGGTTTTGCAAAAGGAATTATATGAAGTGGTGATTAAAACGGCGCGGGCCCCGCTGAGCATACGGGGGGATACGGTGGAGTTTGATGCCAAGGCATTTAAAGTACCGCCGGGCTCTTCGGTGGAAGACCTCCTGCGCAAGCTTCCGGGCGTGCAGGTGGATGGAGACGGCAATATCCGCGCACAGGGTGAGGAGATCAAACGTGTAACGGTAGACGGTAAGCGCTTCTTCGGCGACGATCCGAAAATGGCCACTAAAAACCTGCCCGCCGAGGCCATTAATAAAGTACAGGTATTCAACGGAAAAACAGAGCAAGCCAAAGCTACGGGCGTAGATGACGGAAAGCGCGAAAAAACCATGAACCTGGAATTGAAGGACAGCCATAAAAAAGGCGGCTTCGGGAAGGCCGTGGCCGGAGTGGGAACGGATTCGCGGCTCGAAGGAAAGGTGAGCTATAACCGTTTCAATGAAAAGCAGCAATTTGCCGTGCTTGGATTCGGGAACAATACCAACCAGTCGGGGATCGCAAGGAACGACTACCAGGATTTCAAAGGCAGCCAGTCGTTCAACTGGGGCGACGATGGCGATTTCGGTTTCAGCAGCGGTCGCTATTATGGCGGCGACGACATTACGATACAGCCCAACTGGGGCGGGCAGGGATCGGAAGGTTTCACGAAAAACTGGGCCGGTGGCGCGAATTACAACTACGATACGAAAAAGACAAAGCTAAGTACCAGCTATTTTTACAATTCTACGAGATCGATTACCGACGTGCGTACCAGCTCGGAGAACTTCCTGACCGACAACAGTTCGTATCTGACTGATGGTAAAAACAAAACGCTTGCGTTCACAGGCAACCACCGGCCCGCATTCCGTTTCGAGCACAACATTGATTCGCTCAACACGCTGATCCTGATCAGTAACTCACGAATCAATGGCGGCGACAATGAGTATTCGAGTGAAACGAGGTCCTACCGCAACGAAGGGATGCTGACCAACCGGTCGGATGTGAACAACCTGAGCGATTACAACTCGTTCGCTATGGCCAACCTGCTCCTGTACCGCCACAAATTCAAAAAGAAAGGGCGCAACTTCGCAGCGAGTGTAGGTTACAATATCAACAATTCGGACGAAGACCGCCGGCAAAATTCGGTGAACCAGTTCTTGCAGGATTCGACGAAGAACAGCGTCATTAACCAGTTGCAGCAGACCGAAAGCACACGCGGTAATTTCAAAGGGAGTTTGTCATTTGTGGAGCCCTTCGCGAAGAAGTTTTTCTGGGAGACATTCTACAATTACAGTATGCGCAAGGACAAGGTCGACCGGGATGTATTTGACGTGGAGGGAAGTGTGAACGAGGTAAACCCGTTCCTGACGCGCTATTACACCAACGATTTTACATTCAACCGCCTCGGTACCAGCGTGCGCTACTCGCACAAGGGGCTGAACCTCGCGGTGGGGCTTGCCGGGGTGCAGTTTGACCTGAGAGGAAAGTTTGCGCTCGACGAGTCGCAGCAGAACATGACCCGGGTAGACCGGACTTTCAAGAAGATGGTGCCGAACGTCTCATTGAATTACAGCCTTAAAAACAACAAGTACCTCTATGCGGAATACGGGCTGAATGTGCGTGAGCCGTCAATTACCGACTTGCAGCCGATCGTGGACAACAGCAACCCGCTGTATATCGTGGAAGGTAACCCCGACCTGATCCCGCAAACCACGCACAATGCCTACGCAGGTTTCAACATGTTCAACCCGGCGAGCTTCACCAACTTGTATATCAATGCATACTACAATTATAACGAAGACCAGATCGTGTACAACCGGACGATCAGCGCCGACCTGGTGACCACTACCAAGCCTATGAATATCAGCGGCGGGGACAACTACGGTACCTACATCGGGTTCGGATTCCCGTTGAAGAAAACGAAGGCGACATTTGGCGTGAATACCGGGATTAGTTTCAGTAATAACCTGACTTATATTAATAACGTCAAAAATGAGACGAAAACTGACGGCTACAACTTTGGTGCACGGCTGGATTTGACCCCGAGCGATGCGTTTACGCTTTATACCAATGCAAACTGGAACATCAGCAATACGGAGTACTCGATCAATACCAACCAGAACCAGAAAATCCTGAATGCAAACTATAATGCGGAGATGAATATCAAAATGCCGAAAGAAATCTATTTCAGCGGTCGGCTCAATTACCGCAGTTATAAGAACGACCAGTTCGGTTTCAATCAGCAAGTGCCGATCCTGAACCTCTCGGTTTACAAATTGATCCTGAAAAACAAAAAGGGAGAGATCCGTTTCACAGCCAACGACGTTTTCAAAAGAAACCTCGGCATCACCCAGAATGCAAACCAGAATTATTACTCGGAGCGCCGCGTGGCTACATTGTCGCGGTATTTCATGCTGAGCTTCACCTACAATATGCGCGGCATGACGGCTTCTGTAAAACGTAATGGATTCTTTTAATCAGTTATAAACAACACATGAGAACTATCAGATTATGGATATTCATAATGGCAATCTCCTCCTCGCCATTATTTGCACAAAACCTGGAAGGGGAGATTACCTACGAAAAGGTAATGCGGTGGACGGCGATCTATTCGCGGCTGACATTCCTCAGTAACGAAGAAAAAGGGCGGATAGAGCAGACATGGGGAAAGGACGACGAAAGCAAAACCAAAATGGTGCTGTATTTCAATGAAAAACAGAGCTGTTACACCTATCCCAAGGTAATCGAGAACGAGCACGGCTGGTCGTGGTCGGAGCGGGACTATAAAATTTACCGGAATTTTGAAAAGGAGACCAAGACAGACGTCATAGGCATGCTCGGCAAGACCTACATCGTGGAGGACTCTCTGAGGATCCCTACCTGGAAGGTGATGAATAAAATCAAGGAGATTGCGGGGCATATGTGCATGATGGCGGTTACGGAGGATACGGTGAAAGGCCAGAAGATAGCGGCCTGGTTTGCAAACGATCTCCCGGTTTCCGGCGGGCCGGAGCTTTACGCCGGTTTGCCTGGCATGATCCTCGAACTGGATGTGAATGACGGCGATATGGTCGTGACGGCCATCGACATTAAAATGAAACCGGTCGCAGCGGAGGATATCAACGTTCCGAAAAAGCTGAAAGGACGCAAAATTAACGATAAGCAATACGCGACGCTGGTTTCCGATCACATTCAGGATAGTGTCAAAGCACGAAGGGCGCCGTTCTGGGCAATGCCTTACTAGGTAAAATACTATATTACTTTGCGAAAAAGGGAAAGTGTCGGTACGACATTGTTCCCTTTTTTTGTACTTTCGCGTTTTGATAGCACCCCGAGTTGCGACATCAATCGTTTGTGGCTCGATTATTGATAGCGATCAGTGTAGTACCAAATGTTTTACTTAACAGTGTTTATCTATTTTTAACAACCCTTTGATGATTATGAAACAAACGCTTTTAGCCGTTGCCATGCTCTTTGTACTGGGCTCATGTGCCAGCAAGAAAAAACTGCTTTCCGCACAGAAGCAAGCCAATGAGATCCAAATCCAACTGGACAAAGCAAGAGCCGACCTGAATGATTGTGACAGCAGAACTGCTGGATTGAATAATGATTTGAAGGCAAAAAATGACGAACTGACCAGCAAAAATGCGAAATTGAAAGAGCTGGAAGAACAGGTTGAATTCCTTAAAAAGAACAACAACAACCTTCTTGATCGCATGTCGGACCTGTCGGTAATTTCGAAAGAAGGTTCGGAAAGCATCAAGAAATCACTCGCGATGATGGACCAGCAAGGTGCCCAGATCCGCGATTTGAACAAAAGCATCCAGCACAAGGATTCTTTGAATATGGCGCTGGTACTGAACCTGAAACGTTCATTGGCTGATGTAAGCGACGAGGACGTTCAGATCGAAGTGAAAAAAGGTGTAGTTTACGTTTCCCTCTCCGACAAAATGCTTTTCCGCTCAGGAAGCTCTGTGATCAACTCTGCGGCTGACAACGTGTTGGGCAAAGTGGCGAAGATCCTGAACGACTACAAAGAGATCGAAATCCTGATCGAAGGTCACACGGATAATGTACCTATCTCAACTGATAAAGTAGCTGACAACTGGGATCTTTCAGTATTGCGCGCAACTGCTGTGGCACGTACACTGCAAAAGAAATACGGTGTTGAACCGGTTCGTATGATCGCTGGTGGCCGTGGAGAATACCTCCCCAAAGTGGCTAACGATTCAGCGCCAAACCGTAGCCTGAACCGTCGTACGGAGATCATCATCACCCCGAAACTCGACCAGTTCTTCAACCTTTATACACCAAATGCTGGTAAATAAGGTTAACTGAAAAGTTTTTCAGAAGAGGGCCCGTCGGTAACAAGACGGGCCCTTTTTCTTTTAGTAGCAGGAACAATTTTCATACTATACCGATATGACAGGAACTGTACCTACCAGAGAAACCATTGAGGCGGCCCACGGGCTCGTCAAACCTTATATTCACCACACGCCTGTTTTCACTTCGCATTTCCTGAATGACCTGTCGGGAGCGGAATTATATTTCAAATGTGAAAACCTGCAAAAAATCGGTTCATTCAAGGCCCGCGGGGGCCTGAATGCCGTGCTTTCACTCTCCGCCGACCAGCTCGCCAATGGCGTTATCACCCATTCTTCCGGCAACCATGCGCAGGCGATCGCCTTCTCCGCGCAGAAAGTCGGGGCCAAATGCTACATTGTGATGCCGGACAACTCACCCAAAGTGAAGATAGCGGCGGTGGAAGGTTACGGAGCGACGATTACCTTTTGCAAGAACACACCCGAAGACCGGCAAGGTACCGTGGATGCGATCGTGGCGCGTACGGGCGCTACTTTTATCCATCCATTCAACAACTACGAGGTGATTGCCGGGCAGGCCACGGCTGCAAAGGAGCTTTTGGAGGATGTGGAAGTTACCCTGGATGCGATCGTCGCGCCGGTGGGAGGGGGTGGCCTGCTGAGCGGTACCGCATTGTCGGCCAGGTACTTCTCCCCGCGTACACGCGTATATGCGGGCGAGCCCGAAGGCGCTGCGGATGCGATATTGTCGTTCCGGACCGGCAGGATCGAGCGGGCGCCCTATGCCAATACCATTGCGGACGGCTTGCTTACGCACCTCGGCGACAAGACTTTCCCGATCATCCGATCGGAGGTGACGGATATTTTTACGGTTTCGGACGAGGAGATCGTGCAGGCTATGCGCTATTTATGGGAGCGCGTGAAAATAGTAGTGGAGCCTTCGGGCGCCGTATCTACCGCCGCGGTGCTGAAAAACAAAGCTGTTTTTGAAGGGAAAAAGGTAGGTATCATTATTTCGGGCGGCAATGTCGACCTGGGTAAGCTGCCGTTTTGAAGGAGTTTTGAACTGAATAAATTACTGCCCTGATATGCGTATCCCGGGGCGGTGCCGTTATAGTAGGAAATTTCGGATGCGTGTTTATATTTGAAACATTGTTTACTCTTAAAATTGAAGTATGAAAAAGCTGATTTTTTGCTGTCTGGTAGTTCTGATGGGCGCTTGCAAGGACGACAAGAAAGACCCCGAGCCGGAAGTGGATTATGCAAAGGACATGGTAGGCGTGTATGAGACCACTACGGTGGAAGGAGGGGTTTCGAGCAATCACAAGTGGGAGGTCGCGACGGAATCGAAAAACCAGCTGAGCATTAAATATACCAAAAACACGCAGATCAGTGTGCCCGGTTCGACTATTCCGCTTACCCAGGAGTTCCCCCTTGTGGCTGTGAAAGCAACCGCGCAGGACACTTTTGAAATCAACGAGAAAGTGGATGTTACGCAGTCGATCGGTGGGGCATTGAATGTGCGGCTGAGCGGCATTGGTACCCGGGTTGTGAATGCAGGTGGTGTGCCGCAGATCAATATCACGCTCAAATTTTCGGAGTCGAGCGCGGGGGCGGCCAATACGGAGCAGTACCTTGAATTCAAGAAGAAATAACAGCATTTCCAATGCAGCAAAAAGGCGGATGAGATCACTCACCCGCCTTTATTTTTGAGAGGCACTTCGAAATGTTTATGATAAGGATACTCCTTTAAAATGCATTTGAAACTTGTCGAACAAGACAATCACCGGGAATGTAATGCCGATCACCAGGCAGGTTACCACAAAGGCCATAAGCCAGATGATGAAGAGGGTCAATTTTGCTACAACGATCATACCGTAAACGATTTTTTTAAGAGATCGCTTTATTTAAATAATGGTTGCAAGGCCCGGCGGGTATTTTTCGGGAAGCAAATTACCTTCCGCAAATGCCGGTGAAATCACAGAACTTGCACGTCGAAAGGTCGTCCGTTTTGCGGAACGGGATGTCCGGATCGAGCATTACATTCAGGATATCCGTCAGTATTATTTCTGATTTTTCGATGAACTCCTCCGGCGCCAGCTGCTCGGTCAGTTCCAGCGGGTTGGCGATCAGGTTTTTGGGGTCCCGGAAAGAGTAAAAGCCCGACTTGACGGCGTAATCGCCGAAATTATAGGTCATACCGCGTAAATTCAGCCCTTTTTCTTCCTTCATGCGGCGGTACATCAGGTATTCATAAATCCAGAGCTGGCGCACGTAACCCATTTTCCGGTCGGGATCGGTGCGGATCACTTCTTCCCGCGCAATCGGGTCGGCGAGCTTTTGTTTGCCCGTCAGCTCCACGCTGCCGGTTTTGTAATCCATCACATATAATGTACCGTCTTCGCCCAGCTCAATGCGGTCGATCTTCCCTCCCAGGCGCACAGGTGTGTACGCGCCTTGCAGCACGAGCTGAATGCGCGTGTGCAGCGGTTGCTCGGCTGCGAGGATTTTCCTGCGCGGCTGCTGGGCAATATGGTGCCGTAGGAAAGTAAGAATCTGCTGCTCGCCGATCTGATAGTAAATGCGGTTCAGGCCGAGGTCGGTCACATAGCCTTTGAAAAGCCGGTCGAACTCCTCGCGGAGTACGGTCGTGATCTGTTCGTCGGAAGGATCGTTGTCGAGCAGGAAAAATTCGAGGTCGAGGCGTTCCAGCGATGCGTGCAGCCAGGTACCGATCTTGTCCATTCCAAGCTCTTCTTCCACTTCCTCCTTTTCTTTTACCCCGGCAATATGTTTGAGATAAAACTGCATGGAGCAGCGGATAAATTCATTGAGGTGCGTCGGGTAAATGCCTTTGCCATCGAGGTAAGCGCGGATAGCGGCAATGAGCGCATCGTCCTTTTGTACCACTTCTTCCAGTTCCTGCTGCTGGTGTGCTTCAAAAACGACGGTCTTGTTTTCAATGCGGATCCCGGGATTATATCCGGCCAGCTCATATTCGATTTGCCTTACAAAACGGCTCTTTTCGCCCCCGCCCGGCGCGTCGTTGGTGCTCGTATAAAGGATATGCACTTCCGAAGCACGTTGCAGCAAGCGATAAAAGTGATACGACATCACGGCTTCCTGGTGCTGGTGGGTCGGTAGTCCCACCGCCTGCGCAGCATCGAATGGAATGAGCGAATTTTGTCGCTTTGCCTGCGGTATAATGCCTTCATTGGCGGATAAAATAATGATCCGCTCGAAATCCAGTGCGCGGGTTTCGAGCATACCCATGATTTGCAGGTTACTGACCGGCTCACCGCTGAATGGAATGCGCGTCTGGCGGATCAGCTCGAACATAAAAGATTTGAGCGTGCGTAGGGTGATCAGTTCCTCCCGTTCCTCGATCGTCTGTTCGAATTGTTTGAGTAGTGTGTAAAAAAGGTAGAGATATTCTGTTTCCAACGCATTTTTGTAATCCTTGTAAACTTCTCTAAGTAACTCGATGAGTTGATAAAACGATCGGATTACCTGCTGTGCATTGTTTTTCTGCCAATGCGTGAACAGGATCCGGAACAAAGGATGATTGTCACCCAATGCAGTCAGTTCTTCGGAGCTGAGAAAGACCTGGTTGCCTTCGGTAATTTCCCGGAGCGTCCGTTGGATGATCGTCTGGCCGTCTTCGAGCGGCGAAAGCGCCACATGCTCATAATGCCTGATAAACGGGTGGTTCAGGATTTTATCAATGGATTTATGGCCGAACTTGGGAATGCGGATCGTTTTCCCGCTCCGGCTCCTGAATTCCACCACATTCTGCTGCAATTCGAAAATGCCGTCCACCAGGGTGTACAGCAGCGAATTCCGCATCGATAGCCCCATGGTAACGTTCAGGTCGCGCACGTCCTCGTCGAGTGAATACAGCATAGGGAGCAGCAGGTTCTCGTCGGCAAGGACAATGGCGGTAGGGATCGGGGCATCGTCCGGCTCGAAGCGCTTCATCTGTTGGTAGAGCTCGCCGGCCACCTTTGTCTGTAAGGTCGCATTGGGTACTCCGTAAATAGTGATGTGCTTTTCGGTGGAAAGCAGGTCGTCGCCGGTCCAGTTCCATTCGCCGAACTCCTTGCTGCGCTGGTACTCTCGCAAGCTTTTACCGGCCTCCACCACGGTGTTTTCCGACATGTAGTACCGGTCCGAATCCCACAGTACTTCGGCTTTTTTGGCTTTGATCAGCGCCGTTACGATCGTCCGTTCGGAAGTGGTGAATGCGTTGAAACCCGCGAAATAAATCCGCTCGTTTTCCGCCCGTGCGGCTGCAATCGCTTGAATGTCCTCCGCAAGCTCGCGGTAAGCCATTCCGCGGTAGGCTTTTCCTTTGGCGAGCAGCCGCTGCCTGAACGACCGGTACACTTTATTAATGTTTTCAAAAAGGGAGAAATACTGCTTCGAGCCGCCTTCGCCTTGCAGCGACCTGCCCTCCGGCAGACTTTCCTGCCAGCGCGAGAGCGCGTGTGCCTCCGAGAGGTAATCAAACAGGAAATCGGTTTTGACCAGGTACTGATCCATTTTATCCAGATCACTCAGCAGCACCGACGCCCATCCCATAAAGCGGTCGAACTGCACGTCCGGGTCGATTTCGCGGAATGTTTCGTATAAATCGAAAAGCAGGTGCACCGGGTCCTCGATTTCGAGGCTGCAAATGCTCTCCACGAAATCGTCAATCGCCATAATGCCGGGGCTCATCAGCGCTTCGGTGGTTTCGCCGGCCAGTTCCTGCATTAAGAAAAATGCAGCCCGGCGCGTCGGTACCACTATTTGTACGTGGTCGAGCGAGGTATGGTTGGCCAGAATGCGTTTGGCGACGAGGTTCAGGAATGATGGCATCAGGAATGCAGATGAAAATGCGGGATATGTCAGTGAATGCGGTCGCCGCGCGGGGACAGCGAGTGCATGATTTCGGCTTCGGCGTGCAGCAGTTCCTTCCAGCGCGCCCTTACTTTTCCGGCCGGCACATAGGTTTCGGCCAGTTCCAGGAATGTGCGGTAATGCCCCGCTTCCGAGATCATCAGTTCGCGGTAAAACTTTTGCAGCGACGCATCGTCCAGGTTTTCCGAAAGCAACTTGAAACGCTCGCAACTCCGCGCCTCGATCAACCCGCAGATAAGCAGCCGGTCGAGGAACATTTTGTTGGCATCGCCCTTGGTAACGAGCTGCATAAGCTGATTCGCGTATTCGTCTTTCCGTTGCCGGCCAAGCGGGATATTCCTTTTTTTCAACTCCTTCAAAACCCGCTGGAAATGTCCCCATTCTTCGGCTACGATGGGAGTGAGGGTTTCAACGAGCAATGCCTTGTCGGGATAATGCACAATGAGCGAAATGCAGCTGGAAGCGGCTTTCTGTTCGCAATAGGCGTGGTCAATCAGAATATCGCCGATCTGCATGGAGGCGATGTCAGTCCAGCGGGGATCGGTCGGAAGTTCTAGTCCGAGCGTAGTGAGTGAAGTAGCCATATTGATCCAAAGTTTGTCCGGCTAGTCGAACAGCGGCCAGTTGATTCCGAATGAAAATGACCTTGCAAGACCCAGGTAATCGGGCGTCACATAATAGCCTTTCGGGAAAAGGCCGAAGTTGCCGCCCTGGTTAAGGTAAGACATTTTAAAGAATAACCTTACCCGTTTGATGCGCACATTGGCAAAGCCGTCAACCACCACATTCTGATTCAACCGTGTATCGTTTTGTAAATGAAATTGTTGGGTGACGGGCATGTAGGCGTCGGCCAGGTACGATGACCGGTACCGTGCTGCGAGGCCGATCTGGAAGAAGAGCACTTTGGCGTATACGAAATCGAAAGTAGCTTCCCCGCTGGCGAAAACGGTCGGAATGCGCATAACGTCCTTGTTATCGTTCAGTGTGAGGTAGGCCATCGTCGTGAAATTCCAGCGGTTGAGATGAATGCCGGAATTAAAGCCTACCCGCAGGAGCCTGAAACCCGCATTGAGCTGACGGGGCACCGCGGCGGTATCGTAATAAATGTAGTCGTTGATCTGGTGGACCTGCGCTTCGGGAACGAATTCCAGTTTCTTGGTTTTCAGTACCAACGAGGCGAACACCGTCTGGACCTTGGTAGGATCGAAATTGTTCCGCCAGTCGAAATGGTTGTTCAGGTAACGCTGTACGAGCAGGTCGGGGGCGGTCTGAATGCTCTGGAACCCCGCTTTCCCCCAACGGGTATTCAGTTCGGCTTTCAAGCGGTACTCCACATTTTTGCCCAGGTTCAAGTCGGCCTCGGCGGTGAGGTACTGAACGGAATCTTTTAAATAATAGCCCAGCCAGGCACCAATGATGTTGTCGAATTTCAGGCCTGTGCGGTAAGTTGCAAAAGGATCGCCCGTCTCGTTGGGCGATTGCGCCCCGCCGCGCATACCGTAAAATCGCTGCCTTACGTAAGCCCGGTAATTGAAGCCTTCGTAAAAACCCTTAATGCCGACCTTGTTGTCGAAAAGCTTGTAGTAAATGTCCTGGCGGGTCTGGGCGGTACTGAATTTTGCTGCGGGGTAAAGGCCTTTTTCCAGGCCGCGCAGGATTTGCAGGTCGGTATAATGGTCGATCGTGCTTTGCAGGTCGGCTTGCTGGAATACCTGGAATCCGTTGAGCAGCCGGTATTGCTGATAAACATGGAAGACATGGCGGCGTTCCCATGAATTGGCATTGTCGCTGATTTTGGCGGCGCCGTCATACGAATACTTTTCGACCACGCCTGCCTCGTCCACATTGGGTATGACACCGCCCTGTTCCGACACCTTCATATTCAAATGCCGGTAATGCGCCAGGACGAGGTATTTTTTGTTCTTGGAAAAAAAGCTGGTGTGCGCCAAAAAAGTCCAGTTCCGGCCGAGCAATGCCGCAGAGGCAATGGAATTGGCAAAACCATATACTTTGTTGGAAGTCAGGCGCGTAGCCCGCATCCCGAAGTTGAACCGCGAATGCACGTTCTGGGTGTAGGCAAATGTCCCGAGAGAAGCCTTCTTCGGGCCCGACATGAAATCCAGCTCGGTATGCTGCGATTTGGTATCCACATAAGCCACATCTTCCTGCTTGATGGCATAGGCATCGTACACCCGCAAGCCAAGCTGCGTACCGATTTCCTCGCGCGGCTGGAAAAACAGATTGCGCGTGGCCGTGACGTTGTTGCCCAGATCGACAAGCTTGCCCCAGGCTTTGTCCACCGGCATCCAGCGATGGAAATTCGTCATACTCGTATCCACGAGGTACCGCACCGAATCGCGGTTGTTGAGGATGTCGTGCTCGTAAAAATGCAGGGTGGTCTTGGGACCGTAGATGTTTTTGGTACTATCGTCGAGGATAGACTGTCCGCCGCCTCCGCGCCCACCGCCACCGCCTCCTCCGCTGCCGCCCGGCATCCGTATGTTGCCCGGAAGCTTCACCTGGCCGCTGGCTGTCGGGATGGTTAGGAAAAAGCTGCATAAAACACACAGGAAGCTATATAAAACAATTCTCATAGAGGGAAACTCTTTCTGCCGTTTTAAAACCGGTCGCCGGTCCGTGATGTGACCCATTGTACAAAAGCCTGTTCCTCATCTCCGAAATCCACGGAAACCGGAACGTACGCAAAGCGGGCTGCGCAGCCTTTTGCGACAACCAACGGTTTTAATTTGACCATATCCTTTTCAGTCGTGACCACAAAAGTATCGTTTTTTAGGTTCTTAATCAGGTCTTCGACGTCACTTGGCGTGTAATTGTAATGATCCGGGAAAACCTGCTGGTCTGTAACGCCGAACCGGGTGGTCAAATATGCGGCGAAAGGCAACGGATTTGCGATCCCCGCGGCCATTTTAACATTCTTTAACGCAACAGGCGCGCCCTCGTACGAGCGCGGGACGTCGTAGCGGGTGGTCGCGAAGAAGACGGGTATGCCGGCACGCGTGTAGCGGCTGATGCTTTCGGTTATATTTTGTTTTTCGTCCGCAGGCAGCTCGGCCGGGCATTTGGTTACGATCACCGCATCGGACCGCAGGGCACCGCGACGCCGCTCGCGCAGCCGGCCGGCAGGAAAAGGGTGGTCTTCATAAAAGGGCCTGTTGTAGTCGCTGAGCAGGATATTAATGTCCCTTCGGATCGCTCGGTGCTGGAATGCATCGTCGAGCAGGAGTAACCTGATACCGGGATACCTTCTGTGGATTTGCATAGCGCCTTCCACGCGTTTTTCACACACGGCTACAATGGCTTCCGGACTGAATTTGGAATAAAACTGAAATGGCTCATCGCCGATCGTCGCTGCGGTCGCTGAGCTGTCGGCTTCGATGAATCCCGTGGTCCGCCGCCCGTACCCGCGACTGAGGATCGCCGTCGGTGTCTGCTTTGCGAAAATACGGGTGAGGTATTCGATAACAGGCGTTTTGCCGGTCCCGCCGACGGTGAGGTTGCCTACCACGATCACTTTTTGCGGTACTTTTTCGGAGTGCATGATGCCGTTGTCGAACAGGAAATTGCGAATGTCGGTGATGGCACCGTAAACCCACGAGAGGGGCAGCAATGCATTTTTTATCCAGGGCAGCTCTTTCATCCTGGTGCATAATTACGTAAATTTTGTCTAATATTGTGCCCCTTTTAAAATCTGACACCGCCAAATCATGCCCTTAAAAATTGTGTATAAGCCACATACGCTTCATTTTCGGAAGGAAGCGGGCACCTCTCGCGGGGTACTTACACAAAAAACATCCTGGATCGTCATCGTGACCGACTCCGAAAAACCGGGTGTAGCCGGTTATGGCGAATGCGGGCCGCTGCCCGGGCTGAGCATCGACGATGTGCCGGATTTCGAGGCGCAGCTGGCGGATGTCTGCCTGATTTTCAACTCGCTCGACCTGGATGTGTTTCCGTTCAACCTCGGCATTATCATTGAACAACTGATCCCGGAAAACCTGCCTTCCATTAGGGCCGGTGTGGAAATGGCGCTGCTGGATATCATGAACGGCGGTCGGCGAATGCTGTTTAAAAACGGCTTTTCAGAAAACGGCCACGGCATTCTGATGAACGGGCTCATTTGGATGGGCTCCTATGAAAATATGCTAGCGCAGGTGGAGGAAAAGCTTTCGCAGGGTTTTACTACCCTCAAAATGAAAGTGGGTGCGATCGATTTCGAGGAGGAATGCCGGATTCTGGAAGCAGTCAGAGGAAGGTTTGATAAGGACACCATTACTTTAAGGGTAGATGCGAATGGCGCATTTACGGCGGACAATGCGAAGGAAAGGCTGGCGAGGCTCAGTGCATTCGACCTGCATTCGATTGAGCAGCCTGTGAAAGCGGGCCAGCATGAACTGATGGCTGAACTCTGCGCGTCGTCACCGGTACCGGTTGCACTGGACGAGGAGTTGATAGGCATTCCCAGCTACCGCGACAAGTTCGCATTGCTCAAAAAGCTGGCGCCGCCTTTTATCATTCTAAAACCTACCCTGCTCGGCGGTTTTACAGCGACCAGTGAATGGATAGAAATTGCAAACCGGCTGCATATCGGATGGTGGATCACGTCGGCATTGGAATCCAACATCGGCCTGAATGCGATTGCACAGTACACGGCCAAATTCAACAATCCGCTGCCGCAAGGCTTGGGTACCGGCCAGCTTTACACCAACAACTTCGAGTCGCCGCTCACCGTTGAGAACGGACAATTGTACTACCGGAAAGAGGTAGCCTGGGAATTACCAGGCCACGCCCTTGCGGAGCCAGCCTAAGGTTTCGGCCTCCGCCGAACCGGGCTCCGGGTTGAAATTGTACTCCCAGTTGGCCTGGGGCGGCAAGCTCATCAGGATCGACTCGGTACGGCCATTGGTTTCCAGCCCGAACTTCGTTCCCCGGTCCCACACCAGATTGAACTCCACATAGCGTCCCCGGCGCAGGTATTGCCACTGTTTCTGGTCTTCGGTAAAAGGCTTATCCGCATACTTCTGCATGAGCGCCGTGTAAATGGGCGCGAAATGCTCGCCTATTTCTTTGACAAATTCAAAAAGCTGCGTTTTGGACATCCCCTGACCGTTTCCGGGCTCGTCGGGTTTGAGGTAATCGAAGAAAATTCCGCCTACACCGCGCGTCTCATTGCGATGCTGGATAAAGAAATAGTCGTCGGCCCAAGTTTTGAACTTCGGATAAAATTCGGGATGGTGCTTGTCGCACGCCGCTTTCAAAGTTTGGTGAAATGCGCGGGCGTCTTCTTCCACCACATAATGCGGCGTGAGGTCGATCCCGCCGCCAAACCAGCAGGTGCCATTGTCGAGCTCGAAGTAGCGCACGTTCATATGGATGATAGGCACGTGCGGGTTGCGCGGGTGCATTACGATGGACACGCCCGTGGCCGTAAACTGGGGGCTTGCGTCTTCGGACAGGTTCATCTGCGCCCGCAGCCTGGGATGTACTTCGCCCTTCACGCTCGAAAAATTCACGCCGCCCTTCTCAATCACCGCGCCGTTCTGGATCAACCGGGTGCGGCCGCCGCCGCCGGAATGGTGCTGCCAAAGGTCCTCGTGAAAGTGCGCTCCGCCGTCGGTGGTTTCGATGGCTGCACAAATGCGGTCTTGTAAATCCTTGAAAAACGATTCTATACTATCGACTGTCATATACGGTACTCAATGCTATGGGGGCAAAAGTACGATAAATAGCCTTTGGAGGGGCGGCATTTCTACCATCGGGCGGATTTAATGAGGTAGCTGACCATTTTGCCGGCGTTTGATTTATTCGTTGGTGATGTTTGAAAAATAAAAACACCCGGTGCAACGATTCGCTTTAATTTTGTCACTGATAGTTTTAGAATTTCAACCGGCCCAACAGATGATCCGCATATTTTTACTCTTTCTTCTTTCCCTCAGTATCGTACATGCGCAGGAGTTCACGTCCATAGTGCGCGGGAGCGTAAAGGATGCCGACTCGGGCTTGCCCCTTGCAAAGGCAACCGTGCAGCTCGACGACCAGGGCAGCACCACCGACGATGCCGGGCAGTTTCGGTTTGAAGGGGTAGGAGTGGGCCGGCATGTGCTGAAAGTATCTTTTGTGGGGTATCAGACCCTTGTGATCTCCGAGCTTCTCCTCGAATCGGGAAAAGAGAATGTGCAGGAGGTGCGGCTCAGTGTTTCCGGCGGGCAGTTACAGGAGGCAACCGTGTCGGGCAGCAGGCCGCCGGCATTCAACAGCGTGCAGGCCATTACCCCCGAGCAGACCTTGCGCTACGCCGCTACCTATCTCGATCCCGCCCGTGTTGCGACCTCCTTCCCGGGCGTGGCCGCCGCCAATGACCAGGCTAATGGACTGGTAGTACGTGGCAACTCGCCGAACAGTATGCAATGGAGGCTCGAAGGCGTGGAGATCGTGAACCCGAACCATTTATCGAATGCAGGTACGTTCAGCGACAGGCCGACTTCTACGGGCGGCGGAGTGAATATCCTGAGCACTCAGCTGCTCGCCGCTTCCCATTTTCTGGCCGGCCCTTTTCCGGCTCAATACGGAAATGTTACCGGTGCCATTCTCGACATGAACCTCCGGAAAGGGAACGGGGAACAAACCGAGTACACTGCACAAGCCAGCTTGCTGGGACTGGACTTTGCCGTGGAAGGACCTTTTTCCAAAACATCGAAGGCGTCTTATCTCGTCAACTACCGCTATTCATTCACCGGGCTGCTCGGCGCCATGGGCGTGAAATTCGGAGGAGAAGATATTCGTTTTCAGGATCTTTCCTTCAACATTAACCTGCCGGACAAACGCGGCGGTAATCTGACGATCTTCGGAATGGGCGGCGTTAGCAGCAATGATTTCAAGGGTGAAACCGACAGTACCCTGTGGAAAGTGCAGAAAGACGGCTACAATATCTTGTATAAGAATGAAATGGGCGCAATGGGCATTACCTACACCATTCCCGTAAGTCGTAAAGCATCGTTCCGAATGGTCGGCGCTTTCTCCGGGCTTCGCACATCCCGCGACTCCAACCCGATTTTTGAAGAGAGCCAGACAACTCCTGCATTGGCGGGCGACGATGACATCCAGATCAGAAGTTCGGTTTCCGTCAGCGCTATCCTCACCGTACGCAACAGCGCCAAAAGCCGCTTGAAAGTCGGCTCCTACCTTACTTACCGCGCCGAAAAGCTGAATGGCCCTTATGCAGTGAGGGATTTCGATACCCGCATTGTACAGCCATTCATTAGCTGGAACTACCAGCTGACACCAGCTATCACAACCGAAATTGGCCTGCATGCCATGGCTAGCCTGATCAGCGAGGAGGACAAGTTTTCGCATAGTTCGCTCGAACCTCGTGCCGCCATTCGCTGGCAGGTGTCGGAGCGGGGGCAACTGAGCTTCTCCTACGGTTTGCATTCGCAAATGCAGACGCCGCAGCTGTATGCAGCCGATTATTCAAAAACCGGCATTTCAAGAGGGAATCTGGATCTGGGACCTTCACGTTCAAACCAATATGTACTGGGATACCAGCACGATTTCGGGAAGTCAGGGAGTCTGAAACTGGAAGCATACTGGCAGCAGCAGTTTCAAATTCCCGTTAATCAGGACGCCCGGTTTTCGGTCGTGAACCAAACAGAGAACATCGTCTTTCTGCCGCTCGAAAACCGCGGGAAAGCCCGAAACATCGGAATGGAAGTTACCTATCAAAAACTGCTGACGGACAGCTATTACCTGCTCATTTCCGGGTCCGTTTACGACGCCACCTACACCCTCGGCGATGGTGTGCGGCGTGACAGCCGCTACAACGGACGGCACACATTCAGTCTCACCGGCGGGAAGGAGATCAAAGGCAAACGTGGCGGATTGTGGGGCATCAATGCCAAGGTGCTTTGGTTGGGCGGTTTCCGGGATGTGCAGGTGAATGAGCAGGAATCGCGCAAGTACCATGTGACTGTGTACACCGACCAATACGTATATAACGTGAAAATGAAGGACTATTTTCGTCCAGATCTCCGTATTTACTGGAAAAAAGGCCGTCCGGGTTTCAGCCGCACCCTGGCCCTCGATTTGCAGAATGTTTCCGCTACCCGGAATGAAGCGTACCGCTTTTACGATAATGTGAAAGGCAGGGTCGTGACCCAGAAACAGCTCGGGTTGATTCCCGTGATCAGTTACCGGTGGGAGTTTTGAAACAGCCGAAATGAATATTTTTCGGGGGCAATGGTTTGTATTTCAGTGATTTGATTTTTGCGCATTCAGAATTTTTAAAACTGCCCGAACTTTCCGGGATTTTAAATTGTAAACCTATCTGCAACGAAACTTTGGCTTTCCAAAGCTGTACTTCCAAATGGGGGCGACCGGTTTTGACAGCGGGCTGAGGGCTTGTGTGTAAGCATGTCGGGAGTTGAGAGTACCTCCCGGAAATAATATTCTCAAACAATAACTGGCGAATCAACTTACGCCATGGCTGCTTAATCCGGAGGATTAACCAAATGCCATCATCTCTCCACCTAACGTGCTGCCGGGTGGGTCCAGAGGTGTCGAACCGCAGCGCTGGTTGGTATATTGATGCGTAAAACCAACGAGACCCTTGCATCTAAGGTTATGACGCAGGTCCGCCGGGAACCTTGTCAGGCTCGAAAACCGAATCACGGATAAGCATGTAGAAGGCGCAGGTTTTCCCTGTTCTGGACGAGGGTTCGACTCCCTCCGTCTCCACAAGAGTAATAATCAAATCTTTTAAAAGCCCGTAAAACTGATTTACGGGCTTTTTCTTTTTCCTGCCACTCCGAGTTCAGACTAAGGGACTAATTCGGGGACTATGAATGTTGTGGGTTTCTAAGAGTTTGGTTTTTAGCTTATTGTGGGTGTGGTTCGACTTCCTCCGCTTCCACTCTAAGTTCAATCAAATGCTCAAAATGCCCGTAGATCAACTATTTACGGGCATTTTGATTTCTGTTATCGACTCCAAAACATTCATTTTTTAACAAAAGCCACGGGACGAATTCGGGACTGATATAGCGGTCCTAAATTTGGTCCCGAATTCGTCCCGTCAATACTTGTAAGGTACTGTTAAACAGTAAGATCTTTACAAAATGAACATCTTGAATGGTTAGTTTTTAAAACATATTTTTAGACAAAAAAACGGAGAGATGGAAGCAAGCATGAATGTTCTTTTTTCAGTTAGAAAGTCAAAGATCAATCGAAACCGCCAATTGCCAATTTATATCAGGGTCACTATTGGAGGATCAAGGTTTGAGACATCGACAGGAAAAACTGTTCTGGAGGAAAAATGGTCGGCTGGCTCCGGAAGAGTCAAGGGATCATCAATCGAAGCCAGAGAAATCAATGGTTTTTTGGATTCTCTTATCGGCAAGGTGCACGGGATTCAACGGCAAATTATTCAGGAAGGATTGGTGATGTCGATTGAAGTTTTTAAAAACAAGTGGTTAGGCGTCGACGAAAAATCAATTGACTTATTGAAAGTGTTTGAAGATCATAATTCAAAGGTCAATGATCTTGTTGGGATTGAGTACGCATATGCTACCTACATGCGCTATCAGACAACCTTAAGGCACACACGTGAATTCATTTTTTGGAAATTCAATGCAAAACAGATGGATGTGAGGAAACTAAATTTTCAATTTATTTCCGCCTTCGAATTTTACCTCAAAAGCGTCAAAAAAGTCGGACATAACGCTACGATGAAATACTTGGCCAACTTAAAAAAAATCGTTTTGATTTGTGTCAAAAGTGAATTCATACCTCGCGACCCGTTTTTTGCATTCAAAATGGCAAAACACGAAGTGGATCGGACAGCGTTAACTGAGCAGGAAATGAAATCCATTGAAGGTAAGAATTTTGATATTCCTCGTCTTGAACAGGTGAGAGATATCTTTCTTTTTTGCTGCTACACTGGGCTTGCGTATGCGGATGTTGCGAAGTTAAAAGCGTCGAACATTGGTGAAGGGGCGGTCGGAGAAAAATGGATTAACATTAAACGGCAAAAAACCGACTCAGTTGCTAGAATTCCATTGCTGCCACAAGCATCGAACCTGTTGAGAAAATATGCAAATCATGCAGGAGTGGAGCAAGGTTTTTTGCTTCCTGTTTTATCTAATCAAAAGATGAACGCATATCTCAAAGAAATCGGGGATGTTTGTAATATAAGAAAGCCGATCACTTTTCACTTAGCCCGGCATACCTTTGCAACCACAGTCACACTGTCTAATGGTGTTCCGATAGAAAGTGTCTCCAGAATGCTGGGACATCGTAGCTTAAAAACTACTCAAATATATGCAAAGGTCGTCGATTCAAAATTAAGTCAGGACATGAGAAGACTATCTGAACTACTCCATATCAAAGACAGTGATTAGGTTTGTCTTTCTTCACATTTTGCAATCGCATGTAGATAGGATTCAGTTGTGGAGCGCGCGGACGGTTTGTATTAATCCACCAAGATTAGAGATGAGCCCGTCCTCAGCCAGCCATCAAACAATCATCCAATGTTGTACTGGCGATACGTTCCCACATACATTTTAGGAGTACTTTCGAGATTTCTAATGAAAGGGATTTAGGTAGCAATAGCCCGGCTTTGTGCTCAGGACAATCGCTGCCTTTCATCCAATGAAAAAATGACGGGCTTAGTCCCCATCGTTGCAAGCCCATCCTGCGGTTTAAGGTGCGGCTGGCGAGCGGTAAGCTAAAAAGCTGGATGACCAAGTGTAGGCTTGCAACCGTCATTTTTTGCTTTGTAACTTTCGTTTGCGCTGAACACGTGCATTTAGATTAGCGGCTCATCGAGATAGCACTAGACCTGGTATGGAGATTCACGAGAGAAAATTAATGGGCTCGGAGAGGGATGTATGTAAATTCTGAAAATATAGCAGTTAGATCTTAAACTGATTGCGTTCAAGATATTTTCAATTGTTTTGATTGGCTACCTCCTAGGTGCCGAATGCATCATTAACGAGGCTTAAAAACAGGGGTAAAAAAGTCACTCAGCTCTACTGCGAGCGCTTCTGCCAAACGGACCATTGTGTTGAATTCGACATTCTTCTTCCCATTTTCAATTTTACTAATTTCGCTTCTTTCCATACCGATAGCTTCGCCTAAATCGAGCTGTATCATGTTGCGATAAAGCCGAATTTCTCTAATGCGTTCCCCAAATCGGATGATTTCCTTTGAATAGCGATCTTTCACCTGTCATGCATTTTGCGAAAGGTGGGGGCAAAAGCGAAAAAATAAAGTGGGTTATAACTCACATTTAGATTGATTTGTATATATTTGTAACTGTTGGGCTATAAAATGTCTATCATGGCACTTCTTGAACTTTCTAGAACTTCCGCTCGTAATGAGCAATATCTGCCGCTTTTTCGCAGCGGTGAAGAGCGTGCGCTTAATTATTTTTACAAGCGGACTTATGACAGCTTACTTTACCTTGGTAGGCGGCTGGTCAATGACGAATTCCTGGTAAGCTGCATCCTGCACGAATGTTACCTTAAAGTTTGGGCTCACCGAGATCAGATTGAAAGCCTCCCTCATGCGTACCGGTTTATTCGTCTCAATCTACGTTGGCAACTCTTGAAGCAGGTTCAAAAGCCCGCATACCAGATATACCGAAAAATGACTGAGTTAGATCATTTGGAATCTCTTCTAGGCGAAAAGCCAGATCTGGATAGCTACTTCGCGGACGGCACGGAGGGGAAAAGATGGGAGGATATCTCGAAAGCGATCTCATTTCTGCCCAAACAGCGTCAGTTGATAGCGAGCCTTCATTTCAAGGATGGACACAGTCCGAAAGAGGTAGCCAGAAGAATAGGAGCCACTACACTGCATGTGAGCAGCGAAATTCAAAAAGCCGTGGAAGAGCTTAGAAAAATGGTAGCACCCCGTGCGACTTTGCCTATAAGAAAAGCAAAGCAGCCGTACCCTTACGATCATATTCTGAGTAGCGAGCAGGCTCAGGTATTCGAGCTCAGGCAAGAACAGAAGAAGTCTTTTGCTGACATCGCCTCCATGCTAGGCTATCCGCAGACCCAGGTTCAGCAGCACTATATCAAAGCATACCAGCTCATCAAAAACCACTGGAAACAAAATGGCAGATAGATCATGGAAATGCTGTTCACTACCCGGAAGATCCGGCTTCTGATCGATTCGGATGACATCGATCAGAAAAACAAGATTATCGATACGCTCTACCAATGGCGCTACATCTGCTTCAAAGCCGCTAACCAGATCTATACGCATCATTACGTCCAGCAGCAGCTTAGGGAAATGCTCTACTTGACAGAAGGTGTAAGGGCCAGGCTTTCTGACATCAAAAAAGACGAGTATGGTATGCTTTCGACATCAAGGATGAATACCAGCTACCAGGTGCTCGCCCAAAACTATAAGGGCAGTATCCCGATGCACATCATGAGCGCCTTGAATGGCAATCTGGTGGCCAGCTTTAATAAAATGAGCAAGGCGCTGGCTAGTGGCGAAAGCAGCTTGCCTAGCTTCCGGAAGGAAATACCGATCCCATTTAAAGGGACCGATGTTAAAAAGTTCAGAAGCAGTAGGGAAGGAGCGGTGTTCCATTTCAACCTGTTTGATATGCCCTTCAAAACGTATCTGGGTAGAGCAGGTGATGATAAGCGGGAGCTGCTCCAACGATTAGAGGCCAGCCAGGTCAAACTATGCACCAGCTCACTGGCGCTGGACAAAGGAAAGATTTTTATGCTTGCCGTTTTTCAAACGGAACCCATTGAGCACGAGCTCGACGAAGATATTATCGCCGAGGCAAGCTTGTCGCTGGACTACCCGATCATGGTCTTGATCGGCAATAGGCGCTACACAATCGGAAGCAAGGACGAGTATCTCTACAAGCGACTTGCGATCCAGGCGGCAATCAGGCGAAAAAGGAAGGCCATGGCTTTCATGAACCAACACAGCCGAGAACAGCTACGCCAATCAACCATTGAGAATTTAATGCAATCAGAGAAGCGATATGTTGCCCACAAGCAGCACGTATATAGCAAAAGGTTAATCGAGATCTGTCTCAAAAATAAAGCAGCGACTTTGCTTTTGGTAGACCAGACAGAAAAAGAGCAGCAGGCCAAAGAAGATCCTTTCCTTTTTCGGAACTGGGGATATTACGGTCTCAAACAAAAGATTGAGCGCAAAGCCGAAAAAGTGGGTATCGCCGTGCTGGTTGAATGAATTTTCACAGAGGCTGCTTGTACAGCCGCAGGATGAAACCACCGGTGGTTTCATTAAGTGCCCAAGGGCACATACAACTGGGTTAGCTTAATTTAAATTGTAAGCAAATGTGGCCGGATTTGAAGCAGGTAACTGGGAGCAGTTACCTGCCTTTTTAATACGTTCTATTCGACCTCCGAAGCACCCTTTGGTTTTCTGCCACGCGGTTTGCCGGTATATTCCGGTTTTGCCGCTTCGGTTTCAATCGCTAGCTCATAGCCTTTGGTAGTTTGATCGAAATCAAAAGTGGAAATCTTGAAGATCAGCTTTTCGCTTTCGAAATTGACGTTACCTTTTTTCAGAATAAGCGCCAGTGGAATTACGTGGCCCCTGCCACTTTTCTCAAAAGAAAAAGTCTGATCCGAACTTGCTGCCGGAACAAGATATACTGATTTAATTTTTCGCTTGCCTTCCTGTGTACCGATTTTGAAATGGGTAGATTCCGGATCAATTCCCAGGTCGCGTAGCGCGGATGCCGGGAAAACAAGCTTACCGGAATTAGATATGTAACCTGTCGGAAGCGGTGCAGCCTTTTCGACTACTTTGGTTTTGGAGACGTTTTCCTGTGGGGAAAAGAATTTAATTGCTCTTGGCTTCATGGTGTAATGGGTTATTTTTGGCTAAAATATGATATTGGTTTGGTTTGGCCTATTGTTTACAGATGAAGCCCCATACTTCTTCGCTTTTTTCTCTTTCTCCTTTTCAGTTCGGGATTCTGGGTTGCATTATCCCCAATCCGGTTTTCCAATAGGCCCAGCGAATACTCCCGGCCGATATCAGAGCCCTTCATCTTGATTTTACTTTGCATGTGAAAAAATGCGATACCCCGCCCGACATAGGTTTTATATCCGTGCCCAACCAGCTTCTGCTTTAACTCATCGATCGAAGAGACCTCGCCCGCCAAATGATCGATCAGGGATCTGAGCTTTAAATGGGCTCTGTCCATTGAATGCATCTTCTGTCCCCGGGCGCGGTTGATCCGCATATCCGGCGTAGGTACCAAGGCCAGCTCATGCTCCATCCTGCGGCAGAACTTACCGGTCCGCGCATAGTTTTTAAAATGATCGGCCGTATTCTTTCCGTTATAATCGATCCGGTTGGCGATGATGTGAAAGTGCAGGTTGGATGAATCCTGGTGCTTGAAAACCACCATTTGGTTGTGCTCGAAGCCAAACTCTTTGGCAAATTCTCTGCTTATCTGCATGATCTTGTCATCCGCGGGCTTTTCGCCGGGTGAAAAACTGAACGATTGATGCCATACGTATTTGGTCAGCTTGCGGTTTTTGGAGCGGTTGTCTATATACTGCCGGGCAAGATAGTCCAGATCGATTGTCCCATCGGGCCCTGTTTTGAGGGCCAGGTTCTGGATGTAAACCAGCTCTCCTCTAACGCCCTGCTGCTTACTTTGCTGTTGCTGGGCGGCATGCTGACCTTTCTGATAGTAGCAGTACTCCAAGATTCCCTTGGGGTGACTGCCGAGTCCTGCCTTTCCGATCATGGGCTGGTTTGACGGATGAATTCTTTGATAGCCTTTTCAATCTCGTAGTGGACCGAGGCGATATCTGCCGCCTGGTTTTTCCAGGCTGGCCCGATCTGCTGCAAGGGCCCTACATAGTAGCTTTCGTATTTTAAAAGCACCTCACGCGCGGATCTGCACATGCTGTCCGCCTCCCTAAGGATCTGCTCCTTGCTCTCTCCGGACCCGAGGGCATGACCCAGATAATCCGACAAAGAGGAAATCCATTTATCGATTTCTGTAAGGGTGCTCATAAAACTGCGGATCTCAAAGCTCTCAAAGACCCAATTGGTGATAAGGTCTGCCAGCAGCCGTACCCGCACGCTGCTTTGTTGCCACTGCATGGAAAGCATCTGATGATCTTTGGTTTTCAAAATAGCCAGCGATAATATTCCTGCCAGCTGCTCTAGGATCCGGACCGTGTCAGCTGCTGGTTTTGGCAGCGTTCTTTTCTGCGGCCTTTTGAATGGAACGTCCAGGGCCAGCGAAAGAAAATACTGACTGGCTGAAAGCCCGTTTTTTTCGATCATCTGATTGATCTGGTTTTTCTGGTCAGCGCTGACCCATACCGAAAAGTGTTCCCGTTTGGCAGCGCCCTGATCTTTGGGCGGCCTGCCTTTTCTGGTTTGATCTTTCATATAGTCTTAGTGGTTTGAGCTATGAGCCGACAGGCGAATAGCAGGGGTCCAGGGGGTTTCCCCATGGCCAGCCCGCCGGGGAGTCGCATTTTGCGACGTACCGGCGATAGCTGGCTGTGGCCAAAACCACCTGGCATGTTTGTACCCGTTTGTAGTCGTTTGCAAACGTTTAAATAAAACCGGGATAATTTGAAAGTGTTTGAACCCGTTCGAAAGTAGCAGAAGTTGTTCGCTTCAATTTGAAAATTGATATACGGGACCCGTTTTTTACTGGCTGCCGAGTGGAACCAATACACGCTTAGCCTGTGAGTCATACAGGTAGTGCCTGCCAATCTGGACTTCACCCTTTTTGGGCACTGAGACAAGCTGCAAATACAGCATACCATCGCGTTCAAAGATTTTCCCTTGCTGCATGATTTGCCTGTAAGCCGGCGCGTTGGGGTACTGGTATACCATCCTTTGCATATCAACATACTGCTGCCCCTGGGATATTAACAGGTAGAACAAGGCTGAGATGAAAACGGCTGAAATCGCGTAGGGACCACTCACACCTAAGCCGTAGAACAGTGCCTGGTATCGGTCCTGAAACTGCAGGGGCTGTTTGCTGCTATTGAGCTTAGATGCGGCTCGGTCGATGGCTTCAATGGACTTGCCGACCCTTGATTCCAGGCTTTGAAAATGCTCCTGGGTTTCGGTCAAAAAAAGCGCTGACCAGTCATCGATCTCGTGGCCGTACTTGGCGGTATATATGCCCCTGGTCTGCGTAAGACGGTTGGGCCCGACACTATTCATCGCTGAAATTTTCTCTAAGCTCCTTTTTCAGCCTGAGCCTTGCGCCAGGAGGATAGTCTTTGAGCGCATAACCGTTACGGATACCGTCGAGTATCTGCCCGCCTAAAAGCGAAGCGGGTTCAAAGTCGCCAAAACGCCTGAGGTCAAGTCCCAGGACGGAGCAGTTTTCTTCCAGCTCCCTTGACAAAGCTGGAAACTGGGCAAACCCGAAAAGGTTCTGCCAGATCACCATCTGAAACCGCGAGTTCAGCGCTGCCCGCATTTTTTCCAGAAACTGTATGCTGGCCAGATATGCCCCGCCACCACCGATGATAATATGAAATACAGCCGTCATACCCAGCTCGTCGCACCACTCCTTCAAATCAATATCGCGGGTGATCAAAGCGGGCAGCTGCTCGCTTTCCGGCGCCCCGAAATCCAGAAACACCTTCTCGAAGGGACTACCTGACAGGCTTTCCACATAACCGATAAATAGGTCCCGCATCAGCCTTTCACGGTTGTCTAGCAGGGAGAAAGCCTCGAAGCGGTCGGGCCCCAAAAAGGCAAGTTGCCTCGATGATGTCTTTGTGGAGCTGTCCAGGTCGACAAAAAGGGAAAGGCGACTGGCCTCAGAAAGAGCCCTCAGGTAGGTATGCAGGCTTTTACCTACGCCGCCTTTGGCCTGTACGATAAAATGCAGTTCACGTTTCATTTTTCTTAGCAAATTTTGATTCGAACTTGAATTGATCTTGTAGTTTGATTTCATCCGGATCACTCACCTTAAAGGCGCCGGGCTGAACCTTTCCAGCGCCCAAGGGTTGATCCGGCTTTGGTTTGCGGTTTTCCATAGGTCTGGCGTGTACCGCATTCTTCTTATCCTTAAAGTAAAACCGGCAGTAGCGCACGTCCTGGGCCGTGATCAGTCCTGGCCTGCCTAGTTTGGCGCTGATCAGACTAGCGATCCGGGCCAAGGTCAAGTCGGCCAGTATCTCCTGGGAGAAGAGCTTAAACAGGTTTTCCCTTCGCTTTCGGTCCTTTTGTTCAAAGAGCTCGATCAGCAGCTTTTCATCGATCAGCATCTGGCTCAGCAGTTGTCGCGGTAAGCACTATACGGCTACCAAGTCGTGGGTGAAAGGAAGGGTCGTAGCTCAGGTAGCCGTAGCTGACCAGCTCCCGCAAACACTTATGGTAGGTCGCCCCGGACTTGATCCTGGAAAAGCCCATGAGCTTTCTGCGACTGGCCCGGAACGGCATGTTTTGGATGCCGTTGCCGTAGTAGAGAAGCGCGGTGTAAAGGCTGATGTGGTAGCTGCTGAGCCGTTCATCGGACTTGACCGCTTCCAGTGCTGCCACATTGCTGACAGCACTGGTATGGTTAGGCCTTTTCATCGCTGAGAGCTATTTTGGGTGAGCATGGCCGCGATGTCGCGCTGGCTATAAAAGAAGGACCCTCCGATCTTGGTGAACCGAAGATGCCCGTGGATGCGAAGGTTCTGCAAGGTGCCTGGCGAAATGCCGAGCATCTTTCTGACCTGGGCGCTTCTGAGCCAGGTGGCCTCCGAAGGCTTCTGCTGGGAAAGGATGGATTTGAGCTCTGCAATAATCTCAGTTTTCAAGGTTTGCAGGTCTTCTCTGGTGATCATCTCAACATTCATTTTGCTGCGAGTTTATTGTGAAACATCCCGGCATGACGCCTGCCGGTCACTAGCAAAAATGAACCAGAGGTGACTTACTTCAATGACCAAACTGGGCAGCTGGTCATCACTTAGCTGGCTTTGAGCTGCTCAGCACAATTGTAAAAAGCTGCAATTCCCTGGGTACATCGATGGCTTTGCTGGTTTTGTCCTTTTGTACGGGAAAGTAGTTGCGGGCCGTTTCGACAGGGATCGGCTTGCGGTCATGGGTGAAATATTTACTTACCAGCTTATACCAGGCGCTTTGTCCCTGGAAGTTGAAAAGCCTGCGCCCGTCAGCAAGAACCAGATCTTGCAGTTGATGGATCAGGTGAATGACAGCGCCCAGGTGTTTGTCACGGATATCGATCTTGGTGCTCGGCTCGAACTGCCGAAGGGCTTGAAGCTGATCACTAAGCGATGCGATCTGGGCCTTTAAACTTTCGATTTCCTCGTTCTTTTCCGCGATGACCACTTCCAGTGCTTGCGAGGACTTCCATTGATCGATCGAGGAGAGGAACTCTTGGAAAGCGCTAAGCCAATGGATTTGCCTTTTGGCCCGGAGCGCTTTTCTGGAAAACGGATCTATGAGCTTTAACTGCGCGATCCGCGTTGAGACAATGTCTGAAATGTAGCGGTGAAAATCCTGCTCATCGCCAGAAAAGGTTTTTAAATAGTGCGCTAGATGAAAATTCTAAAAATCTGCAAACTCGATCTCGCGCAGTTTGTGAAGCTTTAAGAAGAAGTGGTTGTCGTCAAATGCACTTCGAAGGAACGGCGTACCGACCTCGAACTTGTGCGGTTTGAAATTCCACGGGTCACGGATCTTAAAGTAGGAGCGAAGCATGATCTTTTAACCATAAGTTACTACCGACTTCCTAAGAAAGCAAGTTAAGTGCCTGTACTAATTAACTTTAGGACTTTTAGAATCATTTTGATGACTCCATTTTGCATCGATTTATCTGACTTGTCCTGGAAAAGTTGACCATAAATAGCTAAATCGTGGAACAACTTAATGGATTACGCATGCAACATCATGAACAAACCATGCATCAAAAGGTTGCTGAAATTCATCAGGTCAAAGAAAACATCGCTTACAATTCAAGCAATTCAAGAGAACGGAGGTATGATGTGTTTGGCAATCTCCCGCATCAATTCGAGCTGATTAAGAATGTAAACGCGAATGCGCTGAGGGTTTAACCAGTCTTTTTCACCTGCAAGATCGGAATCATCAAAACATATGGGAGCCCTGCCGGCGTAAACGGCAGGACCGAATTCTGGACAACCGACGCGGATACACACCTGACTTTACATAGAGGAGCATAAAACCAATAGACAATCCGTTTTACAGCCAGCATATCGTCGGAATTGACATCGCAATGACGCCAGATGCACCGAAAAGGGACGAAAGGACGTTGAAGCATTAAAAGAAAAAGAACAAAATGCGTTTCAGTCCTACCGCGGCGGGGCCGAAAGATTAATATGGTAAACCTTCACTTCATCCCCGACCCGTAGGTCAATTACGAACGCCTGTGCCATGCGGCAGTTTACAATGCCTACCCTCAGGTGAAGACCAGGTATATCCAATCATAGTTTGGCGACCTTGCTCCCCTCGGAGGAAAAGTAACAACCAATTCCTGATATCTCACCGGAATATGCTTAAAAAGTACGGGAAATTTTACACCATACCATCAAAGAATCAACTTGACTTGGCGACCGACGACCATACTCTCATACATAAGGATGTGGCTTTTTAAAACGGAGGAATCCTGTTGAACGGCGACGGAAGTTACAACCAATCCATGCTGATCAAAACGATTCCAAACGCAAAGGAACTGTCAAACGAAGAATTGAAAAAGACAGCTGCGGAGTTAGAATCCACTTACGAAAAACTGATATTACCGATAGGGATCTGACGAATTATAGCGACAAACAATACTTTCTAATGTCTTCCAAGGACGATCAAAAAAAGTACCAAGCCATCAAATTCTATCCCTTCATGCCTAACTTCGACAAAATGATTGCGGTTGCGCCCGCGATTCTTGTGCCACCGAATAACAAGCTCCTTATGAACGAATACGCTTCGAAAATATGGAAACGGTTCATGAAGTCGCGTCGGCAGTTTTTGCAATACCTTCAAAATTAAAATTTCTAGCTATTTGTCATCGATCAACTTTTAAGCCAACCGGCGGTGATTACGAGGCTTTTCTTACAAATAGACGGAAGATAGCGCCATTCGACTAATTGTTTAGTTTGATGCATATTTAAGCACCGTCCCATAAGCTATGCATAGCTACATCTGGCCAGATGCGAAAAGCAGGCGGCTCATTTAGATTTTGGATTTTCGCAACTATGTCAGTCGATTAAGTTTGTCAAACAAGTTTTTGGAGATGGGATTTACCTATCCGATGTAAATTTTCCTCAAGATCAAGGTCTTATTTCGGACAGCGGGCTATTTGAAATGAGGCGGAGTTTGGTTTAATAGGTAGAAGATGTTTGAAACAGTCAAGTACATTCAAAGATCGCCTGGATGGCTTACTGCACCGTTTAATAAATTCCCAAACACTTGATAATTCATTTCCGTATATAGCGTTTTATTAAAAGACCCTCATGACTGAACAACAGAAATTACTGCGCCTCTTCAAGCTTATCCGTCTCCTCAAACAAAGACCAGGTAAGACCATCCACCAACTCGCACAGTCCCTCGGAATAACCGTGAGAACAATGTACCGTTACCTCGTCCTGCTGGAAGAAGTCGGTTACGAGATCGACAAAAAGGGCGAACCTGCCCGACACTTTCTTTTTGAAGACGAAACCTGGCAAAAGCCGCTTTTTACGGAAGATGAAAGTGAACTGCTGCGCCGGGCGATAGCGGGAGTTCCGGCTTCCCATGCACTGCTGCCCGGGATTCGTCAAAAACTTTTTATGTCATCCACTCTGCTGCCATTAGCAGACGGATTAATGGACATTCACCAGGCCCAACTCCTTGAACACCTTGCCAAAGCGATCGACAGCGGTCACCAGGTTTCTCTTGTGCGCTACCAGTCGACCAACTCCAATACCGTCACCGACCGTATTGTGGAGCCGCTTTCGTTTACCGACGACTACAATGTGCTGGTCGCCTTCGAACCTGCCGCGGAAAAGGAAAAGACGTTCAAAATTCGACGTATGGAGGAGGCCGTCATACTCGACACGCCATGTACATACCGGGGCGCTGGCGTAATACCGGATTTATTCGACTGGGCTGGTCCGGAAAAAATCATGGTTGAACTGGCACTGACGAACCGCGCCTATCATCTGCTAATCGAAGATTTCCCACCAGCCCGCGCATTTACCGGGCGGCGGGAAGGCGATGCGGAGTTCCCTTATTTCTTTAAAGGGGAGGTGCTGGGTTTTCAGGGTATTGGAAGATATGTCCTCTCGCTTCCAGGAGAGATAAGGGTTATAGAACCAGAAGATTTCCGGGCGTATTTGAAAGGGCGGGTTGAGCAGTTTTTGTTGGGGGAGTAAAGTCTAAAATTTCTGGTATTAATCAAAAGGACAGTAACCCCAAAGAAATATTTCTTTGCAGCCTATTGACTAATAACATTTTTATCACATATTTTGAATTATTTTTTAACATGATTTAGCGTTAAAAAAGATTCATCCAAGATCAAATGGCTTGAAACACATGGTTTAGAGTTAGAGTTAAAACAAAACTTATCCAATTAAAGATGGATTGCAAAAAAAGCCAATCGCGAAATTTCTCAGGTTCCTGCGATTGGCTAGACAAAGCTTGCTAAGATTTTAAACCTTAAACAATTCTTCTTATGACAAACATAGGTAATACCCCACAGAAAGGAAATTCTCAAGACATCTTTTATTACTGCCCATCCAGGGCGAGATGTCCATTTTGCATCATACCATCATCACTTGATGAAGACAACTGGTGCGATATATGTTGCCATAAAGTGGTTGAGAAAAGCTGACGTAGAACCAAAATTTCACCTAAGATATAACTGTGACACTCGTTGTCAGTAGTAGAGATTTGTTTTGTTAAGAATTAGAACCTAGACCACTATGCTTCAAACCCAAATTAAAATAGGCAAACAACTCAGTCATGACAGGGGTGACTGGGACGATATTCTAGATTTTCCTGACATAGAATCTCAGACCAAGAAGGGAGATACAATCACAAACTACGTACTGCCGATTGTATTCAATCTGGATAAGCAGATGATTGAAATAGATTCGTCAAATCTGAGCGAATATGATCCCGAACAATCAGTTGAGCTTTTTTTTAATATAAAAATCCAGGGAGGAAATAATAAAGCGGTCTATACATGTGCCGAAACCCGGAAGATCGAGCAGCTGCGTAAGACATTCTTTGGCGTGGCAGACAAGAAAACCAATGCAGAACCAGAGAAGGGACAATTTATAGAAGCGATCGATAAGGATTTTCCAGCCCTGAAATCAACTGAACTGTATGAAGTTCTGCGGAAGATTTTTCGTTTGCGGCAAGATTTCGAAGAACGTTATGCGAACGACGCAAAGAGTAGACCGGAAGAAGGCGACCTATTATTGATTAAGTCATTGCAGTTGGGAGGAAACAACCGAATCGTTCTGGTTACAGCATCGGTTATCTGGGAGGAGAAAGGATGGATTACGCCGGTACTTTTCCGGGATATCGCAGGTTACCAGGATTTTCTCAGACAGAAGTTTGTGGGCTCGACTGAACCAACTGAATCTGTGTCAAAAGCCAATTCGGAAAGACTGTGCTACGCAACGGGGACGCCTTCCAAAGATGTTGGTGAGCTGAACGTTTCAGCGAGATATAGTCTCAACAAAATGTTTGTGACCACTACGATTAACTATGCGAGTGGTTTGGAGGCTTCTGCATTTCAGAAAAATTATCAAATAGACCGCGAAACACAGGCTTATCTGGAACGCGGGTCAAAATATCTTCTTGAAAATTACAAAACCCGGATAGCCGGAATCGATCATTGTATCATCCCGCAGCTTTTCAGTCAGGACGATTCGGTAGATCTGGAAACAACACTTGCAAAGTTGAAAAGTCAGTCGGATTTGCTTTTTCAGTACAAAACCTTTCAAGCGATTAGTGAAGATTTGCAAGAAGAGGCTGCCTATCCATACTGGATAACTTTCCTTGGATTTGAATCGGATGGCAATTTCTTCAAGACCATCAGCATCATCACAGATGTAAGCCGAACGCATTTTGATGGGCTGCTAACCACCTTCCGAAAAACGCATATATGGATGAAAGATGTTCCGGGAATGCAATGGACAGATGTGATGACGGTAGGTAAGGAACAACAGCTGATGGATTTCAACTTATTCACCGTATACAGTTTAATTCCCCTGCGGAAGGACAAGGAAAAAAAGAATGAAGCGCTTAACATTTTTCGGCAAATCCTGGAAAAGCGACCAATTGAAAGACAAAAACTCTTTTCCTATTTTAAAGAGCTCATACTTTGTCACAAGTTCGGGCGCTACGGAAGTTACACCAACATTTATCCAAATACAGCATTCGATTTTGCTATTCGTAATGCTGTGTTTCAATATCTCGCATTTATTCAGGTACTAAATCAATTTAACTTATTAACTCCCATGGAAGAAATTACTTTACCGGAGGATGTAGATGTTCCGCCTGTTGAGCAACTCCCCGATTACCAGCAGCGTATCGAAAACTTCTTTTCCAGAATGAACTATACAGACGCGCAGAAAGCGATGTTTTATTTGGGGCGTGCATTGAATGTGGTTGCTTATCAGCAATTTAAAAAAGGTTACGAAACCAAACCGGTTTTAAATAAGCTGAACTATAATGGAATGGACAAAGATGACATTGTTCGGCTGCGGAAGGATTTGGGCGAAAAAACGCAGCAGTTCAGCTTGCACGCATTAACGGAATATAGTTTTGGCCAATTTACCCGATTATTCGATTACAATAAATGGTCTCTCAAACCCGAAGAAACGCTTTTTTTTATCCTGTCTGGATATTCCTATTACGAGCCCGCACAAAAGAAAGAAAATAAAAAAAACTAAACTGTTCACCACTCATGTCCACAATTACAAATAATGCCGATTTCTTATTCCTGTACGAGGCAACACAGTGCAATCCAAATGGCGATCCCGACCAGGAAAATAAACCAAGAATGGATTATGATAATGACATCAACCTCGTAACGGATACACGTTTAAAGCGATACATTCGTGATTACCTGAAAATGAAGGGCACCGAAATTTTCGTAGATATGGAGAACGAGGCGAAGGTGAGCCCGGAACGGAAATTGGAAGCGGTGATCAAACGAGTGCTTGCAAATGCGGGCCTGCTCTCGGAACTCTTTACTGAAAACCCTGCCATGGCTGATGCTTTCGCAAAGATTTCGGGCTCGGTCAGTGCACCGGATGAAATCTTCAAAAAATTGAAGGCGAAGGAAAATCGCGCGGTCAGTATTTACCTCCTGGCACAAATGGTGAAGCAGAAGTTTGTCGATATCCGGCTGTTTGGGAGCGCATTTGCTGTTGAAGGTTTCAACAGAGCTTACACGGGAGCTGTTCAAATCAATTGGGGATATTCATTGCATAAGGTGCAATTGATGGATTCCAGCTCTATCGTCACCACCATGAATGATGACAATAGCACATTTGGAAAGGATTACAGGGTGCATTACAGTTTGTTGGCCTTCAATGGTACCATCAACAAATTTGCGGCGCAAAGCACGGGTTTAACGCAAGACGATGTTGAAACCTTTCGCGACGCGATATGGAATAGCATCCCGTCTTTACCGACACGATCCAAACTTAATCAGTATCCAAAGTTGTATGTAGAAATCACATATAATGAAGGCTATTTCAATGGTTGTTTCGGCGATCTAAGAAACTACGTCAAAGTAGAGCCGATAGAAGGACTTGATGAAAAGCAAATCCGGTCATTCAGTGATCTTAAACTTGATTTGACGGCACTAGGGAGTCTGATTCAGGAAAATTCAGGTGAAGGAAAAGCAATCAAATCAGCTTTTGTAAAAACTTCTGCTGGAATCGATTTGGCAACTAGATAATTAATAGCCAATGGAAATCCTGCAAATTGATGTAGGCGGCAAGTTCGCCCACTTTCGGAAATATTACGCGAACAACACGGCAATGAGCTTTACCCTCCCACCACGCACTACCTTGATGGGAATGCTCGCCGGAATGTTGGGCCGACCGAGGGATCAATATTATGAGGAGTTTGCCTCGGAGCGAATTCGCATCGGCATTCGTGTCATGAATCCGGTTAAAAAAAGTTTTCACCGGCTTAACTTTCTTCGTGTGACAGGTCTAAACGACTTTAATGGATCAAAAGGGCGAATACAGACACCATTTGAAATCGTCAGCGGTCTTGATATTAGTCGGAATGAGGTGGTGTATCGGATATATGTGGCTTGCGCAGTGGAAGGAAAACAGACATTTGAAGAACTGAAACTAGCCGTTTTAAACCGTAGGAACAAATACGCGCTGACCTTCGGCACTGCCAATTTTAACGCATCAATTTTATCTGCAAAGCTGTTTGGAGATGCCCAAATCCGTGAGATTAATGATGGAAGCAGGCTCGTAATTCATTCATCAGTTCCATCGGAAGCGGTAGAAGAGTTGGTTTTTGACCGGGAGTCAGCGGATGACAGATTGCAGTTTATTGAAGAGGAATTGCTACCGGCCGATTTCCTGGGAAATGGCAATCGCGAATTGAGACTGATGAATAGAATCGTATTCTCTACAACTGGTCATGGGATTGAAGTCAGACTGAATCGCCCGTATTATGAAATAGAAGATGATGGTATCCAACGTATTATATTTTTGGAATGAGGAACTTCTACTCACATGCAATCGCCAATGCTGATGGTACCGTGCAAGGTTCTAAACTTTTACGTGTGCATACCGCTGGCGTAACTTCAAAGGCTATTGATGCTTTGTTTGATAGATTGAATTTGCAAGCCGGTCTTCCGCTGAGTGATTTGGTCCGGCTGATTTGCATTTATCATGATTTGGGGAAGTACTCGGAGCATTTTCAAAATTATCTGCTACAATCCGGTCTTTTCAATCGGGAGTTAAAGCAGCACGCCAAATTTGGAGGGATAGCATTGTACCAAAAACTGCTGGCGGCAGGTCAAAACCAACTAGCACTTTTTGCGCTTTATCTGATAGTTCATCATCACAAAAGCCTGACAAATCTGGTGGAAATGCGTGATTTTGCGGAGTCAGACAGTAATGAAGAAGATATCTTTAAAAGGCAATTGGCAACTATGGAGCCATACCTGGATTCCGTTATTTCAGAAACGGGAGAAGTAGCTCTGAAAAATTGGCTCCGGTTTTCGGATAGGACGTTGCTCGCGTTGATCAAGAACACAACGGTGCGCAGCCCCAAAATCGAGAACTACTTCTTGCTAAACTACCTGTTTTCACTGCTCATAGAGTCTGACAAACTGGACGCTTCCGACACAATTCAATATCTAAGGATACCAATTCCGCCAACACTGGTTGACAATCGACTGGGGCCTATTTTCGAAAACAATTACACTCTGGAAGATTTGCGTGGGTTGGGTCAAAATGCGCTCCGAAGTTATGTACGCAGTGCGGTAGTTGCACATCTGGAAGATCCGACAATATTGGACAAGAAGCTTTTTACGCTTACAGCTCCGACAGGAATTGGAAAAACGCTGACTGCACTGGATTTTGCATTGCGTCTCAGAGAGCTCATCAGAGTCAGGGAAGGTTATCACGCACAGATCGTGTACGCTTTACCGTTCATTAACATCATCGAACAATCGATTCAGGAATATCGCAAAGTTCTGGGCGAGGAGGGTCGGGTACTGGCACATTATCAATATGCTGATGCCATGGAACAACTTTCCAAACAGCGGGATGATGAAGAAAATGGTGATTACAATCAAAAGACAATGCTGCTGGACACCTGGCAAAGCGATGTGGTGATCACCACATTTGTGCAGTTTCTACAAACGCTGATCGGTAACAGGAATAAGTTACTTAAAAAATTCCACCACTTAGCCGGAGCTATTGTCGTTCTGGACGAGGTACAGACCATTCGCCTGGAACAATTACCGCTGATTGGTGCGGCCTTATTTTACGTTGCAAAACATTTGAATACCCGTGTGATTTTAATGACGGCCACCAAGCCTAAGACATTTGATCTGGCTGAACGCGAGATTATCCGGGCAGAAGGAGACCAACTTGAAGTGACAGAGTTGCTGACAAATTACGAAGCAGTTTTTCAGGCATTTAAGAGAACCCAGATTGTACCCTTAATAGACAATCCGGTTTTAAACGAAGATCAATTTATAAATAACTATTATTCAAGCTACTGGACAGCCAGCAAGTCTTGCCTTATCGTTTGTAATCTGGTGGCGCGGTCTATCAACGTGTTTGAAAAGGTTCGTGATTTTGTAAAACAACATGGGGACGAAAATCCGGTTTACTACTTGTCAACGAACATTGTTCCGGCGCATCGGTTGCGTATCATCGAGCAGATAAAGCGTGATCTTAAAAATGATTTAAAACCAATTCTGGTAGCGACGCAGTGTGTCGAGGCTGGTGTTGACTTGGACTTCGATATGGGTTTTCGGGATCTGGGGCCAATAGATTCAATCATTCAGGTAGCAGGACGCATTAATCGCGAAAACTCTCCGGAGCGATCGCATTCGCCATTGTACGTGATTGATTTCAGTGATTGTATCAAAATTTATGACCCCATCACGGATGCACAGGCCCGCCATGCGCTACGTCAGGCCATAGATGCTTTGGGCCGCATTAATGAAGAAAATTATCTCAAACTGATCGGCGATTATTATGATAGCTTATCTGCCGAAGGAAGAAAATCTTTTGACAAGTCGCGAAAGCTTTTTGCAAGCATGAAGCGTCTCAATTATGACAATTCAGACAAAGAAACCTTCCCGGTTTCAAGTTTTCAGGTAATTGATCACAAAGGATATGCTGTCTCGGCATTTGTTGAGTTAGACAACGAAGCAACAATGGCAAAAGAGGCTTTTCTCAATATGCTGTCGAAAAAAATCAGTCGGGAAGAGTTTGATACAAAATATAAACTAGCTTTTAATCAGAGAATTATAACTGTTCCAAAATATCTAGGAAGAGTGAAAGAGCTTATTCAAAGTAGTCGTACAAACGAACTCATTGAGGGACTCTTGATTGTTAATTCATTTGAGATAGAAGAATATTATGACGTTATCACCGGATTTAGAAGGGACAAAGACAGCGCCTATCAACATTCAACAACCTTCATATAGCACTTACATGCCCACCCAAACCACCCTCCCCCTCACCACCGTCACCTTCCCGGAAATATCCCTGCGCACGCGTGATGGACATAAGCTTCGCGGGTATTTTGGCGAACTGTTTCGCGAGCATTCGCCGATTTTGCATAATCATTATGAGGATGGCAGCTTGCGGTATGGGTATCCGCTGGTTCAATATAAGGTTTTGCACAATTTGCCTACGCTCGTCGGGCTGAGGGATGGGGCGTCGCTTTTGGCGCAACTGTTTTTGCAAATCCGCGAGTTGGATCTGGATGGCGACAAAATTCCGGTGTTGAGCAAACACATCCGTCACGAACAGGCTGCCATCGGACTGAGCGAGGATTTGCACAAATACAAATTCGAAACCCTTTGGATGGCGCTCAATCAGGAAAATTTCCGCGATTACCGGAATAATACAGAAGCCGGGCAGCAAGCGCAGCTCAAACGTGTGCTGATCAGTCAGCTGCTGGCGGTTTTCAAGGATGTTGGTTTATGGCTGGGTCCCGACGACCGCATTATGCTTCATCTGGATGTTTCGGAACGTGCCACGCAGTTCAAAAACCAAACGATGCTGGCATTTTCAGGGACATTTACGTCCAATATTATTTTACCCGACGGACTGGGCTTGGGCAAGCAGGTAGCGCGGGGATTCGGATCCGTTAAACGCATTTAGACAGCCGGGCTTATGCAACTACATGTAAATTCCTACGGAACGTATGTGCATGTACGTGACAAGATGTTCGAGGTGCGTAGGAAAACGGAGAATGGTGAGATTGATAAAAAACAATACTCGGCTCAGAAGGTGACGCACATTATCATGACTACCGGGACAATGTTGAGTACGGACGCGATCAAGCTTGCCATGCAAAACAATGTCGATATCGTGTTTGTAGAACAGGACGGTGACCCGATCGGGCGGGTCTGGCATTCGAAACTCGGCAGCACCACCAGGATTCGCAAGGCACAGCTGGAAGCGAGCTTATCGAAAGTGGGAGTCAGGCAAACGAAAACCTGGCTTTTGACCAAAATGGAAAACCAGATCCAGTTTATCAAAGACCTGAAAAAACACAGGACGCAGCATGCCGACTTTCTGAATGACAAACTTACCCGCATGGAAGCATTGTGTGTTTCCGTCAATACGCTGGAAGCCAATCGGGTAAGCGAAATTGCCGATACTTTGAGAGGATTGGAAGGCACGGCAGGCAGACTTTATTTTGAGACGTTGAGTTATGTGCTGCCCAAAGATTATCAGTTCAATGGTCGTAGCAGTCGGCCTGCCCTCGATGTATTTAATGCATTCCTGAATTACGCCTACGGTATTTTATATAGCAAAACGGAAAAAAACCTGATTATCGCGGGCATTGACCCTTACCTGGGTTTCCTGCATCGCGATGATTATAACCAGCTGAGCATGGTGTATGATTTTATTGAACCCTATCGGATTTATGCCGATGAAGTTGTTTTCCGGCTTTTCACGGCCAAAAAAGTGAACAAATCACACACCAGTCCGCTAGCCGGGCGCGATGGGAAACCCGGGGCGACGCTGAATGCAGAAGGGAAAGCGTTGTTGATCACCGCATTTAACGAATTTATGGACAATGACCCGATCCGGCACCGGGGGCGAAATTTGTGCCGCAGCCATTGTATCCAGCTGGATGCTCACCAGTTTGCAAATGAATTGATTGGAAAAGGCGAAAACAGAAAGGAGGAAATACCATGATCGTGTGGGTACTTTATGACATTGAAAAAGACCGGGCGCGGACCAAAGCAGCGAAAGCTTGTATGCAGGCCGGGCTTTACCGTGTGCAATTTTCCTGTTTTCTGGGTTCGCTGACGCCCAATGCGAAAGACACGCTCCGGCTACAATTGGAGGATTTGATCGATGAGGAAAAAGACAAGGTTTACATTTTCCCCATGAGTCGTGACGAGTTGCAGCAAACGGTACTGCTTGGGCAGGCATTTGATAAAAAAATAGTCACGGACGAAATCCGGGCACTTTTCTTCTAGCCATGACTTTAACTCCCTCGCACCTGATCGAATATTTGTTTTGCCCCCGTTTTACGTATTTCGAGTATGTACTGGGTATTCCGCAAAATGAAGAAAAGGATTATAAAGTCATGCGGGGCAGAAACCTCCACGACGATCGCCTTGAACAAAACAAAGATTACCTTCGACGGCGTCTGGGAGTAGTAGCCAAGCATTTGGATCAGTATCTGACCAATAATCAGATCCGCGGTCGCATCGACGAGGTGCTGGAATTGAACGACGGCACCATGGCGCCGCTGGATTACAAATTTGCCGAATACAAAGACCGGGTGTACGACACATACCGGACTCAACTGTATTGTTATGCGTGGTTGATCAATGAAAATTTCAGCAAGCCGGTGAACCGAGGATTTTTGGTTTACACGCGCAGCCGCAACAAAGTTCTGGAAGTTCCTATTGAAGAAAAGGACCTTCATAAGATTCAAATGGCTGCTGACGCGATTTACTATATCATCGACCGAAATTTTTACCCCAAAGCGACAAAATTCAAGGCACGTTGTGTAACTTGTACATATCGCAACATATGCACCCAATGAGTATTCCGGGTGGTAATTTATTCGGGTGGGTAACAAAATAGCATTGAATGTGCTGATAGTTAGAATGTTATATATTCGGAGAGGTGGCCATTCAATGAATAGAATCGTTATTTGACGTATTGTGGAAACTAAAAAAATAACGCTCGAAAAATGGATTAATATGTTGATTATTAATAGCTTAAATCCAAATACGGATTCCGAGGCATTATCCAAGTGAAGGAGGATTGAAACACATTTCCATTACCCCTTCAATCTGATTCACGTATAATTCCGAGGCATTATCCAAGTGAAGGAGGATTGAAACATGGTTTACTTTGCAATGCCAATTTTTGAATGCGGAATTCCGAGGCATTATCCAAGTGAAGGAGGATTGAAACAAAGTAGCTGAAATCAAACGCACAGCACTCTTAGAAATTCCGAGGCATTATCCAAGTGAAGGAGGATTGAAACGTTGCCACACATCGGCCAACTTATATTGATTCCACTATTCCGAGGCATTATCCAAGTGAAGGAGGATTGAAACAATTTCAAAGTCCCATTTTTCCCTACCGTTGTCAAAGGTATTCCGAGGCATTATCCAAGTGAAGGAGGATTGAAACTATTTCTTTTGTTTGTGATTTAAAATATCCTCGCATATTCCGAGGCATTATCCAAGTGAAGGAGGATTGAAACTTAAATCAAATAAGCACATCATTTCGAAGAGAGATTTATTCCGAGGCATTATCCAAGTGAAGGAGGATTGAAACTAGCCGGTTCTAATGTCAAGATTATCTCATACACTTATTCCGAGGCATTATCCAAGTGAAGGAGGATTGAAACCTGCTACAATTAATGCACATGTCAGTAGTAATAGCCATTCCGAGGCATTATCCAAGTGAAGGAGGATTGAAACCTGATAGATTCTTGAGGAATACTGAGGTCGAGTACCATTCCGAGGCATTATCCAAGTGAAGGAGGATTGAAACCAAATTTTTGTTGTGCTGTGATCTGACGTTGAGTTTTATTCCGAGGCATTATCCAAGTGAAGGAGGATTGAAACATTGGATATTTTTCGTCATTGATGATCTCGTATAGTATTCCGAGGCATTATCCAAGTGAAGGAGGATTGAAACTTACTACACCAGTAGTTTCATAATCAGGAACCGGATATTCCGAGGCATTATCCAAGTGAAGGAGGATTGAAACAAAAACGCATCAGCCAACGCATGTCCAAACTTTCTTATTCCGAGGCATTATCCAAGTGAAGGAGGATTGAAACTACCTCACCCCATACCATGTGAAATTCAGGTTTGATATTCCGAGGCATTATCCAAGTGAAGGAGGATTGAAACTGCAACCGTTGGATAATCTCATCATTGCTGAAATTATTCCGAGGCATTATCCAAGTGAAGGAGGATTGAAACATGCCCGACGTTCTTTTTCGAGTTTTGGTAGAATCTATTCCGAGGCATTATCCAAGTGAAGGAGGATTGAAACATGCTTATTTGAATTTGATACCTGCTAAATCCATTGCATTCCGAGGCATTATCCAAGTGAAGGAGGATTGAAACGGTACCGGTACACGGTTGGTTAATACTGCGAACTGATATTCCGAGGCATTATCCAAGTGAAGGAGGATTGAAACTAAACTGGGCTATGCTAAGATACCCTACCTCTAAAAATTCCGAGGCATTATCCAAGTGAAGGAGGATTGAAACTCTTCGTCCTTAAACTACCGCTTCGCTGATGCAACCATTCCGAGGCATTATCCAAGTGAAGGAGGATTGAAACTGCGGTTGTACGGCGTTAAAGCGATGCTGCCGGGTAAATTCCGAGGCATTATCCAAGTGAAGGAGGATTGAAACAGGGTAGCCGAAGCGGCAGTTACCGCTGCAAACAATATTCCGAGGCATTATCCAAGTGAAGGAGGATTGAAACTACACTTCAAGATCAATAAAAAGAAAGTAACGGCTAATTCCGAGGCATTATCCAAGTGAAGGAGGATTGAAACCTCTCACCACAGCAGCGATCCTATATCTACTAAGCTATTCCGAGGCATTATCCAAGTGAAGGAGGATTGAAACAAAGCCGTTAATGTGGTATTAAGTTGGCCCACTACGTATTCCGAGGCATTATCCAAGTGAAGGAGGATTGAAACACTTTTTAAGCATCCGATCTACGTCAGCCTGAAAGTATTCCGAGGCATTATCCAAGTGAAGGAGGATTGAAACCTGCTGCATGAAGTTGTCGTGATTACCAACGCCATTATTCCGAGGCATTATCCAAGTGAAGGAGGATTGAAACACGAAGTAGAGTTTACAAAACGGGTTGCTAAAATGGATTCCGAGGCATTATCCAAGTGAAGGAGGATTGAAACAACAGTATCAGCAAGTTCATTAACCAACTAATGACCGATTCCGAGGCATTATCCAAGTGAAGGAGGATTGAAACTCGAATGGTGGATAGACCAGGAAACCGGGTTTCCTAATTCCGAGGCATTATCCAAGTGAAGGAGGATTGAAACTTTGCGCCGTGCCTACCTGGTTGTACAGTTGCAGGTATGATTCCGAGGCATTATCCAAGTGAAGGAGGATTGAAACCGGGCTATCCAGGCTCTTCGCCGGAAGACGGTTGATATTCCGAGGCATTATCCAAGTGAAGGAGGATTGAAACTAGACTACCTGGGCGCGGAAGATAGCGAGTACGTACGATTCCGAGGCATTATCCAAGTGAAGGAGGATTGAAACTAGGGTAGGCTATCCACGCATATTTCATGGTTGATAAATTCCGAGGCATTATCCAAGTGAAGGAGGATTGAAACTACATCTAACCCCATTCATCGCCAATACCTGATAAACCATTCCGAGGCATTATCCAAGTGAAGGAGGATTGAAACGAGAAACACATAGGGGTTAGCCAGGGCACGATAGCCATTCCGAGGCATTATCCAAGTGAAGGAGGATTGAAACCAAATTTCTTTTCCGCCGTCCAAGTCCCATTTTCATATTCCGAGGCATTATCCAAGTGAAGGAGGATTGAAACCCAAATACAAATCGTTGATGCAGCAGCCGGACAGGCATTCCGAGGCATTATCCAAGTGAAGGAGGATTGAAACCCTGGAAACGGACAAGGTTTCTTTCAGGTATGCCAAATTCCGAGGCATTATCCAAGTGAAGGAGGATTGAAACAACGATCTGTTTAAAAGTAGCGAAGGAGCTGTGAATAATTCCGAGGCATTATCCAAGTGAAGGAGGATTGAAACATACCGATGTCCGATGTAGTCGAGAGCCTTGCTGAGATTCCGAGGCATTATCCAAGTGAAGGAGGATTGAAACTCACGTCGACGTCGGAGAAGCCGTCACGGAGCCAGCATTCCGAGGCATTATCCAAGTGAAGGAGGATTGAAACTAGTAACAACGGGTTCCAAAACTTATGACCCTCCTTATTCCGAGGCATTATCCAAGTGAAGGAGGATTGAAACTAGGATGGGATGGCTCATACTACCACGCGATGTTAGATTCCGAGGCATTATCCAAGTGAAGGAGGATTGAAACCAATCAAGCCGCCAGTACTTATTCAAAGAAATGAACATTCCGAGGCATTATCCAAGTGAAGGAGGATTGAAACTACATACTGTGAAGGCAGTAGTGTCATTTCAGTGATATTCCGAGGCATTATCCAAGTGAAGGAGGATTGAAACAAACCACAGATCCGGATGCCTTAGCGGGTAAAACCAATTATTCCGAGGCATTATCCAAGTGAAGGAGGATTGAAACAGGATATTGATAGCAAACTGAAAGAGTACTCCGAGAATTCCGAGGCATTATCCAAGTGAAGGAGGATTGAAACCACGTCGCCAGGGTAGCTACCGAATGCACACGTTTCGCGAATTCCGAGGCATTATCCAAGTGAAGGAGGATTGAAACCACGGCTTATAAAGGGGATTTTGGCACCAGGATGCTATTCCGAGGCATTATCCAAGTGAAGGAGGATTGAAACCCACGTCCCATTCAGAACGTGGCTGACGTAATAACGAATTCCGAGGCATTATCCAAGTGAAGGAGGATTGAAACCGGGAAAGCGCTTATTGACGCACAGGTTGACGTAGCTATTCCGAGGCATTATCCAAGTGAAGGAGGATTGAAACTTATCAGATTGCGTGATGAAGGCACCAAAGGGTGCTATTCCGAGGCATTATCCAAGTGAAGGAGGATTGAAACGAGCTGTCCAACGAAATAGCTGGGTATAACAGACGCATTCCGAGGCATTATCCAAGTGAAGGAGGATTGAAACACACCTTAGCCGAAAGCCTTCCGTTTAAGTCCTCTGATTCCGAGGCATTATCCAAGTGAAGGAGGATTGAAACATGTTGTCAGTAGTAACAAACCCTTGCAGAACCTGCATTCCGAGGCATTATCCAAGTGAAGGAGGATTGAAACTTGGTTTACGTTTATAAAAGGTCAAAATCGTAATCTATTCCGAGGCATTATCCAAGTGAAGGAGGATTGAAACAAGACATGTGCGGTAGTGAATACATAGGGGCGACAAGAATTCCGAGGCATTATCCAAGTGAAGGAGGATTGAAACATAGTACTGTGTAGCTTTTCTGGTCGGTTAAACGTTATTCCGAGGCATTATCCAAGTGAAGGAGGATTGAAACGATAATATTAGTTGGGTAAAGCTAACAAATCGATATATTCCGAGGCATTATCCAAGTGAAGGAGGATTGAAACTTGAATGTGTCAGGCGTTTGCAGTAAGTGAGTGAACAATTCCGAGGCATTATCCAAGTGAAGGAGGATTGAAACATTTTTCCAGACCATCCATTATGATATTCCCGTATAATTCCGAGGCATTATCCAAGTGAAGGAGGATTGAAACTAAGACTGCTACGTTCGCATCCATGCAGGCCTACATATTCCGAGGCATTATCCAAGTGAAGGAGGATTGAAACTCCCAGGCAATCACGACGAGCGGATCACAAAACCTTATTCCGAGGCATTATCCAAGTGAAGGAGGATTGAAACGTTTAACTCAGCGCCTGTTGCAATATCTGCTTACTTATTCCGAGGCATTATCCAAGTGAAGGAGGATTGAAACATTGATTTCGGGGTCAAAAATGATCCATCAGTACCAACATTCCGAGGCATTATCCAAGTGAAGGAGGATTGAAACTCGGTCAAACGACGGGATAGGTAAGACGCCAAGTACATTCCGAGGCATTATCCAAGTGAAGGAGGATTGAAACCTTGTTCAAATGTCATATCTTTTCTTGGAATGGTAGATTCCGAGGCATTATCCAAGTGAAGGAGGATTGAAACAAGCAAAATATCAGACACGGACTTTGGGAACGCATAATTCCGAGGCATTATCCAAGTGAAGGAGGATTGAAACAGGCTTCTGTGGCTTTTTCGGTAGCTACGTCAACCTGATTCCGAGGCATTATCCAAGTGAAGGAGGATTGAAACAGGCTTCTGTGGCTTTTTCGGTAGCTACGTCAACCTGATTCCGAGGCATTATCCAAGTGAAGGAGGATTGAAACCGGTGATATACTTCAAATAACCGAGCGGCCTGATTTATTCCGAGGCATTATCCAAGTGAAGGAGGATTGAAACCGTACTATCTAGCTCATTTAGTGCTGTGATCATCCGTATTCCGAGGCATTATCCAAGTGAAGGAGGATTGAAACAATACACTAGGAAGACCTCATTTTTAGAATCAGATAATTCCGAGGCATTATCCAAGTGAAGGAGGATTGAAACCTATATGGTATCCACTGGGGCTATAATTCCAGCATTATTCCGAGGCATTATCCAAGTGAAGGAGGATTGAAACGTCGTCTCGACCTGGTATCCATACGAGGAATCATTGAATTCCGAGGCATTATCCAAGTGAAGGAGGATTGAAACACAATTTCAAGCGTGATAGTCTGGGAACTTTCACCAATTCCGAGGCATTATCCAAGTGAAGGAGGATTGAAACTCGCTAAGCCTGGTCACCAGTTCCTCGTGTCGGATTATTCCGAGGCATTATCCAAGTGAAGGAGGATTGAAACATAGCTCGTCGTCTTTCGGTAACGCTACGGTGTACCTATTCCGAGGCATTATCCAAGTGAAGGAGGATTGAAACAGGAATATAGGCGAATTGCGAATATAACAGCAGTTGAATTCCGAGGCATTATCCAAGTGAAGGAGGATTGAAACTTGCGGCGATTCACTGGCTAAATAAAACTAGCGCTGATTCCGAGGCATTATCCAAGTGAAGGAGGATTGAAACAAATTGATTGCCGCAGCAGTGAACATAGATAAGAACATTCCGAGGCATTATCCAAGTGAAGGAGGATTGAAACCTCAGGTGTTGCGACTATTCCAATTTCTTGAAAAAGATTCCGAGGCATTATCCAAGTGAAGGAGGATTGAAACTTCAGCGATGGGAATTGCGGAGCCTGGCTGATCTTCTATTCCGAGGCATTATCCAAGTGAAGGAGGATTGAAACACTTTTGAATTTTAACATGGAAGCAACAGCAAAAAAAATTCCGAGGCATTATCCAAGTGAAGGAGGATTGAAACTATAGTATGGACGCAACCAAATTTAATGCGATTATCAATTCCGAGGCATTATCCAAGTGAAGGAGGATTGAAACTCATGGCCAGACGCAGGCGTCACTTACCGAAGCGAAATTCCGAGGCATTATCCAAGTGAAGGAGGATTGAAACAGAATGGCAATATGTTGCTTTGGAATGAGGATGGTTATTCCGAGGCATTATCCAAGTGAAGGAGGATTGAAACATGACGAACTCGATTCGCGGATTGTTCTTGTCCAGAAATTCCGAGGCATTATCCAAGTGAAGGAGGATTGAAACAAAAGTGACTCCCCAGCGGTATAGATACGCGTGAGCTATTCCGAGGCATTATCCAAGTGAAGGAGGATTGAAACGTTACCCTTAAAAACCCCACCAGATGAGAGATTCGAATTCCGAGGCATTATCCAAGTGAAGGAGGATTGAAACAGGTTTTTCAATGCGTTCGACTCTGGCAATCCAAACATTCCGAGGCATTATCCAAGTGAAGGAGGATTGAAACATCATAGGGGTATCCGGTAAGCCTACTGCAATTGGAATTCCGAGGCATTATCCAAGTGAAGGAGGATTGAAACTATACCCATCGGAGTTGCCAGAAATTGACTTCACTAATTCCGAGGCATTATCCAAGTGAAGGAGGATTGAAACAATGCGTGCTTCTTGTTTTCCCTTGCGGGTTCAGCCATTCCGAGGCATTATCCAAGTGAAGGAGGATTGAAACTACCGGGTAGAAAATGAACTCAATCCGGAAATTCATATTCCGAGGCATTATCCAAGTGAAGGAGGATTGAAACTCAATATCGGCGTAGCCAGACATAAGCAGCGGGCTTATTCCGAGGCATTATCCAAGTGAAGGAGGATTGAAACACAGCGTCGAACCCCTATGAAGCCCGAACATCTCCTATTCCGAGGCATTATCCAAGTGAAGGAGGATTGAAACCGGTTGAAATCACTATGACTGTAGACGGGGTTAACCATTCCGAGGCATTATCCAAGTGAAGGAGGATTGAAACAGACATCGTGCCTGATGTGATATTCTGCGAATAGTTATTCCGAGGCATTATCCAAGTGAAGGAGGATTGAAACATTCAAGGATCTGGAATCTCTCTGTCCGGTTCGTTGAATTCCGAGGCATTATCCAAGTGAAGGAGGATTGAAACTCAGCGGTGCCGTGGTTCAGTTGATTTCCTGGGTTAATTCCGAGGCATTATCCAAGTGAAGGAGGATTGAAACAGGAGTCATGCCCAAATATTGCAAACAACCCTTTACTAATTCCGAGGCATTATCCAAGTGAAGGAGGATTGAAACTAATGCCGGCATCAGGATCAGCGACACAATGCAATTATTCCGAGGCATTATCCAAGTGAAGGAGGATTGAAACTACACGCGGAATGTGACAGTGCCCGTGTCAGAGGAAATTCCGAGGCATTATCCAAGTGAAGGAGGATTGAAACTATAATCGAGAATTCGACTCAGTTTCAGGACTTTACGATTCCGAGGCATTATCCAAGTGAAGGAGGATTGAAACATCCTGACTGGCTGCGGAGGCTGAAAAACCTGGTGTATTCCGAGGCATTATCCAAGTGAAGGAGGATTGAAACGAGGAATTGGTTATTTCCAACGCTGATGGAAAGTACCATTCCGAGGCATTATCCAAGTGAAGGAGGATTGAAACACCCACTCATTGAGGAATGAAAGAACGACCAATTTTATTCCGAGGCATTATCCAAGTGAAGGAGGATTGAAACATAATTGACACAGGGACGTTAGACGGCCAAGCGTAAATTCCGAGGCATTATCCAAGTGAAGGAGGATTGAAACAAGAAGACGGTTCTATTGAAAGCGAAGAATGTACGCAATTCCGAGGCATTATCCAAGTGAAGGAGGATTGAAACATGTATTTCCATCGATAGTCGCCGAAACGTTGAATTATTCCGAGGCATTATCCAAGTGAAGGAGGATTGAAACTGTTGCTATCCTAATCCGTGCGACTACGCATCTATGAATTCCGAGGCATTATCCAAGTGAAGGAGGATTGAAACTGGATCAGATCACGAACACCCTGCAAAAGCAGATCGAATTCCGAGGCATTATCCAAGTGAAGGAGGATTGAAACTTGGGAATCCGTGGGTTAGGGTGATCAACTTACTGGAATTCCGAGGCATTATCCAAGTGAAGGAGGATTGAAACCTTGTTCGAAATTCATATTAGCGCCAAGTTTTCGAGTATTCCGAGGCATTATCCAAGTGAAGGAGGATTGAAACCCGTCTTCAATTAAAAAGACATTCTTTTGAAGCTGTTATTCCGAGGCATTATCCAAGTGAAGGAGGATTGAAACTTTCTACCATTCTGGTTCTTGCTGATCCGGAAAGAAATTCCGAGGCATTATCCAAGTGAAGGAGGATTGAAACCTTGTTCTCTACCGTCAGGAAAACGGATAACAAATTCATTCCGAGGCATTATCCAAGTGAAGGAGGATTGAAACGCATTATCCCGGTACGAATACATTGACAAAAAAATAAATTCCGAGGCATTATCCAAGTGAAGGAGGATTGAAACTCGAACAAGGTACCAAGGCCCGGTATACGAAAAAAGGATTCCGAGGCATTATCCAAGTGAAGGAGGATTGAAACTAAAATCCAACAAGCATATTATATCAAAACGTGATTTATTCCGAGGCATTATCCAAGTGAAGGAGGATTGAAACTATGGACGCTGAAAACGTGGGACTAAACAAAAGATAAATTCCGAGGCATTATCCAAGTGAAGGAGGATTGAAACAAAAAAGAATGAATGTCTACGTCAATTTTTTTCTTCATTCCGAGGCATTATCCAAGTGAAGGAGGATTGAAACCTGACAATGATGAACCGGTGCCTTTCCGGGCACTGGATTCCGAGGCATTATCCAAGTGAAGGAGGATTGAAACCAGTGAGTTCTTCCATTATTCCTCGTCATCAACCTCATTCCGAGGCATTATCCAAGTGAAGGAGGATTGAAACTAGATCAAACTGGCAAATAAATCAGCCAATAGTATTATTCCGAGGCATTATCCAAGTGAAGGAGGATTGAAACATCCATGCAAGACGGTGGACAAGATTCGGCGAGGAGATTCCGAGGCATTATCCAAGTGAAGGAGGATTGAAACTTGGAAACACAGGGCATGAATTTAGGGCGTTAGGCTATTCCGAGGCATTATCCAAGTGAAGGAGGATTGAAACACTTCGTTCCAGGAAGGAATTCCAGGATCTTGTATATATTCCGAGGCATTATCCAAGTGAAGGAGGATTGAAACACAATGAAAGGTCTGGTAATATCATACGACAATGATATTCCGAGGCATTATCCAAGTGAAGGAGGATTGAAACGTGAAGATGTATGTAGCTAAACAGATCGGCGATTTGATTCCGAGGCATTATCCAAGTGAAGGAGGATTGAAACCAGAAAGTCGCCCAGGATGTCGCTTCGCAGAAAGCATTCCGAGGCATTATCCAAGTTAAGGAGGATTGAAACCTGCCCAGAAAGTGCGGCATAGGGGTTTGGTTCGTACATTCCGAGGCATTATCCAAGTGAAGGAGGATTGAAACTGCCTTCTCCGACTTCTTGGATGAAAGCAACCGTTTATTCCGAGGCATTATCCAAGTGAAGGAGGATTGAAACCGATTTGGATCGGTTCGCTTCCTTCGCCTGGGAATTATTCCGAGGCATTATCCAAGTGAAGGAGGATTGAAACAGCGGCGGCAGCGCGTATCCCGTATCGTCATATCCCATTCCGAGGCATTATCCAAGTGAAGGAGGATTGAAACGAAACAGGTACATCCGTGGACGGGTGTGGGGTGCCTCATTCCGAGGCATTATCCAAGTGAAGGAGGATTGAAACGTGTAACCGCTGTACTCGAAGAAAAAGAACTTTTTAATTCCGAGGCATTATCCAAGTGAAGGAGGATTGAAACTCACAGCTTAGGCAAACACCAAAGCGTCGGCGACCGATTCCGAGGCATTATCCAAGTGAAGGAGGATTGAAACCCAGTCCTTGGGCGCTGTAATTCAAGTTCTCTGACAATTCCGAGGCATTATCCAAGTGAAGGAGGATTGAAACTGAGGTGGTCAACGAAGAAGGGATCGACTTCTCGGATATTCCGAGGCATTATCCAAGTGAAGGAGGATTGAAACCTCAAAATTTCTACGTCACCCCGACGGAAAAACAGTTATTCCGAGGCATTATCCAAGTGAAGGAGGATTGAAACAGGCACTCCATTCTGCTATAAACTAGCTTATTGCAAAATTCCGAGGCATTATCCAAGTGAAGGAGGATTGAAACATGTACAGCACCTAACATGCCGGAAAATTACCGGCAATTCCGAGGCATTATCCAAGTGAAGGAGGATTGAAACTTGCAATACCCGTCGCGGCATCGTAGGTGCCCAGCTATTCCGAGGCATTATCCAAGTGAAGGAGGATTGAAACTTGTACAGCGTTCCGGCCGCAAAATCCCCGGCCCATATTCCGAGGCATTATCCAAGTGAAGGAGGATTGAAACAAAATGTCTCGTTTACTGGAAACGGTCGAACTACATATTCCGAGGCATTATCCAAGTGAAGGAGGATTGAAACAGAATTTTTGGCTTGACTTCCTTCCTTAGCAGGTATAATTCCGAGGCATTATCCAAGTGAAGGAGGATTGAAACTAGGATTCAAGCTGCCGTTTCTTTTCTGAATTCGTAATTCCGAGGCATTATCCAAGTGAAGGAGGATTGAAACGGTATATCGCCGCTCGGTCCGCATCCAGGTTACAAATATTCCGAGGCATTATCCAAGTGAAGGAGGATTGAAACGAGTAGTTAGGTAATGATGAAGTGACAAAAGCGGCCATTCCGAGGCATTATCCAAGTGAAGGAGGATTGAAACTTGAATGGACGGCTCCTTCTACGTTTCTGACTGCGTATTCCGAGGCATTATCCAAGTGAAGGAGGATTGAAACACGAAATCAATCACCACTTTCACGCCGGCAGAAAGCATTCCGAGGCATTATCCAAGTGAAGGAGGATTGAAACTGTGCCACACTGGACTGCATATTGGGGATTACCGGTATTCCGAGGCATTATCCAAGTGAAGGAGGATTGAAACAACTTGAAATTAGGGGCTTCCAGCTCGGCGTCACCTATTCCGAGGCATTATCCAAGTGAAGGAGGATTGAAACCCTCTACTTCCTCGTTGGACTGGTAAGGGTAGTTCAATTCCGAGGCATTATCCAAGTGAAGGAGGATTGAAACATCCCTCCGAGCGTTCCTTTCATGGCATGCAGCTCAATTCCGAGGCATTATCCAAGTGAAGGAGGATTGAAACACTGCTTCGTCGAGCTTTTCAACTTCCTGGGCTAACATTCCGAGGCATTATCCAAGTGAAGGAGGATCGAAACCTTCAAAACACTGCCTTCCAGAGCCTTAGCTTTTTCTTATTCCGAGGCATTATCCAAGTGAAGGAGGATTGAAACCCGCTACGCGGGCCGATCCATACCGGCATACTCATATTCCGAGGCATTATCCAAGTGAAGGAGGATTGAAACGCACTCGCTGGTGATTTTTTCGACCACGCCCGGTAGATTCCGAGGCATTATCCAAGTGAAGAAGGATTGAAACCTCTTGCAGGCCTTGCCGGTAAGCTTCAGTGTGTAGTATTCCGAGGCATTATCCAAGTGAAGAAGGATTGAAACCTCAAATGTGGATTTGCTCGAAATCGTAAAACAAATCTTTCCAATGCAGTCAGTTTTTATCCTTGAAACTCGCCGGAACCAGCGAGATCAGAATAGGCGGTGGGATGATCTGAATAATGCTCGCGCTGAACTTGGAGCTGTCCATGCCACAATATTTAGAACTCTCAAAGTCTCGGAGGAAGAGCTTGCCGGTATTATAGTTGGTTATGTCCCCGCAATATATTCGTCAAATGTCAGTGATGGGAAAAATACCGAATTTCATCAATTGTCACTGATCACCGCCGTCGACGCATTGACAGGAGAGAATATTCAGTACTTCAATCCCAGGTGTCTAAAACGGACTTCACCGGGCCAATCATTTCGGAGTATCATGGGCCAGTCATAACGGAAATCAACGGGCCAAAATTCAGGACTATTTTCGGAGGCCGTTGGGCCAAGTTTTCGTCGGTTCAAAGTGACTTAGGCTGGAAGACGGAGGCAACTGGGCCAAT